>ERZ795045.15-NODE-15-length-212698-cov-9.677807_pt1 | contig 212698 bp, 186 predicted proteins | sample MGYA00375129_ERZ795045 | MGnify/ENA primary metagenome ERZ795045 (study PRJEB30174, sample SAMN05720166) | activated sludge metagenome | isolation source: anaerobic digester from wastewater treatment plant | place: Japan | collected 2015-05-15 ...
TTTGAATATTTTTGTTGTATAGATATACCACTCCTGCCCTGGTAGTTCACCACTAAATAATACAAAACGAGAAGTTCTTAATTTAGCATCACTTTCTCCTGTGATATCAACTTCATCTTGAATTGATTTGTAGTAATAAGTTAATTTATTCCAGCCTGCTTTCAATAATAAATCATATTCAAAGACAAATACTACTTCTTTGCTAACTGGATCAAGAGATTTGACAAAATTTTTACCTTTGTATTTAACATCTTTATTGGAATAAATAAACATAGTATAATAAGAACCTGGCATAAATTTTATTGGATCACCATTGCAATATCTTATTTTTACTCCAGCCTCGTAATCTGTTACATCTTGATTATCAACAATAACAAGCTCTGATGTAGGTATACTAACAAAAACATTCGAATCACTTGAATATTCTAATAATCTTACTGGAAATTGTTCTGTAATTTTTCTTAAATATTTAAAAGGTGGGTCGTAAAGATTACTAATCGTAAATCTATCATCTTTAATTTGTGTTTCTCCTACTATTTGATAGATAAAAGTATCTGAATAATTTTCATCTTCTGCTGGTATGCAAAATCTTATAAATTTACCATTACCTCCATCTATGCGTTTTAACTCTCCAGAAATCTCTTTTATTGGCGTTTCTTTTGCTACAATTTCGATTTGTTTTTTTTCATTGTTACAACTAATTATGAAAGTTAACAATAGTACCAATAGTATGTAGTATAATTTTTTCATTTTTTTTTTAATCATTTATATCTTATATTCGTAATTTCATTTAAAAGGTTTAGTATGAAACGATATTTATTTGTGCTTATAATTATGTTGCTAACTTTAACATCTTGCAAAAATCAAGCCAATTATACGCAAAAAAATAAAATTTACGATGATAAAAATGTTGAAATAGATATTTCATCAATACCTCAAAGAGTTATTACTACCTCTCCAAGTCTTACTGAAATTATATTCGATTTAAATGAAGGTAATAAAATTGTTGGCAATACCACTTATTGCGATTTTCCAGAAGCTGCAAAAAGCATCACTAAAATTGGTAATATTTTATCCATTGATTACGAAAAAGTTGTTTCTCTTAAACCAGATGTTATTTTTATGCTTCAATTACACGGTTCTGAAATTCACTATCCTAAACTTACAGAATTAGGACAAAAAATTTACTTTTTCAAAATTAATAATTATAACGATTTATGCAGAGTTTACAGAATAATTGGCAAAATTTTCCATAAAGAAAAACTAGCTGAATTAAACATAAAAAGATGGAATCAAACAATCGATAGCTTAAAAGTAAACATCAAAACCAAAAATAAAGCATTGTTTTTAGTTTCGGCTTTCCCTATAGTTGCAGCTAGTGATAAGAGTTTTATTAACGATATTATTAAATTTGCAGGTTTTGAAAATATTTGTTCCAATGTTCCCAATGAATATCCCCTTTATTCTGAAGAAAAAATTTTAGAACTTAATCCAGATTATATTTTTGTAAGAGATGACATTGGTGAAATTCTAAAAAAATATAAATCTTGGTCTAAATTGAACGCTTTTAAAAATAATAATGTTTATCTTTATAATGAAAATCTATACCATAGACCAGGGCCTAGATTTATCCAGGCAGTTCAAGAACTAAATAGAGTATTTATAAAATGAAAAAACCTATCATAATCAACAATGATACAAAACTTTCTGATATTATTAGTTTTTATCCTTTCATCATTACACAATTTGAACATTTAAATATAAACATACCTGTTGAAGAAAAAAATATTAGTGATATAGCAAAAGAAAATAAAATCAACACTAATTTTTTGAAATTTATCATCGAATATATTTTAAATAATAAAATTATCGAGCAATATACACCACAGATAGATGATATCACTATTCTTCTTTTATATTTAAAAAATAATCACGATTATTTTATTAAATATATGTTCCCGCATATAGATAAAATTATCAACAAAACTTATGATGAAACACATCAAGATGAAATTCTCCTTATAAAAAAATTTTTCCAGGAATATAACAAAGAAGTTTTAGAACATTTTGAATACGAAAATCAAATAGTCTTTCCTTACATCACTAAATTATATAATTCTATTGATAAAAAAGAAAAAATTACATCCGATTATTGCGTTGAAGAATATAAAAATCATCACGATGATATTGAAGAAAAACTAAATGATTTAAAAAATCTTTTGATAAAGTATCTCCCCTCGACTATTAAATCTGATTTTAGGAAAAGATTACTATTCAATCTCTATCAACTAGAAAAAGATTTAGATGTACACTCATATTTAGAAGATAAAATACTTATTCCACTTGTAGAAAAATTAGAAGCGTATTAGAATAATGCAAATGAAAATTAAAATATATACTAATTCAGATATTATCTATTATGGATTAAAAGAGATTTTATATTCTAATCAATTTAATTTTGAATTATTAAATAATATAAAAGATTTGGCTAATTGTGATGATGCTTCAACAATTCATATCATTGATAATGTATTGCTTTTTGATACACATAATATAGATCTAATCAAAAGATGCACGTCACACAATATAGTGCTATTGCAAACAACATACCTTCAATCATCTTTACAAAATTTATTTAATATTATTATAAATCTTGATGAAAAAGATGAGACCATTAAATTTAAGATTTTTAAACTTTTTAATAATAAAACCGACCATCAACAAACCAATGCTATACTTTCTGAAAGAGAAATTGAAGTGTTAAAATTAATTGTATCGGGCTATCAAAACAAAGAAATTGCTGATAAATTAAATATAAGTATAAATACAGTTCTCACACATCGAAAGAACATCTCACAAAAAACAGGTATAAAATCTGTTTCTGGTCTTACAATTTTTGCTGTATTGAAAAATATAATTTCTTTAGAAGAAACTACAAATTTATAAATATTTATACTCTCCATCTTTTTGTGTAATATAATTTTTTCCTATGTGACCTTAGTTCCAATTCGTGATTTACGTGGCTATTATTCACAAAATATGATAAAATTAGCCACCAATTACACTAATCATCACAAATTAAAACACACGAAATTTGAAAAGCCGTCGTTTCGATACGCTCTCCACTTCGTTTCGAGCACTCGACAACCGGAGAACACTCCTCGCGGTCATCAAGTGATGACGAAGTCATAGTATCGAGATGACCGTGAGTTTATGGCAATAGTCATCTTATCGAGACGAACGGCGTGCAAATTCGTGATTTTCGTGGCTGATTACTTTGTGGTAATTTATTTTCTGAAGTGCGTGCATGATTACTCTATGTCCTATGTCTTTAGTAATTATAACAAGATTTGTCAAACTAATTGCTTAATCTTTTAATACTAGTTTTACTATAATTCTCTTCACAATAAACAAATTTTTTACTATTTTTGTAGATACTAATTTTTAGGTTTTAAAATGTCTAATAACTTTGTTCATCTACACGTTCACTCGCATTATAGCTTACAGGACGCTTCTTCTACAATAAAAGAATTAGTAAATGCAGCTGTTGAAAATAGAATGCCAGCTCTCGCAATAACCGATCACGGTGTTATGTATGGCATCGCAGAATTCTATAAAACTTGTACAGCTGCTAACATCAAACCTATTATAGGTTGTGAAGTATATATCGTTCCAGATAAAGGTTCCAGATTTGATAAATCTAAAAAAGAAAGAAATGAAGATGACGATGATACTTATTCATCCACTACAAAAATGAATTATAATCATTTAATACTTTTAGCTAAAAATGAAATTGGATACAAAAATTTAATTAAATTATGCTCTATTGGACACACGGAAGGCTATTACTACAAACCAAGAATTGACTGGGAAGTTTTAGAAAAATATCACGAAGGTCTAATCTGCACAACAGCTTGCCCTGCAGGTATTATCTCTGCCCCAATACTCAACGGTGAAATTGATAAAGCAAAAAAAATTGCTGCCGAATATAAAGAACTTTTCAGCGATGATTTTTATCTTGAAATTCAAAACCACGGACTTGATCAAGAAAAAACTTTACTACACTATATACCTCAAATTGCAAAAGAATTAAATATAAAATTAGTCGCTACTAACGATGTCCACTATACAAAAAAAGAGCATGCTATTGCTCACAACATCTTGATTAATATAAGCGAAAAAAATATTGATTACAGAAACTTAAGATATCGCACAGATCAGCTTTACTTTAAGTCTTACGATGAAATGAAAAATCTCTTTAAAGATTTTCCAGAAGCACTTGAAAATACATTGGAAATTGCTGAAAAAGTTAATCTAACTTTCAAACTTGGTGTATATCATACGCCTAAATTCCCTATTCCACAAGAACACTCCGACAAAAGTTTAGATGAGTATTTTGTATATCTTGCTAAAGAAGGGCTTAAAAAAAGATATCCAAACATTACAGATGAGATACAACAAAGATTCGATTTTGAAATCAAAACAATCCTTGAAATGGGTTTTTCCGGTTATTTTTTAATTGTACAAGATTTTATCAACGCTGCAAAAAAAAGAGGAATTGCAGTTGGTCCTGGTAGAGGTAGTGCTGCCGGCAGTATGGTTGCATATTGTCTTGGCATCACAAATGTTGAACCATTAGAATATAGTCTCCTCTTTGAAAGATTCTTAAATCCTAATAGAAAATCAATGCCAGATATTGATGTTGATTTTGCAGATAATAAACGAGAATTAGTTATAGAATATGTTAAAGAAAGATACGGCGAAAAATCAGTTTCTCAAATTGTCACATTCAATACACTATCATCAAAGGCGGTTTTAACAGATGTTGCTCGCGTAATTGGTGTTAATTTGCAAGAAGTAAAAAGCATCACAAAGCATATTCCAACAGTTTTTGGTAAAGTTTATTCAATCGAACAAGCAATAAATGAAGTTCCAGAGCTTGAACACTTAAAAAACCCAAAAGATGAAAAAATCAAAGAACTTATTGAATACTCCAAAATATTAGAAGGGAAAAATAGAAATTCATCCAAACATGCCGCTGGTGTTGTAATTGCACCCGGAGATATCACAGATTATGTCCCTATTGCAAAAGCACAAAGAGAAGATAATGTTTATGTTACGCAGTTCAATATGAAGATGCTCGAAGATTTTGCCGGTCTGTTGAAAATGGATTTTCTGGGCCTTCGAACTCTTACAATTATCACTGATACTATAAATCTTATCAAAAAAAATCGTGGCATTGATATTAATATCGATGAAATTCCTATTGATGACCCAAAAACTTACGAATTATTTGCCAATGGACAAACCACTGCCGTTTTCCAGTTTGAAAGTCCTAACATGCGTGAATATTTAAGCCGTTTGAAGCCTACTTCAATCAAAGATTTAGCAGCGATGAACGCTCTCTATCGTCCAGGACCTATGGCATTTATTGATTCTTTCATAAAAAGAAAATTTGGCGAAGAAAGTGTTACATACAGACATCCAAAACTCGAGCCTATCCTAAAAGAAACTTATGGTATCATTGTTTATCAAGAACAAGCTATTCAAATAGCAAATAAAATTGCTGGTATGAGTCTTGCCCAGGCTGATATTCTCCGAAGAGCTATGGGTAAAAAAGATGCCAAAGCCATGCAAGAACAAAGAGATATTTTTATCAAAGGTGCTGTTGAAAATGGTATTGATGAACAAGTTGCTACAGATATTTTTAATGATATCGAAGCTTTTGCCTCTTACGGATTTAATAAAAGTCATGCTGTGGCTTATAGTATTGTAGCTTATCAAACTGCTTATTTAAAAGCCAATTTCCCTGCTGAATTTTTAGCCGCAAATATGACAAACGAATTAAATGATGTTTCTAAAATTGCAGTTCTTTTAGACGAGTGTCGAAAATTAAAAATTAATGTTCGTCCCCCTAATATTAATAAACCGTCTATTTATTTTGATGTTGAAGGAGATGAAATTATTTTTGGTATGGCAGCAATAAAAGGTGTAGGCGAATCTGCAGTTGAAGAAATAGCTAAAGCTAAAAATCAATTAGGACGAGATTTTAAAAATATTTTCGATTTTTGTGCCAATGTAGATAATAGATTATTGAATAAAAAAGCGTTAGAGTCTCTTGTTTTAGCTGGTGCTTTTGATTTCTCTGGTTATTCAAGATCTCAAAATTATTTGGCAATTGAGCAAGCTATTGAATACGGTAAAAATTATAAAAAAACTTTAGAAAAAGCAGAAGATGATTTATTCGGCGGCACTGATAGCATGGAACTTATACCAGAACCTAAGATGCCCGATGTTAATAATTGGACACTCGAAAATGAACTTGCAAATGAAAGAAAAGTTTTAGGCTTTTACCTTACAGACCATCCTCTTTCTAAATTCGAAATTGAAAGATTCTCTCTCTCTTCCATTAGCCTTGGTGATACACAAAATGTAAACGATGATGATGATGTTACCATTATAGGTGTTATTACATCAATCGATACTAAGTTAGATAAAAACAAAAATCCAATGGCTTTCTTTAAAATTGATGATCTTACCGGCACTTGTGAATGTATTATTTTCAATCGTGCCTTTGAACCTGTTAAAGAACTGCTTTTTGAAGAAAATGTAGTTTGCATCACAGGAAAAGCAGAAAATACTGGTGACTCTATAAAAGTTACTGTTGATAATGTAATGGATTTATATACAGCTCGCAAAAAAATTACAAAATCTTTTAATATTACAATCTATAAAAACGATCCAATAGAAAAATTAGAAAAACTATATAATTTGGTAAGCAAATATAATGGCAATACACCAGTTACTATTGAATACAGAAATAACGGACATTCAAGATACTTTGTAATTGATAAAAAAGTTGCTCTCAGCAATGAATTTATGAAAGAAATAAAATCTTTATTTGAAACACACCGAATTAAATTAATAAAATAAAAGGGGAAGCTGATATTTTTAATTAATATTTAAAAACACAAGTGGAATAAGTTTAATAGCTCAAACTCTTTTTCGAATTTATATTTCTTTACATCAAAAACGAAACATAAATAAACTCTACTCAAAATATATTATTGATATTAAAAAAATATTTATTTAGATATACAAATCTTTAAATATTGGTTAATGACTTACCTTTTAATTTTAGACTAATTTTTATAAACTAAATATTTTTTATTTAATGATATTAAAATAATTATATGAGCCTATTTACCTTTGTTAATTTATTACCCATATACCTCCTGATAAAATACACTTAATCTTTAGTTAAACGTAATAATTTTTCCCCAGATGTATTAAAATTTTTATTAATTTACTTGTTAATATAATTTTTTTTATTTGACTTTATTAATATAACACATTGATTTATGATTTATAATACTTATTCATTTAATAATAAGGAACTATCATGTTAGATGTTTTAAAAAACCGCCATAAGGCTGAAGAAACAATTTGTATATATACCAAAGATGCTTCTTTTACAGGTAAAATAGTTTCATTCGAAGAAAATTGCATAATCATATCTACAGAAGAAGGAGAAGAATATATACCTGGTAATGAAATAAAACGAATATCAATACCCCAAAATCTTTCATCAACTTAAATTTCTAATGATATAAAAGATAATAACTTGCAAAATAGCTCTCATCTTAATGATATTCAAAATAATCAGTCCGAAGAAAAAACTACCACTGAAAATCAAAATGATAATAATACTGATGATAAAAATAAATTAACTAATAATACCAATTTTAAACTCAATAATAATATAGGAGTACGTTAAACATGAAATTCTATTCATTTTTCTTATTTTTTCTATTATTAAATCCAATCTTTGCTCAAAATTTAACTTTAAATGATTTATTTAAAATTTGCAAAAAAGATAACATTTATCAAGTATAAGAATACTTAACTCCTAAAAACTGGGTATTTTTAAAACTTGAAAATCCTGGTCCTGAATACCTAGGCTCCATTACTTTAGCCTATAATAAGCATACTTATGATGATAAAGCAGAAGCATTTATTTATGCGTTTTTTTTATTATGATAGTAAATTAGTAAAAATTTCTATGCAATTTCTTAGTTTAAAAAAATATAATGAATATTATAATTCTGTAAAATCATTATGGTATAAACTAGTTAATAATTCTATAGAAGAATACAATGATGATTCTGGTAAATGTATAGGTCAAAAAATAATTAAATATTTTATATCACCTTCAAAAAAGCCAAAAACAAATGATATAACTAGAATAGACTTTGAAATTATAAAAAAGTATGACGACCCGACAAATTTATATTTCATAAAATTATATAAATAAATATAAAATTAAATATCCTACGGTTTCAAAAATTATTAATTAAAGATTTACTAAGTTTTATTGTATATTTTTCAGATAAATTAGTAAAAAATTGCATATTTAGTTACTTATTAAAAAAAATTGAGTAAATTAATTTTTCTAAAAATTTTTTCAAAAACTAAAGTTTCAACCATTTTATATTTTTACTTATTATTGCCTTTCATTTTATTTTGTAAATATATTTTCACAATAAAACATAATAATAAAATTTAATAAATTCTAAACAAAAAAAAAGCAAGCCAGCTTATTTAAGCGGCTTGCTTTTATATTTCTACTCAATAAAATTATTTTACAGCCTCAGCATATAACTCTTCTACTTTTGCCCAATTTACAACATTCCAGAAATTGTTAACATACTCTACTCTTCTGTTTTGATATTTCAAGTAATATGCGTGTTCCCAAACATCAATTAATAGAATTGGTTTACCTCTATCTTCTTCTGGGACAACATCCATTTCAGGACTATCCTGGTTTGGTGTTGATGTAATTTTTAATTTTTTATCTTTTGTTACAATCAACCACGCCCAGCCAGAGCCAAATCTTCCCATTGCAGCAGCGTTAAATTGTTCTTTGAATTTATCAAATGAGCCAAAAGTTTCTTCGATTGCTTTAAGTAAATTTCCTTCAGGTGATGGTTTAGTATTTGGTCCCATAACATTCCAGAATAAAGTGTGATTTACAGCGCCGCCGCCATTATTTCTTACTGCTACTGGATATTTAGAAACATTTGCGATAATTTCTTCAACTGTTTTGCCTTCAAATTCAGGTCCACTAATAGCGTTATTGAAATTTGTAACATAAGTTGCGTGATGTTTTCCGTGATGCAATTCCATTGTTTGTGCATCAATATAAGGTTCTAATGCATTTGATGCATAAGGTAATGGTAGATGTTCGTATTTTGGCATTTTTGCCTCCTTTCTATTAGATTTACAATTATTATTTTTATTTTTAGTTGTGAATTTCAATTAACTATCAATTCTAAAATTTTAGAACAATTAGTGATTACAATCACATCCGCCACTCTCTTCGTTAGGATTTATAAATACAAATCCTCTTCCTTCTTCATCATCCTTAAAATCAATTGTTGTTCCATTGACATAAAACAATGTTTGCCCATCCAATAAAACCTTAAGGCCATCAAACTCGTAGATTGAATCTTGTGGCGTTATCTGGTTATCTAACCCCATAGCATAATTGAATCCACAACAACCACCAGGTTTTACTCCAATTCTTAAATATATATCCCCTTCGATATTATTTTCTGCAATAATTGATTTTACTTCTTCAATTGCTTTTGGTGTTAACAAAATATCTTGTTGGTTACTCATTTTATACCTCTTAATTTTAAAAATTGTTTATTATATTATAAGTATTTTTTTCGACATATTTTATAATATTTTTAACTTTTAATTCTTCCAGTAATTCATTTGCAATCTTTTCAAAATCAATATTTTTAACTTTGTTTTTGTTCATCAAGAAAAAATTTCTTAATCCGTTAACAATATCAACCTTGTAAATATTCGAATATAAAACTACAGGATAAGATTTTTTGAAGTATTCCCAGAAATTTTCTTTGTCGAAATTTTTTAAAGTGTTCATAAATTTCTCTATATTGATTTTCAAAAAATAGATTTTTATGAAAAAGTTATATATTTTTGTTATTTTGTTTTCAAATCTTTTGTATTCTCAAACTATCTACATTAAATACAAGCAAAACACCCCCAAAAGTTCCATAAAATTGCAAGAATTAAAAAAAAAGTTAGGAAACAACAGAAAAGCAATTATTTACAAATCACTTGCGGATATTTTTAATATACAGGATACAATTCTTTCACAAATATTTGTAATTAAAAGTGTAAATTATCCAGCCGACTCAATTATTTCTCAAATATCATCAGATAATAATGTTGAATATATCGCAGTGCCTAAAAAAATTACAATTGATAAAATTGATAGCAAAACCCCAAACGATATATACTTTAGCAAACAGTGGTATATAAATAAGATAAAAGCTCTTGATGCTCTTAATTATGCTTCACAAGATACTGTTTTAATTGGAGTAATTGATACTGGTATTGATTTTAATCATCCAGATTTGAAAAAATCAATTTTTTACAATTTTGGCGAAATGGGAATAGATTCTCAAGGTAGAGATAAACGATTTAACGGTGTAGATGATGATGGCAACGGTTTTATTGATGATTATTTCGGTTATGATTTTGTAAATCGATTTAATACTCAAAATGATACTATAAATGATTTTTCCGTCTGGGATAATTATCCTCTCGATGAACACGGGCACGGCACTGCTGTTACTGGAGTAATTGCCGCTACAGTGAATAATTCTATTGGCATTGCTGGAATAAATCCTTACGCTAAAATTCTTAATCTCAGAGCTTTTGATAAAACCGGAAACGGTAATGAAGACGATGTTGCTGCTGCTATAATCTATGCCGTTAAAATGGGATGTAAAATCATTAATATGAGCTTTGGAGATGATTCTTACTCACTCCTCTTAAGAGATGTTATCCGTTTTGCGTACTTACGCGGCGTAAATTTGGTAGCCAGTGCTGGAAATAAAAACTCATCGATTCCGCACTATCCTTCTTTTTTTCAAGAAGTTATATCAGTTGGTGCATCAAACGAACAGGATAATAAAGCAAGCTTTTCCAATTATGGCACTCGCATAGACCTAGTTGCACCAGGAACCAACATATACTCTACAACTTTAAATAACAGTTATGATTACTTAAACGGAACATCATTTGCAGCACCAATCGTCTCTGCCGTTGCTGGATTACTCAAATCAAAATATCCCAACTTATCGCCGGATGAAATAAAAAATATTCTCAAAATCACAGCTGATGATATCAGTAAAAAAGGAGCAGATAACGAAACTGGCTCAGGCCGTTTAAACGCACTTAACGCCTTAAAATTTAATCCAAGCGGATTTTTTGAAATTCTAAACCCAAAACAAGATTTTTCCTATTCATCTGATACAGTATGGTTGAATTATTCCATTATGTATCCTTCTCACATTAGCCACAGTATTTATTTAGGTATTGGAACTAATCCAAAAGAATGGCAAAGTTTAAGTGAAAATCTCACTGCACAAGGATTTAATTTACAACATCCAATTATAACTAAAAACTTAGCAGATACCACATATACTTTAAAAATACAGATTAACACAAACAATTCAAATTACCAAAATTTTGTAAATTTTAGCATAAACAAAAAAGATATCGAAATTATTCCAATTTTTTTAGCTCCTATTATTTCTGGTTCATCTGTAGGTTTTGCAGTATCAGCATATACCAACAAAAAAGCAATTTTGAAAGTTTATTTCAAAAAATCTAACGAAAGTGATTTTAAATCCATAATCCTTACTCCATACAAAAATGTAGCATTTAAACAAAATCTTCATTTTGGCAAATATCTTGATAATACTCTTGCAAATTCTCAAATCCAATTTTATTTCGAAGCAACAGATGAAAACCAAACTTTTGTAGAAAACAACAACGAAAAATATTACAAATTAAATTTACCAGAACGAGAATACCCAAATAATTCAAACACATTGTTAAATTTACCATTTAAATCATTTTACAATAGCACAATTAATTTTTCAAATAAACAAATCAATATTGGTTACAAAGATAACTCATCTTACTTTTTTGATATTTCCAACAATAGCGTTAAAATTCTTGATTCGCTTCCACTAAAAATAAATATAATTGATGATTTAGATAACGATGGAAAATTAGAAATTATTGGTAGAAATGCAACTAACTTTTTGATATACAAGCAAATCAATAACAATGAATTAAAATTCGTTAAAATTTACGAAGCGATAAATTCATATTATCCAGCTGCTGCTTATGATTTGAATAAAGATAATCAAAAAGAAATTTTTATTAGAACAAAAGATACAACTTTTACAGTTTTTAACTTAATTATTGATAAATTAGAAAAAATTGCAGACTTAAACAACTTTAGTCCACCTAAATATTTCACCAATACATTTCGAACACCAGAGCTTACTTTTGGAGATTTTAATAAAGATGGCAACACAGAAATTTTTGCAATTGATGGCGATGGCGATATTTTGTGCTGGCAGTATCAAAACAATCAATTTACAAAACTATTTTATTATGAAACAGATTTTTACTCACAAGGTAACATCAAATTTATTGATAACAAATTATTATATATAACTCACACTGTAGATTATGATGTTGTGCCCTTATATTTCCTAACAAAACTTGAATTTATACAACCTAATCAAATACAGGAAAACATTCTCAAAGTTTTTTATGATGATAACAGAGATTTTCTATTAAACAATGATATCGGATTGCAACTTTTACAAAATTATCTTTCCGTATCATTACCAATGGAATTTTACATTTTCGAAAATTCCCTTCTTGAAAATTCATCATCTATTACAACAAATTATGATTTCTTATCATCTAAAAAAGAGAGAATTATAAAGAATAATCAAATCAACTCAAATCTTGTATATTTTAATAATATAAGCAATGGCAAATTCTTTATATTCAATAATGAAGAAGAACTAATTTTTAGCGAAAGCAATTCATCAAATGCAGTATTAAAAAAGATTGATAATCAAAAATATAAACTTAGTGATATTAAATTAACCCAATTAAACAAGACAACAATTAATTTAAGCTGGCAACCAGTTTTGGATACTATTTATATATTCAAATCATACAATAAAATAAATTGGCAGAAAATTATTCTTAATAATACATCTGATTATAACGATACAATATCTTATCAAACAGTATATTACTCAATTAATTCTATAAATTACTTAAACTCAATACATCAAATCGCAATATTACCAGAAACTTACATCAAAAAATATAAAACAGAAGAAAATGGCAGCTTGATAATTGAATTCAATAATCCCATTGACTTTAATTCACTTACACCAGAAAATATCACCATTACAGATAACAAAATTAAAATAAGTTCAGTTGGCAAAGTTAATAATAATACTTTAATTATAAATTTTATCAAGTTTAGCCCAAATATTAGTTACAAAATAAATAACTTATCAATCATAGATATAAATAACAGAAAATATACCTTTGATGATATTGCTTTTAATTTCCCTGTTACGAATAAAAAAGATTTACCATTTTATATAAAAAGCTACAATGTATTATCTGATTATTCCCTATCTGTAAATTTCAATAAACAAATTGATATCAACAAAACACAAGATAATTTATCAATCGATTTCATTCCTTTTAAGACAATCGATAATACAACAATCACCGATAGTTCTATAATTATAAAAGTAAAAAGTAACCCACTTACCGTTGTTGGTCTTAATACAAAAATTACATTAAATGGAATAATAAGTTTAAGTGGAGATACTTTATCCAGCTTAGCAAACCAAATTTACATCAACCCAACATATAATAAAGATAAAGAAATTATTGTTTTCCCAAATCCCGTGATATTAAAGAAACATAACAAAATAACATTTTCCAACCTGCCAGAAAAATATACAATCTACATTATGGGTTTAGATGGCACAATACAAAATACTATCGAAGGTAATACACCTTATATTGAATGGGATTTAAAAAATAACAATTCATCAATATTAGGGACTGGAATTTATCTCTATAAAATTTATATTAAATCGAGCACAACAATAAATGAAATTAAAAATGGTAAAATTGCGATAATAAGATAATTTTTTTTATATTAGATATTTAAATTATTTTTCTTAAGATAATCTCTTAAGGTTAACCTATTAGTAACAATTAAATAGGTAATTGCTATGATTAAAATAGCCAAAAAAGAATTTTTATTATGGCCAAACATAATTAGTTTATTTAGATTATTCCTTGCAATTCCATTATACTTTTCTGTAATACTTAATACAAGTGATAGGTTTAATTACATTTCCCTTATGATTGTAGCACTAATTTTTATATCCGATTATTTAGATGGCTTTTTAGCAAGAAGATTTAACCAAATAACAGAATTAGGTAAATTGTTAGATCCTTTAGCCGATAAAATCTCACTTTTAATTGTATCCCTGGCATTATTGCAAGTTGATAAATTACCGTTATATTTATTTATTGCAATAGTTTTAAGGGATTTATTAATTTTCATTGGCGGCACCTATGTTACCAAAAAGATTGGATATATATTACCATCTAATATGGTTGGAAAAATAACAGTTAACATAATCGCTATTTATTATATAGTTTTACTTTTTACCGAGCTTTCACCTAAATTTTTTGAAATTGTAACCTTCATATTTATAATACTTTCTTTTCTTATTTATACATACAGAGCACTTGAAACATTATCAAGCCACAATAAGGAGCAAAACGACTAATGGGATTTTTTAGTAATTTTAGTTTTAACAAAGTTAAAGAAGGCTTACAAAAAACAAAATCAAAAATAGTTGATAGCATAACCGAACTTGTTACCGGTAAAGCCGTTATCGACGAAACAACTTTAGAGAAAATTGAAGAAATACTTATTACATCCGATATAGGCTATGTAATTGCAGAAGAATTTATAGAAAATGTTCGAAAAGAACTTAAAAAATCCGATAACCGCGAAGTTACTGATATTATTCAACTTCTCCAAAATCATCTAACTGAAGCATTAAACAAATATTATACTGATTATAAATCAAATATTGAAAAATTCAAACCTTTTGTTATAATGATAGTTGGCGTAAATGGAGTTGGAAAAACAACAACCATAGGAAAATTGGCAAATAACTTCAAAAATGCTGGTTATTCAGTTTTGATAGGTTCGGCCGATACATTTAGAGCAGCAGCAAACGACCAATTGGAAATCTGGGCCAAAAGAGCAAATGTAGAAATAGTTCAAAAACATCAGGGAGCTGACCCATCGGCTGTTGTTTATGATACAATCCAAACAGCAATTGATAAAAAAATAGATATTGTTTTAATAGATACAGCCGGCCGTTTACATACAAAAACAAATCTTATGGAAGAACTAAAAAAACTCAAAAAAACTTCACAAAAATTATTGGAATACGCGCCTAATGAAGTTTGGCTTGTTGTGGATGCTACCACTGGACAAAACGCAAATGTCCAAGCAGAAGAATTTAAAAAATATACAGATTTAACTGGTCTTGTTGTTACTAAACTCGACGGTACTGCTAAAGGCGGCGTAATTTTTAACATAACACAAAAACACAAAATACCTGTAAGATATATCGGAGTTGGAGAAGGAATCAACGATTTACAAGATTTCATTCCCGATAAATTTGTAGAAGCATTATTTAATAAATAAATATTGGATATCATACTATGAAAAAGTTTTTAATTTTCTCGTTTGTATTATCTTTCCTTTTTGTTGCTTGTAATTCTAATAAAAATGAAAAAAAAGAAAAAACAGAAGCAGACGCAACCCCATTACAAACAACAAAAGATGTTAACGCACCTAATATAGTTTCATTAAAATATAACCTAGAAAAAGGTAAAAAATATACATTTTTACTTACAACAGAAGAAAAATCTTCAGAAAGTATAAAAGCGGATACATCAATTAGCCAAAATTTATCAAGAAAACAAACATTAAAAATTACATTTGAAGTATTAAATATTGATACCGATGGCTCCTTAGAATTGAACTCTACTATTAATAACATCAAGATCTCAATGTCAGATGGTAGACAAACAGTTTCTTTCGATAGCGATAAAGATGCCAATAAAACTGCAGAATTTGGAAACTATCTGGCAATGGTCAATAACAGCTTTGGCGTTAGAATAACCTCTAACGGAGATATTTTAGAAATTACCAAAGTTGATAAATTAGTTAAAAAATTATTAGAATATTTAGGAAAGCAAATACCTGCAGATAAGAAAAATGAATTCATTAATTATTCATTAAATTCATTAAAAATGCAACTTTCACAAATAGTAAACCAAATTTATAAACCCTTACCTAATAAGCAAATTGGAGTAGATTCTACCTGGTCAATTTCAACTCCAAGCAAAATTGCAGCATTTGATGTAATCACTTCAATTAATTATAAAGTTTTATCGTTTGAAAAATTAGGCGAAGATAGATTATTAAAATATGGTGCTTCACTTTCTAATAAAATTACAGGTAAAGATAGAATAGTTGAAAATGGAAACGAATTCAGATTTGATAAACCAGAAATAACTGGAAATAATACAACATACTTTAATTTAACCAAAGGATGTATTCAAAAATCTATATCAAATCTTTCAACAGTTTCATCAATGTCAATTTTGCCAAAAGGTGGAAAATTCCAGATAAGGAGCACTAAAACATCAAGTAGTAATATTGTTGAATTTTTAGGTATCGAAAATTAAACTTTTAAAAATAATTTTCGATAATGAAGATAATGAAATAGGTGTGTTCCAATGATTTCAGTAATTAATAATTCGGAAAATTTACCACCTGTCAATTATGCTTCTGCTGGTAAAAATAATACTCAATCTCAACATTTAGAGATTGCAAATCAATATAGCAAATATTTAAAAAATAATGAAATAGAAGACTATTTAAAATCTACTTTATTAAACTTAAATTTATCTGATTCAGTAATAGATAAATCCTCAGTAAAATTCAACCTAACTTTTAATTCTAACAAACACGAAGAATTAAAAGCTAATGGTATATTTAATTTTTCTGAGAAAAAGCTTAGTATAAATTTAAGTTTTAAATTCCAGCAAGAAGTTGAAATTGAAGGAGAAAAAGCCGTTAAAAGTTTTTTAATGGAATTAAATTTTAATCACGATACATCTCAAACTGTTACATTGGAACAAAATACACAAAAAGAAGACATAATGAATTTTATTAGAAAAGTTGCAAATAAACTATTTGAAACTCTAACAGAAAAAGGAAAATATGTTGCAGGAATTCAATTTAATGAAGATGATATGAAAGAACTAGTTCAACTCGATGACGGCAAATTTTATAAAATTCTCAACGAAATTATCAGTATAGCAATTAATCTTGCCAAACTTAAATATATAATGAATAATGAATCAGCCGAAGGAGTAATATTAAAGCCAGAAAGAGCCAAATGGAATGTAATAGAATACAGCAAAACATCATCAAGTAACACAGAAATGAGTTTATCAATCACACCTTTAGACTAAAAAAAGCCCTTTTACAAGGGCTTTTTTAATACTCTTTACTCAAATCTATTTTATCCTTTAAGGAATAAATTCTAAATACTCCGGGTTTTAATCTTTCATCAATTTCCAATTTCATATATATTTTTAACTTAAACATTAATTTATTTTTTTCAGAAAAAATTATTGCATTATTTAATTTTTCATAATAATATGGATGAACTTTTACAATAAATCTGCGATATTTTGTATTTTGTTTTATTGATAAAATAGCTTTTTCCAATTCATAAAAATAAGATGTTTTTTCTGTCATAATTCCAGTTCCGCCACAACATTCACAAACTTCACTGGTAAGTTGCATATAACTTGAACGAATTCTTTGTCTTGTCATTTGTATTAAACAAAATTCAGTCATAGGTAATATGTGAACTTTTGCTCTATCATTTTCGAAAGAATTAATTAATTCTTCATAAACTAGATTTTTATTTCTTTCTTCTTTCATATCAATAAAGTCTATAACTATCAATCCTCCTATATCACGCAATCTCAATTGTCTTGCAATTTCTTTAGCTGCTTGTAAGTTTATTTTTAATGAATTTTCTTCCTGATCTTTATTTTGAACATAAGTACCACTATTAACATCAACTACTGTCATAGCTTCAGTATGTTCAATTATTAAATATCCGCCAGATTGTAAAGGAACTTTTCTTCCAAGATATTTTTTAATTTGTTTTTCAATACCATATCTTTCAAATATAGGAGTTGAATCTTTGTATAATTCTATTTTATTAAGTACCTCTGGTTGTGTTACTTGAAGATAATCAACAATATCATGATATACTTCTTTATCATCTACAATAATTTTATTGATTTCATTATTGAACAAATCCCTTATTATAGCAAGTGTTGTGGATAAATCCTTATAAATTAAAGCAGGCGGAGTTGATTCTTTAGCTTTTTTCTGAATGTTACGCCAAATTTTTGATAATTGTTTTAAATCTTCCTGTAATATTTCTTCACTTTGATTAGCAGAATTTGTTCTGATAATTAAACCACAATCATCAGGTAAAATTTTTTTTGCAATTGTTCGTAATCTTTTTCTTTCTTCTCTATCTTCTATTTTTCTTGATACTCCAATTCTCCTATTAAATGGCAATAAGATACAAAATCTACCTGGTATAGATAGCCCTGTAGTAACTCTAACACCTTTATTTCCTGTTGGTTCTTTAATAGCTTGAACAAGTATTTCTTGTCCTTTAATTAAACTAACTTCAGGACTTTTCTTTTTTATTTTTATTGCAGAAAGTTGATTTTTACTTGGTAATTTATCAATATCATCAAATTCATCAATATCAGTATCATCAGCATCATCTGCTAATTTAGAAAGTTCTTCTGTTTGTTTTGCAATATCAGAAAAATGCAAAAAAGCATCATTTTTCATTCCTATTGCAATAAATGCTGCATTAATTCCGGGAAATATTTTTGCAACTTTACCTAGATAAATATTACCAACAAGCTTTTGATCTTCAGGTAGTTCTATAAATAGATCAACAAGTTTATTATTATCAGTAAAAGCAATCCTTGTTTGGGAATTTGTTGAATTTATAATTATATTTTTATTCATATTTCACCTATTGTAACCAAAATAAAACTTTGTTATAAAACATATTTTTGATTTTATTAATTTCATTTATGTCGGTATTTATATCATTTTTATTCGTAAATTCATTAATTAAATTTATAATATCATCGTATTTATCAACTTTGTAAATATTATCAATTAAACTAAAAATGTTTGTAAAATACATAAAATACCAAATTAAGTATTTTCTTGAATATTTTGCAAAATTAATTTCGCCATATGTATCCAAAATCAATTTAGAGTGAAATTTAGCTATATCAAGTATTAAATATTTATCAACTACAAATTTTTTTCTTTCAAAGCAACTTTTAATTTTAGAAAATATGAATGGATTTCCCAATGCTCCTCGTGCTATCATAACTGCATCTGCATTTGTTAAGTCTTTTATCTTAAAATAATCATCTTCACAAAAACAACTACCATTAAAAACTATTTTCTTATCATATTTTTCTTTTACCATTTTTACGACATCATAGTTGGGAGTTCCAGTATAAAACTCAGATTTTAGACGAGCGTGAATTGTGATAAAAGCCAAAGGCAAATCTTTAATGTATTCTAAAACTTCAAAGATATTTATTCTTTCAAAACCAATTCTTAATTTCAATGATACAGGAATATTTTTTGAATATAAAATAATATTTTCGAGAATTTTTCTTAATTTGTTAGGATTATTAAGTAATTGAGCACCAAGTCCTTTTTTGCATATTTCATTTGAAGGGCATCCAGCATTTAAGTCAATAACATCAGGATTCAATTTAACTAGCTCAGAGACAGAATCTTCAATATATTCATCATTTTCAATAAGCAGCTGGACACCAATAGGTTTTTCTTTTTTATTAAATATCAAATATCGAAGTGTATCGAAATGTTTGTTAGAAATACCACGAGCACTAACCATCTGCGTAAAGGTAAGATCAGCACCGTATTTTTTGTTAATCTCTCTGAAAGGATAATCTGAAATTTCAGCCATAGGAGCGAGTATCAAATCGATATTTTTACCATTCAATGTAATCATAAAATCAAAAAAGATTGCACCCTATTGGATGCAATCATAATTTATTTATTTAATAAAGCTTTTCTTGATACATAAATTTTTCCATTTTCGTATTTTTCAATACGAACTTTTACAACATCGCCTTCTTTAATCTCATCAGTAACTTTAGAAAGTCTTTTATGGGATACTTGTGAAATATGTAAATAAGCGTCAATACCTGGTAACAATTCAACAAATGCACCAGAATCGATAATTTTAATTATTTTACCTTCATATACATCACCAACAGTAGGACCTTCAACTGTTAATTTTAAATGTTTAGTACATTTATCCAATAAATCTTGATCTTGACCAATTATATAACAGTTACCGACTTCATCAATAGATATTTCAGTTTTGTAAAGTCTTTGAATAGCTTGAATATTTTTACCACCAGGTCCAATTATTGCACCAATAGCTTCAACCGGAACTTTAATAACAGAAATTGCAGGAGCATATTTAGAAATTGTTTTTCTTGGTTCTGCAATAGCATCTTTCATAATTCCTAAAATATGCATTCTTCCCTGTCTAGCTTGTTCAAGAGCTTTTGATAAAATTTCAAAAGAAATACCTTGAATTTTTATATCCATCTGGAAGCCGGTAATACCTTTAGAAGTACCAGCTACTTTAAAGTCCATATCACCAAGGTGGTCTTCATTTCCTAAAATATCAGAAAGAATTGAATATTTATCGCCTTCAGTAATTAAGCCCATTGCAATACCAGCAACAGCATCTTTTACAGGTACGCCTCCAGCCATTAAAGCCAATGATCCTGCACAAACTGTTGCCATCGATGATGAGCCATTTGATTCTAAAATATCAGATGTTAATCTAACAACATAAGGGAATTTTTCAACAGGTGGAACCATTCTCTTTAAAGATCTTTCAGCAAGATTACCATGTCCAATTTCTCTTCTTCCAATACCTGTCATTCTACCAACTTCACCAACACTAAATGGTGGGAAGTTATAATGTAAGATAAATGACTTTTGATATTCTTCATCAAGACCATCAATAATTTGAACATCACGAGTAGAACCAAGTGTCAAACTAGTTAATGATTGTGTTTCTCCTCTTGTAAATAAAACAGAACCATGAACTCTAGGTAGTACATCTAATTCAATCTTAATAGGTCTAATTTCATTTGTTTTTCTACCATCAAGGCGTAATCCTGTTTCAAGAATTCTCTTTCTCATTATATCTTTTTCAAGATCATGTAAAATTGTTTTGATAGCTTTTTCTGATTCAGGATATTTTTCACTGAAATGCTCAATTACTTCTTTAGCTAAATTTGCATTAGCAAGATTTCTTTCTTCTTTTCCGAGTACAGTTGCAACCAATTCAGAAATTTTAGGTGTAGCATAATCAGTAACATCTTTTAAGAGTTCTTCATTAATTTCTGCAGGTTTAACCTCCATTTTAGGTTTGCCACACTTTTCCCTTAATTCTTTTTGTAATTGTACAATCTTTTTAATTTCAACGTGTGCAAACTGTAGAGCTTCAAGAAGTTCTGCTTCACTTACTTCGTTAGCTTCTCCTTCTACCATCATAATAGAAGTTTCGGTACCTGCTACAACTAATTCTAAATCGCATTCTTCAATTTGTTTTTGAGTAGGATTAATAATAAGTTGACCATTAATTTTACCAACTCTTACTTCTCCAATAGGTTCAAGAAACGGAATATTAGAAATATGTAACGCTGCAGATGCTGCAATAGCACCAATTACATCAGGATCAACTTCCATATCATAAGAAAATACATTAGCGACAATTTGAGTTTCGTTTCTGAAATTATCGGGGAATAAAGGTCTAATTGGTCTATCGATAAGTCTTGCACTTAAAATTTCCTTATCGCTTGGTTTTCCTTCTCTTTTCAAAAAGCCACCAGGGATTTTACCAGCAGCGGATGGTTTTTCTCTATATTCAACAGTTAAAGGAAAAAAATCAATATCTTCCTTTGGTTCTTTTGCACAAACAGCTGTAACTAAAACCATCGTCTCACCATAAGTAGCCATAACAGCACCATTAGCTTGCCTTGCATATCTACCAGTTTCAAGTTTAAGTGTTTTTCCGCCTAATTGTGTTTCTACTGAAAATACACTATCTTCGTATAACATTTTTACCTCATTTTTATGGTTAAAACCCCTCTGTAAAGAGGGGTTATTAAATTATTTTCTAATACCTAATTCTGCAATGATTTTACGATATCTTTCAATATCTACTTTTTGTAAATAAGAAAGTAATCTTTTTCTTTTACCTACCATTGCCATCAAGCCTCTTCTGGAAGCATGATCTTTTTTGAATTTATTTAAATGTTGAGTTAATCTATTAATTGTTTCTGTTAAAATGGCAATCTGAACTTCTGTTCTTCCTGTATCATTTTCATTTTTGCCAAATTTTTTGATTAACTCTTTTTTTTCTGCACTTGTTAACATTTTGTTACTCCTGTTATTTGTTATACAATGTAATTCCAGAACGCCCGGAATTAATTAATTATAAAATAGAATTTAAATTTAAACTTTTTTTGTATTCTATGCAAAAATTAATATCATCTTTTATTTGTTTAATTAAGTCATCAACACTATTGAATTGTTTTTCATCTCTTACTTTAGTTATCAAGTGTATGTTTACATCATAATCATAAATATCATCATCAAAATCGAAAATATGAACTTCTATAAGTGGCTCAGTTAAATCTTTAAAAGTTGGTCTAAGTCCTATATTCATTACACCCCAATAAGGTGTATCTTCGATATCAATTTGTACAAAATAAACACCATTAGAAGGAACTAATTTATCTGGATCAATAGTTGCCACATTTGCTGTTGGAAATCCAATGTTTCTTCCTCTTTGCAAACCATGGATTACTCTACCTCTAATGCTATAATTTCTACCAAGAGATTTATTGGCAATATCAAGCTCAGAATTCAATAGATGTTTTCTTATTTTTGTACTGCTAATAATTTCATTCTCTATAATTAAAGGATCAACAACAATAACCTCGAAATTATATTTTTCAGCAATTTTTTTTAAATTATCAATTTTACCACTAGCATTCTTTCCTAACCTGTGATCATAACCTACGACTAATTTTTTTATCCCTATTTTTGCTATCAAATAATCTTTGACAAAATTTTCATATTCTAATTGAGAAAATTCTTTAGTAAAATTTATATTTAAAAGATTTTGAACGCCTAGAAATTTCAACATTTCTAGTTTTTCAGTTTTATCTGTCAATATTTTTAAATTATAATCAATTGATAGAACTTTTCGAGGATGGGGATAAAATGTAATAACAAAATTTCTTAAATTTTCTTTTTTAGATTCATCAAGTAATTTAGCAATTATTTTTTGATGTCCTAAATGAACTCCATCGAAAGTTCCAATTGTTATTACTGTATCGGGATTATATTCAATGTTATTAACATCATTGTAATAATTCATTGTTATCGTCTTCACTTGTTGTATAGGTAATATTCTTTAAAATTTCATTGATTCGTTCCACATGATCGGCACTGGTATCAAGATAAAAATGTAATTCAGGAATATATCTAATATTTCTGATTTTCTGAGCCAATTTGTATCTAATTTGTTTGTTATTTATGTTGATTTTTGAAAAGACTTCTTCTCTTTTATCTTTATCAAAGATAGATACATAAATTTTAGCGATTCTTAAATCTGGGGATAGAGTTAAATTACTAATAGTAACTAATTTAAAATCTTCCTCTTCCATTTCAAAGCACAAAACGTTAGAAAGAGCCTCTTTTATAAGGCTCTCTAATTTTTCTTTTTTATATTTCATAATCCTAGTCTAATGTTTGTTTAGTTTCAACTAATTGATAAACTTCTATAATATCTCCAACTTTGATATCATTAAAATTATTTATTGATAAACCACATTCATAACCTGCATCAACTTCTCTAACATCATCTTTAAATCTTTTAAGAGATGAAATTTCACCACGGAATATTTCAATTCCATCACGAATAACAGTAACTTTGCTACCACGCTTAATTTTGCCATCGAGGACATAACAACCAGCAACAGTACCAACTTTAGGTACTTTAAATACATCTCTTACTTCAACAATACCGATAACTTCTTCGGAAATAACTGGAGATAATAAACCTTCCAGAGCAGCTTTGACATCATTTATAGCATCATAAATAACATTGTATAATCTGATTTCTATGTTTTCATTTTCAGCCAATTTTCTTGCTGCTAGATTTGGCCTTACATGGAAACCAATAATAATTGCTTTAGATGCAGTTGCCAATAATACGTCACTTTCTGTAATTCCACCAACAGCTTTATGGATAACATCAACTCTCACTTGATCATTAGATAATTTCATAAATGAATCTGCTAAAGCTTCAACCGAGCCATCAACATCACCTTTTACAATAATAGGTAAGTTTTTAACCTGTCCAGCTTGTACCTGTTTAGAAAATTCATCAAGAGTAAATTTCTGAACTGTTCTTCTATCCAATTCTCTTTTAAGTTGTTGTCTTTTAATAGCAATGCTTCTAGCAGTTTTTTCTGAATCAACTACAACGAAATTATCTCCAGCTTGCGGCATACCTTCAAAACCAAGCACTTGAACTGGAGTAGAAGGTCCAGCTTCTTCCAATTTGTTACCTCTTTCATCAGTCATAGCTCTAACACGACCGTGTTGAATACCGACAACAAATGGATCGCCTGTTCTTAAAGTACCTTTTTGAACTAAAATTGTAGCAACTATACCCCGTCCTTTATCAAGCTCTGCTTCAACAACTACGCCTCTGGCTTCTCTATTAGGATTAGCTTTAAGATCCAACAATTCTGCTTCAAGAATAACTTTTTCAAGCAATGTATCTATATTCAAACCTTTTTTAGCAGAAATTTCAACGCATTGATATTTACCGCCCCAATCTTCTACCAAAACATTGTGTTCAGCCAATTGTCGTTTAATTTTATCAATATCAACACCTGGTTTATCTATTTTATTAATTGCAACGATAATAGGGACTTGCGCTGCTTGTGCATGATTAATAGCTTCTATTGTTTGAGGCATCACAGAGTCATCAGCAGCCACAACAAGGATAACAATATCAGTAAGTTTAGCACCTCTAGCTCTCATAGCGGTAAATGCTTCGTGACCTGGTGTATCTAAAAATGTAATAGATTTACCATTTGGCAATTCAACTCTATAAGCACCTATATGCTGAGTTATACCACCAGATTCACCGGCAACAACATTAGTATTTCTAATATAATCCAACAAAGTAGTTTTACCATGATCAACGTGTCCCATTACAGTTACAATAGGTGGCCTTGGTTGTAATTCTTCAGGTGCGTCTTCTCTATCAGCTAATTCATCAACTTCAAATTCCTCTTCTTCTTCAACTGTATAACCAAATTCATCAGCTAAGAGTGTTATTAAATCTAATTCCAATCTCTGATTAATTGAAACCATCATTCCCAATCCCATTGCTTTAGATATAACTTCACCAACAGAAACATTCATTCTTTCAGCAAGGTCACTAACGGTCATATATTCTGTAACTTTAATGATAGTTTCTTCTTGTCGTCTTTGTTCTTCTTTTTGTAATTCTTGTAATTGTTTTTCTTTCTTTTTCTTTTTCTTGAATGCAGCTCTTTCGGAAATAGCATTATCATCCATATCAGAAAGTGTTCTTCTGATAGCTTCCTCTACTTCTCTTTCATCAATAGTAAATTTTTTCTTCTTATTCTTTTTCTTTTTAACTTCTATACCCTCTTCAACATCAACTACACCTTTTTTACCTTTTTTCTTAAATTTATCTTTATTAGCTTTTTTCTTAGGTGCTTCTGTTGCAAGAGGTGGTTCATATTTTACAGTTTCACTAATAGTTTTAGCAAGCTCGCTTTCTTTCTTTTCTGGTTTTTTATCAAATTTTTCACCATCTCTTGGTGTAAATTTATCTTGCTCTTTTGCTCCTTCTCTGTTAAATGGCTTTGACTGTTTTTTATCTTTACCTTCTTTGCTAAATTTATCGAATTTATTTTTATCTTTGAAATTCTTATGTTTTCCTTCGTATCTGTTATCTTTATCAAGATTTACATGCCCAACAACATTGAGTTTATTCTTTTTAAGTTCTTTTTCCGTTTCTGTTTCATATTTCTGAGTTATACCATGGTCAATTTCAGGTGCTTTTTCATTTTCAGTAATAGCAATACCATCTTTTGTCAATTTATAAGATGTTGAGATTAAATTGCTATCTTCTTCAGCTACTTGTTCTTTAGCTTTAACTTCTGATTCACTCTTAACCTGAGTTTTATCTTCTTGAATTTCTTTCTTTTCAATATGTTGAACTTTTTGTTCAACTTCAACTTTTTCTTCTTTAATTACTTCTGGTATAACTACCTGAGGAGTTTCTTGAGCTTTCTCATGTTTTTCTTCAACAGTAATTTTAGCAACTTTATCCTCTCGAACAACCTTTGGCTCTTCTTTAGCTATTACTTTTGGTTTTTCTTCTACATCTGTCTTAACTTCTAAAACACTTTCTTCTTTTTTATCGATTATTAGTTCGTGTTTATCCTCTTTTATATCAACTTTATCAGTTTTTGGTTCAAAACCTTTTAATTCACTTACTTTCTTTAACTTAGCTTCGGCTTTTTCGATATCTTTTTTAAAGTGAGTTCTAAGATCCTTAAGCATATCTTCTGTAATAACACTATTAGCACCTTTAATTTCATATCCCTTGTTTTTTAGAAAATCAATAATACTACCTGTTGGTATATCATATTCACCGGCAAATTTTACAATTCTTAATTTATTAGTTTTTTCCATATTCATTCACTATTTGTTATGGGATTTATAAATTAGTTAGCTGATTCTAACTGTTTTCTTACAATTTGAAGAATTTCATCTATTTGCTCTTCATCTAATTCTGTAAGTGTTTTAACTAATTCATATTTAGGTGTTTTCAAAACATCTAAACAAGTATCAAATCTATTGTTTATTAAAATAACATAAACATCATCGCCGAGTTGATCTTTAACATCAATAAGTTCAACGTCTTTTTTAAATTCGGCAAACGATTTAGCTTCTCTTAAAATATCTATATCGTAACCAGTGAGTTTCATAGCCAATTGAATATTAACAGCATTTTTTCCAACAATCACAGCAATTTGATCATTATCTGCATAAACATAACATTTTTTATTAGCTTCATCTACTTCAACTTTTTTAACTTTACCTGGCTGCAATGCTCTTTGAACATATATTGCAGGATTATCTGAATATGATATAACATCAATATATTCATTATTAAGTTCTTTTACAATACTACTAATTCTTACACCTTTCATACCTATACAAGCACCAACCGCATCTATTCTGTTATCATCGGAAAAAACAGCAACCTTAGCTCTTTCGCCTGGTTCTCTAACAATTCCTTTAATTTCTATCAATCCATCATAAATTTCCGGTATCTCAATTTCGAATAACTTCTTCAAGAAACAGTTATCTGCTCTTGAAATTATTATTTGTGGCCCTTTAGGAGTTTTTTCAACTTTTTTTACAACCGCTCTTATAGTAGAACCTTTAGTATAGCTTTCTGTAGGAATTTGCTCGCTTTTTGGTAAATAAACTTCAGTTCTATTATGATTAACTAATATACCATTTTTCATAATTTGATAAACTTCACCAACAATAATTTCACCAATCATCGCAGAATAATCTCTGTAAATTATTTCTCTTTCAATCTCTCTGATTTTTTGGCTAAGAGTTTGTCTTGCCATATTAATTAATCTGCGACCAAATTCGTGAGGTTCGATTTTTTGTAAGTAAACATCACCAACTTCCAGTTCATCTTCATTACCTAATTCATTTACTTCATCAATAGAAATTTGAGTAACTGGATCTTCTAATTCTTCTACAATTTCTCTTTCGTAGTATATTTCGATACCTCCTTTTTCCATATTTACGATTATATCAGAATTAGCATTAGGGCCAAATTTCTTTTTTACTAATGTTTCAAAGATATCTTTAATAACTGCTTCGAGATAATCTCTATCAATTCCTTTTTCTTTAACGAGAAGGGAAAAATATTCCATAATTTCGTTGTTCATTATTATCCTCCATCAAAAACTTATTATAGTAATAGCTTTTTTAATGTAATTAAAAATTATTTGTAATTGTGATTTATTATTTTTAAAGGTTAAAATTTCGTTTTCAATACTTACAAGCTCAACATTGTTTAATTCAAATGTATTGCCATCTTGTTCATAAACAATACTAAATTTACGCCCAATATGTTTATAAAATTGGTCTATATATTTTAATGGTCTATCAATTCCGGGGGATGATACATCAAGACGATAATTTTCAAGTTCTAATTCTTCTTCAATTCTTGATTTAATCATATCCGATACTTCAGCACATAAATCGGCATCAACACCAGTTTTGTTATCTATAAAAATTTCTATTACAACATTTTTATCTGTGCCACGAATTATAGTATCGACCAACAGTAAACCTTTTTGTGGTATAACCTGATTTGTTATTTGTAGAATTTTTTCGGTTATTTCTTTAGATATCATAACACCTCGTATAAAAAAAATTGCCCTTTTTTATAAGGGCAAAATTAGAAGTACTAATATAATAAATTATTCAAAAAAAACAAAATATTTTTTATAAAAAAGTGGGATACTCCAAAGTGGTTCAAGGCAAAAACTGCTTACAAACACAATTGACTAGAAGATGTAAACTAAAAAAAGTTATATAAAATAGCCTTCGATAAGTACCCCTTGCGGAAAGAGAGAGATTCGAACTCTCGGTACCCCTTGTGGAGGTACACTCGCTCTCCAGGCGAGCCCGTTCAACCACTCCGGCATCTTTCCTAATTTTGCCTTGCAAATATAAACAATTTTTGATTTTTTTGCAAGTGTTTATTCAAAATATTTAACCCCTGCTTCAAATATTTTATGTATTTTTACATCAGGAATATTTTTATATAACCCATCAGAAACTCTTTCACTGTGCCCCATTTTGCCAAACACTCTACCATCAGGAGATGTAATTCCTTCTATGGCAAAAATTGAACCATTTGGATTATACTCCTCTGCCATAGTAGGATTGCCTTCAAAATCTACATATTGAGTTGCGATTTGACCTATTTCAATCAATTCTTTAAGCATTTTCTCACTTGCATAAAATTTACCTTCCCCGTGTGATACAGGAACATTATAAACATCCCCAACATTTGAAAGCATCATCCAGGGAGACAAATTAGAAACAACTTTTGTAGGTACTATCTTTGAAATATGACGCCCAATATCGTTATATGTTAATGTTGGAGAATCTTCTTTTAGTTCTCTAATTTCGCCATATGGTAAAAGCCCTAATTTTATCAAAGCCTGGAACCCATTACAAATACCAAGCATCAAACCATCTCGATTTTTTAATAAATCCATCACAGCATCAACTAAAATACTATTTCTAAAAACTGTTGCGATAAATTTACCTGAACCTTCCGGTTCATCTCCTGCACTAAATCCGCCCGGTATCATTATAATTTGTGAATTTTTTATGATTTTTGCCATCTGTTCAACTGATGATTTTATATCATCCGAATTTTTATTTTTAAAGACAAATGTAGTAACATCTGCTCCTGCTTTAATAAATGCTTTTGTTGTATCATATTCACAATTCGTTCCGGGAAATACTGGAATAAATACTCTTGGCTTTGCAATTTTTATTGATGATTTTTTCGTTGAACCCACAATAAATTTGTAATCTTTAAACTTTTCAATTGAATTATCTTTTTCAACATCAGATTTTTCGGGAAAAATTTTTGATAATTTTTTATTCCATACTTCAATTAAATCATTAATGTTAATTTTTTCATCGTTATATTCTATAATATTCTTTTCTTGTGTTGATGCTAAAAATTTAAAATCTTCATCATTTATTACATCTTTAGTTTCGCAAATAAAAGCACCATAACATTTATTTGATAATTTTTTAATATCAAATTCGTTAGAAATCTTAACACCTATCTTATTACCAAAGGACATTTTAGCGAGCCCTTCAATTATACTTTCGTTATAAACAACATATACTGTAAATACTTTTTTCGTCTTTGTATAATTATGTAACTTTTCAAAAATATTTCTGATTTTTGTGAAATCTGGTATACCATCTTCATTAAAAGGAACTAAATATAGCTTTGTATCGATATCTTTAATTTCGTTAGTAATTACGTTATCAACCAAATTAGTATTAACTGCAAATGAAACAAGTGTTGGAGGAACATTTAATTCGTTGTAAGTACCAGACATCGAATCTTTCCCGCCAATTGCAGCAATACCTAATTCTTTTTGTGCTTTTAGTGCACCTAATAAAGCAGAAAGAGGCTTTCCCCAATTTTCTGGCTTATCGCCTAATTTTTGGAAATATTCCTGCAATGTCAAATAAGTTTTTTTATAATCACATCCAGCAGCAACAACTTTACTAACTGATTCAATTATCGCATTCATTGCACCTAAATATGGAGACTGCTCTGTTAAATATGGATCAAAACCATAAGACATTACACTAACAGAATCTGTATCTTTTTCCAATACTGGTATTTTAGCAATCATTACCTGTGATGGCGTTAATTGATATTTTCCACCAAATGGCATAATTACACTACCACGCCCTATAGTACTATCGAATCTTTCAACCAATCCTTTTTGCGAACAGGAATTTAACGAATCAAGTTTTTTGAATAAAACATCCTCAATCGATTTATGTGTTATATTTTCATGTTTTATATGTTGTTTTGTTATCTTGACACTTGTTTTTCTTGGAGCACCATTACTATTAAGAAAATCTCTTGATATATCAACAATAGTTTTATTATTCCAGAACATTTTCATTCTGTTAGTATTTGTAACATGAGCTACAACCGTAGCCTCCAGATTTTCATCATTTGCAAATGAGATAAATTTTTCAACATCATTTTTATCAACAACCACAGCCATTCTTTCCTGTGATTCAGAAATAGCCAACTCAGTACCATCAAGACCTTCGTATTTTTTTGGCACTGCATCAAGAAAGATATCAAGCCCATCTGCTAATTCGCCAATGGCAACAGAAACTCCTCCTGCCCCAAAATCGTTGCATTTTTTTATAAGTTTTGTAACCTCTGGATTTCTAAAAAGTCTTTGTAATTTTCTTTCAATGGGCGGATTACCTTTTTGAACCTCAGTACCTGCCTTTTCGATTGATTTTTCTGTATGAGTTTTTGAACTTCCTGTAGCACCACCGCAACCATCTCTACCTGTTCTACCACCAACTAAAATGATTACATCTCCCTCAACAGGTTTTTCTCTACGGACATTTGAAATTGGCACAGCACCTATTACAGCTCCTATTTCCAATCTTTTTGCCACATAATCTGGATGATAAATCTCTTTAACTAATCCAGTAGCTAATCCTATTTGATTACCGTAAGAACTATAACCGTGTGCAGCACCTACAGTAATTTTTCGTTGTGGTAATTTGCCAGGCAGAGTTTTGGAAAAAGGAGTATTAGGATCGCCTGAACCTGTTACTCTCATCGCTTGATAAACATAACTCCTTCCCGAAAGTGGATCTCTTATAGCACCACCTAAACAAGTTGCCGCACCTCCAAATGGCTCAATTTCTGTTGGATGGTTGTGAGTTTCATTTTTAAACATTAATAACCAATCTTCTATACCACTTGATGTTTTAACTTTAATTTTTATAGAACAAGCATTTATTTCATCCGATTCATCTAAGTCTTGCAGTAAACCTTCTGATTTTAATGATTTAGCCATTATTGTAGCAATATCCATCAAACATATTGCTTTCTTGATACTTAATTTATTTCTTATTTGAAGATATTCATTAAAAGTTTCTTTTATCATTTTGGTAATTTGATCTTCGCCAACAAATTCTACCATTCTAATTTCTGTTAAAAAAGTTGTATGGCGGCAATGATCGGACCAATAAGTATCCAATATTCTCAATTCTGTAATTGTGGGATCTCTTTTCTCAATATTCTTAAAATAATCTTGGCAAAACTTCAAATCATCAAAAGACATTGCTAGTTCATAATCATTTAAAAATTTATTAAGTTGATCATTATCTAATTTTATAAAACCATTTAATTTTTCTACACTTTTAGGTTTATCAATTTTGCTTACCAATGTAGCAGGAATATCTTTTTGAGCTTCCTGCGAATCTGTTTCATTTATCGAATACTTCTTGATTTTTTGGATATCTTCATCTGATAACTTACCTTTTAATAAATAAATTTTAGCATACCTTACAATAGGTTGTTCTTTTTGAGTAAGAATTTGAATGCATTGAGCGGCGGAATCTGCCCTTTGGTCATATTGCCCGGGATGATATTCAACTCCAAACTCTATCCATTCGCTTCCATAGGGATGAGTTTTGATATAGTAATTATCAACAGGAGCTTCTGATAGTATATTTTTAGCAACATCTAACAATGTTTTATCATCAATACCTTCAATATCATATCTATGTAAAATTTTTAATTCTTTCAAGTTTTTGATATTTAAATAACTTTTCAATTCTGATAAATAATTTTTTGCTTCGATGTTAAAGCCATCTTTCTTTTCGACAAAAACTCTTTTAACTTTCATAATACCTCAAATATATTTTAGTTCTATTTGACAAGTTTTTCCAAAGTGCAAAATTTTACAAATACGCAAAATTATTCGATACACTTTAGCTTTCAAATTTATTTTTTATTTACAAATTAGCATAAAGTTGCACATTAAAATGAAGTCATCCAATATTTAATTATTACAAAACCTTTCTATTCACAATATACTATTATCACAAAATATTAACATCCATTAGCTGCTAAAACTTAATAGCGTTTGTAATTTTTCAAAATACTACTATCAACTTTTTTAAAGCTTATAGCACAACCACCGCCTTCTGCCAAATTAATTTTTAATACAGTTTTTTTATTTACTACAAAATTTTTAATTTCATAACTCATTGGATTATCATACCAATGAGCATTTTTTGCATCTTGATATATTGTGCAAAGATAATCTCCATCTTCCAAAAAATCTAACTTAACATCAAACTTTCTTTGCTTATCATTTGTTACAGAGCCCAAAAACCAATTTTCGGAATTTCTATCCTTTCTTGCAATTGTTAAATATTCACCCGGCTCAGCATTTATATAAACAGATTTTTGCCAATCTACTGGAACATCTTTAAGAAACTGAAAAGCGTCTGAAAATCTTTCATAATTTTCTGGTAAATCTGCTAACATCTGAATTGGACTATACATTGTAACCATCAAAGCTAATTGTTTAGCCAAAGTGGTATGAAGATAATATTTATTACCAGTATTGTAATAATCGAGTTTTATCTGGAAAATAGCAGGAGTATAATCCATTGGGCCACCAATCAAACGAGTAAAAGGAAGTATGGTTTCGTGCTCGGGCGGATTTCCATCAGACCAGGCATTAAATTCATTACCTCGTGCAGCTTCACAAGCTAACCAATTTGGATATGTTCTCTGTAATCCAGTTGGCCTTACTGGCTCGTGTGCATCCAATAATATTTTATATTTTGCACATTTTTCTGCTACCCTAATGTAATGATTTATCATCCACTGGCTATCATGATTTTCTCCACGCGGAATAATTCTACCCACATAACCTGTTTTAACGCCATCATAACCATAATATTTCATAAATTTATAAGCTGTATCCATCAACCTTTCATAATTTGTAACAGATGCCGATGTTTCATGATGCATTATTAATTTTACACCTTTGCTTTTTGCATAATCAGAAACTTCCTTGATATCAAAATCTGGATATGGAGTTAAAAAATCAAAAACATTTTCTTTCCAGTTTCCATACCAATCTTCCCAACCAACATTCCAACCTTCAAAAAGAACTGCATCTATTCCGTGTTTGCTCGCAAAATCTATGTAATATTTAGCCCTTTCTGTTGTTGCACCGTGTTTTCCATTTGGTTTTAATTCATTCCACTTAGTTGTATAGATATTAAGATTATTAGTATCAGTATAATTCCATGTTTTCATTCCAACATGCATTTCCCACCAGATACCGATAAATTTCAAAGGTTTTACCCAACTAACATCATCCAGTTTGCAAGGTTCGTTCAAATTTAGTATAATTCTTGAACTTAAAATATCACGAGCATCATCGGATATAATAAAAGTTCTCCAGGGAGTATTGAAAGGTGTTTGAATATATGCTTTATTTCCAAAAGCATCTGGCACAAGATGAGCCTTCAATTTTCGTCCATTATTCGATAATTCATAATTCATTGCAGGGAAATTTACCAGTGCAGCCTCATGTAGGTTTATATAAATGCCCTTTTGAGATTTTAACATTAAAGGAGTTTGAACTGCATTTTCAATATAACTTTTAACTCCAATTTCCTTAAATTGTGCAGCAACGGATGAATTGACCTCGCTTAACTTGGATTTTGTATACTTATATTCATTTGTATTATAGTCTCCAGGTATCCAGAAAGCAGTTAAATCTTCATCAAACTCAAAATTTGTTTTTTCATCTGTAATAACAAAATTAGGATATTTTTTAAGTTTGGGAAATTCATATCTAAAACCAAAACCATCATTGAATAGCTTAAATTTAACTTTGAAATTAAAATCATCATTTTGTGATTTGAAGTTTAATATATAAACTCTACAATTATTAAGTATTTCTTTTTCCTCTCCCCAAACAGTTTGCCAGGTATAATTTTCTATTGTTGAATCAACCTGAATTAATTCTAAATTAGTAAAATCAATATTTTCCTTTGTTTCAAAACCTAACTGTAAATTTTTAATAATTAAATTATCCTTGTAAAAAACATCGAAACTATAATTTTTTTCTTTCTTGAAGATAATTTTCAAATTTTGATTTGGAGAGTAAAAAGAATTAGCAAGAATTTGGAGTGAAAGAACGAGTAAATAAATTAGATTTTTCATAATTTTTTTTATTTTGTTATTCAAATTTAAAAAAATTACACTTAATAAAAAAGTTAAATGGAAGTTTGATAATTAAAAAGCAATAAGAATATTCATAGTAAATTTGCTTGCAAATTGTATAATAATTTTTTTAATAAGTTATATCAATTTTTATAAAACCTACATTTTAATAAACTCTTGAATGTTATTTATAAATTTCTTGCATTCAATCTAAAACCTGATAGCTTTTATTAACTCCTTAACTAACATTTAACACATACTCACTTAATAAGTAACACAAAGCTAAAACCGTTGACCGAGAATATACTATTTAATTAACATAAATTAAAAACAATTCAAAATACAACTAACGAGATATTCGTTCATGTTATTGTGTTTATGCGTCAAGTTAAAATAATTATACGTAAATTGCGTTCACAATAGTATTTTGGAGCATAATTTTATTTAATTTGAGCAATATTTCCTTTCCAAAATTATTCCTGAGCGTAAAATACGCTCATTTGAACGTATTTTCCGTTCCAGATTTATTTCTGAGCGTAATTTACGCTAATTTAAGCGTAGAATACGCTCAGAACTTAATTTTTAAGCGTATTTTACATTCAATGATTTATCTTTCTACATTTATAATAAATAAAATAATCGGCTATATACGTTCAACCATAATTCTTTCTCCTTCAAATATATTGCAGTTATGAATATTTTCCGTTAAGCGTAAGATATTTTATTTTGCTTTGCTTTTGAAGTGTAGATAAAAGTGCGTTCAGGAGTTTTATATTTATTTTACATTTGTATTTGTTAGTTGATGGTTTTATCTTTCATAACAATTAAAAAAAAGTGCGTCCTAATATGAATACTATAAATATCCTTTTGAACGCACCTAAATGGCTTTATGATTACAGAAGACTTATATTTATCGTATAATATTAAATAGATTTTTATTTTGTATTTTGTTTGCACTATTCAATGGACAATCGCTTGTGCAACCACTACATTTATTACAATTTTCTTTTTTTCTAAATTTACCAATTACAAAAAATATGATTGTTAGTAAAACGGTCAGATATGTTAAAATATCTTGCATAATGTTTTCCTTTATATAAAGAATTTACCAATATTGTAGAAAATTAAAGCAATCAAGTAAGCAAAAGCAGTAGAATAAAATACTGAAAATATTGCCCACTTCCAATTTGATTCATTTTTAATAGCTACAATTGTTGCAACACAAGGGAAATAGAACAAAACAAAAATCATTAAAGTCAAAACTGTTAGTGGTGTAAATACTGGTTTACCTTTGTTACTACCTTCTGTAAATACTGCTGTTTTAAGTTTTTCTTTAAGCGATAATTCATCATCTCCTGCTTTATAGATAATACTCAATGTACTTATTATAACTTCTTTGGCGCTGAGACCCGAAATAATTGCAATTCCAACTCTCCAATCAAAGCCAAGCGGTTTGAGTGCTGGCTCGATAAACATCCCTAACTTTCCTAAAATTGTATTTTGTTGAATAGCTGCTAGTTTTTCTGCTTCAAGATTAGCTAATAATTCTTGTTTTTCCTGTTCATTGTCAAATTTATGTTGTTCTACAGTAGCTATTTTATCAACATAACTTTTTATAAGATTTTCATCTTTGGGATAATTACTAAAAAACCATATAAGTATAGAAAGACCAAGAATAATTGTTCCCATCTTTTTCAAGTAAGCACTCGCTTTGTGCCACATATGTAAAAGACTATTTTTAAGTGTTGGCATCCTATATGGTGGTAACTCCATTACAAAAGGAACATCTTGCCCTTTGAAAAATAATTTATTAAATAGTATAGATAACAACCCAGCAAATACTATACCTGTTAAATAGATAAGCGCTAACACCAAACCTTGATTTTTTTCAAAAAACACAGATATAAATAAAAGATATACAGGTAATCTTGCACTACAAGACATAAATGGAATAATTAACATCGTTAAAATTCTATCTTTCGGATTTTCTAAAGTTCTTGTTGCCATAACAGCAGGCACATTACACCCGAAACCCATCATTAAAGGAATAAAAGATTTACCGTGCAACCCTATTTTATGCATAATTTTATCAACTATAAAAGCTGCTCTTGCCATATAACCAACATCTTCAAGGAAAGAAATAAAAAAGAACAAAATCATAATATTTGGTAGAAACACAAGCACATTTCCAACGCCACCTATAATACCTTCAACTAATAAATTCTTAAACGAACCATCTGGTATATATGTTGATATAAAAGTTTTAATATTTTCAACTCCAAACTCTAACCAATCTGCAGGATAAGAACCTATATAAAAAGTTGCCTCAAATGCTATCCAGATAAACAAGAAAAATAACGGGAAACCTAAAAATTTATTCGTTACAAATTTATCTATTAGTTGTGTTAATTTTTTAGTATCAATTTTTCCTTCTTTGTAAGTTTGCTTTAATGCACCAGAAATAAAACCAAATTTTAAATCTGTTATTAAATTATCTGCTGCTTCATTGTATTTTTTCTCTAATTTTTCAATTTCCACTTCTACTTGTTTTTTTATATCATTTAAATTCTTGCAATTTTCCAGAATATTCCAAATTTCTTTATCTTTTTCAAGTAATTTTATAGCAATATAACGCGTAGAATATTTATATTTAATATTTTGATTTTCTTTAATCAATCTTTGCAAATTTTTTATAGATGCTTCAACATCCTCACCATAATTGATATGAATGTGTCTGACAATTGGATCTTTATCTTCGTATACTTCTATAATTTTATCAAGAAGATCTTTAACTCCAAAACCTTTTTTGGCAACTGTAGGAATTATAGGAATACCAATCATTTCTGAAAGATGCTTATAATCAAATTCTGCTTTACTCTTTTCAAGTTCATCAAACATATTTAATGCAATTATTACCTTAACATTCATATCTATAAGTTGAGTAGTAAGATATAAATTTCTTTCTAAGTTAGATGCATCTACAACATTAATGATAATATCTGGTTGATTTTCGAGTATGTGTTTTCTTACATAAACTTCTTCTGGAGTGTATTCTGTAATTGAATAAGTTCCTGGTAAATCATAGATGCTAATTGTATAATCTTGATACTCAATTATTCCCTCTTTCGCCTGAACAGTAACGCCACCATAATTAGCAGTTCTTTCATTTTGTCCAGATGCATAATTAAAAATTGTTGTTTTACCAGAGTTGGGATTTCCAACAAGTGCAACCGAGATTTTATTTGTTTCCTTTTTAACAGATGTTTTCAAAATATTTTCATCGATTGTTCCCTTAAATGGGATATCAACATTTTCTATTATTTGATTTACTGGAATAACATCAACAAGATCAGCTTCGTTTCTTCTCAAAGAAATATTATATCCCATAATTTGGTATTCAATAGGATCTTGCAAAGGCGCATTTTTAATAACTTTTATTTTTTTACCCCGAATAAATCCCATTTCGAGTAATCTTTTTCTAAAAGCACCCGTTCCTTTAATTCTTATTATAACAGCTTCTTGCTCACAACATAAATCTGATAATTTTATTGTTTGTACTTTTATATTTTCCATTATAATTCAACTCCTATTCTTAAATTAAAGGTAAAAGCATCCTTCAAATTGCCTGCTAGATTTATAATATATTGGAAATCTGGTTGAATAAAAATAAAGTCTAACAATTGTTTGAAATAATAAATTTCAAGAAATGCTTCGTTAGATTTTTTATAAATAGATGCATTTCCATAAGCTAAACCGATTTGATCATTATCAAAACCAAATGGTTTACTAAATAGTACCCTCCAGCAACATAATTTTTACAATCTACATTATTTTTGGAATTAAGCCCTATTTGCGCAAAGATATTAATATCATCTTGTAGTTTATATTCAATACCGGAATAAAAAGCTAGAAAATCATTAATATCGGCTACTTTATTTTGATAAAAAGTTCCAAGCTTTGCATTAACTAATTCGCTTTGATAATCATATTCAGCAATAATATTATAATAATTATCATTAAATAGTTTTGTATTTAACATTAATTTTGTATTGGATACTTCTTCAACATCAAAATAAGCTAATCTTAAAATATTGTTATCATTGAATTTATAGTCTAAATGCACTCCAAAATTAGGTCTTGGAAAGATAGATAAAGGATAATTTAATGAAAGATTTGGAAATACTTGCAAAGAGCTATTCAAAAATGTTTCTGCAGATTTCATTATAATAAAATCACTATTCAAATCGATATAACCAATTTTAAAAGTAAGATCATCAAAATTATAGCTATACCATAATTCGTAAATATATGTAGCGTTATCATTTTCGATATTCGAAAGCGTTTGCAAATCACCTACAAATTTTTCACTAAATTTACTACCGTGAGAATTCAAAACACTAGCACTAAAATTACCTTTCTCTACTCCTAAAAAACCAGTATTAACGTTTAAAGATGCTAATACCTTACCAATATAAACAGAACCTTTCTTTATACCACCACTTAGATTGTTATTAACATCTCCAGTATAATTTAAGCTATAATTAAATATTTCTGTACTTTGTGAAAACACAAAATTCACTAAACATACTAAAAGAATTATGTTACGCATTTAACACTCAAATATTTTTAATTTTCACTACAAAAATACTGTTTTTGAAAAGTGTAATCAATCACTAAAAATAGTGATTTTTAAAGATATTTAACTAACCTAACTTTTTTTAGATGGCTATTTTTTTCAAATTTTGGGAACAATAAATGGTAAGCATTATTTTTTAATAATAATTTTGAAATTATTCTTATATTTAGTTAATTTAATAAAATAATTTTAAGGTATATAAAAAAATCAAACATACATAATACCTGAGATGAATTTTATAAAGAATTATTTTACAATAGGTTAAACATAGAGCATTTTATACAAGGATTTGTTAGAGAAGAATTATACAATGAAATAGGAAGTATTGAATTATTAGACAAAGAATTTTTGAGCAAAGAATTCAAAACATTTACAAGTGATTTAATCCACAAAGTTAAACTAAATGATGCAGAAGTATATTTGTTTTTACTGTTTGAATTCAAATCATGAGATGAAAAAGGTTTAGTGTAAGATTTGCTAAATTATATATGTTTGTTTTACAAAAATTTGTTAAAGACAAGGGAATATAAGTTTCCACTTCCGCCAGTATTACCAATAGTCATAAACAATGGTCTTAGGAAACTTAAAGCACCGACGGAATTTTCTAAATTGATAGAAAATAAAATTGGAATTGTTCAAAAATATGTTCCCAAATTTGAGTATTTTTTAATAGATTTAAGCCAACTGGATAAACAACAATTACTTAGATTAGCAATATATGGCAAAAATACTGTTTCAGCCTTATTTACTTTAGAGAAAGCTGATTATGAAGAATTAATTGAAATATTTAACAAAATAATTAAAAAATTTAAGATAAATTTTTCCGATGCTATCATAAAATTATTAAAGCAATATTTAGAATTAGTTTTCACTACAGATAAGAATATAAAAGATGATGTAAAAGAAATAATGGAAACCATAGAAGAAGACTTAGATATGTTAGTTTCAAATTTTCATAGAAGTATAAAAATTTTGGAACAAGAAGCATATAAAGAAAGCATTCTTGAAGGTAAACTGGAAGGATTACTTGAAGGTAAGAGAAAATTTGCCAACTCATTATATAAAAAAATTTTAGCATTGAAAAAATTGCAAATATTATGTATATTAGTATTGATGAAGTAAAAGAATTATCAAATTCTCAAAACAATAGCTCCGAAAATAAAAATTAAATAGTTGTTTACTAGCATTATATAAAAGCAAACATAAAAGCTAAAATTAATGAAAAATTTTTCGGACATCAAGTAGTAATAAATTAAAGTGTTAAAAAATATTTTAGAAAACCAACAACTAAAAACAAACAAAAAATTTTCATATGGCAAATTAGAAAGAAATAAAAACTTAGATACAAAGGAAGTTCAAAAAGTATTCCAAAATGAACCAAATTTTAATTTACCCGAAATAATTGACTTGTTTGAAAAGGTTTTAACCTGCCCTTTAAATAAGCCTGAATTAAAACTTGATGGCTTAGAAACACGAGTACCAAACGCATTAGAAAAATATTGGTTGAAGGTTTAAAAAAGGATGATAGTCTTTCTTACTTTTCCGATTTAGCAAAAATAGAACCTTACCTTCGCAAAATTTTATACTTGATAGATCAAGCTAAATTTGAAGAACTTTCAAGCGAAAAAAAAGGATTAGATGCGTTCATCAATGCACTTAAATTAAATCCTAATAGAATTGACTTTGAAAAAGATAAAATTGAAAATTTAAGTGGTACATCAAATTTTGGTGAACATCTCTACAGAACTTACCATCTTAGAAACATTGAAGGTCATCAATGCGAAAATTGGACTTATAGAGAATTATATGAAAACATTGAAAGTGTATTAGTAATTTATCTTTACGCCAATAATAAGTTCGCAAAAACCCTCAAACCGATTGTAGAAGTAGCCTATAAAGAAAGAGAAGCTGACTTTAAAACCTATTTAGAAGGAGTTAAAGAAAATTTTAAATCCAGAATTGGAAGATTTATACACCTCAAAGGACATGAAGATATTAAACTTACGCTAGGTTACGCTGTTGAGAGATTTTCAGAACAAATTGCTGAGAAAACTGAACGAAAAGGAACTATAGATGACTTGCGGAAAAATCACATAAAAGAAAATCGTATGATGATTTGGGGAGATGCGGAAATGGGTAAAAGTACAACATTAGAGTAGAGTATCTCGCTTATTTAGAGTATCTCTCATATATAGAGGCAGAAGAAAAACTAAAAAATAGTAACGCTAAACTTCCTGTTTATATTCCATTAGGGCTACTTACAGACAAAAACATTTCTTTAAAGCAAAGTATTTTCAACAAAATTGGGGTTGATAACAACATTGGTGAAAGAATGTTGAAAGAAGGTAAAATCAACATTTTTTTTGACGCTGTTAATGAAATCCCAAGAGATGACAACAACCAACTTAAAACTCTACGCCAAAGGGAAATATAAAACTTACTTGACGAATATAAAAATACATTTATCATCATTTCAAATCGTCCACAAGATGAAAATATTTTCCCAAATGTACTTGTATTCCAATTACAAAAAATGGATAAGAACCAGAGAATACTGTTTTTAGAGAAAAACAAGGGAGGCAATGAAGTAATAGCAAAGATTATCCTTGATGAAATAAACAAAGATAAAAGACTTGAAAAGATAATCAAAACCCTATTGATGCTTTCACGACTTATTGAAATTGTATAAGCAAAAGGTGAAATACCGAAAATTGAGGAAGAAATTATTGAAAAGTTTATTTTCAGTCTTTACCAAAGAGAAAAACAAGAGAAAAAAGACTCGAATTTTGACACAAAGAAAATCCATAGGCTTTTACGGTACTTAGGTTATGAAAGTCTTGAAAAGAAAGAAACTAATTCAGGAATGACAGAAGATGAAGTTTTAAATTATTTTGTTCGTTGCAAGGAAAAATACAGTTTCACTATTGATACTTCTTATGTTCTTGAAATAGCCACTCAGTTAGGTATTTTAGAAAAAAGGGACGCTATGTACACTTTTGCACACCAGGCATATCAAGATTATTACCATGCACAAGAAGAAAAAGCAATTTTAGGTATATGATAAATAATTTAGGACATAAAGCAAATAATGAAAAATACTTTAATAGTATTCGCTATTTTTCACATAGTCTGAAAGGAGAGAAAAGACGAAATTTTATTGAACAAGTGGCTAAATACAATATTTACCTTGCAGCAAAATGTCTAATGTCGGCAGAGAAAGATAAAGAACTTGAAAATAGTCTTATTGAAAAGGCCCAATCTATTGCACAAAATTTTGAAGAACCAGAAAACTCTGCAAAAGGGTTTCTTGTACTTGCAGAATTTGAATGTTCAGAAACTATAATTCCCCTCTTTTCTAATGTTGAAAAGTTTAATAACACACATTTCAAAGTAATTGAAAAGATTCTTGAAACTAAATCACCTGAAATATTTTGTAAATTTTTGTTAATTTTTACTAAAATAAATTTAATCTAATAAATTACACTATTGGATGCTATGATGGAGAATTCCCAATTAATAATGGAATTAAAGAATATTTAAATCAATTTTTTAAGTATATTTTAGATAAAAAACTATTTTGTTTGCTTAGTCATTTTATTGACAAATATAAATTACAAGATAATATCTCATATATTTTGAATGAAAACATTGAAAACATAATCATTAAAATTTCGGACGAAAAGTACATAGGAACAAAGTTAGGCTACGAGTTAGCAGAAGCAAATAATTTAATGCACCGTTTCACACCAGAATATTTTGTAAAAAAGCTGCTTAAATATGAATATCATAGACCTACTATAACTTTAGCTTTGAATATTGTTTTTAGATATGACTTCAAAAATTTTGATACTAGTTTATTTGAGCTATCCCAAAAGTTAAGATTTTTTACTTTTGAAGGTGTAGTGATAGCTATTAAGGATTATGGCTGTTTCGTTCGACCTTATTCAATTTTCAAAATAAAAAATCCTTTTTTTTACATAAAGACCATATAACCGACTTACATGTTATCAACCACCCTCGCGAAGTACTTGACGAAGGTGATAAAATCAGATTTAGAATTATAAGTTTAAATCAACAAAAAAAAACATAAACATTTCTTGCTTGGAAAGATTTAAACCTAAAAACACTGTAGTACAAATAGACAAAATTTTATCTATGTACTTTAAGAAAAATACAACATTTCCTTTTGAAAAATTCTTAAATGAAATTTTATCTAATTTTAAGATCTGTTGGAGTGAATTATATTATAAATTAAGTTTTTTGAATTTAAAGGTATAGTAATAGTTATTGAGGATTATGGCTTTTATATTCAACCTCTATCATTCAAAACAGAAAAACTTTTATTTTTACATAAAGACCAAATAACCGATAAACAAATTATCAATCATCCAAACGAAGTATTGAAAGAAGGTGATATAATCATATTTAGAATTATAGGTATAAATAAAAAAAATCTTAGATTAAACATTTCTTGTTTATACATTTTTAAATCTTAAAATAATGAGTTAAATTATATAATAAACACTGAAAATCTAAATATTATAATTACAAAATCATACACTTATGAAAAATATAGGGGCAGCTGTTATATAACATAACAAATAATATACTATAAAATATTCTAATATGTTAATATATATTATTTTTATTTGCTTTTTTAAGGCAATTTGTCTATATTTGCTTCAAAAATTAGCTTTTATATGTTTTTCAAAAAAGTTAAACTTTCACATAATACATATATTCATCTTGTAGTATTTTACTAATTTTGAAGGCAATTTTATCAAACACAGAATTCTTGCTCATCTCGAAAATTAGCAATACCTTGCTGAAAATTGATTTATTAATGTTTAAGAAAAACTCATATTATAGTTGTTAATGAAAATAAATTTATTGCAAATTTTAAAAACGTTATTTTTATTTCTAAATTGCTTGAAATTCTTACAATCAAAATACCAATTAGCTTATTACCCAAAAAACCGTTTGTTGTATATCTGAATTCTTTGTAATATTGTTTTACTTATCTTTCTTTCAACTATTTTAATTAAATCAGTTAAAACTGGAAAAGTGTAGTGACAACTTTTTCCATTTTTTTTGTTATTAATATTGATTTCCAATAAGTTATTAATTTCAACTGTAAAAATAGGAAAAACAACCTAACAACTGTGATAAAAAACAACTCCTCTGCCCTACCCTAAAAACACCAAAACCACACAGCTAACAGTGGTTTGCTGCAATTACTAAAATTTGCGAAAATAAAATTTGAAACTTTCATAAAATTATCCTAAATTTACAGTACGGGTTTGACAAAAGCCAAATAAGAAAAAATAGGAACACCAGCAAGCTGCTGGAAGTTGTACCGGATTCAAAAATACATCTTCTAATAAAACAAATGACAAATTATTTGTTGAAAAAAAACTTTGCCTTTATCATAAAGATTCCATTTTATTTTGGAAAAAACACATTAAATAATTAAAGTTAATTATCGAATTCCTTGAAAAGTAATATGTTAAAACTAGTATTACATATATTCAAAATTAACTAAAAATTTAGCAAGGTAACATTACATCATCGTTGTGCAAATAAGGAAGAACTTTTTTGCAATTAATACTAATTATTTATTTCAATGGGAAATGATATTCAAAAGATACGTCTGAAACAACTATTAAGGAACTTACTAAATACCTTTAGAAGTAATTGTACAATATAGCCATATGGCTGATTGACACCTTGAAACTATATTTTGTTTCAATGGACGTAAGGAACACCAACTGAAACTGTTTCTGCTTTTTATGCTAAAAAGTATATGATGGGTAAGAAAATAATATTCAAAGTGAAAATTACAGAATCTATACCGGTCTAACAGATCATAATACATTTTTCATACACACTTTTATACATTATCACAAAATTAAAAAAATAATTGAAAACAAGGGATTTTGCATAACATTTAAGCACAGCAATTACTTGAAATTCAGATTTATGCCATAAAATCTTAAAAAAAAATCAAAATGTTAAATAACATGGATTTCCATATTAAAGAAGGTGGAAATATCAAAAATTTTCTTGAAAGTGTAAACATTACAGGATATTAATCAATGCAGCAACTAAATATTCTTTGGATAATAGGTGCTTCACAAGGATTTCTGCTTGCTATGTTTTTAGTAATGAAAAAAGACAGGTTGATAAATTTACCGCTCATTATATTTATCTTTTTAACTTCACTAGAATTAGTCTTTCAATATATTTATTCAATCAAACTAATTTTTAAATATCCGCATTTACTTTATTTAACAGAACCCTTTAGCATGCTTTACGGTGTGCTTATTTATTTATATTCCAGAAACATACTTTCTGAAAAATTTATTTTTCAAAAAAAATGATTTACTCTTTATTATTCCATTTGCTTTGTATGTATTGTATTATTATCCTACTTACAATCAATCGTCTGAGAATAAGATTTATGATATAAAAGCATTTTTCGATGCCGGGATATCATGGCACGAAAATCTTATTGAATGGATAGCAGAAGTTGTTGTAACATTACCTTTTTTGTTTTATTCTGTCCGTTTATTCAATAGGTATCAAAACAAAATTAAGGATAATTTTTCGGATATTACCAAAATTAATTACATTGTAGTTCGCAACCTGATTGTGGCCTCTATTTTTTCGTATGCTTTAGAAATTTTAATCATAATACTTGCTTTTTTAGGAATTGAAATTGTTAATACTTTAAATTTATTTTTATATATAACAGTTATTGTAATTTATTATTTAATTGGTTACGATGCTCTCATTAGACCCAAAAATGAAATTATAACTTACACTTATATCAATAAAAATCAAAAGTTAGATAAACATGATTTACAGGAGTTTTCACAAAATAATTTAATTGAAAATCACAGAAAGTATGAAAAAAATCCATTATCCGAATTAAAAATCAGAGAAATATCTGAAAAAATTACTCAAAGTATGGAAAAGGACAAGCTGTACAGAAATCCAGAAATTAGATTAACTGATTATGCACAACTTATTAACGAACACCCAAACAATGTTTCACAAGTATTAAATGATATATTTAAAAAAAATTTTTACGATTTTATTAACTCTTATAGAGTCAAAGAAGCAAAATTACTATTAAAATCTCCTAAATATAAGAACTATACTATTACTGCTATTGGTTTTGAAGTGGGGTTTAACTCAAAATCGTCTTTTTATTCTGCCTTTAAAAAATTTGCCCACACCACACCTGCAAAATATCAAAAACTACACTTTCATGAATAACAATAATTTAAACTTGTTTAAAAATTCGAACTTATAAGTTTGGACTACATTATCGATTTTTAAGTGTTCGCACTTACAAGTTGGAACTATCAAATAAATTATAAATAGTAAATTTGCATAAAAAAATAAAAAAAAATTAGAGGTGGGTTATGAAAACACTAGATTTTTCACTGTAATAATTATAATTGTAACCATTACACTAATTAGTTGTGCAAACAATGTAGATATACAACAAGATGAACCGAATAATAATGATGAACCGTATAATAATATTGTTCCTAATTTATTTGATAAGAATGAGAGTTATTGGGCTCAGTTTTTACCCAATGTAAATACGGAATTAGATAATAATATTGAAGTTGATGTCGCTGTAATTGGAGGCGGTTATACCGGTTTATCAGCTGCTTACCACATTAAAAAATCAAATCCCTCTCTTACGGTTGTGATATTGGAGGCTAAACGAGTAGGGAATGGAGCTTCAGGGCGTAACGGAGCCTTAGTTCTGCCACAAACATATAGTGAAGGTGGTTTTGTAATGGGTAATAATAAGAAGTACCATAAAGAAATTTATGATATTACTGTTGCTAGTATGAAACGTTTAAAAGCCTTAACTGAAGCTACAGGAATAAATCCGGGTTTTGTGTTAAATGGTCATTGTTTAGGTATTTTTAATCCTAAAAATATAAAAAGTGCAAAAGAATATGTAAAACAAGCCCAGAAATTAGGAATGCCAATTGAGTATTGGGAAAGAGAAAAAGCTGTTAGTATGCTGGGCTCACCAAATTTACTTGGAGCAATTTACGATCCTAATGGAGGTATGGTTAATCCAGGCAAGCTTGTTGCAGCACTTAAAAAAATTGCTGAAGATATTGGTGTTATAATTTATGAAAATAGCCCAGTATTAGGATACCAAGAAGGTGAAATAATCACTCTACCAGTGATTGGAAAAAATAAAAAAAGATATGAGGTAAAAGCTAAAAACATAGTTATTGCTGCGAATGCCTATGCTGCCAAATCACTAAATTTTTTAAAAGATGATATAGAACCCGCGCATACACAAGTTTGTGTTACTGAGCCTTTAAAAGAAGAACAATACAATAGTATCAGTTGGAAAAATCATATCGCATGGTACGACGACCAATATGTAGGCACGGATGAAGATGCTACATTTCACATGGTTATAACAGAAGACCGTAGAATTGTTATTGGTGGTGGAAGCGTTGAATACAATGAAGATGAAAGTTTACTTTATCCCGGTAATTTAAAAAAAATTGAAGCACAGATATTAAAGCGTATTGGAGAACTTTATCCATCTATAAAAAATATTAAGATTGAACATACCTGTGACGGTATTATTTGCGAAACTAAAAGTAAACACGAACGTATTGGAGTAACAGGGAAAAACAAAAATATTTACTATGCCTTAGGATATAATGGAGGACAAGGTGTTAACCTATCATTCCTTTTTGGCGAACTGGTTTCAAAACTATATAACAACGAATATCACTTTTTATTAACTATTTATAAGAAATAAAAATAAAAAGTTATATGATTGTTAGAATGTTTTTAGTAATAAGTTCTACCATTGCAATTATCACTGGCAATTTAACAACGCAAGAAAACTTAATTTTGAATGCTCAAGAGTTAAAATATTTGGTAATGCAAATTATAATGATTGGTCTAGATTATTCACAAATGATTAAGCTAAAATGGTAACAAGTAGGGTGTGTTGCATAAGAGAATTAAAAATATAGGGCTTCCATTATAGTTGACTAATACTCTAGTTAAACATATTGTAATACAACTAACAGAGTATCAAAAAGTTTGTACAAAAAGAAAAAGCATGGTAAGTGGTCTATTATCAAGTTTCATAACTGAAAAAAAACTTTTTCGAGTATTATAGTTTTTCAATAAAATATTTTTAGCGAGCCGTTTTATATTAAGTGCTAAAATTGGCATAGTATAAAATTTTTATAGGATGTACTTTTTAAATATTATATATGATCATTCAATTAACTCTTGATGAATACAAAATGTCTACATCAGATATTTGCTATGATTTACAAATAAACTATCATTTTTAAAGGAGAATATGTAAATTATGAGTAAATTTTTTTTAGCAATAGTCACTATTTCACTTTTAATAATTATTTCAACCTTTGTAGCTTACGAAAGAGTTGAAATAAGTGATTTTTCCAACAATAATAGTTATTGGGTCAAAAGTGAGTCGTTAAGTGTAAATCCTGCATTAAATACTAATTTAAAAGTAGATATCGCGATTATTGGAGGCGGTTATACCGGTTTATCATCAGCATATCATTTGGCAAAGATGAACCCCAATTTAAAGATAGTAGTTTTTGAAGCCAAAACTTTAGGAAGCGGTGCATCCGGTCGCCATGGTGGAATGATTTTACCAACTCTTTTAGACGAATACGAAGACGAAAAAACCTTCAAATTGACATATGATTTGTCGGTTAAAAATATGCATTTTATCGACTCACTTTCAAAAGCATTTAATATAGATTGTAACTTAGTTTTAAACGGATATTGTGAAACTATTTACAGGAAAGAAGATGTTCAAAAATATAAAGATTATGTAGAAGAAGCAAACAAAGCAGGTATTCCACTCGAATTTTGGAATAAACAAAAAACCCAAGAAAAACTAGGCACCGGCTTGTATTACGGCGCAATATTCGATCCCAATGGCGGCTCAGTACATGCAGTAAAACTTATCAAATTACTAAAAACCGCGGCAGAAAGCCAAGGCGTTATAATTTATGAAAACAGTCCGGTTGTATCGATAAGCGAAGGAAAAAACATAATAATTACAGTTGAAACCTCAGGTATTTCTTATCATGTTGAAGCAAAGGATATTGTAATAGCAACCAATGCTTATACTTCAAAACTCGGTATATTTAAGAATAAAATTATGCCTGTGCACACACAATGTGCAGTCACCAAACCACTTACTCAGTCTCAGTTAAATGTAATAAATTGGAGTAGTCGTTTACCCTTTTACGATAACAGGTTTTTGCTTTTCCATTTAGTATTAACGCCTGACAATCGAATTGTTATAGGTGGAGGAAATATTGATATATACTGGAACAATGGATTAAAATACAAAGGAAATCTTGCAAAAGTTGCCGATATGCTGCTAGATGAATTAGTATATATATATCCCGAACTAAAAGGAATAAAATTTGAGTACGTTTGGGACGGCATTATAGGCATAACTTACGACGAAGTGCCAACCTTAGGTGTAATGGGTAAGTATAATAACATTTATTATGGTTTGGGATATAATGGACACGGTGTAAATCAATCTATTTTATATGGCGATGTAATTGCGCATCTATATAGTGGAAAATATCATGGTTGGGAAGATACTGAATATTATGGTTATGAATTAAGTAATATTCCGCCCGAACCCTTCAAATTTATCGGTTCAAACTTGCTTATTAATTATTGGAAATGGAAATATAAACATTAAAAAATTATTATATATAGAAGAGAATATTATATTTTGGTTATTAAAGTATAAAATAATCATAACATACATTACGAAATAATTGCAGTGTCTTGTGAAAGTTTTAAACATAATGTAAAAAAGAAACATTAGCGTAAATTAAAAATTTAGTGCCCAAGAATCCCGCAACTTAAACATATTATTTCACATTGTGGCAAAATCCCTTCGGGACTTTGCCACAACAATAGATAAAGATAATAAAAATTTTCTCAATTATTCGTATTATAAGTTACGATATTCTTTATTGCAACATTACTATCAATCATAAATTATTAACAGCCGCCCAAAACTCTTTTTGATTTTTCTTGTTTTACTTCTTTAGGTTTACTTTCTTCAATTATCTTAGGTAAATCTTTACTTGCAACTTCTCTAAATCTATATGTATCTTTTACTAGCTTGTTTGCATCCGGCGGTAAAGGATGTGGTTTGAAATTAAGATAATTATCAACAAAACTACCTATTCCATCTTTCAAAACAAAAATATTTTTATATCCTATCTGAGAAGCTACAAAAGCAGCTTTTTTTGCAGTTAATTCATCATTTGCTAAGAATACCAGTTGATACTCTTTTTTATTTAGTTTTTTATAATTAGCTCTTTCAAAAAGTGCTTCAATAGTTAAATTATGCGAATTAGGTAATTGTAAACCTTTATATTCAACAGGAGAACGAAAATCAACAGGAATTAATTTTTTATCTTTATCCCAAATTCTATAAGCAAATTCATCAACACTCATCATTTCAAATTTTTGGGATTTTATAAATTCTGTATCCTGAGCTTTTTTCAAAAGGTAATCTTTTTTATTATACATAAAAGGTAAAATAATAATGAGAGCTACAATACCAATAAAAATGTATTTATAATAAACTTTTGGTGTTGGATCGTTATTGTTCTCTGGATTTACTTTACTTTCAATCTTTTTAACCATTATAAAAGTTCCCACTGCAATTAGAATAAACAAAATAGCTAATAACTCGCGAGAAATTCCTAAAGTATCAAACAAAAATGGATTTCCTAAATTTGCACTTAAATAAATTCCTTCCCAAAAGTTATAAGTTTCACCAAAGAATAAAACACCTAAAACACCACCCAATACAAAAAATATAGCATCTACCTTTCCAATAGCAGCGGCACATACGCTTGTTCCGGGGCAATAACCACCTATCACAAAACCTAAGCCCATAATCAAACCACCAACAATAGCAGACCAAACAAATAATGGATTTATATATACTAAATCAATATTTAACAAACCAAAATGAGTTAAAATAATTACTCCTACCATTGCAGTTAATCCTGCTGTAAAAAAAACACGCAAAACTGTAAAATCATAACCATAGAATAAACCCACTAATTTACGAGATGAAGAAAATCCCGCTTGCTCAAGTATATAACCAAAAAAGATTCCTATAAAAAAGGCAAAAATTAAATCTATTTGTGCAGGAATAAATTCATTTACTAAAGGTGCCATAAAAACCTCCTATTAAAGCCAAAGTTTACGGAAAAAATATGCAAAAGCATAGGCGCCACCAAAAATAGCAAACATTGTAAGAATACCACCAGTTGATAATACAGCTAAACCACTTAATGCTGCACCACTTGTACACCCTCTTCCCAATTGAGACCCTACTCCAAATAAAAAACCTCCAACAATTGCACCTAAAATACGAATTCCATTAGTTTTAACATTTGGGCCTTTTTCTAATTTTAATGCTAATCTATTTGCAGTCAATCCAGATATAAATGCACCAATAATAACTCCAGCAACTTCAAAAACTAGCCAATTTTTAAGCGGACTATTATTATGCTCTTCTAAATATTTTTGATAAAACTTAGTATTTTCTGCATGAGACGGTGCAATTTTTTCTACTCCATAAACTGTAACACTTTTAATTGCTCCACTTGCACCTAATCCCCTACCGCTTACAAAGATTGCAAGTAATAAAACCAAACCTAATAAAACACCTGCAATATAAGGATTTAAGTATTTATTTTGTTCCATATTAACCTCATTAATTTAACTTTGTTGTAAATTTTGTTCAGTTTGGTTTTCTTTTTTATCTTCATGTACTTCTAATTCTTCATAACCAGTTATCATAGCTTTTATGTTTGATAAAATTGTATCACCAGTTGTTGTTAGATACAAATGAGCAATTAAAAAAGCAACCATCAAGAAAGCACCCAATGTGTGCAAAACAGCTATTATTTCCAACCCGCCTATATTAATAAATTCAATTTTTGAACCTTGTGGATAACGATATACCATATATAAAATTCCAGTTGTAACTAATAATGGAAATAAAACTATTTTTAAACCAAGATAAGTTAATCTTTGCAATGGATTTAATTTACTTAATTGAGTTTTATGTGTTGGATGTGGCTCACCTTTAAAAATACCATTTGTATAAAACTTAATATATGCAACAATATTTTCTGTTGTTGGTATGTATTGTTTCCATTCCCCTGTAACAAAATGCCAAAAAATAGTAAGAATTATCAAAACGATTAATGCAATTGCAGCATAATTATGATATGTAACTGCATTTAAGTAGCCAAGAAAAGAATAATACCCATGTATTTCAAAACCTGTTATCATAAGGAAAATAGCTAAAATTGCCTGCATCCAATGCCAGAATCTTTCATACTTTTTATAGATTAGAACCTTTTGCTTTGCCATAGTTTACCTCTTATTTTTTCGATTAAAATAGAATCTCAATGAACCGTGAACTGTTACTCCTAGTAATGACATCAAAATTGAAGCTATTCCTATAAATTCAACTAAGTTATTCCTATCTCGCCCTGGCATATAGAAATCATTTAGTCCTGCTAATCTACTATTTTCTGATGTATGGCATTCTGTACAAGAAACTGCTTTCTCCTTTTCAGAAACCATATGATTAACAAGCCAATAAGATTCAGTTCTGATAAAAGCAACTTTTCCACTGAAAGGCAAACAACTTTCTTCCATACCCTTTTTAGCAGCCATATACCAATCAAAATCTTTCCAATAGCCACCTTCTCCTGGTTTTTCAGCATAAAGTTTTGGTGTAATTAATAAACCAGTTTCAGGATCATAAGGTTGTTTTGCTTTGTGGATTTTAACAGGATAAATTTTAGCAAAAGGATCGTTATAACTTCCATAAAGCTTATTTAACACAACAGATTTTGTCGTATCTTTAATAGGCTGGCATGATGTTACAAATGAAGCTGTTCCATTAAACCAAATATAATTAGGTTTTACGTTTTTAGCCCATTTAAAAGATCCTTTAATTGACATATAAGCATGATTTCCCATCTCATCCTCTTCAACATAAGGCTTTCCATCTTTTAATTTACCTGCTGTTGACCAATCCCATTCCATCTTAGTTGCATTAACTTTAGCATAAACAGGTATGTGGCAAGCCTGGCAAGAAACTTTTAAAGTATGTTCGTTTATAATACTTTCGCTATGTGGTGTTTCTCCGTGACATTGTTCACAAGTTACTCTATGATTATTTGTTGAAGACATCGTATATAATTTACCAGAAATTTGATGATTTTCTGTCTTATGGCAATCAATACAGGACATATTCATACCATCGTCACCCATATGAACATCAACAGTTTTTGTTGTATGAAAAAGTGCTTTTTCTAAATCGCCATGTTTAACATTGTTTCCTCCACCACCAAAGAAATGGCAAACTCCACAATTATCTCTTGTAGGTTTACCTGGATTTTGTGCAACAGCTTTTAAATTAACTGTTGGAGCAGGTGCTCCCCCCATTTCATTACCTTTTGCATAAGTTCCAGTATTATCGTGGCATACCATACAATCAATGTTAGTTGAGTCAGTAAAAACAATATTTTTATTAGCATCTACTCCTAAACCAATATGACACTTTGCACAGGATAGTTCATTTCCATGGCTACCAATACAGAAATTATTAATGGTATTTTTCTTACCAATATACAATATACCTTTTTCTTTTACATAAGTTGGTCTTTCCCAATTCCAATGATTGGAAGCCATTACCTCTTTGTGCCTGTGATTATGACAAGAAATACATGCTTTCGTTACTTCCCTTGGATCTTTAAATTCTTTTTGCAATTCAGGAAATTTAGAGTGATCAACTTTACTTTTTTTGATTGTTGAAAATTTAGTTTTGAGATCCTCAAGGCTATCTTTATCAACATAAGGATCTCGAATAGAATAGACAATTGCAGCTATTGCCACAATTATTAGAAATAAGCCCACAATAACTTTTTTCATATACTACCCACAATTATTTTATAAAACTGTTATTGGGAAAATACTTTAATGGTTAATGAACATATGATGTATGATAATTTTCAAAGTTACAATAAAATTTATTTTTTTTTTTTTATCATATTCAAATTTTTTTTCGCTTTTATTTGAACAAACTTTTTTATAAATTTGTATTTTAATATTATAATATTAATAAAATGGATATAAAAAAATTCCTTGATGATTTTTTAAACACTTATCAAAAAAATTTAACTAACAAACAAGACATAGAATATTTTTTTGAACTTGCATCTAATGATATATTTTTTGATAAACTAAAAAAGTTGGCATTCGGTGGCAAATTTATTTATGGGCTTTTTAATAATCTCCAAACAAAAAACCCAAATTACTCCTTAGATGCGCAGGAAAGACTGCAACAAGAATTTAAAAATGCAATTCTTAATTTTACAAAATCTCTTGAAGAGTATATCTCACATTTAAATGATTTCCATAAAAAAATATTAACTCAAAAATATATTACGCCATCAAAAGATACTATACCAAATTTAATATCTTTTTGCAAAGACCTTAATTATTTGAAAATTTACTTCAACGATATGAAAATAAAATAGGATTTTATGGAAGAAATAAATAATCCACCTATATTACAACTAATAAGTATCAAATTCTGGAATGCAGCAGCACATTATGCTACCAATCTTTCAATCGGTTTACAAAAATATTACAACATCGATTCTTTTATCATATTGCCCTCTTATTCAAAAGCGTTTTCAAGAATTAAAGCATACGGTTTTTCTCCAATTAATTATGATTTACGAACTCCCAATCCATTAAAGTTACTTTATTATTCTTATCAAATTTCTAAGCTTTGCAAAAAACAGAACATTAAAATTATAAATTGCCATTATGGCGAAGCTCTTTTAGTTGCTGTTATTTCCAAAATTTTATTTAGTAACAAAGCTAATATCATTAGAACTGTAGTTGATGTTAGAGAGCCTAAAAGTAATTTTATAAATAAATTAATGTTCAAAAATTTTGTTAAAAAATTTATTGTCTCTTGTGAAGATACAAAAAAAAGGTATCAAAAAAATTTCCCTTTCCTTCACAATAAAAAATTCGAAAAAATCTATTATGCACATGATAGAGATGCAATTATAACTCACAAGCCTAATAATAATTATAAAGAAACTCTAAATTTGCCAAAGGAAGCTTTTATAGTATCTACTATCGCCAGGTTATCACCCGAAAAAGGACATAAATTTTTACTTAATATAGCAAACAAAGTCATCAAACAAAACCCAAATATATATTTTATAATCGCAGGAGAGCAAGTAAGCGTTCCCTGGGATGAGCTCTATCAAATTTGTAAAAGTTATAACATTGAAAATAATATCATATACATAAATCACCCAAAACAAGTTTACGATATTATTACTATCACTGATGTTGGATTAATTACATCTCAATCTTCCGAAGCTGCTTGCCGAATTGCAACTGAATTTTTTACTTTCGGTAAACCAGTTGTAGCAACAAACCCTAATGTTCTTAAAGAAATGATAATAGATAATAAAAATGGTTTTTTAATTGATATAGATGATGTTGATAAAGCCGCATCATCTATAATTGAATTATTTAATAATAAAGATTTATACCAGCAAATTTCATTAAATAATCTTCAACAAAGTAAATCTATATATGATTTGAAATACTTCACCGATAAGCATATTTCAATTTTCAAAGAAATTTTGGAGAACAATTATGAAAGAAATTAAAGAATTTATCGAACTTTTGGCTAAAGAATCTGGCAACATAATAAAAAAATACTATAGAACTAATGTTTCAATTGAAACTAAAAGTGATGCTTCACCCGTCACTATTGCAGATAAAGAAACAGAAGAAAAAATCCGTGAACTTATTATGAAACACTTTCCTGAACATGGCATTTTAGGAGAAGAATTCGAAGAACATAACCCAAATGCTGAATATAAATGGATAATTGACCCAATCGATGGAACCAAAAGTTTTATTACTGGAATACCACTTTTTACAACTTTAATAGCTTTAACTTATAGAAATGAACCCATCTGGGGAGCCATTCACCAACCAATTTTAAATGAATTAATGATTGGAAATAACCAAACGACAACTTTTAATGGGAATATTGTAAAGGTTAGAAATCTTACCAATCTGGAAGAATGTACTTTACTTTCTACGGATATGAATAATTTTAAAATTTATCATAATATTGAAAAATTTTTAAAACTCACAGAAAAAGTAAAAATCTATCGTACCTGGGGCGATGGTTATGGATATTTACTTTTATCAGCAGGTTATGCCGATATTATGATAGACCCTATTATGAATATCTGGGATGTTATGGCTGTAATTCCTGTTGTAAGGGGCGCCTGCGGTATTATTACAGATTATTATGGAAATACTGAAACTAATTGGGAAAATGTAATCGCTTGTAATAACAAAGAATTGCTTCACGAAATAGTAAAAATCTTACATAGATAATTTTTTTGGGGGGACCTTTGGAAAACAAACTTTCTAACCGTTTGCTTTCCCTTGATGTTTTTAGGGGAATAACCATCATGGGAATGATATTAGTTAATAATCCAGGTAGTTGGTCATATGTTTATCCAGCACTTGGGCATGCAGAATGGCATGGAGTTACTCCAACAGATTTGATTTTTCCTTTTTTCTTATTTATGGTCGGTATAACAACAGCGTTTTCACTTACCAGGCGAAAAGAAAGCGGCGAAAATCTTACTAAAATATATCTTCAAATAATTCGAAGAACAATTATACTTTTCGTATTAGGTTTGATTTTAGCTTCTTTTCCTTTTTATCCATTTGAAAAGTATATCTACACTATCAGAATTCCCGGCGTTTTACAAAGAATTGCAATTGTTTACTTTTTTACATCAATAATTTTTCTTAAAACATCAACAAAAACACAAGGAATAATTGCACTATCAATTTTGATATTTTACTGGGCATTACTAATGTTAGTACCTGTTCCCAGCGTCGGATATCCTAACCTTGATAAATACACAAATTTAGTCACTTATATTGATAAACTTATATTAGGTGCTAATCATTTATGGATAAAATCAGCAACAATTTTATTAAATGATGGTACAGTTATACAAAAACCTATTAGTGGTACATGGCTTTACGATCATGTATTTATGAAAAATGTAAAACAAATTATCGAAGTAAAAGCATTTGATCCAGAAGGATTGCTTAGCACTCTGCCTGCTATTGCAACTGCTCTTACAGGAGTTTTAACTGGAACATGGATAAGAAAAAAAATTGATGAAAACGAAAAAGTTTTATGGATGATGGTTATTGGTAATTTTTTATTGGTTATTTCTATGTTTATGGATATGTGGTTCCCTATCAATAAAAATTTATGGACAAGTTCTTATGTAGTTTATACAACTGGCATGGCATTAATTATATTTTCAATTTGTTATTTCTTAATAGATATCAAAAAAATTACCTGGTGGACTAAACCATTTTTAATTTATGGAACTAACGCAATAACTGTATTCTTTTTAAGTGGTATATTTGCTAGAATTTTAAACATTATTGAAGTTACAGATAAAGGTAAGGTTGTATCATTAAAAGCATTTTTATATAACAACTTATTTACTCCATTTTTTAGCTCTTACATTGCATCATTTTTATGGGCTGTGATTTTTGTATTACTCTGGCTAGGTTTGATGAGTATACTATATAGAAAAAATATATTTATTAAAATATAATCAACATACAAATTACTAACTTCGTTCTCATATAACTTATTGTTATTCATATTATTATATGAGAACGTTTTATTCATATTCAATTCTACTATCCCCCGCAAACTAATATTACTAAATATGTATAAGAAATAATTCAACCACAACAATATCTTTCTTACGTAACTTGTTATTATACAATCAGTTATATGAGAACACATCAGAATTCTTTTTATAAGCATTTATTTTCACACAACATATTGATATACGTATACTTACGTGAGTACGAATAGTGAGTGTTAAATACAATATGAATTCTTTCGTTTTTTCTTTTTTAGTTATACAAAAATAAATAACATAAATTTTATTTATTACAATAGAATTGTATTATAAATTGCATTTTCCTTTTTGTACATTTGTTGCATACCAACCGAATAATTTAACTGTATTCTCACACAATATATTGATATACAATACATTACATAAGAACAATAGTACACTCTGCAATAATTATATTACTACATAAATTATGTTATTATTATCATTTGTTTATTATAATATGAGTGGCTGAATGTTTAAATTTTTATAAGCTAAGTATTTTTACTAATTAAGTTCAAAATATCCTCATTACTATCATTGATTGTATTAATTTCTTCAAATTCAAGTTCGATGTATTCCTTGTTTTTGGCTGTTTTTAAATTTTTTTTTCATAATCACATAAGACTATAAATCAATCTGGAATTTTTTTAATAAGTTCCAGACCATCGCTAGCATATATTTTATCTAATTCAAAATCCCCAATTTTCATCTTTTTTACTCCAAATTGCTACAACTAACTATTTAATTTAACTGCAAATTAAACAAATATTTTCATAATTTGATAATTGTTTCGTTTAATCATCATTATTTTCTTTTTGACAATTTCATTTTTTACAAATATTTCATTAAATTACAATTTTAAAAAATTGGAATTATAAATGAAAGTCTACAAAAATCATCCAATTGCTAATTCGTTTGGTATTAATGTTAAAGCAAAAAAATTTATAGAAATCGAAAATAACGATGATATTACTGCTCTTGCAGATAATATTAAACAAGATAATTTTATAGTTGTAGGTGAAGGATCAAATATACTATTCCTGAATGAGTTTTATGATGGTATAGTAATTCATTTTACTACTAAGGAATTCAAAATTATCGAAAATGAACCTGATGACGATGACAATTTAATCACTTATGTTAATGTTGATGCCGGCGTTAAATGGATAGATTTTGTCAATTTTACCGTTGAAAAAGATTTGTACGGTGCAGAAAATTTAGCTAACATTCCTGGAACTGTTGGAGCAGCCCCTATTCAAAATATTGGTGCTTATGGTCAGGAAGTCTCCAATATTATAACTTTTGTTGAAGGAATTAATTTAGAAACTAATTCTTTGGATGTTCTCTCTAATCAGGATTGTAATTTTGGCTATCGAGATAGCATTTTCAAAAACGCTCTTAAAAATAAATTTATCATCACAAATGTCGGATTTTCTCTTACGACAGAAAAAAAACTCAACTTGAATTATTCAGACATTCAAAATTACATTCAAAAAAATAACCTTTCAATTGATACTTTAACATCCAGAGATGTTGCAAAAATTATTACAGAAATTAGAGATGCTAAACTCCCCCATTACAAACAACTGCCTAATGCTGGAAGTTTCTTCAAAAATCCAGTTGTTGATTTTCAAATTTACGATAATCTTATTAAACAGTTTGAAACTGTTCCTGGTTACAAAGTTTCCGAAAACCAATATAAAATCCCTGCTGCCTTTCTTATCGAAAAAGCTGGTCTAAAAGGTTATAGAGACGGAAATGTTGGAACTCACATCAACCAGCCACTTGTATTGGTTAATTATGGTGCTGAAACTGGTAGAGAAATTCTATATTTCGCCAACAAAATTAAAACTATCATAAAAGAAAAATTTGATATTGAATTACACACAGAAGTCAATATTATTGAATAAATTGAGTTATTAAAATGGCTAAGAAAAACACTATTTCTTATAAAAATACAACAAATTTGAATTTGAAAACTCCTAACCCATTGGACAATATTTTAACAAAATTAGAAAAGTTCGATTATATTCCTTTTATAATTTACACCATCATTTTATTATTTATCAATCTTGTTAATCATAAAGTTGGCGACTACGGTGTGGAAACAGATTTTTTCTGGATGTACGTCCCGGAAGCAAAAAAAATTTTGAGTGGAACTTTACCAATTGACCAATTCCGCGGGCCTTTCTATCCTATTATGCTTGCTATTTTTAAGCTTTTTATTGGAGATTTTTTCAAAGCCGGAATTATCTTAAATACCATTGCGGCTGGAATAACACTTTATTTTTTTGATAAAACTTTAAAACTTCTTTACAACCGTTTTGTCGCTTTTTTTACAACTCTTTTTATTGCATTTAATCCTGTTTTTTTACAGTATACTTACTCCTGCGGAACGGATATGCTCTTTCTTTCCTTAGTTTCGCTTACAATTTATTTTGTATTTTCTAAGACAAAGTTCAATTTATACTTTGCAGGTTTATTTGCTGGACTTAGTTATCTTACCAGATATAACGGCATTTTTCTTATTATTGGAACAATTCTATTTTTTATTTTCAATTTACTAAAAACCAAAGATTATAAATCAATTTTATTAGACTTTTCAAAATTCACAATAGTTTTTTTAATAATAATTCTGCCGTGGGGAATTTATACAAAAATCGAAAAAGGCGAATTTTTTTACAATCAAAATTATTTAAATACTGCTTTCGAATTTCAAGAGAATAAAGTTTCCTGGGATGAATATTGGCAAGGGCATAAAAATATAAAATCTACTTATGATGTTTTCTCACAAAATCCCACATTTTTCACTCAAAAAGTTTTTAGCAATCTTTACAGAAATTTCATACTTGATACCCATAGACTTATCGCACCTGCTAATTTGAACGATGCTCTTCAATATAACGAAAATAATTTAGAGACAAACTTTTTAGCTATCATTTTAATTTTATCATTTATATTGTATATTTACTTCAATCATTTGAAAGGAAAAATTGGTAGCTTTAAATGGATTTTCGAAATAGAAAATCCAGAAAAAATTGCATTTCTCACTTTTTTGATACTAGATCTACTAATTTTAACTTTGATATTTTACAGTGAAAGATTTAATTTGTTTTTATTATTATTTTACGGCTTAATTTTATTTTCAACAATCGATAATTTAACTTTAAAATTTAAACTTGTTGGTATCATCATTTCAACAATTTTTTGCATCTACACTTTATCAAATGCATATAATTATAACAAAGATATTATTTCTTCCGGCCCTGAAGAAATTATCCTAGCATCTGATTGGATAAATAACAACAATTTACCAAAATCAAAAATCATTGCAAGAAAACCACATATTGCTTATTATACAAATATGAAATTTGAAGTAATACCTGTTTTCAAATCTCCAGAAGAATTTGCCAAAAAACTAAATCAAACAGATGCCCAATATCTTTTTGTAAGTGCAATTGAAGTAAACTCAAGGCCATTTCTCCAATATATTTTAAGTGATAGTGATTTAAGGAAATTTCCTGAACTTTCACAAAAATTAACTATCCTAACAGCAAATGATTATCCATTTTATGTTATTTACAAAATAAATAAGTGATTACTACAATGCAAGAGAAACTTAAAAACATCGTAAATGAAATGGTTCAACCTTTTTTAAATCTCTTTCGTGTTTCAAGGTCAATGTGGGGAATTAATATTTCCTATCTAATTGAAGGTTTAGTTTATTTTGGAATGCTTACTTTAATGCTAATGTATTTTAATAATTATGTTAAGTTAGATGATATAGCAGCCTCACAAATGGTTGGTTTTCTTACAGCAGGTATTACGCTTGCTATGCTATTTTTAGGCGCCACTGTTGACTGGATAGGAATTAGAAAATCATTAATTCTATCAATTATCTTGATGCTAATAGGAAGGCTGATTTTAACAATTTCCCCATCTGTTATTACAAATGGTGGCTTATTTTCATCATTGCACATAATATCATTTTTGGGGATTTTAGGAATTATTTTAGGTTATGGAATATACCAACCCGCTTGTTACGCAGCAGTAAAACAATTCACAGATAAAAATGATGCAGCAATGGGATACGCTATGCTTTATGCATTAATGAATTTAGGCGGATTTTTACCCGGTATAATCTCTCCTCCTGTTAGAAAATATGTTGATTCACTATATCCTGGAATGGGAATTTTAGGAGTTTATTGGATTTATATAGTTTTTACAATTTTAGGTTTAATAGCTGTTATTATTCTTCTTACCAAAAACGCTATAAAAAAAGATACCAAAACAATTATAAATCATTCAGACGAAGATGACCCTACTGCAAGTCTTTCAGCAAAGGAAAAACTTCAATATTACATTAAAAACTTTCCTTTAAGAGATTTAAGGTTTATGTATTTTATTTTTATTTTGATACCAGTTCAAACATTATTCGCACATAACTGGTTGACATTACCCGTTTATTGTGAAAGAGCATTTCAAGGTGGAATTGTTAGTGAAAATTTTGAATTTTTCTCGAATATAAATCCGCTCTTAATATTTATTTTAACTCCAATTGTTGCCACCTACACTGCCCAAAAAAATACCTATCAAATGATGATTATGGGCACTTTAATTATGGCTTTACCAGCTTTTATTCTTGCATCTGGTCCGACTTTAACAAATCTTTTACTTTATTTATTTATAATGACAATTGGCGAAGCTATGTGGCAACCAAGATTTTTGCAATGGGTTGCAGAAATTGCACCTAAAGGAATGACTGGCATTTATATGGGATTAGGTCAATTTCCATGGTTTTTAACAAAAATTATCACCAGCCTTTATAGTGGTTGGTTTTTAATGAATTATTGCCCTGATAATGTTCCGCTTGATAAGCTTAATACCGAGTTTATGTGGTTAATTTACGGATTTATTGCAATTATTAGCCCAATAGGATTAATTTTAGCAAAAAATTGGATGATTAAAGGATTTCAAGAAAAATAAATTGCAACATCATTATATAAATTTATATTTATTTTCTGATTATTTTTATAATTTTCTAACAACAATTATTGAATTTATTTAGCAATTTTTGATAATTTAAATTAGAACATTCATCTATTTAAATATTTGTTTGAATATTTATTTTCACATTCACAACAACAATCAACACTCGATTTTGATTTATAAAAGCATTCTTTTCCTTCATTAAATGAAAAATATGCCAACCCCAAAGCACCAATAGCGTCTATATAATATATTCCAAACAATTCATATAAAACACTACTTATCAACAAAACAATCGACATATAAATACATACAAGAGTGCAATTGGCATCTGCAAGAATAGGTTTAGAATTCAGTTTGTTACCAACATATCTTTATGCTTTGACCACTGCCCATATAAATATAATTGAAACAATAGATATAATAATACCCACAAAAGTAGTATCTGGCTTGTGTTGGATGTAAATATTATATAAACTCATAAATATCAGGCCAAAAGTTAAAATATAAAAAGCTGTTCCAGTTATTTTCAAAGCAGTTTTTTCAAATTCTGTTCTTTTTTCTTCATTTCTGCCTATTCTTAAAACCATTTGAAATATTCCAACACCCGATATAACTTCAATAAAACTATCAACTCCAAATCCAAAAAGAGATAAAGTTTCATCTTCAAAACCAAAATAAATAGATACCAAACCTTCTACTAAATTGTATAAAATTGTAATTATTGAAAGGTAGAGAGCATATTTATAATATTTTTTTTGCATATGAAATCCTGAAATAATTTTTTTTAATTTAATTGTTTATATATTCATTTTTAATTTTAAAAACAATGTATTTTCTCTTTGATGTATTAAATACACATTGATAATTTTCTTATTTGCGTAACCTTATTTCAATTTTTATACATTTTCACATAACATTATGTATTTCAATTTATTAGATGAGAAGAGTTTTTAAATCACTCGTTTTTTTTATTTTCACACATATCTTTTTGTTTATCAACGAATTATATGAGAACGTAATTAAGTTGATACATATTACTGTAAGAATATTTTTACTAAATATAGTTCTCACATATCTTATTGCATTTCAATTTATTACATAAGATTTAATTTATAATTCTCTAATTCATCTTTCACATACTTTAAAAATTTTCCACCCAACATACCATCAATTAACCTATGGTCATGGCTTAAGGATAAATATACCATACTTCTAATTTGTATTGTATCAATTTCATTTAAAGTTTTTACTACTACTCTTTTCTTAACAGCGCCTACACCAAGTATTGCAACTTCGGGAAAGTTTATTATAGGAGTGCCGAATAATGTATCAAATACACCATAATTTGTTATAGTAAATGTTCCATTTTGAAAATCATCCATAGTTAGTTTTTTATTCTTTGCTCTTATTTTAATATCATCTAACTTTTTAGCAAGACCAATAAGATTTAATTGATCTGCATTTTTGATATTTGGAACTGCGAGCCCATTTGGTTCAAGAGCAATTGCAATTCCTAAATTTATATATTTTTTTTCTATAATTTTGTTACCATCTAGAGAAGCATTTAACAAAGGAAATTGTCTAAGTGCCTTGCTAACAACATCCACAACAAAAGCAGTGAAAGTTAATTTTACTCCATAATTTTCTTCAAATGACTTTTTATTTTTTTCAATATAATTTATAATATCTGTAACATCAACTTCTGTAATTTCGGATACATGAACAGCATTATCTCGACTAATAACCATATTTTTTGCAATTTTACTACGCATGTTATCCATTTCGTAAACTAACTCGTCTAAATCTTCTGTTTTAACAAATTCAATTCCACGGCTATAATAATCAAATTTTGAAGCATCTTTTTTATTTTTAATATATTCTAAAATATCATTTTTAGTAATTCTACCATCAATTCCACTCCCTTTAATATCTTTAATCTCATCATAGGATATATATTCCTTTTGCATAATGGATTTCACAAGTGGAGATAAAAATCTTTTATTGTTGTTTTTTGCATTTGTTTCTATTGCAGCAATTTCATTTTTTTCTTCTTGCCTGATAATAATTTGCGAGCTATTTTCTTCAATTTCGTCATAAGTTTTATTGTTACCTTGTGTAATATCTATCAAATCCAATTGTTCAGATGATATTTTAGCAACTACAGTATCAATAGGAACAGTTTTACTTTCCTCTACTAAAATTTCAACTAAGAAACCTTCATATGGAGATGGAATTTCTGTATCGACTTTATCAGTAGCAATATCAAAAAGGGGCTCATCTTTCTTAACAAATTCACCTATCTTTTTGTGCCATTTTATTAAAGTTCCCTCGGTTAAGCTTTCACCCATTTTAGGCATTTTTATTTCGTATATCATTTTAGACCTCAATATTTAAGTAAATACTCAATTTTTGTTTCGATATCTTTCCTTGATGGTAGAATAAAATTTTCGAGATTTGGTGCATAAGGAATTGGTGTATCTTTAGCGCCAACCCTTAAAACTGGTGCATCAAGATTTTCAAAAAGTTTTTCCGAAATTTGTGCTGAAATTTCTCCACCAAAACCACTGAAAAGAGTATCTTCGTGAATAATTAAAACTTTGTTTGTTTTCTTTATTGATTTTTCAATCGCATCAAAATCTAGTGGTACAAGTGTTCGTAAATCTATTATTTCAATCGTAAAACCTTGATTAATAAATTTTTCAGCTGCTTTTATGACCTCATAAACCATTAGTCCATAAGTAATTATTGTTAAATCACTTCCCTCTTTTACAATTTTCGCTTTACCAAATGGAATAAGATATTCATCATCTGGCTCTAAAGTAGATGCTAAAGCATTTCTATATAATCCCTTATGTTCAAGAAACAATACAGGATCATTTAATCTAATTGCTGTTTTAAGTAATCCTTTTGCATCTTCAGCATTTGAAGGATAAACGATGTAAATACCTGGTATATGTGTAAAAAATGCTTCGATATTCTGGCTATGACATAGCCCACCATGAATGTATCCTCCAACTGGTGTTCTTATTACAACAGGCGAAGGCCAATGATTGTTAGAACGATATCTAAATGTTGAAAGTTCATTCCTTATTTGCATGTAAGCAGTCCAAATGTAATCGCCAAATTGTATTTCCACAACAGGTTTCAACCCATTTAATGCCATACCTATAGCTGTACCAACGATACTAGCCTCTGCTAAAGGTGAATTGAAAACTCGATTGGTCCCAAATTTAGTAGAAAGACCTTTAGTTGCAGTAAAAACTCCTCCTTTATCATCTTCAACATCTTCGCCAAAAACTAAAACACTTGAATTTTTATCTAATTCTTCTTTAAGGGCGTGATTTATTGCATCAACCATAACTATTTTATTTTCAGATAAATATTTTGGCTCTCTAAAATTTAGCTTTGGCGGATTTTCATCAAAAACATATTTGATAGCTGATTCTGGCTCTGGATCAAGTGCAATCAAGGCTTTTTCTGCGGCTTCGTCAATTTCATCTTCAATTTGATTATATATTTTTTGGATTTCCTCGTGAGTTACTATTTCACAATGTTCTAAATATTCCTGTAATATTTTTATGGGATCTTTTTCTTGCTGTTCATATAATTCTTCAATTGGGCGATATTTTCTCTGGTCATCAGATGACGAATGTGATTCCAATCTTACCACATTAGCTTCAACTATAACTGGTTCTCCTACTTCGAGAGCATGCTTATAGGCAACCTCCATAACTTGTAAGGATTCTATAAAATCGGTACCATCACATTTTAATTTCAATAAATTTTCATAACCGGCAAAGTGATCTAAAAGTCCCACATTTTTGGCACCTCCTTGTTTTTCAAAAGGCACTGAAATAGCATAATTATTATTTTCAATTACAAAAACAACAGGGACTTTTTCTCTGCTTGCCCAATTTACTGCTTCGAAAAATTCTCCCTCGCTTGTTGAACCTTCTCCTCCACTTACATATACAACACCTTTGTCTCCTTTGAATTTTATTGAATGTGCAACTCCTACTGCTTGTAAATATTGCATACCTGTTGATGAAGATTGAGAGACAATATTTAAATGTTTTGCACCATAATGCGTTGGTAATTGTCTTCCGCCAGAAAAATAATCATCTTTTTTTCCCAGCAAAGATAAAAACAAATCGTAAGGTGTTACACCAACAGATAAGTTAAAAGCTATATCACGATAATAAGGAAAGGCAAAATCATTTTTGGAATTATAAAACATTCCAAAAGCTACTTGTGGTGCTTCGTGTCCAGCCCCTGATATAAAAAAGAAAGATTTACCTTGTTTAATAAGTTTCATAGCCTTTTTATCGAAAAGGCGAGATGTTAACATTGTTCTGAAAGCTTTAAGGTAAATATCTTTTAGCTCTGTTTCCATTTATGCTCCTGTTAATTTACAATAAATTAACACATATTTTCTCTAAAAAATTCAAAAAAAAAGCAAGCCGTAAAATCGACTTGCTTTTATTGAATTAATTATGGAATAATTTATCAATAACCCAGTTCAATTTCATTTCTTATTGTATCAATTAGTTGTTTTAATTTAAAATCTTTTTTAATATTTTCAGCAATTGTATCGATAGCATGCATAACTGTAGTATGGTCTCTTCCACCAAAATGTAACCCTATAGATTTTAATGTATTTTTTGTCAATTCTTTTGCAAGATAAATAGCTATCATTCTAGCTTGTACAATTTCTTTTTTTCTTGTTTTATCTCTTAATTTATCTTCACTAACACCTAAGTGTTTAGCAACAACTTTATTAATGCTATCTATTGTAATTGTTACTTTCACATTATTTGTTATTTCTTTAACGACTTTTTTAGCTAAATTAATATCAATAGGTGAAGAACTTAATGAAGCTGTAGCAACTAATTTATTCAGTGCTCCCTCCAATTCTCTAACATTCGAAGTAATATTAGTAGCAACAAAATGAATTACATCTTTTGGAATTGAAACATTATAATTGGAAATTTTTTTCTGTAAAATCGCAATTCTAGTTTCTAAATCAGGAGTTTGTACATCAGCAGTAAGTCCCCAAGAAAATCTTGATATTAGTCTTTCATTTAATCCTTTTAATTCTCTTGGTGGCTTATCACTGGATAAAATAATTTGTTTACCAGATTGATGTAATGTATTAAAAATATGGAATAACAAATCTTGTGTTTTTTCTTTGCCGCTCAAAAATTGAATATCATCAATTATAAGGATATCAACAGTTTTGTAGTAATTTGAAAATTCATTAATCGTATTAGCAGTAACTGCATCAATAAAATCAACTGTAAAGTTTTCAGATGAAATATAAACAACTTTCTTTTCAGGAAATGTCTCAAAAATTCTATTTCCAATTGCTTGAATTAAGTGCGTTTTTCCTAAGCCTGTACCACCATAAACAAAAAATGGATTAAAAGCAGTAGCAGCAGGATTTTGACTAATTGCAAGTGCTGCAGCATGTGCGAGTTGATTATTTTCTCCACGCACAAAATTCTCAAAAGTATATTTAGGATTTAATTTAATTTTATTATATTGTTTATCTAAGTACTCTAATCTATCTTCTTCTTTGGATTTACCTTTAGGTTCTTCTGTGATAACTTTTGTTTGTGGTTGGTTGATAACTGGATTATCATCTACGAATTTTGCTTCTGTAATCTTATCAAATTCTTCATTATTAATTTCATAAAAAATATCAATCTCTTTTCCTATAACTTGTAAAAGCGAGTTTTTAATTAAAAAGCTATAGTGTTGATCAATAAATTCATAAAAAAAATTGTTTGGGACAAGAAGTTTAATATTGTTTCCATCAAACTCAAGTGGAACTATAACCTTAAACCATGTTTCAAAGGTCATCCCATAAACTTTTGTCTTGATAATATCAAGGCATTTGTTCCATATTGTTTTTAATTCTTCATCATTCTTTTTTAAGATTCTTAGTGCTTCCATAATCTCTTTAGCTTTTAAGGTTATTAAATCAAAATATTACAATTAGTTAGATGTGAAACTGTTTCACAGTTACTCAGTTTTTCACAAGTTATCCACATTTTAGGGATAACTGAGATTGTACAGGTAATTTATTCAAATTTTTAAGACTATGCAAATTAAATTTCACGAATTGGATAAGATTATTTTTTTGTTAAGTATTGACTTTTTATTTATTTTTCTTTCATATTTAACTATATCTTTTTCAATAAAATATAAACACAAAATCTAAGTTTACAACCTAAATTTTTTAAGATTATTCAATAACCGTATCTTAACACATTATTTACAATTATTTAACTTATTTGCATTCCATCACAAAATATATTTTGAGAGATCTTTATTCTTCACAATACCGGATAATTTACTTTCAACTTCTTCTTTGGTTATTTTAATTTTTTTCTTTTTTAACTTATTAGGTGCATTGAATAAATAATCTTCTAAAATAGTGGAAAGAATTGTGTGTAATCTTCTAGCACCAATATTTTCAACTTGTTCATTTACAACAGTAGAAACTCTTGCAATTTCTTTTATAGCTTCATCATCAAAACTCAAATCAATTCCCTCAGTTTTTAATAAAGCCTGATATTGTTTTAATAAAGCATTTTGCGGTTGAGTTAAAATTTTATAAAAATCTTCTTCGGTAAGGCTATTTAATTCAACTCTAATAGGAAATCTACCTTGCAATTCAGGAATTAAATCCGAAGGTTTTGCAACATGGAAAGCACCTGCTGCAATAAATAAAATATAATCAGTTTTTACAGTTCCATATTTGGTTTGTACAGTTGTACCTTCAACAATAGGCAATAAATCTCTTTGAACACCTTCACGAGATACATCTATTCCATTTGCTCTTGTGTTTGCACTATTGGCAATTTTATCAATTTCATCTATAAATACGATACCCGCAGTTTCAACTAATTTTATTGCCAACTTATTGACACTATCTTTATCAATTAGTTTATCTAATTCCTCTGCGATGAAAATATCTCTAGCTTCTTTTATTTTAACTTTTCTTTTTTTACTTTTTTTAGGTATGATACCATCCAAAATATCCTGAAAATTACTACCCAACTCATCAAGGCCAATTGGTCCTATTACTTGCATTCCTCCCATAAATGAAGAACCACTCTGAGAAGTTTCAATTTCAATCTCTTTATCATCCAATTCGCTATTTATTATTTTTAATCTAAATTTCTCTCTTGTATTTGTATAACTATCAATTTCAGACATTGGAGCATTGACCAATGGTTTTGGTGGTACAAGAATATCAAGAATTCTTTCCTCAGCGTTAAAAACTGCTCTTTCCATATGAAGGTTTTTTAATTTTTCTTTTACTAAATTTACAGATATATCAACTAATTCTCTTATCATAGATTCAGCATCTTTTCCTACATATCCAACTTCAGTAAATTTTGATGCTTCTACTTTAATAAAAGGAGCACCTGTAATTTTTGCCATTCTTCTTGCAATTTCAGTTTTACCAACTCCAGTAGGACCAATCATTAAAATATTATTTGGATATATTTCATCTTTAATTTTATAATCTACCTTTTGTCTTCTCCACCTATTTCTTAATGCAATAGCAACAGATTTTTTAGCTTTATCTTGTCCTATAATATATTTATCTAGTTCTTCTACAATTTTAGATGGTGTAAAATTATCAATTTTTTCGAGTTCAATATCAATTAAATCCTTATAAAAGCTCATATTTCTTCCCTTTTTACAATTTTTCAATGACAATATTAGTGTTAGTATAGATACAAATTTCGCCAGCAACTTTTAGAGCTTCTCTTACAATTTCTTCAGCAGAAAGATCACTGTATTTGACTAACATTTTAGCAGCTGCTAAGGCATACATACTACCAGATCCAATTGCTACTATTTTATCATCTGGTTCAATTATATCACCAGTTCCAGAAATTATTAGTGCAACATCATTAGCAACAACGGCTAACATTGCTTCTAATTTTCTCAAATACTTATCCGTTCGCCAATCTTTTGCAAGTTCTACGGCTGCACGGCTAACATTTCCACGGTATTGTTCTAATTTTTCTTCAAATCTTTCTAATAAAGTGATACCATCAGCAGCAGACCCGGCAAAACCACACAATACTTTGTTATTGTATAGTTTTCTTACTTTAACTGTATTGGATTTTACAACAGTATTACCTAATGTAACCTGTCCATCTCCACCTATGACTACTTGTCCTTTATGGACTAATCCCAAAATTGTTGTTGATCTTATCTTTTCCATATTTGTTTTATTCTTTTTTATTACTTATCTTAATTTTTTAAAATTTAACTTTTTAATATAATCAAACTAAAATCTAAAAACAAAATTATTGATAAGTCTATGAAAAACATTATCTTCCAGGATGGTTCAGTTTTACCAATTGGTAAAATTATCTGCATTGGCAGAAATTATCTCGATCACGCTAAAGAATTAGATAGTGAAGTTCCAAAAGAACCACTATTTTTCTACAAACCAAATTACACTGTTATCTATTCATATGAGAAGATTATTTATCCAACATTTTCTCAAAATTTACATCACGAAGTTGAACTTGTAGTAGCTTTAGGAAAAACAGTTCGCAATATTTCAGAACAAGAAGCCTCAAATGCTATTGCAGGTTATGCTGTTGGTCTCGATATGACCGCTCGCGATATCCAAAATCACGCAATTAAAAACGGTTTACCCTGGTCCCTTTCCAAAGGTTTTGATACTTCGTGTGTCTTATCAAAATTTGTAAAAAAGCAAGATTATGATTTGAATTTTAATGAATCAATAATGCTTTATGTTAATAATCAAGAAAAACAAAACGCAAAATTAAATTCTATGATCTTTAAACCAAATTTTCTAATTTCTTATATTTCTAAACTTATCACACTCGAACAAGGTGATATAATAATGACAGGCACACCTGCAGGTGTTGGACCAGTTATCCCTGGCGATATTATTTTTGCAAAAATTGAAAATATAGGTGAAATTCATACAGAAATAATAAAATATGAATAAGCAAACATTACTAGACGAAGCTATTGAACTCATTAATAAAAAAAATTATATTAAAGCTGCAAACATTCTTAATCAACTATCACTGCAATATCCAGATGATAGCGAAGTATTACATCTTTTAGGTATCTTAAATTATGAAAACAATAATTTTGAATTTGCAATACAATATTTTCAAAAAGCAATAACCAATAATCCAAATAATTATTTATCATTAAACTCTTTAGGTTTAATTCATTTTCATCAAAAAAATTTTGATACCGCACTAGATTTATATACTAGAGCATTAAAAATTAAACCTAATTTCCCAGAAACTTTATTTAATATTGCAAATGTTTTTATTGCTAAAAATAACTACAAAACTGCAATAGAATATTTAACAAAAGCAATACAATTAAAAAAATCACCTGAATATTTTATCAACTTAATCTTTTGCTTAGATAAATCTCAAATTATTAAAGATTACATTGAATTTTTTGATGATAACTATCAATATTTTGTAGATAATTTTGATATATTATTCAATCTTTCAACAGTTTTTTACAATAACAAGTTTATTGATAAAGCTTACATCTACGCTCAACAGGCTTATAAATTAAACCCTAAAAATATCAAACTTATATTGAATTTTGTTGTGATTTGTGGAGAACTTGGTAAATATGATGAAGCCATTAAAATTGGTTTACAAGGTTTAGAGATTGATAAATTTAATGATGTTTTATATAATAATATTGGCTACTCATACTTTCTCAATAAAAATTTTGATCTCGCAGAAAAATTCTATAATATCGCCATAAAAATTAACCCTGATAACTTTTTAGCTTATTATAACCTTGGCTGTTTATATCGTGAAAAAGGTCTTTACACTAAAGCAATTGATTTTTTCAAACTTACAACTAAAATTAATCCATCTCACTACGAATCTTTTAATAATTTGGGGATTATATATAATCATCTTACATTATACAACGAAGCTCTTGATATTTTTGAATTTTTAGCTGAAAAACTACCCAATTCTGCTGAAACATTAATGAATTTAGGTAATTCATATCAATACAATAAGTTAATCGATAAATCAATCGAAGCCTATAAAAAATCTCTTGCTATAAATCCCGATTTCGCATCTTGTCATAAAAATTTAAGTTTTTCGTATTTTTTAATTAATGACTACAATAAAGCTAAAGATGAATTTGAGTGGCGTTTTAAAAGTGATAATTTAAACAAAATATCTATTGGTAAAAAAGAATATTCTGGCGAAGATTTAACTAATAAAACTATATTTATTTACCACGAACAAGGACTTGGCGATACTATCCAATTTGTAAGATATCTTAAAATATTAAAAGAAAACTATAACTGTAAAATAATTTTTTTATGCCAAAAGCCCTTGTATAATATCCTTAAAAATTTAAAATTTATTGACGAACTTTATTATTCTATGGATAATAATATATTTGCAGATTACGATCTTTCACTACTTTCACTTATAAAATATTTGAATATATCCCCAACTAATTATTATTTTAATACTAAATATCTTTTCCCAGAAAAAAAAATAATAGATAAATTCAATAATTTTATCAAACGCAACAACAAAGTAAACATTGGTATTGTATGGCGTGGTAACCCAAAACACAAAAATGATCACAATAGATCTATACCAATAGAAAATTTTATTAAAATTTTTGAAAACAATTTCGATAAATTTAATATCTATTCTCTACAGATTGATTTAACAGAACACGAAAAAAATATTTTATCAATTTATAATATTGAAGATATTGGTTCAAATTTTACAGATTTTTTAGATACAGCTGCTTTTATTGAAAATTTAAATCTTGTTATAAGTGTTGATACTTCTGTTGCACATTTAACTGGCGCTTTAGGTAAAACAATATTTATGTTGATACCATTTGCACCTGATTGGCGTTGGGGACTTTATGGAACAAATGATTTCTGGTATTCGTCACTTAAAATTTTTATGCAAAATTCTCCTAATGATTGGTCTAAACCATTTAGAGAAATTAATTATTTAATAAACAATCTTGGCTAAAATATGCAATTTATAAATAACTGGGCCTTTTTAGGTTTATTTGCAATTGCTATTCCAATTATAATCCATTTTATAAATTTAAGAAAAATTCAAATAATTGAATTCCCAAGTCTATTCTTTTTAAAAGAACTGAAAAAAAATAAACTAAAAAAATTAAAATTTCTCAACCTTCTCCTTTTACTATTAAGAATATTATTTATAGTTTTTTTAACCTTTGCAATTGCAAGACCCGTATTAAAGAATAGCTTTTTTATCCCATTGCCTTCTGCCTCAACAGCAACTGTTTTTATAATCGATGATACTTTTAGTATGAACAATTATTCAGATGATAATATCACTAATTTTAACAAAGCAAAAGATATCATTTACAAATTTAAAAATATTGCAAAAAGTAACGATCAAATAGCTATTATACCTTTATCCAATATTTCAAACTCAATTTCACTTTCGCCAGTAAACAATAAGTTATTTGAAAACATCAAAGATTTAAGTATAAATTATGGAAATGATAATTTTATAGATGCATTTAATTTAGCTATTGAATATTTATCAAAAGCAACAACAGTTAATAAAGAAATTTTTATTATTTCTGATTTCCAATCCAACCTATTTGATAACTACGACTACAATAAACTAACAAAACTTTCAAAAGTAAGTGTATATTTTATACCTTTTTCATTAAATCAAAACCGTAACCTCGCAATTACTAAGGCAAAAATTAACAATAAATTTATTGGAATTAGTAACAATATTTCTCTTTCTTTCGATGTAAAAAATTTTTACAAAGAAGAAATTAATAATATTATCTATAGCATTTACTTAAATGATAAAAAAGTATCTCAAAATCATTTAAATATATCAGCAAATAATATTAAAACTATTTATCAAGAAATAGCTCTTTCTAATGAAGAATTTAACAGAATAAAGATAGAACTTTCAAAAGACGACAATATTTTTGATAATTATTATTATCTGTGTGTAAAAAATCCACCTCAAATTTCAATTTTGAATTTATATGATAATCCTAAAAATCTTTATTACATACAAAAAGCACTAGAAGCTGATATTTCAAAAAAAATAAAATTTACTAACTATTCTGTTAATGATATTTCAAAAATAGATTTAAGTAATTATAATTTAATAATTTTATCCATCGATAAGTATTCAAATTCATTAGAAAAATTAAGAAATTATATCTTAAATAATAGAATAGGTTTAATTGTTATTCCAGGTATTGGAGCAGATTTAACTAACTTCAATTTAATTTTAGATGCTTTACAATTACCCAAATCCATAGCATTCACTACTGATCAAGATACAAAAATAAAAGAAATTCCCAAAGGTAGTATTTATAGTGATATCTTTAAAAACAAAAATGATTTTAACGAAATAACAGTTCAAAAATATTATCAATTCCATAATCAAAAATCCTTTATCAATTTAACAAATAATGATAATTTTATTATACATACATCAATAAAAAATAATAATATATTAATTTTTTCAACTCCTTTTGAGATGAATTTTTCTGATTTTCAAATCAAATCTTTATTTATCCCAGTAATCTACAATAGTATTTATTTTGTATCAAATAATAATTTAACTAATAATAATTTTACAATCTCAAAATATGGTATTCCACTGAATTATAATTTGCTTAACAATATAAATATTATAACACCTGAAAATAAAAATATTATTCCATTACAACAACAAAAAACAATAAATTTGACAACACCTGGATTTTACAAAATTATTGAAAATGGTAAAATTATAGATATAATTTCAGTAAACTTTAATACAAATGAAACTAATTTACAAACATATAATATTGATAATATAATATATTTGCTAAACAATGATAAATATTTTTCTAAAACAGTTCATTATATGCCAAATATCACAAATGAAATAACACAAGCAAGAAGTGGTATTGAATATTGGCCAATTTTTTTGATATTATCAATTTTTTTATTATTTTTGGAAATAGTAATTTCAAATAATTTAGTAAAGAGAAGAAGAAACTATGAATAGCTTTTTTAATAGGTTGCATTATAGTGGACAAAAAACAATTCTTTGTATTGATTTTCCTGAAGAATTTCAAACTCAATTACAACAAATGAGAAACGAGTGTGAAATTCATACAACGCCTTTTGAAGATATGATTTACGAATATATAATAGCTTTTGCAACAAATCAAGACGAATTAAAACAAAAGGCAGCACTAATTTTACCCAAAACAAATCTTTCAACTGTTTTATGGTTTTGCATACCAAAATATAACACAAAGGAAATTGAAACTGATTTCCCTAAAAATTATACCTTTGATTTTATGGAAGAAATGGATTTTAAAAGAATGCAAAAATCTTTACTTTCTTCTAACTGGCTTGCATATAAATTCAAAAAAGTTATACCAAAAGAAAAAAGAAAAAGAAAAAAATGATAAGTGAAGATTTATTAAAAATTTTATGTTGTCCCTTATCTAAGGCACCTTTAATCTTATTTGATAATTATTTAATTTCAACAGATAAAAATACAAGAAAAAAATACAAAATTGTAGATAACATTCCCGTGTTACTTATTGATGAAGCTGAAGAAATCCCCTTTGATGAATGGAAAGATATAATGAAAAAAAATAACTATGAAATTAAATAATTTTTATTTAAATTAGTTTTCTGAAATTGGAGATTTTATGGCAACAGGAAAAGCAGCAAACATTAAACCAGCCCCAGAATTTTCATTAGAAAAAAAAGTTTATAACTTTGTTGAAAAATACAGTGAATATATTCCTTACAATAGCGAAAGATACAGATTAGCATTTTGTTTATACAATTACCTACTAGGTAAAGGAGATGAGCCATCTATAATAGTGGCAACTAATAAATTTAAAATAAAAAATATATCTTCAAATAAGTTTATTGAATTATTAACTGAAGATCTAAATAAAGAATTTTATGGAAGCAGAGTGTCTTAACACTCTGCTTTTTTTGTAAATAAATTGGAGTTATTATGCTAAATGAAAACATTCCTCTTTGCTTAACTTTTGATGATGTTTTATTACAACCTGCTTATTCCGAAGTTCTACCTACTGAAGTTGATACCAAAACAAAACTTACAAAAAACATCACTTTAAACATTCCTATTTTAAGTGCTGCTATGGATACAGTAACAGAAGCAGAAATGGCTATTGAAATAGCTCGAGCAGGCGGCCTTGGAATTATACATAGAGCAATGCCAGCTGATAAACAAGCATTTGAAATTGAAAAAGTTAAAAAATCTGAAAGTGGAATGATTATCGATCCAATAACCATTGGCCCAGATGAACCTATTCAAGAAGCTTTGAACTTAATGGAAAGATTTCATATTTCTGGAGTTCCTGTTACTGAAAATGGTAAATTAAAAGGTATTTTAACAAACAGAGATTTAAGGTTCGAAACCAACTTTAATAAAAAAGTTAAGGATGTGATGACAAAAGATAATCTCATCACTGCACCAGTTGGAATTGATTTGGAACAATCAAAAGAATTATTAAATAAGTATAAAGTTGAAAAATTGCTTATTGTTGATGAAGATAATAATTTAAAAGGACTTATAACAATAAAAGATATTGAGAAAAAAATAAAATATCCAAATGCCTGCAAAGATAAATTAGGAAGATTAAGAGTTGGAGCTGCAATAGGAGTTGGCAAAGATGCTATCGAAAGAGCAGAATTACTAATCAGAGCCGGTGTAGATATAATTGCCATTGATACTGCTCACGGACACTCTAAAGCTGTAATTGATACTATTAAGGAAATAAAAAATAGATTTGATATCGAAATTATCGCTGGTAATGTTGCTACTGAAGAAGGAGTTATTGATTTAGTTAAAGCAGGTGCAGATGTTATTAAAGTAGGTATTGGACCTGGTTCTATTTGCACAACAAGAATTGTAGCCGGAGCCGGAGTTCCACAACTTACAGCAATTGCTAATTGTTCTAAAGCTGCAGATAAACTTGGTGTTACAATCATTGCTGATGGCGGTATTAAATACAGTGGAGATATAACAAAAGCAATAGCTGCAGGTGCTCATGCAGTTATGTTAGGTAGCTTACTAGCTGGTACGGATGAAGCCCCAGGAGATTTAATCCTATATCAAGGTAGAAGTTACAAACAATACCGAGGAATGGGATCTATTGGTGCAATGCAAAAAGGTTCCAGTGACCGCTATGGACAAAAAGGAGTAGATCCATCCAAACTTGTTCCTGAAGGAATAGAAGGACGAGTTCCTTATAAAGGTCCTGTCAGCTTAATTTTACATCAATTAGTTGGTGGTATCAAATCTGGTATGGGATACACAGGTTCTAAAAATATTGAAGATTTAAGAACGAAAACTAAATTTGTGCAAATTACAAATGCTGCTTATCGAGAAAGCCATGTTCATGATGTTATAATTACTCAAGAAGCACCAAATTATAAAATCGAAAATTAAAATGATTAAAATCGTTAAAAAATATTTATTTTTTTCGATAGGTATTATTTTAACTATTCTTGGCATTATTGGTGCTTTTTTACCTGTAATGCCAACTACTCCTTTTATTTTAGCCGCTTTATATTTTTTTTCAAAAAGTTCCGATAAAATGCATAACTGGATTTTAACAAATAAAACTTTTGGCCCAGCTATTAAAGAATATTATGAATCAAAAACTTTAAATAAAAAAACTAAATACAAAGCAATTTCATTTTTGTGGTTTTCAATTCTCCTTTCTTGTTATATTCTTTACCCTAAAATTATTCATATTATTTTACTTATTATTATTGCTATTTTTGTAACTATTTGGATTATATCTATTCCATCAAAAAAAGAAGGTTATTATGATAACACAAAACAAAATACTAGTACTTGATTTCGGTTCTCAATACACTCAACTTATAGCACGAAGAATAAGAGAATTAAAAGTTTATTGTGAAATATTTCCTTACAATGCTAGTATTGATAAAATATTAGAATTTAATCCTAATGCAATAATTTTATCTGGTAGCCCATCATCTATTTATTATGATAATGCACCTTTCCCTGATGAAAAAATTTTTACACTTAATCTACCAATTCTCGGTATTTGTTATGGAATGCAACTTGTTGCTAATAAATTTGGTGGAAAAGTAACCAATGCACAACAAAGAGAATACGGAAGAACAGAATTAAATATAATCAATTTTGAAACTTTATTTAAAGATATACCACAAAATTCAATTGTATGGATGAGTCATGGAGATAAATTAGAGAGTATATCCGATAATTTTATTATACTTGCTAATACTTCAAATACTCCTTTTGCTGCAATCAAACATAAAAATTTACCAATATATGCAATTCAATTTCATCCAGAAGTATATCACTCAGTAGATGGTATAAACATACTTAGTAATTTTGTTTTTAATATTGCAAAATGTTCTCCAGATTGGCAAATGTCCTCATTCATAGAATACCAATGCGAAGAAATTCGAAAAACTGTTGGTAATGATACAGTTATCTGTGCTTTAAGTGGTGGCGTTGATTCTTCTGTTGTTGCATTATTACTTCATAAAGCAATTGGTAATCAATTACATTGTATTTTTGTTGATAATGGCCTTTTACGTTTAAACGAAGCTAAAAAAGTAGATGAACTTTTTAGAAAAAAATTTAACCTCAATCTCAAAACTGTAGATGCCTCTAATCTTTTCCTTGAAAAATTAAAAGGCATTACAAATCCTGAACAAAAAAGAAAAATTATTGGACATACTTTTATAGAAGTTTTTGAAAAAGAAGCAAAATCAATACCTAATGCAAAATTTTTAGCACAAGGAACTTTATACCCTGATGTTATCGAAAGCGTTTCTTTTAAAGGTCCTTCTGCTGTTATAAAAAGTCATCACAATGTTGGCGGCTTACCCGAACGAATGAATTTTAGATTAATTGAACCATTAAGAGAACTATTCAAAGATGAAGTAAGAATACTTGGTAAAGAACTTGGACTACCAGATGAAATTTGTTATCGTCAACCATTCCCTGGGCCAGGTCTTGCTGTAAGAATTATAGGCGAAATTACCAAAGATAAATTAGATACATTAAGACTTGCTGATGACATCATTGTTACAGAAGTTAAAAATGCTGGTTTTTATTATAAAACATGGCAAACTTTCGGTGTCCTATTACCTGTAAAAAGTGTTGGAGTTATGGGCGATGAAAGAAGTTATGAAAATGTTCTTGCAATTCGTTCTGTAGACTCTGTTGATGGGATGACAGCAGATTGGTCTAAATTACCTTATGATTTATTAGGCAAAATTTCTAATCGTATTATTAATGAAGTAAAAGGGATTAATAGAGTTGTTTACGATATAAGTTCCAAACCACCAAGCACAATTGAATGGGAATAAAAAAAAGGGGAACTCTCCCCTTTTTTTATTAATTAATAATTTTAAAAGTCAATAATGTAATATCATCTGCTTGCTCTTCATCCCCAACAAATTCTTTCACAGATTTCAAAATATTTTCATTAATTTCTTTGACGCTTTTATTTTTATTATTTCTTAAAATATTTATTAAATTATATTCTTCAAAATATTCTTTATCTTTATTTGCTGCTTCTGTAACTCCATCAGTATAAAAAACAATAATATCATTCTTTTTTAATGTAATAACATCTTTTTGATAAGGCACATTTAACATTTTCATTCCGAGCATTATACCACCTTTTTCTAATTTAATCACATCATTATCTCTTATAAGTAAACCCGGATTATGCCCAGCATTTACATATTCAAAACAAAGATTATTTATATCCAATATGCCCCATAAAAATGTAATATATTTAAAATCTTTAATATTTTCAGAAACTAATGTATTTAATAATTCAGTTGTTTCAACAATATTGTTGATTTTTAATTTTGAGAGTGTTTTTAGAAAAGCCTGAAAATTTGCCATAATAAGCGCCGCTGAAATACTTTTACCAGAAACATCAGCTATGCAAAATGCATATCTATTTTCATCTAGTTGTATCACATCATAAAAATCTCCGCCAACTTGCCTAGATTGTATATTTAGACCATGGTATTCAACTTTTGGTATTTGCAAATTTTTAGAAGGTAAAAAATATTTTTGTATTTGGCTTGCAATCTCTAACTCTTTTTCTAATTTCTTTTTTTCTAGTACCTGCTCGAAAAGTTTTATATTGTCAATAGTAAGTGATGCTAAACCGACTAACGAAGCAATAAATTCTAAATCGCTTTGAGTATAATCATAATTATTAGATTTAGCACCCAACAAAAGAATACCATGTATATTTGACTTTGATTGTATTGGCACTGCTAATTGAACATTATATTCATATATACCAGGATAATAATTTTTTATTTGATTTTTATTCAGAATAGAATCAATCTTTAGTAATTTTTCATATTCTAAACTCTTAGTTAGGGCACCATCAAATTTATTCTCAAGAATATTTAATTCTTCTTTTACAAATTCTATTAAGCAATATTTTGAAATTAAAAATTGACCAAGTAACGTATATATCAATAACTTATAAACTTTTTGCTTATCATATTGTGTTAAATTAAATTCCTGTCCTATTTCAAATAATGTGGATAGTTGTTTAACTTTAACCTTTAATTCATTATTAATATCATTGACCTGTTGTAAATGTTTTGCATTAGTTAACGCAATCGCGGCAATATTCCCCAATATTTCTAAATGCTCTTGCTCTTCTTTGGTATATGACTCATTAGTAATCTTTTTCCTTAAGAGAATATAACCAATTATTTTTTCATCATATTTTAAATTTATTTGTAAAAATAAATTAAAATTTTTTATTAAAATGTCTAGGATTACTGAATTATCAATATTTTCTCTAATTTTATCGATATCACTTTTTCTAATACCTTTATAAGATACTATTTTTAAGTTATTTTGCTCTTCCAATAGAACAACAATACCTTTACTCGTTTTAAATCTTGCCAGACAAGTTAATAATAAATTATCAAGTATAAATTTATAATCTAATGTTTTATTGATAGTATTACTAAAATCAATTATTGATGATAAATTTGATATTTTATTTTGCATCTTCTTCAAATTCAACTTTTTTTTCTAATAATAAATAATTTTTCCCTTCATCTGATCTTGTGTAATGAACTAAATCCATTAATTTTTTAATTAAAAAGACACCCCAACCACCTTTTTTGTGCTCTTTATAGTAATCTTCAATATTAGCTTTAGGAATATCATTCTCATTAAATTTTACTCCTAAATCTTCTAATTCAATTGAAAGAACATTGTCTCTTAATGTTAATGAAATATAAATAATACCATTTTCTTTATTTTTATATGCATGCTTAACAATATTAGTAGTAGCTTCATCGACTGCTAATACAATAGAATTTATTGATTTTTCAACTATTTTATTTCTTTTACAAAATTCATAAACAAAGTTACGTATAATTTTTAAAGCTTCCAAAGAGCTTTGGATAGTTAATTGATCACTATCTTTGATCATTTGAAATCTCATTAAAATTATTGATGGCTTCTTTAGAATCTTTATAAATCTCATAAATCATAGGAAAACCTAAAATATCAAACACTTCATATATTTTATCAGGAACATTAGTAAATTTTATATCGCCACCCTTTTCTCTGATATCCTCAATATATGCCATAAAAACACCTAACCCCGCACTACTTATGTAGTTAAGTTTTTCAAAATCTATAATTATTTTCACAATATCATTTTCAACTAAATTTGCTATTTGATTTTCTAATTCCGGAGCAGTATGTGCATCCAAATAGCCTTCTAACTTAATAATTACTATTTCGTTTGAATAATTATCAATGTTAATTTTAAAGTCAGTCATTTTTTCCCTCACTATTGAACTTAAGAAGTATTATAGTTATATCATCTGATTGGTTACCATTAGAAAATTTAGCAAGCTCATCAACTATTTTATTTAAAATTTCAGTTATATTTGAACTACTTACCAATATTTTTTCCAAATTTTCAAAACCATATAACTCTTTATTGATATTTTGCGCTTCACTAACTCCATCCGTTATTAATACAAAAATATCATTCTCCAGGATGTTATATTCTAATTCTTCGATAAATTTTTCAAAATTATTTGATAGTATTCCTAATCCAACACCCTTAGGTTGTAATTTTATTATTTGGTTGTTTCTGATTATATATAAAGGTAAATGTCCAGCTCTTACAAATCTAAGTAATTTATTATTAAAATCAAATGTTAAATAACTTGCTGTTATAAAACTATTTTTAGCTATAATATTTTTTATAATTTGATTAGCTTTAATAATGATTTTTTGGGGAGAATTATATATTTCACTTAAAACTGTAAATATACCTTTAATTTCAGACGTTATAAAAGATGCTTTTAACCCTTTTCCACTTACATCTGAAATTACAACAGAAAAAGATTTATCGTTACTCTTAAAAAAATCGTAATAATCGCCACCTACCTCATATGCTGGTTTATAATATGTTACTATTTCAAGTTGTGGGAAATTTGGAATTTTATCTGGTAGAAGTTTATTTTGAATATCTCGTGCTAACTCTAATTCTTTTTTAATTCTTTCTTTTTCAATAGCATCATTAAGTAAATTCACATTATCAATAACAGTTCTAATGTAATCTTTAAAAGCTTTCAAAACGGTTAAATCTTCTTCATCGTATCTTAATCTATGAGAAATAAAAATTAGCAAGTAATATTCTTTCTGTTTTTGATACAATGGTAAAACATTTATTTGTTCGATTTTTTTATTGTCTGCAGAAAACTTTTCTTCGTGTATTTTTAAGTAGTAAAAATCATTTTGTATTGTATTCGTAACAACATAAAAAGATAGTTTTTCTGCTAATTCATAACTAATATTTTCTTTATTAAGAATTTCAAAATCACTATCAGTTAAATCATATTTTATTATCCAACAACCATTTACTGTAAAAAAACCTGAAAATATATTATTCACATTCGATAAAACTTCTTTCAGTGAAAAAGAATTGGAAGATAAATGACTAAATTTTATTAAAGTCTGTAATTCTCTTTTCTTCTCCTCAATTATATCTGCAGATGGTAGAGTAAATAAAGTCGCTAAAAATATAAGTAAATAATATATAATCAAATAGAAATCAATAAAATCTGAAATTGAAACTAATAATTCACTACCAATTAAATTAAATTTTTCTAAAATATAAGAGTTAATACCAGTAATTACTATTATAAAAATGCTTAAAAATAGTAAAAATATTTTTTCTTTTTTGTATAAAAATGTAATCCAGGCAAATTTAGTAGTACAATATAAAATAATTAAATAAGTTACAATTTCTAAAAATTTTATAATTAACTCGAAATTTGGTAATAAATTACTATATTTAGTTGAAACTGTTTTAATAATACTAGTTACTAATAAAAAAATATACATTAAATTAAAATATTTTGATATATCATTTTTTTGCTTTGCAAAATATAATTGATGAAGTACAGTTAAATTAATTGTTAGGACTATTATAGTAGCAAAAACAATTATTAAGTTTGTAAAAATATAGATTTTAGAATATTTTGTAAAAAATAGGATAGAAAGATAAAATATATTAATATATAAAATTACAAAGGATTGTTTTATTGGATTTTTTTCAACAAATATATTACCTATTTTAGAAAACACCTGATAAAATAAAAAAAATAATACAATATCTATTACTAACGATGGTATAGTTAAAGATAATAAATTTTCAAAAATTTCAACAACAAAAAGTTTAAATAAAATAGCAAAGAATAAAAAAATCAAATTATTTCTAAATTTTTTATTCTTAAGAATATCAAACAGATAAGGATTAATTATTTCCATAAAGAATTTTCTCAATAGATTCACATATAATATGTTCAATTAAAAGGTGAGTTTCCTGAATGCGTTGAGTATTATAAGAAGGAACTATTATTGCAACGTCCACATTATTTGCAATTTTTCCGCCATCGCACCCCAATAATCCAATAGTATGAATACCTTTTGCTTTTGCTACTTCAACAGTCAATAATACGTTTTTAGAATTTCCACTTGTTGATATAGCTAACAATACATCACCAGTTTGACCTAAGCCCTCTAAATTTCTAGCAAATACATTTTCATAACCTATATCATTACCACCCGCTGTAAGATTGGAAGTATCCGTAGTTAAAGCTATTGCGGGAATAGGTGGCCTTTTAATATCATGTGAAAGTCTAATCATAAACTCTGTTGCAATATGTTGTGCGTCAGCTGCACTTCCGCCATTGCCAACAATCAATAATTTTTTCTCATTTTTGAATGATTCAAGTAATAACTCAATTGCTTTTATGATAGACTTTGAATTTTCCTGTAAACTTTTCTTTTTAATTTCAATACTTTCTGTATATTGCGATGTAATATAATTCATTAGTTCCATTTTTATATCCTTATTTTGTAATGTGAATTGCTTGCGCAAACTCTTTAATTTGTTTCCAGTTTTCTGGATTCTGGAAATGATTACCAATAACCACTCCTTTTGCACCACTTAATACTTTATTTTTAGCAATTTCAGGTGTTTTAATTCCTCCACCAACAATAACCGGAATTGAAACTGTATTAGATACAATTCTAACCATTTCATCAGATACAGGTTTTTCTGCACCAGAGCCTGCTTCAAGATAAATAATTTTCATTCCTAAATATTCTCCTGCTAATGCAGTAGCTGCTGCAATGGTGGGCTTATTATAAGGTATAGGTTTAGAACCACTCATATATTCAGCTGTAGTTGTTTTACCAGATTCAATTATCATATAACCAGTAGCAATAGGTTCTATTTTTTTAGCATGAATAGTAGGAGCTGCAAGAACATGTTTTCCTATCAAATGTTCCGGATTTCGCCCACTTATTAAAGATAAAAATAAAATTGCATCTGCTTTTTCAGAAATTTGGTCTATACCTCCAGGGAAAATCACGACTGGAATTTTAGAATATTTTTTAATCTCTTCGCAATAACAATCAAATTGAGTATTGAATAACAAACTACCTCCCAACAAAATAACATCAACATCTGAATCGTTAATATAGCCTACAAACTCAGGAATTTTATTAAATTCCAGATCATCAGGATCAATCAATAAATAAAATATTGCTCCTTTTTTTTCGATAATATTTAAAAAGTATTGATAAATGCTCATAATATCTGTATATTTATTTGTAAATTTAAAAATTTAAATTAATAAAAATTTTTCGATTTTTCAATCAATTTTTTTTCAATAACAAAAAAAACTTAGAATATGACTAATTTCGATTCTACCATAGTCTCAAACGAAGTAAAAGCTAATAGACTTAAAAGTTTAGCAAAACTCTATTTCCAGGATTTTGTAAAATTTAGTTATACCATTGATGATTATAAAAAAATTTCTGCTCAAATTAATTCTTTTATGTTACCGAGCGAATATAAGGAGTTTTTTATACGCTTTAGTAATCTGGGATATATTTTTATATGCAATCATCCTATTCTAACAACAATTGAAGAAAAAGCATTTGCCAAACTTGATTCTAGGCTAGCTCATCTAGATAACTTTAAACAGACTAAAGAATATTTTACAAAATGGAATACAACAAAAAATGATCAAGAGCGTAAACATTTTGCAACTCAGGTAGTAAATTTAGTTGAAAAAAATACTAATAAAGAAAATTTTATAAAATTCTTTTACGCTGCAGTAATTTTTTTGCTTGACCCGAAACTAAAAAACATTCAATTTGCAGTTGAAGCTATAAATGAATCAATAACTCTTATCGAAAATTCTACTTTTGATACATTTTATAAAAATGAAGCATTATATTTAGCTCATATTTTCATGGGCTTTATATACTATCACACTAAGGATTTTACAAATGCAGCTAAATATTTTAGTCAAGCACTTAATTACATACCAACAGGTATTAATGCTAAATATTATTTATCACTAACCAATATACATTTAGGCAATTATCAGGCAGCTATCAATTTGATTAATGAAATTTTACATTTCGATTTAGAAAGAATAGATTATGCTTTAACAAATAACAACTTACCTTTTTATGCTTTTTCTATTGCAAATGCATATTTACACCATATATTTATTGATATCGACTTTTTCCCTATCTTTAATGATATTGATGCTATGTTAAAAAATAATTTGGACCTTTTAACTACATCCTTCGAAAAACTTTCCTATAAATGTAACAAAATTCTAAATTGTGGTGTAGATGAATTTATATCCCCCAAATCAAGAATTGATATAGAATTTGTTCAAAATATTGTTAATACTTTTGGTGATAGAAAAAATACATATATCATTCTTTCAACAAAATATTTAGACAAAAAATTCCGTCAAACCCTTGATAATATAATTTCTGCTATAACTACAAAATACGAAACAATGATGGAAGAACAGCTAGCGACTTATGATAATCAAAAAGAAATGACCATTGAACGAATTAAAAAACTCGAATCTGCATTGTTGGAATTGAAAAATAACCTAAAAGAAAAATACGAAGAAGGAGTTAAAATAATAGAAAAAAATACTCAACAAAATATTGCAATTATCGAAAAGAAAATTGAACAATTAGAATCTCAAAAAAAATTCGATCCCCAATCAACTTTCAATACATCTCTTTTATATAGTTTATTTTTTGCTTTATTCATTTTTGTAATTTCCGGTATGGCAAGTTGTTCAAGTAGCGAAGTTAGTGATGCACCATTAAAAATATTTATGATTAATGGTTTCAAATGGAGTATTGTTGCATTTATATTAGGTTTAATTGTCTCCGCTGTATCTTCGGCCTATGCTGTTGTTGATAAACAAAAAGAAAAGCAAAAACTGTTAAAAAAGATTACTGCTCTTAAGAATAGACACGATAAAGAATTAGAACATCTTAAAAAAGAATATGAAGCAAGAGTCAAAGCATTTGAGGATGATTATGGTCAAAAAATTAAAGAATTTGAAGAAAAAATAGCTAAACTTACTGAAGATAAAACAAAAGAAACTGATTTTTTCAAACAAGAAGCTCAAAGAAGAATCAATGAACAAATTGATAAATTCAGAGAAATAATTAATTTATAAGGACCTATGAATATAGATGCAATTTTTTTTGGGGCACATCCTGATGATGTCGAAATTGGTTGTGCCGGTACTATAGCTAAATTATCTTCTCAAGGGAAAAATATTATTATTGTTGATGTTACAAAAGCCGAATTGAGTACTAGAGGTGATATCATAACTAGAGAAAAAGAAGCAATTAAAGCAGCCGATATTCTTGGTGTAAAAAAAAGAATTATTTTGGACATACCAGATGGAAATATCGAAATTTCTCAAAATAACATCATTAAAATAATTGAAATTATTAGAGAATTTAAACCCAAAATAATTTTCGCACCTTATTTTAATGATAGACACCCCGATCATATTAACATTAGCAAACTTATTAAAAATGCTTTTTTTTATTCTGGTTTAAGAAAAATTCAAACTTTTAATAAAGATAACTCACCACAAGATTTCTATAGACCTCAGAAACTTTTTTATTATATGACATATTATATGTTTGAGCCATCATTTGTTATTGATATCTCTGATTTTATGGAATTAAAATTAACATCTCTTAAAGCTTACAAATCTCAATTTTACAATCCAAATTCTAATGAACCATTAACTCTTATTGCTAAACCAGATTTTTTTGATTATATCAAATCTAGAAATCAAATTTACGGTTTTAGAATTGGAAAATCTTACGCTGAACCTTATTTCTATGAAGATTATCTAGAATTTGATTTCAATATAATTTTGTGAGGTTATAAATATGTTAATAAAACCAAATCCATTGAAAAAAAATGATGTGATAGGACTGATTACCCCAGCATCAACTCCTGCTGATTTATCTCGAATTGAAAAAAGTGTACGTTATTTTGAAAAAATTGGTTATAGAGTAGTAGTAGGCAAGAATGTAGGAAAAAAATATTATTATCTAGCTGGAACTGATGAAGAAAGAGTTGAAGACATTCACTCTATGTTTGAAAACAAAAATATTAAAGCAATCTTCTGCCTGCGTGGTGGTTACGGCACTGTAAGATTATTAAATAAAATTGATTATAACTTAATAAAGAAAAACCCAAAAATTTTTGTTGGTTATAGTGATATTACAGCACTACAAATGGCTTTTCTAACTCAAGCTAATCTTGTAACTTTTTCTGGCCCAATGCCTGCTGTAGATTTTTATGATAATGTAAGTAGCTATACAGAAGAAATTTTCTGGGATTTAGTAACTAATATTCACAACAAATATGAATATAAATTTAAAAACAATATCGTTTCAATTACTAAATCTTCTGCTAGAGGTATTGCAATTGGTGGTAATTTTATTGTATTCAATTCATTAATTGGAACTAAATATTTTCCTTCTTTGCATAAAAAAATTTTATTTTTGGAGGAAGTGGAGGAAAAACCATACAAAATTGATAGAATGTTGGCACACTTAAAATTAAATAAAGAATACAATAAAATTAAAGGATTTGTTTTTGGACAATTCGAAGATTGTACCGATAACAACCCAGAAGAAAATATAGAAATAGAAAATTTGTTACGTCAATATTTGAAAGATGAAACAATTCCTGTTTTATACAATATCAACTTTGGGCATATAAAAGATTTTATCACAATTCCATTTGGTATTAGAGTATCTATCAATTCTAGTAACAAAACTATTAAACTCTTGGAATCATGTCTTAATGGAGATTAAATAATGCTAAAAAAAAATAGTTTGTTTTTATTTCCTTTGGTATTATTTATATCAGATTTATTTATTAGAATAAAATTTATTCCATATTATGAATTTAAAAATTACTTTTTCTATATACTTTCAATATTATTTTCTATTTTAACTCTTTCAATTTTTTTAACATTAGCAAAAAAATTTAATAGAACAACAAAAGTAATTACCATAACATTTTCAATTTTATATACTTTTATCATAATTTTTTCTTTTGGATATTATTACTATAACAATATATTACCCAATTATTATACATTAGAATATTTTTTTGAAGAATTTAAAAGCTCAATTACACTTTTTAAAAGTACAGTTCAACCAATATCTATTATATTAATTTTTAGTGTATTCCCTTTTCTTTATCTATGGTTTAAGAATGCCTTAAAATACTATCCAGTGTCAATTATAAAATTTAATATTATTCTGCCCAAAATAATATTATGGGTTTTAATATTAATGATACTAAATAATAATATTCGTTTTACAGATCAAACTATGATTATTGATTCTAATCTTTATGCTAATGTAACAAGATATTTTTACAATCATTTAACCGGTAAAAATTTTGGAGGCTCTGGATTATTAGCTAGAACTCCAATAAAATTAGAAAAATGTGATTATAATAAAAAAATAAATGCAAACTTAATAGTAATTGTTTTTGAAAGTCTAAGAAAACAAAATATGAGTGTTTATGGTTACGATCGAAAAACAACACCTTTTTTAGATAGTATTACACAGGTAAAATCAAACGAATTTTTCATTTTCAATAAAGCATTTACATCATCAACAACCACAATGTTAGCTGTTCCTGCAATTTTAAGTGGAATAACACCATATCAAGACCCTAAACTAATACATACAATGCCCTTAATATGGGATTATGGAAAATTATTGAACAAAACAAATTTTTATATAACATCACACGACTTACATTGGTATAATTTTGATATGTTTTATTCTAACGAAAAAATTGATCACCAATGGAATAAATCTATAAGTGGCAAACCATATTATAATGACTTTGGTATAAATGATAAATATACTGTCGAACATTTTATTAAATTTATCTCAACAAATAATAATTTTTTGGGAGTTCTTCAATTCAACACTAATCATTACCCCTACACTAATGATGTTAATATATGGTATGGTGAAAAAATAGACGAATATGATAACACAATTTTTTTACAAGATTATTACTTAAAACAAATTTTTCAAGCACTTGAAAAAAATAACTTACTTGATAATACAATCATAATGTTAGTAGGAGACCACGGTGAAGCTTTTAATGAGCATAATTGTATAGGTCATATGGAGATTCACTATCTTGAAACACTTTCTATTCCTATAATATTTTATATACCACAAAAATATCATCAATTTTTGAATATAAATACTTTAAGAGCAAACCTTCATAAAATAGTAACAAATGCTGATATTGTTCCAACAATAATTGATTTATATAAATTTTCAAGTAAACAAATGAATTCTTTAAAATCAAATTTATTAAGTAAAAGTTTATTTGACGAAATTGATAATAAAAGAATAATTATTACAATGAATAACAACAGAATTGCTCGATACAAAGTTGGTGTATCTGCTATTGATAACAATTACCATTATTTCTATCGAATTAATGTAAATCCCTACAAAGAAGAAATTTATAACTGGCCTAATGATTTACTCGAAAAAAATAATCTTATAAAATCTTTACCTGATACAGTTGTAAATTATTACAAAAAATATCTTATGCAATACGAATTCTGTAAACTTATATTAGAAAATAAATATTAATTTTTTTTAGAAAGATTGCTTTTAAAATTTATTTTTTGTAAATTTATTTTTCTTAAGTTTAGGAGATATTATTATGATCAAAATTCAACATGAAAATGTATCCACAAGTAGAAATGTAAAAATCCCTGAAAATTTAGTATGGGGACATAGTTTTACTGATTACTGTTTTATTATGAAGTATTCAAAAGATAATGGCTGGTATGATGCAAAAATTACAAAAACTCAAAATTTAGAAATTCATCCTGCCGCAATGGTATTCCACTATGGACAAACTGTATTCGAAGGTCTAAAAGCCTATAAAAATAATAAAGGTGAAATTACCCTTTTTAGACCTAATAAAAATATTGAAAGAATGAACAAATCTTGTAAAAGATTAGTAATGCCCGAAATCCCTGAAGATGTATTTATGCAAGCTTTAAAAGAATTAGTTACCTTAGAAAAAGAATGGATTCCTACTGGTTATGGCGAATCACTTTATATAAGACCATTTATGATTGCCACTCAACCTGCTTTGGGTGTAAAACCTTCTAATGAATATCTGTTCGTAATTATATTATCCCCTGTTGGTGCATATTATCCAGAAGGCTTTAAACCAGTTAAAATTTTAGTTGAAGAACATTATGTAAGAGCTGTTAAAAATGGGCTTGGTGAATGCAAAACTGCTGCTAATTATGCTGCAAGTTTATTAGCTGCTGAAGAAGCTAAACAAAAAGGCTTTTCTCAAGTTCTATGGTTAGATGCAATCGAAAGAAAATATCTTGAAGAAGTTGGAACAATGAATATTTTTATAAACTTTGATGACGAGATTGTAACACCTGAATTAAATGGCTCAATCTTACATGGTGTTACAAGAGATTCTGTTTTAACACTCTTACGTGACTGGGGCTTAAATGTATCTGAAAGAAAAATATCAATAGATGAAGTTTGGGAAAAACATAAACAAGGTAAGTTGATAAGTGCATTTGGAACTGGTACTGCAGCTATAATATCTCCTATATCACATCTTTCATATAAAGGCGAAACTATTCTTATCAACGATGGTAAAGTTGGCGAACTAGATCAAAAATTATTTGATGAAATTTCTAAAATTCAATACGGACTTATAGAAGATAAATTTAATTGGATTATTAAAATATAATTGAAAAGCTCTCTTAAATGAGAGCTTTTTTTATAAAACTTACAATAAGCTGAACAGAATAAATGGAATTATTATTCCTAACGCAAAACCCGCTATAACCTGAGAAATTGTATGTCTTCTCAAATAAACTCGTGCCCATAACACTAAAATAGGAATAAGCATATACCACATACTTAAATTGCCATAATAGCACATGATGAAAAAAGAACCTGATGCCCCAATCGCGTGAATACTAATTTTCCAATATAATGTTATTATAAAAATCAAAGAAGTAGATATTATATAACTTAACCAAATTATATAAATTAGTTTGGGTAAATTTAAAACTAATAAAACTATCCCACCTATTATATAAATTAAAATAGAACCCAAAAACAAATATTTTCTTTGTTCTTTTTTCTCTATTTCCCAACTATCTATCAATTTCAATTTATACAACACTGCCACCCACACTATATGTAATAGAAAAGCAAAAAAAGAAATAATAATCAAATATGTTTCAAGTAAATTCGGTTGAATTTTATCAATAAAATAAACAAATAATATAAGACTTAAAATAGGTGGTATTCCTAAAACTGAAACAAATTTAGCAACGTAGTGCAATACTTTTTTTATCAATAATTACAAATCTCCTGTAATTGGTCTTAAAGTGATTTCTTCTGTAACAATATGTGGCGATTGCAAATATATAGAAACTATAATTCTAGCAACATCTTCAGGCTTGATCATACGATTCTGATATTTTTCCCTTGCTTTATCTGGCCAAATATTAGTATTAGTTGCTCCTGGTAAAATATTAACAATCTTTATATTTTTATCTCTTAATTCTTCTCTTAATACATTAGTGTAAGCAAGCAACCCAGCTTTAGAAGCACTATATGCTGAACTATTAGTAAATATCTTTTTTACAACAACAGATAGGATATTTATTATCGTACCTCCACCATTCTCAATCATAGATGGAAGCACACCCTTTATAGTAAAAATAGAACCCAATAAATTTGTATTAATAATATCTTTAATTTCATTTAAGGAGTTATCTAAAGCAGTTTCAAAGGATGTAATTCCTGCATTATTAACTAAACAATCAATTTTATCATTAGCCAAAATCTTCTTAAGTGTAGTTTCTACATTTACGTCAGAAGCAACATTACAGGGAATAATTTCTAATAAGTTATCACAACCCTCAGCAATCAACTCTTTGTTAGCTAATTCGATTAAATTTGTTTTTCTTGCTGATGCATAAACTTTACAACCAATTCTTGCAAACTCTTTAGCAGTTTCTTTTCCAATTCCACTACTTGCACCAGTTACCCAAATAACCCCTTTATGCGCCATAAAAACCTCTAATAATGTTTTAGATGAACAAGATCAAGAAATTCATTTCTTAATTGAATATTACTTTCATATTCACCAAGCATACAAGATGAAATAGTATGAGAATTTTGTTTTTCAACGCCTCGCATCATCATGCACATATGATGAGCTTCTAAAACCACAGCAACACCTTTTGGATTTAAATATTCATTGATTGTTTCAGCAATTTGCCGTGTCATTCTTTCTTGTACCTGTAATCTTCTTGCAAATACATCAACGATTCTTGGTAATTTACTTAAACCAACAACTTTACCATTAGGAATATAAGCAACATGAGCTTTTCCAAAAAATGGTAGCATGTGATGTTCACAAAGTGAATAAAAATCAATATCTTTTACCAATACCACTTCATTAAAGTTTTCTTCGAAAATCGCACCATTCAACACAGTTGTAATATCTTTAGAATACCCCTGTATTAGAAATTCATAAGCTTTAGCAACTCTGTGAGGTGTTTTTAATAATCCATCCCGTTTAGGATCTTCTCCAATCTCAATTAAAAGATTTTCAATAAGACTTTCAATCTTTTCTAAATTTAATCTGCTCATTGTTTAACCCTTATATTCAAAATAATTATTCTCAGTTTCATATAATTTTACAGAATATAACATATCTTTAATTTCTGTTTTTTTAAGCTCATTAAAAATGGCTATTGTTAGATTTTCAGTTGTAGGGATAATATTCTGCATAAATTCAACATCTGTATTAATAAATTTATGATCTATTCTGCTAATTATATATTGATGAATAATTTGTTTTAATTTTTTCAAATCAAAAAGATAACCTGTATCTGGATTAATTTCGCCAGCTAAAGTTACTTCGAGTATATAATTATGACCATGTATAGAATAGCATTTGTCATACAATTCTAAATTTTTTTCTTCATTTAAATTACAGTTTTCTAATTTATGCGCCGCTGAGAATACTTCCCTTCTTGTAATAAAAATCATAATAATTCCCAATTAATAAAAAATTGATGTATCACCAGCACCTTCTCTAATAATTTGAATTTCATCTTCTGTTAAATCTACTACAGTTGATACTTTGTTGGGTAAAATTCCCTGAGATAGCATCAAATCTACTTGATTTTGCATTGATATTTTTATTTCTGTTGGATCAGTAATAATTTCACCTTTTCGATTTGTAACACTGGTACTAAAAATTGGATTACCTAATTCTTTTGCTAACATAATGGCAATTTTATTATCAGGTACTCTGATACCAACAGTATTCCTTTTACTCCATAACTTTTTTGGTACTTCTTTAGATGCTGGCAATATAAAAGTATAAGGTCCTGGAATTGCCCTTTTTATAATTTTAAAAGCTTTATCCGATACTTTAGCGTATTTTGATATATCTTTCAAATCTGGAACAACAAAACTTAAAAATTTAGTCATTGTATCGCCTTTTATGGATAAAATTCTTTCCAAAGCTTCAGAATTATAAATATCACATCCTATACCATAAACAGTATCTGTTGGATATATAACAACTCCCCCATTTCTCATTATTTCAACAGCTTTCAATATTAATCTTTCCTGAGGATTAACTGGATGAATCTCATAAAATTCCATAAAAACCTCTCTAATTATTAATCTATTTTACTGTCATTTCTTTATTTCCATCATAAAATTCAACATCAACACTATCGCCTAAGTTCAATTGTTTTGAAGATACAACAACTTTATTATCTTTTCTAATAATCGTATATCCCATTGCTAAAATATTATCTTTGTTAAATTTGTCAATTTTTTGATTTAGTATTTCGATTCTTTTACTATAATTATTGATAATGCTTTCTAGATTGTTATTTAGATTGTTTTCTATTGTTTTTAATGATTGTACTTTAAATTTTAGTTTTTCTTCTTCTAACACTAATTTCTGATAAATCTGTTGGACTACTTGTTTAGTTTCATTTTGCAAATTTTCAAAATTCTTATCATAATTTATAATATTCTGAAATAATTTCAAAAATTTATTTAACCTATTTTGATAATTAAGTTCTAATTTAGAAATTTCTAAAGATTTAATTTTCATAAAATTTTTAGATATAATATTTTCCAGAGAATAATTTAAATTACGAATATTTTTCTCGAAAATATTAATATTATTTAATAGCACTTTTTCAGGAATTTTAAATCTATGAGAATTAATAAAATAATTATGAGAACCGAACCTAAATTCAATCAAATATTTAACTTGATTGGATATCACTTTGAGCTTTTTCTTAATTTCTTCTAATAAGGCTCTGTAATCTGGTAAAGCTATTTCCATAGCCGCAGACGGAGTTGGTGCCCTCATATCAGCAACAAAATCAGAAATAGTATAATCAGTTTCGTGACCTACAGCACTTATAACAGGCACTTTTGAAGCAGCTATTGCTCTTGCAACAATTTCTTCATTAAAAGCCCATAAATCTTCAGTACTTCCGCCACCCCTACCAACGATAATTAAATCGATATTTTCAAATTTATTGAGTAAATCAATAGCCTCTGCAATACTTTCTTTAGCTCCTTCTCCCTGTACTTTTGCATTTGAAACAACCAGTTCAATAATAGGATATCTTTTGCTGGCAACTTTAATCATATCTCTAAGCGCAGCACTATATTTAGACGTCACAATACCAATTCTTTTAGGATGCTTGGGCAATTCTCTTTTTCTACTTTTATCAAACAACCCTTCAGCTGCTAATTTTGCCTTAAGTCTTTCAAACTGTTCGTACAAAACACCTAAGCCATATTTTTCCATTTCATAAATAATTAAGCTATAATTTCCATAAGGCACATAAATAGACAATTTTCCTTTAACAATAACCTGCATTCCATTTTGAGGTTCAAATTTAACTGAATTATTAACACCTCGCCACATTTTACAACTAATTTGAGATTGCTCATCTTTTAAGGAGAAATACCAATGTCCAGTTACATCTTTTTTAAAGTTAGAAATTTCTCCAACTACATAATAATATGGGAAGTTATCAATTATATTTTTTAATTGTGTATTAAGTTCACTTACAGTGACAATGCTACCTTTGTAAACTTGCATATTTCTATAATTTTTATTAGTTTTGTTTATCCAATAAACAAATTTAAGAAAAAATATGTTTAAACCGAAATTTTTTACCACAATTAAAACCTATAGTTAAGAACAATTCATTCAAGATTTGATAGCTGGAATTATAGTTGGTATTGTTGCCTTACCTTTAGCTATCGCTTTTGGTATCGCTAGCGGTGTAACCCCTGAAAAAGGAATTATCACAGCAATAATTGCTGGTTTTATTATATCCTTTTTAGGTGGTAGCCGAGTTCAAATAGGTGGCCCTACAGGAGCCTTTATAGTAATAGTATATTCAATTATACAAAATTATGGATATACTGGTTTATTAATTTCTACTTTCATGGCTGGAATTTTTTTAATTATTATGGGAGTTGTAAAGTTTGGTTCACTAATTAAATTTATTCCACATCCTGTTGTTGTTGGATTTACTTCAGGTATTGCATTAATTATATTTTCTACACAAATTAAAGATCTATTAGGCCTCCAGATACAACAAGTTCCATCAGATTTTATAGAAAAATGGATATGCTATATAACCAACATCACTACTTTAAACATTAATGAAATTATTATATCTGCCATTGCATTTATAACTATTTTCATTTGGCAAAAATTCGTAAAAAAAATACCCGGTTCACTTATTGCAATTATTGTAACTACAATCGTCGTTCAATTATTCAATTTAAATGTTGATACAATTGGCAAAAGATTTGGAACTATCAATGCAACTTTAGGAATAGAGTTTGTCCCTGATATAACTTTTGAAAAAATTAAATTATTAATACAACCTGCTTTTACAATAGCTATGTTGGCTGCAATCGAGTCTTTATTATCAGCAGTTGTAGCAGATGGTATGATAGGTGGGAAACATTGTTCTAACACAGAATTAATAGCTCAAGGAATTGCAAATATTGCATCATCTATTTTTGGTGGACTTCCTGCAACTGGAGCTATTGCCAGAACTGCAACTAATATTAAAAATGGTGGTAGAACTCCAGTTGCTGGCATGATACACGCAATTACATTATTACTAATTCTTTTATTTTTTGGTTCTTATGCAAAATTGATACCAATGGCAACCCTTGCTGTTATATTAGTAATTGTATCTTACAATATGAGTGAGTGGCGTTCATTTGTTAAGCTTTTAAGAAGTCCAAAACATGATGTTGTAGTACTTTTAGTAACTTTCTTTTTAACAGTAATATTCGATTTAACAATTGCAATTGAAATCGGTTTACTTATGGCTGTATTTTTATTTATGCATAGAATGTCACAAGTTACAAATGTTGGAATAATATCTAAAGAATTAGAAGATATTGAAGAATACGATCCAGCACCAATTGAATCTAAACATGTTCCAGAGGGTGTTGAAGTATTTGAAATCAATGGACCATTTTTCTTTGGTGCCGTAGATAAATTCAAAGAAACAATTGCCAACATGGAAAATAAACCTAAAGTTAGAATCATTAGAATGAGACATGTTAATGCAATAGATTCAACTGGTTTGCACACTCTCGAAGAATTACACAAAGATTGCAAAAAAGAAAATATTAAGCTTTTAATTTCCGGAATTCATGCACAACCATTAAAAGCAATGACGGATAGTGGATTATATGACATAATAGGAGAAGAAAATTTTGTAGGAAACATTGATGAAGCATTAGAAAAAGCAAATGAATATCTAAAAAGCCTCAATAAATAAAAGTAAAAAAGCAAGCTTTTTTTGAGCTTGCTTTTTTATTTTATAATCCATAAGCTGCTTTGAATTTGGAATATTCTAAAATTGTAACTTTTGAATATTCCATTTCAATATATCCAAGTTTTATAAATTTATGAAGCATTCTTGAAACAGTTTCTCTTGATGTACCTGCCATGTTTGCTATTTGTACTTGCAATGGCAATTTTTCAATTACTAATTTACCATTTTTTATTTTTCCAATTTCATCAGCTAATTGTATAATAATACTTGCAACTTTTGCTTCCGCATCTTTCATAGAAAGTGCCTTAATTTTCATATCTGCAGTTCTTAATCTTTTGGTCAATTCTTTTAAAATTGAAATTGATAAAGAAGGATATGTGTATAGAAAATCAACAAAATCATTTCGTTGTATCATAAATAATTCAGTCTTAGTATTAGCTATTACAGAAGCAGACCTTGCTTGCCCATCAAGAATTGACATTTCACCAAAAAATTGACCATTTTTAAGAATTGCAAGAATTACTTCGGTATCATTATCTCCTTTTCTTATAACTCTAACTTCGCCATTTAATATAATAAACAAAGAAGTACCTTCTTCTTTTTCTGTAATAATTTCTTGTTCTGCTTCAAATGTTACTAATTTACCTACTGATTGTATTTGTAGTAATTCTACTTTTGTTAAACTATCAAAAATTGGAACTGTTGCTAATAAATCTTCGTAAAAATATCCCATTTCATAAATCCTTATATTAAAAAACCCAATTTAATAAATTATTATTAAAAAAGTCAATAAAATTTTTCAAAAAAACCAATAATTTTTTATTATTTATTTCAAAATCTTTATCAATATCGGAAAAATTTTTGAATAAAACAAATTTAATATTATTATTTTTTGTATTCTTTTTATCTTTTAGCATATAATTAAGGTAATTTTTATTATTAAGGTGTTTGATATTTAATTCCATTAATATTTTTTTTATTAAACTGGTTTGTTGCTCATATAAATTATCTGGAACTTTGTTTTCTTGTTTTGCAATATAAAGTATAAAAAGAATTCCTATTATTACACAAACACCATGTGGAATTTGAAATTTTTCAACACTTTCTAAAGCATGCCCAAATGTATGTCCTAAATTTAATAATTTTCTTTCACCGCTAATTTCAAATTCGTCTTGTTCTACAATTTTCTTCTTTAAATTAACAGAATTTATAATTGCTTTTAATAAATAATCATATTCTAAATTTATAATTTTTTGATAATTTTCTAAAACAAAATTATTAAACTCCTTAGAAGATAATAACGAAGATTTGTATATTTCTCCAAAACCAGAATAAATTTCACTCTTTCCTAATGTCTGCAAGAAATATAGGTCAATAATAACTTTATTAGGTTGATAGAAAGCACCTATAATATTTTTAACTCCTTTGAAATTTATACCAGTTTTCCCTCCAACAGAACTATCTACCATAGAAAGTAATGTTGTAGGAACTTGAACAACATCTATACCACGCATAAAAATAGCCCCTGCAAAAGCCCCAACGTCACCTGTAACACCGCCACCTACATTAATAAGTAAAGATTTTCTTGTTGCCTTATTTTCAATCAATTTGCTTAATATTTTCTGTAAATTTTGAAAAGATTTTGCTTTTTCTCCTGATGGATTAATTATTTTTATAAAATTAAAATGTAATTCATTAAATTTAGCTTGATGAAATTTATCAACATTCTCATCAATTAAAATAAAAATACTTTGGTAATTATGTTTAGCAATATATTTATTTAACTCATCAATAAAAATATCATTTCCAATAACTATTTTATATTTTTTACTATGTGTATTGACTTTAATTTTTTCCATTGAATATTTTCTCCTCAATAATCTTAATAACTTTATCAACTGTGACACCTAATTTAGGTTCCGACTTTACATGAAAATCAGCTTTTTGGTAAATAGGTTGCCTTTCACTCAGTAACCTCTGAATTTTTTCTTTTAATTTATCCTTAGGCAGTAACTCACCATTTTCGTCAAGTAATAATGGTCTTGTCTTTTTTCTAGATAATCTTTCAACTAATGTATCTAAATCTGCGTAAATATTAATAATATAACCAGTTTTTTTTATTAGATTAAAATTTTCTTCAATTTTTATAGTTCCGCCACCAAGAGCAATAACAACATTTTTATAATTTTCTACCAATTCAAATAATGTTTCAGTTTCAATTTTTCTAAAATAATCTTCTCCATACTTGCTAAAGATTTCAGAAATATTTAATGTAGTTTTATTTTCAATTACTTTATCTAAATCAAAAAAATCATATCCAATAGAATTTGCTAAAATTGGTCCTACAGTACTTTTACCTGTTCCCATAAAACCTATTAAATAAATGTTGCTTTTCTGCATTTTTATTATTAAATTATTTTTTGAAATTCACAATTTTAAAATAAGATTTTTTTTTATAAATTTAAATAAAATAGTAATAAAGAATGTTCAAAGCAAGAAATATTCCAATAATTTTTAAACTTTTATCACTTTCATTACTTCCTATTTTCTTTATATATTTGTTATACAATTTTTATTATATACCTTTATATGAAAAAAACATTTTAGAGGATAAAAAGGAATATTTACAAAATTTAATGAGCTATAAATTAGAATATTATAAATTACTTTTATCAAAATTAAATAAAAGTGATGCAGATACAAATCTTATTAAATCAAGTGCTATTGAATATTTGTCTACACTATCACTGAACAAAAATAAATATTTTTTTGCATTTAATTATCAGGATACAACTCTAATTGTACATCCATTAAGAACCGAACTCATTAACAAAAAAGCATACAATATAAAAGATGCTGATGGTAATAATATTTATTTAAGATTTATCGAAGAACTAAAGACCAAAAACCCTGCATTTATTACCTATAATCAAAAAGTAGAACATAATATTTTACCTAAAATGTCTTTAATTTATAAAGATACTGTATTTAAGTTTATAATTGGAACTGGAATTTATATTGATGATGTTGAACATAAAATGCAAATTTTAAGAAGAAAAGCAAATTCTCTCTTTTTTATATTAACTTCTTTAACATTTTTACTTACCTACATTATTGCTAAAAATATTACGAATAGAATTCAACGCATTTTAGAATTTGCGGAAAATATTAATAATAAAAATTTCAACTATCAACTATTTGATGAATATAATGACGAACTCGGTAAATTATCTCTAATACTTAATTCTATGGTACAAAAACTCAAAAAATCAATCTCAATAATCGAACAAGAAAAAGAATTAGCATTGCAACGAAATAAAATAAAACTATATTTACTTACTTCACTATCAGAAAACTTTAAATTACCTTTACTTAAACTACTTGGTCTGCTAACATACGATATACAAATAATGAAAAACAGTAATCCTATACTTAAAACAACAGCAACCTTAATCAATAATCTATTTATCCAAATTGAACAAATTTCTCAAACATTAGAGTTAAACGAACTCCAAAAATACAAATTTCAGGATATTTCTCTTACTGAACTTTTTCATAAACTATTAAGCAAACACTCCTCCATAATAGCAACAAGAAATATTCAGGTTTCTTTAAAGATAATAAAAGAAAGAATAAAATTATATTTTGACGAGTATTTGATTACCGAACTTATTGACTTTATTTTAATAAATTATATAAACTACTCTTTCGATACCAAAATTAATATTACCTTAGATGCATTGAAAACATCAGAAGATTTGAAAGCCCATATAAAATTTGAGTTAATATCAGATAATGAAATTAATTATACTTCTCTTAAAGGAATAAAGGATTTATATTATCAGTCTCTAATACAAACTCCAGAAAATGAAAACTTGATACTTGCTACTGAATTAATGAGGAAAATTAATGGAAATATAATAGTTCAGGAACAACAAAATATTTTTATATTAGAAATTATTATACCTTGCTATTTCATGATATAAATTAAAGATTTTCATCGGAAATTGATGTATTTAATGCTGATATAATATCTTCCCTATAAAGTAATAAAATTGAAGAGTGGTTTATTATCAAAAATTTTTCACTATCAAATTCTATTTCAACTGCATCCTTTTTTAGAAAAACAGCTATATCACCGACTTTTGCTTGTAAAGATAAATATTTTACGGGATTTTTTTTCTCTTTCCATGGTTCATCATCATGTTCATAACTTGGTAAGGGATACCCTGGTCCTACTTTTACGACATATCCTGTTTGTACTTTTTCTTTTTCTGTTACCGTAGGTGGCAAATATAAACCGCTACTTGTTTTAGTAGGATCTTGAAGTGTTTTTATCAAAACTTTATCACCAACTGCAATAATTTTATCTAAATTATTTCTTGTGAGTATCATAACTTTTCCATATTATTATATGCAAAATTAATTAAAATTTTGAATTTTTAAAAATGAAATCATTAAATTATTTTATGAACATTGCATTAAATGAAGCTAAAAAAGCATTCAAAAAAAATGAAATACCAATTGGTGCAATAATTGTACATAACGAACAAATTATTACAAAAGCACATAATTTAACAATAAAAAATAATAATTCATTAAAACATGCAGAACTTATTGTTATTGAAAAAGCATTAAAAAAATTAAAAGCAAAAACATTAGAAGATTGCACAATTTTTATAACTTGCGAACCTTGTATAATGTGCTGTGGAGCAATATTACTTTCAGGTATTTCTAATATAGTATATGGGTGTTTTGAACCAAAATACGGGGCTGCTGGTTCTAAATTAAATATTCTTGAAAATAATCCATACAACAAAAAAATTAAAATTATTTCAGGTATTATGGAAGATGAAGCAAAAAAATTATTACAAGAGTTCTTTTTAAATAAACGTTAATATTATTTCTTTTTGTGTTTATCAAAATGGTAAGTAACAGTTCTAATAAAAGAATATATTGCAATAATGCAGCCTAAAATTGTAGAAAAAGCAGTTAGATAAGGTAAAGAATCAAAATATTTATCCAACTGCCTTCCTATTAAAAAAAATATAACAATTGTAAAAGCAATTTGAGTCCCAAGCCCTAAAAAAACTAATGAATTTTTTAAATTATTGTTCATCATCTAAATTAGATGCTACCTGGAAACCAGAAAATGCTGAAATTTGTGGTGCTTCTTCTTTCTTAATATTATTATCTTTTCTTTCAGTAGGTGGCACCATATTAGATTTACCATTAAATTTAGCACCTGCTTCAATAACTAATACATTAGCAGTAATATCACCTTCAAGATATGATTTAGATTCTAATATTAATTTATCATTTGCATTTACATAACCAACAACTTTACCACCAATAGTGATATTTTCGGCTTTTACTTCTCCATTAATAACTGATGTTTCACCAAGAGTTAAATTTCCATGAACAATAACATCACCTTCAATTTTTCCATCAATTCTAACATTACCACTGCTTATTAATTTACCTTCAATGGTAACATTACTGGAAATAATGCTTACATCTTCATTTGCCATGGCTTCAAATTCCTTATTTTGTTGTTGAATATTATGAAAATTATTATGTTCAATAATTGGTTCTTCATTTCTTTCAATATTTTTTCTAAATAACATATATTACCTTACTAAAACTGTTAAAGGATCGATAGGCTTTCCATTTTTGAGTATTTCAAAATGAAGATGTGGACCATCGGCAGTTAATCCACTATCACCAATACGACCTATGATTTCACCTTTTTTTACTTTTGCTCCCTTAGTTTTAATGAGCATACTCAGATGTTTATAAACAGTTATATAATTATTTCTATGAAGTATCATTATGCAATTGCCATCATCAACACTATAATTACTAAAAATAATAACTCCACTTTCACTAGCAACAATTGGTGTGCCATTTTTCAAACTAAAGTCTATACCATAATGCCCTAAATTTATATCAAAATTTCTTGTTATAAAACCAGTTGTGGGCTTAATAAAGATATTATCATTATTATTAGAAGACAATTCATTATTTGTGAAATATTCAAATATATAAAATAAATCTCCACCAAATATATTTTTCTTTTTTTTGATAATTTCATGTTTTTTTGCAGCTAATGAGTCAGCTGATATTGAATCTGCCATAATTTCTAAATATTTTAATTTTTTATTAGTTGATACAAGTTCTTCTAATTCTTTGGTTAAAAAAATAACCTTTTTGTTTAATAATATAATTTGTTGATTTTGATATTCAAAGAAATCTTCATTAAAAAATAAGATATATTTTAATGGCGTAAAATAATAAACTAACGATATTGCAAACATAACCAAAAAGGTATAAGCAAAAAACCAAAGAGAAAGTTTTTTTAAATTAACCCTAATCTTTTTTTGTTTTGCATCTACCCTATCAGAAAATAATAAAATGGTAAAACTATTATAATAATCTATTTTATCGTTTATATAATTTTTTAATTTTTGATAATGTTTTTTTAGGTTAAAGACATCTAATATCATATTTAACTTTCATAAATTATTTGATTGATTTTATTTATAACTTTCATTGGTGTTAATTCCAGTGCGCACTTAAAATGCTTTTGGGGACAACTTTTATAACCATGAATTCCGCAGGGCTTACAACTTATGCTTTCACTTAAATAATATCCTTTTTCATTAAATGGATAAAAACCAAATTCTGGAACAGTAGAACAATATAAAGTCAATACATTTATATCCATTAATGCCCCCATATGAGTTGGAGCACTATCATTGGCTATCAGCAAATCTATATCTTTTAAGAGATAAAATGTTTCTTTTAAGGTTAGCTCGCCTGTTAAATCTATTATTTTTGGATAATATTCTTTAATTTTATTAGCTAAATATTTTTCAGAATTACTTCCAATCAAAAATATAATATATTCATTTTTCATTAAAAAATCAATAATTTCAATAAAATAATTTAAAGGATATCTTTTGGTTTCCCAAACACTGCCTGGTGCAATAGCGATTTTTTTTCTTTCATCTTTAGTATACTTTTCAATAAAATTTTTTTCTAAAATTAAATTGCATTTTAATTTTTTTAGATCATTATCCTCTAAATTACAAGATAATAATGATAAATTTCTTTGTATTTCATGTTTATTTGCTTGATATTTAACTTTTTTTGTATATAAAAAAGAAAAAGATGATTTATCGAACGAAATCCTTTCTTTCCCACCAATTAAAAAAGACAATATACTGCTTCTAAACGATCTATGAGGTGAAACTATGATATCATAATTTTTTTTAGATAATTGTTTTGCATAGAAATATGTATCTTTTAAACTTTTATGTTTGTTTTTCTTATCATAAATAATAATTTCATTAACATAAGGCGAGAGTTCGAAAATTTCTTTACATTGTGGTGTTGTCAAAATATCAATTTTAACATTGTTATTTTTTTCAAAAATCTTTTGCACAAGAGGTAAAGTTAAAATACAATCTCCAATAAACGCAGTTTGAACAACTAAGTATTTATGTGTTTCCATCTATTATGCAACCAAAACCATTGTTCAGGATATTTTTTTATAATGTTTTCAAGTAATGTATAATATTCTTGTGTTATGAATTCAATTTTTTGAGTTTCAGTTAAATTCTCATCAACAACAAGTTGCTGGAAAAAACAATTATATGAAAAGTCTTGATTTCGATATGCAATAACCAAATAAATTGGTGTTTTATATTTAATAGCTAAAGTAGCAGGACCTTCATAAGCTGTTATTTGTGTATTAAAAAATTTTACTGATATTTTTGAATCCTTAGGCGCCCGTTGATCTGCTACAAGACCAATAATACTTTTGTTACGTATTTCTAATATTAGTTCTTTTAATGAAATACCAAGTGGAATAGAATTATTAAATCTATTTCTAACTTTCAATAACCATGCATCAATATATGGATTACGAATTTTTTTATAAACTATAGATAGTTTTCTTTGTATATTTAAAGCAATCGCTATAGCCCCAAGTTCCCAATTTCCAAAATGTGCAGTTAAGAATATAGCACCTAGATTATCATTAATAATTTTTGTAGGTATTTCAGGATTATCAAATTTTATTAATGATTTTATTTGCTCTTCACTTAATTTTTCAAAAAGAAATAATTCAGCAAATGTTAAAAAATTATGAAAATATATTTTTTTTATTAAATCATTAATTTCATTGGATTTAAGTTCCGGAAAAGCAATTTGAAGATTTTTCCTTATTATCTTTTTCCTTAAAGGGATTATATAATAAACAAATAATGAAATAACTTTTGTTAATTTTCTTGTTTTTTGAATACCTAAGAATTGGAATAATCTTACAAAAGTAATAAAAACTAAATATTCCAAGAAATAAGATAATTTTTTTAACATTATCTGATAACTCTTATTTTGTTTTGCCAATAATCATCATACATTTCACCACGTTTAGTAGAAGTAATTAATTGATAATCACCAAAGCCATTAATATCAGCAAAAATAAAGAATACACCACCTTCAATTTCGTTGTATCTCCAAATTTCATATGGTTTATTTTCCAAATCATTAGGAAATCTTTCATATTCACTTGGTTCACCGTATAAAATTAGAACTCTTCCTCTATCAGTTTTCCAGCCCGGTTTTTTACCAGCAACATATCTTTTGTTTGCAATATCAACTCTTTGGAAATAAATATCTTTTGTCAAATTATATTCATTATTTTGTTCATAGTTAAGCCAAAATTCATAAAGGTATTTACGTTTTGCTTCTAAATTATTTAATAAACTAAATTCTTTTACTTGTTTTGATTGTAAAATATAAGTCATTTTATCAAACATATCATTAATTTCTTCTTCTGAAAGCATATTAAACTCACTTTTTATAAATTCAATCGATTTTAAATTAGTTGCAGTATTAACTATTTTATCAGGGTTGTAATAAAAGAACTTTTTATTTGTTGAATAAATATTATTGTTTAAAGAGTCAACTATTCTAACCTCCATCGTATATGAACCTGTAATATAGTTAGATAAGTTTATAGTACCTACTTTTACTTGCGAACCAACGTTCGTGAATAATTTTTGGGCTGTTGTATAAATAGTGTTATTTAAATTGTCATAGATGTTAGTTAATATTTTGAGGTTTGTGAATTTTTCTTTAATATTATAAATTTCATAATAATAAAATATTACAGGATTATTAATAGTGTAATACATTGTAGGATTAGGATATATTTCATATCCATTTTTATAGAACTGATTTTCTTGTGTTTCACTTTGTTCTATGATATTATAAGCAAATTCAATATCACTAATTGATAATTTAGAATTATTCCACTCTCCAATAATTATTTCATCTTCTATATTATTAAGTTTTTTTGTATTATTCTTATCATAGAGTGTTAAGATAATACTATATTTTCCTTTAGGTAAAAGAAAAGGCGTTACACCAAAAATAGCAGACGCATTTTTTCTTTTTTCATCATTTTCGAAATTATTCGAAAAATTCAAGTTATGTTCTCTTATTAGTTGCTCCCCTTGTAAAATTTTAAAGTTTAATACCCCTTGTATGTATGATACTCCATCTTTAACAGACGGTACAAGTTGGGTTTGATCGATATAATAATAAACTTCTAGATATGTATTTACAGAATCATACATAAATTTTGCATAATCAAACTCAATTATATTATTTTGGGCTTTTAGTAAAAGAGAAAGAACTAATAAAACAAATAACTTCTTCATAATTTTCTCTTAATTAACCTTCAAAAATTTTTTTTAATTCTAATGGATCTTTTGTTTTTCCAAGCGCAATAATTAGTTTAATTCTCGCTTTTTGACCATTTAAGTATTCGGCAAACATAACACCAATTTGATGTAGCCACTTACCTGCACCTTCATAGCTATAAATATCTAAGGTTTCTCCAGCAGGGCATCTAGAAACTAAAACAACAGGAATATTTTTTTCAACAACATATTTAATACCATTAAAAGCTTTGGGTGGAACATTGCCAACTCCCATAGCTTCAACTACAAGACCGTGTGCCCCTGCATCACCAACAAATTTAAAAAGTGTTTCATCCATACCCGCATAAACTTTAATCAAAGTAACTTCAGTATCAATTTCATCAACATAAATTTTTTCTAATTTTTTAGGTAATCTGTTATAAATTACCCTACCTCTTTCAATAAAACCAAGTGAGCCAAAATCTAAACTATGAAATGTTTCAACATCTTCAGTGTGAGTTTTTGTAACTTCACTTGCAGCATTAATTTCACCATTAAGGCAAACTAAAACTCCCATATCTTTGCTATTAGGTGATAAAGATGTATAAATACTATCAATTAAATTTCTTGGACCATCCCAATTAGGCTCAGAACTATTTTTCATTGAACCAGTTAAAACAATAGGCGTTTTTGTTTTTACAGTTAAATCAAGAAAATAAGCAGTTTCTTCTAAAGTATCTGTTCCATGTGTTATAACTATTCCATCATAATCTTTTTTAGCAGTTAATTCATCAATGGTTTTTGATAACTTAAACATTAATTGTGGGGTCATATGTGGACCGGGATATTTCCCAAAATCATAAATTTCAATATTTGCTATATCCAATACTTCTGGTATCATGTCAATTAAATCACTACCAGAAAAATGTGGAACTGCCCCACCGGTGGTTTCATCAATTTTCATTGAAAATGTACCACCTGTAAAAATTACCAAAACATTTTTTTTCATAATTTTCCCAAAATTTTCTTCTATTTTACATAAAAGAAAGGAAATAAAAAAATTAAATTAAAAAAAGGGGTTGTCCAAATTTGGTAGCATTTACAAACTAGATTAAAGTTAAGTAAGGTTTTTTCTGACAAATAATTAATTTTTAATTTAATAATTTGTCACATTTTCCGTTTTTGCTACCGTAAATCTTTTGGACAGCCCCTAAATATCTACTTTACTATGAAATTAATAATTTTATTATTGACAAAAATAACCTTAACAATTTCTTTATCAACAAGGTATTTTGCTAAACTAGCATTTTCTTTTACCATTTTTTCAACAACAGCTTGCTCTGAATTAATAGGTACTTCTATAGTTCCTCTCATTTTTCCATTGAACTGACAAGCTATAACTACATTATCTTCTTTAATGGCATTCTCATCGTATTCGTACCATAGAGGATTTTCAAAAATTGTTGTTTTAGAACCTAATAATTGCCAGCATTCTTCGGCTAAATGTGGAGCCATCGGTGCAATAAGAATATTAAATCTTTCTAAAAAATATCTTTTAATTTCTTGCGATGAATTTGGCAATTGTTTAGTGACTTCGTTATAAACTTCCATTAAGGTTGCAATTGCGGTATTAAATCTAAAATTAGAAATTTCTTCTTCAAATTTTTTAATTGCCTGGTTAGTTTTTCTATAAATAATTTTATCTGCCTGTGATAATAATGTTAAATCGTATTTTGATTTTGCTGTAATATCTTTAACTTCTTGATTTTCATAATAAAGAGTATAAATTTTTTGAACAAATCTATCAATACCTACAATTCCTTTATCACTCCAATCGCCTCCCTGTTCATATGGGCCCATAAACATTAGATACATACGAAATACATCAGAACCATATTTTTCAATAAATTCATCAGGATTAACTACATTGCCTTTTGATTTAGACATCTTAGCGCCCTGGTTTGTAATTGTACCTTGATGAATTAAAGTTTGGAATGGTTCATCACTGTTAGTTAGGCCAATATCTCTTAAGAATTTATGTATAAATCTTGCATACAACAAGTGCATAGTAGCGTGTTCAGCACCACCAACATACATATCAACAGGTACCCATTTATTTGCTAACTCTGTATCAAACATTCCTTTATCATATTTAGGATTTAAATATCTAAAATAATACCAAGATGAATCAACAAAAGTATCCATTGTATCAGGATCTCTTTTAGCATCCTTGCCACATTTTGGACATTTGACATTTATAAATTCTTCACATCTTGCGAGAGGTGATTTACCATCAGGGCGAAATTCTACATTATAAGGTAATACAACTGGAAGTTGGTCTTCAGGAACTAATACTTCGCCACAATCATCACAATGAATTACTGGAATAGGTGTACCCCAATATCTTTGACGAGAAATTAACCAATCTCTAAGCCTGTAATTAACTGTTCTTTTTCCACAGTTATTTTGTTCAAACCAATCTGTAATTTTTTCTTTAAATTCTTCGGAGTTTAATCCATTCCAATTGCCTGAATTAATAACAATACCTGGTTCTGTATATGCTTCATTTAATTCATCTTCAGGGTTAGTTCCTGGTTGTAATATTACTTTTCTAATTGGTAAGTTATATTTTTTTGCAAACTCAAAATCTCTTTCATCATGAGCTGGTACAGCCATCACACAACCAGTACCATATGTACCGATAACATAATCGGCAATAAGAATTGGAATTTTTTCGTTGTTAACAGGATTGCTAGCATAAGCACCAGTAGGCACGCCGGTTTTTTCTTTAACAGTTGAAGATCTTTCTATTTCAGAAAGTTTCAATGTTTCATTGATGTAGTTGTTAACACTTTCAATATATTCTGGTTTTGTAATTTTCTTTACAATTGGGTGTTCGGGTGCAATAACTACATAAGTTACACCGAAAACTGTATCAGGTCTTGTTGTAAAGACAGTAAGATATTCATCTGTTCCATCAATTTTAAATTTAATCTCAGCTCCATAACTTTTACCAATCCAATTTCTTTGCATAATTTTAGTTTTTTCTGGCCAATTAATTTTATCTAATCCTTCAAGTAATTCATCAGCATAAGCAGTGATTTTGAAAAACCATTGTGTAAGGTCTCTTCTTATAACAGTAGTACCACATCTTTCGCAACTTCCTTCAGAAGTAACTTGTTCATTAGCAAGTACTGTTTGACATGAATTACACCAATTAACAGGAGCATTTTTTCTGTAAGCTAACCCTTTTTTATACATTTGAATAAATAACCATTGATTCCATTTGTAATATTCTGGAACGCAGGTCATTAATTCAGCATCCATATCATACATACAACCCATAGACTTCAATTGTTCTCTAATATCGTTTATATTTTTCATAGTGCTATCATATGGATGAACACCAGTTTTGATTGCATAGTTTTCAGCTGGTAATCCAAACGCATCATAACCCATTGGCTCAAAAACATTAAATCCTTTTAACTTTTTATATCTTGCAAAGGAATCGGTTGGACCATAATTATACCAGTGCCCACAATGTAATTTTGCACCAGAAGGATATAAAAACATTACAAGTGTATAGTATTTTTTTTCTGTATCAGAAAAATTTGTTTTGTAAACTTTCTTTTCTGCCCAATAATTTTGCCATTTCTTTTCAATTTCAGAAAAATTATATTTCATTGTTACACCTTAATTTTTTATAAACTTGAAATATAAATAAAATATTTGATTTTTACAAAATTGTTACCAATTAGAAACTGTTCTGAGTAAAATATCCTCAGAAATTTTTTCGAAAACGCTTTCAATTGCGTTTTTCCTTTCAACTAAATAATTACCTCTTGGGTCGTATTCTTGAAAGTTGGTAAAGGTTTGTTCGAAGAATTTTTTATTATTTATCATATCATAACAAATAACATTAACAGATATGATTATTTTTTTAGCAGATACATTTTCCCCTGCTTCTATGCTAAGGAACTGATCAGATAAATTTGTAATAAAAATATCAAAAACTAAATTTGCTTTATTTGCATCAACATATAAAAGTGTATTATCCTCAATAAATTTTGATTGTATTTTTTCTCTTAATGATACTGCCAAATTTGGCTCTGCAGAGTTAGTTCGATCTTCAACAATTGAAATACCAAAAGTTTTGTATTCAGGCGATAATGAAACTCCAGTAAAAGAATATGAACAAGACAAAAGTGTAAAGCTTAAAATTATCAATAAAAATTTCACAACTTTATTTAATATTATATTCATCTAATTTCCTATACAATGTTCTTTCATTAATACCAAGCAATTTTGCGGTAAGTCTTTTATTCCATTTAGTTAAATTTAAAGCTTTTAATATTTCTCTTTTTTCAAGTTCTTTAATTGGAGTAATCTCGTCATAGTGAATATAATCATCATCAACTTTATGAGAGTTTTGTCTTTGCATAATTTCTTTAATTGCCAACTTTAAATCAATTAAGTCTTTTTTAATTTCAACCAGAGCAGCTTTTATTGGTAAAAGACTATCTTTTTCAATAGATTCTTCAAAATTTCTACTTTCGAAATTTCTGCTTAATTTTGGTAGATTATTCCCAACTACCTGAATTGAAGTGTCAATTCTCAATAATTTATATAAAAGTTTATCAGTAATAACATAGTCATTGCTCAAGGCACAAGCCGTTTCTATAACACTTTTTAATTCTCTTACATTACCAGGCCAATGATAATTTCTTAGTAATTCTTTAGCTTCATCGGTAATTGATATTTCTTCAATATGATTTTTATTTGCATACTGAGAAAGAAAATAAAATACCAATTCATCTATATCGCTTTTTCTTTCTCTTAGCGGGGGTATATGAATAACTACAGATTTAAGTCTATAATAAAGATCTTTCCTAAATCTTTTATTTTCAACCTCTTCTTCTAAATCTCGGTTTGTGGCAGCAATAATTCTAACATCAACTTTAGTAACCGTTTCTGCACCTACCTTTAAAAATTCCTTATATTCAATAGCTCTTAATAATTTTACTTGAAGATGATAAGGCATTTCACCTATTTCATCCAGGAATAGAGTTCCACCATCTGCAAGCTCAAAATATCCTTTACGGTTGTCAATAGCACCAGTATAAGATCCTTTAACATGTCCAAATAATTCACTTTCGAATAAATTTTCTGGTATAGCACCACAATTAACACTAATTAACTTATTAGACGCTCTATGACTAGAATTATGAATTGCTTTTGCAAAAACTTCTTTTCCTGTACCACTTTCTCCAATAAGCAAAACAGAAACATCCGATTTTGCTACCTGCATTATAGTAATAATGATATTCTTTAACTCTTGCGAACTTCCTATAATTCCAAACTGTTTTTGAAATTCTCTAACTGTCATAATTTAAAAAATTCTTTTTTCAAAGATAATAATTATTTGTTAAATTTGCATAATTATTATAATTTAAAATACTTTATGATTGAATTCTATATACAAAACTTTAAATATTATTATGGTAAAAAGTTTGGGTTAATTTTTGAAGAAAAAAACATTTTAAATAGAATAACAACACTATGTAAAGAAAACAACATTGAATTAATTGATTTAACTTCATATATATCAGATAACTATAACACTTTAGCTCAAGAATATCCTGAAGCTTATTTTATCAATCTTACCGATATATCTAATTTACAACCAAATAATTACAAAAATTTATTTCACATTATATTTAACCTGCATTACAAAAATGCACTTTATTTCATACAAATAAATGATATTGAACAATTAAATAAATTAACTAAAATTTCGAATTTATCTATAAGCCACGATTTAAATGAAATTATATATAGATTATATTTGAATTATGCATTACAATTAATTATCAACGATAATATCATAGTTAACAGTAAGTCTTTTCATCTATACCCTTTACCTATACTAAATTTTACAACTTTTCTCGATGTTAATTCTATCAATCATTCAATAAACATAACAAGAGAATATATTTTAGAAATTACTTTTAATAACAAAACTTATAGCATTAATTATGTAAGATATAAACAATCTTCGAATACCAATCCTAAATTTATTGAACTTACTGCAAATAACCTCAAAGCAATTATTTCCTCTACCTTAAGTCTTGATACTTTTTTATCCAATATTCACCAAATACAATATGATAATCAATTAGATGAATACCAACAACAAGCTGTCAATGCAATCAACGGCCCTATAAGAGTTTTAGCACCAGCTGGCGCAGGAAAAACTAAAACTTTAATTACAAGAATTGTCAACTTATTAAATAATGGTATTCATCCTTCGGAAATTTTAGTTTTAGCTTTTAATAAAAAAGCCGCAAATGAAATAAGGGAAAGATTAAGTCTTTTTAATATCGAAAGTAAAAATAATTTATGGACAGATAACATTTGTGTAAAAACATTCCACGCCCTTGGTTACGAAATAATCAGAGATACACTTAATTGGCCATTGGATCTTGATAACTCTCATTACAACCATCGCAATATAATTAAAAACACTCTAAAGGAAATTAGCGATATTCCTGCTAACAGAATAGAAAATTTTGTTGAAAATTTTATTTATGAAGTTAACAATATCAAATCAGGTCTTAAACAATTAAAGCCTAATGATATTGTTAAAATAAATGGTCATTACTTTAATATATATAATTTTTTCAATAAATATCAAGAATTAGTCGAAAAACATCAATTCTACAATTTTGATGATATGATTTATCTTGCATTGAAAATACTTATCACATATAAAGATTACCTAGAGAAAATCAATAATAAATACAATTATATTTTGGTAGATGAATTTCAAGATTTGAATGACTCTCAGTTCAATTTATTAAATATATTAGCAAAACCTAACGAAAATATTTTTGTTGTAGGCGATGATGACCAAATGATTTATAGTTGGCGGGGCGCTAAACTTGAATATATTTTGAATTTTGAAAATTATTATCCAACAAGCAATACCATTATTTTACAATATAATTACCGTTGTGGCAAAGAAATTGTGAATCATGCAAATAGGTTAATAAAATATAATAAAAATAGAATTGATAAAGATATCAAGCCATTTGCAAAATCAAAAGATGGGAAAATTAATGTTAAATTTTCTAATTCTATATGGCAGCAAGCTATTGATTTAACTAACGAAATAATAAAACTTAAAAATGAACATAATTACAAATGGAGTGATTTTGCTATTCTTTATAGATTCCATGCTTATGCTTTCCCGATAGCAATTTATATGGATAAGCAAAATATACCACATTCACCTGTAAATTATAAAACTTTACTTAAAAGTGGCCCTGTAACAGATATATTATCTTATATGACTGTGTTATTGCATCCAAATTTTGCCTCGGCATCAGATTTTGAAAGAATTTTATTTAGACCTCTTAAATATTTAAAGCACTCAACAATCTTTGCAATTAAAGATATTAATGCATTTAATAATTATTATTCCGATGATTCAAAAGATAATCAAAGATTGGATAATTTTAGAGAAAAAATAAATTCGCTACAAAAATACTTAAAGGATTTAACCTCTTACGAATTATTAAAACTACTTGATGAAACATTTAAACTAAAAAAATTTTACGAAGAACAATTTAAAATATTAGATGTTGATGAAGCACCCGAAGCAATTATATTCGATGTTGTTTTAGATCTTTCCAGAGAATTTCCTGATATTTATAATTTTTTTGAATTCTTAAATAATTCTGAAATTAATAACAGTAATAAAAATTCTAATAATGACGAAATTACTTTTACTACTATTCACAGCACAAAAGGGAATGAATTTTTAAATACTGTAATTTTCAATTTAGTTAAAGATAAACCAGATGATCACAAAGAATTAGAAGAAGAAAGAAGACTTGCCTATGTTGCAGTAACTCGTGGTAAAGAAAGAACTCTAATATCAACAAATAAAAATAATTATTCAATTTTCATTGCTGAATTGCTTCAAAACCCTATTTATAAGGGTTTAACCTTAACTCAATTAGAAACGAATTTATTAAAATTAAAATTAAATAGTTTTATCTCTAACAATGACGAAATTTTCAAACAAATTAGTTCTTTAGAAAATGAAATAGAAATTAGAAAATTACTAAGATAAAAAGGAGTTATTATGAAAAAATTAGAAATTTTATTATCTTTATTTTTAATAATTTTAATTTCTTGTAAAGATAATTCTCTTGAAAACACAAAACAAGAACAGAATATCAATATTTCTTGGAATGTAAAAACTACGCAAAACAATCATATTATAGCAATCATTAAGGATACAACAGAAATTTACATTAATAATGAAAATATTTCCAGTGGTGATATGATAGGTGTATTTTATTCAAAAAACGATTCATTAATTTGCTGTGGTAAAATCATTTGGAAAAATCAAAACGAAGCTTTAACAGTTTGGAGTGATGATCCAACAACAACTAATAAGGATGGGCTTTCTGAAGGAGAAGAGATGAAATGGTTAATTTATCACAATAATAAAAATTATGTTGCTTATCCAGAATATTATGAAGGTGGAAATAAATTTATCTCTGGTGGTGTATTTAAATTAAGGAAATTATCAACAAAATAAGGTGATGGTTATATGGTAACAAAAGAAAAATTATTCGATATAGTTAGATCTTATGTGATAGTAACAATAGGATTAATAATCACTGCCGCAGGAATTGCAATTTTTTTAGTTCCAGCTAAAATCATAGGTGGTGGATTAAGTGGTATTTCTACAATTTTATATTACTCTTTAAACATTCCAATTGGTATTTCTTATTTTATAATGGATATGATTCTTTTAATAATTTCCATACGAATATTAAGTGTACACTTTGCAATCAAAACATTTTATATATCAACAGTAATGTCTTTTTTCTTGGGTCTATTTCAATATTTAGTTAAAGAACCAATTGTGCAAGATAATTTTTTAGCAACCGTTATTGGTGCCTCATTAATGGGTGCTGGAGTAGGGTTATGCATTCATGAAGGTGGTAGCACAGGTGGAACTGATGTTATAGGACTAATTATTTCTAAATATAAAAACATAAAAACTGCAACAATATTCCTTTATATTGACGCAATTATAATTGCTCTTTCCTATTTTGTAATACGTGATGTTGAAAAATTAGTATATGGTTATGTTGCGTTGGCAATTGGCACATATGCACTGGATCTTGTTCTTGAAGGTTTCCAACAATCTTATCAGTTATTTATATTTAGTAATCACCCCGAAGAAATTTGTAATGCCATATCTGAAGAAATCGGGCGTGGTATTACAATTTTGTATGGTAAAGGGTGGTACACTCAACAAGACAAAGAAATTATTGTTACCGTCATTCGAAGAGTTGAATTACATGATACTATTAAAATAGTCAAAAGAATAGACCCCAATGCCTTTATATCAATTAATCATACTGTTGGAGTTTTTGGCGAAGGTTTTGCAAAAATAAAATAGAGTATAATATGGCATTTACATTTTTTTTTAGAGATATTCATACCTTAGAAAGAGCAATTGAATTCTTATTACCTTTAGTTACTGGTAGAAGTAAAATTAAAATCTGGGATGCTGGCTGTGCTAATGGACCTGAACCCTATACACTCGCTATATTACTTGCCGAAAAAATGAACAAATTTTCATTTAATAATGTTAAAATAGTATGCACTGATATAGATATTTCCAACCAGTTTGGAACTATAATTCAAAATGGAATTTATTCGTGGGAAGAAATTGCTCGTATACCAGAAAACTATTTATCTAAGTATTTTTTTAAACTAGATGATAATAAATATCAAATTATTGATGAAATTAGGAATAAAATTGTTTTTTATAAGCATGACTTATTAGAATACAAACCAATTGATGATAATTTTTCTTTAATTTTATGTAAAAATGTTTTGTTACACTTTTCATACGAACAGAGAATAAAAGTAATTCAAATGTTTTATAATACACTAATAGATGACGGTCTTTTTGTAACTGAACAAACTCAAAAGTTACCCCAAGAATTATCACATAAATTTGAATTACTTACAAGTGATGCACAAATATTAAAAAAAGTATAAATATGAAAATCGATAAACTTAATTTAAATCCAAATATTTATTCATCAAATGTATATCTTATTCGTGGTTTTTGGAATAAAATTGATGATGTAAATGCTATTATTGATACAGGTGCAGATAAGAATATTATCAATATTGTTAGAGGTTATAGCACTGGCGTCGGTAAAAAACCTATAGAAAAAGTAATTATTACACACTCTCACTTCGATCATATCCAAGCTTTGGCTGAAATCAAAAAAGAATTCAATCCGGTTGTATTAAGTTACGCAAAATTAGATTTTACTGATATACTAGTTAAACATAACGAAATAATTAAAATTGGAGATGAATTAGCTGTTATATACCATACCCCAGGACATTCTTTTGATTCAATTTCCGTTTACTGCCCCCAAAGCAAAGCTTTATTTTGCGGTGATTTACAGGTAATAATAAATTCAATAGGTGGAACATTTACCAATGAATATATTAATTCTATTGAATTACTACTATCTTTGGATATTGAAATTATATATCCTGGGCATGGCAATCCTATTACTGGTGATATAAAAAAAATTCTAATTAACACTTTAAGCAATATGAAAAAAAGTAATGAATTATATTTAAAAGATGGATAACAATTTTTACAAACTTAAAGATAATATTTTCAATTCCTTTTGTGATTATATTAAGTCTCACTGTGGAATCAATCTTACAAAAGATAAAAGAATTTTAGTTGAAGGCCGCTTACAAAAAGTGGCAAAAATACTAAAATATGATAATATCAATACCTTAGCCTCAGATTTTATTAGCAATAAATTATTACATCATCATCATAATGCTATAATTGATGCTATAACAACAAATACAACTGAGTTTTTCCGAGAGCCTTATCATTTTGATTTTCTTAAAGAATATATTTTATATCAACAAAAGACTAAAAAATATTTTGAGATTTGGTGTGCAGCATCTTCTACAGGTGAAGAACCTTATACAATAGCTATTACTTTAAGTGAACTACAAAACCAATTCAATTTTTCCTTTAACATTTTAGCTACAGATATATCGGAAAAAGTTTTGCAAATTGCGAAAAACGCAATTTATGAATCAGATAAATTAAAAAATATTTCTCCCGAAATATTAAAAAAATATTTTATGATTTCAAAATCTAACCCTAATCTTTTTAAAATTGTCCCTGAAATCAGAAGATTAATAGTTTTCGATAAGTTAAATCTAACCTCAGATTTTTATTTTCCTCATAAATTTGATGTTATTTTTCTTAGGAATGTATTAATTTATTTCGACGATAATATGAAATTTTCTATTTTAAAAAAAATTATTAATTTTATGCATGAAAAATCAATTTTATTTTTAGGTCATTCAGAAACTATTACAAATAAAAATTTAAATTTAATAAGAATGCAAAACACAATTTATAAATTAAGATTATGAAAAAATTTTTTTTAGATATAGGACAGTATTTGACAGTAACAAAAGAAGGTATTGTATATAGTGTTTTAGGTTCATGCTTAGGCATAATATTTTACGATAAAACAAATAAATATGGTTGTTTCTGTCACGGATTTTTACCACAATGCCAACAAAAAGAATGTCAATTAGGATGTTTAAGTGATACTAGATATGTAAATTGTGCAATTGAAAAAATGGTAAGAGAATTTAAAAGTAAAAACCTTGATATAAAAAAAGCTTATATTGCTTTAGTTGGGGGTGGTAACTTATTACAATCGGCATCATCGCAAAATTCATCTATTGGTGAATTAAACTATCAAAGTGCTTTGAATACATTAAAAAAGTATGGTCTTAGACCACATTTCATTGACGTAGGAGAAACAAAAGCAAGAAAATTTTATTTTGATGTTCAAACAGGCAAATTAAAAGTAGAAATAATAAAATAAATTTTATGGAAAAAATTAAAATAATAGTCGTTGATGATTCTGCTATAGTCAGAGAATCATTTAAAGAAATTTTAGCAAATACTTCTCAATATGAACTAATTGCAACATTTTCAAATCCCCTCCCAGCATTACAATTTTTAGAAAATAACAATGTTGATGTAATTGTTACAGATATTGAAATGCCTAATATGGATGGTTTAACTTTTATCAAAAAGGTAAAAGAAAAAAAATCCATTCCATTTGTTGTTTGCTCGAGCTATGTAGATAAATTTTCTGAAAATTATTTTAGTGCTTTAAAACTAGGCGCTGTTGAAATTATTGCAAAACCCAAAATCGCCAACAAAGCATTTTATGAAGAATCAAAAACATTAATATTGGATGCCATCAAAGCAGCAAGTATAGCTAAAACAAAAAAATTTAATTTTAACATAGAAATACAACCAAAATTATCTGCAGATGTTATACTCGAAAAACCTACAACCAATACAAATGTTATAAAAACTGATAAAATTATAGTCATAGGCTCATCTACAGGTGGTACTGATGCTTTGGAATATATTTTTACTCATTTAAAACCAAATGTTCCAGGTATTGTAGTAACACAACATATGCCAGAAAATTTTACTTTCTCTTTTGCTAAAAGATTAAACTCACTTTCAAAACTAGAAATTAAAGAAGCTGAAAATGATGATATTGTAAAAAGAGGTAAAGTTTTTATTGCAAAAGGAAATAAACATTTACTTATCAAAAGAAATAATACAACTTACTTTTTAGAAATTAAAGATGGACCATTAGTATCACGGCATCGTCCTTCTGTTGACGTACTTTTTAGGTCTGCCGCTAGAGCTGCGGCACAAAATTGTATTGGTATTTTACTAACTGGAATGGGAGATGATGGCGCACAAGGATTATTAGAACTCAAAAATTCCGGTGCATTTACAATAGCCCAAGATGAAAATAGTTGTGTAGTTTTTGGTATGCCAAGAGAAGCTATTAGATTAAATGCTCACTGTAAAATTTATAATTTGGACGAAATTATTTATTTTTTAAACTCTTTAGCTTGATTTTTATATAAATTTTTCTTAATTTAGTATAAAATAAAATGTGATAATATGAGATTTCTAATTATTGAAGATGATACTACAGCTCAGTTACTATTAAAACAAATTATTTCAAACTATGGCAATTACGATATTGCTTCCAATGGAGTTGAAGCCTATGAGCTTATTAATAGCCATGATTACGATTACTATAATATAATTTTTTTAGATATAATGATGCCTGAAATGGACGGAATTGAATTTTTAGAAAAACTTAGAAACTACGAAAAGAATAATTCTCTTAAATCCAAAAAAGTTATTATTATTAGCGCCCTCGATGCACAAAAAACTATAATACCCAAGTTTATAAACGATGAAGCCTTAACTTACTTAACAAAGCCTATCAACAAAAATATAATATCCGAAATTATAGAAAATTACATCAACAATTTATAAATTATATATATCCATTTTCTTTTAGCCACTTATATGCTGTTTGATTACCTAAAGCGGCAGCCTCTTTGAAATATTCAGCTTTAAGTGCTTCATTATTTTTCTTACCGTAAGCAACTCCCAAGAAATAGTAGCCATAATCTTTATTAGGAGCTAATTGCGTCACTTTATCAAATGCAGCAATAGCTTTGTCATAATATTGAATACCTAGATAAATTTGGCCTAATTCATAATAAGCATCTTCAAAATCTGTATTAATATCAATACATCTTTCTAGTAATTCTATAGTTTTTTCAACATTGTTATTAGATTGATAGATTTTGGCAATATTAAAGTATGCTTTTTCATTATTAGGATCCAATTGTATAATCTTTTCAAAACATTCCATAGCATTATTATAATTACCTTTTCTCATATAAGCAAGACCCAAATTATAGTAAGCAACTACATTATCAGGATAATTAATTAAAATATTTAAATATATATCTATAGCTTTATCAACCTGATCTCTTCTCATAAATGTGTTAGCTAAATTCATTGAAGCAGCAAAATTAGTTGGATCAAGCTCTAATATTTTTTTATAAATTTCTGTTGCCTTATCAATTTGTTGTTTTTTCAAATATGCAGATGCCATTTGCAAACTTGCTTCAACAAAATTTTTATTAATATTTAATGCTCTATTGTAATATTCAATAGCTTTGTTAAAATTATCTTTTGCTAAATAACAGTTACCAAGTTTGACATATACATCAGGTAATGAAGGATTAGCTTGTTGTGATTTAATTAATGCTTCTAATGCTCTATCTAAGTTATTAGTTGTTAAATAAAGCTTACCTAATTTAAGATACATATTGGCAAGTTCAGGTTTATCATTTATAGCTTTTTGATAATATTTAAGAGATTCTTCTTTTTGCCCCATCTCTTTGTAGAGCGCACCGATATTTACATATATTGTATTTAAATCTATATAATGTTCAATAATTTCTTTGTAAACATCAAGTAATTGATAATATTCTTGTTTACTATTTAATTCTTCAGCCCTTTTAAGTAATTCCGGGAAAAACACATTACTGATTTTTAAAGCATAGAGAAAATATTTAATTGCATTATCATATTGTTTCTTTTTTTTATGGATTAGCCCAAGACTTGAATAAGATTTGAAATATTGAGGATCAATTTTTATAATTTCATGATATCGTTTTATAGCATTATCATAATCTTCATTTTTAATATAAGATTTGCCAAGAAAATCTTGAATTTTAATATTTTCCGGATGTTCTTTGACGATTTCATTGAAAAACTCAATAGATTGAGAATATTTTTCTGTATAATAAAAAATAAAACCTAATTGCTGTTTAAGTTGTATATTATCCGGTTCAACCACTAATCCATTTCTTAAAACTTTTTCGGTCTTATCATATTCTTTTTTTTCCATGTATGCTTTAGATAAATATACATAAGCATCAATGTTTTTAGGATTTAATTCAATTGCACGGTTAAAATATTGTATTGAAATTTCTGACTTCCCGTTTTCATAAAGACATATAGCATAATTAACCAATACATCACTATTATTAGGATCAGATTTTAAATACTCTTCAAAGTTTTCAATAGCTAACTGGAAATTGGTTCTCTTTTTATATATTAAACCTAAATAATAATACGCTTTAGGAAATTCTTTTGTATTTCTTATTAATCTATTTAAATATTGTAAAGCATTGTCATATTTTGCATTTTCATAATATATAAGTGCTATTTCAAGTATAAAGCCATATTCTTGTGGGAAAAGTTGTATAATTTTTTCTAAACACAATATTTTAATTTCAGAGTTACTAGAATTTTCTTGAGCAATATCGTTTAGAACTTTTATAATAAGATCTTTAGCTTTGTTAATATACTCGTCAACATCATATCTTGCTTTTAAATCAATAATAAAAGAGTTATAAAAATTTTTATAAGCTAAATCTTCATTTCCTAAATGGAAATATAATTTTGCTAAATTAAAATATATGTGTGGATCTTTTTTTATAGAAATAATTTTTTCAAGATAATCTTTTGCACTCTCAAAATCATTATCTTCTAGATGGATTTGATATAACTGTTGGTATGCTTTTATAAAATTAGGATCGTTTTCTATCGATTTTTCAAACGCATATTTAGCTTTTTCTTTTTCATATTGCGCTAAAAAATCAAAACCTATTTCATAATATTCTTCAGCGGAAAGATTTTCATCTACTTTTTTAAAACTAAATATTTTTTTTAACAAACTATTTTCACTCATATTTTGCAAATGGATTAATTATTTTCAATTTAGCGTCTACTATCAATTCTTCTTCGAAAAATTCTGAGTACATTAAACTACAATTATTTATTAAAGCGGTAGCAATAGCAATACTATCAAAAAAAGAAAAATTATAATAATTTCTTAATTCAGAAGCCTTTAACAATATTTCTTTATTTAAATTAACTACTCTATAATTAAAATAAAAACTATTTATTAAATTTGCAGAATATTTTTCAAAAAATTTGATATTTTTAAGAAAAATATAATTTACCTCATTTATTACCTGAGTAGAAACTATAATATTATTGGGTTCTTTAATTAGATTTTTTGCAATTTCGTGTTTTTGTTCATTATCTTGATTTTTAATTAAGGCATTAACCCAAATAGTTGAATCGATAAATATTAAATTTTTATTCATATAGATTACTTCTTTTGTTAGGTAAATCTAATTTTACATTTAAAGGTTTTTCTAACAAATTAGAAAGAAAATCATCTTTTGGTAATTCTTCCTCAACTAACATTATAATTTTAACTCTTTTACCTTCCATAATTTTTATATCTTCAGGAATTTCAATTAGATTTTTTTTCACATTAGTAATAAATTCATATGCTTTCATAAATTAACTCGTTATTTGTTGTTATCATCTTTTTGTTCATTTTTTGTATCCTTAGCATCAACATTATCTTTCATATCAGCCATTGCTTTTTTAAATTCCTTAATACCTTTACCAATACTCTGCGCTAATTCTGGAATTTTTTTGGGTCCAAAAAAAATTAAAATTATAATCATTATAATAATTAGTTCCGTAAAGCCTATATTACTAAACATTTTCTTTCCCATTTACTAAAGAAAAAATTAAACCATATATAAGATAAAGAACAAAAACATAAAAAACAAATTTACCTGTAGTAATAATAAATAAAACTGCAAATATTATACCAAATAATATTGAAAGAAATGTAGGAATTCTTGAATTTTTCAATAATACTGCAATTGTAGGATATTTGAAATTACTTACCATCATCAAAGATACAAATAACGTATATAAAACAATTAAGTAATTATTTAGGAAGATAAAATTGTTATCATAACTATCTATTATATAAAAATTATAAACAAAACTCAATAACAAGATTGCTCCTGTAGGAATTGGAATTCCATTAAAATATTCTTTATTAAACCCAACAAGCTGAACATTAAAACGAGCAAGCCTAAATCCTCCCATTAGCATAAAAAAACCACTTATTATAGCACCAACGTAACCTAATTCATATAATTTTATATTATACAATAAGTATGCAGGAGCAACTCCAAAACTTACTAAATCTGATAAACTATCAAGTTGAACACCTATCTTGCTGGTAGAATCTAAAAATCTAGCAAACAATCCATCGAGTACATCAAAAAGTGCTGCTAACAAAATAAAAATTATAGCTAATTTATAATTATTTTGAGATGTTAATATAATCGCAATAAAACCAGAAAGCATATTTAATGATGTGATGAAATTAGGTATATAATTTTTTATTTTCATTATTGTGTTACCTCACAAATTTCAGTAATACCAGCATAAACCTTTTGGCCTTCTTTTGCTAATATATTCCATTTTAGTGGCACATAAATATCAACTCTACTTCCGAATTTAATCATACCAAACCTATCTCCTTTTTTAACTATATCCCCTTTCTTTAACTCCGAAACTATTCTTCTTGCTAAAGCACCAGCAACTTGAGTATAAAGAACTTTACCATATTTTTCGTTTGTAATACCTATATAATTCCTTTCATTTTCGAGTGATGCTTTATCGTGGCTTGCAACCAAGTATTTACCAGAACAGTAATTGACATATTCAACCTTACCATCCAATGGTATTCTATTTACATGTACATTAAGTGGCGACATAAATATAGATATTTGATAGCATTCTTCATTTAAGAAATAATTTTCCTGTACTTTTTTGATTACAATAACTTTTCCATCTGCTGGTGAAACTAGCACATTTTCCTTGCTTTCTGTTTTTCTTTCTGGATCTCTAAAAAAATATAGTGTAAATAAAAATAAAATAACGGAGACTGCAATTAGTATTCCTTTTACAATATTATTATTCAAGAAAACTGATAATAAAATAAAAATTAAAGATAAAAAAGAAATAATAATTACAGTCTTAATACCATAATGTGTAATCATAAATAATCCCTATTTGTTAGTAGTTATCAAATTATAAAAAAATTCCAAGTATTCATTCATATGAGTTTCTTTAATAATTCTAGATGTATTAAATTTCAATATATTTTGATGTATTGGCGTAACTTTTAAACTCAGTGGCGTAAAATCATCAACTACAAAATATTTGTCTTCATTTTTTCCAAAGTAACAAAACATTTCGTTTAAAACAATATTTCTTCTTTCAAAAAAAACCTTTAAAACAGCATTTACTTTTGATGCAATTCTTGTTATAGATTTAATATCATTAACGCTACAAATATTGAGTGATATTAAATGGCTCTCGGTTATTAAATTATTTTTATCACTTACTAAGTATATTTCATAAACAGGGAAAGGAATACTTGTTCCCTCTACCAGATTAAATATTTTTGCAATTCTTTTATTAACAGTATTTATTACTTTAATACATACGGGCAAAAGCTCAAATTTTTCGAATGATAAAGTATTTCTTTTTATGATACCAATATAATTTGTAGAAATATTATATGAAATTAGGTAATTTAAAATATAATTATTTATTGCCGCTAATTTAAACTTTGCTCCCTTGATAGTAACCATGCTGTTATTATCAAGTTCTAATTTATCACAATATTCATAATAAACTGTATTACTCTTTTTTTCAAATAATATTGTTTTACTAATAGAATTAGATATGTTAACTTTCTGCGCCATTAAAAAATTGTTTAACTAGAATTGAAATTTAAAAAAATTTATAACAATATAAAAATATTTGCTAAAAAAGTTTTTTTTTTGCATAATTATAATTAGCATTTATTATTTTTATTCAAATGAGCAATTATAACTTTAACTTCAATACAGTATTAGATCTACTTTGGAATAATAATTTTAACGAAGCCCTAAAAATTTGTCTTTTAAATCAAGAGAGTCAACAAGATAATAATTACTTACTTTTAACATCGTGGGCATTACTTGAAAATGGTTTTGTTAACGAATCTATTAACTTTTTAAATAAATCTAGCTTCAAAAACTTTAATTCATTTCATTATTTGATTTCTTCTTATATCCTTTACAGAGTTTCTAATTTTGAAAAAGCACTGGAATATGTTGATGTAGCTATAAAAAAAAATACCGAATATAGTCTCTGGGCAAAAATCTTAAAATCAAGAATACATGCTTACTTACATGAGTATTATGAAGCCTACAGCTATTTTTCAAATGAAGTATGTAATTTTGTTACTAATTCTGATATTCTTCAAATGAAAAAGTGGTTTGGTTATCCTGCCGGTTATATTGAAGATATTTTTAATAATTATAGATATAATGTTGGTTTTTTAATTGATCAAGCTATAATTGCTTTTGAAAAAGGTGAGTATTGGTTTATTTTATGGTTATATGATCAATTATTTTTTAATGTTTTATATCAAAAAAACCACCCAGAAATTCAAAAGTTATATATAAACTCATTAGTAAACTTATACCAATTTGATAAATTAAATGAACTTTTTAACACACCTAATTATATACTTCTTAATACTAATGAAATTAAAGAAATTAATTACAATATACAACAAAAATACAACCTCTCAATTACTAACTTAGAGCAAATAATTAAAAAATTTCTTAGTTCATCTTCCCAAAAATTAACATTGCAACCAGAAAAAACTATTGCAAAAATAGAAGAAAATAAAATAATATCTCCTAAAATATCTAATGATAATCTCTCTAATACTGTTTTATCTGAAGATGAATTGCTTTCTTTACTTGGAGTTAAAAGTGAAACTGAAACTTTGCAACAACCTCTTACAAACAATATTGAAAATAATGAAATAATTAAAATTATTGATATAAAAATTTATAGCTTATTAGATAATATATTAAACAATCAAAAAGTTTATTTTAGCCAAATCAACCCAGTATTAAAATACATTGGAATTGATATTGCTGTTGAAATTTCACCAGAATTAACTCAAAATCATTCTATTAATCTTAAAATTGTTGGGAAGTGTGATAATACAATCTATGATGAAAAATCTCTAAATTTCACTTTGTCACCATCCTGGAATAAAATAATTTTTGATACTAATTTAGGACAAGATAATTCAATATTGCAAGGCTCTAATTTTACAGTTGAACTTTATACTGAAGATAAATTGATTTTTTCCAAAAATTTTGCTATTGGAGATGACATTATAATTGATGATGATAGTAACTTATCAATGGATTTACCTCTTTACAGTAAAGAACATTTGTTATTTACCAGCGATGATAAATTGGAAATAGATTTTGAAAAGCTTAAACTTTCCCAAATTGATTTAGTCTTAAAGGAATTGGATAATTTCGTAGGGTTAAAAAAAGTTAAAGAAACAATAAATGACTTTGTTGCTTATCTTGAATATATTAATGAACGAAAAAAATTAGGGCTTAAATCATCTGATAATATTAATTATCATTGTGTATTTTTAGGAAACCCCGGAACAGGTAAAACATCTGTTGCAAGAGTTTTAGCAAAAATTTTTCACGCTATGGAAATTTTAGAAAAAGGTCACTTAATTGAAACTGATAGAGCTGGTCTTGTTGGTCAATACGTTGGAGAAACAGCACAGAAAACAGATAAAGTAATACAGGATGCCTTAGGCGGAGTTTTATTTATCGACGAAGCTTATTCTCTTTTCTCTAAGGGAAACTCAAACGATTTTGGTAAGGAAGCTATCGATATACTCCTTAAAAGACTCGAAGATTATAAAGGAAAATTTATTGTTATCGTAGCAGGCTATACCGATGAAATGAATGACTTTCTTGAAGCAAACCCAGGAATGAAATCTAGATTTAATCATTATTTCTATTTTGAAGATTATACTCCAGATGAATTAAAAACAATTTTTATCAATTTATTAAATAAAGAAGATTTTAAGATTGAAGATAATGCTCTTCAAGAACTTCACAAATATTTTATTGAATTATATAGAACAAGAGATAAATCCTTTGGTAATGCGAGACTTGTAAGAAATATCTTTGAAGAAATTAAAATGAATGTTAGCAAAAGATTTTTGCAAATTCCTCCGGATATTAGAAAACCCGAAGATATGGTCACTATCAGACTAGTTGATATTGAAAAAATTATCAAACCTAAAGAAAAAGTTGTTTACCAAATATCTATGGATGAAGATGCTTTAGAAAAAGAATTGAAAAAATTAAATTCACTGATCGGGCTTGATTCTGTGAAACTTTCTATCGAAAAATTAATTAGTAGCTTGAAAGTTGCCAAAATAAGAGAAGCACAAGGACTAAAAGTAATAAGGAAAAATCTCCATTCTGTATTTTTAGGAAATCCAGGAACAGGTAAAACAACTGTCGCTAGATTGTTAAGCAATATATTCAAAACACTTGGCTTTTTGGAAAAAGGTCATCTTGTTGAAGTTGATCGTTCTCAGTTAGTTGCAGGATATGTTGGACAAACTGCTATCAAAACAGATGAAATCATACAGAAAGCACTTGGCGGAACTCTATTCATTGATGAAGCTTACACTCTTGTAAGATCTGCTAACGATTTTGGCATTGAAGCAGTTGAAACTTTGCTTAAACGAATGGAAGATTATAAAGAAGATTTTGTTGTAATTGTTGCAGGCTATCCCGATGAAATGAAAAAATTTTTAGAAACTAACCCGGGCTTACAATCAAGATTTACAAATTATTTCATTTTTGAAGATTATACCCCACGCCAAATGCTTGAAATAGCTTTATCCGTTTGTGAAAAATCTGGCTACAAACTTGATGAAGGAGCATGGCAAGCTACATACGATATTTTTGAGTACCTTTACAACAACCGCGATAAAAATTTTGGCAATGCAAGAACTGTCCAAAATTTTATACACAAAGCTATTTCCAACCAGGAAGAAAGAATTATACGAGAAGGTAAAACATCCAAAGAAGATTTGATGCTAATTTTATATGAAGATGTCAATCAAATCAATCCAGAAACCTTACTTATATAACTCGTAATATTCTTTTCTTAAAATTCCCATTACATAAAAATCACAATATTTGTTGTTATGATACATAGCTTCCCTTAAAGTGCCTTCTATCTGGAAACCACACTTTAAATAAGCTTTAACAGCCTTTTCATTATCTACATGTGCATGTAACTGAACTCTGTTTAAGTTAAGAACATCAAATGCATACTGGAGCATTAATTTTGTAGCTTCTGTTCCATAACCTTTTGACCAATATTCAGAGTCATAAATAGCAATATAAAAAACTGTTGCACGACTAATTAAATCTACTCTTACAAAAGCAGTTTGTCCAATCGGTTTGTTTGTGTTTTTTTCGCATATAGTAAAAAGTTTAGTTTTTGGGTCATTAGCCCATGTATCCAATTCTTTTGCGACTTGTTCAATTGTCATTGGTTCGAAGTGAAAAAGTATTTCTCGTAGTAAAGGGTCATTTTTGCCATAATAGACTAAATCCAAATCTGTATCTTTTTGATAAGGTCTTAGATAAATATTTTCGCCAATTGAAAAAGTAGTATGATACATAAAGCCCCCTATATTATTAAATTAGTTTCTGCCAGTGCTATGGAATCCCCCTTCGCCGCGTTCTGTTTGTGAAAGTTCATCAGTTTCAATTATATCAGCATGATAAATTTTGGAAATTACAAGTTGTGCAATTCTATCCCCTCTATGCACCACAAAATCAGCACCGCCCAAATTCATTATTATAATTTTTAGTTCACCGCGATAATCTGAATCTATTGTTGCTGGAGAATTAGGAATTATAATTCCATTGTGCAAAGCTAATCCACTTCTTGGACGCACTTGTAATTCATAACCTTTGGGTATTTCTACTGCAAGGCTGGTTGGAATTAATCCAATTTCGCCGTGTTTTAATGTTATTGGTTCATCAATTGCGGCTCTTATATCCATTCCAGCACTTTCTGGGGTATGGTATCTTGGAAGTTCAATATCATTATATTTAGGGTCTAATCTTTTAAATTTTAGTGTAATTTTTTCAATCATTTTAACCTCAAAATTACTTTTAACATATCTTTATTTAATATTTTAAGAACAAATATGAGAATAATGAATACCAACATACTAATAAATGGTAAAACAATACTACTTTTAATTATATCAATTTGATAATAGAATACACTTAAAAATAAAGCGTTCAAGATAAATATTTTTACTAATTTATCAACTTCAAATTGTATATGATAATATTTTTGGTTTGCAATATATATCATAACGCTCATTACAAAATAACTTAAAAATGTAGCAAATGCCGCCCCTAAGATATTAAATTTAGGTATCAACAAAATGTTTGCAACCACATTTACTAGTGCACCTGTTCCTGTAAATAATGGTGCTAAATAAGTTTTTTCTTTGATTAACATTCCAGCAGTTAATACTACATAAACTCCATTAAATAAATATCCTAAAAGAACTATCGGTACTATATACAAACCATCCCAATAATTAAAAGCTATTAAAGATTTTCCAAAAATTTTTGTAGTTGCTATCAAAAATATAAAATATGTTAAGAAAATCAAAATAATACTGCCCAACAAAGTAAAATAAGTTAGAACTTTGCTAATAACTTGCTTTGAATCTTTTTCTTGAGAATGTGCCAGCAAAAATGGTTGCCAAGCATACTGGAAAACCGATACAAATAACATCATAAAAATACCAAGCTTGTAATTTGCTTGATATAATCCTACAGTATCGAGATTTGTCATCTGTTGTAATATTGGTCTATCTATAACTTGAATTATCATCGAAGCTAATCCAGCAGGCAAAAATGCTATACCGAATTTTATCATCTTGATGTAGTTTTCTTTATCAAATATCAAAACAAAATTATTTTTAATATCTGGGGCTAAAAGTATCAAACTAAATAATGATGCTATTAAATTACTTATAAATACTGCATCAATACCTAATTTAAAATATTTTATCAGTACAATATTAAGTATAACATTAACTAAAATATTCGAAAATTTAATTAATGCAAAATTTTTGGCTTTACGAAATAATCTCAAATTAATAAAAGGAATTGCAGAAATTGCATCAAGCATCAAAATCAATAGAATGTAATATATTATCCGTTTGTGATTTTCATCTAAACCTATCAGTAAATAATAATTTTTGTAAGATAATAGAATTATTAAGGATATTAAGATAGATGTAAAAAAAACAGAAACAAGCGCTGTAGAATAGTTTCTTTTTTGTTTATTTTCATCTTCATTTGTTGAATATCTTAGATAAGCTACATCAATACCATAGATGTAAAAAATATTCATCAAAGCTATAAAAGAGTATACATTGGCAACAATTCCATAATCTGCACGGGAAAAAACATAAGTATAAAATGGAACTAATAAAAAATTTAAAAATCTACCTAAAATGGTACTAATTCCATAAATAGTAGTATCTTTGGTAAGTTGTTTAAGTTTTTGTGCAATAGACATTTAAAATACTATATTTGTTCGATACGAAGAGATATATCCATCGCTTTTACACTATGCGTTAATGCTCCTATTGAAATATAATCAACACCTGTTTCAGCAACCTCAACAAGAGTATTCATATTGATTCCGCCAGAAGCTTCTAATTTAAATTTATTTTGAACTATTTCAACAGCTTTTTTTAAGTTAGCAATAGAGAAATTATCAAGCATAATGATATCGACAGGTAAACTCATAGCTTCGTTAAGTTCATCAAAATTTTTCACTTCAATTTCAATAAGAGCATTTAAATTATTTTTCTTTTTATATTCTATAACTTTTTCAACTGCTTTTGTTATCGAGCCAGCACCAGCGATATGATTATCTTTAATAAGAAACATATCATAGAGTCCAATTCTATGATTTTCTCCTCCACCAATTTTTACAGCCATTTTATCCAATAAACGCAATCCGGGAACAGTTTTACGTGTATCTAATATTTTTGCTTTTGTATGTTTTGTTTTATCTACAAAAATATTTGTTGTTGTTGCAATACCAGACATTCGTTGTAAGAAATTCAAGGCTGTTCTTTCTGCAATCAAAATAGATGAAATACTACCTTCGAGAGTTGCTATAGTATCACCTTTACGGATAATTTCGCCATCTTTCTTAAAAGTTCCAACTTTAATATTATTATCTACAAGTTTAAATGTTAACTCAAAAATTTCGATACCGGCTAAAATACCGCTATCTTTTGCAATTAGTTTTGCTTTACCGATTTCATTATTAGTAAAAATAGCCTCTGTTGTTATATCACCTGTTTTAACATCTTCGTTAAGGGCTCTTATAATAGTTTCTTTGATTTCAAAGGAATAATTCACTGTGAACCTCTTTATTAGTTAAATCGTGGACGGTATCATCTTTAAAATATTCTTCTAAGGTTTTGATAAAAAACTCAGGTGGCCGAGTTGGTTTATATGTGTTTTTGTTAATAAATGGATGTTTTGTATAACCTTCTAAAATTAAATGTTCATTTCTATAAACTACATAGTCAATATGAACAACGGGCGAATGAAGTTCTTTATATGTTGCTTCGATAGTAAGAATATCATCGTAATGAGCGGGCTGCTTGTGTCGGATAAAAGTTTCATAAACTGGTAGTTGATAGCCCATTTTTTCTATTTCTTTATAAGGCAATCCTACTTTTCTAAGTAGTTCTGTTCTAGCAATTTCTAAATATCTAATATAATTTGCATTATAAACAACGCCCATTTGATCAGTTTCGCCGTAACGGACTCTAATCATGATTTTAATTTTTAACATAAACGAATTTAATTATTTTGAATAACAAAATTAAGTAAATTATAAGATATTTCAAATTGTTTTTATCAATTTTGTAATTACAAAACAAAACGAAATAATCACACACCAAACGCACTTTTATCTACACTCCAAAAGCAAAGCAAAATAAAAAATCTTACATTGAACGGGAAATATCCACACCTGCAACATATTTGAACGAGAAAGGATGGAAGTGCAACATTAAATAATAAATTTAATATTACACAATCAAGTTTATATTATAATAAGAATACAATTATAGCAGCAGATGAGGAATAGTGGGGGCGGCTGTTTCGAAACGTTCCTCGCTTTGCTGGGAACACTCAACACCCGAGATACGCTCTCCGCATTCGCTACGAGCACACTCGACGAACTACTTTGCTCAACCACTGTTTTAATTATTCTTGTCAAATATCAATTTTTTTATTATTTTAGCAAAAAAGAAATGGTTTATTATGAACAGTAAATTTTCGGATGATTTCATTGAAAATTTGGTTGAAGACAAGGCCAATATAATTTCTATTGTTCAAAATTTTGATAAAAATAAATTACTCGATAAAAACACTCGAGATAATATTACAATCTTAAAAGCAATTAGTGACAAATTTCCTTACAAGCTTTACGATTTTTGGGATTTGTTTTTTTTAACACTTCAAAACAATCAAGAACTTAAAATTTTAACATCCCTTTATGTTATTACTAACCTTTTGAGTGCAGATAAAGAAGATAATTTTTATAACGATTACGAAAAATTTTTCAATTTTCTCTACAGTGATAATATTAAATATTCTCTACTAATATTAGATCGTATGCCTGCGATTTTATCTGCTAAACCTTACTGGGAAAATAAAATAACCAATACATTACTCGATTATGCTAACCATCTGATTGAAAATAATTTCAACGAAAAACTTATGCTTAAACTAATTACAACATTTGATAGTTATTTTAATCAAACATCGAGTAAATTTCAAATTATTAACATACTTACAACAATTCTAAATACAACTGATAATTTAAAGATACAAAGAAAAATAAAATCTGTTTTAAGAAAAAGAAAGGTAAAAATCTATTCAACTAAATAATTATTTACTATAGTGTTTTTTAGAAAGCTTTGCTCCGTATGTTCTGGTATCACCTATTTCATTGACAATGTAGTATTTAACAGGTTTACCTTTAATTTCTAAAACTTCGTAACCTACAATACCCTTTTTCATTAAATTTGCTAACATTTTAAGAAACTCTTCTTTTTCTTTTGGATTAAGTTTATCCAATTCAGCTTCACTAAATCTGTTACTATTACCAAGGTCTAATACTTTATTGACTACATCAAAAGCTTTAGCTGTATTGGAAATTTCCAACTTATCATTACTAACTTCATCTTTCTTATTTTTAGTAAAAAAGCTATTTGTTTTATTTATAAAAGCTTTAAAAACATTTGATAATGCCTCAATCATTTCATACCTCTTATAATTAAAGAGTTTTTTTATTATCGAAGATAAATTCTTATACTTTAAATAAATTTTAGTTTTATTTGTTCTATAAATTTATTATTTTTGTAAGATAGAAATTTTTTTCCAATAAATCTTTATTATCATGATAAAAAGTTTAACTGGTTTCGGATGTTCTCAAATTGAAAGTGAAAGATTTAAGGTATCAATTGAAATTAAAAGCATAAATAGCAAAGTTCTTGATACTAACATTATATTACCCAAAAGTTTGTTTGGTTTAGAGTTAGAATTAAATGATATTTTAAAAAAGCACATTACCAAAGGTAAAGTTAGTAGTAAAATTAAAATTGATAAAAAAATTATAAAAGATGAAATTCGATTAAACGAAACAGAAGCAAAATATTATTACACACTTTTAGAAAAATTAAAATCTACCTTAGGGCTTAATGATACAATAAAACTTGAACATTTGCTTGAATTTAAAGATATCTTTTACAATGACGAAGATGAAAATACAACACAAGAAGTCAGCGCACTTGTAAAAAATTGTTTCGAAAAAGCTGTTCTGGATCTTGTAAAATCGAAAGAAACTGAAGGAAAAAGACTTATAGAAGATATCAGTTTAAGACTTAAAAATATTAAGAAACTTTATAAAAACTTCGAAAAACAAAATAAAAAATCTGTAGAAGAAAAATTTGATAGACTTAAAACAAGAGTTCAAAATTTATTACAATCTTATAGTTTAAATGAAGATAGGCTTTACCTTGAACTTGCAATTCTTGTCGATAAAGCTGATATAACTGAAGAACTTGTAAGATTAGAAAGCCATATAAAATTCTGCGAAGAAACCATTAAATCAAATAATGAAGTATCTAAAAGATTGCTTTTTATTACTCAAGAAATGCAAAGAGAAGTTAATACTATTTCGAATAAAACTGAATCGAAAGATATATTAAAAAATGTAGTTCTTATTAAAGAAGAAATTGAAAAAATTAAAGAACAACTTGCAAATATCGAATAATTATGGCAAATATTATCTTAGTATCTGCACCAAGTGGAGCTGGTAAAACGAGCATTATAAAAAATATTTTGAATAAATATCAAAATATTGTATTTTCTGTTTCTGCTACAACAAGACCTAAAAGAGATGGCGAAATCGAAGGAGTTGATTACTTTTTTCTTACTAAGGAAGATTTTGATAAAAAAATAAAAAATAATGAATTTATTGAATATGAAAAATTTTTTGATAATTACTATGGAACTTTAAAGTCTTTTGTAGAAGATTCATTTGCTCAAAATAAATCTGTTCTTATGGAAATTGATGTTAATGGAGCTCAAAAAGTAAAACAATTATATCCAGATGCTCTTACAATTTTTATTGAACCACCTTCACGAGATGCCGTTATCGAAAGATTAAAAAACAGAAACACTGAAACAGAAGAAAAAATACAAAAAAGGATAGAAAGATTTGATTATGAAATGTCTTTCAAGGATAAATATAAATATGTAATTAAAAATGTTGACCTTAATAATGCAATCAAGGAATTTGAAGAAATTTTGAAACAAGAAAAAATCATATAAGAGGAGGCTCTATGCAACTCAAAGCTATCGAAATAAAAAAATTAGAAAAGCACGCTTCCAATATTTATGAAGCTATTGTTGTTACAGCAAAAAGAGCAAGAGAAATTAACGATTTATACAAAATCGAATTCAATAACAGAATTAGCAATCTTCCTAAAATTAAAATGGATGAAGAGGTTGACGGATTCAATAATAAGGATCAAGCTAAAATATCTATTGAGTTTGAAAAAAGACTTAAACCACATCAACTTGCATTTGAAGAAATGCTAAATGGTAAAATTAAATTTAGATATCCTAGATTCCATAAACACCATCATCATAAATAATTTATGTTTAAGGGAAGTCAAAAAGTTTTGCAACTAATTGGATTATAATAATTAGTTTGGAAATATCTTATAATTGTTTTGACTTCCCCTTTTTCTACAAGGAGGTTGTTGTGGATATTTTTGACGAAATTAAATCTAATAATAATTTTATTATCTTCAAATACAGTCCTTACTGCCCTATTAGTCAATTTCAGGAATTTGCATTTGATGAATGGATAAAACACCAAGCTGTTAAATACACAAAAATTAATGTTATTACTCAAAGAGATATTTCAAATGCAATAGCAAATATTTTCAATCTTAAACACGAATCACCTCAAATTATATTTTTTATTGATGGAACTCCTGTTTATCACGCCAGTCATAATAATATAAACTTGAATAAAATAGAAAGTATGTTATAATGTTCATACCAATTACCAGGAAAGAAGTAAAACAACTCGGATGGAACTCACTCGATATTATATTAATATCCGGCGATGCTTATATAGATTCAAGTTTTAATGGCACTGCACTAATTGGGAAATGGTTAATCAAACACGGCTATAAAGTTGCCATAATTTCCCAACCAGATATACTTAAACCAGATGATATTACAAAATTCGGCGAACCAAATTTGTTTTGGGGAATTTCTTCTGGCTGTGTAGATTCTATGGTTGCAAACTATACTCCACTTAGAAAATTTCGCAATAATGATGATTTTACCCCAGGTGGTTTAAATAATAGACGACCAGATAGAGCTTTAATCGCTTATGCAAATCTTATTCGTAGATATTTCAAAAAAACAAAACCCATTGTTTTAGGCGGTATAGAAGCAAGTTTAAGAAGATTAACCCACTATGATTATTGGGATAATAAATTACGCAGATCTATCCTACTCGATGCTAAGGCAGATATTTTAATCTACGGTATGGGAGAATTTGCTGTTTTAGAATTAGCAAATGCATTACAAAACTGCATTGATTGGAAAAATATTAGAGGAATTTGTTTCTCTTCAAAAGAGAATAATCCTGAATTTATTGATTTACCATCATATAACGATACATTGAGTGATAAAGATAAATTTATTGATATGTTCAAAATTTTTTATGACAATACTGACCCAATTACTGCAAAAGGGTTGCAACAACTTTATGATAATGGTACTTATGTAATACAAAATCCGCCACAACCTTTTCCAAATGAAACACAAATGGATGAAATTTACAGTATTGAATATGAACGTGATTTGCATCCAGCATTAAAAAAATATGGCAAAGTAAAAGCTCTTGATACTATCAAATTCTCTGTTACAACACATCGTGGATGTTACGGGGAGTGTAATTTCTGCGCAATCACAGTGCATCAAGGCAAAATAATATCTTCAAGAAGTGAAAAATCTATTCTTAGAGAAATTGATGAAATTATTAAACACAAAGATTTCAAAGGTATCATTAGTGATTTAGGCGGTCCTACTGCTAACATGTATAAAATTGAATGTAATAAAAAATTATCAAAAGGTAGCTGTAAGGAAAGACGCTGTTTGTTTCCAACAAGTTGCAAGGCATTAAAAATTAATCACAGTCATATAATAAAATTACTTGAAAGAATAAGAGAAAACAAAAAAATAAAAAAAGTATTTGTCGCCTCTGGAATAAGATATGATATGATATTAAATGATAAAAATAACGCTAATAAATATCTGGAAGATATTATCAAATATCATACTTCTGGACAGTTAAAAATCGCACCTGAACATATTGAAGAAAATATTTTAAACTTAATGGGAAAACCTGAACAAAAAAGCTTAAAGTATTTTAAGGAGCTATTCGATAAAATCAATCAGAAATACAATTTAAAGCAATATTTAACTTATTATATAATTGCGGCACATCCTGGTTGTGATCTCAAAAACATGAATAACTTAAAATCATATATGCAAAAAAACTTAAAACACTTGCCCGAACAAGTTCAAATTTTTACTCCAACTCCTTCAACATATTCTACTTTAATGTATTATACAGAAAAGAACCCATGGACTAATGAGCCTATCTATGTTGAAAAGGATAATGCAAAAAAACAAAAACAAAAGGATATTATAACGAAATAATTACTTTTCTGCTATTACACACTGAACAATTCCAAAACTCAATGTAGTTCTTATAACTTTAGAAAATTTAGCATTATTTAATAATTCAACAAGATTTATTTTTTCATCAAATTCTTCAACAGAATCTGGTAAGTATTTATAAGCAGAAAAATTACCGGAAACAATTCCTCCAATCAAGGGTAAGACTTTCTTAAAGTAAAATTTATATAACGAACCAATTAATTTATTTTTGGGAAGAGAAAACTCAAGAATCGTAACCTTTCCTCCACTTTTTAATACTCTCTTAAATTCATCAAAAGCTTTTGGAATATCATAAAAATTTCTAACACCAAAGGCAACAATAATATTATCAAATGTACTATCTACAAAAGGTAAATGTTCTGATTGTGTTTGAACAAGTTTCCCCAGTGTGTAACTTTTTTTCTTATTGTATAGTCTTAACATATTTAGAGAAAAATCGGCACCATAAATGTCAAGTTTATGTTTAAATTTTGCAAGGATAGAAAAATCCCCTGTTCCGCAAGCAACATCTAATACTTTATTACCATCTTTGAAGTTAGTTAATTTTATAGCTTTCTTTCTCCAGTATATATCTATACCAAGACTAAGAACTCTATTTAAAAAATCATATTTGGGAGCAATATCTTCAAATGTATTGCGAACAAATCGTTTTTTTTCCATAATTTTTTTTCGTAATTTTTATAAAATAAATTTTGAAAAACTAATTTAAAAAAAATTGAGGTAAAAATGAAAAAATTCCTAGTTCTGGCATTTCTATCAATTGCCAATTTGTTGTTTTCACAAATTCCTAAAATTAATTTTGTTGAATACGATCTACCAAATGGCTTGCATGTAATATTACATCAAGACAAAACAGCTCCAGTTGTTGCAGTAACAATTACTTATCATGTTGGCGCCAAAAATGAATACAAAGGAAGAACTGGCTTTGCACATTTTTTTGAACACTTGATGTTTGAAGGCTCTCCAAACATAAAAAGAGGCGAATTTTTCAAAATTGTTCAAAATGCTGGAGGCGAATTAAACGCATATACATCTTTCGATCAAACAGTATATTATGAAGTTTTACCATCTAATCAAGCAGAGTTAGCTTTATGGTTAGAATCTGAAAGAATGCTACATTTAAGAATTGATAGCATTGGCGTTGAAACTCAAAGAGGTGTTGTATTAGAAGAAATGAAACAAAGATACGATAACCAACCCTACGGAAGATTATTACCATCTTTGATGAAAGCAGCCTTTAAAGTGCATCCTTACAAAGTTACTCCCATAGGTCTTGCTGAAGATATCCAACAAGCAACCTTAGATGAATTTTACAGATTCCATAAAACTTATTATGTGCCCAATAATGCAGTTTTATCAATATCAGGAGATTTTGAAATCGAAGAAATGAAAAATCTAGTTGAAAAATATTTTGCTGAAATTCCACGCGGCACAGAAACAATGTATAGACCTGGTCCTGAAGTAAGAGAACCAAAACAAGAAAAAGAAGTTATCGATACTGTTTACGATAAAATTCAATTACCTGCAATTGTTATAGGTTATCATATACCAGAACAATCACACCCTGATTATTATGCATTAAATATGCTTACAACTCTACTTTCTCAAGGAAATAGTTCAAGACTTTATAAAGAACTTGTTGATAAACAACAAATTGCAGTTGCAACTGCTGCATTTCCATTCTTTTTAGAAGATCCAGGATTATTTATATTTTACACAATAGCATCTCCAGGCGTTGATTTAGAACAAATTATTAATACTATAAATAATGAAATAGAAAAAGTTAAAAATGAAGAAATAAGCGATAAGGAATTTATAAAACTTAAAAATCAAACCGAAAAAGACTTTGTTAATAGATTAAAAAATCAACAAGGAATTGCAATTCAACTTGCAGACTCATATATTTTTGGTGGTGGAACAGATAATATTAACAATGAATGGGCTAAATATGAAAAAGTTACCAAAAAAGATTTAATGGAAGTTGCAAAAAAATACTTGAACATTGATAACCGTGTATTGATTTACTATTTACCTAATCCTAAAAAATAATTTGATGGAGTTTAGAAATGAAAAAATTTATTCTCATATACCTTGTATTAATTGCTTTTCTTGCATACCCAATTGATAGATCAATAAGACCTTACTCAAATAAAGCACCTAAAATAGAATTTGGTAAATATGAAAAATTCACTACTAAAAATGGAATTGATGTAATTATTGTCAAAAACGATAGATTGCCTCTTTTATCTATCAATTTAGACCTTAAATATGATTTGTATTTCGATCCTGCTAAAGCTGGTCTTAAAAATGTTGTAGGAGAACTTTTATCAACAGGTACCAAAACAAAAAATAATGATGAATTAAATGAAGAAATAGATTACTGGGGCTTAGATTTTAGAACTACGGCAAATTCTATTTCAATATCCGGATTATCTAAAAATGCTGAAAAAATGATGGAATTATTTTCTGATGTAACACTAAATTCCAACTTTACACAAGAAGAAATGGATAAAATAATTAAAAGATTTATATCTAACCTTAAAACAGAAGATGTTAACCCAAATGCAATAATTAGAAGAGTTAGCAGAAAAGTGTTCTACGGCGAAAATCATCCATTTTCAGAAGTTCCAACTGAAGATACCTATAAAAATATAAAATTAGAAGATTGTAAAAATTATTACACAAATTACTTTATCCCAAATAATGTTTATATTACTTTCATTGGAAATATTGATAAAAAAACTGCTGAACAATTAGTGAATAGATATCTTGCAAACTGGAAAAAAGGTAATATTAAAAAAATAAATTTACCTAAAGTTCCCGAACCAAAACAAAATCAAGTGATTTTAGTCAATAGAGATGGCGCTGTACAATCAAATATAGTTGTTGGTTATCCATTATATATAAATCATAAAAATCCAGATGCTCCAATCTTAGATCTTACCAATACAATTCTTGGCGGCGGCGTTTTTAGACTATTTGATAATTTGAGAGAAAAAAGAAGTTATACCTACGGTGCATATTCATCAGTAAATTTATCAAATGAATATGTTGGCGTTTGGAGAGCGAATGCAGATGTAAAAGCTAAATTTACAGATAGCTCTGTTTATCAAATTCTCTATGAAATGGAAAGAATTAACAAAGAACCAGTACCTAAAGAAGAATTACAACTTGCAAAAAATTATTTAATTGGAGATTTTGCTAGATCATTAGAAAATCCTGAAGAAGTTGCAAATTATATTTTAACACAAATTAAATTTAATTTACCAGCAAATTATTATAATAACTACATAACCAAAATAAGTAATGCTACATCAAATGATATAATGAATGCTGCTCAAAAATATATCAAATATAACAAAACTAATATAATTGTTGTAGGAGATGCAAAATCTAATAAAGAAAAATTAACCTATTTTGGCCCAGTATATATGTATGATATTTACGGAAACAAAATAAAAGAAACAAATGATGATCAAAATATAAATGATTTTACTCCAGAACAAATAATTAACAACTACTTGAAAGCTATTGGCGGAAAAGACGAATTATTAAATTTAAACTCTATCAAATCTGAATCAATCGCTGAAACTAATACACCGCAAGGTAATTTAAAGATAGAGCTTAAAACATACAGAAAATCACCAAATAAAATGAGAAACGAAATAACAGTTATGGGAATGAAACAAGTTATTGTCTACAATGGAGAATATGGCTATGTAGAATCTCCTATGGGAAGAATGGATTTACCATCAGATGAGTTAAATAAATTTTCCTATGAAGCAGCAATCAATCCATATTTATCATTAGAAAAAATTGGAGTTACTGTAAAATTAGAAGGCGTTGAAACAAACAATAATCAAAAGTTATACAAACTTTCCTTTACTAATGGTCAAAATACATGGTACGAATTTTTCGATGTAGCAACAGGATTAAAAATAAAAGAAATTAAATATGAAAGTTCACCTGATGGAAATACTTCGGCAGCGATTACAGAATTTTCAAATTACAAAAATGTAGGAAACATTTTATTCCCTATGACAATAAAAACAACTTTAATGGGACAAGTGATAGAATTTAACACCAACTCAATAGAGCTAAACACCGAATTAAGTGATGAACTCTTTAAGTAAATATAAAAAACTCGCCTTTCGGCGAGTTTTTTATAGGTAACCATTTTCTTTTAACCAATTATAAACTTCCTTATCTCCATATTTTGCAGCAAGTTTATAATAATGAATTTGATTAACTTTATCTTCTTTAAGGGCATAAACTCTTCCTAAATTATAGTAAGCTTCTGGATGATATGGATTTAATTCAATCGATTTTTCAAAAGCTTCTATAGCTTTATTATAGCTACCATAATTAGTTGCAGCAATTCCTAATTTGATATAAGCAGCTAAATAATTTTTATCTTTCTCAATAGCTTTTTCATATGATTCAACTGCTTTATCCCATGCTCTTTTCTCTGAATAAGCATCACCAAGAAATACATAAAACTCTGGTCGAGGATCGATTAAAATGGCATTTAAATAAGCATCTATAGCTTTACTATATTCTTTTTTTTCAAAGTGGGAGTGTCCCAAATTTATAAAAGGCATAGGATCTTGGGGCTGCATTACACTTAACTTTTTAAATAAATGAATTGCTTTTTCGTATTCATTATTTTCAATATGTGTAATAGCCAAATTTTTATATGTATCCGGAATATCTGGATTAACAAAAATTGAATTTTTATAAGCATCAATGGCTTCTTTCATCTTGCCAATTTTAGAATATGCATTACCAAGATTATTGTATGCTGTTGCTAAATTACCATCTAATTTTACAGCCTTTTCTAAAAATTCTACAGCCTTATCATATTCCTCAATTTGGTAATAAGCATTACCCAGATTATTACAAGCTTTTGCATTTTTATCGTTTATTTCTAATGCTTTTTTATAATATTCAATAGCTTTATGATAATCTTCTTTATGCATATAAAGATTGGCTAGATTAAAATAAGCATTATGATTTTCTGGACTATATTTTATAGCATTTTCATAAGCTTTTATAGCTTCATCAAAGTTGTTAATTTTATAATATACATTTCCTAAGTTATTGTAAACATCTGCTAAATCTGGCTTGATTTTCAAAACTCTGTTATAAAGTTTAATAGCAGAATCATAAGCTCCGGTAACATAATAACAATAGGCTAACATCTTCAAACAATAAATATCAGTAGGGTCCTGTTCCAAAGCTTTAATAAAATTTTCAATTGCCTTTTGATAGTTTTTGTTTTGTAAATTAGTTATAGCATTATGTTTATAACGATTTTCTTGCTGTGTTTTTTTAGATGATAGTTTCATACAAAGATATTTATTTTTTAATACTTTAAAATAACAAATAAAAAGTTCTAAAAAAAAATTAAAGATTAAATTCTTTAACCAATGCTTCCACAGCCTGTTCTTTAAATTTAGTTTCAATTAAAGCAGAAATTTTAATTTCACTTGTTGTAACTAATCTAATAGGAATATCTTTTAAAGCATTGAAAAATCTTGTTGCAACTCCAGTTGCAGATTTCATTCCAATACCAACTATAGAAACCTTTACAAAATCTTTATGATATTCAACATTATAAGATTCATATTCTTTTAATGTTTCATATAACATTTCCAATATTTCACTTTTAACATCTCTTATAACTGTAAAAGATACTGCTAATGAATTTTCATAATTAATAACAGATATCATATCAACATTGAAACCTGAATTGGAAATTTTTTCGAAAATAGTATGGATTATTGTATAATCCAAAGGTAAATCTTTAATAGATACTTGTACTTGATTTTCCATTACAGAAAGCCCGGAAACAACGGGACTTTCGATTAATAATTCTTCATTTACCACGTAACTTCCCTCCTCATTTGAAAATGTTGCTGCACAATAAATTTTAATGTTATATTTTTTGCAATTTCCACAGATCTACTGTGTAAAACTTTTGCACCTGAACCCGCAAGTTCAAGCATTTCATCATAAGAAATATATTTTAATTTTTTTGCATTTGGATGTAATCTAGGATCGGTTGTATAAATACCATCAACATCAGAATAAATTTCAACATTATAACCTAACTCTGCTGCTAAAGCTACAGCAGAAGTATCACTTCCTCCTCTTCCTAATGTTGTTATTTCATTATCTTCTGTAACACCTTGAAAACCAGTAACAACAATTGCGTCATATTCATTAAGTAAATTATTAAATTTTTCTTTATCAATTGATAAAATTCTTGCAGACATATGATCAGCAGTTGTTAAAATACCAGCTTGATAACCATTTAGTGATATAGCCTTAACACCAATTTCATTTAAAGCAATAGATAATAATGAAGCAGAAACTTGTTCACCAGTTGTTAATAACATATCCATCTCTCTTGCAATAGGCTTTTCTGATATTTCTTTGGCTAAAGAAATAAGCTGATCGGTAGTTTTACCCATTGCAGAAACAACTACAAGATGTTTTTGTTCATTACCTTTTTGTTTTATTTTGTTTGCAATAAATTTAATTTTATCGGTTGTAGCAACAGAACTGCCACCATACTTTTGTACAATTACTTTCATTACAACTCCTATAAACTTCTTAAAGCATCAACTATTTGTATTTTTTCTTGTTTAACCTGGTCTATTTTCTTTATTACTTTAGCTGGAACACCAGCCACCACAGTATTTTCAGGTACATCATTAATAACAACTGCACCAGCAGCAATAACAGAATTATTACCTACCTTTACACCTTCCAAAATAACAGCATTTGCCCCTACCAAAACATTATCACCTATTCTTACGGGCTCTGCACTTGGTGGTTCAATAACACCTGCAACTACAGCACCAGCTCCAATATGGCAGTTATCTCCTATTATAGCTCTTCCTCCAATTACAGCATTCATATCAATCATTGTTTTGCTACCAATTTTTGCACCTATATTAATAACAGCACCAAACATAACAATAGCATTATCTCCAATTTCAACCATATCTCTTATGATAGCACCCGGCTCAATTCTTGCATTAAATTTTGTCAAATCAGATAATGGAACTCCAGAATTTCTTCTATCATTTTCAATTTTATAACTTTTTATTAAATCTTTATTTTTTTCTAATAAATCTTGCCAATCATTTAACTCTATAAAGAGTGTTCCAAATTCATCATTTCCATAATATTCATACTGTTCAAGATTTATTTCTTTCAAATTGCCTTTTAAATATACTTTTAATGGTGTTCTTTTCTTAGATTGTGCAATGTAATTTATTATTTCGTATGAATCCATAAAAATTACCTCATTTATTTAATTAATTTTGAAAAGTTATAGTATCCTGGCTTTTGTTGAATTAAAAATTTAGCAGCAGTTAAAACTCCTTCAGCAAAAGTTCTTCTTGATAATGCTGTATGTGATATTTTTAAAACTTCACCAAGACTTCCAAAAGAAATTGTATGCTCTCCAACTACATTACCTAATCTTAATGAGTGTATTTCTACTTCCCTATCTAATTTTTCTTTAATCATAATTGCTGTACCGCTTGGTTTATCTTTTTTAAATCTATGGTGTGTTTCATCAATTTCAACATCCCAATCATGAGTATAATTTTTTACTAAATCAACACATTTAAGTAATAATTGTATCCCAAGTGAAAAATTATAACTTTGAAAAACAGGAATATCTTTTGATAACCCCTCTAATTGTAACAAATTTTCTTTAGTCAATCCAGTTGTTCCTATTATTAAAGGAACACTAAATTTTTTTGCATATTCAACAGTTTTTGGAAAAACTTCAGCTAAACTAAAATCAATTAACAACTCTGGTTTTTCAATAAAATTTTCACCATTTTCATCAAATGTAAATACTAATTGATGTTCTGCTTCAGAAAAAACTTTATAAATTTCTTGCCCCATTCTTCCCGAATAACCTATAATACCATATTTCATTTCATCTCCTTAAGTTTATTATACTCAGCAACTAATATTTCTTCTGATTTTTTTGATATAGGATAAAGTGGCATTCTTAAAATATTTTTCATTAGACCCATGTAAGAAGCCAAATATTTTGCTGGGGATGGACTTGTCTCAACAAATAATAAATTCATCATATTTAAATATCTGTTGTGGATTTCTCTTGCTTTTTCAAAATTATTATTCAACATAGCATCTACAAGTATTTTCATTTCTTTAGGAAAAATATTTGAAAATACAGATATAACCCCAACACCACCTAAAGCCATTATTGGCAAAGTTTGGTCATCATTTCCGGAAATTACCTGTAAATCTTTAGGTTTGCTTGCAATAAGCTGTGCAATTTGTGAAATATTTCCGCTAGCTTCTTTTACAGCAACAACATTTTTATTTTGGTCAGCAATTGCAATAACTGTTTCTGGTAAAACATTCATTCCAGTTCTACCTGGAACATTATAGAGAATAACTGGCAACTGAGTATTTTCACAAATATATTTATAATATTCCACTAAACCTTTTTGTGAACTTTTATTATAATATGGATTAACTATTAACACTCCATCAACTTTATATTTTTCGGCCAATTTATTATTTTCAATAACATTTTTAGGATTGTTAGAACCAGTTCCAACAACAATCTTAACTTTACCATTAACTTTTTCTTGAGTAAAAGCAATTAATTTTTCTCTTTCGTCAAAGGAAATAACTGGTGCTTCACCTGTTGTTCCAAGAACTACCAAATAATCTATTTCATTTTCAATTTGATATTTGAGTAGTTTCTCATAGCTTGTATAATCAATAGTAAAATCTTCATTAAATGGGGTCAACAATGCTGTGCCTACTCCATTAAACATTTGCTACTCCTTAATTAATTAGTGTAATAATATTATTTATCAAATTTTAATTTTTCCTGTAAATACATATTTTGCTGGACCAGTCAAAGAAATATTCTTTAATAATTTGTCGTTGATTATTTGAAAATCAACAACAAGTTCCTCCTTGCTTCTGGTAATCATTTTGATAGGTGGTTGAAAGTTTTTGAATAGCCCTAAATATAACGCAGATGATATAGAACCTGTTCCACATGCTAAAGTTTCGTCTTCTACTCCTCTTTCATATGTTCTAATTTTAAATGCATCGCTACTTTGCTGTATAAAATTAACATTAACACCTTTAGGTTGAAATTTTTGATGGTATCTCAAACTTCTTCCATATACAAAAACTGGGATATCATCAATTGTTGAATATTTATCTGAAAAATTATCAAAGTCAAGCACTAAATGCTGTGTACCAACATCAAAATATGCACCATTAAGGTTATAGTTTTCAAATTCAAAATTTCTTACTTCTTCAAAATAAATTTCATCATCGATATAGAATTTAACTATATCATTGCTGTTAGGTACTATTCCCCTGTAAATTCTATCGGAAAATTTGAAATTAACTTCATGTTTACCTATTCTTCCTATTAAATTAGCATATCTTAAAGAACATCTTGCACCATTACCACATAGCATACCGGATGAACCATCGGAATTATAAAAGTCAACTGAAAAAGCACACTTTGCATCATCACTATTGTGAATTATTATCAATCCATCTGCACCAATTCCATATTTTCTATCACATAACAACTTTATATCCTCTTTAGTAATATCTACAAAATTTAATTCTCTATCAATAATAATAAAATCATTACCAGCGCCTGTCATTTTAACAAATTTTAATTCTTTCATAATTTTATGTTATTGTTGTTAATTTTTAAAATATACAATATTTTATAATTAAATCAAAGTTAAATTTTCAATTATTTTTATAAGTTAAATGGATTTCCTCTATTTGCATTAAAATTAGGCAAATAATAATCGCTACTTTCTAATTCTTGTATCCATCCATTTGTAAGCCCAAATTTTTCTAATAAACTTACTGCTCTTTCATATTCTGAAATTATTAATTTCCGGGATATTAAAGGATATTCATTTGCTTTAAATATTGGATGGTATTGAGACATTAACGAAATGGTAATATCTTTATCTACATCATAAGCTAAGAACCTTAAAACTTCTTCTGTTTCAGATAATTCATTAGGGAGTACCAAATGCCTGATTATCAAACCTGATTTTATCTTTCCATTTTCAATTATTATTTTACTACCTTTTTGCCTATACATTTCCTTTATTGCTAATTTTGCATTATCGAAATAATTATTAATACCAGAAAGTTCTTTAGCATATGCATTATTACCATATTTCAAATCTGGTAAATAAATATCAATTACTCCATCTAATAATTTTAAAATTTCAACAGAATCATACCCATTACTGTTGTATATTAAAGGAAGATTTAATCCCATAGGTATTGCAATTTCCAATGATTTAAGTATCTGCGGAACAAAGTGCGTTGGAGAAACAAATCCAATTGCATTAACACCCCTATCTTGCAATTCTATCATAATTTCAGCTAATCTTTCCAAAGAGACTTCATTTCTAATTTCATTCTTATAATTTTGACTAATTTCAAAATTCTGGCAATATTTACATTTCAGATTACAATTCCCAAAGAAAATATTACCAACACCACTATCACCAACTAATAATGGTTCTTCACCATAGTGAACTGTATAAGAAGAAACTATTGGCAAAAATTTTGAAAAACATTTTCCAATTTTGCCTTCAATTCTATTGATTTTACAGTTATTTGGGCATATATTACAACTAGCTAGTAATTCCAAAGATAGTTTTGCTCTTTTATTTAATTCGCCACTATAAAACAATTCTTTATAATTCATAAAATATTTTTTTTATTTGCAAAATATAATACTTTTAATTATTTTGAAAAAAAATTATTGAACTATTTAGAAGGAACTATGAAAAAAGTAATACTAAAAAAAATGAAGAACGTAGATTACTTGCCGGTCACCTCTGGGTTTTTAGTAACGAAATTCATTCCGTTGATACAAATATTTCAAACAGTGATATTGTTGCTGTTTATTCCTACAATAGTAAATTTTTAGGTTATGGATTTTATAACGGTAATTCTCTTATCAGTGTAAGATTATTTACACGAAAAAATAATCAAGATTTCACTCAAATACTTACAGAAAATATTCATAATGCATATTGCCTTAGAAAAATTTTGTTTCCAAATCGTAAATCTTATAGATTAGTTTTCTCTGAAAGTGATTATTTACCAGGCTTAATTATAGATAAATACAATTACACTTTTGTACTTCAAATAAACAGTTTAGGGATGGAAAAAAATATTTCGCCCATAATTGAATATTTAGTAAACGAATTAAAAGCCAAAAATATATTTACCAAACACGATAATTATTTCCGTCAATTAGAAGGTTTATCAAATGAAAATGTAATTTTTTATGGTAATGATCATCTAACTGAAGTAATTACAGATGGATCTGTTTATTACAAAATAGATTTTCTAAAATCACAAAAAACAGGCTTTTTCTTTGATCAAGTTGATAATAGAATTTATACAAGTAAATTTTGTAGTGGTGTTGAAGTGCTTGATGTATTTTCCAATAATGGAGGTTTTGGGCTCAATGCTTTAAAAGCTGGAGCTAGATATGTAACATTTGTTGATTACTCAGCAAACGAAATTGAAAATATCAAAGAAAATTTAGTTTTAAATAACTTTCATAAAAATTATGATTTAATAAATGATGATGCTTTTGAATTTTTAGAAAAAATGATAGCCCAGGGTAAAAAATACGATGTAGTAATTGTTGATCCGCCTGCGTTTACAAAAAACAAAAAAAATTTAAAAAATGCTATAAGCGGATATGAAAAATTGAACAATTTAGCCATCAAATGTGTTAAGAATAATGGATTGCTAGTAAGTGCATCTTGCTCGCATCATTTATCAAAGGATGAATTTTTAAGAATTATAAACAAAGCAGCTTTTAAAAATAATAAACTAATTAAACAAATTTATTACAATACAGCAGGACCTGACCATCCTATCAATCCTGCTATGGAAGAAACACAATATTTAAAATTTGGAATTTTCAATATTATATAAATGGAGGCTTAAATGGCCATTTTAGTTGACAAAAATACTAGATTATTAGTTCAAGGAATTACCGGTAAAGAAGGTTCCTTCCATACTCAACAAATGATTGAATACGGAACTAATGTAGTAGCAGGAGTAACACCTGGCAAAAAAGGAGAAAAATTTTTAGAAAAAGTACCTATTTTTAACACTGTAGAAGAAGCAGTAAAAGAAACTCAAGCTAACACAAGTATAATTTTTGTACCTCCACAATTTGCTCCTGATGCTATACTGGAAGCAGCTGATGCTGGAATTGAACTCATTATTTGCATAACTGAAGGTATACCAGTTAAGGATATGTCTAAAGTTTATAATTATCTTAAAACTACTAAATCAAGACTTATTGGACCCAATTGTCCCGACGTTATAACTCCAGGACAAGCAAAAGTAGGTATCATGCCTGGTTTCATTCATAAGCCAGGACGAATTGGAATAATATCAAGAAGTGGCACATTAACTTATGAAGCAGTAAAACAGCTAGTCGATGTAGGATTAGGCCAATCAACAAGTGTAGGAATTGGAGGAGATCCTGTTATTGGTTCACAATTTATTGACATTTTAGAACTTTTTAATAATGATCCTGATACCGATGGTGTTATTCTAATTGGTGAAATAGGCGGTCAAGCTGAGCTGCTCGCTGCAGATTATATAAAGAATAATTTCAAAAAACCTGTTGTTGGATTCATTGCAGGAAGAACAGCACCGGCTGGCAAAAGAATGGGACACGCAGGTGCAATTATATCTGGTGGTAACGATACCGCAGATTACAAATTAGATTATATGAGAAAATGTGGTCTTCATATTGCAGAAAGCCCCGCAGAATTAGGTACAACAATGAAAAAGGCACTAGGTCTATAAAAATAAAAAAGCAGCTTAAGAATAAAGCTGCTTTTTTTGTACCGAAGGCCGGACTCGAACCGGCACCAGGTTTAACCCTGACTAGATTTTGAGTCTAGCGCGTCTACCAATTTCGCCACTTCGGCAAAAATTCAATTACAAATATAAATATTTTCTTGCTTTTTTCCAAATTTATTATCATATTTGTTATATAAATTTTTGGGAGGTTTTATGAAACTGACTTATTTCGGACACTCAGCTTTTCAAATTATTACAAATGATAACAAAAGCATTTTAATTGACCCATTTATCACAGGCAACCCATTAACAAACATTAATGCTGACAATGTTTATGCTGATTATATAATTGTAACTCATGGTCATGGAGACCATCTTGGTGACACCCTTTCTATTGCTTCCAGATGTAATTCTTTAATAATTGCTACTAATGAATTAGCAAATTATTGTGCTAATAAAGGATGTAGAGTTCACAACATGCACATTGGTGGCTCTCATAAATTTGATTTTGGTAAAGTTAAATTCACTTTAGCACTTCACGGTTCAGAAACTCCCGATGGAGTCAATTTAGGGTTAGCTTCTGGTGTAATTTTAACTATTGAAGATAAAACAATTTATCATACTGGTGATACAGGCTTATTTGGTGATATGAAATTAATTGGCGAACTTCATAAAATTGATTATTTATTGCTACCTATTGGCGATAATTTCACAATGGGTATAGAAGACGCTATAGTTGCTGTTGAGTTTATTAAACCTAAAAATGTTATCCCAATGCACTATAATACTTTTCCAGTTATATCCAATGACCCTGAAAGTTTTGCAAATCAAATAAAAGCAAAAGGATATAACCCAATAATTATACCTTTTAATGAAAGTATAGATTTGTAGTAATGAATAATATTGTAGTAGCAATAGTCTCGTCTGAAAAAACTTTTGAAAAACTAGATCAAATTGTATTTAACGATGCATTTCTTACAAATCGTCATAAATTTGATCTAGCTGTTGTTTTTAACTCTAATACAAAAATTGAAAATAATTTTAAGACAAATTTTGATTATATTTTTTACAGAGAAAATATAGGTTTAGATCCAGGTGGTTTTAATTACCTAATACAAAAACTACCAGATTACAATTATTTTTTCTTAATGCATGACGACCATTTTTTTCTTGATAATAATTGGCTTGATTTTTCAATTCAAATTATTAAAGATAACCCAAATGTTGATATTTTAGGAAATATCCTATTTAATCAGTTGCCCTCATCTTTACAAAATCATTTTGATAGTTTTATTAAATCATTAAACTTAAATCATCTGCTTAACTATTCAAAAAATCCAGAATTTATACATGGTATTTCAGGCCTCTTTACATTTAAAGCAATTAAAGCATTGAAATCAAAATACGGTTCAATTCCTTTTGTAAATAGCAACGACAAACTTATGGCAATGTTTTGCGAAAGACTTACAACTTTATTATTTAACGATTGTAGTATAAATTATGCTCAATTTCCCGGTGAAATTTTTACTTTTCTATATCATGGTACTAATAACACTTTAAGCGTCTATTTTTCAGAAGCAAATAAATATCTTGCATTAAATAATATCGAAAAAGCAATAGAGTATTTTAATAAATATATTGAACTAGCAAATAAATTAAATTTTTTTAATGATATACACCTTGTTTATGCCCACTTGGCATATATTTATAAAACACAAAATAATATGGAACAATCTCAATACTATTGCAATCTTTTAGTCAATTGTAATATAACAAAAAGATTACTTGATGAAATAATAGAAGAACTTGAATTAAAAGATGTTATAATTATTTAAATCTTATAACAGGTTCGACTGTTTCTTTAGACTGCACTCTTTTTCCATCTCCCCATTTCAATACATCAATTCTAGCTTCTACTACTCCATCTTTTATGAAATCTAATTTTTGGGCAGTAGCTTTTGAAACATCAAGAATTCTACCCTTATTGTTTATAGGCATTCTATCATTAACTTTAATAACTACTGATTTATTGTTTTTAAGGTTTGTAACTCTTATAATGGTATTAAGTGGAAATTTTATATGTGCTGCCGATAATTTATACATATCAAAAATTTCACCGTTAGCAGTTTGCTTACCATGAAAATCTTCGGCATAATATGTGATAAGTCCATACTCAGTATATAAAACATCCGATGAAGTATAATTTTCTTTTACTTCATCGGATTCAATATTTACAAAACTATCACTTTCACCGCTTGAATATCTGACAATTCCAACTTGACAGGAAGATAAAACAATTGTTAAAAGTAATAAATATAATTTTTTCTTCATCAAGTTAATCTGATTGTTATAACACTTATATCGTCTTCAAAATTATTATTGACAAAACTAGTAAATTGCTCTTTGAATATCTCGATAACATTAGGATTCGAATGAAGAGTCCTAATAACTTGCTGAAATCTACTTTCACCAAAAGGAATACCTTGCGGATCTCTGGAATCTAAAATACCATCTGTAGAAAGTAAAAGTATATCCCCTTCGTTAAAATTGATTGTTACATCATCATAGGCACCATCTTCACTAAAACCTAGTAACAAACCATTTGAATGAATCTGTTTTACACCATCACTTGTTATTAATTGTAATGGTAAATCACCAGCACCGGAATATTGTACTGTCTTTGTATTAGCATCAAGCAATAAAGCAGTTAATGTAGCAAAAACTTCTGCAATTTTTGCATCATTATAAACAGTTTTATTTACTTTTTGAATTATTGTAGAAGGTGAAAAATCCTCAGTATTCTGAATTGTAAATCTAATCGAACTCCTAACATACCCTGCATATGCTACAGCAAAGTACCACGCATTCCATTTTTTACCCATAACATCACCAAGAACAACCACCATTCGATCATTATCAATTTGATAATAGTCTATAAAATCGCCACCCGGAATACCCTTATAAGGTAAATGCCAATGTTTAACCTCAAACTTATTAATTTGAGGTATCACATCAGGTACTACTTTTAATTGAAAATTATCTAAGGCTTTGTTCAGTTCATTAACTACTTTTTGTCTTTCTTTACCTAAACTTTTTAATATGGATGATACCTTCGCAGTAACAATTTTCGGTCCCGAAGTCTTTACAATGTAATCAGTTATACTCAAATCATAAGCACTCAACATATCATCTTCATCACTTTTTGATGTTAAAAATACAAAGGGAATATCCTTTAATTTATCATTGGCTAATAGCATTTTTCTAAATTCAAAGCCATCAACCTCAGGCATCATAACATCAGAAAGAATTAAATCTGGTTGAGACAAAGTAATACTTTCAAATGCTTCTTTAGCATTATTAAATGTTATACATTCATACCCGGCATTTGTTAAATTGTGGCCCAACAGTTTTAATATATATGGGTCATCGTCAATTAATGCAACTTTATACTTTTCATAATATTCAACAGGCTCAGATATACTTTTGGTATCACCAATAAATTTTGTATAAATATCAATTTTCTTTATAATCGAATTAATTCGCTGGGTGATATTTTCCAATGATTCTTCAAAATCTATAAAACTATCTAATGGCAATAAATCCTTATCAATTTGTGATATTAACATTGGATGTAATTTATAAAATAAAAAAGGTACATCAGGTAATTTAGTTTTCTTTTCATTATATATTTCTTTAACCAACTCAACAGGTCTAGCAAAACAATCTAAAATAATAACTATATTATTTTTATCGACTATTTCATTTAATCCACTTACACTATTTATCGTGAAATTATTTTCTTTTAATACATTAGATAATAAATTAGAAAAATGCGTACCATCGGTTATAAGATAGATCTTTGCCATTTTAACCTTAAATAGCTTCTTCTACTGAAGTTTTAATAATAATAATTTTATCCATTCTTGTCATTTCAAATAATTTTTGTACGGATGGTTGTAAACCAGTTAATACAAGCTCACCATTTTTTGCTGACAATCTTTTTAAAACAACAACAAAAGCACCTAAAAAAACTGAATCTACAAAGCTAACTGGTGATAAGTCAATTATCACTTTTGTGTACTTATCTACTATTTCACTGATGCTTGTCTTAAAATTTTCAACGTTTGCCATAGTAGCTCTATCAACATTTAATTTTACAACTACAGCATTACCAGAAGTTTTTACTAATTCAACCATTTAAACCTCCAATATTTATTGTTTTTTATTTTTAAAATAACATTTTTTTTCTTATTTTCAAATATAAACATTTTTTTTTATTTCTAAAGAAAATTTGTTAAAAAAATGAGAAATAATACACAAAAGAATATAATTTTTTATTCTCTTATATTTTTACTATTCTATTTTATAATTTTTTTCCACTTAACACTTTTTAACTATCAAACAAAATACCAATATTATTCCCTCGTTACTCAAAATACTATAAAAAATCTATATTTTGACTTTATTTTAGGAAATAATACTTCAAATGTTTTTACATTTAATCCTAACTTAAATTCTTCTAATTCAAATCTTATATCACAAGAAGAATTTTTTTATTTCACTTTAATTTATGAAAAAAACAATAAATTACCTAATATAATTGCTTATAACAATAATATTTTTTTCACTAAGGAAATATCCTCTGATATCTTTTTAATTCAAAAAATCACGCATTCTTCATTAAAACAACAATTAAAAAAATACAATATTGATATTGTTGATAACTCTAATTACAAAATTTATTTTTTAGCTGATAATAACATTGCATTATCATTTGGAATTACAAATAAAATTAACTTTTTCTCACTAGAAAGTCTTTTCGCATTGATTCTTTCATTAATTATTATAGGATTATTATTTTATGCTTTAAAAATAACAAACAAAATCAATAATACAAACATTTATAAATACTTTAAAAATACTTATAATAATATTCTTAAAGATGAAGAATTTACTTCACTATCATTTAATGATTTCAAAGATATTTTATCATATTTATTCACAAAATTAAGAGAATATCAAAATGTTATAGCAATACAAAGCTCTGTTAAACAATCGGACTATTTTATTGTTACAGATGAAAAATTTATTATTAAACAAATAGATAATATAACATCTCAATTTTTTAAAACTTATTTTAATATTGATTTGCAATCTGGATTTCCAATGATGGAATATTTTTATAGATTTGACACTAATTTAATATCACTAGAAACTAATTTTTTCAAAGACGAAATCGAATTTTATTTAATTAACAACAATAATTATATTAATGTTAAAATAAAAAAATTAGAAAACAAACATCTTACAATCTCTTTAAACAATCATACTGAAAAAGTAATTCATATTATCAAATATAACAAATACAAAGAATTATTAGATAAATTGCACAACACAAATAATAATTTCTATGTTATATTAGATTCCAGATTAAGAATATTCAAGTATAGTAAAAATCTTCCTTCAATTTTGAATTACAATAATGAAAATCTCGAAAACAAATTTTTAATTGAGTTTATAAAGCCGACTAATATAAATTTATTTAACAATTATTTCACAAAATTTCTCTCAATTACTAATCAACAATTCAATGAAAATATTACAATCCAATTTATAACTAAAAACAAAAGTCATATAGATTTTGAAATTTCATTCAAAGATAAAATTACATACCTTGGTAATACATACTACATTTTGAGTGCTAGAAATATAATCGAAAAGAAAAAAATAGAAACTCAATTTTCTTTATTACAAACAGCTATTGATACTTCCTTCATTCCTATTATAATTACAGATGCAAATTCAATTGATAATCCAATAATTTATGTTAATAAAGCCTTTGAAGACTTAACCGGATATTCAGCTAGTGAAGTATTAAACCTAAATCCTAGATTTTTATACAAAGACGATAAATATCAAGAAAATTTAGAAATTATCCGAAGAGCTATCAGAGAAGTTAACTATTGTAAAACAATTGTAAGAAATTACAAAAAAGATGGTTCTCTTTTTTGGAATGAAATACAATTATCTCCTATATTTGACAAAAATGGCAATCTATCCAACTATATCGCTTATATTAAAGATATATCACAAGATATTTTAATGCAACAACAATTACTCGAAGCCAAAGAAAAAGCTGAAGCTGGAATGAAATCAAGAGCTGAATTTTTAACTATTATGAGTCACGAAATTAAAACCCCGCTAAACGGAATAATTGGTATATTAAATATTCTTGAAAACTCTAAACTTACTAACGAACAAATAAATTTAATCAATGTTATCAAAAGAAACAGTAATAATCTTTTAACTGTACTTAACAACATTTTACATTATACAAATTTAATTTCACACAAAACTAATTTGAATATTTCCAAAGTTAGTATTAACAACATCATCGATGAAATATTTCGTATTGTAAGCTCGCAAGTATTATTAAAAAAAATCGATCTTTATATTTTTGTAGACCCAAGAATAGATTATTTTATAAGCGTTGATATTGATAAATTTAAAGAAATGCTTAACCAAATTCTCAACAATGCTCTTAAATTTACCAATAGTGGATTTATTGCCTTTTCAGTAGTTGAACTTAATAGAACCGATAGTTTTACAACACTAAAAATTGCAATTATGGATACTGGTATAGGTATTTCAGAAGAAAATTTACCAAGAATTTTTGATCCATTTTATCAGGTTGATTCTACTAATAAAAGAAAATTTGGTGGAATTGGTATTGGTTTATCTATCGCCAAAGAAATTTCTAATCTCTTTAATGCCTCTTTATGGGTAGAAAGCACTTTAGGCGAAGGAACAACTTTTCATATAACTTTGCAATTACCATTTTTTAGCAGTAACACTATTTCATCAAATGAAGCTATTATTAATGAAATTAAAAACAAGTCCTGTTTGATAATTTACGATCAACCTCAAACTGAAAAATTTTATAATATGTCTTTTTCTGAATTATTCGATAATTTTCAAACATTAGATTATGATACTTTTATTGAAAATCCTGTTCCTGAATTTGATATTCTTATCATTGATTTAGCAGTTTCAAATATATCAAAATTAGTTGAAAAAGATACAAGTTACTTCAAACAAAAAATTCTTATTTTATCGAAAAAATATTCTAACAATTTATCAACTCCAACTTTATCTAAAAATAATTATAAAATTTTATATAAACCATTTACTTGTAAATTATTATTTAACACTATAGTCAATAATCAAAATTATGAAACTACTACAACTTCAACCAAATCAAACCAAAATCTTAAAATTCTTGTAGCTGAAGATAATATACTAAATCAAAAAGTAGCCCAATTTATTTTCACTAAACTTGGTTATAACATTGATTTAGCTAATGATGGTTTTGAAACAGTATTGAAAGCAAAAGAAAATAATTATGATTTTATTTTTATGGACCTTCAAATGCCCGAAATGGATGGTTTTGAAGCCACAAAAACAATTTTATCTAATAAATCAATAAATCCCAAACCTATTATCATTGCTATGACGGCTAACCTATTAGAAGATGATAAAATAAAATGTTTTGAAGTTGGAATGGTAGATTTTATTACCAAACCAATAAATCCTGATAAATTGGAAGAAATAATTATTAAATACTCCGGCAAATCTCAAAATAATATTCCTGATAAAACTAAAACAGAATACCAAAATACTCCTGTAAACAATATCAATAATGCAATACAACCACAAATAATACAAGCTACATCGGATAATTCTCTCGATTATAGCTATATAGATATGAAAGTTTTTAATAATACATTTAATATCGAAACCGATAAAGATTTTGCCATTGAAATGCTCGAAATGTTTATAATACAAGCAGAAGAATCATTAAAAGCTATGAAAAAGGCTTTAGATAATAACAACTATGAAGAAATTAGAAGTTTGGCACATCAATTAAAAGGCTCTTCTGGTAATTTGGGGGCTATGCAATTTCATGATATTTGTGCTAAAATAGATAAAGAAATCAAACAAAACATTCAAGATAACATTCCTGATTATGTTAAATCACTAGATTATATAACGTTAAAGACAATTGAAGCTATCAAAGATTTATTATCAAAATTAAAAAGTTAATCATTTAAATAGCTTACAAATAGTTTTTCAAAATATTCTAATTCCTTTTCATCTACGCTAAATAATACCTGATCAGCTAAAACATCCAAAATGATAATTGCATTAATGCTGGCATCTTTTAAAGACATTTCTCGAATTTTATCGCATAATTTTTTGTTTACTTCCCTAATATTAGAATAAATATCTACAAGGTTTTTCAAATCCCAGTCACTCTGTAGACCATTTTTCTTCCTTAAATATTGAGCAAACAAATACATTCCAATAACTCTAAATTGAGTTTCCTCTATGCTAGAAAAAGGTAAATGAAATCTCGCCATTGGTATTAATTTGGCCAAAAAAGGACATCCACTAAAAGGCATAATTAAACCCAATAAACTCCTTACTCCATCTTGTAAAGAAACTTTTTTTATATATTCTCTTTCTTTTGATATAACTTTAACAGTTACATTCTCATAAGAAAGAAAATCTCCAAAGTATTTTATGTAATAACTTATTTTATTTAACAAGAGACACTTATTACAATCCATATAATTTTTGCAATTATTAATATTTGCATTATCACATTTAACTTCTGGAATATCAGCTAAAATTTCATATGATATTTCTGTTTTATCATCATAAACAAAAGAATAAACAATTTTATTATTATCCATTATTAAACTCCCTGTTCTTTATATCCCAATGACAAAGTGAATAATCATATTTTAACGGATCATCTTTATCAAATTTAGCAATAGCTTTAGTAAATTCTTTGGCAACTTTCCACGTTGGAGTATTAAATTTAAGTATATTAAAATGTTTAGCAATATTAATTAAATGCACATCCATTGGATACACTAATTGACAAGGTTTGATAAAATCAAATATTCCAAAATCAATATCGTCTTTTCTTACCATCCATCTCAAAAACAACATCATTCTTTTATTTGTTGAATTATTTAATGGTGTATTTAACAAAAATTTTAGTCCATGACTTAGCTTTATATTGTTTTCTTCAAGATAATGCAAATAATCTTTATAAATACTATCTACTAAATCTTCTAAATATGCACACTTTTTATATTGATAAAAGTAATAATTCTCTAAATTACTATATTTTTTTATTATATAACTTATCCATGCAAACAAAGTATTGATATCCTCTTGACTTTGGAATCGATATTTTTTATTTAGTAATATATTACCTTTAATAGAAAAGTAAGGTTGATAATTAAAATCTTTTAACAATGATTCTAAAAATTTAATTATATTTTTTATATTGCCATACGAAAAAAGAGCTGCAACAAAGGCAAAAGTTACAATATCTTCCTTGTTTTTTAATTTTCTAACTACCCAAACTGGATCGAGTAACAAATTGTTATGATATTCTTTATATATTTTATCTAAAATGTTTTTATTTAAATTAATCAAATTCATAATTCAATTTCAAAACCTAATTGATTATCTTTTAACTGATAATCTAAAGTTAAATGTAATAATTTAGTAATTTTAATTATAGAACTTATAAAGAAAAATGCTTTATAATCTATTTTTTCAATATCTATTTTAATAGATTGGTTCAATAACATATCAAAAATTTCTGTTAGAGTATGATTTACCTTTTCTGTAAATAATGTATTAATTTTAATTATCATTTTATTTTCATCAATATCTGATTCTAAAAAAATAATTTCTATTGTTTTTGTTACTTGAAGTGATACTATTAAATTATAAAGATAATATAATAATTTCACAATTAGCCATTCATCAAATTTATACAGTTTATTGATATTTAACTTATTAACAAAATTAATTTTAACATCATGCTCCAATGGTTTAATTTGGAAAGTAATTTTTTTTATAAAATCATTTATATTAACACCAGAAATATCAATATTCACATCAGTAAAAAATACGGTACACCAATCAATAATATTATTCAGAAGTAATTTCAATTGATTTGAAGAATTATTGATAATTTCTAATAACTCTGTATTTTCTTTATCATCGACTTTAATAATATCAAGCGTAGAAATCATATCATTTAAATATAATAATATTTCTCTAGAAAGACTTTTTAATAATTCATTTCTATTAACAAATATTTCCTCTTGTTTATTTATATTATCTTTTAATTCTTTTAATTCATATTTCTGTATACTATTATCGATAAAGATTTCAATAATGTAATTATACTTGTTTCCTTTTAAATAAAAACTTTGGAATAAAATCGGAATTAAATTATCATAACAATCTTTAAAGAAAGCGTGTTTTGGGGTTGAAGAAAAATTATGCTCAATCGGAATAAATTCACCATTAACATAATCTACTATAAAAAAATTACGATATGAATTAATAGTAGAAGAATTATCTAATTTACTTAGATTTTCTGTATAATAATTTGAATATAATATTTCATCTGTTTCAGCATTTAAAATTAATAAACCAATAGGAAGATACGATAAAATATTTTTTAATTCACTAATAACTTTATTATTTTCTAAATTGGAATCTACAATTTGTTGTTGTAATAACTTTTCATTTGAAGCAATAATATCATTTTTTTTCAAGTTCAAAATATAAGAAGATAATGTAAAATTAGCTAATGTTATTATGTTTAATAGCTCTGTTGATAAAACATCCAAATTCTCATTAAAACCTATAATAAGATTTCCCAAAGCTTCATCATTGGCAAATAACGGGAAAACATATATATTGAATACAGTATTTTCATAAATATGTTTTCTAAATAAAACTTGTTTGGTATTCAACGAACTTGTAAGAATTCCAGCTATAAATAATTGATAATTAATTTTTTCAACATCATTTTCAAAGTAATTCGGTATGGTTTTAACAGTGTAGTAATTTAGTTTATCATTTCTGATAAATGAAATTGAAGTAAATTGTACATTTTCTATATTTGCAATAACTTCTAAAAATTTATCAAGTAATGTATTTAAGGCAATAAAGTTATTTTTTAGTAGTAAATTATTAATGTTTTTTAATAATTCACAATTTTTATTTATGGTATTATTTTGCATTAATTACCTAATAGCATAGATGTAGACTGTTTGTATTCAGCGATTAAAATATTATATATTTTTTCAAAAAGGTCATTAGGTATTTTAATTGAATTTAAAAATTCCTTATCAGGTCTGGGTACAAAAATATCACCAGAATAACCCAAAGACAAACTTTTAACAATTATATCAGCAAGATGAACAATACCAACCATTGTTTTATCATTTGTTGTTACAATATTTGGGTTATGATGATATCTAATAACATTTTTAATGTAAGTTGGAATTTTCCATTTATCTGCAACTAATCCACCAATTGTTGGATGATTCATACCTAGAATTTTAAGTTCAGCGTCTCTTATTTCAACTCCACTTTCCTGTGAAAAATTAAGGACATCTGTATATTCGTTTGGTATGTATTCAAAGAAAATAAGCTTTCCAATATCATGCAAAACACCAGCTAAAAAATAATTATCAAGATTCATATTACCTAAGGCTTCAGCTAATAATCTTGAAGTTACTCCTACTGCAATAGAATGTGCCCAAAAATCCGCCGGTTTAAATTTTACCAATATTTTATTTTTTGAGAACATATTCATAATAGAAACAGCAAGGACTAAATTTTTTACTTCGTTAAATCCTAAATAAAAAATTGCAGTAGAAATAGTATCAACTTTTTGACTAAATCCATAATAAGCAGAATTTGCAACTTTAATAACCTTAAAAGCTGTTGATTGATCCGAAGAAATAATTTTTGCAATATCATCAGTTGTAACAAGAGGATTTTGCATAGCTTCACTTAAAGCTGTATAAACTGTAGGCAATGTTGGAAGATTATTAATATGTGCTAATATTTTATCTGCTATAACTGACAATTTATTGTTTCCCTAATTTTATTTTGTGTTCTACTGCAAAATTAAAAAGTTTTTTTTCAAACTCAGATGTAGGTTCCCATAAAAACATTTTTCTTACTTGTTCAATTATTTCTTCTTTATCAATATATTCTATACTTTCTTGTTGTTTTTCTTCAGATTCAATACATACCATAGTAACGCCCCAAACTTTAAGGAGCTTTATATTTTTTTCATCAAGAGTAACCCCTTGTTGCAATAATACTTGTTTAAACTTATTGAAAACTGGTTTAGCTAATTTTTGGCCAGGTACTGCGTTATCAATGCCTATATATTCGGCCATATTTTACCCAAATTTAATTAAATTGATCATTTCTTTTACAGCTTTTTCAATACCTACCAAAACAGCTCTGGCGATAATAGCATGTCCTATGCTCACCTCATCAATCATATCCAGTTCTCTAAATATTTTTATATTTTCGTAATTTAGTCCATGCCCTGCATTTACACCAAGACCATACTTTTTAGCATACTTAGCTGCTAAACGGATTCTTTCTAATTCTTCCATCTTTTCATCGTAGCTTTTTAAATTAGCAAACTTACCTGTATGTATTTCTATAAAATCAGCTCCTACATCTAAAGATGCTTCAATTTGAGAGTTGTCTGGTTCAATGAAAAGTGATACCGGTATACCATTATTATGTAATTCTTTAATAGAATTGGTTAGAAGCTCAATGTTGTCAATAATATTTAAACCGCCCTCAGTAGTCAATTCTTCTCTTTTCTCAGGAACTAATGTAACAAGATCCGGTTTAACATCACAAGCAATTTTAATAATTTCTTCAACAGCAGCCATTTCTAAATCTAATTTTGTAGTTATTATTTCTCTTAGCAAAAAAACATCACGTTCATGTATATGTCTTCTATCTTCCCTAAGATGCACAACTATACCATCTGCACCTGCAAGTTCAGATAATACTGCTGCTTGAACAGGATCCGGCTGCATTTCCCGGCGAGCATTTCTTAGTGTTGCAATATGATCAATATTTACTGATAGTTTCATATCTTATTCTTTTATTTTTGTTAGTAAATTTCTTTAATTTTTTCAAAAAACAAAATAAAAAAGTATTATTACTAATTTAATATTTTTTTTTTATATTAAAAAATAAGAATTATTTTTTTTATAATAACCAATTGAAATGCTATGAAAAAAATAACTTTATTATTTGTATACTATCTGCTATTTTCTAAATTAATATTTTCACAAATATTAGGTAATTCTGGAATATCAAATTCGTTAAATTTAGCGCAGGGAAATACCTACAATGCTTCCTCAAGAGGAGTTTACGCATCTGGAATTAATCCTGCAAATTTAGTTTATAACCTAAATAACACATTTGAATTATCAAGCATTGTGTTTCCATTTAACATTTCAGTATCTACAGGTAATAACGTGCTTTCTATTGATAAAGCAATAAAATATTTTACACCAATTGATAGTAACGGCACATTAAAACCGAAAATAATTTCCCAAAGAGATATTTCCGATTTTAAAAATTATTTTTCTAATGATTTGAATATTTATAATTCCATAAATTTTAATTGGTTTAGTATCTATTATAAGTACACTAATATTTTCCCAAGTTTTGCATTCTCAATTGATGAAAACATTTCAAATAACTTAACTATCCCTAAAGATTTACCAACAGCTTTGGTAGATTTATCTTTCAGTAATGAAAATATATATTTAAATTTATCAAACTTAAATGTTCAATCATGGTGGATTAGATCATATACATTGAGTCTTGGGTATTCGCTTAACAATTTGTTTAAGTCTGAAATTAAATCTCTAGGTATTGATGAAATTAATTTTGGTGTTGGCATAAAATATATAAGTGGCTTTGCTTACAGTGGTTTTTCAAATAATCGTATTTTTATTAACAATATTTTTGATACATCTAATTCGAAATATGAATATAATTTTTACGCAAAAAATATTTCTTATGTAGCACTTTCTGATAACTTTGGTCCAGTTTACGATTATAATAAAATAGAAATAAGATCTCACATTCCCAAACAATTTTACCCAAAAGAAGCTGGTAGAGGTTTTGGCTATGATTTTGCTATAACTTCAAGATTAAATTACCATCTATTCAGTTTTGCAATAACAGATATAGGAAATATAAAATGGTTCAAAAACACTGCTAAATATACCTTAGAAGGAAGCTTTAAATTTTCCGGTTTAGGAAATGGTAACTTTAATGAAATCAAAGACTCTTTACAAAGAACTTTAGATACCTTAGATAAATTTCTACCGAATGGATCTTTTAGAACAAAGTTACCTACTGCTATTCGTTTAGGCTACGCTGTTCAAGTAGATAAAATTATTGATGACTTTCCCGGTATTATGAATTTTGCAATGGATTTAAATTTTGGACTAAACAACATGCCCAATAATTCAAAAACACCAAGGTTTTCCGCAGGCATTAATTGGAATATTTCAGAAAATTTACCTTATATACGAACAGGGGTCTCATTCGGTGGTAAATATGGATTCATTTGGTCATTAGGTACTGGTTTAGAGCTCAATTGGTATTCTTTAGATATTAGTACTGTTAATATTCATGAATTTTTAAAGAAAAATCAAGCATCAAAACTTTTATTTGCAATAAGTAGCAGGATAAGGTTTTAACTTTAGAACAAAATAATAATTAGAAATTATTTGTTCTTAAAAGCCAATATTTAAATTTAGGAATGGTTTACTAACATTATATTTTGTAATTTTTTTGATATCTGTAAACATCAAACTTCTTCCATAAGAAAATTCTATTGGTCCAATAGGAGAATCAAGATTTATAGCCACCCCTACCCCATGTTTCATTTCTTTAAAACTGATATCTTTTCGCTGCTCCCAAACATTTCCAATATCATATTTGAACTTTAAATAACTATCAAATATTATTTTATGAGGTAGCTTTGAAATATTAGATAATGAAAATTGAAAAATTTGTCTTCCTTGCAACTGATATTGCTTAAATCCCATAAAGCTTTTGCTACCACCTAAAGAAAAATATTGCGATACTGGCAATGTATTATCAGCAAAACCAATAATAAATTTAGTTGATATTACATTATTCTTGTAATAATTAATAAATGATTGGTGTTCAAAATATACTTTAGAATAGCCTACACTACTACCCAAACTTTTTAGTGCTGTTTCGTAATATAAATTATTATATATTCCTTTAGTAGTAAAATATGATTTGTCCCTTGAATCAAATAACAAAGCAATTTTTTGAGTAACAATATCATTAATTGATTTACTATATGATTGCCCATCAATTCCAATTATTTTAGATTGCTGATACTTAGTTTCATAAATAAAATTCCCAAGCTTTTTAATTTGATAGCCAAAAGCTAATGAAACACCATAATCGCTTTGTTCATATTTACCAACTTGTTTAAATCTATTGATATTATCTATCTGATTATAATTGTTTTTATTTATTAAGTTATAAAAAAACTGCAATTTATAGTTTATATATGAATTAAAAATTCTTGAAGTTTTTTGGTCAATATTTAATTTGAAATTGCCCTTACCTCCTTCGAGATTTAGCCCAAGTTCTAAATTATCACCAAATAAATTTTCATCTCTAATATCCATTATTCCTATAGCCCCATATTCCTCATCAAGATTAAATCCTATCCTTAAAAGACTTGTAAGTTTTTCCTTAACATAAATCAACATAATATTTTCATCATCTTTTTGTTCTATTCTAAAACTAATGTTAGAAAATAATTGAGTAGAATTAATATTTCTTAATGATGTTCTTATATCATTGATTTTTAATAATTTATTTTCTTGTATTGTAAGTTCTCTTTTTACAATATATGCTTTTGTTTTATTATTGCCAATAATCCTAATTTTATTGATATAGCCGTTAGAAATATTAATTATTAATTTATCATCTAACAAATTTACATTTGAAACATTCAACAAAACATAGTTATTTTTTCTAAAATATTTGTTCAACGAAATAATTGAATCAACCACAACTTCTGGATTATTATAAATTCCAAAAAATTTATTAGTTATTTCATTTATTTTTATTTCAGGTATATCAACAGGTAAATTATTAATTTCGATATGGTTTATCTTTTTATAGTAAGTTATATCATATTTAATAAAGATATTGCTATCAACACTATCAATAATAATATTGATGCTATCGATATTCTTATTTGCTTTGTAAAGCTGATCTGCTATAGATATAATAGTTTTATAATCTAATGTATCAGAAAATAATTTATTATCTAAAATAGATAAATAATTTGTATCAATTAAAATTTGAGGTCTTATAAAAATTCTATTTCTTGAGAAATTAGTAAAACTATTTAATAAAGATTTAATTTCCTTTGCAGCTTCTTTGCCTTTCTTATATCCTAAAGTTATAATTGTATCTAAATTTGTAAAATCGGTAAAATTAATATTTTCAATATCATGAGTAACAATATAATTTGCTTTTTTAATTTCTTCTTGACTGATAATATTTATAGGAATACTTATAGTTTGGTCTGCATAATATAATATTTTATCTAATAAATATTCATTATTTAATTTACTTGTTGTATTTGATACTATTATAAAGTCTGTGTTTAATTTTGTTGCAACATCAACAGGAACATTAGAAGTTAAACCTCCATCGACAAGCAAAAAAGAATCAATTGCAATAGGTTCAAATAAAAATGAAATATTGGCGCTTGCTCTCATTACTTGACTTAAATTTCCACTACTAAATACTATTTTTTGCCCATTTTTTAAATTTGTAGCAACAGCTCGATAATTATACAAAAATTTATTAAAATCTTCTACATTATTAAGAGGTGAGTTCAGAACAGCTTCATTTAAAAAATTTGAAAACTTTTGTCCGCTATTTAACGAGGTTGGTAGAATTACATCAAACCCTTTAAGTTTCATAGTAAGAAGTGCACGATCATCATTTAATTTTTGATCAAGGAACAAATCTTCTCTATTGGTTTCTTTGGTTAATGCCAACAAATCTTCCCATGGTGCATCGATAAATATTTTTCTAATTTCATCTGGTGTATAGCCAATGCAATATAACCCTCCAACTATACTCCCAATACTGGTTCCAATAATATTATCAATGTTTATTTTTTCTTCTTCTAAAGCTTTTAAAAAACCAATATGTGCTAACCCCCTAGCACCGCCACCACTCAAAACTAATGAAACATTAGGTATAAAATTGGGGATTTTTTTTGAAAACCCCCAACTATATTCTTTAACACGATAATCAAATTTAATAGTATCTATATTAACAGCAAATACTAAATTCACAATACATATGTATAAAATCACTTTTTTCATTTTATCAATCAATAGCAGTTATAACTAGAAATTATTTTAGTTTTTTTCTAGCTTTTCTCATTTCTTCGGTCATTTTTTGTTTTTTTTCTGCTTCTTCCATCATACGTTGCATCCAGCCTTTCTTTTTATTCTTAACAACTTCTAACTTAATATCGCCTTTATATTTAAAGTATAATTTTTGTTCAGCTATTGAAAATATATTAAATACTAGATAATAAAGGTTTAACCCAGCAGGGAAACTCATGAATAACATTGTCATCATAATAGGCATCATATAAATCATAGCTTTTTGACTTGGATCAACAATCTGCCCTTTTTGCTGTAAAAACATTGATATACCAAGAAGCAAAGCTAATGCACTTATTTGATCAACTCCAAATAAAGGAATTTTGAAAGGTAAAGTATAGATAACATCAGGAATTGAAAGATTTGTTATCCATAAAGCAAAAGGTTGATTTCTTAAATCTATTGCAACATTGAATAAACTCCATAAAGCAACAAGAATAGGCATTTGCAAAAGAAGAGGTAAACATCCACCTGCTGGATTAATTCCATATTTAGAGTATAAATTCATTATCTCTTTTTGTTGCTTTGTTGGATCTTCTATTGTTTTTCTGATATGGTCAATTTCTGGTTGCAATAAAGACATCTTTTTTTGAGAAAGCAAAGTAATTTTTGTAATTGGAAATAATAATAACTTTACAATAAGCGCAAAAATAATTATTACGAAACCATAATTAGGTATTACAATATGAAGTAATTTCAATAGTGGTAAAAATAAATATTCACTAATTGGCCTGATTAAAAACTTCATTCCAAATAAATTACCAAAATCAACAACTTGTTCATAGTTTTTACCATAAGCTTTCAAAATATCATAATCTATAGGACCAAAATATAACGAAAATTTGTCTGTAAAATAATTATTTTCACCTTTAAAGGTAGTAACGTAATCAAAGCTATAAATTTTATATTCTCCATTTCCTTTAACTTTATGCCAACCTTTAATCTTAAATTCATCATCCTGAACAGGCTTTAATGGATTAAATATAATTGTAAAATATTTATTTCTAATATTTGCCCAATCTAATTTTCCATGAATTGAATGCTGTAAATATGGATGGCTGTGATCAATATTGTATGTAATATGTTCTCCTCCTTGATAAATTCCAGCATTAGTATACCTACCTTCATCATGGCTGTATTCTTCAACCATCCTTATACCAGAATTCCATCCAACGATATAACCTTTTTCGATATTTGCTATTTGATTAAAGTTAACAAAATCTATTTCTGTTTTAATATCATATTTTTCGTTATAAACAATATATCTTTTTATAATCGCTGCATTATTTGGAAAATTTAATTTAAATGTTATTACAGTTTTATCATTTAATTTTTCGATATTTTGTAACTGAAAGTTATAGAAAGCAGTATTAATTAAATTATCACTTTTATCATAAAATTTAATATTAAAATCACCACCATCTTTATTATTAATAAGCTGGACTTCCTTAGTATAATATTTTGCATTTTTATCTTTAGAGTTATAGTACCAATTTGTATAATTCTTAAGAAAAACCTTCTTTACTCTTGCACCTTGAGATGTAAATTCAATTCTCAAAAACTTATTTTCAATATTTGCAATTGTTTCCTTTGTAGATTTTGTAATTGGTCCAATAGCTTCCTTTTTTTCGGTAGGAATGATCTGCTTTGTTGATTGAACAGGTGCTTGTATTTTTTGAACAGTATCTTTATTTTCAATTTTATCCTTTTTTACCGGTTGAGGTTCTGGTGTAGTATAATAAACCCAAGCAAAAAGGATAATACCTATAAGAATATACGCTATGAATTCCCTGGTTTTCATAATTCTCCTAATTTAGTTAATCTAATGGATCATATCCCCCTTTAGAAAGAGGATTACATCGCAAGATTCTATAAATTGATTTATATAATGCTTTAAATATATTATATTTTTGAAATGCTTGTAATGAATATTCAGAACATGTAGGATAAAATCTGCAAGAAGGAGGTTTTAAGGGTGATATAAATCTTCTATAAAATTTTATTATATATATGAAAAAATATTTCATAATTTATCAACCTTCTCTCTAATCAGCTTTATTAAATAATACATATCTTTATCAATTGTTGATAATGTTAGTTTGGGGTGTTTGATTTTATTACATTTAAAAGGTGTAACCATAATTAAAATTTTCAGGGATTTTTCGAGTTTTAGTTCATTTTGTTTTAACCTAAAACTTTCACGTAATAGCCTTTTAAATCTATTTCGCCAAACAGCATTACCAGCTTTTTTGGAAACCCCAACACCAAATTTTATTTCAAATTTCTCTGATTTTTCAATTAACAAATGGGTTTTAAGAATAAAATTCTCAGAGAGAATAATTTCCCCCTGAGAAAATAATTTTTTAATATCTTTTGTAGATTTTAATCGCTGATTATGAGAAAATTTTAATTTTTCCAATTTAAATTAGATGGTATATTCATCACTTACTGTTAATTTCCATCTTCCTTTAGCTCTTCTTGCAGCAAGAACTTTTCTACCATTTTTTGTTTTCATTCTTGCTCTAAAACCATGTGTTCTTCTTCTTTTGGTATTGTGTGGTTGATATGTTCTTTTCATTTTAAATCCTCTAAATTAATCGAATTCAGTTTATAAAAATATATATTTTTTTTAAATTTTCAAAATATTATTGAATATTTTTTGAATATTCTACAAAATATTCGAATTCCTCAAGCTCGTTTATAAGCTGTGGATATTTTAAAATATCATTATCAACATATATAATTTTTTGCTCAAGATTTACATGTATTACATTAATACCATAATTATTTAGAATATTTGTAATTTTTTTAACACAATGATTGCAATTCATATTTTTTATTTTTACTTCATATTTCATGATTCCCTCAATTTAAAATTTTTAATAGTTAATGATAATAATATTACTGATAAAGAACTAAAAATCATCAACAGTGCACCAATCAAAGGAGTAATATTAATTGTTTTTATTATACCAGCTGCAAGTGGTATAAAAAATAAATTGTAACTAATTGCCCAATAAATGTTTATTTTTATTTGTTTTAATATTCTTTTAATTATGTTATGCAAATAAATTAAACTTTTAAGATCACTCTTGAGAATAATTATATCCCCAGCATTTTTTGCAATATCTGAACCATTACCTAAAGCAATCCCAACAGCTGCTTCTGTTAATGCTAAAGCATCATTTATACCATCACCTACATAAGCTACATTATTGTTTTTGTTATAACTTTTAATTATTTCATATTTTCTTTCTGGTAGTGCCTCGAAAAAATAATCTTTAATTCCTAGTAAATTAGATACTCTTTCAACATTATATTTATTATCACCTGATAATAATATGATCTTTATACCTGAATTCTTAAAAAAAGCAATTACATCTTTTGCAGTTAAATTAATTTCATCTCTAATATCAAAAATACCTAAAACTTTTGATTCATCAAACAAAATTATTGGGGAACTTCCTTCCTTAGTTATATTTAAATATAAATCAATTATATTATCTTCTAGATTTAATTTTTCATTTGCAAAATTGTAAGAGCCCAAATAATACTGCTTATCATTTATCTTAGCTTTGATTCCTTTTCCTTTAATTTCTTCAAATTCTGTTACATCTAATGATTTGATTGCTGAATATTTTTCAGCTTGTTTTTTTATAGCATCTAATAATGGATGATTTGAATGTATTGCGATATTATAAGATATATTTAATATTGTATTATGATCATTTTCAAAAACATACAAATTCTTTACAGTTGGCTTACCTAAAGTTAATGTACCTGTTTTATCAAATATTAAAGTATCAACATTTGAATATTTTTCAATTACATCAATATTTTTTATCACGATACCATTTTTAGCGGCAACTCCCATCCCTGTAGCAACGGCTGTTGGAGTAGCTAAAGCTAGTGCACAAGGACATGCAATAACATATATTGTTATTAATTTTTCGATAGAATATTGGAAACTATTTCCTAATACCAGGTTTAAAACAAATATCATTATACCTATTAAAATAATGGCAGGAAAAAAGTATATTGAAATCTTATCAACTATCTTATGATATTTTGTTTTTCCAATTTGTGATGTTTCAAGAATTTCAATTATTTTTCCAAGAATTGTTTGATTACTTATTCTTTCAACTTTAATTTCTAATGTTCCATTTGTGTTATGTGAACCTGCAAATACTAAATCATTGCTTTCCTTTTTTATAGGAATTGGCTCACCGTTGATAGATGCTTCATCTACGAATGATATACCATCAATAACGAAACCATCAACAGGTATTATATCGCCTGGATTTACTTTTATTACATCTCCAATCTGTATATGATTTATTTTTGTTTTAACAAATTCTTTCTCCTTTTTCAATAATATCTCATCTGGAAAAAGTTTTTTTAATGAATTCAACAAACTATTTGTTTTCACTTTTGCATTGTTTTCTATGTATTTTCCTAAACTTAAAAATGATGCAAGCATAATAGCAGTATCATAATATTCAAATTTACCTATACCTAAAATTGTATCTATAAGAGATACTATTATAGAAATTGATATACTAAAAAAATACATCAATTCCATTGTTACTGTTTTATTTTTAATATTTTCTATTGAAGTTATAAATAACTCTTTAAATAAAAATAATTATAGTATCGTTATTATAGGATAAATGTATTTTAATGAGTGATGCAATGAATGATTGTTCATACTTATCATCATTAACAAAGAGAGAAAAATTCCTAAGAATGAGTAATATAATTTTTTTATCTCTTTTTTACTTTTTTCCTTATAATAAATAACTTTATAGCCTAATTTCTCAATTTCAGTAATTATATCATCAATTTTTATTTGTTTATCGTTATATTTAATTAGTGCAGTATTATCAATAATATTACGCTGTAGCTTTCAATCCCTTCTAATTTCTGAAGTCTTTTTTCAATCGATTTAACACACATTGCACATGTGATACCTTCGATTTTAAGTTTTTTTACTTCTACCATAATTCCATTTCTTCATATTTCATATAAGAAAAACACAATTTTAAATGATTTAGTTTACTAATTTTGTGTATTTAAAAGCTAATAATTTACTTTTATCAAAAATTTGTATAAAATAAACAAAGCGGCTATCAATAGTTAACATTTCAGACAACCGCTTTTATAAATTTTTATTGAATTAATAGCTATTATAAAAATTCAAATTTAAGTAGATAGCAATACATAATTTTAAGATTTTCTCATTTTCTTAAATTCATTAATAAGACCATTAGTAGATGAATCATGCGTTACAACATAGTCATCATTTTCTAATTCTGGTAAAATTTTATTGGCTAATTGTTTGCCTAATTCAACACCCCACTGATCAAAGCTAAAGATATTCCAAATTACACCTTGTGTAAAGATTTTATGTTCGTAAATAGCAATTAAAGCACCTAAGTTAAATGGAGTAATTTTTTTGATAAGAATAGAATTAGTAGGACGATTACCTTCAAATACTTTATAAGGTTTTAAGAACTCAATTTCTTCATCCGATTTTCCTTGTGCTTTTAATTCTTTAACAACTTCTTCTTCTGTTTTACCGTACAAGAGAGCTTCGGTTTGTGCAAAGAAATTGGAAAGCAACATGTTGTGATGATTACCCACAGGATTATGTGAAATAGCTGGTGCAATAAAATCACAAGGAATAAGCTTTGTTCCCTGGTGAATTAATTGATAGAAAGCGTGCTGTCCATTTGTACCGGGCTCACCCCAAATAATTGGACCTGTTTGGTAGTCAACTTTTTTACCATTTCTATCAACTGATTTTCCATTACTTTCCATATCTGCTTGTTGGAAATAAGCCGCAAATCTATGTAAATATTGATCATAAGGAAGAAGTGCGTGGCTAGCAGCACCAAAAAAGTTATTATACCAAATTCCAAGTAAAGCAAGTATAACAGGAATATTTTTTTCAAATGGAGTATTTCTAAAATGTTTATCTATACTATGGGCGCCTTTTAGAAGTTCCATAAAATTATTAAAACCGACATAAGCAGCAATTGAAAGCCCAATAGCTGACCAACTTGAATATCTACCACCTACCCAATCCCAAAATTTAAACATATTTTCTGGATCAATACCAAATTTAACAACTTCTTTTTCGTTAGTAGAAATAGCAACAAAATGCTTTTTGATAAATTCTTCTTTAAAAGCTAATTTCATAAACCATTCACGTGCTGTATGTGCATTAGCCATAGTTTCTTGAGTAGTAAAAGTTTTAGAAGCGATAAAGAATAAAGTAGTTTCTGGATTTAATTTTTTTAATGTTTCGGATATATGAGTACCATCAACATTAGATACAAAGTGAACATTTAAATGTGGTAGTGCATAAGGTTTAAGAGCTTCAGTAATCATCACGGGTCCGAGATCAGAACCACCAATTCCAATGTTTACTATATCAGTTATATCTTTACCAGAGAAACCTTTCCATTCGCGATGTTCTAATTTTAAGCAAAATTCTTTGATTTTTTCAAGTTCATTATTAACAAGTGGCATTACATCTTGTCCATCGACATAAATAGGTGTATTTTCTACATTTCTTAAAGCAACATGTAATACTGCTCTGTTTTCTGTCTTGTTAATTTTTTCTCCAGAAAACATAGCTTCAATAGCGTCTTGTAACTTTACTTCATTAGCTAAATCTATAAGTAACTTTAAAGTTTTTTCAGTTATTATGTTTTTGGAATAATCTACTAAGATATCACCTTCTTTAATTGAAAATTTTTTAAATCTATCTGAATCATTTTTAAATAGCTCTTTCATGTGAACTGTTTTCATTTCAACAAAATGTTCTTCAAGTGCTTTCCAGGATTTTGTCGATGTAGGTTGAATATTATGTAACATAAAAACTCCGTTTTTTAATTGCAAAAATACTAAAAATTTTTATGATAAAAAAATGATTTGTATGAAATATAGTATTTAAACTAAAACTTTGATAATTTGAATAAATGTATTATTTTTGAAAACATCAATAATTTTATGGAGCAACAATGTTAAAGCAATCAAAAAAATTATTTTTCGTCATTTTAATATTATTCACTTTTAATAGTGTTAATGCTCAAAACAAGTATTTAAATATTGATTTAGATACTATTAAATCATCATTGATTGATTTTGGTAAAATGTGGACTTTCGATTATCCCCCTCTAGAATATTGGAAAAACACATACGGTTTTGAAGCATCCAACGAATGGTTAGAAAAAGCAAGATTAAGCGCTGTAAAATTTGCTACATGGTGTTCAGCTTCTTTTGTATCACCTGATGGACTTATTATGACAAACCACCACTGTGCAAGAGAAGTTGCTTTAAAAGTTCAAAAACAAGGTGAAGACTTTCAGAAAAATGGATATTACGCTAAAACATTAGCAGATGAAAGAAAAGTGCCAGATTTATTTGTTGAACAATTAATCTACATGGAAGATGTAACAGATAAAGTTATAGAAGCTATTGAAAAAGAAACAAACCCACAGGCAAAAGCTAAAGCCAAAAGAGAAATAATAGAAAAACTTGAAAAAGAATATAAAGAACAAAAAGGTTTTGATAGAGCTCAAGTTGTTCAATTTTTTAATGGTGGTAAGTTTTCATTATATGGTTATAAAAGATACAATGACATTAGATTAGTTTTTGTTCCAGAAGTACAATTTGGCTTCTATGGAGGAGATTACGATAATTTTACATATCCAAGATATGATGGTGATTTTTCGTTTTTTAGAGCTTATGAAAATGGTAAACCTGCAAAAATAACAAATTACTTCAAATGGAGTAAAAAGGGCGCACAAGAAAATGAATTAGTTTTCACTATTGGTAATCCGGGAAGGACTAACAGATTAAAAACAGTTGAACAATTAGAGTTTTTCAGAGATTATTCCTATCCTGCTACATTAAATTATTTGAGCACTATGATAAAAGCTTATAATAAATACATTGCACTTACAGGTAATTCTGATGGTGAAATTAAAGAAGAGCTTTTTGGTATTAGTAACTCACAGAAAGTATATGATAACTCAATTAAATATCTTCATAATCCAGTTATAATGGCAAGGAAAAAAGATTTTCAAAAGAACTTTATGAGTAAATATTATGAATTAGGTTTAAGTGAAAAAGATGGCAACTTATGGGATAGTATAAAAATTGTTAATGATCAGAAAATTAAAATTTATGATAGATATTATTCATTAGGTCTTGTTTGTGATGGTAGAAGAGCATACTCTGATTATTTTAGAATTGCAAATAGATTATACAATAAAATCAATAAAATATCAGATGATAGTTTAAAACAAATAATTGATGCTATTGTTGATGATATTTTTAATGAAAACCGTAAAAAAGAACATTATAATAAAATACAAGAATTTTTACTCGAAGATGCAATAACAATTCTTAACAAATATTTTAGCGGCGATCCAAACTTCAAAGAATTTACAAATGGCTTAACCGGGCAAGAAGCTGTTAAATATATATTAGGAAACTCACAAATAACATCTCCAAATAAATTGAAATTATTATTACAAAGTGGCAAAAATTCTTTAACAAACGACCCATTCTACAAATTATTTATAGCTTACAATAAAGAATATAATCAACTTAATCAAGAAATGATGAATTTAATTCGAAAAGAGGATATTTATTTGAATAAATTGGGAATTGCATTGTTTAAAGTATATGGCACAAATATTTCTCCTGATGCTACTTTCACACTAAGAATATCCGATGGAATTATTAAAGGATATGAATATAATGGGACACTTGCACCACCCAAAACTACTTACTTTGGATTATATGATAGATACTACTCTCACGCTGGCAAACCAGATTGGGATTTACCTTTAAGCTGGAAGAAAGCTGAAAAAACAGTAAAATTATCTACTCCGTTTAATTTTGCTTCTACAAATGATATTATTGGTGGCAATTCTGGTAGCCCAATCATTAACAAAAATTTAGAAATAATTGGTATAGCTTTTGACGGCAACATTGAAAACAATGCCGGTGATTTCATCTACGAACCATCCGCAAATAGATGTATAGGAGTTGATTCCGAAGGTATGATAGTAGCATTATCCACTGTTTATAAAGCTACTCGTTTAGTAAAAGAATTAAGAGATACAAATAAATAATAATGATAAAGGGATGTTGAAAAAACATCCCTTTTTTTTATAAGTTTTAAATTTTCTCGTTTGTGATTGACCGTTTTTTTATCTTTATTTTTCTTCTCTAATAAACCAAATTTCGCTAAATCCGATACCTATATTAACATTAATTATATTTTCTTCTAAATTTGTTCCCATACCTCTTTTACCATAACTAATAGCAAAATCTAGCCCAGATTCTTTTGTTAATAATAACGTAGAACCTATGTTAAAATAAATGGCATTTACTCTTTTGTTATTTGAGTAATAAGGAGTTTTTTCATAACTTAAACTCAATCTTAAAGGCATAGTTTGCCAGTAATTTCTAGGTTTTAATTTTGAATATTCAAAATAAATTACATATTTTTGATAATCATCTAAAGATTGTTTATTTTCTTGTACATCAGATGTTTTAATAAATCTATAATCAAAACCTAACATATATTCATCAAAAGATGTATTAAAACCTATTCCAAACTCCATTGGTTTAGTTAATGTTGTTTTCCCTTTTGCAATATCAATACTTTGGGAATAATCAGAACCTATTTCTTCTCCTCTAAAAGTTCTTAATGTAACGGATGTATCGGATAATTTATCAAACTTTGGTGAAAACACAAAACTAAAAGTAGCATTATCAACATCTTTTATATTTAATATTCGATTTAAATTTGTAATATTTACTCCAAAGGTATAACCAATTGCATTAAAGTGATAATTTGTTTTAAATTCAGCATTTGTTAAATTATAATCTTCGTTATACACACGTGATATTTTATTTTTATCTAATATATAATAATCAAAAGATGTTCCTAAACTTAAGTTTTGGCTTAAATTTCCTGCAAGTGCAATAAATAATTTTGATAAATTACCGTTATTTTCATATTCAAATTTGATATTATTTGTATACACTTTATCTCTATAAACGTTTTTCATTGTTGTTGTTGGCATCATACCAGCAGCAACCGAAATTCCAATTTCTCTTTCTATTGGTATCCCAACAGCTAAACCATTAATATTTGAATTAGAATAAAATGATGAGTATTTTTCATTAATATTATATCCAGAATAAAGAAATGATGCTTCTAATCTTGGAAGTTTTAAATTTGAATTAGCAGCGGGGTTTAAATAATTTACAGAGAAATAACTATTATAAGCATACCCCAAACCACCAAAGCCATAAATTTTTGTATTAGGATTTAATAAAAAATCACCCAATCCTAAAATTGAGTATGGAGATCCATTACCAGCCGCAAAAATTTCAATTACAAGTAATATATTTAATATTATTATTTTTTTCATTTTCTTTACCAATTATTTTATTTGTGTATAGCCAAGAATTAATTTAAAGGACTCTTTTTTGAAATAAACTTTATCAACAGAATTTAAATCTCGTCCATAAAAAAGACGAAAACCATAATTTCCCACATAATCATTTGCAATTGCCTGAAGTAAAGGAACTATGGAACCTTCATAATACCCTTTTTTACTACCAACTCTATATATTGAATAACTACCTCCATAAACCTCTTCACCAGTTTCATCAGAAAGTAAACTAATATAAATTGTATCGGAGAAATTTTTGGTAGAAAGAATAGTATCTATTTCGAAACTAATTTTAGCTTTATTGACAACAGATTTATTAATATTTGCTGGTAGGTTAAATAATACTTTAGTAGCAATTGTATAACCACCCTGAGCGAGTGAATATTTATTTTTGTCAAATTCTGGTATTGTTCCATTAAAAGTAGATAAATCTATAGTTGGAGTTACAGTAAAAGAAAATTCTTTATTTTTATCCATATCAAAATATGTAACTTTAAGAGTTGTTACTTTTCCAGTTGAATAAAATGAATAACCTCTAAATGCAACCATAGCATTATCTGCAGTTGATGAAATCTTTAATCCGTAATTTTTTGCAGAAGTATCATACATAACAGCTTTAAGCCAGGTTTCTGCAACAGTAGTATCAATAGTAAGAGTAACTAAAGTATCTGTTACACTTGAGGATATCAAAACATTGTTCCCAAGTAAAGGAGCTACTGAAGAAATAATCTCTGAATTATTTTTTGTATAATCCCAGAATTTATTTATCGGTTGTGCTGTAAAATTAAAGTTTTTTGAACCTAAAAAATAAAGTGGATAAATAAATAGTTCTACTTTTTTAACTTGAATTTTTGTAACTCTTGCCGCAATGGAATCAGCAGTTGGCATGTTAAATTTCAAAAGGAGACTGGCCTCACTTATATTATCATATTTACCAATAAATAACACATCCGAAGTATTGGTATTAGTTTCATATGTATAAGTAGAAGTAGCACTTTGTAATAATGTATCGGCAAAATAATCAATGTTTTTATCTAGAAATTGATCTCCAATGCTAGTTGGGTCTTCAGAACACCCCCAAAATACAATAGGAATGATCAGCAAAATGAACTTTTTCAATTTTCCTCCGAAATGTCTTTTAATATATAATTCACAGCTTGAATAAAATTATCAGCTATAAAATCAATTTTTATATTTTCAACAGTTTTTAATTTATCTAACTCATTATACTTAGATGTTTTAACCATTATAGACTTATTAACATTTGCATTATTTGCACATTGCATATCTGTTATTGTATCACCTATGAAATAAGATTTACTTAAATCGATATTAAAATCCTCTACAGCTTGTAGAACCATTAAAGGAGATGGTTTACGACATTTGGATAATTCTGGCAAACTAAAATCAGGATGATAAGGACAATAATAGAACCTATCAATTTCAACACTAGCTTCTTTTTTGATTAAGCTATTGATGTAATCATTAGTTTTTTGAACATCTTGCTCAGTCATATAGCCACGGGCAACACCAGACTGATTTGTAACAACTATAAGCAAGAAGCCTTTATCTTTTAATTTTTTAAGAGATTGAGCTACGCCATCAAAAATAACAACTTCTTCAGGTGATTTAACATATCCGTAATCTATATTTATAGTACCATCTCTATCAAGGAATACAGCTTTACTTTTCATTACAATGAACACCACATAATTTAGAGTATAATTTGAAATAATCGTGCCCTACTTTATCCCAAGAATAATCCTCAGACATACATCTAACTTGAGTTTCTTTGAATTTATTTTTATCAGCATATAATCTTAGAGCATGGTCAAGATTTTTAAGAACCAAATCTTGCTTTCTTTCTTCAAATAAATAACCGTTTGCAATTTGATCATTTTTACCATCAAAAGGTTTAATAACATCGGCATAGAGACCACGATTAATTGCAATTGGAATTGTGCCGTAATAAAGAGATTTAAGAACATTTGAATCTGTTGGCGAAGAGTAATATGGCATAAGTATAAAATCAGAACCAGCAATTACCAGATGTTTCATCACTTGAGTTTCGTCTCTTAATACATGAAATTTTTGTGAATATTTTTCGTGATACTTTTGGAAAAAATCTCTATTATCATAATATGTTGACATAAAGATAATACGGTAATTCATTTTTATCATTTTTTCTATAAAATTGTTGTCTATAAATTGTTGTATATCATTATCATAGCCATCGATAATAGTAATAAATGGTAAATTTTCAGCATATTCTAAATTTAATCTTAAAGATAATGCAAATTTATTTTTTTGTTTATGTTGAAGATTAGAAGCACTATATTTTGCTTCTATCAAAGAATCTTTAGATGGGTCCCACTCTATTGTTGTTAAACCATAATTAATAATTTCAAATTTATCTTTTATTCTTTTAAGAACATCTTTCAATCCATAACTATATTTTTCTTCTTTAATATACTTTTGTAAATCATAATTACTTTGCCCTACTATGTGGTCATGAGTTTCAAGACCACCTTTGAGGAAGTTTAATTGATCCCAAATTTGTAAATATTCTTTTTCTTTAAATTCATCTGGCAAACCGAGCTTTTCAAATTCGGTCAATGGGAAAACACCCTGGAACGAAAAATTATGAACAGTTAGAATAGTCTTAATTTTTTTCAAATGACTATTTTTCTTTTCAAAGACTTTTTTATATAAGGGTATTATAGCACTTGTCCAATCATTTGTATGAATAATATCCGGATACCACTGTAATTTTTCCATTAATTCAAAAGCAGCTCTGGAAAATAAAGAAAATCTTTCTAAATTATCTGGATAATCTTTCCATGTGCCATATTCAAGATATACACCTTTTCTTTTACTAAAAAGATCTGGTGAATCAACAAAATAAACTTGAATTCGACTTTTTTTATTTAATATAAAAGAAGATTTGATAGAATAAGAATAAGTTTTATTTCCTATTTTACATTTTAAATCTTTAAGTCTAATGATATCATGAATTTTATGAGTTGCTTCACTTATAGCACCATATTTGGGAATAAGAATTCTGATATCTGAGCAACAATCAGCTAAAACTTTAGTTACTTGAGTTGAAAAATTAGCTAATTCCCCCACCTGTACAAAGGGTATTAATTCGGATGTTACAAATAAAATATTAAGTTTTTTCGCAGCCATTTTTATTAATCCTAAAAATTCACTATATTAATTTATGAAAAAAAAACTTTTTAACAAAATTTATAACTATTCTTAATGCGCTATGAGAGTTTTAATTGTAGATAATGACAAAATTACACGTCTTATTATATCAAGATTATTAAAAAAGAAATTAACAGATGACATACTTGAAGCAGAAAATGGGCTTGATGCTCTTGAAATTATTGAAAAAAATAAGCCCGAACTTATTTTTTTAGATCTATCAATGCCTTTAATGGATGGCATTGAAACTTTAGAAATCATAAGAAGTATAGATAAATTTAAGAATATACCTGTAATAATTTTATCTTCTAACAAAGATAGAGAAAAAATAGCAAAATTACTGGAACTTGGCATTTCAGATTATATTGTTAAACCAATTGATTTAACTAAAGCTTATCAGAAAATTTCAAACTTATTTGAAAAAATTAGAGATAATAGTAAATCATATCAAATTTTTAATTTTAGTAATCCAAATAAAGAAAAATTATTATTAGTTCACCCTGATAGAGATTTTTTAATTAATTTTAATGAACAGTTTGGTGAAATTTACAATGTAATATTTGCTGAAAATGGTAACGCAGGTTACACTTTCTTTACGCAATACCAACCCAAGATTGTTCTTTTGGGTGAAAAAATTCCAATTATTAGTGAAATTCAACTAGCTCAAAAAATCAAATCAATTGATATAAATAAAGAAATTAAAATTTATTATCTTGGTAGCCAGGATATTTCCAGGTATCATGAACTATTTATTGGAAAAATTCCTTATACAAATGATATTAAAGAATTTACCAGAAATTTCTTTACCGTCTTATTATCAGGCCAAAATTTATCTAAATTTCTATCTAATTTTATAAAACAGAATATTTTAGATTTTACTTTAAAAACTATAATTTCATCTATAAAAACATATACTAAACAAAATATAAATGTCATACCGCTTGAAAATTTATCCACTGTGCCCACAGAAGTTTTATTTCAACTTGATTATACAGATAAAAATGCAAGGGTTAGTATAATTGCTTCTTTAATAACCGGGCTAAATGAAGCTCTTAAAATTGGCGAATATCACTATAATCAAATTATAAAATTGGATAGCAATTTTCTTAAATCTATAGAAACTCTACTCAAAGGTATTCTTGATAATATTTTATCCAAAGTTATTGATCTTTTAGAATTAAACTTTCAAAAATCAGAAATTGTATATAGAACTAAAAATGAATCCAATATTGCTACTAATCAACTTATTACTCTTCCTTTAATAATTAATAATAATGAAAAAATTATTATATCACTTGATGTTTCGGAGTATATAGATAAATAAAGAAAGGTTAAACTTTGGATTACATTGAAATTACTTCAGCAAACGAACATAATTTAAAGAATTTGTCCTTAAAAATACCCAAAAATAAATTAATTGTTGTTACAGGAGTTTCAGGATCTGGTAAATCTTCGCTTGCTCTTGATACTATTTATGCAGAAAGCCAAAGAAGATTTATAGAAACTCTTTCCCCTTACGCACGTCAATTCATGGGAGTATTAGAAAAACCTAATGTTGAAAAAATTGATGGTTTAAGTCCTTCTATTTCTATTGAACAAAAAACTATTTCATATTCAAAAAGGTCTACCATTGGTACAATCACAGAAATTTATGATTATCTAAGACTTTTATTTTCCAAAGTAGCTACTCCACATTGCTATTCTTGTGGTCAAATTCTTGAAAAGCAAAGAATAGATGAAATAGTAAATAAACTTTTCCAGAATTTGAATAATCAAAAAATTCATATTCTTGCTCCTGTTGTAAGAGGTAAAAAAGGTAATTTTACAGAAATATTGGATAAATTTTTTAAGCGAGGTTTTGTAAAAGCAAGAATAGATAAAGAAATAATTAGACTCGACCACCCTATTAAATTAGATAGATATAAATCCCACGATATAGATATTTTTGTTGACTCTGTAATTGTTGAAGACGAAATACGTCAACGTATTGAAACATCTCTTAATATTGCCTTAAATGAGGGGAAAGGTAGTTTAATTATCATATCCGAGGAAAAGGAATTATACTTTAGCACAGACTATACATGTGTAAAATGTGGTATTAGCTACCCTACTTTTGCACCTAATAATTTTTCTTTTAATACACATTATGGATGGTGCGATTATTGTGAAGGTCTAGGTATTGTTAAAGAATTTTCAACAGAACTTATTTTTTCTAATAAAGAACTATCTTTTTACGATGGTGCAATACTATCTGTTGGAAAATACGAACCATCCAAATTTTTTAATAACCTTTCTATAATTCTTAATGATTTTGGTTATAATTTAAAACAACCAATTAAAAATGTTGATACAAAATTTCTTGATTTCCTTTTCTGGGGTAAAAATTCGATATATTATGATATCTTCAAAGATAAGATTAAAGGTAATTATGAATTCATTCACGATTATTTAACAAATTACGAAAAAATATTTGCTACCGGTAAAGCCAAGGAATACTTTGAAAACTTTAAAATTTCAAAAAAATGCCCTGTTTGTAATGGCGGAAGATTAAGAAAAGAAGCTTTACACTATTATTTTGAAAATAAAACAATTCAGGATTTTGTTAACATACAAATTTCAAATTTGTATCCATTAATAGAAAACTATTATAAAAAATACAAAAATAATTTGATTGCCGAACCTATACTATTTGAAATAAAAAAACGTTTAGGTTTTCTTGTAGATGTAGGATTAGGTTATTTAACACTAGACCGTTCATCCGATACTCTATCAGGAGGAGAATCACAAAGAATCAGATTGGCCACTCAAATTGGAACTCAATTAACCGGCGTTCTTTATATATTAGATGAACCAAGCATTGGGTTACATCCTTCCGATAATCTTAAACTCATTAATTCCCTTAAAAAACTTGTAGAGATGGATAATACCGTTATTGTTGTTGAACATGATGAAGAAACAATGCTAAACTCCGATTTTTTAATTGAATTAGGCCCTGCTGCTGGAGTTTATGGTGGCAAACTTTGTGCAATTGGAGAGACTAAAAAACTTCTGGTTAATAATAAAATTAAAAGTCTAACGCTTGAAGTTTTAAGAGGTAATATTAAAATTGAAAAACCAAATAGAGAAATCAAAAAAGAAAAATTTATCCATTTGTATGGTGCAACAGGTCATAACTTAAAAAATGTAAATTTAAATATACCACTTGGTAATTTTATTTGTATTACAGGTGTCAGTGGTTCTGGGAAATCATCATTAATTAATGAAACTTTGGTTAAGATACTTAAAAGAAAATTTTATAATTCTTACGATTATCCATTGCCTTACAAATCAATTGAAGGTATCGAATACATTGATAAAATTATAGAAATTGATCAATCTCCTATCGGTAGAACGCCAAGGTCTAATCCAGCTACATATATAGGAGTATTTACTTATATCAGAGACCTTTTTGCACAACTACCCGAATCTAAAGCTAAAGGATTTAAACCTGGTAGATTTAGTTTTAATGTTGAAGGCGGAAGATGTCCTAAGTGTGAAGGAGATGGCGTTGTAAAAATTGAAATGAATTACTTACCCCCTGTTTATGTTAAATGTGATTTATGTAATGGTGCTAGATTTAATATGGAGACTTTGCAGGTAGTTTATAATCAAAAAAATATTGCTGATGTTCTTGAGATGACCTTTGAAGATGCATTGGAATTTTTTGGAAATATAACATCAATTAAACGGAAATTACAAGCTGTTTGTGAGGTAGGCTTAGGATACCTAAAATTAGGCCAGCCTGCAACAACACTTTCTGGAGGTGAGGCCCAAAGAGTTAAATTAGCTACTGAACTTTCCAGAGTTTCAACAGGCAAGACTTTATATGTTTTAGATGAACCAACAACTGGCTTACATTATAAAGATGTAATGGTACTATTGGATGTATTAAATAGAATAGTTGAAAAAGGAAATACTGTTATTGTAATTGAACATAATCTCGAAGTTATTAAATACGCTGATTGGATAATTGATATGGGCCCTAAGGGCGGAGAAGAAGGAGGTTATATTATAGCAGAAGGAACTCAAGATGATATTAAAAATTGTCCCATCAGTCTTACTGGTAAATTTCTTTAGACATTTAAATTTATAAAAAAACAGGGGCTCGATTTTGAGCCCCTGTTTTATTTGTTGCTATTTCAATAAATTAACTTTAATTGTCTTTGCAAATCCGTTAGCTTTCATTGTTACAAAATAGATACCGGCTGGTAAATTTTCTGCATTAAAGTCTATAGTATGTATTCCTTCTTCTACAACATTGTTAATTAATGTAGCAACTTCAGAACCTAAGATATTATAAACTTTAATTTGTGCAAACGCTTTTACTGGTAATTCAAATGTAATTTTTGTTGTTGGATTAAATGGATTTGGATAGTTTTGTTTTAAATCATAGCTTAATTTGATGTTTGCATTAACTTCAATAACTTCTGAATAAGAATATTTACCATCATTATCAATTTGTTTTAATCTATATTGCAACTTATTGCTTGTTAAAACATCTTCAAATCTGTAATGTTTTGTTACATTGCTATTACCCGCACCGTTTACAAATCCTACTGATTCCCACTTATTATTGACAAATTTTTCTACTTCAAACCCTTTGTTATTAATTTCTGATGCAGTTGACCAGGTTAAAATAACTTTATTATCAACAACTTGACCTTTAAAGCTATTTTCAACTAACTCAACAGGCAATGAACTTTCATTTTGTGCACTTGAAGGCACCACACCAGATGCTAAGTTAGCAAATTTAACAGCTTTTGTTGCCGTAATATCATTATTTCCATTAGCAGCAGTATTAGCTGGATACATTGTGAATGGTTTGGAATTATTATTACTAATGAACATTACAAATTGAATTGGATTTTGTGGATTGTAAGCTGTTACACCTGTTGCACCTGTTAAATCTGCAATAGGTAGTTTAATTTTTACATTTGAGATATCGCAATAATTTGGTAAATCTTTTACATATACATAACTACCTGCAATGTTTTTAAACAATTTAGCAACAGGAAAACTACTACTTTTACTTTTTACAACTTCAATGTGATAATCTATCTTTTGTGTCATACCTGTATAGTTTACACCATTGAAAATTAGATCAGTTCCGTTTGTTCCATCTGGATCTACATCAATAGCTACATTATATTTATCATTATCTATTAAAGAGCCACCAGTAAATGCAAAGTAAATATTATAAGCATCCCAAGTAACATAATAATCTGTTGAGTTAGATGTTCCTAATTTTTCATTTGCTCTAAAACCAACATCTACTGGAGTACCTGCAGCTAATGATGGATTATTATAAGTTGTTGAACCATTGTCAATTACTGTAATAGTATAGTTATTTCCTGAATTAGTATTGTAATTTAATGTAAACATATCATAATCAGCAGCTAATTCTTCTTTTGTAGATGTTAATACATAAAATTTAACTGTAGTGTTTTTAGGTAAATATGGAAATTCAAAACTTGCACTTGTACCGCTTACAGAGTTTGTAATATCAACAGCTGTTGATGTAGCCCAGTTATCTGTTGTATATCTTAAATATACTCTTTCCTGAGGTGATTTATTACCACTTAATGTTATATTAACTGTGGCTTTTTGATTGTTTGTAATTGTATCAGATGGGGAAATTTGAACATTGGTAATTGTAATGGGTTGTGCATCTGTTTCCATTACACAAAAATCAACACCACCATTTTGAGAATATTCTGCATTAAATGTATAATATTTTTGGTCTGCAACATCTAATTTCATATTACAAGTGTTGTTTGAGCCTTCTTTATAACAATCTTTAATTTGATTTAGAGGAATTGGATCAGTATACCAAACCTTATACCAATTATTTCCGCCATCATTAAATAAAAATTCTCTTGTTCCTGATCCAGTTGCTTGAATTGTAATACTTTTGACAAAACCTCTTTGAGATAATGCTACGCCAGGTGAGGTTGTCCAGATGCCACTATTTAAATTGTGGTGAATGTTTAAAACGCTCTGTGCATACAACATTAAAGTTGCTGCAAAGAAAAATAAAAACTTTTTCATAACTACTCCTATGATTTGGTTATTAAATAATATTGGTTATAAGAAAATTATAGAAAGTATAATTTTCAAAATTAATATTAAATAATTTTTCATTTAAAGTCAAATTAATTTTTAAATATTTTTTATTTAACAATAGAATTATATTAAATTAATATACAACAACCGTTTACAATAATAAATTTGATATTTGATAATGTTATAAAATTTGTTTAATGAGAGTTAAAAAAAACAGCCGTCTTGATACGCTATTATAAGCTTTAAGACGACTGTTTAAAGAAAAAAGTAAAGCCTAAAAATTACATTCCCATTGTTCCTTGATTTTCATTTTCTTTATTTCTACCATCATCAAGGTTTCTTGTTTTGATAGGCTTAAAATTGTTTATGTTATATGTTAAAGTTAAACTAATTTCTTGCCCCATATTTGGTTTGAAATACATCCTATTTGTGAAATTACTTCCATATTGTTGGTAATCAAATTTCATAGATTTGAATAAATCGTTTATGCTTAGTGTAACATTAAGTTTTTTATCAAAGAAATTTTTCTTTAATGCAAGATAAGTAAAGGTAAATTTCGGAGCTTTAACTTTGTCGCTTTTATAACCGGGATTATAGTATATACTTATATTAGTTTCTATATCATATGGTAATTTAATCATTGCAAAATAATTAAAATTCCAGCTTGTATATTCAGAATTTAAATTTTCGTTATAAAAATTGCCATAATTTTTATTATGAAATACATTAACAAAAAAATTCATCATTAACCATTGAGCAAATGGGCTACCAGCTCCAAAACTAATACCGTAGTTTTCTTGTTTACTTAAATTTGTCCAGGAAGAATATTGAACACTATCGTTTATCATATAGGTAAATCTTTCAAAGTTACCTTTGGAGTTATTATAATACGCTGTTAAATTTGCATATGCAACAAAATAATTAAAGCTATAAGTTAATTCATAATTATGTGTATAAACTTGTTTCAAAGCTGGGTTTCCTTCCTGTATCATTAATCTATTGATAGTTTTGAAAGGATTTATAGCCCATAGGTTTGGCCTTGTAACTCTTTTATTGTAGGATATTTTTATTGTATTGTAATCATTTAATTTTCTGCTCAAATAGATTGATGGATATAGGTCATTAAAATTTTTATCAAATTTTATTTGAGATGTTTTTTGATTTGCGTTGTTTCTAACAATTTCATATCTCAAACCTGTTTGTAATGTAGTTGATGAATCTATTTGATACATATAGTTTAAATAAGTAGCTCCAATATTTTCGATATATTCAAATAAATTACTTACTCTATTTCTATCTGAAAAATCATCGAGTGTCTGATAATTTTCAAAAAATTTATAATCTGATATTTTATCGCGATAGGTATAACTTAAACCCGCTTCTAATTTTCCATTATAAAATTGAGGATTTGTGTAATCTAATTTATAAATCAAATAATAATTATCTGTTTTAGTGGTTGTTTTTTGTATATTTTGTAATGGGTCGTAGGAGTAATTATAAAAAGAATTGTTATTATCATCGCCGTTGTTGTAATTGTAGAAAATATCCGATGTAAGTTCGTGCCCTTCATCATCTAACTTGTATTTATAGAATAATGAAAATTTACTATCTTTGTTATATCTTTTGCCCCTTACATTAAAATCTATTGTATTTAATAACAAATTATTGTTCAAATAATTATTAGAAGATCCTGCTTGATTAAAATTAACATCTCTTTGATTATAAGCTACATATGTGGTTATTGAATGATTGTCATTAATATTATAATCTAAACCTAACTTTAAATCATAGCTATCATAGTTATATTTATTATTCATTTTACCCAAATATTGAGTTTCTCCATTAGTAACTTTATTTGTTCTTGTAATTTCTCCAGTTCCTTTATTTAGACCATTAAATTGAGAAAAATCTGCAAAGATATTATAACTATCGAATCTATAATTTGTATTTATTGTAGCGTTATAATTTTCTTTAGTTGAAGCTTTTCCTAAAACTCTTGCGTTGTAATTATCACCGGTATTTTTTTTAAGAATAATATTAATAATGCCACTATCTCCTTCGGGATCGTATTTAACAGATGGAGCTGTAACCACTTCTATTTTATCAACCATAGTAGCAGGCATTTGCTCTAAGGTTTTAGAATCCGAAAGCATAGGTTTACCATCGATTAAAATAATCACACCGGTTTTTCCTCTTACAGAAATATTGCTTTCGTTATCTACACTAACAGAAGGAGTATTTCTTAAAACATCAATAACAGTACCACTTGAAGCAGGAGATTGCTCTACATTTACAACTTGCTTATCTATATGATTTTCAATAAGCGCTCTTTGCCCTTTTACTTCAATTTCGGATTTGATAAATGTTTTAGGGACAAGTTGGATTTTTCCAAGTGCAATATTTTGCTTTGCTGGTGTTAATAATATATCTTTGATATAATGAGTTTTGTAACCTATAAATGTAATTTTTATGTTATATTTACCAAACATAATTTTATCAAAAGTAAACTTACCCTGGTTATCAGTAACCAATCCATTTTCTGGTTTATTTTCATTTTCTTTATATATTACAATACTCGCATATTCAACAGGTGAATTAGTAATAGAATCTACAACTTGCCCTGTTATTTTAGTATTTAACTGAAAATTTTGAGCATATGTAATTGAAATAAAAACTAAACCAAACATTATGTTTCTTAATTGCATTTTTAACCCTTAATTAGTTTGTCATATATATAGACAAGTTGTTGATTAAATTAGTTACATTTTCGGAGTTAAATAATTGTTAAACAGATTTATATTTGATTTTTATAAGATTTAATAATGTATTAAGGCTAATATTATTTGTTCATATAGATATAATGTTACAACAAAAAAAGGTTGCTGCAAAATAACAACCCGAAGACCGGACTAACCGGACGTAGAGTGATGGCGACCGCAATCGTATCGAGACGGACGGCGTGCCAATTCGTAATTTTTGTGGCTGATTACATAGTATTCTAGGTATATTATGTTACCTACAAAGAATACTTTCATATCTACATGGCTCTTAACGACTTACTACATAAATCTTACACATTGCTACAGAAAATACAATGCTTGCTACAGGGCCCTTATAGGGAACGTGTAAAGTCTTTACAGGCCCCTTACAGGTTCCTTACAGGGAGTCTGTAAGGAACCTATAGTAAAACGCAATTTTTATGTAATAATTAAGGTTTTCGATTTTGGTACGGATACATAATTTTATATAACCTTCGTTTATTATATCAAATTTAAATAAAAAAATCTTTTACTCTTAGAAAAATAAACTAACATTTTCCGCAATAATTTCTTTTTACTTGATTTTAAATAAAATAATTTGTAATTTGAGATTTAGTTTAAATTATATTTAATTATTGCGAGGTAGTATGGAATTTAAAATTTTGGTGCTTGTAAAGCAAGTACCCGATACAGCTAATCTTTCTGGCGATGTAATGCAGGAAGATGGAACAGTTAATCGTTCAAAATTACCTGCTATATTCAACCCGGAAGATAAAGTAGCTTTAGAATTAGCATTACAGGTAAAGGATAAATATCCTAACTCGAAGGTGAGTGTAATCACAATGGGTCCCCCAAGAGCAACAGATATTTTAAGAGAGTGTTTATATATGGGCGCCGATGAAGCTTATCTTATAACAGATAGAAAATTTGCCGGTGCGGATACTTTAGCTACATCGTATGTTTTAAGTGAAGCTATTAAAAAACTTGGCCATTTCGATTTAATATTTGGCGGAAGACAAGCTATCGATGGAGATACTGCTCAAGTTGGTCCTCAAACTGCAGAAAAATTAAACCTCCCTCAAGTTACTTATGCTCAACAAATTTTGGATATTACACAAACTCACATTTCTATAAAAAGAAAAATAGAAGGCGGAACAGAAGTTGTTAAAGCTAAAATGCCCGTTTTAATTACTGTTATCAAAGAAGCTGCTTTCCCAAGGCCTTTTTCTGCTAAAAGAGTTATGGCTTATAAATCTGCAAAATCCTTATTAGAATTAGAAAAATTAGTTGAAGGTAACTCACTTTTATACATCGATACACTTACACAAGAATATAAAGATAAAGGTCTTTTTATCCCTACTTTTACAATGGATGAGTTACAACTAGATCCCGATAAATGCGGTGTAAAAGGATCTCCAACAAAAGTTTATAAAGTTGAATCTGTTGTATTGGCAAGTAAAAGTCACGAACTTTTTGAACCATCTAAAACTGCAATTAGCAATCTTATTGATAGACTAATGGCAGATCATATTTTTGGTTAAAAGGAGAATATAATGGAAAATATATCAAAAGATGTTTTTGTATTTGTTGAACAAAATCGCGGCATACCTGCAGATGTAAGTTTTGAATTACTTACAAAAGGTAGAAAATTAGCCGATAAATTAGGTGGCGAATTAAAAGCCATCGTTCTTGGTTACAATGTTGAAGATATTGCAAAAGAAACTTTTACATACGGTTCCGATGAATGCTTTTTAGTTGACCATCCTGAACTTAAATATTTTAGAACTTTACCTTACAGTAATGCTCTTGGCGATTTAATTTTAACTTATCAACCAAGAATTGTATTATTTGGTGCTACAATAATAGGTAGAGATATTGCCCCAAGATTAGCATCCAAAACTAAAAGTGGCTTAACAGCCGATTGTACAGATCTTCAAATTTCTGATGTAGTTTACTTAAAACAAGATTACAAAGATTTATTATTACAAATCAGACCCGCTTTTGGCGGAAATATTATTGCAACAATCATAACTCCTGATACAAAAATACAAATGGCTACAGTTCGGGAAGGTGTGATGCAAAAAATTCCTGTTTCCAATCCTAAAACTCCTAAAATCACTAAAATTGAATATAAGCCCTCTGAAGTAGATAATTTAGTTGAAGTTATAGAACAACATATCGAAGAGAAAAAAGTTAACTTAAAAGCAGCTCCAATTATTGTAGCTGGCGGATACGGAATGGGATCAAAAGAAAATTTCCGTTTGATACACGAATTAGCAAAAACCATAGGCGGCGAAGTTGCAGGTTCTCGTGCTGCTGTTGATGCTGGTTTTATCACTCCCGATAGACAGGTTGGGCAAACAGGCGTTACTGTTAGACCTAAATTATACATAGCTTGTGGAATATCGGGCGCTATCCAGCATCGAGCCGGCATGCAGGAATCAAACAAGATTATTGCTATCAATAACGATCCCGATGCCCCAATTTTTAGCATAGCTCACTATGGCATCGTTGGAGATGTAACTGAAGTCATTCCTATGTTTATTGAAGCTTACAAAAATAAACTTAAGTAAAAGGTATCATTATGGCAAACTTTTTCACAGATAACAAAGACATACTTTTCCATTTTAACAGATTCAAATTACAGGATATTGTAAAAATCCTTGAAAATGATTACAAAGAAAGAGAACAATATAAATACGCACCAGAAAATTACAATGATGCTGTTGAAAATTTTTACAAAGTTCTGGAAATTGTCGGCGACCTTTCAGCTAATTTTATTGCACCACGCGCAGCAGAAGTAGATAATGAAGGCGCCCATTTTCACGATGGAAAAGTAGAATATGCAAAAGGAACTAAAGAAAATCTTGAAGTTCTTTCCAAAGCTGATTTGATGGGAATGACAATCCCACGAAAATATGGCGGGCTAAATCTGCCTCACACAATTTACTTGATGGCAATAGAAATGATATCAAGGGCAGATGCTTCTTTGATGAATATTTACGGATTACAAGATATAGCTGTTACAATTAATAAATTTGGAAGTGAAGCACAAAAAGAAGAATTTATTCCAAAATTCACAACGGGCGAATATACGGGCGCTATGGCTCTTACAGAACCAGATGCCGGCTCAGATCTGCAAGCTGTTAAATGTATGGCATATCAAGATGAACACGGTCAATGGAGATTACGCGGTGTTAAGCGTTTTATCACCAACGGTAATGCTAATGTGTTGCTCGTTCTTGCAAGAAGTGAACAAGGAACAAAAGATGGTCGCGGGCTTAGTATGTTTGTTTGCTACGGTGACGAAACCGTTAAAATTCGCAGAATTGAACATAAACTCGGTATTAATGGCTCCCCTACTTGCGAAATTCAATTTAATGATACTCCTTGCCAGCTTGTTGGACAAAGAAAATTCGGGCTTATTAAATATGTAATGGATTTAATGAATAGTGCAAGAATTGGCGTAGCAGCGCAAGCTCTCGGTATTTCACAAGCCGCTTACGAAGAAGCACTCCAATATGCCAAAGAAAGAGAACAATTTGGAAAACCAATTATTGCACTACCTGTTATTTCCAATATGCTTATCGATATGAGAGTTACATTAGAAACCAATAGGTCACTTTTCTACAGTGCGGTTCAATCCGTTGATAGAAAAGAGGCACTTGAATTGTTAATTGAAAGATTAAAAGAAGAAGGTAAATCCACTGCCGAAGAAAATTTAAAGCTCAAACAAGCCACAAAAGTAGCTGCGCTTTTAACTCCTGTTACTAAATATTTCCTTACAGAAGCAGCTAATCAAATTGCCTATGATGCTCTTCAAATTCACGGCGGAACGGGATATATGAAAGAGTTTAGAGTTGAAAGATTAACAAGAGATGCGCGTATCACAAACATTTACGAAGGAACTTCTCAATTACAAATTGTTGCTGCAATTGGCGGCGTAATTAACGATGTCTTAGCAGATTTCTTCGAAGAACATTCTACTAAAAATTATCCTGGCAATTTAACACAACTTTCTGAATTAGTTAAAGAAATTCGTAATATTTACATCGATGCTAAAAATTATGTTACAGATAAAAAAGACACTGCATTTTTCGATACAGCCGCTAAATACTTAGTTGAAATTTATACTTTTGCTTATGTTGGATACCTCGTTTTAGACGAAGCTATTGAAGAACAAAGAAAAGTATTCATTGCTAATAGATACATCAAAAGATCATTAGCAAAAGCTAAAGAATATTTAGAAATGATTAAAAACGATACATTTGTTGATATTATACACACACAAGAAATATTGGGATAATTTGTTAATATATTGTAGATAAACAATTCTATTAAATAAGTATAAAATTGGTCGTCAAGAATTCTCTTAATCAAAATGAAGAGTTTATTTTGACGACCTTTTTTCAAACTTATTCATTATAAACCCCTTTTACAATATATTGATAATAAATGAATTATGAAACTAGTTTCAACTGTTATGACTATTAATATTTCATAAAAATTACCCAAAAAGACTGCCCATAATTTTACAGACAGTCTTTAAAATAAAGTCTTATACTAATACTAGCAATTCACAAAGACCTTTTTTTAAAAAATATCTCTTATTTTATTTTTAAATTGCTATTTCCTACCCATTGTCCACTCATATTCAATTATTGCAACAATATAGTTATAAAGTTCTTGCAGATAATTTGTTTTAGCTTGATTTAACAATAATTCCGCATCTTGCAAATCTGAAAGTTTTGATAAGCCTTTTTTAAATCTACTTTCAACAAGTTTATAATTCCTTTCTGCATATTGTACCGTCTCATAAGTAACTTTTAAGTTCAAATTTGCCTCATCAACTTTAGATTTTGCCACTTTTATTTCCGTTTTCAAAGCTCTTTTTAAGTTGTCAATATTATTTAGGATAATATCTTTTTCAATTTTAGCTTGCTCAACTTTTGATGAAACCTTAAAACCAGAAAATATTGGAATTGAGATATTTATTCCAACAAATGCAGAATTAGGCCAATAATAGTGAGAAAATTTGAAATTATTTTGTTCCGTCATAACTTTATATTGTCCGAATAAAGCAACTGTTGGAAGATGTCCTGCAAACTCAGCATTTATTAATTCATCTGTTGCTTTGCTTTGTAATTCCAAAATTGAGAGTTCTTTTCTATTCTGCAAAGCAAAATTATATGATGTTTCAAAATCAAATTCACTAAAATTATTTGGAAACTGTAACTTATCCAACAAAACAAAATCACTATCATCAGGATAATTCATTAATAATTTTAAATAAGACTTTGAATTTTTAATAGCGTTATCTAATTTAATAATATTAGGATAAATATTTTGCATAGCAACATAAGCCGTCAAAGTATCCACTTCCAAAGCATAATCTTGCCTATACAATACTTTAACATCATTAAATCTTTGTTTAGCTCTTTCATAACTTTGTTGAACAAGTTTCTTTTGCTCTTCTAAAATCAAAATATTGTAATACGCTTTTTTTACTTCTTTTTTTAGTTCTAAAACTTTATTTTCATAAATCTCATTGCTCATTTCATTAACAACTTTAGCAGCTCTTATGCCAGCATTAATTGCACCACTAAATAAAGGTTGAGAAAGCTCAAAAGTAAGAGAGTAAGAATTATCAGATCCAATTTCAACAGGCACATTAACACCAGGTTTTCCAAAAAATATTCCTGGCATATAAAACACATTTTTTTTAAGACTTCTCATATACATTGCCGATGCCGAAAGATTAGGATAGGCATTAGCGTAAGCTTCTCTGACTTGTTCATCTGTTTTGAATTTATTCATTCTTGCATTTTTAAGTTCGATATTATTCTTAATAGCATAACTTATTACACTATCAAGAGTAAATCCTTTATTTTGAGCAAATGCATTATTAGAAAACAATAACAAGAAAAAAATAATTGTTATTGGTTTAGAATTTAATTTACTTTTAATTTTCATACTGAATTTTTCTCTCCATTCTTCAACTTTTAAATAAACAACTGGAACTAATATTAAAGTTAGAAACAGAGAGCTAATCAACCCACCAACTATAGCGGTTGCCAATCCAGATTTAATTTCAGAACCAGCAGAAATCGAAAGAGCAATTGGCAACATACCAAACACCATCGCAGCTGTTGTCATAATAATCGGCCTGATACGAGTTTTACCTGCATCTATTAAAGCATCATAAGCGGAAAGCCCCTCTGCTCTCATTTGATTTGCTCTATCTACCAATAATATTGCATTTTTAGCAACAAGACCAACAAGCATAATAATACCTAATATTGAAAATATTGTTAAAGTTTTCATCATTAAAGCCAATCCGTATAAAGCACCAATAATTGCAAGCGGCACTGAAAATAATACAACAAATGGATACAACCAGCTATCATATAATGCAACCATAATCAAATAGACAAAAATTATAGCAACAATCAAAGCAATTAATAAATCAGAAAATGAATCTTCTTGAATTTCAAGATCGCCTTCGTAAGTTATTGTAATATCTGATGGAATATTAGCTTTTTCAATAAGTTCTTTAATATCATTGCCAATATCTCCACTTGGTCTTCCATCAGCTTGCGAAAATATTGTAATAGAGCTGTTTCTATTCTTTCTTTCAAGAACACTCGGGCCTATACTTTGCTCGATAGTTGCAAACTGTTGTAATTCAATTAAGTGCCCTTGATTATTAACAAACTTCAATGTCTTTAACTTTTCAGTATTATTTCTATCTACCTTATCCAATATTATTCTAATGTTATATTCTTCATTTCCACCTGGCCTAAATTTAGATTCATCATCTCCCGTATAAGCAGTTCTTAATGCATAAGATATTATATCAGTCGAAAGCCCTAATTGGGACATTTTATCTCTATCTAGCTTTATTTGATATTCCGGTTTCCCATCCTGCGAACTTGTTCTAACATCACGAGTTCCTCGTACACTTGCCACAATAGCTTTCACTTTTTGAGCCGTTTGATAAACTTTATCATAATCCGAACCATTTACAACCACCATAATAGGAGAACCTTCGGACATTCCAAATATACCAACTGGAGTTACTCTTGGTTTTAATCCTGGAATTTGTAATAATTTTTCTTTAATTTCTCTGGATACTTCATTAACGCTTTTTTTCCTCTTTGTTTTATCAACCAGCGAAACTAGCAACTCACTTTTATTATTTGTAACTGTTGTTATAAAATTATCATTTGCATAACCAACATTTGTAAACACTCTTTTAACTTCTGGCATCGCAAGTATAATACTTTCTGCCTGCTGCGTAAGTTCATTATTCTGTTGTAAAGTAAATCTTTCAGGATATTCAATTATAACAGAAAGTTCCCCTCTATCCGAAGGAGTCATGAATTCAGCACCAATAAAACCTAAAGGTAATAACATAAGAGAAGATATCAAAAGCGCTGTTGAGATAGCTATTACTTTTCCTTTACTTTTAAGAGCCCATTTTAATATTCTCAAGTAATGATTCGTTAATCGTTCGAATTGTGTTTCAAAAAAGTTGGCAATATTCCACCAAAAAGAATTTTTATGAATTTCATTAACCTTAGAAAGTCTTGATGCAAACATAGGAGTTAGAGTAAAAGATACAACAAGTGATGATAATGTAGAAACAACTACCACCAAAGCAAATTGTCTTAAAATATTTCCAACAAGGCCAGAAATTAAAGATATTGGCACAAACACCACAACATCAACTAATGTAATAGATAAAGCAGAAAAACCAATTTCATTTCTTCCATCCAATGCCGCCTTCTTTTTATCTTTTCCCATTTCCAAATGTCTGTGGATATTTTCCAGAACAACTATTGAGTCATCCACAAGAATACCAATTACAAGAGAAAGAGCCAAAAGCGTCATTAAATTTAAAGTAAAACCCAATGCCCACATCGCAACAAATGTAGTTGAAAAAGAAGCAGGTATAGCAACCAATACAATAAATGAATTTCTTAAACTATGTAAAAATATTAACATAACAATAGCAACTAAAATTATTGCTAATAGTAAATCCTCGTTAACTGCCCTAGCTGCTTCTAATGTAAACTCCGAATCGTCAGAAGCTATTTCAAATTTCAAATTATACTTTTGATATTCCTGTTCTAATTTTGAAAGTTCATTCCTTACAATTTTTGAAACTTCAACAGCATTAGCGTCCGTTTGCTTATTTATCAAAATACCAACAGATATTTTTTTATTAATTCTTGTGATAGTTTCAATTTCTTTGATGCCATCTTCAACCTCAGCAACATCACTAATTTTTATTGTACCGGAATTAGGAAGAGTAATAATTGGTATATTTTTTATTTCCTCAAGAGATTTAAACTTTGAAGATACCCTCACAATATATTGACCATCTTTATCTTTAATAGTACCAACAGGAAAATCGAGATTACTTGTTTTAATTGCTTGCATTACCTGCAAGATAGATATATTATAATAATTCAATCTATCAAGACTAACATTAATCTTAATTTCCCTTTCTTCTCCACCGACAAAAACAACCTGAGCAACTCCATCAAGCTTGGTAATTGCTGGTTTGATTCTATCTTTCAAAAGTTGATAAAATTCTGTTGCTGGTAATGTTGCAGTAGCACCTAAGCGTAAAATAGGTAACTCGTTAATAGAAAACTTCATTATTGTTGGAGTTTTGATATCTTTAGGTAATGTAGCAACAATTTCATTTACTTTTCTTTGAACATCTTGCAAAGCAATATTTGCATCCGCTGATTGTAAAAACTCAACAAAAACAAAAGATACACCTTCGGAAGATGATGCAAAAACTCTTTTAATTTTATTTACACCTGATACAGCATCTTCAATTGGTTTTGTAACAGATGTTTCAACCTCTTTAGGCGAAGCTCCTGGATATACCGTAATTACAGAAACATAAGGAGGAGTTACCTCGGGGAGCAACTCATAATTTAAATTATTATAGCCATATATTCCTAAAATACCAATTATTATATATATAACTAAAATAAGTCTTGGCCTTTTAATTGCTAATTCAGTTACTGTCATTTTTAATTCCTACTATTTATTAGTTATTTTAACTGTTGCATTATTACTAATATTATTTTGTCCTGCAACAACAACCAAATCACTTTCATTTAAACCTTGAATCACTTCAACTTTGCCGTTAGTTTCTTTACCAACAACAATATCTTTCAAAATTGCAATATTATTTACAACAGTATAAACTTTAGCCTCTTTCAAACTTCCAATTATTGCATTTCTAGGAATTAACAAAGCTTTTCTCGATTGTTCAGATTTGATTTCCACACTTGCAAACATCCCGGCTTTAAGTGGCATTCTCTGAGATGGTTTAAAAACAACCTCTACATTAAAATTATGAGAAAAATCTGCTTTAGGAGTGATAGAAAATATTTTCCCATTTAATGATTTCTGTGGATATAAATCTGATTTAATAACAACAGTTTGACCAGTTCTGCAATTATTAATATAATTTTCGGGCACTTTAAGTAAAACTTTTAAATTCCTATCATCAATAATATTAACAACAGACATACCAGGTGCTAATGTTGAACCAACATTAATAAATTTATCAGTAATAACTCCGCTAATTGGAGATTTTATTGTTGCATCATTTAACTGTCTTTGAGCAACAATAAATTGTGCTTCAGCAGCAGTTACATTTAAATTAGCCATTTCAACATCATTTTGAGTAGCATTATTTTCATTAAAAAGATTTTTAATTCTTTCAAAATCCTTTTTAGCTTTTTCTAGATTAACTTTAGCAGTCATAAAAGCAGCCTTTTTAAGTTCATCATCAACTTTAGCAATCACTTCTCCAGCACTCACTCTTTGTCCAATATTTACTTTCACTGCAAGAACTTTACCAGATGTTTCAGAAATCAAATTAACTTCGCTATTTGGTAAAACATTACCAATTATGGTTATATCATCTTTAATTTCTTCAATAGAAGGATTTACCACAACAACTTCATAACTATATTCCTTAGCAACAATAACTTTTTCTTCCATAGCTTTTTTATTCAATATTAAAATAACTAATATAACGAGCGCAGATAATACTGAAAGTCCAATTACTTTTACTTTAAAACTCATATTTAAACTCCTTATTTTACATTTTCATTTCAGTTGAGTAAATGACTGAATAGTCAATCAAAAATGACCAATCGGTCATCATGAAAATACTATAATGAAAACAATTTTCCAAATAATTACAGTTCAAATTTACCAAATTTAATATTTGTTTAACATATGACTGACTGGTTAGTCATTTTAATTTGGATTTTTTAATAATTTTAATTATTTTTGTTTAGACAAAACAAAACTATTTAAGTTACAATTTTGAAACAAAATATTGTAAGGATAACAAATAATGAGTCAACCACTCACAACAGCTGATAAAATATTAGATAACTCACTAATCCTTTTTGCAGAAAAAGGATATAAGGAAACTACAATAGATGAAATTGCTAAAGCCTGCGGTATTGCTAAAGGTTCTATTTATATTTACTATAAAAGTAAAGAAGAAATTGCACTTGCAGTTTTAAGCAAAAGCATAGAAGAAACCAAAAATGTAATCTTTAGTGTTAAAAATATAGCAGACCCATATAAAAGGATTGCACAACTTATAAAAAAAGGCTTTAAATACATTCTAGATAACGAAAAATATTGGCGTTCACTAAACAATCTTGCTAGTCAATCTGATTTAAAGAAACTTTTCGAAAAAAATTTTTTCGAGTATCAAAATATCATTATTACCCAAATTAGTATTTATTTAAAAGAGCTCGGCATACCCAATTATAAATTTGAAGCTAAAATGCTTCTTTCATTCTTTGATGGTATTCAATTACATTATTATTATAATCGTGATAAAAAATTTTTTACTGATGCTAAAAAATATCTCCTTAAAAGATACTCAAAAGATTTCTTTGATGTTATAACTAAATTATTGTAACAAAGTTCTAACAATTTATTATTAGAAATATTCAAAGAAGTATCCACAAATTAAAACTATCTCCTTTTTTAAAATTTCACAACCCATAGGAAAAAGAAAAATATACAATAAATTTTTGCATTTATAGAAGTGTGTTGACTTTTATTAGCATATTTTAAGACAAGCATTACATTCACACAGACCATCTTCTAACAAACTATAAAATCAATTCACACAAAACTTTTAACAATTATTATCTTTCACTACAAATACTCCAAAGATATCTTTGTTATAAACTGAGTAAAGTTAAAAATTAGTAATAAAAAAATGAGTTTACAATAATATTATTTATGTAACGATATAAAGAACTTTAGGAATGATTTTGGGTAAATATTTTGGAAAGCTGAGTGGGTTCTAGAAGATTCGAACTTCTGACCTCCACGATGTCAACGTGGCGCTCTAACCAACTGAGCTAAGAACCCATAAAAAAACCCCCTAACACAAAGATTAGGAGGTAAAAGGAGGTATTTATGAAAGTACCGAGAGCCGGAGTCGAACCGGCACGGGGATTACTCCCCACAGGATTTTAAGTCCTGTGCGTCTACCAATTCCGCCATCCCGGCAGATAGCGTTACAAATTATATCAAATTTGAAATACTAATATAATATCTTTTTTCCAATAATGCAAATTTTTTTTAAACTTTTTTATCATTTGCCATAATTTTTTTATATTTATTTTTTAATTTTCAATAATTAAGGTAGAATTATGAAATTAAGTAAATCATTTATCCCTACATTAAAAGAAACCCCAAATGATGCAGTTATTCCAAGTCACATATTAATGTTACGTAGCGGTATGGTCCGTATGCTCTCTGCTGGAATTTATTCATTTTTACCATTAGGCTATAGAGTTATAAAAAAAATTACAAATATAATTCGTGATGAAATGGATAAAATTGGCGGACAAGAGTTTCATCTTCCTGCACTTAATCCAATTGAAATTTGGCAAGAAACAGGAAGAGTTGCCGCTTTTGGCGATACTATGTATCATATAAAAAATAGAGATTATGTTTTAGCCCCTACTCACGAAGAAATTATGACTTATCACGCTAAAAATAATTTGCAATCTTATAAAGATTTACCACAAATTTGGTATCAAATTCAAACAAAATTTAGAAACGAACCTCGCCCTAAAAGCGGTGTTATTCGAGGAAGACAATTCTTAATGAAAGATTCTTACTCTTTTGATGCAACTCAAGAAGGTTTGGATGAATCTTACAACAAACACGCACAAGCATATCGAAACATCTTTAAAAGATGTGGTATAGATTTCTTTGTAGTTGGTGCCTCCTCCGGTGCTATGGGAGGAAGTGGTTCCGAAGAATTTATGGTTAAATCTGACGCTGGCGAAGATACAGTAGCATATTGCAAAAATTGTGGATATGCTGCCAATGTTGAAGTTGCCACTTCAATCATAGAACCTATTGCAAGAGATAATCACTCAGACGAATTAAAAGAAATTCATACTCCAAATGTTAAATCCATAGATGAACTTTGTGCTTTCTTGAATATCAAAGAAGAACAAACTGCAAAATCAAGAGTTTATATTCACGAAGGTAAACCCGTTTTAGTTTTAATGTGCGGTAATGATGAAGTAAATGAAACTAAACTCGAAAAAGTTTTACCTGGCAATCTACGCCCTGCCCATCCTGACGAATTGGTTGAAATTGCCGGAGCAAATGCTGGCTCGATTGGTCCTGTTGGTTTCAAATACAGAATAATTGCAGATTTAAGATTAAAAGATAGAAACAACCTCTACAGCGGTGCAAATAAAGACGATTATCACATCTATGGAATTGATTTACAAAGAGATGTTCAAAATATTGAATATTACGATTTACGAATAGTAAAAAAAGGTGAAAAATGTCCTAAATGCCAGAGTGAAATAGATGTATTTAAAGCAATCGAATTAGGTCACATCTTCAAACTCGGCACAAAATATACAGAAGCATTAAACGTTCAATATCTTGATGAAAAAGGTCAATCTCATCCTATTATTATGGGAAGTTACGGAATTGGTGTCGAAAGAGTTGCAGCTTGCTATATCGAAAATAACTATGATAAATATGGCATTATATGGAACAAAGCATTAACTCCTTTCGATTTCCACTTAATCTGCTTAAATGTAAAAAATCCAGATGTTATAAACTTTGCAAACGAAGTTTACGAAAAAATACAATCTAAAGGCTATAGTGTTTTATTTGACGATCGAGATGCACAACCCGGTTTCAAATTCAACGATGCAGATTTAATTGGTATCCCATTACAAATTATCATTGGAGAAAAGAAATTAAAAAATAATGAAATTGAATTAAAAATCCGTCGAACCGGCGAAAAATTCTCCGTTGCAAAAGAAAGTGCAATTGATGAAATTATTAAAACTTATGATACCAAAGTGGATTAATAAAAAAAAAGCTGTCATCAAGACAGCTTTTTTAATATATTTCCAGCTCACTAAAAAAGAATTTAATTTCATTCAAAGCATTTTCAGGGGAATCTGAACCATGTACACAATTCTTTTTGTTATCCTCAGCATAAAGTTTTCTTACAGTTCCTTCTTCTGCTTTAGCAGGATCTGTTGCTCCTATTAACTTTCTATAATCCTCAACTGCATTATCTTTTTCTAAAACTACTGGAATGCATGGACCACTCGTCATAAATTCAATCAATCCATCAAAAAAAGGTTTACCCTTATGTATTGCATAAAATCTTTCGGCCTGGTCCTTAGTTAAATAAACCATTTTCATTGCTATAATTTTAAATCCCGCTTTAATTATCATGTCTAATACTTTTCCAGTATTACCTTTTTCAACACAATCTGGTTTTAAAATTGCTAATGTTAACATTTTTACTCCATTTAATTATAAAAAACTAATGCAAATATAAAAATTAATTTGCATATTATAATTATAAATATTATTTTAATAGAAAAAATTAAATTTTACCGCAATGCATAATAATAACTATCCATTGTTTTTAACTTCAATTCCTCCTAAGGAAATTGAAAAACACAAAAAAACGATAAGTTCGTGGAAGATGTTTACATCTCAAATAATATCCTTAAATCGAGCATCTGAAATAGAAATTTTAGAACCATTTTTTCCGAATGTGCTTTTTTTTAAAATTGATGAAAAATCCTCTATACATAGCAAACTTATTGATATAAATCATTTTATTAATTTTATCAAGAATAACCCAAATAAATATTTTGCGATAATTAATGCAGATATTGAATTTGGTCAATACCCACTTCAAGATTGGAATAAAATTTTGTATTATTTGAATTATTACGATTTAATAATTTCGAATAGAAAAAATTATGAATACTCTTATCATGATAGTGAACTTTATTATTATGGTTTTGATTTTTTTCTATTTAAGAAAGATTTAGTCAACATTATTCCATACAATGAATTTGCCCTTGGAACAGTTGTTTGGGATTATTTATTCCCAGTGTTTACGATATTTAATAATCATAAATTACTTTATTTGACCGAACTACCCATATATCATAAAAAACATAAAGATAATTGGGTACTAAATGATTTAATTATATACAATTATTATTTTTATAATTTATTAAAAAAACATTTTAACTTACCAAACCAAATTGAATTATTTCACTATATCATAAATCAAACTATTTTTAAAACAGACTATTTTGTTTTAAAATTGTTTAATGCATTTTATTTAAAGACTATATATGCCAACTGTAATTTTATTTCTCATAATACTAGTAATATTCTTGCTTATATAAATAATAAATTAAACGAAAGTTTATTAATTGGCACTCAAATTGACAATAGACTTTTACAAGATACAATTAATTTTCTAATCAATATAGATATAATTAAATGGTAACAGCAATAATATCACTATACAATGGAACAAAATTTTTAGAAAGTTGTTTACAAGATTTAATTAATCAAACATTATACAAACAAAATCTGCTTGAAATTGTAATTGTAGACTCTGCCTCAACAGATAATCCAGAAAATATAATATTAAAATATCAAAAACAATACAAAAATATACATTTCATTCGAACTCCTGAAAGAGAATCGCTTTATAAATCATGGAACAGAGCTATTAAATATTCAACTGCTGATTTTATCACCAATGCTAATATTGATGATATTCATAGAAATGATGCTCTTGAGATTTTGATGAAAACCTTAATAAATAATCCTCAAATCGATTTAGTGTACCATAACCATTATTTATCAACTATTTTTAATAAACCTTTTGAATATCATGCAGAACAGAAAATTATAACATATCCTAAATTTGATAATAGAACAATTTATTTGCATTATCCATTTTGTCACCAAAATATGTGGCGTAAAAGTTTACACGATAAAATTGGTTTTTTTGATGAAAATTATTATATTGCAGGTGATCTTGATTTTGCATTTAAATTTTCAATTAAAGGTTTAAAAGCATTACTAATAAAAGAAATACTTGGTGTTCAAATTAGCAGAGATGATCAATTGGTAGTAAACCAAAAATTTAATGAAGAATTTACAAATATTTACAATAATTATTTTAAACCTGAATATATTTTCGAGCTATATTCAAATTTAGGATACTCAGTAAATTCTGATGATGATAAATTTAATTGCTTTAGAGACTTATTTTATAGATTCTTGAAGTATAAATTACCAGGAACTGAAAGTTTTGTTTGCAATATTTATGCAGCTGGAAAATTATTAGATACTATATACAAATATTCAAAAAATGAAATATTTGTAAAAGATTATATAGAAAATGCTTTAAATTATGTCTTCGTATCTAATATTGAGAATTTTATCAAATTTTTGGATAATTTAGATATTTCATTAAAAGAAATAATAAAAAAGTATTTATATGAAAAAGAAATATAATATTGCAATTGTTGGCTGCGGAAGAATCTTAAAAAACCATCTCACAGCAATATCAAATAACAATTTTAATTTAATTGCACTTTGTGATACTAATTTAAATAAACTAAATTCATTAGATTATTCTAATGTTCCGAAATATTCTAATTACGATGAAATGCTACAAACTCATAAAGAAATTGATATAGTTTCAATACTAACACCCAGTGGTTTACATTCAAAGCATTGCATTGATATAGTTAGAAAATATCAAAAAAATATAATCGTAGAAAAACCAATGGCACTCAATCTCTATGATGCTGAAGAAATGATTAAAACTTGTGATGAATATGGTGTTAAACTATTAGTTGTTAAACAAAATCGTTTTAATTTACCAATTTTAAAACTTAAAGAATTTATTGATACAAAAAGATTTGGTAAAATTGTTTTAGGTACCATAAGAGTTAGATGGTCAAGAACACAAGAATATTATGATATGGATAGTTGGAGAGGCACATGGAGTTTAGATGGTGGTGTTTTAGCAAATCAAGCATCACATCATATTGATTTACTTCTATGGACCATGGGCGAACCAATATCAGTTTTTGCAAAAAGTGGAACATATTTACATAATATCGAAGTAGATGATACAGCAGTTGCTATAGTTAAATTCAAAAGTGGAGCATTAGGTTTAATAGAAGCAACTACTTGTGCACGACCACATGACTTAGAAGGATCTATATCAATTTTAGGAGAAAAAGGCAATATGGTTATAGGTGGCTTCGCTGTCAATAAAATTATTAGTTGCGATTTTACAGATATGCGTAAAGAGGAAAAAGATGAAATTTTTGAAAAATACAACGAAAATCCACCAAATGTATATGGTTTTGGTCATATCAAATTTTATAAGAATGTGTATGAAAGCTTATTGCATAGAAAAAAAGCTTTAGTTGATGGTTTAGAAGGTTATAAATCACTTGAATTGATAAATGCAATTTATGAATCTGTGGAAACAGGAAAAGAAATTTTTTTAAGATATCAGCCAAAATTTTCTCGAATGGGAAAGTAATATGAAATCGGTTTATTTATTTTTAAATAAAAATATCGGACTTACTACATTTGTCCATCTATTATCATTTAAAGATAAGTATGACATCACTATAAAAGCTATCTTCATAAGTGAAAACAGCAAATTTTTAAAGAAATATATTAGTTTATCGAATACATACAATATTCCGCTTTATACTAATTTAAACTTTCTTTCTGAATTAGAACTAGTTGATTTTATTTTTTCTGTTCAATATGATAAAATTTTAAAAAAAGAGCATTTAGAAAAAGCAAAAATTACTGCTGTTAATCTACATATGGCACCATTACCTAAATATCGCGGTTGTAACCAATTTTCTTTTGCTATAATAAATAAAGAAAAAGAATTTGGTACAACTCTGCACATAATGACAGAACAGGTTGACAGCGGTGATATAATTGCACAAATTAAATTTAATATCCCAGAATCCTGTACTGCCCAAGAATTATTTGAATTAACTGAATTTTATAGTGTTAAACTTTTTGAGGAGAATATCGAAAAAATTTTAAATAATCAGTTTTCTAAAATACCTCAAGATAGATTTGTTAATATAAAACCTACACATTATTATAGAAAACAAATTAATGAAATAAAAAAAATTAATCCTGATTGGGGAAAAGAAAAAATGATAAATCATATACTGGCAACTACATTTAAAGGATTTGAACCCCCTTATATTGAAATTAATAACAAAAAATATTATATAATTCCAGAAGATAATTTAAAGAGTTTTTAATGAAAATACCTCTAATGGATATATCTTGTGAAAAATCCATATTAAATGAAATTCAAGAAAAAATATATTCAATTATTTTACGAAATGACTTTATTAATGGTAAAGAAATTGAATTATTTGAAAACAATTTTGCAAAATTTGTTAACAATAATTACTGTGTAAGCTGTTCAAATGGAACAGATGCACTAATATTAGCATTAAAAACACTTAATATAACAAATAATGATAAAGTTATAGTGCCCGTCAATACCTTTATCGCAACTGCAGAAGCGGTCACTGCAGTAGGTGCCAAAATTGTTTTTGTTGATTCTCAACCAGATAGTCTGGAAATAAACTATCAGCAAATTGCTGATATTCTTGAAAATGATACAAAAAAAGAAATAAAGGCTATAATACCTGTTCATCTTTATGGACATATGAACAATATTTTTTTAATACAGGAAATAGCAAAGAAATTCAATATCAAAGTAATCGAAGATTCTTCTCAAGCACATGGTGCAAAATATAAAAATATTTCACCGGGCGAATTATCCGATATAGCAACTTATTCCTTTTATCCAGGTAAAAATCTCGGTGCCTTTGGTGATGCTGGTGCCTTAACAACAAATAATTATGATTACTACATCAAAGCAAAAATGTTAAGAAATCATGGAAGGTATAATAAAAAATATGAACATGAAATTGAAGGTTATAATATGCGATTAGATACTATTCAAGCTGCGATTTTGGATGTCAAATTAAAATACCTTAGTCAATACAATCAAATGCGTAAACAAAAAGCAGCTTTATATAATTCCTTATTAGAAAATACCGGTGATTTGATATTACCAATTTTTGATAATGATATTTATCAAGATGTTTGGTACATTTACACTATAAGAACTAAGTTTAGAGATAAACTCCAAAATTATCTTTTAGAAAATAATATACAAACTGGAATATATTATCCTATACCATTACATTTACAAAAAGCATATCGATATTTGAATTATGATAAAGGTAAATTTCCAAAAGCAGAAAAAATTGCTAATGAAATACTTGCTCTGCCCTTGTGGCCTTTTATCCAAGATGATACTATTTATTACATCTGCCAGAAAATAAAGGAATTTTATTAAAAAATGTGTGGCATAGCTGGAATTTTTCATTTAAATAAAAAGGTAGAAGAAAAAGAAATTCTTTCAATTACAAATTCTCTAAATCATCGTGGTCCAGATGACTTTGGGATATTTATTGACAATAATATTGCTTTAGGTCACAGAAGATTATCTATACTTGATTTATCATCTAAAGGAAGAAATCCATTTTATAAAAAATTTTCAGATAACACAGAATATTATATAGTCTACAATGGTGAAATTTTTAATTTTATAGAATTAAGAAAAGAAATGATATCTGATGGATATCATTTTGAAACCGAAACAGATACTGAAGTAATTTTAGCAGTTTACCATAAATACGGTATTAATGCTCTTCATAAATTTAACGGTATGTGGGCATTCGCTATATATAATCCACATGACAAAACAATTTTACTTTCAAGAGATAGATTTGGTATCAAACCTTTATACTATTGCACAACTCCTTCTTCAT
>ERZ795045.17-NODE-17-length-202153-cov-10.169309_pt1 | contig 202153 bp, 199 predicted proteins | sample MGYA00375129_ERZ795045 | MGnify/ENA primary metagenome ERZ795045 (study PRJEB30174, sample SAMN05720166) | activated sludge metagenome | isolation source: anaerobic digester from wastewater treatment plant | place: Japan | collected 2015-05-15 ...
AAAAGAGCCGGAGCAAATACCGTGAACAGTGTAAGGCAGGTAAAGAAACTGCTCGATGAATTGAAGATACCTTATTCCAGTTTGATAGATCAGTCGCTTTACACTGAAAAGGCCATCAACAACCTGTTGAAGAATTTGGTACTCGGATTGATCGGTGCTGCAGTGGTCGTCATGGTATTTGTCCTGGACATAAAGAGCACGATCATTGTCTCTTTGAGCATACCCATTTCATTGATAGTCGCGATCGTTTTGATGTACTTGTTCAGGATAAATATCGATCTTCTGACACTTGGTGGTCTGACAATGGCCGTTGGTATGTTGGTGGACAATGCGATTGTGGTCTTTGAAAACATATACAGGTACAAATCAGAAAATCTGCCCTATGATGAAGCGGCGGCAAAGGGCACGAAAGAGGTCTTTGGCGCTATCTTCGCATCTACTGCCACAACGATTATAGTTTATGTGCCACTGCTTTTCACAGAGAGCTTTGCCGCAACCATGTTCAAATATTTCGCTGCAACACTTTCGCTGTCTCTTGGCGCATCTCTTTTGGTTGCAGGAATACTCATTCCAGCAGGTTCTCGATGGGTAGAAAGTAGGAAAATGCAGACCTTTGAGCGTGTGAAAGAACATTACAAGGTCACCCTCCGCAAGGTGCTGAAAAGAAAATGGGCAGTCTTGGCATTTTCAGTTCTTGTCGTTGTTCTTTCGATCTGTTATATTTTCACCAGACCAAGGAGTTTCATTCCAGAATTTGCCACCAATACTTTGACAATAACGGTGAAGGCGAAGAATCAGGCAGGGTACAGGAAAACTGCGGAAATCACAAAGCAAATAGAGGATTTCATACTCGGCAAGAAGGACAAGTACGGAATCCAGACCGTTTACTCCGATATCGGTATCAACAGTGAGTTTTCACAGATAATAGGTGGCGCGAGTGAAGACAAGGCGACGATAGACATCTGGTTCACAGGTAAGAGAACACAGTATATCAGAAACAAAGAGAGGTTACTGAAAGAGATCTCAGCTTTGAAGATAGAAGAAGCAGAGATTCAGATAAGCCAAACGGATTTTCTCTCGGAGATCTTTGGATATCCTTTGACAGTCGAATTAACGGGTAAAGACCTGGACAAACTACTAAATACGGCCCGTAGTCTAAGAGATGAACTTGCACGTCAAAAGATCGGCGAGGTCGCCATCAGAGGTGAAAGTACGGTAGAAATTCTTTTGGTCGACATCGACAGATCCAAGTCAATCTTTTCTGGCTTGATACCGGGCCAACTGTTTATGGATCTTCAGTATTACACAGTTGGAAAACCATTCGGCACTTTGAATACAAATTACGGGATACTCCCTGTGTATGTTAAAACAGGACAGATTGAAACAGTAGACGATATCGCTCATGTTCTCTTTAAGAATATCAGAGGACAAGAACTGCCATTAGATGCCTTGAGTCAGATCGACAAAAAAATAACGGCGGGTTCGATCGCTCATAAGAATGGCCAAAGAGTTGTATATGTTGATGTTTTGAAATCACCTTACACAGTGTCACAACTGACAAAACTCGTCCAAGGCACAATTTCTGGGTTACAGATGAACGATGTGAATTATTCTCTCGGTGGGCAAAAGACGTCGCTGGATGTTCTGATGAAGGAATTCAGGACAATAATAATCATAGCTGCATTGCTTGTTTACATGCTTTTGAGTGCTCAGTTTGAATCACTCGCAATACCGTTCATAATTTTCACAACCGTTCCCGTCGCGGCAGTAGCACTTGCCTTAGTTATGATGGTCTTTGGCTATGTCTTGAATCTTCCTGTCTTGGTAGGTACATTGACGTTGATCGGTGTCGTTGTGAACAACGCGATAGTCATGATAGCCTTTATTCGACAGAGAATGGACGGTGAAAGACCTCTGCGCCAAACGATAATTGAATCGGCAGCTTTGAGATTGAGACCCATACTCATGACAACCTTAACAACCATAATTGCCTTGCTTCCGGTGGCACTGAGTGCAGGTGAAGGTTCTGAACTTGAATCACCAATAGCATGGGTTGTCGCTCTTGGATTAGCAATCACAACGTTATTCACTCTCTTCGTGGTCCCAGTGCTTGTGGAAATCTTTGCAAGAGGTTTCACAATGAAGCGGGAAATTTCAAGCAAAAATCAGTAATTTCATGAAAATAGCCGATTCTTGTTGATCTCTGTGTGTGCCAAACATTTTGAAAGAATATTCACTTTTGACTGGTGAGCAGATTTGTGGTAACGTTTACGTTGGGGAGGTGAATGACTTTATGAGGAGATTTCTGCTGTTGGTATTGGTTCTAAGCACGGTTTTTGTGTTTGCGCAGTCAAAACTCGTCATCTGGTGTTCAGAAAAACAAGTGGACATTCTGCAGAAACTTGCCGAGGAATTCAAGGCAAAGTACGGAGTAGTTGTCGAAGTTCAGTATGTCAACTTTTCAGACATCAAGCCGAAATTCCTGACAGCAGCTCCAGAAGGTCAGGGAGCAGATATCATAGTCGGTGCACACGACTGGGTAGGTGAACTTGTTGTCAACGGTCTTATCGATCCGATTCCAAGTTTTCCCGAGCTCAACCAGTTCTATGAAACTGGATTGAGTGCGTTTTCTTATGGTGGTAAACTGTACGGACTGCCCTATGCACTCGAAGCGATCGCACTCATTTACAACAAAGAGTTCGTACCCAACCCACCCAAGACAGTTGATGAAATGATCCAGATCGCCAAGCAGATTGACCAGGAATTCGGTAAAGAAGTAAGGGGATTTATCACATCTACAACGGAATTTTACTATGCTGTACCATTCATTCTCGGAGCGGGTGGCTATGTTTTCAAGGAAACCGCAAAGGGATTGGATCCAAAAGATATTGGACTCGCCAACGAAGGAGCAGTAAAAGGTGTCAACATCATCAAGAGATTCGTCGATGAGAAAGTACTCGATCCAAGCGATAACTATCAAATAATGGATTCAATGTTCAAGGAAGGAAAGGCAGCAATGATAATCAATGGTCCTTGGGCAACCAAGGCCTATAAAGATGCAGGGATAGACTATGGTGTGGCAGTAATTCCAAATGTCGATGCCAATCTGGTGGCGAAGCCGTTCGTTGGAGTCCAAGGCTTCATGGTGAATGCAAAATCACCCAATAAACTCCTCGCAAAGGAATTCTTGACGAATTTCATCGCAAGAACAGACACTATGTACAGACTGTATCTTGGAGACCCGAGGCTACCCGCAAGAAAAGATGTGCTTGAACTTGTGAGGGACAACCCCGATGTAGTTGCCTTCACTCAAAGCGCGGCGAACGGTGTACCTATGCCAAATATCCCACAAATGGCAGCGGTTTGGGGTGCCATGAACGACGCGTTGAATCTGGTTGTGAATGGAAAGGCAACGACTCAAGAAGCCCTCACAACGGCAGTCGAGAGAATCAAAACACAGACACAGTGATTCAATGCCCGGCTCGCGCCGGGCATTTGATCTGTTGAGGGGGAAAGGTTTGTGAAACATCTGCTCAAGTTTTTCTTGTGGTGCATATTCGTGTTGATGAATATCTTCTTTTTCTGGGGGGCAAGTTTCTTAATTCAAAACGCGTATTATGAACTTGGAATAGTCTTTTTCGTGCTGCTTTTTCTCATTGATTTTTTCATCTTCAACCCACGCGCTTATCCATACAGATATATCGCACCAGCTTTGGCACTACTGTTCATTTTGGTTTTATACCCGATCTATTTCACCGTGAAAGTGGCTTTCACCAACTATGGTACGGGGCATTATATGCCAAGACAAGAAGCAATAGAAAGGCTCCTGTATGACCCAAATTACACTTACATAATTGAAGAAGATCTTGACAGCAATTACAAAATCTTTGTGATCTACGATGGAATAAACCCGACGGAAGATTTCATCATCGTCTTCAACTTGGATGGAAAACCGTTCTTGGCTGAAAAACCAACACCAATTAGAAGAAAAGGTAAAGAAATACTTCTCAGCGAGTCCTTCTTGTATCCGATAAACAGCGAATACGTCCAGATGAACAATCGAACCTACCATCTTGTACCATGGACAGGTGAACTGCAAGATCTGAAGATAATAACCATTGAAGATAAAGCCTACAAGGCCTTTTACTCTCCGAAAGACGAATTCCTGCAAGTTAATTCTCCTTTCTTCAAGAGCAGGATAGCCCAGCAGTATCTTTATAGGGCAGATTTTGTCGATCAACAAGGTAACAGATACGCTTTGAGAATCTCTTCCGCTGGTGAGTGGCACTTTGCCAAAATTGAGAGACTTTACCGGCTGGGATACGACGAGAGTTTCGAAAATGGGAAGATAGGGCTGAAAATGACAATCTACAACAACAAGACTGGGAACAAGGTCACAGAAAAAGATGGTGCATTTTACGACACAAATGAGAACGGTGAAAGCGTCTTCTTGTTGGGATTTATAGATTATGTGGGTTCAAAGAACTTTCTCAGAATTGTGAAAGATCCGAAGGTCTCTGGACCTTTCTTGCAGATATTTCTTTGGACCTTTTTATGGGCATTGTTAAGCGTTGTTCTGTCTCTTGCTGTTGGGTTGCCTTTTGCTTTGATTCTCAACGACAAAAATGTCAAAGGAAGAAATCTGTATCGTACGTTGTTGATAATCCCTTGGGCTATTCCGGTCTTCATATCGGCCCTTGTGTGGAGAAACGGCCTTTTGAATGAAAGCTACGGACTGATAAACAAATTTCTGCTCCCATTATTTGGACTAAACCCGATAAGGTGGATGAATGACGCCTTTTGGGCAAGAGTAGGAGTTCTGCTCGTGAACATATGGCTTACATTTCCTTACATGATGACCATTTCTTTGGGTGCGCTGCAAGGAATACCACCAGAACTCTATGAAGTTGCGATGATAGATGGCGCTGGAAGGTTCAAAAGATTCACCGCGATAACCTTCCCTTTCATAATGGCTGTGATCGCACCTTTACTCGTGAGTAGCTTCGCTTTCAGTTTCAACAACTTCACCATAATCTATCTCATAACTGCAGGAGGCCCACCAATTCCTGGCTCAACCACACCAACGGGTTACACGGATATATTGATCTCGTATGTGTACAAACTCGCATTCGAAGCGGGCAGAGGACAGGATTTTGGTTTTGCCAGCGCTATATCCATAATGATCTTTTTCCTCGTTGGTGGGATAAGTTTCCTGAACTTCAAGTTTTCGGGAGCTTTTGAAGAGGTGGGAAGATGAGAAAGATCATCGTGCACGTCATCTTGATTTTCTTGATCATTGTAATACTGTTTCCCACCGTGTGGGTAGTGACGACATCGTTTAGGCGAGATGAAGCGGCGTTTTCGAGTGAACTCTTCTCAAGTCGGTTGACTCTGCAGAATTACATAGATTTGGTTGCACCACAGAGAAATGTGCCCGTTCTTGTGCAGGACATGCAAAACATAATCTCAAGAGCGAAACCTTTCAACCAATTAACTTCTGAAGAGGCACAGAAGAAACTGGAAGACTCATTGAGAAAATTGGAACAATACCTTGAACAAGTGGCTTCAAAACATAAGATGACCAAGGACGCCTATCTGATAATTGACGATTCCCTGAAAAAGAAAGGAGAGAAAACCAGAGAGTCCGTTCTAAGAAATCTTCAACAGTTAAGAGCGACGGTACTTGATCAGATCGAAGGCAAGTTTGGCAGTACAGATCAGCACAAAGCGGTTTTGTATGAATATCTACAGAAAGAATCCTTTGACTCAGCGATTTTCAGAGCCTTCAAACAAGACTTAGAAAAGAATGTTGGTTTTTCCATCGGTAGCACACAAGACTACCAAAGGGCAATCGAAATACTCAAAGACAGTTATGATCTCTACATTGGAAACCAGCTACAAAGATTGAACGAACTTTCGGCAAGAATGAATCAATTGAACAACCTTTCGTCAGAGCTCAAGAAACAACTTTCACCGGTACAAGATCAGGTTTTGAAGGCTAATCTGATCTTAGAGAACGATATGCTCCCAGAACTAAATGCGTTGGTTGACGCTTTGGAGAAACTCAGGAATCTGAAGGTTGCGATCAAAGAAAGTTCGGCGAAAAGCACGATGCCGCTTGATGATTCATTTTTCTCCAAGAGTGTGCATGTGGCTTTGGATCAAACATTGAGAATTGAGCAGAGACTGGAGACTCTCGTTGATTACACAGATTTAAAGAAGTCTGTGAAAGATATCATGAGTATCTTAGAAGAGCTTGCAGATATCGACAGTTCCGAAAGATCAAAGATGTCGTATTCAGATTTTATCAAGGGCTATAAAGAAATCCAACCAAGACTGGAAAGAATCTTAAATGAAGTTGAATCAACAATGATCAGTTTGGAAGACAAGGCATTTGTCTTGAATGATATCAGTGAGAAACTCAAAGCAATTGCAGATGATATAGATTCACTTGAAAAAGAGAAATCACTAATCCAAGATAAGGTCAAAGTCATCGAAAGCCAGTTACAAGAACCAAGAAGAATCGCTCAGTTGAGGGTTTTTGCCTCCGATTTGGAAGCCAGGATTTCAACTGTCAACGCGATCTCTTCGTTTGCCAGAACAGATCTCTTGAGATACTCTACTCTTCTGACTTGGTTGAGGAATTTCGCGAATTCGTATGCAAGAAAAGATGAAGTGTACGCGAAACTGCGAAAGATCATCGATGAAATGAGATGGATAGAAGAGTACAGAACCTTTTCAACCAAGTTTGAGAATGCGTCCAAAAACCTTGATGATGTGCTGAAGCAAACAAACGATCTTCTGAACGATTTTGAAAAGACTTGGCGAGACCTGCTATCAGTTTCCTATTCAGGAGTCTTTGTCACATCTGACCACTTGAGCAAACTTGATGACATAGTAAGGTCGGATTTTGTAAACAGAGTAAGATCAGATCTTGCAGTTGTAATGCGAAAAGCTGGTATCTTGATGAACTTGGTTCCTTTCTCGGAACTGAGAGATGATTTCAAGACGATAGACAGGGAGTTCTATAGAATAGATCAGATATGGAAGCAAAAGACCAAACACTATTTCTTAAGGTGGGTTCTGAACTCGGTTATCATTTCTCTGGTAGTCGCTCTGATCACAACAGCTGTTTGCGCGACCGCTGCATATCCATTCAGTAGAATGAGGTTTGCAGGAAGGAAATATGGAATAATGAGCTTTTTATTGATTCAGATGTTCCCGGGCGTCATCTTTATGGTTGCGATTTACAACCTTTTGAATTTCCTTGGAAGGTACATTGCGTTCTTAGGAGTCGATACCTCTGGTGGACTCATTCTGGCATATCTGACGAATATAGCCTACAACATGTATTTGATAAAGGGCTTCTACGATCTGATACCAAGTTCATTGGAAGAGGCGGCGATAGTAGATGGAGCAACGAGGTTTCAGAGTTTCTATAAGATCGTTCTACCACTTGCAAAACCAATTCTAACGGTTGTTTTCTTGCTGGTTTTCATAGGTACTTTTAACGAGTATGTAGTAGCGAGAATTATTCTTCAAAATGTGCAAAACTACACCTATGCCCTGGGACTTCAAGCCTTTGCTGTTGGTCCATATGAGACAGAGTGGGGATTGTTCACAGCAGCAGCGCTGCTTGGTATGCTGCCGATGGTCATACTGTTCTTGTCCCTTCAGAGATATCTGGTTAGTGGCTTGACAAGAGGTGCCGTCAAAGAATGAGGGGGTGTTACTCGATGAGAAAACTCACACTCTTCATGCTTGTAATACCTCTTGCATGCTTTGGAATCATGAAACCAATTGAAGATTTCATAATTGGTGTAGATCTATCAACATTGTATGAAATTGAGAAATCTGGTGGGAAATTCTACGAAAATGGGCAGCAAAGAGATTGCCTTGAAATTCTCAAAGATAACGGCTTCAACTGGATAAGACTCAGGCTCTGGAATGATCCAACCGATGAAAACGGGACTTCACTTGGTGGGGGAAACTGCAATTACCAGAACATGACCCAGATAGCCCGAAGAGCCAAAGCGCTTGGTATGAAAGTACTTGTCGATTTTCACTACAGTGATTGGTGGGCAGACCCGGGAAAACAGATCAAACCAAAAGCGTGGAAAGATTTGCATGGTGAACCACTTCAGAAGGCTGTGTATGAATACACAAAAGATGTCCTGGTATACATGAGAGACCACGAAGCGTTGCCAGATATGGTACAGATAGGAAATGAACTGAACAACGGTTTTCTATGGCCTGATGGACAGATTTATGGACAAAATGCAGGCGGGTTCGATGGATTGGTTGCCTTGCTGAACTCAGCAATCAAAGCTGTTAGAGAGATAGACCCGTCAATAAAGATAATGATTCATCTTGCCGAAGGCGGCAACAACTCCTTGTTCAGATGGTTTTTCAGCCAGATAACTGAGCGAAACGTTGATTTCGATGTCATCGGTGCATCTTTCTATCCATACTGGCATGGAACTCTTGAAGACCTGTCAAAGAACCTGAACGATATCTCGTCGACCTTCAACAAGCAGGTGGTCGTTGCAGAAACTGCGTATGCTTGGACTCTGGAAGATGCAGATGGGTATCCCAATATATTTGGATCAGATCAGATCGCTGGCTACAAACCAACCGTGAAAGGCCAGAGCTCTTTTCTCAGAGATCTGATAGATCTTATACGTTCTGTCCCACAGAATAAAGGTCTTGGGTTCTTCTACTGGGAAGGAGCTTGGATACCGGTGAAGGGAGTAGGGTGGAAATCAAACGAAGGTAACCCATGGGAAAACCAAACGCTCTTCGATTTTGGTGGAAATCTGTTACCGTCAGGTCAAATTCTTCGCGGTTCTATTTTTCAGCCCGAAGAAGCGTTTCAAATAGAGGATATCGTTCCTGTCAAAGTTCAGATCTCTGTGGGTGATGAGCTGAAGTTGCCAGAATATGTAAAAGTGATCTTCAAAGATGATTCCATAAGGTCGTTGAAGGTCCAGTGGGATCAACTTTCTCCGCAAGAACTAACGATAGGAGAGCATGTGGTAAAGGGTACTATACCACAGCTTGAAAAACAAATCGAAGCGAAAGTCATTATCATAGATCAAGAAAATTACTTGTCCAACGCAAGCTTCGAATCTGGGGTTTTCGACCCGTGGCAGGTGAGCGGTGAAAAAAGTGCTGTAAAAGTAGTGCGCGCTGACCCACCTCAGAATGCTCACCACGGAGTCTATGCGGTGAATTACTGGCTGGACAAATCTTTTGAGTTTGAACTGTACCAAATAGTATCCGATCTACCAAATGGTGTCTACAGAGTGAGTATGTGGATTCAAGGTAGTGGTGGAGATCTGGTACAAATGAGAGTGAGCGATCACGGTGGTCCAGAAGAGACAGTTACCATTACAAATGCCGGCTGGCTCAAGAGGAGTAATCCGACGATTGACAACATAAAGGTTATCACAGGCAAATTGAAGATAACCTTATCGGTAAAGGGAAATCCTGGTAACTGGGGATGGGTAGATCAATTCGAACTGATAAGAAAGTGAAGGTATAAAATGGTTTTGGCTCGTTGAAATACTTTTGATCAAAATAGCTGAACAGTGCACCATATTGATCTATGATTGTGCAAAAGCACACAGGAGGTAAGAACATGTTTGAATGGGAGAACCCTGAACTTTTACACGAAGGCCTCGAAAAACCTCATTGTTCATTCATTCCGTACTTTGATCCTTTCACTGCAAATTGGGTCTATCCAAAAGATTTTTCAACATTGAATGGAAAGTGGAAGTTTCACTTCAGCCCATCACCTTTGAAAGTACCCTGTGGATTTGAGTTGGAGGACTTCGACGACTCTTCTTGGGATGAAATAGAAGTGCCATGCAACTGGGAGTTTGCAGGGTATGACAAGCCCATTTACACGAACACGATCTACCCGTTTGAGAACAATCCCCCTTATCCCCCAAAGGAGTACAACCCGACGGGAATCTACAGAAAAAAGGTACAAATACCTCAATCTTGGTTTGAAAAAGAGATATTTTTGCACTTTGAAGGTGTTCGTTCTTTCTTTTACTTATGGGTGAATGGAAGGAAGGTGGGGTTCAGCAAAGATAGCTGTACTCCTGCTGAATTCAGAATAACAGATTATGTAAAACCGGGTATCAACACGATAGTCCTTGAGGTCTTGAAATGGTGTGATGGTAGCTACATAGAAGATCAAGATATGTGGTGGTTTGCCGGTGTGTATCGCGATGTGTACCTTTATGCATTGAGTAAGACCCATATAAGAGATATCTTTGTAAGAACAGAACTCGATGAAAGATACCAAAATGCAAAACTCCTTGTGGACATTGATATGAGAGACCTTAGTGATAAGAAAGAAACCAAGACACTGACTTTGTCGTTGATAGATCCTCATGGCGAGGAACAGGTGCTCGAACAGAAACAGATTGAACTGGATGGGGAAGAAACTCTCTCGTTTGTCTTCGATGTGAAGAACCCACTCAAATGGTCCTGCGAGACTCCTTGGCTGTATGTGCTCCAAGCAGAATTGGCACAAGACAGGAAGAAAATCAATTTCGGTTTTAGAAAAATCGAGGTGAACGATGGCCGGTTGTTTTTCAACGGCGAGTTGTTTTACATAAAAGGTGTGAACAGACACGAATTTGATCCGAAAAGAGGTCATGCGATCACAGTTGAAAGGATGGTACAAGATATAGTGCTCATGAAACAGCACAACATAAACACCGTTAGGACATCGCATTATCCCAATCAAACAAAATGGTATGACCTGTGTGATTACTATGGACTTTTCGTGATAGACGAGGCAAACATTGAATCACATGGTGTGGGTTGGGACGAGAAAATAACCCTGGCGAACAAACCTGAATGGGAAAAAGCACATCTCGACAGAGTTCAGCGCATGGTTGAAAGAGACAAGAACCATGCGAGCATAATCTTTTGGTCCTTGGGTAATGAGGCCGGAGATGGCAGAAACTTCGAAAAGGCTGCGATCTGGATAAAATCGAGGGACAACAGCAGATTGGTTCATTACGCACCTCTTGGTGCCGAGAAACCCGGTGATGGTTTTTACCTCGATGTTGTCTCGTGCATGTATCCATCCTTAGACAAACTCCTTGACTACTCATCAAAGAAGCAGAACAGGCCGCTTATAATGTGCGAATACGCTCATGCGATGGGAAACAGTGTGGGAAATCTGAAAGACTACTGGGACGTAATCAAGAATAAGCCTTATCTACACGGTGGTTGTATCTGGGACTGGGTTGACCAAGGGATCGAAAGGATTGATGAAAACGGTAAAAGATTCTGGGCATATGGTGGGGATTTCAAAGATGAACCAAACGACGGTAACTTCTGCTGCAATGGGGTAGTTCTTCCAGACAGAACCCCTGAACCAGAACTCTTGGAAGTCAAGAAAGTTTATCAGTACATAGACATCGAGATGCTCAATGATAAACTGTTTTACGTTCAAAACAACTATATGTTCACAAACCTTGAAAAATTCCGCGGAGTCTGGCTGCTCAAAGAAAATGGCATCCAAATTGCCAAGGGTGAATTCAAGGTTTCTCTGGCACCAACAAAAAGAACCTTATTGCATCTGGATCTACCTGAGCTTAGAGAGGACGAGGAATATTTCCTTGAAATCGAGTTTGTCACGGAAAGGGAAGAACTCTGGGCTCCAGCTGGTCACGTCATTGCTTGGCAGGAGTTTCAACTGAAAAAACCTACTTTTGAAAGGTTAGCTGTGAAAGAGCGAACATATTTTGACGAAACAGCAGAACATTACACTATCAGGACAAAAAATATAGCTGTGAGTTTTTCAAAGTTCACTGGGCTTCTTGAAAGTATCAAATTCAGAGAACGTGAGTTGCTCTGGCAAGCCATAGCACCAAACTTTTGGAGGGCACCTACAGATAACGATATCGGAAACAAAATGCCAGAGAGATTGGCTGTGTGGAAAGATGCCAGCCAGTTAAGAAGATTGCACAAAATCAATTGCCAAAAGGAAGAAAACAAAGTAACCGTTTCGGTGGTCTACCATCTACCAAAAGACAGTTGGTTGTATTTGACTTACACCGTCTTTGGAAATGACGATATTTTATTTGACTATACGCTCTGTCCAAATCAGAATTTGCCAGAGATTCCGAGAATAGGCCTGCAACTGAAGATGCCAGCTGATTTTCGAACTGTGAAGTGGTATGGAAGAGGACCTCATGAAACATACGAAGATAGGAAGGAAAGCGGCATCTTTGGCGTTTACAGTAAAACAGTCGATGAGATGTTCCATAGATATGTGAAACCTCAGGAAACTGGGAACAGAACTGATGCAAGATGGTTTTCAATCTCAAATGGCAGTGTCTCCCTACTTGTCATGGGATTACCCACGGTAGACTTCAGTGTCTGGCCCTTTTCAATGCAAGATCTTGAACAAGCCAACCATGTCAATGAACTACCGATTAGGGACTTTGTAACCGTGAATATCGATTACAAGCAAATGGGGCTCGGAGGCGACAACAGTTGGGGGGCACTACCTCACAAAGAATACATATTGTTCCCAAAGCCCTATCATTACTCATTTAGGGTGAGACCGACAGAATCTCTGCGCGAAAACGATGTATGGAAGATTATACCAGCTTGTGAGCAAAACGTGGACTTTTCTATGATTTTGTCAGATCAGTTTGTTCAAGCTGGAGAAAGATTCACTGTATCAATAGTCGCAAAAAACCACGGCTCACTCACATATCAAGATGTTATCGTTCTGTATGTCGACGACAAGCCAGTCAAAATCAAGCAGTTAACTGTACCACCGTTCAATGAGAAAACCATTCAATTCGCTCTGTGTCTAACTGAACCGAAAGATTACCTCATTTGGACCAGTGTGGGAAACAAAAAGACCGTGTACGTGAGATGAAATTCATCTCGAGGTTGTCTTCAAAAATAGGCGAAAAATCACCGAAAACTGCGGGAGGTTTCAAGATTCTCCCGCAGCTTTTTTGAGCTGAGAAAGATCTTCACTGGTTCACCATTCAGTTGTTGTGTACCAATCCACAATGTTATCAATTGTCCAAAGCTCTTCATCTTGGTACTGCTCAATGCCGACAATAATCGGTAGATCACTTTGAATGTCAACAACTCCCATATCATCGCTTACGAATTTTATCAAATCAAAAAACATCGCGGAGAAAGGCTTTATATCTCCTGAGGCATCCTTCACAGTTCGTCCCTTGGAATCACATATCCAGATCGTACCATGTGCGGTATTCTTGTTTGGATTTATCAAAACCAGCGCTGTTTCAGACCCGCCTTTGTTAACGTAACCTGCCGCATACCAATAGTACTTGGCATCCTCGGAAACATTAATTGGCTCAATTATGTGATCTGTATTTAGCAGGCCATACTCCTCGTCTTCGTAAAAAGCCGTGATATGCAACAGTTGATCACATTCAATCAAAAGAAGACCCCAGTTGTCGTCACTGCTGCTGATGAATTCAGCCGGGCTGATTCCTATGGTCGAATACTCTTCCGTGTTGTAGGTATCCTGCCAAAGCTTCTGCCCATTGCAATCGAAAACAGACACCCTGAAATAAGCTCTCTCTTCACTCATGTTTGAAACAAACACGGTGGTTTTGTAGCCCGGTACAGAAAGGTGATATAATGCATAAGACTCTGCGTATGCGAAGATTGCCAGCATAACCAGGATGAAGATCACTGCTTTTCTCATCGCTATCCCCCCGAAGAGTTCGGTTTTGAACCTCATGATATTCTACCATGTTTCTTCAGATTCAATGCACTAACATTTTTCAAAAGCGGGAGAGTAAAATTGAAAGTGTGATCGAAATCACCAAACCGTATTGAGGTGAGATCTTACATGGATGACATAGTTCTTGCGATTGATTGTGGCACGCAAAGTCTGAGGGCGCTCTTGTTTGATTCATCTGGAAGATTGATCGATTTTCATAAAGAAGAATACCCACAGGCTTATGTATCTCCAAAACCCGGTTGGGCGGAGCAAGATCTCTTCATTTATCAACAAGCACTCACGAAGTCCTGCTTTGTGCTGAAACAAAGACAACCAGAAAAATGGCAACATGTGAAAGCGATCGCTGTAACGACTCAGAGAGATACATGTGTGCTTTTGGATCGGGACGGCAAACCGTTAAAACCAGCCATACTTTGGCTTGACCAGAGAATGGCTGACTATGACTGCAAGTTGCCTGTGCACTACAGAATTGGATTCAAAATAATCGGTATGGATAAGGCGGCATTTATCTCTGCAAAGAAATGCAAAGCAAACTGGATAAGGCAAAACGAACCGGAGTTATGGGAAAAGACTCATAAATTCCTCCTGCTATCTGGATGGTTCAATTACCTTCTGACTGGCCAGTTTGTAGACTCAGTTGCGAATCAAATAGGGCATGTTCCATTTAACTACAAGAAACAAAGATGGGCAAATCCCCGAACAGATTACCAGCCGTATTTGTTCCAGATAGATAAAGAAAAACTCCCTGAACTTGTTCAACCTGCAACTGTAATAGGTAAACTCACCAAGGATGCCCAGAAATTGACCGGTCTTTCATCAGAGGTTTATGTGATCGCCACTGGTTCAGATAAAGGTTGTGAGACTTTGGCGATGGGGTGCTTGAAGGAATCTTTGGCTTGCGCCAGCCTCGGTACAACGGCGACTCTGCAGATAACATCTGACAGATATCTTGAACCTATAAAATTCATGCCATCATATCCTGCTGTGATCCCAGGACATTTTAACCCAGAGGTAGAAATCTTCAGAGGTTTTTGGATGGTCAGCTGGTTCAAAAACGAATTCGGCAACTACGAAGCACAGTTGGCAGCGCAGAAAGGTGTAAGTGTTGAAGAAATATTCGATGATTTGCTGAAGAATACCAAACCTGGCTCACTGGGACTGATACTTCAGCCTTACTGGGGTGCAGGTTTGAAGATGCCGGAGGCCAGAGGTGCAATCATAGGTTTCGGAGATGTCCATAATAGGGCTTACCTATACAGGTCTATAATAGAAGGCCTATCGTATGCACTTTTGGATGCCGCAGAGAAAATAGAAAGAGTCTCACACAGAGTCATAGAAAAGGTCGCCGTGACAGGTGGAGGATCAAGATCCGATTTCGTTTGCCAGATACTCTCAGATGTATTGGGAAGGGAAGTTCTAAGAGGTGAGATACCGGAAGCCGCAGGACTCGGCGCTGCTATCTGTGGTTTCGTTGGTTTGAAATACTACAACGACTTTGGTCAAGCAATTGACAAAATGGTCAGATACAGTAAATCTTTCAAACCAAACACAGACAACTCCAAACTATACATGAGGCTGTATAGAGAAGTCTACAGAAGGATTTACAGTCACCTTAGTCCGTTGTACAAATCTTTGCAGCAGATAACTGGTTATCCCGAATATTGAGTACAGCAAAGACAACGGCTGTTGATCCACCACCCAAATGAATTTTGTGCCTTTCTAAACAAGACATTGCAAAAAATGTGCCTGAGAGTCATCTCAAGCACAAGAACACCTTATCATCAAAAAGCTTGTTTTTTCGAAAAGATTGTAGGCACTCAACAACCCATACTCGCAATTGATCTTTCAAGTCTTCTGACTACCCGGTCCTTCCCAAGTATCGAAAGTGTTTCAAACAGACCAGGAGTCACAAGCTTTCCTGTAACGCTACCTCTGAGCAGCTGAAAAACTTTGTTCTTGGAGGCTATCTTCATGTCTGCTATCGCCCTACAAACCTTTTCTGTGCCTTCGATTGACCAGTCACTCAGCTGAGTGAAAAATTCTATGGCTTTTTTCAACACTTCTCCTGCATATGGTGCATTCAAATATTCGCTGACAAACTTATCTTCAAATACGTAATCATCAAAGAAAAACGGATAAGAAAGGTCGTACAGTTGTGAAAGCGTGTTGACCTTTTCCCTGCACACACCTATAACTTTAACGGCATAACCTTCATCGCATTCTGGCATCTTCTTGCCGGTGAATTGCACCCATCCAACGAATTCTTTCCACAGTTCGTCGATCTCCATCATTCTCATGTGCTTACCATTCACCCACTCAAGTTTTTCTGGATCAAAGACGACACCTTTGTTGGATATGCCTCCTGGCTCGAAGTTACCCAGCTTTTCCCTTAAATTGAAAATCTCCTCTTCTCCCACGCTCCAACCGAGCAAGGCAAGATAGTTCATCAACCCTCTGCTGAGTATCCCAATACCCCTGAAATGTTCTACAGAGGTTGCTCCATGCCTCTTGCTCAGTGGCGTTCTATCAAAACCGAGAATCAGTGGTATATGCATGAACTGTGGTGTGTTCCACCCCAACGCGTTGTACACCATTATCTGTTTTGGTGTATTAGATAGATGGTCTTCTCCCCTGAAAACATGAGTGATTCTCATCAGATAATCATCTATCACAACCGCATAATTATAAGTTGGAAAGCCATCGGATTTTATCATGACGAAATCCTCAATAGTTGAATTCTGAAATTCCATATCGCCTTTGAGTAAGTCATAGAACCTCGTTATTCCTTCAGGCACTTTGAAAGATACTGTGATGTCGTACCCTTGCTGCGCATATTCTTCTGGATACTCATAAGTGTTCAGAATCGGTTTCTTCCTGTCTGTCTTGTCATAGACGGTGTAATAAGCCATCTGTTTTTCAATCAGAATTCTGGCATAGTGATCGTATATCCCTTTGAGAACACGCTCACTCTGTCTATACGGGCCATAGCTTCCTCCAACATCTGGTCCTTCATCCCAATCAATGCCACACCATCTAAGAGATTCAATTATCGCCTTCTCGGATTCCTTTGTTGATCTCTGTAAATCGGTATCTTCTATTCTGAGTATGAACTTTCCACCCATCTTTCTGGCATACAGCCAGTTGAAAAGAGCTGTTCGAGCGCCTCCTACGTGCAGGTGCCCCGTAGGGCTTGGAGCAAATCTGAGTCTGACTTCGCTCATCTTCTTTGCCTCCCGATCTCGGTAATTATCTCAACAATTTGATCAACACTTTGAGCCTTGTAGACAACTGTGTTTTTTCTCATGTCGAGATATTTTCCCTCTATTAAGATCTTTGAAAACCGGTCTGTCCAGCCACCCGTACCTGTAAAAAGCACAGTTGGTTTTGATCTTGCATAAGCGATGAGTATCTCAATCGCCGTACCAATCTCACCTCCAACGGAGACTACAACGTCGCTACTTTCAATTAAAACTAAGGAACGGGTTATGTTATCAAAGGGTGTCTTTATTCTCGTGGAAAGATATTCATTACCAGTCTCGTTTACCGGCAGGACTCCCACGACGTTACCATTCACTTCCTTGACACCTTTTGAAACAAGTTCCATCACACCATCTCTTCCACCGCAGAAGACTGTGTGACCCTGTCGAGCAAGTGCCATACCCAGTTCGATACAGATAGTTGATATTTCACTGATCGGAGATTGATCGATGGGACCGGAGTATCCAACCACTGCAACATTCATGTTCCCAGATATACCTCCTTCACAATTCTGCTTTGAAGAACCTCTTGTGGCTCGCCTTGTGCAATTATCTTTCCTTTATGTATGATGTAAAGTCGATCAACAACTTGGGACAGAGCATCAACTGTATGGTCTGTTACAATTATCCCGATATTTCTTGCCTTCAATGAACGGATCATCTGTTGTATGTCCTTCACCGTTTTTGGGTCTATTCCAACAAAGGGTTCATCCAACAAAAGAAAAGAGGGATTGAGTGCCATCATTCTTGCCAGCTCCAATCTTCTCTTTTCTCCTCCTGAAAGGTCTGTTGCGTATTGATCTTTCAGTTCCCAGATGCCAAACTCTTTGAGAAGTTCTTCAATCCTGTGTTTTCGCCTTGTTTGATCCTTCTCATAAAACCTCAGAACTAACTCAACATTCTCGAAAACCTTTATACCACCGAAGACTGATGTTTCTTGCTGAAGATACGTTATGCCAAATCTCGCTCTGTGACTAACTGGGATTTTGGTGATATCTGTGCCAGAAAAAATTATCTTGCCACTTGTCGGTATAACAACTCCCAGCACCATGTTGAATATGGTAGTTTTTCCAGCACCGTTCGGCCCTAATAAACCGACAACTTCACCCTGTTCGACGTAAAGATCTACGTGGTCGACAACGACCTTTCTTCCGAATCTTTTTACCAGACCAAGACACTCGATTTTGTTCATTGTGCCTTCAGGTACTTTATGAGTTGATCGGTGATATCATAAGCATCATCACCATAGACAAACGCTTGTTTACTCAAAATATAATCATAGCCCATCATCTTTGCATATTTGTCTATCTTGGCAGCTATCTCATCCAATACTTGCTGCATTTTGGGTTGATATTCATTTTGAATGAGTTGTTCATACTGCTGTTTTCTCGCAAGTATCTCTGCCTGCTTCTTCTCCAAATCAGCCTGAGAAGCACCTGATTTTTGCATATTCTCAAGTTCCTTTGTCATTTCGTTGAGCTTGCCCTGATAGTACTGAACATCTGTCTTATAGCGTTCATTGAGTTCAACCATCTTTGGATATTCCTGGGTTACCTTGTTCACATCAACAAAGACTATCTTTGCATCTTGCTGCGTGGCTCCATAGAGTAAAAAGAGCATCATCATGATAACTAAAGCTGCCAGAAAAATGGTTGTGTTCTTCACACGAGCACCTCCTCAGAATGCTATCATATCTTTTATTTTCTCAAGTGTCTTTGGACCAATGCCAGGCACTTGAAGAAGATCTTCAGGTTTTTTGAAAGGACCCTTTTGTTCCCTGAGTTTTATCATCTCACTGGCTTTGACTTCTCCTATACCAGGGAGTTCTAAGAGCTCGTCTAAACCAGCAGTGTTCACATTGATCTTCCTGACAACTACCGATCCAGAAGAACTTTCAAGTTTCACAAACTCTGCTATTCTTTGGGCTGTTGATTTACCAATACCCGAAACCTTCATTAGGTCCTCAATTGTTCTAAAAGGTCCGTTCTGATCTCTGAACTGAATTATAGCCCTCGCCTTCGCTGGACCAATCCCTGGTATTTCAAGCAGATCTTCATAGGAAGCTGTGTTGATGTCCATCGGGAATTCAACAGTTCTTCTTTGAGTTACTTGATTTACTTGTGTATCTTCCTTTTTATAGGTCTTTTCAAGTGCAAGCCCCAGCAAGACTACTAAACCAACAAAAGACACAAAGATAAGCCTTTTCTCACTTACTGAGAACTTCACGGTGCTATTCTCCCCACATATCCTGGGCGCTGAGTACCGGCTATTTTCATGACTTCCGTCCAGTTCAGGTTCTTGTTGAAATCCTCAGCGCTGTTCACATCACTGAAAGCTCCAATCACCAATGAATACCAATCACGCCCGTCACGCACAAAATGCATTAGATAGGCCGGATATCCAGCACTCCTGAAACTCAGTACTCTTTCCAAAGCGGTTTCCTTATTTATGACCGACAGCACAAGTACCCCATACAGAGTACGCATGGGCGTCAGATTCTGAAAACTGTAATCACCAACAACCGCAACTGTGTAAGTATCTTTCGAATACTGACAGATCACAAACGGCAAGTTCGAACCTCTGACAATTTTCAAAACATCTTCCGACTGGATGACATAAACTGACAAATTTGCTCCTCGTTCAACCACCTCGGTAGCTTGCGTTATCAATTTCTTGTAGTCGAATTCTTCTAATCTGTAGATAGAAGGGTTCACATATTCAGTTACAGACTCGGTGGGTGTGCTGTTCTTAACAGGCACTTCAATCTTTGGTGGTGGTACTTCAACTATCTCTACCTGAACATTGGAACGACTCTTCAGGATAAAAAATGTTGCAAGTGTGAAACTGACAAATCCAATACTCAGAACAATTATGAGTATCGCAAGTATTCGAGCCTGGGTGTCGGTCAATCGAATTTGACCCTTAGGCACTTTTACACTCCCTTCCCCGCATAATTTATGAGTAATTCCACCGTGTTTTCAACATCTTCCAGTGAAACAATCTCACTTGGTGAATGAACATATCTTGTGGCAATTGATACCGTGGCAGAGGGTATACCAGCTCTGGTTCTTTGTAGTGCGGCTGCATTCGTCCCGCCAAATGTGAGTACTTCCATCTGGTATGGAATCTTCTCTTGCTCGGCAACTTCAATGAGCTTTTCAACGACACCTCTGTTGCTGATAGATGCTCTATCCTTGATTTTGATCGCTGGACCTTTTCCCAAAGCCATTGAATGTCTCTTAAAAGATTTCGGGTAATCGGATGAATCAGTTACGTCAACAGCAACACACACATCTGGGACCAAAGAATAGGCAGCAACCGATGCTCCAATAAGCCCGACTTCCTCCTGAACCGTGAATGAACCTATAATCGTGTTGCGAGGTTTCTTGACTCTTCTCAGAATCTCAACGATTATCGCACAACCTATTCGATCGTCCATGGATTTGCTGATCAACAGATCACCGTTCTTGAAAAAATGAGAATCATAGATACCAAAAGAACCTATCGGCACGACCTTCATAGCTTCATCGCGGTTCCTTGCGCCAATATCGACGAACATGTTGTCCAGATTCAAGTTGGTGAAGTTCTTCTTTCGCTCTTCCTCAGTTTCACCTTCAACATAAACAACTCCAATGGCGTTCGGAAATCTCACCCTATGGCCGACGTAAGAATGAGGTGGCACTCCTCCAACACTTTCTACTCTCAGAAAACCTCGCTCATCGATGTTCGTAACGACAAGTCCTATTTCATCTGCGTGCGCGTCGAACAGAACTTTCTTTCCAGTTGTACCTGCCTTCCAAACCAAAAGATTCCCAACGTTGTCGAATTTATAACCATCTACGTGGCCTTCCAGTTCCTGCAATATTAAATTGTGAACTTCTTCCTCTCTGCCACTGGGACCATAGGCCTCTGTCAATTTTCTGATGAGATCTATCATCTTGCAAATGCCTCCCCTTGTTCAAGAATTTTCTGTAAAAGAAGAACCGTATTGTTGTAGTCGTTCAGATCAATCATGGAAACAGGGCTGTGAATATAACGCGATGGTACGGATACAACAGCGGCGGCCGTACCTGCACCTGTTCTTGCAAAACGGGCAGCATCCGTGCCTCCTGCCGTTCTTCTTTTTGCCTGATGTGCAATTGAATATTTCTCTGCAACCTCTATTATAGATTCATACACCCTCTTGTTCACGACATACCCTCTGTGCATAAAGGTTATGGCCGGACCATCGCCCAAATGAGTTGCCCACTGATATTCTGGCAATTCAGGGTCATCACCCGCAGTTGTTCCTTCTATGACTATAGCTATATCAGGGTGGATCTGCTCTACCACGACTGCACTACCTCTTAGACCGACCTCCTCTTGAACCAAGAAAGCAAAGTACACGTCATCTTCATATCGGTCTATCTTGTCAATGATGTCCATCAAAACAGAGCATCCAGCGCGATCGTCAAAGGCTTTGCCGGTTAACCTATTGTTCTCTTGATCAAAGGTAGTGGTGAATGCAACGTAGTCGCCAATCTTGACTTGTCTTGCTGCCTCTTCCTTGGATTTCGCTCCTATATAAACGCGCAGTTGATCAATAGATAATGGCTTGAGTATTTGCTCTTTGTCTTGTATATGAATAGCTTTGTATCCAATTGCTCCGAGGGTTTGACCGTTTATCCTCACGATTTTGCCAACCATCACCTGTGTTTCAACACCACCAACGGGAGCGAAAGCAAGGGTTCCATCATCTTCAATATTCGTTACCATGAAACCAACTTCATCCATGTGTGCTGCCAAAACGATTTTCCTTCCACCTTTTGTACCTTTTCTGTATGCTATCAAATTGCCAAGCACATCCACCTTCAATTCGTCAACTTTGTCTTTTATCTTATCAGATATGAACTCTCTCACCTGTTGTTCATTGCCTGATACTCCATCAAGTTCTGTCAGTTCTTTAAGATACAAAATTACCCCTCCTTCACTCAATCGTTGTTGCCAAAGCCAAGAGTCTTGCTGTTTCCTCAACATCTCTTGGATCCACTACCTCAACAGGTGTATGCATGTACATGAGAGGTATAGAGACAAGAGTCGTTCGTACACCAGTCCCGGAAAGTTGTACCTCGTCTGTATCTGTTCCAGATCTACCTGGGGCTGGTTCGATCTGAATCTTGACGTTGTTTCTCTGAGCGGTCTGGTACAGTTTTGAATAAAACTCTTTATCGATGACAGGTCCAACACACAGCGCGGGACCCTCACCAGTCTTGATCTGCACAAACTGAGGAATCTTCACGTCGCCGTGAGTCACATCCACGACAATTGCCCTGTCGAGCCTTAACTCGTACGCAATCGATACCGCTCCAAGACCGGTAACTTCCTCCTGGCTTGAAAAAACAAAGTAGACATCCTGATAATTCCTTATATTCCTGAGTAGCTGGGCTGCCAAAATCAAAGAAGCGCACCCTGCTCTGTTATCCATTGCCTTACCACACAGTTTGCCATTCAATTCAACTGGCTTCACATCAACAACACAGATATCTCCAACCGATACATATTCCCCCAGTTCACTACAGGACAGATCAACAAAGATTTTATCGAAACTCGGTACTTTGCTTCTATGCTCTTCCTTCTGAAGGTGAGGTGGAAGAACTCCCACAATTCCTTTGGCTATGCCCTTTGCTGTATAAATCTTTACTCTCTGTGCAAAGATAACCTTTGGGTCTACTCCACCGATCGTCTCCAATCTTGCAAAAAGTCCCTTTTCTAACTTAGTCACCACATACCCGACTTCGTCCGCATGAGCGAATATACCGAGTCTTCCTGATCCTGTTCCTTTTTTCTCCGCAATCAAGGTACCAACTTTGTTGTACCAAACTCTGTCAACCAAAGGTTCGATCTTCTTTTCTATGAGCTCTAAGACTGCCTTCTCGTATCCAGAAGGTCCATCAAGAGACGATAGTTCCTTTATCAGCTCTTTCACATCCAATTTCATCACTCCTCTATAGGAATTTTACATCCTTTGCTTTTTGAATCAAAATCTTATTATCTTTCACATGTATCACCACAGGCTCTTCGGACGGTTCCACCTCCCTGAGTGTATAACCAGAGATCTGAATCAGGGTTGGATGTATCGACAGTGCCGCTATTACTGCCTGATCACCCTCGTTCAGTCCAGCTCGAAGGATACCTCTTACATCACCAAAAACTGCTATCGAGCCACCCGCCATGATTTCTGCTCCGGAATGAACATTTCCAATCACAATGACATCCCCTGAGTGAACTAAGGCTTGGCCAGATCGAAGGTTTTTCTTAACCACCTTTGTGCCAGATTTCGTTTCACCTTCTTCGATCATTTTCATTCTTCCACGTACATTTATGTTCTCGCCTGATGTTGCACCCATGAGTATCTGTGAGACCTCCAAGCCCATCTTTTTCAAAATAGACACGATTCTTGGCATATCCTGTGAGTGTTTCTCGTTGTTTTCAATCATCAGCATTATCTTGTCACCGGTTGCGAAGAAACCACCCATTTGTGATATGCGAGATCCGAGCTGATGAATAACTGTCTCGAGATCTTCATAATCTTTTATCACCAAAACAAGACCTTCCTTTGTCATCTTGAAATCTACAAAATCGAAGGACAAAACAGATCACCCCCAGTGTGTCAATATGATTCTATCACGCTATAATATGAAAGAGAAACGACGTGGAGGAGAACGAAATTGTTCAAATTCAGGTTGGACAGGCTTTTAAAACTGAAGTTATCGCAGGAGAATCAAGTGAAGTTACAACTTGCGGCTGTTAGAATGAAGATCAGAGACCTCCAAGATCAAATCACATCGGCAGAAGATCTCTTACGCGATCTGTACAAATCTATGTTACAGAATTCCTCAAGAGGCGTGATGGGAATGCAAATCACTCAATGGCTAATGTACATAGATGCGGAGAAAATGTGGGTGAAGAAATTATATCAAGAGCTGAACTTACTCAAAGAACAGGAAGAAAATCTCAAAGATCAATATATGGCCGCAAGGAGAGACAGAAAGATCCTGGAAAACTTGAGAACAAGGAGATTCAAGAGGTATGTCTTTGATCAAGATAGGTTGAATAGATTGTACCTGGATGAAGTTGCCTTGAGAAAGGTGAGCAGAGGTGAAGGATGATACACTGAAGGTTTTGCAGTTGCCTATTTCAACAATTGCTTATATCGGCGATGCAGTCTATTCCTTATACTGTAGAGTTAGATACTTGGATCTGACAAGGGTCGATAGAATCCATAAGAAGGTAAATCAGATAGTCTCAAGAGAAGGACAAGCAAGGAGTTTGGACAAGCTGATGAATTCACTCAATGAATTAGAATTGTCCTTGGTAAAACGAGCTACTAACAGCAAAGCTGCAAAGAAGCATGGTAACGATCCTTTGTATAGAAAGAGTACAGCCTTTGAAACACTTGTGGGTTTTCTTTATTTGTCGAGGGAATACGATAGACTGGGCGAATTGATTCGAATTACATTGGAGAATGAACAGAATGATTGTGTACGGTAAGAGTGTCTTAGACGAGATAATAAGAACACACTATCGCGTTAATAAAATATATCTGAAGGAAAGCGACGACAGAAAATTCAAGGCGATTGAAGAGACCTTGAAGAAAAACGGTTACTCTTACACTTATACAACGGCAAAGTACTTGGAAAAGTTATGTGGAGAGGAAAAAAACCAGGGGATAGTCATAGATGTAGATTTTCAGTACAGCGATGAAAGTGCTTTGAATGGGAATTTGATAGTTTTGCTGGATCATATCGTCGATCCCCACAACCTTGGTGCAATCATCAGAACCTCCGTTGCTGCCGGAGCAAGTGCCGTTGTAATTACCAAAGACCGCTCAGCCAAGGTAACAGCAGCGGTTGTAAAGGTTTCTGCCGGTACAGTTTTTAGAATCCCAATTGTCGTAGTTACAAATCTTGTCAATACAATCGAGAAATTGCAGGAGCAGGGATACTGGGTTTATGGCGCAGATATGCGAGGCAAGAATGTTTTCGAAGAAAGATTTACACTGCCGGTTGCCGTTGTCTTTGGAAACGAAGGAGAAGGTCTGAGCAGACTCGTGAAAGAAAAGTGTGATCAGTTGATCAGTGTACCGATGTTTTCGTCTATAGACTCACTGAATGTCTCGGTGAGCGCTGGGATAGTGCTCTTTGAAGTAGCCAGAAAATGTTTTGCTAATAGTTAGAAAGGACAATTTCAATGGTGAATTTCGATTTCGAATACAGGACTCCTCAACTCTCAAGCGGATACATAATGAAGGGCAAAAACTTCAGAGTCTCACTGATCAAGTTCCCGACGCTCTACGAACGCCCCTTGCCAGGAACGGAGACGGTGGAAATTTACCACATAGAACCAAAGGAAAGACCTGTTGGTTCTTTGATACTCCTGCACGGACTTGGAACCATAAACATCCCCTTCCTACTTTGGATGGGCATACACATGGCGAACGCCGGTGTTAGAACCTTCCTTCCCATACTACCTGGCAATCTCACCAGAACTGCCGATGGTTCAACGAGTGGCAGAGAGTATTTCTCAACAGATGTGAAAAAGATGGTTTTATTCTGGGAACACGCTGTTGTCGATGTTTTGACAACGCTCCAAGTTGCACAAGAAAAAGGCTGGTGGCATGAAAACAACTGCCTTGTTGGATACTGTTTGGGTGGAATGATCTCTGTAATAATCAGTTCGCTGAAAAAAGAATTTCGCAAAACAATCATCATAACTTCGGGTGGTGATATAGCCACATTGATGTGGTACTCACCAACACTCGCTTACTTTAGAAGAGATGTAAGAAAAGGCTTCGGCAAAGAATACAGAATGGATGACAAGAACTGGCTGTTGGACACCTTTGAAAGAGATATCAGAAAACTCGACTCTTTCAAGAGCATAGAACAGATGATAAATTCAGAGATTCACCCATTACTGAAAATCGACCTTATAGCCTATGCACAATTTGTACAGAAAGACAGAATAACCTTCATAGAAGCACTATTCGATAGAGCACTCCCTCTGAGAACAAGAAAAATCCTTTGGAATGCCCTCGGAAGACCGAAAAGGCACATCATTCCCATGGGACATGTCACTTGGTTGCCATTTCAGTATTTTCTTGGGAGCCTCGTACTGAGAGAGATGAACATAAAAGAGTTCAAGAGAAAGATGAAATTACTTGAAAAACCAAAGATCGAAGAAAAATAGCTCATCTGTCTCTCACTTCAATCAACTTTGGAAGCAGAAAGTCTGGTGTTCTCACTTTACCACCATAAAGCCTGTCACTGAGTTCGCTGGGTGTAGCATTGACCATTTCAAACTGAAATCCTTCAATCTGTACTGCCCATACACCTTGTATCGGCTCAGAAAAGAATATCGGTTCTGTTGATTTGTACAGAATGTTTACGCCATCGTTTGCAATCCTTTTGAGCTGGTAGAGATCCCCGACCTTCTCTACAAGATAGCTCACCAGTTTCTCTCTGCCATCGATTTTTTCTTTGAAGGTGAAAAGGCTTCCATTGTTATAAACATGGCCAATCGAAATCGAATGGAACCAGAAATCCATTCTCAGAAAATCAATGGTCATGAAGAAATCCGTTTCCTTATCTATTCTTTCAACGGTCACTCTGGCATGCGTTATCACGGCACTCAAAATGATACCCGCTATGCAAGCGAAGATCAAAGAAACGATCAAATAGACCAAAATCTGAATACTCATATACCCTGTCCATACCTTTCATCTATTTCTGAGTAATTCATAAGCCTCACCGTTTAAAATAGCACACCCAGCCGCTCCTCTTATGGTATTGTGGACGAGGGCTACAAATCTGAATCTTGTCGGTGACATTTGCACGAGCCGTCCAACGCTGACCGCCATCCCATTTGCAAGATTTCTGTGCAGCTTTGGTTGGGGCGATCTTTCTCCCGGTAAGTATATCAAAGGCTTTCTTGGAGCCGTTGGAAGGCCCAGATTTCTTAGAGGTTCAAATTCCTCAAAACTCTTGATGATATTATCAACATTTGTTTGTTGCTCTGTTTCTACAAAAACTGAAAGCATATGACCATCTTGGACTGGAACTCTGTTGCACTGTGCCTGCACATCGAATTCGGCAAACTCAATACGATTCTGTTCGAAACTACCCAATATCTTCTTTGATTCTGTCATAATCTTTTCTTCTTCGTTTTTTATGTAAGGTATGACGTTGTCAAGGATATCAAGGGAAGCTACACCCGGGTAACCTGCCCCCGATATTGCCTGCATCGTTACAACATGTACCTGTCTTATGCCAAATCGATCGAAGATGGGTTTGAGAGGCATCACAAGTCCTATCGTAGAGCAATTTGGATTCGTGACGATTTTACCCTTTGTTGTCTGATTATGGATCAAGTCGAGATGATCGAGGTTAACCTCTGGAACTATCAAAGGTACATTTTCATCCATTCGATGACTTGAGGCGTTAGAGAACACAATATAACCCGCTTTGACAAATTCATCCTCTATTGGCCCGGCTATATCAGAAGGAAGCGCCGAGAAAACATAATCACAATCGAAATTGGGTTCGCACTTTTGTACTTCCATTTCAAAGACATTTTCAGGAATAGGCATATCCAAGTGCCACTGCACCGCTTGTCGATAACGCTTACCCGCAGAATTGTCAGAGGCTGCAACCACCGATATCTTGAAAAAAGGATGATTAGAAAGGATTTGGATGAATCTCTGCCCAACCAGCCCTGTGGCGCCAAGAACTGCGACCTTTCTCATGCACTAACCTCCTCTGCCAAAGACAGCCTCCATCAAAGCCTTTGTGGACTGTCCTTTACCCATTGTGAAAATGTGTATACCAGGAGCACCAAAGGAAAGCAGTCTTTCGGCTAATTTCGCCATGAATTTCGTCCCAATCTCGAATTCTTCCTTAGGGCTTCGAGCTTGCTGCATCTGCAATAAGAACGCGTGAGGTATATTCACAAAGAACTTCTTGGGAATACTGTAGATTGATTTCAAATTCACGATTGGTTTTATGCCAGGTATTATGGGCACCTTTATGCCAAGCTCTCGAGACATCTCCACGAAATCCCTGTAAACATCAAAGTCAAATACCATCTGAGTAATCACATAATTCGCACCCGAATCGATCTTTTCTTTCAGATGTTTCAGATCTTCTTGCAAATTCGGAGACTCGAAATGCTTCTCAGGATAGCCAGCAACGCCTATACAAAAATCTGTCGGCTGGGCGTTTTCACACGGGTACAAATACTCACCATTATTCATTCTTGAAATCTGTCTTACCAAATCCACTGCGTGTTTGTAGGTGTCCTTGTCTTCTGATTCCGTCGAATCCTCGTATTCACCTCTGATGACAAAGACATTTTCTACTCCAATCAGATGAAGATCTATGAGCATGTCTTCAATTTGATATTTGTCCATCCCAAAACACAGCACGTGTGGAACAACATCTATCTTGTATCTGTTCATAAGTGCCGCTGTCAAGCCAACCGTTCCCGGTCTCTTAACCTTTGGAACTTTGATTATCCTGTCCGATAACTCCAAATAGGTCATCTGAGGTGCATGCCTCGTAACGTTTATGAAATTGATGGGGAAAATCATGAGACTGTCCAAAACTTGATATATTTCGTCTATGCTCTGTCCTCTACTTGGGGGTAGAATCTCTATTGAAAGGATCTGACCTTTGCTTATTCTTTCGGTTACCTTCATTTTGATCCCCCTTCAGGTGCAACGAAAACCAATTCGTGCTTGCCCACAACGCCAAGTTTGTCTCTGTAGATGACCAAGACAGTTTGCACATATTCATTAAGTGCCTTTTGTATCAATTCTTCAATGTCATTCTCATTTTTTATTATATTGCAGTAGGCTGTTGCAAAGGCATCGGCAACTGTAGCATTTTCAGAAACAACGGTCACTGCATCTGCCTTCCCAAAACTGATCGAATGCCCTACAGTACCAGAAGAAGTACACACACCCCAACTTCCTGCAGGTATCCGCAGAGCCACCTTTTGCGAGAGTGGAGAATCTCCTGCATAAATACAGACTGTCACAGGATCTGTGTTCTTGATGAAAATATCTCCACCGTTTTCTACAAGGACCTCGGAGCAACCAAAATCCTCTATCAAGAATCTCCCCACCTCATCTGCAAAGGCTCCAGCTACTGCTGCCATCGGTCCAACAGACGCATATTTGGCTGCCTCAGCCATTTTCTTTATCACCTTTGGACTATCATCTGGGACTTCCAAAGGTACAAAAGACAAAAGGAACCGTTTGTTTTTCTTGATATAGTTACTCAACTGTTCATGTAACTCAACAACTAATTTGTACGTCCTGTTGATCATTTGCTTTTCAAATCTATCCACACCGACCCAAAGGTCGGTTTCCCTGTATGTAACGTTGAAATTCTCAAATCTCCCATTGTGCAAACTACGATAGAATCTATCCATCTGGTGGAAGTTTCACCCCAACTGGACACGCGTCAGAACATTGTCCACACAAGACACATTTGTCGGCAATGAAGGTAAATTTGCCGTCAATAAGCATCAAAGCATCAAAGGAACAAAGGCTCACGCAAAGGCCACAATCAACACATGTGGGCTTCTCAAATCCCGATTCTTCCGAATGTGTTTTTTCCTCAAGAACCTTCAGACTTCGTTGTTCACTGAACAATTTGACTGGTTGGGTGAGTAGAAATTCCCCTTCATTAATCCATCCCTTTAGGACAGACGCTATCTCTCTTGCCATTGAGAGACTTGATATCGAAGAAGTCTTGACCTTTTTTCCATTTATGTCAATCCATCCAGATTTTAACTGTGCGTAATTGACCTGGCAAATCACGGGTTTTCCCAATTGACCGTAATCTCTTAGTTCTGTTTCGATCTCCTGATCTGATCTCGAGACATAGTAAGCAATCTCTTCATCTAAGATCGGTATGGGAACACCTATACCCACAAAGAGCGTTACACCGTAGTTTTTGAAATACGCTGCCTTCAAATACCGTGGGTTCATTTTCTTGGCATCTCCAATTACCGCAAGAGTTCTTGCCGAAGCAATTGGTATTCCATGCGCATTAACCTTCACAGAATTTCTGAACTGAGTTCCAGGCCAGACAACATAACCTTCACCACCACACAGGAAGATTTTCGTACCAAGACCTATTGTAAGCATCTTGGGATCCTTCAAAAGTGGACTCAATTCACCAGAGGTCGAATAGGTCACATTACCGTAGTTTGGAAGCAATTTTCCCATGTATGTATAAATGGTTCTCTGTGAACTATTTGTCGCTGCTGCGTAATTCTGATAGGCATTCCTGGGGTTGAAAAGGAAAAAGTCGTTTATCATATCCTTGTTAATGTATCCCTCAAAATACTTTCGTGGATAACAATCGGTACCCTTGCCCGAAGCCCTTAGGTACAAATCTCTTCCACTGATCAGTGCCTCAATTATATGTGCCCCACCGAATCTCCTGTCTTTCTTGGATTCCTGTGTCGCACCGATATAGCCATCGACGGCTGCCAAGCCACCATATACTTGAACATTGGACAGGTCTATTTCCTCCATACGCATTGGTGGAATTGTATGACCGAAATTGATAAAAGCGCCACTTGAACACATAGGTGCAAAGGTTGCGGTGGTCACCACATCAACTGTTTGCGCGATCTGTTTTGGACTCGACTGTTTCGCAAGCTGAACAACCTCTTCAGCTGTCAAAACCACTGCTTTCCCACTTCTTATCCTTTCATTGATCTGTTCGATCGTCTTCATCATTCTCACCATCCTTGAAAAATTCTTCATGAATGGCTCGCAAAGCTTTATCTCTATCTTGCAGTTTCACTATGAAGTATATCGTCACATCCGATGCACCTGCAGAGATCATTTCAACGTTTATGTGTTTTCTCGAAACAGCCGTGAAGATTCTTGCGGCAATACCGTGCTTCTTCAAAAGACCATCTCCAACGGCTGCTATCAAAGATATCTCCGTTTTGTAGTGGATATCTTCTACTTCGGGTATCTGCATCTTCGAAGTTATTCGCATGCATCTCTCTATATCTTGTTTTGAGACAAGGACATTTATACTCGTCTGAGAGGTCACAACAGATTTGATGTTCACACCCTCGCTACCAAGGGTAGATGCAATTTGACCAAGTAACCCTGGTACACGACCGACGTTGGTACCTTTGAATTGTATCACCACGATATCATCGGTGAAGGATATGCTCTTTATTACTGTTTTCGCTACAGAATCGTTGAAGGAGATGATCGTGTCAGGTCTATCGATTGATTCAAAAGTGTTTATGTTGAATATGTAAAGGGGGATACTTTTCTTGCGCACTGGGTCAACCGAGGCATGATGCAGAATCTTAGCGCCGAAGTACGAGAGCTCTGCGGCCTCATCGTAATTGAGTTTTCGAACTGGCTTAACTCCATCGACGTACTTTGGGTCACATGTCATAAAACCTGATACATCTTTGTACAAATCTACTCTTTTTGCATTCAAACAATACGCTATTGACGTCGCCGAGTAATCACTTCCTCCACGGCCAAGGATCGTTACCTGACCCTCATGAATGCCATAAAACCCTGGGACAACGTAGTTTTCTTTCTGGCTGAAGAACTTCCTGAGATTGACTTCTGAAGCAGACAGATCTACGGACGCATTCTTGAACTTACCGTCTGTGACCAAGCCGAAATTCTCCGGTAATGCTTCCTCACAATGAACGCCATTTTCATTTAAATAGTACGACAAGAGCATTGAAGAGCACCTTTCCCCATGACTAACCACTTCATCATAGATGAAATCAGGAACCTTACCTATGAGTTTTGTACCCATCAAGAGCTCTTGTATTTCGTACACTCTTTTCTTTAACTGAACATTCTCTTCGCCTAAGAAACTCCTGTATGTGAGATACAAATCTTCAAGAAAACTTTCAACATCAAGATTTCTGATATTGTCCAGTGCATCTATCAATCTGTTTGTAACACCATTGACGGCGGAGACAACAACAATGAATGGTTCTTTATACATGCTCACAACTCTGAGTATTCTTTCAAGATCTGATCTGTTTTTCAAATTCGAACCACCGAATTTGAGCACAATCACCTTCACTTGGCACCTCCCTTTAAGAGTGTTTTGCACAACTGAAGGGCTTGAACGGCATCTTTGGCATAAAAAACACCGAATTGATCAGCCAGTTGTTGATTCATCGAAGCTCCACCAGCGAGCAGAAAAACATTGATTCCTTGCGATTTCAAAAGATCTGCGATTTCTTTCACCTGTCCGACGGTTGTAGTCATCATCGCGGAGAGTCCAACTATGTCTGGTTTGTAGTTTCTGCATTCCTGAAGAATCTTTTGTGCAGGTACGTCTTTGCCAATATCGTAGACTTCAAATCCCCCACTTCTTAAAACCGTTGCGACGATTTTCTTTCCAATGTCGTGGATATCGCCTTGAACTGTCGCAAGAAGTATCCTTCCAAGTACTACCTGGGATTCACCGAGCAGACTGTTCAAATAATCAAAGGCTGGTTGAACCGTTTCTGCAGCGAGAATCAAATGTGGTAAGTAGATATTCCCATTCGCATAAAGCGTTCCCACCTTCTTCATTGCTTCTGCAAGAATTTGTTGACTGATGTATAAAGGATCGTGCTGTTTCAAGAGCTCTCGAACCGTATCCATCAACTTTTCCTTTTGCCCCTTTATTATCAAATCAACGAATGGATCCTGTGAAGTACTCTCAGTTTTCACAAGTTCTTTTCCCTGAAGCGACAGAGCGCCCGGTATGATATTCATTGTAAGAGTTTCTTTGCTGTTCAATATGGCACCACTCAAACCATTTTCAATACATAAAGCAAGAAATGCGGCATTTATGGACTCTCTGTTTGGCATACCAAAACTCAGATTGGAAAGACCAATCGAAGACCTTAAACCAGCTTGCTTGATGAGATTTATCGTCTGCAAAGTTATGTGATAATCGTTTTTTGCACCTATCGGCAAAACAAGTGGGTCAAAGTAGACCCGATCCAGTTCGATTTTGTGTTCTTCAAGAATCTTGACAGCCTTCAGTACAAGTTGAAATCTTTCCTCGGCATTCCTTGGGATATCCTTTTCCATGGCGAGTACTATAAGTAATCCCCCATATCTTTTTAGAAGATCAACTCTCTGCAACAGATGATCTTCTCTTGCAAGCGCTGAATTGATCAAGCCTCTGCCAACATATTCTTTCATCGCGGCATCGAGAAAATCGATGTTCTGTATATCAAAGGAAACGGGCAGACAAGAATGTCTGTCAAGTTGAATCATTGCATCTTGAAAATGTTCTTTGCTCAAAAGTTTCTCGATACCGAAATTCACATCTATCGCCGCACAACCTTCTTGTTCTTGCTCTTGTGCAAGGGTTAGAACATTCGAAAAGTCCTTTGCCTGAATCTGAGTTTGAAGTTTCTTTTTACCACTTGCATTTATCCTTTCTCCAATTATGAGAAAGGTATCTATTGGTTTCAAAATCGTTCTTGAAGAAAGATGTTGAGTGCTAACGATCTCTCTTTTTCGAGGTCTCTTTGTTCCTATGTACTTGGTCATAACCTTTATGTGATCCGGTCCTGTACCACAGCAACCACCAACAATATTGGCACCAATTTCGACAAAGTCTGCCATGTAGACTGCAAATTCTTCAGGACTTGTCTTATAGGATAATTTCCCATTTTCCAGGATTGGTTTTCCTGCATTCGGCTCAACACTAAGCGGTTTCTTACTGTACTTCGCCAATCTTGCAAAAACTGAGAGCATTTGCTTTGGCTCAAGCGAACAATTTATGCCAACCACATCGACATCAAGATCGTTCATGAGTGTGGCAAAGATCTCAACAGATGTACCAGTTACGGATTTTCCATCTTCCTCAAAGGTCATGTGTGCGATCAGTGGAAGATCACTGGATAAGTCACGAACCGCAAGAACAGCAGCTTTGAGTTCTTTCAGATCCGACATCGTCTCGATAATTATTCCATCAACTCTGGCTTGTATAAGTACCGATGCCTGTTCCTTGAAGATCTCGTAGGCTTGATCGAAACTGATCTCACCAAGAGGTTGAACAAAACTCCCGGTTGAAGAGATGTCCCCAAAGACAAGTCTTCCCTTGGACACTGATCTTGCTATTTCGACGGCTCTGCGATTTATTCTCTCAAACTCGTCTTCAACGCCATGTGCTTTTAGTTTCATTCTGTTTGCACTGAAGGTATTTGTAAGAAGAATATCGGCACCGGCTTGAATGTACTCAGTCTGAAGTCTTTCAACGGCACCAGGGTCATTTATATTCAGTAGTTCTATCAACCCCTTAAATCCTCTTTTGAAGAACTCAGTACCATAGGCACCATCGAGAAATAGTACTCTCTCATTCAACATTCTCAGGAACTCTTCTCTTCTCATCAAACCACCCTATCATGCAAGTTGTAGTCTTTCTTGGAATCATCACTCCGCTGTCCAAAACCTTTACCTGATCGACCTTTAACAGTTCTCTCACTATATACCCATTCATTCTTAGATCAACATTCCCATAACCAGGTGAGAAGCGCATTGTACCTTTCCCGAATCTCTCTCTGAGCAGATGATCGAATCTTTCGTTGAGTTTCTCAAGCGACTCGGATGCCCACGAGTCGACTATAAAGGCATCAAAGGTTCTTTGTTGTTCAGTTAATCGTGATATTAAATTGTCTATCGATGAACCAAGGGTAGAAAGAAATACCGTTATCGCCGTGACATTTTGAAAGTTCGATGGTATCATCTGCTCTGGCAGTAAAGAAAGACTCAAAGTGCTGTAAAAGACGACTGGTTCTATTTTTTCAAGCGCAACCAAGAACAACTCGTTAACACGGTGTATCAGGCTTTCATCTATTCTGCCGTATCTTGCTCCAGCTCTTGAAAGGAAGATTCTCTTGTCCGGCATACAATCAAGTCTGTCCGGGTAGAAAACTTCGCTCACTGTCCCACCTCAATTGGGTTTACCTTTAAAAAAGGGGCGCTTCCATCTTTGGAAACGCCCCTTTTAGTATCTCCAAGCACGATCAAATGCCCGGAATACCTCCAGGGGCATCAATGCGCATTATCATAATTGTGTCACACACACCCGATGAAATCACCGTTTGAACGTATCTCATGCGACAGCCTCCGTTTTGCTTTATTATATCCAGCGCAAATTTACGCTTTTATTTTCGAAAAGTAAAGACTCCTATACAGATGCAACATCGAAACCCATTAAATTGAGTTGACTGTTGCAAATTGTGTGATATGATTGATAAGGTACACAGAAATTTGGAGAGGTGATAAAAAAGTGAAGGAGAAAATCCATCCTGAGATGAAGTTTGTCTCGGTAAAATGCGCTTGTGGCGCCGAACACAAATTCTATACAACTCGTGAAAATGTGAGAATTGATGTGTGTTCAAACTGCCATCCATTGTACAAGGGTCTATCTGGAGCGAGTCTGGTAATAGATACAGAAGGTAGAATAGAAAAATTCCGCCGCAAATATAAGGACAAACAATACTGAAAGGCAATACATTCTTCAAGGAGGGGCATTTTGTGACAAAGGTTGGAGATGTCGTGAAGAGCAAGGTAACGCAGATCACAAAATTCGGTGCAATGGTTACACTCGAGAGTGGAGAACCAGGTTTCATCCACATTTCCAAGATAGCTAATCAGTATGTGAAGAACGTCGAGGATTTTCTCAAGCAAGGTCAGGAAATTTCTGCGAGGGTTATCGGTAAGACGAAAGATGGGAAATGGGAACTGTCGTTGAAGGAACAGAGAGGACCAGAAAAAGGCTCAGAAGAAAAGGGAACGAGTAAGGCTGAGTTTGAGAAGAAGCTCGCAAGGTTCATGAAAGAAAGCGAAAGAAAGATGGCGGAGTATCGCAAGAGAGTGGAGAAAAAGGGTGGGAGGTTCTAAAGAAGGTTTTCAAGGTTTTCGGGAAATGGCTCTGTGTTCTTGACCACAATCACTTTGGTTCCGGTATCTATTAAGGCATCCACAGTTTCCACATCTTGATTAAGCATGCGCACACACCCGTGGGAGATTCTCTTTCCGATCTCCCATGGTTTTGTTGTTCCGTGAATGCCATATGTTGGATTTGACAACTGTAGAAACCTTGTTCCCAAACCATTTATTGGCGAACGAGGTGGTATGTATTCTCCATACCAATACAACGCTGGATCAACTTCCTTTTTCACAATCCAGTACACACCGGGGGGAGTAGTATCGCTCTTACCTATGGCAACCGGGAATGTTCTAACCAGAACTCCATTGTAGTACAATGCAAGACGCGCTGTCATTGTATTTATCACAACGGTCGTCAGGGAACTGTCGAATCTAACCTTTGCCAATTTCAGTACAGTGCCTGCGATCAATTTACTGCCATCCTCTAAACCATTTGCAATTTCAAGATCTGCGATCCTCAGACCATACGTATTGGCTATTGCCCAAAGCGTTTCACCAGATTTGACTACGTGCTGATATGGCGGTACTTGCTCAACAACAAAAGGGGTAGTACTGCCTCTTAAGAAATTCGCGATCCCGGCAAGAATGAAGATGTCTTTCTCCACTTTCCTCTTCAACCCGTAAGGCAACCCAAATTCAAGGAAGATTTTATCCATACCATCTTTGAGTCTGTCGTCCGTATAGAGATAGACCATATCCGAATAAGCGAAGGAGTGAAATGAAGCATTCTGAAGCTTTAAGCCGTTCAAGTTCCATTCTCTTGGTATTTTGATACCAACGTAGAGTCTTTTGCCGTTGTCAACATCGGTAAACAAGAAAATCTCTGGCTGAGATCTGTATGAAGATATTTGTAGAACCGATGGGCTCGTTCCCCTCATAACACTGGACAAGACACTCTGTCCAAAGATTTCTGGTACAATCCAATCTGTTTTTGACACATCGAAACTCATAGACTTCTCGGAGATTTCCTTTGGCAGTCTGTGCCCTGTCTGAGTAAAGATATAGCCTTTCAATGATCCTACGCTGGAATACAGAGGCTTCACAGCTATAGATAGTTTTTCATTTTCAAAAGAGAGTACCGTGAGTTCATGATCTATTGCGAAGCTCAACAAGTTCAGAAAGGATAACAAGAGCAATACGGCTTTTTTCATCGGGCCCCACTCTTTTTACAGTTCCATCGCTTTTGAGAATGATAACGCTGTTTTGATCACTTCCCATCACTTCGGCTTTGTTTGCAACTATCATATCCAAATTCTTTTTCATCAGCTTCTGTTTGGCGTATTCCTCAAGCGAATCTGTTTCAACAGCAAACCCGACAAGTATCTTGTTGTTTTTCCTCTCTCCCAAGTATTTCAAAATGTCGATTGTTTTTCTCAAAGGTATGTTTAGATCCTCGGTATCCTTTTTTATCTTACTTTCGCTGATCTTGGCTGGGGTGTAATCAGCCACAGCGGCAGCCATTATAACGACGTCCACCTCGTCGAATTTCCTTATCACCGCATCAAACATCTCTTGAGCGCTTTCAACTCTCACGACTTCGTTGACAAAATACGGCGTCTTAAGAGATGTGGGACCAGAAATCAATGTTACGTACGCACCCAAGCGCACTGCTGTCTTTGCAAGTTCATAACCCATTTTTCCACTTGAACGATTCGAGATGATTCTGACCGGGTCAATCGGTTCCCATGTCGGTCCTGCCGTAACGAGAATTTTCAAGTTCTTCAACGGTTTTTCACTCGCGAGAATCTCTATGGCTTCCTGGACTACTTCGTTTTCTGGATATCTTCCTTTACCGAATTCACCACAGGCGAGATGTCCAACGGAAGGTTCCAAGACCCACCAACCTCTGTTCCGCAAGACTCGAAGATTCTCCTGAGTTGCATCATTTTCGTACATTCTGTAGTTCATGGCTGGCACCAAAAGCTTCTTATCACCACTGTAAGCAAGACATACCATGGTCAAAAGATTATCTGCCAAGCCATACGATAGCTTGGCGATCGTATTTGCAGTGGCCGGGGCTATGACAAGTACATCCGGCCATTTCGATAGTTCCGTATGAGGTATAAAGCCGTTTCTTATGTCGAACGCGTCTGAATCAGTATAGACTTCACAATTGCCGACCGCTGAAAACAGATCTTTTGAAACAAGCTTCTGGGCACTCTGAGTCATCACGATCTTGAGTTCATGGCCAGATTTTCTCAGCGAGCTCACAAGTTCGGCTACTTTGTAGAGCGCTATACATCCGGTTATTCCGATGAGTACCTTCATATCACTTTACTTCCGGTAAAAGAATCTTCAATATCTCCTCGTTCTTGATTCTTATGTAACCTTCTTGAAGTTCCTTAAACGCGATTGATACTAAATTGGCGTCCGGCGTCGTCACATAAGGTTTTGCATATTCCTTCAAAGCCTCAGCTCTCTTAGCAACGGCAATGGGCACGGCGTATTTGTAGGGTATCCTCTTAGACAGATAATCATAATCGATTACAGGTTTACTCACTCTTTCCACCTCCGTCTTCAAAAAAACTGTGCAGTCCCAATCTGTCGATAACCCGTTCGACCTTGAGCTGTTCAGCAACTATTATTGAACACAATTGATCTATCGATTCCTGTAGATCTGTATTAACTATTATATATTCGAAATTTGGTATATAGGAAAGCTCTTTCTTCGCATCTTCGAGCCGTCGTTCAAGATTTTCTCGATCCTCTGTTCCACGATTCATCAACCTTTGTTTCAGCACATCAAAAGAAGGCGGCGCAATGAATATGTAAACTGCGTCTTTGTATTTGTTCATCACCGTCATTGCCCCTTGCACATCAATATCGAGCAACACGCTCTTGCCGTTCTCAATTTGCTCTTGTACAAACTTCTTCGGTGTTCCATAATAATGATTATGAACTACCGCCCACTCGAGAAACTCGTCTCGGTCGATCATATCCCGGAATTTGACTACATCAACAAAAAAGTAATCTCTTCCTTCAGTCTCGTTAGGTCTTTTGGGTCGCGTAGTACAGGAAACGGAAAAAACGATATTTTTAACCCTCTTCAAAGTTGATTCTATGATGGAGGTCTTACCTACGCCCGATGGTCCGCTGATGACATACAGAACGCCCTTCACTCTGCTACCTCACTTTGTTCAAACTTTCTTCAATCTCTATCATCGATTGCTTAAACCTTTGAGCTATTGTCTCTGGCTGGATCGCACTGAGTATTATGTGGTTGCTGTCTGTGATCAATATAGCTCTTGTTTTTCTACCATAGGTAGCATCTATGAGTTTTCCTTCATCCTTGGCTTCATCCTTAAGTCTTTTAAGAGGAGCGGACTCGGGATTTACAATCGCTATCACGCGATCACCCGAAATGACATTTCCAAAACCGATGTTGATCAACCCATACATAGCGGACCACACCTCCTAATCTTCATTCAATATTCTGGAGCTGCTCTCTAAACTGAGAGATCAGTACTTTCGCTCTCAGCGCAGCATCTATAATTCTTTGATCTTGAGACTTAGAAAGAATTGTGTTTATCTCCCTGAACATTTCCTGTGCTACAAAGTCAAGATGGTTACCAACGGGTTCGTTTGATCTGAGGAGATGTTGGGCTTTATCAAGATGGCTTCTCAACCTGGCAAGCTCTTCACGTATATCAACTCGCTGTACCGCCAGCACAACAGCATTTTCAAGCAGTTCTTGGTTCAACTGAATGTTGTCATCGAGCAATTTTCTCAAATCCTGCCGTATTTTTTCTCTCATCAGCGTTGCTGAATCTTCGCTGAAGGCTGACACCTCATTTTGTATATCCGACAACTGCTGAAGCATCATTTCGAGATCACGAGACAGTCTTAAACCCTCATCAATTCTTTCGTCGTCAAGCATCTTTAAGGCTCTGGTTACAACATCTCTCGCGATTTCGAAGATCTCTTCCTCCTGTTGCTGAGATAACTCGAATCTCACAAGGTCTCGAAAACGTAGAATATTATCCAAGTTGACCGGCTCAGGTATCCCAAGCTGACTAACCAAATTCTCCAGAGCTTCATAATAGCTTCTCGCCAAACCATAATCGATTCTCACTGCATTCAGCGGTGCCAGGAATTCCACATACAACCTCAGAGTTATCTTGCCTCGTTTGACAACACTCTGTATCAATTGGACTATTTCATTTTCTCTGCCGAACATGAACGACGGAGACTGGATATCGGTGACAAAGTACTTTGAATTGAGCGATTTTATTTCACAAATAACTCTGTAATTTTGCTCGGTCTTTTCACATTTTCCGTAGCCTGTCATGCTCTTTGGCAAAATATCCCCACCCACGCACAATTATACCACATTTTCATCGGTGACGGACGACTAACTTCGAAAAAACTGCTCTTTTCTCTTCGTAACTTAATTTCTCTTTAGAAAACTGCACCGAATCGGAAGAACGGTTTGAAATTCTCAAAGGTCCAATTCCCATCGAAGTTGTAGGCTACACCAAAACCAATTACTCCGAGCATCGGTATTGCGATATCAATTTCGGGTCCCGCAGTGAAATCAAAGCCCGAATTCCACAGACTCGAACCCGTTCCACCGATATCCGCAAATGCAAGCAAGTAAATCGGTACGGTCTGTGATTTCAAATCATATCTCAGCTCAACACTGCCTAACCAGCCAGCCTTTTGTTCTGTACTTTCTACACCTCTCACAGCATTCACACCGTAAAAGAGAATGGTCTCCTGTTTAGTACCAGGTACTTTGTATTTTTCCAAGAACAAACTCGCGGCAAACCCCCTGAAGCCAACCGAGAGCAGATCTTCATAGATCGGCACAAAAACCCTTGCATCCAATTTCGCCTTCCAGTAATCTCTGTCATCCAAGATACCGAAGAGTCCTGCTTTGTCCAATCCAAGATAGAGATATTGACCGTTGGTTGCGAATATTGCGCTGTTGCGTGTGTCATAAGAGTAATTTCCCGAAAGAATGAGCGTGTTCTCGGCAGATATCAGATTCGAATAGTACCTGTATTCATAAGTCGCACCTATACCAAACGCATGTCCCTGCGATCGGAGTGTTGTGAAATTACCGCCTACCTTGAAAATGTTTGTTATCGACGAATCTGAGGTTACATATTCATAGCTGAACAAAGCTCCGAGCGTCGCAGGTAGTTCAAAAGGTTTTCTTATCGAGTACTCGAAATTGACACTCTTTGTTGTCAAACCAAGTTTGCCACTCACAGAAAAGCTTTGCCCATACCCAAAAGGATTGATCGTGCTAAGAGTTACCTCTCCCATGAAACCCTCATACCAAGGTCCTGAGGGAGGAGTCCAGGTGATTCCACCGCTGAGGTCGAACTTCCTTTTCTTTTCGGTTACATCTACCGTGACCTTCACTTCGGTTGACTCAGCGGTACCTACGGGGTATGTACTGACAGATTCGAAAAACTGAGTCCGATTCAGAGCAGATGCTGTATCGTAGAAGTCTTGTTTTTTAAGCGCCTCTCCTTTCTCAAATGTTATAAGGTCACTTATTACATACTTTTTCGTGATTTCAAAACCTTTGAATTCTACTTCAGATACGTATTTTTCAAAAACCTTGAACTGCAATGTGTCCTTTTGTTCTTCCGCCACAACATATGTCATCGGGTAGCCCTTGGTGTCATAGTAATCGATAATCGCCTGCATCGATTTGAGAATGTCGACGTTGTAGACTACTTGGTCAGGTTTCACGTTCAGACAGTTTCTGAGTTCGTTTGTTGAAATCAGTTTACTACCAGTGATTTGGATGTCTTTGTACAGCTTACCATCTGGTATGATCTTCCTAAGCACCACATTGATCTTCAATACCGCTGTTTTCTCATCAACGCCTGGTACTTCTATTTTCTCAAAGTTCATCGAGGTCTCCTTGTCGAAATACACGTACTTACTCAGGACACTCATGACAGCCGACATGTTTTCGACCGTTGGGTAACAGCGTTTTATATCCTTGGTAAGAATTCTCAAAAAACCGGGTGTTGTGTAAAAATCTTTGAGTGTGTCGATTTTTATTTGCTTTCTGACCTTTGAAAAATCAAGTCCGTTGGTCTCACCCTCGAAATAAATTTCCCACAGTGCATATTCCGTCACCTTGAAAACATAAGTGTCCTTGTCCAAATCACCACTGACCTCCACGAGAAAATAGCCCGCTTCATCGAACTTCCCCTTGATTGCCTGCAATGAATCTCTAACCTTTGCCAGACTGAGTGCTTTGTTCTTTTCAAGTTTTACGGTTCCTTCAAGGTCACTCTTCTTGATCAGCTCAGGACCGCTGAGTTCAATCTTCCAGTCTTTTATAACTGGATTCTCTTCAACCTTGATTTCAAGTACATATCCTTTGCTTGAGGAGATCATCCTTGGTTCAAGTGAAGCGAAATATCCCGTATCGAAAATCTTCCTGAGAAGTTCTTGAACACCCTGATCAGTCAATTCAACATTCAGATAATCTCTTGCCACGGCGATCAATTCCGATGAATCAACTGTGACAAGCCCCACGAAATTGAGATCACTGATTACTACAGCAGTTACCAAACAGGATAGAAGCACCATAAACAACGAAGTTAGCACAAATCTCATTAAGGCACCTCCTCTATGATGCTCTTTTCAAGTTCTTCAATTGCTTGATAAACTAATTTTATAGCAAAGGGTGAAGAAAGATCTTTCAAAAGCTCTTTGAGTTCTATGTTGGATACAGTATAAACTCTTCCATCTTTGGACCTGCACACGATCAATTCTACATCATTTGAAGATATAAGCAATGTGGAAATTGAATCCGAAAGCTCTCCAATTTCTTGACAGTCAACGTGGCTTGTGTCAAAACATGCTTTTACCGTTGTGCCAACACCTTTGGTGCTTTTTATCTGCACACTGCCGCCTGTGGCTTCGGCGGCTTGTTTCAGAAAAGGCAAACCAAGTCCCACTCTTCTGATGCGCGGGTCTCGTGTTGTGTAAAACGGGTCAAATATCCTGAATAGCTGCTCTTGATCCATGCCTTTTCCGTTGTCTTCCACCTGGAAGCAAAACCAATTCTTGTTCTGTTCAATCGTCAGAATTATCTTACTCGCACCAGCATTTAGGGAATTCTGTACGATGTCCATTATATGATCGGCTATCGTTCTCAATCCCATAACGAAAAGACCTTCTCTCTACTTGGTGCAGCCAAGATATCGACCAGTTCTTTCGAATCTGGGTACTGCATTGCAAATCTTGTGAATCTGCAACCTATTTCGTCTGGGCTGTGAGCGTCTGAATTGCTCAATACAACAAACCCAGACTTGATTGCTTCGACCCAGCCTTCTTTACTGCGTGCTTCGGCCAATCTAACTCGTTCATCTTTTGGAAAAACACCCAGTTGGTACAAAACACCGAATCTTCTTTCAATGTGTGCATAGACTGGTATGCCACCATGTGAGCAGACGACTTCGATTAGATCACTCAGCGATAACTGAAGGGCAATGCCAAGAAAATCTTCCTCCAATTTCTGAAATTCATCTTGTTCATCTACAACGATCTGGTATCCCATCAATTCCGGATCATAATTGATTTTCGGCAGGAATCTTTTGACAAAACTGCACAAGTTCAAGGCATCGCTGATTGAATAAAAATAGGCAAGTATATGAACCTCTTCAAAGGAAGTGAGTTCAACCCCGGCTATCATGGAGTTTTTCATTTTTTTGTCAAAACTGGCCAAATTGTCACAGCAATTGTGATCGGTTATTGACAAGAAATCCAGTTGCTTTTCTTTACTTACATGTGATATGACACTTGGTACCATCGTTATCTGAGCACAGGGTGAAAGACACGAATGTACATGCAGATCCGCTCTTATCATGGTTTGATTCCGATCGAATACAACAACCCTGCTATTTCAAATGGGGACTTGTTAGTTCTAAGCAAACATACTCCCTCATGCTCCGCTTTGACAATGGTCTCCTGTGGGTATTTGTGATCGTTGCACAGGACTATCGCTTTTATTCCAGAGATTGCCGCCACCGCAACGATATTTACATGTGACTGTACAGTTATCCAAATCGAAGAAGGTTTCGCGTGTGACATAACCTCGCTGAGAAGATCACCAGCACAACCATGAAGTACTTCTTCCTCGCAGTTTCCACAGCAGATTTCCAGTCCCAACTTTTCCGCAATTTGAGAGATTTTCACTGTTTTGCCTCCCTTCCCCTGAAAAACTCCATTTCAACCACTACACCGGCACCTACTTTCGACATAACTATCATGTTGTCTGAACAACGTTTCATATTGGCGAGACCCATACCCGCACCAAAACCGAGTTCTCTTACATAGTCAGGTGCTGTGGAATAACCCTCACGCATTGCCAATTCGACATCTTCGATGCCTTTGCCTGTGTCCTCAACTCTAACAAAGATACTTTCCGGTTTTATGAAACAGTATATTGCACCTGTGCTGCCGCTGTGAATGACTACATTTGTCTCGGCTTCGTAAGTGGCAATTGACACTCTTCTGGCTGTCTTTTCGTCAATTCCTTTTGAAAGTAAGAACTGCCTGAGCTTTGACGCACCTACCCCAGCAAGGTTTATGTCAAAGTAATCTATGGAGAAATAGAAATCCGCGCCGGATTTATCGAGTCTTTCTCCTGTCAATAGAGATCTTGCGAAGTACTCGGGACTGTCCAGCACTTCGCGGCGCCTCTCATCATGTAGGTAGACAAGCCCAAGTTTGGCAAGTAAAGCCATCATCACATCATTTTTCGTGACGATTCCAACCAGTACTCCATCGTTGTCTATGACAGGGAACCTACCATAAGGCCATTTCTCGAAAAACTCTATGACCTCCTTCAAAGTCGCAGTACTTTGGATCGAGATAACATCACGAGTCATCCTGTTTTCAACAGTATCGTCTATATAACCGCCTTCCAAGGCTTTTATTATGTCTTCAATGCTCACTATTCCCACCAGTTTTCTCTGATTGTTAACTACAGGCAAACCAGAAATTCTTTTAATCCGAAGGATTTCCTTAACCTGCCTAAGTGTCCTGTCGGGTTTCACAGAGATGACACTGTGATTCATTATTTCCGTAATCGACATATCCAAAAAGAAACCCTGTACACGATCAAGTACTTTTTCCATGATTCAAGCACTCCAAATGGGCTTCAGTTTTCTGTTGTAAAGTCTTCCGCATGCTTCAAACATGGTCATCTTTGTAACGGCGAGAACTATACCACAAGCCTTAGCCATATCTATCGTCTCAGATGGAAGGAAATCCTTCCTGACAACTACGACTGCTTGTATCCCGACAACCTCTGCTGTTCTAACAACCTGCGGTGTTGTCAGCCCCGTGATTAAAACCATGCTCGGTCTTGCAATTGCCAAGACCTCGCTCATCAAATCCGAAGCGGCGACATAATCGAATTCGAGTTCATCGATCTTTTCTTCACCTGTAAGCACTCTTGCTTTGATCTCTGATAGTATTTCCGAAAGCTTCACAAATTCACCTCCTTGAGCAGATCTCCTGTGTACCGATATTCCAAAAACGCTTCGTAGGTCCACGGACATAGTTGTTTGAAAATGCGAGCCACGGCGACCGCATATTGCTGCATCTCCCATTGTGCGTGTGAATCTGCTCTCAAAGAAAGAAAATTCATCAAACTTCTCCCATTAACGGTCCAAATGAATTGCGTATAAGTCGATAGAGGAAGAACTATCCGCGCCACCTCTCTTTGAAAACCAAGTTCCAATAAATTCCTATAACACTCATAAGACTTTCTGTAAGCCTGTTCAAAAATCTCTTCCACTTGCTCACTGTATTCTTTGCCAAATCTCTTTTCAAGATCAGGCATATAGAATTCATCGGCGAGTTCAGTGTATCTTCCACTCAATTCATTATACGATGCTATTCTATGTCTCATCCATTGCCTTGCAACAAAAATAGGACATTTGACATGAAAGGTAAATGTAATATGTTCAAAGGGTGACTCATGTCCACTTTTCAAGAGATGTTCTATCAACTTCTTATCTCTCTGTTCATCTATCGGTTCTTTACCATGGGACATTCTTGCGGCTCTAACCACGGAGATGTCTGTACCCATACTGTCGATCAATTTGACAAAACCTTTGTCGAGAACTTCCACTATCACTTCGATTCCTCCTTGTCCTTAGTTACACATGCATAAGCGTTATGATCATGTATGGATTCAAAACTCTCGACTTCTACCATATACCACAAGATTCTGTTATCTTCATTCAGTTTGAGTGCGATCTCTCTAGCAACATCCTCAACAAATCTTGGATTATCGTACGCATGCTCAGTTACGAATTTTTCATCGGCTCTCTTTAAAATAGTGTACACAGGTGCGCTCGCACTTTTCTCGGCATATTCTATCAATTCTTCAAACCAGATGAGTCTCTTGGAACGAACGTGTATCCATACAACAGCTCTTTGGTTATGTGCTCCTCTTTCACTGATCTCCTTCGAACATGGACAGAGGGTCAGAACCGGTACCCCAACAGATACCGTGAAATCATAAAGATTCGCAGACTTTTGCCCGTCTATACGACAGGTGTACTTCGTAAAACTCTCTTGATTGGAAATAGGAGCGTTTTTCAGCACAAAATATGGGAACTCTATTTCCACTCTTGCAACGCTCGCGTTTAAGTTTACCCTGAGCTCCTCAAGCATCTGTTTGATGAGCTTTGGATCTATGCCCAGTCGATATTTGTTTAGCACCTCTACAAATCTGCTCATGTGAGTACCTCTGAATTCGACTGGTAGATCCACATACATATTTATCCTTGCCACAGTATCCTGATAACCATTCTTCTTGTCCATCACAGTGACAGGATAACTCAAATTTTTGATACCAACTCTCTGTAAATATACATTTCTCAAATCTGGCTCGTTTTGTACGTCCTTCATTTATTCACCCCTGTAGATCACAAAAGCATCTTCGCTTTCCCACACAGTTACCTCATACAATGCATGGCCTTCATTGGTGAGTGGGATCTTCAACCTATTCCAGACCCACCTCGCTATGTTCTCAGCTGTTGGCTGGTCAATGATTTGATTCAAATAACTGTGATCAAGTTGATCGAGCACCTCTCTTTTTACGATATCTTTGAGTTGAAGAAAATCAATGATCATACCTTCTTCATCGGGTTCACCGCACAGAGTGACTCTTATTCTGTATGTGTGACCATGAAGTGATTCACATTTGCCATGATATTTCTCAAGCTTGTGAGCGGCATCGAATTTGAAGTCCCTCGATATGAGAAACACGCTTTCATCTCCTTCTCAACAATGAAAATGCAAAGAAAAGTACATTCTGGTAACGACTGTCATTGAGCCAACAGGGATATCTGTCCAAACAAGAGTTGTCATTCCAATGTTGACAGAGATAATTTCAAATATTGATGTTAGAATGAAGATTTTTCTGAAATCCTTTGCAATGACATTCACCAGCACAGTAGCTGTTAGAAATGCTAAAACCAAAATAACCTCTATGGTTCTCACTCCTATTTGTAAGGCTTTACCAAACCTGAGTCAATCTTAACGAGCGTGGTGTTGCACCATCATTGGCACCAAATACTGCGTATAGAGCACCACGTTCAATGGAAAGAGTCACATTTCACAAGACTATTTTTCACGAAAACCAACCGATCTTGAACCTGCACAAGATATATCACAAAACACTCTTCCTTTACCATTCGATTTTATCATTTCAAAGCGAACAGTGTAGAATATTGTAAAAGGAGGTAATGTGATGGAGCAAATGGATAGATTTGCACAGATAAAAGAAAGGCAAAAGAGGATCGAAGAGAATCTATCAAAGATCGATCACAAGGTTGCAGTTCTAAGTGGAAAAGGTGGAGTAGGGAAGACAACTGTTGCTGTAAATCTGGCAGTCGCACTTGCAGAGGAAGGTTTTGAAGTAGGTTTAGCTGACCTGGACATACACGGTCCGAATGTCGCGCGAATGCTGGGGCTCACCGACGAACCAATGATGCAGAACGGTCTGATCGTACCATTGAGATATCTCACAAACTTGAAGGTTCTTTCGATGGCTATGTTACTCGAGGATGGCCAACCAGTTGTCTGGAGAGGCCCACTGAAACATACAGTGATACAACAGTTCCTTGGTGATGCGGACTGGGGAAAACTCGACTTTCTGATATTCGATCTGCCACCAGGAACAGGAGACGAGGCACTGAGCCTGTTTCAAATGGTAAAGCTCGATGGGACTCTAATAGTCACGACACCACAGCGCGTCGCAGTTGATGATGTGGAAAGAGCTGTAAATTTCGTCAACGAAATGGGACAAAAGGCACTTGGATTTGTGGTCAACATGTCCTACTTGGTTTGCCCTAATTGTGGCACAAAGATCAAACCATTTGGCGAAGGGGTAGTGAATGAGTTGGTGGAAGTAACAGGTATGAAATGCTTAGGTGAGATACCGATGGAGCCAACGGTGGCTCAGTATTCCGATGCCGGTAAGCCTGTTGTTTCCTTTCTCAGAGGCTCTGAGGCTGAGAAGAGTTTTCGATCACTCGTTGCAAAGATGCTTTCAGAAATTGGAGGCTGATGAAAATTCACCTTTTTGCGCCGATAAATCATTTCGTATCTGATTTTTACGTTTCCTTCTTGACACCCCTTGCACCATATTTCATGCAGAAATACCAAGTAAACGCCAAACAAATCGCTCTGTTTATTACAGCGATTTCTTTCATCTCATCAATCTTTCAAATACTTTTTGGTGCCGTAGCTGACAGAATCGAGAAAAGGTTTAGGTTTATCTACATTTTAACTGCCATAACTGTGCTGTTCATAACTGTAATTGAATTCGCTCCAAACGTTGCTGTGCTGTTTCTGTTTTTCATAATAGCATTTTTTGCAAACTCTGCTTTTCACCCCAGTGGGGCTTCAGTTACTCATAGCTTGTCCAGAAGATCTATGCCGTTTTTCGTTGCTGCTGGAACCCTTGGTACTGCCCTTGGACCAATCTTTGTGACAGTCTTTTCTTCAAAGATAGGACTCGAGTTTCTGTGGTTAGTCAGTTTACCAATCCTTGTCCTTCTGGCCTTCATGGTGAGATCAGAACCATCACCAGTGTCAGCTCACAATCAAACCGACGTCCTGAAAATCAATTCGCAACAGAAACGATTGTTGTTTGGTTTATGGACTTTGGTTACCATGAGAACCTTAGTCATGTCCATTGCACATCTTTACGCACCAATCATCTCTGCTCAAAGGGGTTTTTCGATTGTTTTTGGAGGGGCTTTGTTATCGGTTGGTGTGGCTGTTGGAGTTTTCACTACCATGTTAGGGGCTTGGTTGAGCAACAGATTTGGCAACTTCCTCAGTAATTTTGTCAGTTTCCTTGGCATGGGGAGTGCATTTTTGATTTTTGCAAACGCATCGAGCATGTTGGTCATGTTACTGAGTTATGTTTTGATCGATGGATTTGGTTATTTAACCATGTCGTCGAACCTTTCGCAGGCTCAGTTAACCTTACCAAATCACACTTCATTTGCTTCGTCGGTTGTAATGGGCTTTGCCTGGGCTTGTGGTACCGGACTGAGGGTTTTCGTGATAATACCATTTGGAGACAGTATCAGAACACTCATTTACTTTACGGGTTTGATATCTCTCGCAACGGCTTTTGTTGTATTCTTGAAGGGGCGAAAGCTATGTTTTTCTCAGCACAAAAGAATTTAGAACCGAATAGAATGGCTATGTATTTCACCTTGGCTTATTCAATAGCCTTTGTAATCTTATGTGTGTTATATAGAAATTTCTTCAACACACTTTTGTTCACCTTCATTTCGGTTATGGTTGTCGATGCGGTTGCCAGTATTCTTGCAAGAATCTTCAGAATTCGCAAAAGGTTATCGATTATCCTTTCACTTTTGATCTGCTTTTCTGTCTTCATCTGGGGCTTAGTTACGATCATCCCAACTGCCTTCACACAGCTTACAGATTTCTACACATTGATCACAGATATAATAGAAAAGAGAGCATGGGAGCAATATATACAGAACAACGAGCAACTTCTGAACATGCTCAATAGTGTAGTCGATTTCATAAAACCAAGTATCAATCAGCTTGCAAGCTATCTTCTGAGAGTTGTTGCGTCACAGGTTCCCGGTGCACTTACAGTGTTGTTTTTTACAATACTCGGTATTATCTATGTCTCTGTGTATTCAAGAAAAATAGTGCAAGTGGTACCATTGCTATACCCAAAAAAGTGTAGACAACACGTCGCTGGGTTTGTCGAGGAGCTAAAAGTAAACATGAGGCGGTTCATCGGTGTTATAACCTTGAATGCGATCATTGTGGGTTTTGCCTTTTTTATCTTGTTCAAGATCATGAATATATCTTATGCCCCACTAATCGCTTTCTGGGCTTTCTTGACGAATTTCATCCCCATTGTTGGGGTTATTTTTGAATTCATTCCCGTATTTTTGTTCTCACTGTCTTTGGGATTGCAAGGCATGCTCTGGGTGATCTTTTTCTCTGTAATGATACATCTGGCTGTTTTCGTGTTCTTTTTCGAGATCATGAAAGGGTATGCAAGGGTCAACCCTGTTGTGATGATTTTCTCGATTCTGCTTACAGGTGAAATCTTTGGACCAGTTGGAGTCTTCTTTGGAGTACCGGCAGCGGTTTTTGTTGTTGTGTTCTACAAACAGTTCATCTATCCGCAATTTGAAAGGGATTGATGATGAGAAATATCGTCCTGGTTTTGCTTGTCTGCTGGTCTGTTTCGCTGGCAGGTGTCATTGATCAGCTGGGAAAGGATCCAGAACAAAGTTGGTTAGCATTGATAGATCTAATTAAGCGTGATCCCGACTCTCAATATATCTTTTCCGAAGGACCAAGAATATCTGCGAAGAGACGTCTTGTGCGTTTTGAATCATTAAGACGGGCTGTTACTGATGAAGATTTCGATCTCTTTGTGAAAGAACTGTCTAACTCCTTAGATTTGCAGGTCGATCTTTCAAAAGAAGCGATGATAGTTTTTCCTCAGTTGCAAGGTCACATCAAACAGTTCGAAAAAGGTGAGTTTTCAGAAGCAGTTGTGATAAAGAGCTTTTGGAAATTAGGCATAACCACAGTTGTTCCAAAGGGCTTTGGGAAATGGTTGGTGGAGAGTTTTCTGAAGGATCCACTCTTGTTGGATTGGAACCTGGTTGGGCTCATAAAGACCGCCAAGAATCGTGAAGACATTTCTCGAGAAATAATCGACACATGTCTCATGTATAAAGATAATGAGCCATCCTTTCCATCTTTGTACAGGCTCTTTGAAATTGCGAATGAATACGACAAAGACTATTCAAAGGAATTTGGTAATGAATTAAAATCTTATGTGGATCTACTCAATGCGATAAATAAACTGGAACCATCTCGAGTGACGTCATCGGAGTTATCCAAAATCATTTCCCAGTTTGACCGATTATCTTTACCGAAAGAGGAAGTTAAAAAGAGGATAGCCTTTCTAATAGAAAACGCGAAGAAGGTCGGAATCAGATTTGATCAGGTGGAATCAAAGGACAAGTACATTGATAATCTTCTGAAAGAACCACATGCCCTCGTTGTGAAAGGTTCATATCTGACCTGGATCGTTCTTGGAGTGATAGCGTGCGTGATCATCTTATCAATAGACAGAATCAGGCTTAATCTGCTGATTTGGCTTGGCATGAAAAAGGCGGCTATCAAGACCTGTAGGAGAATTCTTCTGAGAGAACCTTCAGATCTAAAGACTCGTTCAAGGTTGGCAATGCTTTATGAACAATTAGGCGATATCAATCAAGCGGTAAAAGAATACCAATGCATAAAAGACCTGAGCAAAATGCTCAAATCACCGAGAGAAAATAGAGACTGACTCAGCTGCCATGATGTGATTCATCTACCACGACTTTGTTTACTCTTAGAGCTGTCTTCCTCGCAGTTTTCTCCCATTGCCCTGTTAGATAGAATATCAATTTGATAAGACTTCGAAATATTATATCTGCTATCATACCAAGCCATGCGCCAAGCAGTCCCATCTTGAAATGAGCCACCAGCAAATAGCCAACAGGCAATCTGATCAACCACATCGCAAAGGCGACTGCAAACATTGGGAAAGAGGTATTCCCAGTACCCCTCAGAGCGCCATTCATAGAGTAATCGATTGCCAGAAAGGCTTGTACCAAGCCTATGAGTCTAACAGGCAACTCGGCCATAGATATTATCTGCAGATCATTTGTGAACAGAGTTATTAAGATCTTTGGAAATGCAAAAATGAAAAGTCCAACCGATATTTGAAAGATCGAAGTGAGAATCCAACCTTGGCGTACGATTCCAGCCACCTTTTTGAAGTCGCTTCTGCCATTGTATCGGCCCACGAGTGCCGTTATCGCAACGGAGATACCCATTCCAGGCATGAAGGAAATCGACTCAATGTTTATACCTACCCTGTGTGCCGCATATGCCTTCGAACCTGCCAAAAGCAATATGTTTGCGAAGATGAGAAGGCCCGTCGAGAACAAAACATTTTCACCAGCGGTGGGAAGACCTACAGACAAAACACTCCTCATGGTCGAGAAGTCTAACTTTCTGCCTTCTTTGTCATGCGCATGGAGATTGTGGTTCTTGAAAACCGCTATGAACAACATTACAACTCCCACGAGCCGTGAAAGCACAGTTGCCAGTGCTGCACCCTTTGCTTCAAGTCTTGGAAAGCCGAATTTACCAAAGATCATACCATAGTCGAGAAACACATTCAAACTGTTCGAAATCGCTACAACCATCATCGGAGTCTTTGTATCACCAGAGCCTCTCAAAGCCGCACCAAGTGTACCCATTAACGACATGGTGAGTATACCCAGTAATATCACTCTGAGATAATCAACACTCATCTTGTAGACTTGCTGATCAACATTCGGGAAGACCTTCAAGACTACTGGCACAAATGGCACAAAGAGCATCATCAGTAATCCCCATATAACCGCAAGATACAGACCATTCCAGAGAGACTTAGATATCATCCTGGCGTTCCTCGCGCCTATGGCGTTTGACACCAGCACAGTCACACCAGTTGATGCAGCTATCAGAACGACCTGAAAAATGAAAAACACTTGATTTGCGAGCGAAGCACCGCTCATTGCCTGCCATGAAAGGTGGCCCAGAAAAGCTGTATCAACAAGTCCCAGAAGCATCTGTAAGGCATTTTCCGCCATGGATGGTAAACCAAGAGACAGCAATTCTCTTCTGATCTCTCTTGCCTGAGTTTTTGTGAGATACTCTCTCAGTAGGGAATACTTCAAACAGATACCTCCATAGATTGGATAACATTTCTTGGTTTCGAATTTAGTTCGCATGCGTAACTTTTTGTATCCATGCTGTATCGAAATTGATCGATTCATCTTATACTCTTTTTGGGAGACAACAGATGAGTGGCTATTACAGTATAAGAGATCAACAGATAAGGGTTACAGATGATTTTGACGGTGATAGAATTCTTGTACTGTGCACTGGCGGAGATGATGTGTTCACGAAACTGTTGAAACAAAGAGCTGTTCTTATTGTGCCAGATGAGGAACTAATGAAAGGTGCTGATACAAAATCCTTGAGAATTGTTATGAACCCGCTGAAGCTGTCTTTTGCTCCCGAATCATTTGACCTTGTAATTTGTTTTTTCACGTTTTTCTATCTACCAAAGCACAAGGCAGTCTTTGAAAATGTGAATCACGTTCTAAAAAGATGGGGAAGGCTGTTAGTATGGGACGCAGTGATTCCAAAAAAAATCGGCCATAAGAGCTTTTACGCCGTCCCTTTGTTGATCGACAGCGGTTTTGAAGTGATCAAAACTGTGCATGTGACAAAGTGGAAATTCGAACAAAACTCCGGTCTCATCAAGAAGATAGCACGAGAGAATGGCTTTAAACTTCTGAAAGAAGAAACGTACGATCAGATTTTCTATCTTGAATTTTCCAAGGTAGCAGATGCAAAGAAATGATCAGACCATAGCGGAGAGTTTCAGAAGCTCGTTCACTGTTTGATCGTATGCCGGTTTTTCTTCTATTCCTTGCTTGAGAAAATCATTTATGGGTTCTATCATCTTTATTGCCTTGTCTATCTGCAAGTTCGATCCAGGTTTGTAGGCACCGACATCTATTAAATCTTTCGATTCATAGTATACCGCCATCAAACTACGCAGTTTCTTGTTAGCTTCCAAATGATCTTTGTTCACTATATCTATCATCAATCTGCTAACACTTGCAAGCACATCTATTGCAGGATAATGATTCAACTCTGCCAATCTTCTGGAAAGCATTATATGACCATCCACAACGCTCCTAACTGTGTCAGAAATAGGTTCATTGAAATCATCTGCTTCTACAAGAACCGTGTATATCGCCGTAATGCTCCCTTTGTCTGAATTCCCAGCCCTTTCCAAAATCCCTGGTATACCTGCAAATACGCTTGGTGGATATCCCCTCGCGGTTGGGGGTTCTCCAATTGCGAGTCCTATCTCTCTTTGCGCCATTGCCCAGCGTGTCAGTGAATCGACCATCAGAAGCACGTCAAAACCTCTGTCACGAAAATACTCAGCGATACTTGTCGCCGTGTAAAGAGCTTTAGCCCTCATCAACGCCGGCTGATCCGATGTTGAGACAACTACCACCGATTTTTCGATGCCACTTGCCAAGTCTTTTTCTATGAACTCCCTGACCTCTCTACCGCGTTCACCTATCAGGGCTATCACGTTCACATCAGCGACGGTATTTCTTGCTATCATCCCAAGCAGCGTGCTCTTGCCAACGCCACTACCCGCGAAAATCCCAATTCTCTGCCCTTTGCCTATGGTTATGAAACCATCTATTGCCCGAACTCCTACCGGTAATGGTTCGACGATTCTTGACCTTTTCAAGGGATGGGGTGCAGTGTTGATCAACGGATATCTTTGCTTAGCCATCAATGGCTTCCCGTCGATCGGTCTCCCAAGGCCATCGACAACCCTACCCATCATTTCATCTGAGACTGCCACATCTAATCTTTTTCCAGTCTTGTAGATTACCGTTCCATGTTTTGCACCCGACAAATCCTCCAATGGCATGAGCAGAACTCTCCCGTCTTTGAATCCAACAACCTCGCACAGTGGTTGCTTGCTGTTCAGGTTCATTCTGCATATCTCTCCAAGGAACGCATCTGGTCCAATGGATTCAACGGTAAGTCCAACTACGCGACTCACCTTGCCATTTATCTTTAAAAAATCTTCCTCTTCAGCTCTGTCCCTTAGAAATCTTAGAATTTCAAGAGGTTGGTTCACTTCCAAAAGCCTCCTCAAGCAGTTGATCGATAATCTGAGTTAAATACTGATTTGTACCATCTATCACGCCTATTTCCGTATCGACAATTATCTCTCCTCGTTTCAAAGCTGCCGATTTCACAAGTTCCATTCCAAGCGACTTGAATTGCTCAACTATCTGTGGAAAACTCTCGAAGTCTTCGGTGTTCATCGTTACCTTAATATTGCTCATGCCTATGATTTTCGACAGAATATTCTCGATTTTCTTTTGGTAGTCAACCTTGTTTATCTCCCTGTAAGCCATCTTTTTTGTTAATATGTGCAGGATTTCTGTCAGTTCATTCGAAATGTCAGCGATTTTTGAGTTCAATTGCTTTCGGAATTCCTCCACGATTTTATTGAGTGTCTGCACAGTTGCTTTCATCTGACTTTGTGCAAGCTCGGCTTCCTTTTTGCTCTTTTCCAGAATGCTTTGAGAATCCTTCTTTGCATTTTCGATGATCTGTTTGGCTTTCAGTTGCGCTTCATTGATTATTTGATTTGCCTGTTCGTGGGCATCGCGGAGTTCTTGCTCGGCCTTTTTGAAAAGTTCTGTTGGATCTTCAGTGGCTTTCGTTTGGCTGAATACATAGGGACTGTCTATGAAGAGTTGGCGTTTCTTGATGATCACACGATCAGCTCCTCGCCACCACCTTTGGCAATGATTATCTCACCGGCTTCTTCGAGTCTTCTTACAACGTTTATGATCTTCTGCTGTGCCTCTTCAACATCCTTTATCCTAACCGGTCCCATGTACTCAAGCTCATCCTGGAGCAACTGTGCCGCTCTTTTGGAGATGTTCTTAAATATCTTTTCCTTGACTTCTTCTGAAGCCCCTTTTAAGGCAAGTGCCAAGTCCTTAGTTTCCACCTCACGCAAAATCAACTGTACCGACCTATCATCGAGCTTCATCAGATCCTCAAAGACGAACATCCTGCGTCTGATCTCTTCGGCCAGTTCAGGTGAATCATAACCGAGTTTTTCCATGATCTTCTTTTCTGATGATCGATCCAAACTATTCATGATCTCAGCGGCGGTATTAACACCACCTACCTGGCTAAAACTCTGGCTGACAAACCCCGAGAGTTTCCTCTCAAGATTTTTCTCGATTTCCCTTATGACATCGGGAGAAGAACGTTCCAGCAAAGCCACTCTTTTTACTACTTCAACCTGTAGATCATCAGGTAGCGATGCCAGTATCCTTCCTGCAAGTTGAGGTTCAAGATAACTGAGTATCAGAGCAACTGTCTGTGGGTGTTCACTCTGCAGGAAATTGACCAGTTGCAGTGGGTCGGTTTGTCTGAGAAAATCAAACGGTTTGACCTGAAGGTTGGAGATCAATCTTTCAATTATCTTCATGGCTTTTTCTGGTCCAAAGGCTTTTTGCAAAACTTCCTTAGCGTAATCAATTCCACCTTGCGAGATCATCTCTCTTGCGCGGGCGATTTCCTGAAACTCTGACAAAACAGTTTTTTTCTCGTCATCGGATATCTTACCGACATTAGCTATCTCAACCGTTAGTTGTTCAACATCAGCTTCATCAAGATGTTTCAGGACCGATGCAGCCTTTTCTGGTCCGAGCATGACAAGAAGTACCGCAGCCTTTCTTCTGCCACTGAGCTGTTTTTTCTCGGCCATCTCACATCCCTCTTTCCACTAACCATAGTTTTATGATGTTTGCAACTTCTTCTGGAGATTCCTTGTACATCTTCTCGAGGTTTTCTTTGAGTTCAAGTAGTGCTTGCTGTTCTGGTGTGAGAGGTGCTTCTTTGACCTTTTCTTCTTCGAATACCTTTTTCAGTTCTTCCTCCATTCTGAGTTTTCGCTGTTCTATGAGTTTTCTTCCCTTGATTCTTCTGATTTGTATGATGATCAGATACATCAGCATAAAACAGAGTATGAACAGAATGCTCAAACCAAAGACCATCATCGAAAAGCGCTTTCTTTTTTCGATTTCGGCTAAGCTCTTTTGATACTCTTCCTCAAAAGATCTATCAAATGGGAGAAAGGCAACCGAGACAGAAAGTTTCGGATCGCTCGAATTTGCCCCGATACCCTTGCTGACCAAATCTGACACAATACCAGCCCATTTGATCCTTTCATTCTCGTCGAATTTTTGAAAAACCGACGAAGAAGCGTCTATTACAACGGACAGGCTCAGAGATTCAATTTCTCCTTCCCTGTTTTGAACAACATTTTCAACTACACTGTTCAACTCGTAGTTAGTTATGGTGTGAGTCTTTTCATAAGTCGATGTTCCTTCTCCAGTTGTGCTTGGATAGGTTGGTGGGATGTTGGAGTCTGTACCAACAGCTCCGCCAGTTGGTGGCTGATTTGTGCTTTTTTCCGTTTCTTGTTCTTGACTTCTTATGATTCCGCCTTGTCTTGTAACGGGCTCATATTTCGTAGACTGCTTTTCTATCTTCTCCCAGTTCAGTTTGATGTCGGGAATAACCTCGACCCTACTGGCTCCAAAAACAGCTTCTAAGGTTTGCTTTATCTTTTTTCCGTAGTAGGCTTCAAGATTCATCTTTAACTCAGTTCTACTTGAAGCCAACAGCATATCACTCGAAGCAGTAACCTTGTCACTGAGTACCCTTGACATTTGATCGACTACCTTCACATTTTCCAATTTCATCCCTTCCACGGCACCGGCAACTAATTCCATGATTCCTTTTATTTGATTCTGTGTCAAATCTTGACCGGGCTGTAGAACAACTAACACAGATGCTCTTGGCTCTGCCATTTCACCACGGACATAGTATGTGTACTTCGGTAAAGTGAGGTGAACGCGCGCTGCCTTGACACCGCTTATAGTCATGATGCTCCGCTCAAGTTCCCCTTGTAAAGCGATTTGGTACCTTACCTGTCTATCGAAGCTGGTTGCTCCAAAACTCTGTTGATCTAAGATCTCAAAACCTTTTGTAGTTGCACCGAGTACACCCATGGAGGCAAGCCTCATCCTCAGCTCATAAACGTTGTACTTGTCTGACACAAGTACTCTTCCGGGTTCAACTTTATACTGTACACCCATTGTCTGAAGCTGCTGGATCAGATAGCCAGATTGCTCATCGGTCAGGCCGCTGACCAAGAGTATGTACCTTGGAGTAGTAAAAATCGCAAGCATGACTATACTGACAACCAATATCGCTATGCCAATACCTGCAAACAATATCTTGCTGGGGATTGGAAGAGCCTTCCATTTTTCGTACAGACCTTTGATGTATCCCCAGATTTTCTTGAGAAAGTTCAATCTCACCACTCCTTAAGTACTATCCTTATTTTATCACTCCAACATGCAAACCTTCGGAAGAGAAACCCGCGCTGATGTAAAGTTGCCACATCCTCACCAGAATGGATAGATCGAAGTACTCAGAGCTTATCAAGAATTGTACACCAAAATCGGGTATTTTCCGAAAGCAAATTCCTGCGGTGAAATATGAGTTCTTCTCACCAATTATTAACGAAAAAGAATGGCTGAGATTGGTGTAGGCAAGCAGAGAATGAGATATTCCACTGTAAGATAAATCAAGTCCAGCTACGAAATCAATTATTCCAAATGCAGAAAGGTATAAATCTGAACCCACAGACAAACTCTCACCGAGCCTGACATATGGCTGGATGTACAGAACATCTCTCAAAGGCATTGTTTTATTCTTTAACCTTTCCGACTCAGCCATGACCTTTGTTGCGTAATTCAGACCACTGGTGCTTGGTCCCATCCTCGCCACCCTTGTCGGTCCTTCGTAATAAGCAGAAAGCGCATACTCGGTACTCTTGAAACTGCTTTGTAGAGTATTCAGATAGCGATTTGCTCCATCAACTGACGAAAAGACATTGAAGGGATTCAAAACACCAAGTTTCTCAGCAGTTGAAGGCATCAACTGCGTTAATCCCATTGCTCCTTTGTCTGATAAAGCATGAATGAAGAAATTCGATTCAACACTTATTAGACCTTTAAGTGTATCCTTGTTTTCCTTCGGCAGTATCCACTCAACAGGAACAGATCTGTAAAGAAAAGGTTGAAACATAGACAATTTGAACTGGTTGTTGTACAATTCTATGGAAAAGTGGGTCGTCGGGTCTGTAAGGAAGAACATGGGATCTGCGAAGGCTGTACATGAAAGGATTGCCAAAATCAACAAGATAGCCTTCCGCAACCGATCACCCCTTACCATTATAGAAGATTTGAGGTGGTTTTTTGAACTGGGTAATTGAGGTCGAGAAAGTTTTCGAAGAACGTAGAGTGATAATGGAAGGCATATACGAAGCAAAAACAATTGAGTTGCCGGGTGTGGAATGCAGGGTCCTTGAGCCAATACGAGTCAAGATAGTGGTTGCCTTGGCAAAGGACGGCATCGCTGTTGGAGGCTACGTCAAAACAGTTCTGGAGCATCCATGCGATAGATGTTTGAAACCAGTTCAATTGCAAATCCATGGCACCATTGAAGCACTTTATAAGCACATAAGTGAAGCCCCCAAGGAAAAAGAAGAAGAGTTACAATCTTTGAGAAACGTGCTATACTACTCATCGGATAAGATAGACTTATCGGATAGGATAATAGAAGCCATAATCGTTGATGTTCCCATGAGGGTGCTTTGCAAACCAGACTGTAAAGGTCTATGTCCGCACTGCGGTGCGGATTTGAATGAAGATCCAAATCATTCTTGCAGAGAGTACAAGATCGATCCAAGATTGAGTAAATTGCTGTTACTGAGCAAGAAAGCAAGCAAGGAGGGTTAGTAGATGGCAGTTCCAAAATATAAGCGAACAAGGTCAAGAACTCATGCCAAGCGCGCGAAAATCTACAGAGCTATCAGCGTACCTGTTAGCAAGTGCCCAAACTGCGGCCAGCCGAAGTTACCGCACAGAGTTTGCTTGCACTGCGGATACTACAATGGTAGACAAGTTCTGGAAATAGCTGAGTGAGGCAATGGTACGTGTCGCACTTGATGTAATGGGAGGAGACAAGGCACCCACCGAAATCTTGGAGGGTGCCAGATTGTCTTCTTCAGTGGATACAAAGATTTTGCTGATAGGGACAAAACAAGCCCTTGCTGAGATAGACGGTTTCGAAAAAGTAGAAGTTGAAGATTATCTACCAATGGATGTAAAGCCCACGGAAGTCCTTCGAAGGAAAAACTCCTCGATGTATGTTGGTCTCAAGTTGTTAAAAGAAAAAAAAGTTGAAGTCTTTGTCAGTGCGGGTAATACTGGAGCACTTCTCGCAGGAGCTACCTTCATACTTGGTAGAATTGAAAATGTTGAAAGACCCGCATTGGGTATACCAGTTCCCTCCACTAATGGCTTCACAATCTTGATTGACGCTGGCGCAAATGCGCACGTTAGAGCTGAACATCTTGTGGACTTTGCGATAATGGGTTTGTCGTATGCAAGGGTTCTTGGACGCGAAAAACCCAAGGTTGGATTGTTAAATGTTGGTGAAGAAGAGACAAAAGGGGACGAAGTGACAAGACAAGCATACTCTCTTCTGAAAGAAGGTCTCTCGGACTACTTTGTGGGGAATGTCGAAGGACACGACATAAACACCGGCAGAGTAGATGTGGTTGTTACAGATGGTTTCTCTGGAAACATCGCCATGAAAACCATGGAAGGAACGGCAAAGATGATCTTGCAGACATTGAAATCCAAGGTCGATGAAGCCGGTTTTTTCCAGAAGTTTGGAGCGTTGCTGATGAAGAAAGTTTTTGCTGAACTGAAAAAAACTCTTGATCCACGTACATATGGTGGGGGATTTGTTCTTGGTGTTAATGAATTGGTGGTAAAAGCCCACGGTTCTTCAGATAGCTTTGCAATATGCAATGCCATCAAAGTTGCTTGCCAAGGTGTGAAGATGAAGATAGTAGATGGGATAAGGAGTGAGATAAAACGTGTGCGGGATAGTGGGGCTCACAGGTGAGCAACTGAAGGTCACCGATCTGATCGAAGCCCTTGAAAGACTCGAGTATCGCGGTTATGATTCAGCCGGTGTCGCTTATCTGAAAGACAGTAAGCTGAATATCACAAAATCCAGGGGGAAGGTAGAAGTTCTCAAAAACCACCTTGGTGAGAATCTCGACCAGACAATTCAGACAGGAATCGCCCATACACGTTGGGCTACACATGGAGAACCAAACGATGTCAATGCCCATCCTCATTTTGATTGTTCCTGCAAGATCTCTGTCGTTCACAACGGCATAATAGAGAATTACAGAGCGTTAAAGATCAGGCTTCAGGAATTGGGACACAAGTTTCTATCGCAAACGGATACCGAGGTCATTCCACATTTGATAGAAGAATACTACAACGGAGACTTACTCGAAGCTGTCAGAAAGGCTGTTCTGAAACTTGAGGGAAGCTATGCGATAGCAGTAGTCCACGTTGATCATCCTGATATCATTGTTGGAGCCAGAAAAGGAAGTCCATTGGTTGCTGGCATGAGTGATTCAGTAAAAGCCATCGCGTCCGATGTCACGCCTTTGCTCAAATTCACCAAAGAAGTTATCTTTCTGCAAGACGGTGAACTTATAGAGCTCTCGGCAAATGCTCTGAAAATCGTTGGTTTCGATGGTACCACACATAAGTGTCAGCCAGTGACTGTGAACTGGTCTTATGAAGATGCGCAGAAATCTGGCTTCAAGCACTTCATGTTGAAGGAGATTTTCGAAGAACCCTCTTGTATAGTTTCAGTTTTAACGGGTAGAATCAAAAATGACAGAATCGTGCTTGAGGAACTCGAGCCATTTGAAAAGATGCTGATAGATTCCAAAACGATCAAAGTGGTTGCGTGTGGGACGAGTTATCATGCTGCGCTTGTGTTTAAGTATCTCTTGGAAAACACAACTCCCATCACCGTGGATGTTGATGTCTCCTCTGAGTTTCGTTATAAACGACCACATTTGAAACCTGATTCAATAGTTGTAGCCGTTTCGCAGTCCGGTGAAACGGCGGACACCCTTGAGTCCGTAAGGCTCGCCAAAAGATGTGGAGCAAAGATCGTGGCTGTAACAAATGTTGTTGGCTCGACGCTAACTCGAGAATCGGATTGTGTACTGTACCTCAATGCAGGACCAGAGATAGGTGTTGCAGCCACAAAGTCATATGTTGCACAGCTTGTTATGCTGTACCTGTTGGCGTTCAAAATAGGCCAGTTAGTAAATGATTTTGTTCCGCAGTCTTCGCAATTGATCGACAAACTGATGAGAATTCCGGAGATCTTCGAAAATTCGCTGAAATCATCTGACAAAATCCGTGAGTTGGCGACAAAATACAAAGAATACAAACACTTTATGTACATTGGCAGAGGTTATGGTTACCCTACAGCCCTCGAGGGGGCATTGAAATTGAAAGAGATCAGCTATATTCATGCCACGGGGTATCCGGCGGGCGAGTTAAAGCACGGCCCTATTGCGATGCTTGGACCGGAATTTCCTGTCTTTGCGATCGCTCCGAATGATTCTTTGTTTTCGAAGATGAAGAGCAACATAATTGAATGTAGATCCAGAAATGCTAAGATTCTCGCTTTGACAAACCATGACAATCAAGAAGTAACAGAACTGGCAGACGATATTGTCTTTGTGAACAACAGCGAGGAGGAACTCTATCCACTTTTAATGACACCAATCATTCAGTTGTTCGCCTATTTTGTTGCCGATGAGTTAGGACTTGATCCTGACAAACCGAGAAATCTCGCAAAGAGCGTGACGGTGGAGTGATAATGTGGATATACTCAGAAGATTGATTCAGTTGATGCATGAGAAAGAGGCAATCGAACCTATAGTACTTGATATGACGAAGACACCATTGCCAACAGAGTACTTTGTAATAGCAACGGCCAATTCTCAGACGCACATGGGTACTTTGAGGGATGCGGTTGTGGAATTTTTCCTCAGCAATTCTCATCCACTGATCTATTTCGACAAAGGCACAGGATACGATTGGTTACTCATAGATGCCGGAGATATAGTGGTCCACATTTTCACTTCGCATGCAAGAGAGTTCTACGATCTGGAAGGTCTTTGGAGCGACGCAGCCAGGCTTGATTAAGCCTGGCCACTGCATCCAAGAACCTCTCTCATTTTGTGCTTGACAAGTTCTTTGATTGCATCTCTTGCTGGTCCCAAGTATTTTCTTGGGTCGAACTCGTCAGGATGAACCGCAAATATCTCTCTTATTGTAGCTGTCATAGCCAACCTTAGATCGGTGTCAATGTTGACTTTGCATATCCCCATAGTCGTTGCTTTGCGTATCATTTGTTCCGGTACACCCTGCGCTCCTGAAAGTTTTCCACCGTATTTGTTGGCTTTTTCAACCAGATCTTGCAGAACACTCGATGCACCGTGCAGCACAAGCGGAAAACCAGGGAGTCTTTTTGCTATTTGTGAAAGTCTATCAAAATCAAGTTTTGGCTCACCTTTGAATTTGTATGCTCCGTGGCTTGTGCCTATTGCAATTGCAAGTGAGTCCACTCCTGTCCTCTCAACAAATTCAACGGCTTTATCTGGATCTGTGTAACTCGCTTCTTTTTCACTTACAACCACATGCTCTTCAATACCAACAAGCCTTCCCAATTCACCTTCCACGACTACGCCACGAGGATGTGCGTAATCAACCACCTGCTTTGTCAACTTTACATTCTCCTCGAATGGCAAGTGCGATCCATCGATCATAACAGAAGTAAAACCAGCATCAATGACAGCCTTGCACAATTCGAAGGAATCGCCATGATCCAGATGAACACAAATCGGGATTTCTGGTGCATCTTGAACAGCTGCCTCAATCAGCTTCATCAGATAGACCTGCTTTGCGTACTTGCGCGCGCCTGCCGATATCTGAAGAATCAGCGGTGATTTTTCCTCTTTTGCAGCTTCGATAACCCCTTGAAGTATCTCCATGTTGTTCACATTGAAAGCACCTATAGCATATTTTCCATAGGCCTTTTTGAACATTTCCTTGCTGCTAACAAGTGGCATCTTAAGACCTCCCATGGTAGGATTGATGTGGCGGAGGCGGTGGGACTCGAACCCACAAGGTGGCTTCACCACCACCGATTTTCAAGACCGGCTCCTTAGCCAATTCGGACACGCCTCCAGAGATATATTATACCTGAGTGAAAATCTTTTGCAAGTTGCATGTTGAGGAAAGGGGTTAGAGATTGAGGATAGCTATTCTCAACCATTACGCGAGTTTACCTGAAATTGGGAGTTCAGAGACCAGACATTTTGAACTCGCAAAAAGGTTTGTAAGTGACGGGCACAGTGTACACATATATGTGGGAGATTTTTCGCACCTCAACAGCAAACGATGGAGTGAGAGCTACAATGTGCACTTCGAAGTTGAAGGAGTCGAATTCTTTGTCATAAAAACAAGAAAATACTCTGCCAATTCCTTGGCAAGATTTCTTTCTTGCTATGATTATCTCAAAAACGGTAGAACGACCATCTTACACAACGATTACGATGTCGTCATATCTTCCTCTCCTCACCCTTTCGCCTGGAGTCTTGGTTGGTATTACTGTAAGAAAAAGAAGGGGAAGTTTGTAATAGAGATAAGAGATACATGGCCTGACGATCTTGTTTCTCTTGGAATGATGAGTTATGCACATCCTGTCGCAAAATTCTTCACATATATGTGCAAGAAATATTATCCAAAATCATCTGCCATAATCAGTCTTGTACCAGATCTATCAACCCATTTCAAGCGACTTGGTTTCCAGCACATGAACTGTATATACATTCCCAACGGCGTTGATCTTGAAATGTTCACCGATTCTAAGCCTTGTGGGAAGGTCGATGAGATCTTTTCAAGAACACCTCAGAAGGTGAGAATTATCTATGCAGGTTCCATTGTCCCACACAACGGTATAAGGGAATTCATCGAACTAATCAACCAAATCGACGAACACTTGCTTAGACACTTTGCTTTTCTGTTCATAGGGCCGTCACATAAGGAATACCTGTCACAGGTGAAGGCGATAGCGAAAGACAATGTCTTTTTCTTTGACTCTGTGCCCAAGGATTGTGTACCCTACCTGTTTTCAAAGAGCGATGTACTGTTGTTCACACTCTCTCAGACTCAGATGACAAATCCTGCTGTGAGTTCTTACAAAGTGCTTGATTACATGGCATCCGGCAAACCTATACTGAGTGTTGACATCGATGGATTATTGCTCAAATTGACAAATGGTGCACTGTTCTACAAAAACAATGACCACAAAAGCCTTGAAAAGGCCCTTAAGCAGATTTTGAATCAAGATCTGTCAGATTTAGGCAAGAAAAACGTTGAATATATCAAAAAAGAGAGGACTTGGGAGATAATCTATCAGAAAATGAAAAAAACCGTCCTCTCTTGAATGTCTAAATAGTCACCATGGCACAGAGATCTTCCCAAGAAGAGCAGGTCTTTTTGCACCGGTGACAGAAGGGATGTTTGTCGGCATCCCGTTGAGAAACTCATTGGCAAGAAAAGCCATTGAAATGGCCTCCCTTGCTTTTGCAAAGGTTCTTTCTGGCACAAGTACCTTATAGCCAAAAGATCTCAAATCGTGTATAAGAGTATTGTTGAAAGCCCCTCCACCGAATGTGTAGATTTTTTCGACCTTTGGAAGATATCGTCGTATATTCTCGTGTATGCAAAACGCCGTGAAATAAGTGAGTGTTCTGAGAGTGTCGTAGTCTTTGGCTGGAAGTCCCAATAGAAACTCTCTGTTGTACCACTCCCTACCCGTGGTTTTCGGAGGAATTCTGTTCAGATAATCTTCATCCCTTTGGATTAGTTCTGTGAGAATCTGCTGGTTTATTTTTCCTCTGCTTGCCAGAGCGCCATCCTTATCGTACTCAAGACCGAAGTTCTCTTTCACATATAGATCAATTAGACAATTTCCTGGGCCAGTATCGAAAGCCAAAACGATATCATTCGCATAGGTTACATTAGCTATGCCTCCTATGTTCAAAACGATTGTATGCGGTTTTCTGAAGAATGCCCAATCGAAGTATGAGGTAATAGGCGCACCTTCACCACCCAGTGCCACGTCCTTTGTTCTGAAGGAGTGAATCACCGGTACTCCCAGTTCAACTGCTAATACATCTGCCTCTCCTATCTGTAGGGTAGCTCCTTGATGTGGCATGTGGTATACTGTCTGACCATGATATCCAACCACATCGGCCTTCATATTTAGATTTTTCAACATTATTGCATGCACTCGAGCTATCTCAAAATTCATTGATGTGACATCTTTGACAGATGATACATTAGGATCGTACGTTCTTAGTATGCGGTTCTTGAAATCTTCTGGGTAATCTAAGCTTCTGAAATCAACTAACTTGAAACTGGTCTGGCGACCTGAACCCGTGAAGGTGACAAGTGCTACATCCAAGCCATCAGCGCTTGTCCCGGACATCACTCCCATCACAGTTCTCTGTTTCTTATTAATCAGTTCTAAAAAAGTGTCCCAGTGCATTCTATCCCTCCAAAAACGACATTGTGCAACAGTATTCTGATTCTCATTATCTCTTCTTCGTGTCTTTTGATGAACCCTTTGTTTGTCAGAAAAATGACAAACAATCCATCTTCCCTGCACCAGATAGTAGTACCAGTGAAGCCGCTGTGCCCAAAAGATTTCTCTGAGAGCATATCACCACTGCTTGTCCCACTCGCTGGGCACATCCAACCAAGGTGTCTCTTGCTTCCACCCGCTTCGACTATCTTCTGGGTGAAGAGTTTCACCACATTCAAAGGCACGATTGCTCCTGTGAGCAAGGAAGTCATGAAAACAAACAGATCAGGTGCATTTGAGAACAATCCTGCGTTTCCGCTGATTCCGCCAAGATAGTAAGCAAGTTCATCATCTGGCAAACCGATCAGACGCTTATCGTCTCTCATCGATGTGGGAGCGGTGTTTTCTGAAAATCCAGGTGAAAATCTTGTGTTTTTCATTCCCAGCGGTTCAAGGATCGAGTAGACGAATCTGTCAAATGGCATATTCGCGATCTTTTCCACTACTGCCATCAAAGTTATGAAATTCAGACATGAATAAACTATTCTCTTGCCGTGTTCTTCAACCGGTTGTATTTTCAGTACCTCTTCTAAGAGTTCCCTGCCTCGTAGATACTTCCATAGTTCCGAATAAGGCTGCATACCCGAAGTATGCGTCAAGAGATTCAACACAGTGATCTCAGACTTTGGTTTTTCAAGATCAAGAAAACGACCGATCGGATCGTGCAAGTGAAGATATCCTTCAGAAAAAAGTTTCATAACTGCAGTTGTTGTAGCGACAACCTTTGTTAAGCTCGCAAGATCGTACAGTGTGTCAAGTTTGGTCTTTCTTTCGAAATCCAAAGTGCCATAGGCTTTCTGATAAAGTACCTCACCAGGTCTTCCGATCAGGACGACGCATCCTGGATATATCTTGTTTAAGCCTTCCAGGATCACCCTGTCAACACTCTTTACCACACCATCGAAATCTGCCATCTTCTACACCTCGCTTAATATGCAGGCCACTTTGTGTTTTTCATCGCCAACAAGCTGTGGTTTCTCCTTGTCGCACCTTTCGATTCTTATTGTGCATCTTGTGGAAAAAGGACAGCCCTTTGGCGGATTGATCGGGTTAGGAGGTTCACCTAAAAGCTTCACAGTTTGCAACCGCTTCTGATTTGGATCCCAACTTGGAGTTGAATTCATCAGAGCCCTTGTGTATGGATGCAGAGGATTCTCAAATACCTCCCTTGATTCACCACTTTCAACAACGTTCCCCAGATACATAACAAATAACTTATCGCTCATATGATAAACGACATCCAGATTGTGCGAGATAAACAGATATGAAATCTTGTATTCCGTTTTTATCTGCTGCAAAAGGTTGATTATCTGGTTTTGCACAGACACATCAAGAGCAGAGGTTGGTTCGTCACAAACAACTATCTTTGGAGTTAGTGCTATTGCCCTGGCGATCGCTATCCTTTGTCTTTGTCCTCCCGAGAATTCGTGAGGATATCTCGACAGATATTCTGGATACAAGCCAACTTTGACAAGAAGTTCTTTTACATAGTTGTCCTGTTCTTTTTTTGAACTGAAAACTCGATGAGCCTCAAGTGGCTCACTCAAAATCTCACCTATCGTCATTCTTGGGTCAAGCGAATTGAATGGGTCTTGAAATACCATCTGAATATTTCTTCTGAACTTTCTTTCAACATCTTTTGAGACCCTTCCAGTGACATCTTCGCCCAAGAACTCGACCTTTCCAGACGTCGGGCGTAAGATCCTGGCAACGACTTTTCCAAGGGTCGTTTTCCCGCATCCCGATTCTCCGACGACCCCGATGGTCTTGTCTTCCTCTATGTCCAAGTCTATCTCTTCAAGGGCTCTGATCCAACCAGTAGTTTGAAGGAAAATACCCGATCTCACAGGAAAATACTTTTTCACCTGTCTGAGTGAAAGAATCATTTTTCATCGCCTCTTACATAGAGCCAACAGCTAACTGCAGAGTGATTCAAGCATATCTCTGGAGGTTCTTTTTGTGAACATATTTTCAACGCTCTATCGCACCTTGGGTGAAACCTACACCCAGATGGGAAATCAGTGGCAAGTGGAACATTGCCTGGAATATAGGGTAAAGTCCTGTTCTTGAATTCCTTTTTGATCCTTGATTTAAGGAGAGATTTTGTGTATGGATGCAAAGGGTTGGCAAAAAGCGCGGATACAGTAGCTTTTTCGACTATTTTCCCAGCGTACATCACGTGGACTCTGTCAGCCACCTCAGCGACAACACCGAAGTCATGCGTTATGAATATGATTGAAGTCTTGTATATTTCTTGCAGTTGCTTAAACAAATTCAGTACCTGAGCTTGTATAGTCACATCAAGGGCAGTTGTTGGTTCGTCCGCTATGATTATATCCGGTTTAGTAACCAGAGCCATCGCTATCATGACTCTTTGTAACATTCCACCACTCATTTCATGTGGATATTCATCAAATCTCTTTTCTGGAAATGGAATCTGAACCTCTTTTAACATCTCTATACAGATGTTCTTTGCGCTTTCTTTATCACAATCAAGATGCGCACAAACAACCTCCACCATTTGTTGTCCTATCGTGTACAAAGGATCGAAAGCAGACAGGGGTTCTTGGAAGATCATTGATATTTTCCTTCCTCTTATTCTGGTGTACTCGGTCTCCGAAAATTTAGTGAGTTCATAGTCCTTATACTTTATGCTTCCATAGACTTGCGCACCTCTTACCAATCCCAAAATCGTGAGAACTGTAACGGTCTTGCCACACCCAGATTCACCAACCAATGCGAGAATCTCTTTTTCTTTTAGATCGAAAGAAATATCATCTACTGCCTTGACTGAACCCTCAGGGGTCTTGAAATAGGTTTTGAGATTTCTAACAGCGAGTATACTCATACCTTCTCAACCACCCTGTATGGATCAAGCGCATCTCTCAGAGCATCACCAATGAAATTGAACGCAAGTACAGAGATCATTATGAACACACCAGGTATGAGCAACCACGGGCTCGTCGCAAGCACAGAAATCGATTGTGCCTGTCTGAGCAACAATCCCCAGCTTGTCATGGGCTCTTTTATTCCAAGACCTAAGAAGCTTATTGCGCTTTCACCGAGAATCATGCCAGGAATGGAGAGAGTTGACACTACTATCAGATAACTCATGATATTTGGTATCAAATGCCTTGTTATTACTTTAAAGTCGCTCACACCAGCTACTTTGGCAGCAAGAACATATTCTTTTTCTCTCAGACTCAGAACCATTCCACGTACCACTCTGGCTACCCCCATCCAGCCTATGAGAGATAAGACCACAACAATTCCAAAGTATACCCAGGTGCTTGGCCAACTGGGTGGCAAGATCACAGCAAGGGCAAGCCAAAGTGGAATTCTCGGAAAAGACCGCAAAAGTTCAATAAATCTCTGTATAAGAACATCTACCCACCCTCCATAGTAACCAGAGATACATCCCATGACAGCGCCAATCACAACACTGACTAAGGTTCCCACCAAACCGACCGTTAGCGATACTCTACCGCCAATTAACGTACGCGAGAAGATATCCCTACCAAATCTATCAGAACCAAACAAAAGAATCATTGCCTCGTTTGGATCGGCGTCTATTCCAAACAAATGAATGTCCGTCTCGAACAAACCCCAGAATTTGTATTTCTCTCCTTTTGTAAAGAATCTCACCGTGTAGATCTTTGATCTGTCTATTTCGTACCTAACCATGAAAGTCACAGGGTCACGAACTTTCTTTAGGCCATAGACGAATGGTAGGTGCAATCTTCCCGAGTGGAATATTCTAATGAAAGTTGGAGGAGCATATGTGAATTTGCTGTGAGTTTCTTTGAAATTATACGGCGAAATGAAATCCGCAAAGATCACCAAAAAGTACAAAACTGCGAGGACCCAGAAACCAAACAATCCGAGTCTATGTTTTCTGAACTGTCGGAATATTCTTTGCGATCTCGAACGCATAATTCCACCTCAGCTTACCCTGATTCTTGGATCAAGCACGGCGAGCATTATGTCAGCAAGAAGATTTCCGATCTGCGTTATCAATGCGATGAACATCAAGAAGGTCATGACCAGATATTGATCATGGTTTAAAAGCGCGTTATAGAAAAAAGGTCCTATGGTAGGCAAATTCAAAACGATGGACGCGATAATCGTTCCACTGAAAATATTGGGTAGTTCCATGCCGGCAATACTAACCAAAGGATTGAGCGCGTTTTTCACTATGTGTTTTCTCACTATCTTTTCGTCAAGGCCACGTGCTCTCAAAGAAACAACAAATGGAGAACCAATCACATCGAGAACATTGCCTCTCATTATTCTCATGAGCCCGGCCAAGCCACTCACACCAACAACTATTATTGGCAACCAAATGTGGTTCATTAGATCAACGAATTTTTCCCAACTCCAAGGTGCACCTATGAACTGTGGTGAAAACAACCCACCCACAGCTGTCCCACCTAACCTCAGCACGGTGTACATCAAAACAAGTGCCAGAAAGAATTCTGGTATCGACAGGCCTATGAAACCTATTACGGTGAGGGTATAATCACTGAGCTTGTAAGGGTGAAAAGCCGAGTAGATCCCTATGGGCACGGCGATCAACCACTGGAATATTATTGTGAAGATCGCAATGGATACTGTCCAGCCGAGCCTTTCCCATATGAGTTCTACAACTGGTCTTTGATATGCAAAGGAATAACCAAAGTCCCCCTTAAGGACAATGTTTTTGATCCAGATGAGATATCTTTGATACGCGGGTTTATCAAGTGCGAGTTCTTGGCGAATTGCCTCGATTTGTTCTGGTGAAATCCTTGGGTTTTCCAAATACTGTGATAGAAAATCGCCGGGTTGTAGTTCAGTAACGATAAAGCATATGATAGAGATCAAGAACATCATCGGGATCATTATCAAAATTCTGCGGATTATGAATGATCGCACTCTCTTGGACCTCCAAAAGAGGGCTCCTCTCACCGAGGAGCCCAAGCCGAGAAAACTACTTTCGGTAAGTGGACCAAACTGTGAACACGATTAAGCCATCTTTGGTCAATCCAGCGTTTCCAATGGTGTTGTTTATACCCCAGATGTTCATACCTTTGCAGACGAATATAACTGGCAGGTAAATGTGGTACAGCTCTTGCCATTCATCATAGTACGCTTTTCTCTTGACTGGATCCATCTCAATCTGTCCAAGTTCAAAGAGTTCCCAAATTCTCTTTTCCCAGTCGAACATATTTTCAAAGATGGGTTTTGGGGGTGTCGCTTCTTTGTTCATGGTCGAATAATGCCAGTAATACAACTGAGTACCTGGTTGCCAAATTGCCTTTCTCAACTGTGGATCAGGCTGATTACCAAATGCCCTGATACCCGCTTGAAAGTTGCCTGCTCCAAACATTTGGCCAACTAAGGACGAATCGAGTATCTGCAGATTTACCTTGATTCCTAACTTTTCAAGATCCTGCGCGAAAATCAAAGCAACATCTTGGTATTCCTGTGGTGAACTTTGAACCAACAAATTGAACTCAACTCTTCTGCCGTTTGGAAATACTCTGAAACCATCTTTGTCTCTTTTTGTCAAGCCGATTTTGTCAAGTAGCTCTGAGGCCTTCTTCAGATCGTACGGTCGAATAAGCTGTTCGATCTTTGGGTTATAAAATGCCTTGTTAGACGGTAACATCAAACCTGCATCTGGTATGGCAAGACCGGCAAAGACCTCATCTATGATCCTGTCTCTGTTCAAAGCATATTCCATTGCTTCTCTGAACTCAAGTTTCGCGAATAATTCTCTGAGATCTGGATCATTCACATCGAAATTGAAGGATATGTGTATCGGGCTTGGTGTTGGCTGATTTGGCTGCGTTGCGTAGACTTTGTATGGTGCCTTCCCTGTGAGTTCTTGTTGTTTCAACATTGGATAGTCCCTTGAAGCTATTGCCATGAAATCAATTTCTCCAGCCATGAATTTCGTGAGTCGAACTTGTTCGTCTCTTATGATGAGGTACTCCACCTTGTCGAAGTATGGTAGTCTGGTACCAAATCTGTCCACTTTCCAATAATTTGGGTTTCTTTCCAAGACGATTTTCTGATCTGTAATTACCTGAGCCAGTTTGTACGGCCCATTCACTACTATTTCTTTGGGATCAACATTTGAAAGCCAGACCTTGTTCACAGAACCAAGATCGTTCTTATCAATCAATGGTTCAAGTTTGTGCTTTGGATAAATGTAGACATGGGATAAAACGGTGTAAAAGGGTCCATATGGGGATGGCAGTATCGCTTTGACAGTCTTGTCATCTACCTTAACCCATTGAATCATTTTGTTCTCGCCTTTTTCATCTGGTATGGTGAATCTGTCGATCGAATTGCCACGAGCGTACTTGTTCATCACAAAGTATTCAAAGGTGAAGATCACATCGTCTGCAACTATTGGCTTTCCGTCGGACCAGTATGCTTCTCTTATGAAGAATGTGACCTCTTTTCCATCCGAGGAGACTGACCAAGACTTTGCCAATGCAGGCCTGATTTCGTTCGTCACTGGATGCATCTCAACGAGCGTCGAATACATGGGGCCCATAATAACGGTGTACGCAGATGAATCAAGTGTGCCATAGAGCAAGAACGATTCAGGTGTTGAAGCAAGAGCAAGTCTGAGTGTTCCTCCCCATTTCGGCTTTGAATCTGGTGTCAATATCTCATCTTCCACAAAAAACTCGGCTGCCAGGACGTTAACTACAACGATCAGTGCTAAAACCAACAAAACACACTTTCTCACAGTAAGCACCTCCCCCTAAATGTGATTACAATATAACTGCTCCCCAAGGGTTATAATACCATAAGGATAATCTTACACAAAATGGAGGTATGATCATGAAAATTCTGGGAATAGATGGCGGGGGAACATCGTTGAAAGCAACCGTTGTGCAAGGAGACAAGACCATCCATAGAACTGTCTTGAAGAAAGGTGTTAATTTATCTGCTGTTGATGTTAATCAAATCGAGGAAACAATAAAAGAGTTGTATGAATGGTCTGGCGTTGTTGATCTTGTAAGGGCTGCGTTTTCAGGTGCTGGAAGCCAGCAGAGAAGGTCGCTGCTTAAACAGATTCTTCACAAATACTTTCCGAATTCATCCTTACAAATCTTCACCGATGCAGAAGGTGTCCTGTATTCATGCTACGAGAACGAACCTGTAACTGTTGTGATTGCTGGTACCGGATCTGTGGTGATGGGTATAGACAGCCAACAGATGATACACCGCGCAGGGGGTTGGGGTCATCTTTTTGACGACGAAGGTGGAGCCTTCAGTGTTGTCTGCAAGCTCATAAAAGCTGCATTGAACTACAAGGATGGCATTGGTCCCTTCGACTCTGTATTCGACGAATTGTTGAATTTCTACGGTGCAAGTTGCATTGAAGATCTTGTTGAGCTACAGAGATCTAAAGATTTCAAAGAATCAATTGCTTCCTTTGCTGCCTCTATGACGCTGACGCCTCTTGTAGTCAAAGTACTGAAAGAAGATTACCACGTCCTTTTAAAAAGAACCAAACGCGTCTTAAGAAAAACTGGTGCCAATAAACTTTACCTGCATGGTGGTATGTTCAAAATCCCAAAGGTTGAGCAAATGTTCGTAGAGAACCTTTCAAAGGTTGAGATACTCAAGCTCAGAGAAGACGTGGACTATCTCCTTGCAACTAACCAGTCTTTGCTCAACCTTTAGATTTCTTTTTTATTCCTGTGTCGATCGATATTTCTTTATAAAATCAATTATCTCTACAATATCTGGTAATTCCCTAATCGGATAAACCTTGAAAAAAACTATCCTACCATTTTCATCAACTATGACATTTGCTCTTTCTGAGAAGCCTTCTTTTTCTCTGAATATCTCATAGAGTTTGGCCACCTCACCATGGGGCCAGAAATCGGAAAGGATTCTCAGTTTCTTGAGACCCAAAGATTCAGCCCACGCCTTCTTGCTCGGAACAGGATCCACACTCAAACCAAGTGGGATTGTGCCGAGTTTTTCAAATTCGTCGTAGTTTTCTTCTATGGACTTCATCTGATTCGCACAGACAGAGGTCCATGCAAGAGGATGAAAGGACAGGAGTACCTTCCTTCCCTTAAACTGTGAGAGATTCACAGAAATACCATTTTGATCTTTAAGTTCAAAATCGGGTGCATTCGATCCTATTTGTAACATCCTCACCACCTCCGTTTGGATTCAATGAGATTCATGATTTGTTCAACACTGTGTTTTCTTTTGAAGAGTGGTTCCAAAGAATTTTTGTATATTCTTTGTTGTGATTCAAAGGTTGGCCTTTTTTCCACATAGAAGACCCCCAGAGGTAATGGAGATTCTTCCAGCGCTCTTTCAAAGGCTTTCCTAATGTCAGTTTCATCATGATCCTTCATGTAATAAGTGTTCTCCTTAAACCATTTGTAGGTGTTTATTTTATTGAAAGTCACACAGGGTTGAAATATATCTATCAAAGCAAAACCCTCGTGCAGAATGGCTCTTTTTATGATTTCCTTTGTTTGTTGTATATCGCCGCAAAATGCCCTTGCCACGAAAGAACACTTCAAAGACAGAGCAACGGCTATGGGGTTAAATGGTTCATTCAGAACACCGGCTACTTGCACAGACGTGGTGAATCCTCTTTGACTTGTTGGAGATGCTTGGCCTTTGGTCAGACCGTAAACCATGTTGTTATGCACTATGACGGTTATATTTGAATTTCTCCTTATGGCATGAACGAAGTGATTTCCTCCTTCACCATACATGCACCCGTCACCGCTCTCCACTATCACAGTCAAATTTGGATTTGAAGCCTTTATTCCGACAGCCACCGGCAGACTTCTGCCATGCAATCCATTGAAGTAATTGCATCTTATGTACTGGGGGGCCTTGGCCGCTTGACCGATGCCCGAGACTATCACCAAGTTTTTCGGGTCTATGTCGAGTTCTTCAAGTGCAGCCTTCAATATGTTGTGTATTGAGTAATTTCCACAACCAGGACACCATGCGATATCAATGTTCTCAAGATCGAATCTTGTAGCCACTATATCTCCCCCTTCACGAAACGCTTAGCAAAGTCTCTCACTTCTTCAACGTAGAAGGGCAGACCGTTGTATTTGTTAAGCGTTTCAAAGTTATTGAATCCAAGATCCATTTTGATGAGTTTCCCGAGCTGTGAAGTTGCGTTTGATTCAACGATTAGAACCTTCTGAGCCATCCTCAAGTACCGAGACAGGTTTGATGGCAAAGGATGAATTTGTTGCAGATGAACGACCGCAACTTCATCGAAATCCTTTACTGCTTCAACTACTATCTCCCTGGTTGAACCAAAACAAAGTATTAGGTATCTGTAGTCCTCGTTACCAATCAGTTCTGCTGGCACTTCGTCAGAAAAGTCTTTCAACTTTCTGAGCCTTTTTTCAACCATCTTTTTTCTAATTGTGAAGTTTTCGGTTATTCTTCCAAATTCATCGTGCTCATCACTGTCCACACAAACCAGCCCATCGCCAAAGCCTGGTATCCCTCGTGGCGAAATGCCATCCTGTGTGATCTCATATCTTTTGTAATTATCTGTGGTTTTCACCACATGATTAAAACAAGGTTCTACCTTTTTCAAACTGTCGAAGTTGTATATCGTATCCATCAAGTATTGATCCGTCAAAACAAAAACAGGTACCTGATATTTGTCCGAGATTTCAAAGGCCTTTGCTGTGCAACTGAAAGCCTGTTCGATGTTACCTGGGGCAAGTATTACCCTTTCGAATTCTCCATGACCCGAAAAGAGTGCAAACAAAAGATCGGCCTGCTCAGTCCGCGTTGGAAGTCCTGTTGCAGGGCCAGGTCTCTGTGCAAGATGTATAACGATTGGACTCTCTATGGCACCAGCCAAACTCAATGCCTCTACCATTAGGGCAAAACCGCCACCGCTGGTTGTAACCAATGCCCTTGCACCTGCATACCATGCACCAAGAGCCATATTAATAGCGGATATCTCATCTTCAGCTTGCTCAACGATTATGTCAAATTCCCTTGAATAGGCTGCGAGATTCGTAAGAACGCCCGTCGAAGGCGACATTGGATAAGAAGAAACAAAGTTACACCCACCAGCCAGCGCGCCAATTGCAACTGCTTCTGCACCATTGATAAGCAGATGTTCCTTCACCCTTGGGTCCGAATTGAAATCTTTACGAATTCTCAAATCACTGTTTGTTGAGATATTTTCATATCCCAGCTTCGCCGCGATTTTGTTCTCCTCGCATATGTTGCCACCTTTGTTGCAAAACCACTTTTCAATCGCTGATAACGCATTTTCAAATGGCAGGTTCAAAATAGAACAAAGCATACCCAATACAACGGAATTTGAGTATACCTTGTTCCCAGCTTGAAGGGCGAGTTTTGATATCGGTACCTGGTGAATGATTTTCCCATTGTGATAGAGTTTGGTGTTCGAATCTGAGTCTAAGATTATAATCGCATCACTATCTATTCTGTCTGAAAGTCTGGACAGATGAGTTGTCTGCGAAGAAAGTGAAACCAAAACATCTACTTTTCTGCAGAAAGCCCTCACGGGTCTGTCGCTCACTCTAATCAGAGTGGAATTACTTCCACCTCTAACTCGCGACATGTATTCTTTATATGAATAAACATTGAGGCCAGAGTCCTTAAGGACATTTGGAAATAAATACTCTATCGTCTGGATACCTTGACCTGCTTCGCCACAAATCAAGATAGAGAGTTCCACACACATACCCCCTCAGATGCGAAAAAAGCCCTGGAAGGACCAGGGCTTGTTTTTCTATTCAGCATCGACTCTTGTGCTGCTCTCCCACAGACCGTGTATATTGCAGTAAGAAAGCGCGAGCACGGTTCCAGATCTGTTCAGCTTCACGACCGTTTTCACCACAGGTTCGGTGTACACATCGCCAGTATTTGGCCCCTTCACAGATTCTCCATGTACATTGAATTCATAATTTCCTATTTCATAGACATAAGGATCACCATCTGGTTGGAAAAACAGCTTAATCCACTTTATGTGATGTTCTGTGGTGTTCGGGTGTGGTATCTCCTTACCGACAGATACCGTGATCTCAACCTTTTCACCCTTTTTGACTTTCGTGGGAAGTTCTATCACTGGCACATGTTTCTCCTTCTTGAAATCCTCCGACTTAATGAAGTCAGCAAGTCTCATACCTATCCCTCCTCTAAACAGAAAACTCGACGTACATCTTCCTATCTGTCCCACAGACAGGACATTTTTCGGGTGGCTCATTCTCAACGGTGTGACCACAAACTGGGCATATGTAAATCTTGTTGGATCTGTAGTCTTCTTTCTTCTCGACAAGCTCTTTGGCAAGCTTGTACATCTCTGCGTGAATCTTTTCAGCTTCCCAGGCGTACTTTGTACTTCTCTCAGCACCCTTTTCTTGCTGGAATTGTGCAACAGTGTTGTAAACCGGATACATTTCGTTGATTTCAAAGGTCTCACCATCGATACATTGTTGAACGTTCTCTTGCATCTGTTGATAAATCTTTCCAAGTTCTCTGTAGTGGTTTCTCGCGTGAACAAATTCGGCATAAGATATCGCTTTGAAAAGATTCGCAAGCTTTTTCAAACCCTTTCTCTCGGCTTCATCTGCAAAAATCAGATACTTCATGTGTGCCATACTCTCACCAGCAAAGGCATCTTCAAGGAACTTTTTCGTCATCTCTCTCATAATGCACCTCCTTGTTCACCATATATTATAGCAACAATTTCATTTTGTAAGTCACATCAAAAATTAATCGTTAGTCAGTAAGAAAACAAATATAGGTCAACTATTTTGATATTCATGACTGACAGAACCAAATCATTCGATCTTGCTACTACAAATAGATCAGTATGCACAGCAGTTGATATGTCGGTGCTACTTGAAGTTGTTTTGCAGACGTGTGAGATTTCTGAAGATCACTTGCAATGGATAAAATCAGACAAAAACTGAGGTTTGAACCTCACCTTTTCTTTAGCACTTGTGTGTTGACTATGTTCGGCGGTATTTCACCTCTCAAAGCCTTTATGATATTTTCAGCTGCCATTTTAGCCATCTTTGTTCTTGTCGTGAAAGATGCTGAACCAAGATGAGGTGCGAGCACAACATTGTCCAGCTTTAGAAGTTCTGGCTCGATCTCTGGTTCATTTTCAAAGACATCCAATCCCGCACCTCTAATCCATTTTTCTTTCAAGGCTCTCACAAGGGCCTTCTCATCGACTACAGGCCCGCGCGAGGTGTTTATCAAGTAAGACTCTTTTTTCATGAGTTTCAACTGATCTTCACCTATCAAATGACGCGTCTGTTTTGTGAGTGGAACATGCAAACTGACGAAATCGGAGTTTCTCAACAATGTCTCCAAATCAGCATAAGTCGCCCTCAATTGTCTTTCGATTTGGTCGTCGGCCTTTGATCGACTGTAATACAAAACTTTCATATCAAAACCCAAAGCCCTTCTTGCCATTGCTTGACCTATTCTTCCAAATCCAATGATACCCAGGGTCGCGCCGTACAGATCGGTTCCCAAAAGGAGCATCGGTTCCCATCCTCGAAACTGTCCTGTCCTGACAAATCGATCACCTTCAACGATTCTTCTTGCAATGGCCATCATCAGTGCCCAAGCTAAATCAGCAGTTGTCTCGGTTAAGACCCCAGGTGTGTTAGTCACCATAATACCTCTTTTGGTCGCTTCATCGATATCGATGTTGTTATAGCCAACAGCATAGTTCGCTATGATTTTCAACTGTGATCCCGCTGACTCCATTACCTCACCATCTATGGTGTCGGTCAGAAGACACAACAGCCCATCGATACCTTTGACTTTTTTGAGTAACATTTCTTTTGGTATCACACCATCGTACTCGCTCACTTGAACATCGAAGTATTCATAAAGCATTTTTAAACCTTCCTCTGGAATTTTTCTTGTCACAAAGATCTTTGGCTTTGACATGTTTAAACCTCCTTCAGTAATCTTGAATATGCCTCAAGAAAGGTTCTCTTTGCATTGGCTATAACAAGATCGGGGTCCTCTTCAGGTAATGGTCTAACCTCAAAAGATATCACAGGTCTTTTTGTCGCAACCGCTTTTTCAAAGTAGTTGTTCTTCAATAGGGCTTTAAGAAAATATGTGAGTTCATCTGTGTTATTACTTCCACCCTTGATCCCAAACCTTGGGTGTAAATCTCCATAAGCTGGGTGGTCTTTTTGAAGAACTGCGTTCCCAACGTGCACATGTGTTATGAACGGTGACAAAAGACTAATTGTGTAGAATGGGTCTTCAAAGAGCAAGGGTAGATGTGAAAGATCGATCGTAAGTCCAAAGTTGTCATGAAACATCCTGACCTTGGATGCAATTTCAAAAGCAATTGGCGCTGGTCCGACAAGAGATTTCTTGTCGACGGACCAGTCAAAAACCTCCAGATTGACGGCGAGTGTGTAACCATAATTCTCACCTTTTGCTTTGGCATAATCGCATAGCTCTGATACAGATCTGACCAATTGATTTTTTGCGATCTCAATATCCTTTTCCGGCATCTTGCCACTTAAGAATGCGATTATCTTTGCCCTGCTCATATATGCCTTATCAATGGCATTTTTGATCGCTTCAACTGCCTTGGTTCTTTCAGATTCGTCTGCAGAATTCAGATCGAGCTTTTGGGATAGGACCAGTGGCTGGGCTGCTAAGAGCAACTCAACCTTCGCGACTTCACACAATTCACCTATTCTTTTGAGGATATTCTCGTCTATCAGCGCACTGATTTCAACTGCCTGAAAAAATTCATCGACGAGCACTTTCTTGACTGTCGAAATAATCTCTTCCTCTGTCTTCGCATCCGGATAGGCCATGAAATGTATCAATCCCATGTGAAATCGACCATGCCAGATCAATTTCTTCACCTCCAACTAATCTTGCCTCAGTAACTCGACAATCCTTTTGCCTCCTTGCACAATTAGATTTATGTCACTCGAACACATTAACAATCTCATTCCTTTCTCAAGCCAAGGTTTGATCGCATCGGGCGATGAAAGATGAATGCCACAAGGTAAGTTCAGTTTGAGACATTTTTGTACGAATTTGTCTATGTACTCCTGTACAAGAGGATGGTTTGTATCCCCAGGCACTCCTAAACTCTGTGACAGATCATTTGGTCCCACTAAACACGCATCGACACCTGGCATTATGAGTTCTTCAAGATTATCGATAGCTTTCTTACTCTCGATTTGAAGGATTATCAAGGTATTATCGTTTGCCCACTTAATAAAATCGTCGGCTTTTACCGATTTGAATCCAGTTGGAGTTCTTGCAATAGCAATCCCTCTGTTCCCCAATGGATGGTACTTTGTAGCCTCAATAACCTGCCGCACAATTTCTTTCTCTTGTACTTGTGGTATCAATAACCCCTCTGCACCGCAGTCCAGTGGCCTTGACAAGTTGTGGTGACCAAATCTCGTTGGTACTCGTACAATAGATGTTATCTCACTCGCTCTGGCTGCCCAAACCATGTCTTGAACAGTTTCCAAGGTGAAAGGCGAGTGCTCCATATCTATTACAAAAAAGTCAAAACCTGCTATCGATAACATTTGGGCAATTCCCGGAGTTCTTATTTCACTCACCATAGTTCCTATTACGGTTTTACCTTGTTTCAATAATCTCTTGGTTCGATTTTCTCTCAGTTTTACCACCTCACCATGTATTCACCGTCTGATGTCATAGTTTTCGACCTCACAGCTTGCCATATTTTTTCAAAAGTTCTGTGTTCACTGGCCAAGTCGGGTATTCACCGGTCAGGACCTCTATTACTCCCTGCGCAGCCCCCTGGGCCATTCTCACAACGCATTCTTTTGTCAAGGCTGAATTGTGTGGTGTGAGCAGTATTTTATCGCATTTGAAAAACGGATGATCTGGGGCAGGTGGTTCCTCGCTAAAGACATCAGTCGCGGCACCGGCAATCCAACCTTCTTCGAGTGCTTTCAAAACGGCTTGCTCATTCCAAATTGGGCCTCTTGCCATGTTTATGATGAAGGCAGAAGGTTTCATAGATTTCAACTGCGGCTCGTCGATCAAATTCCTTGTCTGGGAGGTGAGTGGAGCGTGAATGGTGACAAAATCTGACTCTGCAAGCAGTTCATCCAGAGTGACGAATTTCACACCAACTTGTTGTTTCTGTGATGGGTCAATATATGGATCATAAGCAAGGATTCTCATCGAAAAAGCTGCCTCACATTTTCTGGCAACCAGCCTTCCAATCCTTCCAAATCCTATTATTCCAAGTGTCTTTCCATGAACGTCCATGGTAGAAAACAGGTCTCGCACCTCGAAATGGTTGTTCCTCGTCGCACTGTCCATTTGCTTGACCTTTTTCGCAAGTGCCAAGATGAACATTAAGGTAGCCTCGGCAACCGATAATGCGTTTGCGTTAGGTGTATTTACTACCCAGATACCGCGTTTCGATGCTTCTTCCAGGTCCACATTATCAAGACCAACACCGTGCCGTGCTATCACTTTCAGCCTTTGTGCATTCTGAATTATCTGAGCGTTGAAAGGTGATGTTCTTACTATGACACCATCCACATCTACTATTTCTTGTGCAACCACTTCTGGATCGGGGTCAGATGCTTGAACAACCTCAAAACCTGCTTGTTCGAGCATCTTAATACCGCTTTCATGAATTGGCTGAATTATCATAACTTTCATTTGCATCCCTCCGGGATTGAAATCGCGTCCAATCTACTTGATATGAACTTTCATCTCAGAGTTTCAGTGATTTCTCACCTATTATCATTGGCTCATCAACAAATAAATATACATCAAATACCCGTGAATATAATCGCTTCCTCAGAAGATATTGGACTTTTCTAAGGAGAAGATTCAAGTCAGGTGAGCTTTCACATAGAGACCTCAAGGCCTCCCTGAATGGGAAAAAACTACCAGAAAATCTCTGTGACGAAGGTTTACCTATGCTGATCTTCTAACCACTAACTCGACATCCAGTATCAGTTGTTTATATTTCTTTCTTGTGCCTCTGATTCGTTCTAAGAGAACCTTGAAGGCTTCCAAGCCCATCTCGTGTTTCTGTATGCGAACGGTGGTCAAAGGTGGCCGAAAATAGGATGCAAAAGATACATCGTCATAACCTACAACCGCGACGTCTTCCGGCACTTTCTTTCCAAGCTCATCGAGTGCCTTTATTGCACCAAAGGCAAACATGTCGTTGTAACAAACTATCGCATCGAAGGATATACCTCTTTTGATTGCCTCTTTCACACCTTGGTAACCAGCTTCCATATTTCTGTTGTGCGGAACGACAACCAAGTAATCTTGGCTGAGATCTATACCAAAATCACAGAGTGCCTTTTTGTAACCCTCATATCTCATCTTAGAAGCGGAGTTGTTCATGTCCGTGTTTATGAAAAGTATACGTTTTCTATTCACGGATATCAGGTGTTCTGTTGCCAAGTAGCCTCCTTTGATTTCATCACTGTACACCTCATCGATGTCTGGTCGATACATATGCCTCCCAAGTAACACGAAAGGGAAATTCATATTCAGAAGTCTCTCAAAGTCTTCTGTGTTTTCACCAAATGGGCTGATCAGAAGGCCTTCAACCCTTCTTTCAAGTAAAGTCCTGATAGCCTCAGATTGCGCTCTTGTATCTGTCTCCGTATTCATCAAGAGTAACTGATATCCAGATTTTCTCGTAGCAGTTTCCACGCCTTTCAAGACTTCGGCGAAAAATGGGTTGGAACTGTCTTCTATGACAACTCCAATGGTTTTCGTCTGGTTTCTTCTCAAAGCAAATGCAGTGGTGTTTTTTATGTAACCTATCTCTCTGGCAATTTTGAGAATTTTTTGACGAGTCTGCTTGCTTATATCACTTTTGCCCCTCAACGCCTTGGAGACGGTGTTGACAGAAACACCGGCGCGCTGAGCTATATCCTTCATTGTGACGTATTGCCTCACCTGATTTCACCCTCAAATCACTAATATAGCATATAAGAGATCATCAACCTTGAAACTGGGCTGTCTTTCAGTGTTGTGTAGACCTTTCTCTTGTTCCCGTCTTTTTTCACGTACAACAAAGATGCAAAGGCATAACCCCAACCTGTGACTCTGGTTATGAGTGAGTTTTCAGAAACTGGGATTTTACTTTCCTGTTCCATCATCAGCACAAATTCCGACGCAACATCTCCTATGGACCAGAGCAACGCAGCTACGTTCTTGCTTCTTTTAGTATTGAACACAGTCAAGTTGCTTATCCAGTCTCCTGAAAGGTCGAGAAAGCCATGGAGTTTCTCTTTTTCAGAAAGGCATATGAGTTCTTCATCCTGAAATGACTTGTCATTCACCCAAATTATCTCTTCCGCTAAGGGAACTGGTTTCAAAACCGATATCGGATAGAAATTACGACTCACAAGCTTTTCACCATCAAAGACCTCCAAGAAAATATTCTGCGTATTGTTTTCCAGTTTTGTAGACAAACCAGTAACCTGCATTATCGACCATTTCTTAACGAAGATAGACATTTCCTTGAGTATCGCTCTATCGGTTCTTATGATCAACTTTGCATTGAGGTCTTTCCTTGAACAATTCGATATGTAAATGTCTGCGTGGTAATCTTCACCATCTTCTACTATAGACCTATGATCTTTGATGACAGGAAGGATTTCTCGGTTCAGAAAACTGAGTTTGGAATAAAAACTCTTAGGCATGCGATTGTAGTCCAACAAACCATTGGCTTCCCAGGCAATGTCTGAAAACTCGGTTATCACATAACCTGTTATTTCCTGCTTGAGCCTCATTTTCTCGATTTGATATTTGAGCCCCAGGAACTGATGCAGCTGTGCTTGATGGATAAAATCTTCAAGATTATGAAAATCACAAAGGTTGGAAACCGACGATTGGGGTGATGAACCTGGGAAGGTCATGCCCATCGTGGTCACAGGAAACCTCATCCAGTTACCTTCCCACTCCTTTGGATCGGAGAGGCCCCACACACCGAATTCCGATACAATCTTAGGTAATTTGTCTTTCGGTTCGAAGAAACTTTTGAAGTTACCGGTGGCAAAACTCTCTATTTTTTCATCCCATAATTTGTTGTGATAAGGAAATGAGTGATAAAAATGAAAATCATCTATGTCGGAGACTACATGTCGGTTGCCCATGCATGCTGAGTTATCCACATAGAGCCGAGTTTCATCAAACTGTTTAGCCTTCAGGTAGAATGACTTAAGCCAATTCCGTGTCTGTTCTTCTGACAAACCTACGCCCCAACTTTCATTTATCAAGCTCAAAATCACAAAACTTGGATGATTCCCATGCCTTCTCAGAACATTTTCGAGCAATCTTTCCAGGTATGCCATCGATCTATCATTCAGTTGCCTTGCATATGGTAAATCAATCCAGATCAATAATCCCAGTTCATCTGCCAGTTCCAGGTAGAGGTCATCAGGGATTTTCACATGAAACCTAAGCAAATTCAATCCCATTTCTTTAGCCTTCAGAAACTCTGAGAGAAGATCATTCTTCTTTGGTAATCTGTAGTGAGTAATCGGATAGAAATTCTGATCGAGCGCACCAAACAAGTAGATAGGCTCGCCATTTAACAGTATCTTGTCTCCTTTCACCTCGATTCTCCTGATTCCGAATTTAGTCTCAAATCTGTCCTTTGAAGCACCATCTACAAAATCAACTACTGCGGTGTACAGTTCTGGTGATTGCACAGACCATAATCTTGGCTCATCAACCTCAAAATCGAAAACCCTCCCGCGCTGTTTCTTGTGTAGAATTTCTTTACCCAGTGGATCAAGAACGGTCAGAGAGAATTCATGATCCAGTTCATCGGAAAATTCAACCTCACATCTGACTGTTTTCAAATCTCGCATTGGTTTCAACTGCACGGACTTTATGAACACTCGATCAACGATCCACAATTCCACATTTTGGATTATCCCGCAGGCGTTACCATACCAATCCTGTTTACCAGCGACATTCTCTGGCTTGTTAGTCACGTCGAAATCAGAGACATGAATCTTCAACAAGTCTTTACCATCAAAGCTCAGAAAATCGGTTATCTCTGTTTCAAACAAATCGTAGCCATTCTCGTGGCTCATGATTTCTTTTCCATTGACGTAGATCTTTGATAGATAATCAATCCCATGAAATCTCAACAGAATTCTCTTGCCAGAAACACCTTTAAGTTCAGACAAACTTCTTTCATATAAAGCCGAAAGGCAAATCGGATTTGGATAACTTTCCTCGGTGATTGGAAGTTGGTGTGGCAGACAGATATTCTCCTGAACTGTGCCATTCTCATAGACTACTTTCCAGTTTTCATTTAGAGCCATTCTCATTGACATACACCTCCTTCATCTCAAGCTCAGAACAACCCCGCGCGTGAGATATCTCTGCATGAAAAGGTAGACAACTATGACGGGCAATGATGCCATTACATTTGCAGCCATTATTGGACCGTACCGTATATTCACATCAGAACCAGCAAGCGCCACCAGACCAACGGGAAGCGTGTACATCTTCTCATTGGTCATGACGATCAATGGCCAGAAAAAGTCATTCCATATCCAAGTGAAATGCAGTACAGCAACTGTGATGATCGATGGTATCGACATCGGTAAGATTATTTTGAACATTATGTCCAATTCACTTGCTCCATCTAGTCTTGCGGCTTCTTCATAGTCTGCAGGTATCGCCTTCATAAACTGTGATAGTATGAAAACAGCCATCGAAGAAGGTAGTGCAGGCAGTATGATTCCCAGCAAATTATTAACGAGGCCAACCCTTCTAACCATCAAATACAGAGGGATAGCGATCGCCTGACTTGGTATCATAAACCCAGTCAGAGAAAGAATGTACAAGAATCTTCTTCCTGGAAAATCCATCCTGCTCACCGTGTAAGCAGCCAATGTGCAGATCACAACAATCCCGATCGTTGCAACTGAAGAAGAAATCAGACTATTCACAAACCAAGTACCTATTTTTGCCCTCTGAAGTATTATTCTGTAATTGTCGGTCGACCACTTGGATGGCATCCATTTGCCAGCCAATATATCTTTTTGCGATTGAAACGACGCCAGAGCCATCCATATCAGAGGAACCAAGTAAATCAAAGATAGAGCAATTGCCAAGATCGTCAGCAGGTATTTTTTCAAGCTCATTTATATCAACTCCTCTTTTGAAGAGGAAATCATTAAACGCAATTGGAGATATGCGAACACAAGCATGATGAGAAACATAATAAAGGCCATGCTTTGCGCATAACCCATTCTGAAGTATCTAAAACCTTGTTCATAGATATACTGCATGACTGTTCGAGTCTTTCCAGCTGGTCCACCAGCAGTCATTATGTACACCTGTCCAAAAATCTGAAGAGATGCTATGATCTGCGTGACAATCACAAGAATGTGTACCCTTTTCAAAAGCGGTATTGTTATGAAAATCATTTTCTTGAAACTGCTTGCGCCATCGAGTTCTGCTGCTTCATAGTAAGAGCTCGGTATTTGCTGCAGGCCAGCTATGTAGAGAACTATGCTAAAACCCATTGTCCACCATACAGTGGTAATCGAAACAGCCGGCATTGCCCACAAGGGATCAACCAGCCAGTTAATGGTTTTCAGACCAAAGAACTTAGTGACTTTTGAAATCATTCCAAAATACGGGTTGTAAAGTAATGCCCAGGTCAAGCACACTACAGAAATTGTCAAAGTGTATGGCAGATAAAAGGCAGACCTCACAAAACCTTTGCCATATATTTTGCTGTTCGCAAGTACGGCTATCAGAAAAGAGAGGATCAAAATTGGTGGAACTGTGAGGATCACAAAATAAAAGGTGTGCCACAGAGACGTCAAAAAGACCCTGTCGGAAAACATACGCGTGAAATTCGCAAGACCTATAAACTGAGGTGTGCCAAGTACATCCCATTTATAAAAAACCATACGAACCGAATTCACAAAAGGTATCAACTTGAACACTACGAGCAGAATGCCAAATGGTAGGAAGAACATGTAAGCGAGCAGTGTATGTTTTCTTTTGTTGTAAACAGTCATGGAATCCCTCCAGATAGATTATAAAGAGGAAGGGGGAGACAAACACCCCCTTCCATCAAACCTAAGGATCAATCAGCCAAGACATCTTTGATTGCCTGCTGCAGTTGTTTTGCTGCTTGCTCAGCTGATGTCTCTCCAAGTATTACCGATTGAGAGATTTCCCACATCTTCTGTCTGATCTCGACCCAGCCTTTCATACTTGGTGCCGGTACCACGAAATTCGCAACTTGTGCATAGTCTTTTCTCATTGGCAGGCTTAGGAAGGCATCTGATTTCAAGACGCTGTTGAGCACAGGAAGGTGTCCTGCTTTTGCCCACTCTGCAGCATTTCTTGCAAACCATTCTATGAATTTAACGGCTGCCTTGATTTTGTTCGGATCATCTTTTGGATGTTTTGGTAACACCCATGTGTGGCTATCAGCCCAGGTGTAAGGCTTACTACCTTCAAGCGCTGGAACACTTGTAACGCCAAACTCCAAATTGAGTGTGGGATAGACTGCCATTGCCCACACACCATTCAGATGGAACACAGATTGATCGTTCTGGAACAATGACTCGGCTGTGTTGTAATCCATGGATTTTATTATGCCAGAGTCATAAAGTCCTTTGATGAACTCGTACGTCTTCTTGGCTTTTTCAAGATCGAGTTTGATTGAATTCGTCTTTGCATCGTAGAATTCTCCACCAAGTTGTGTGTAGTAAGCCATGAATAATCTTTCACCGACCATTGGCCCGTTCTCAGCAGTTATACTGACTTCCAGGCCGAGTTTCTCCTTTGCTGTCTTTGCATATTTAATGAGCTCGTCCCAAGTCTTCGGAATGAGCGCTTCTCCATTTTGATCAACCAAACCAGCCTTCTTGAGTAATTTCTTGTTGTAATACATCACAAGAGGATGTGTATCAATCGGTATTGCGTAAAGCTTGTTGTTGTAGTGAGCCTTGGAAATAATCTCAGGTACGTAATCTGACAGGATATCCTTGGAAGCATACGCGTCAATAGGTGTTAGAGCTCCCCTTGAAGCAAAGTCTGGTATCATTGCCAAGTGCATGACCGATACATCAGGTGGATCTCCTGCAACAACCGCTGTTGTCAGCTTGTTGTACAGCTCTCCCCATTCAACTATCTGTTCTACCACTTCGATATCTGGGTTTTCAGCATTGAATTTCTTGATCAGATCTGTTACTATGAATCCTTCACCACCGCTGAAGAACGTCCAGACCGTTATCGTTGTTTTAGCGCTGACGATAGCGGATAGCAAAGCTGCAATGCAGATAACCAAAAGTGCTTTTCTCATGATCTTACCTCCCTTTCAACTGTCTAAACCACAGCAAAATAAGTGCATATCTCGCATTCTGTGGTTCACTTTAACGATAACGTGATCGTTAATCTAAGTCAAGCCGTGAATTTTCAAATAAACGTGCGATTGTCCGAGCCAAGAAAAGAAAGAATGAGTAAAAGCTACACAGAAAATCAGAAAACAGTTTCTTTGGGCTCCTCGTTCATCTGAATCTTATTTTTCGACTTACTTGTTCGTCTTGGTTCATTTTCGTTAACAGAAAAGTAAATTTCAACTGCGAAGCAACGCGTTCCTGTCCAAGGTCTGATCCTTCAACCCCCAGATCCATTGAGATCTCACAGAAGGTACCACAGCAAATAACAAAATAGTGTAATCGTTGGTCAAAATCATTTCAATTACGTTGACAACCACACATCGCAGAGTTAGAACTGTACAATATGAATGGAGGTGTTTGTTTTGAAAATCGGGAGCTACAAAGATGTAGAGCCAGAGAGTTTCTTTGACGGTAAAGTCTTGAAAAGGGTTTTGATCGGTCCAAGGGATAACTCACCCAATTTCGCAATGAGGTTGTTTACCCTTAGACCTGGAGCGAGTACACCTTACCATTCTCACGATTGGGAACATGAGGTGTTCATAATCGATGGAAAGGTAAATATCAAATCAAAGGATGGAGAAGTAACTGCTGAAAAAGGAACTTTTGTTTTCGTTCAACCGAATGAAGAACACCAGTTCGTGAACGTTGGTGACAAATTCGCTCACTTTATATGCATTGTACCGAACCGTGGCGAACAATAAGGTAATGAAAGCTCAGAAATAGATACCTATAGTTCAAGTGCCGTGTGGTGCATACTATGAACAACGAGGTGGTCACATGGAGAAAGACACAAAAGGTGTTTCACTTCTGCGATCTGATCCAAAGATGGCAGTCGTGAAGCTTTCTTTACCAATTATGATCGCACAGGTCGTCCAAGCCCTATACAATTTGGTTGACAGCATATGGGTTGCGGGGCTTGGTCCCGAGGCGCTTGCAGGGATTGGTTTGTTCTTCCCAATCTTTATGATCATTTTGGCTTTTTCTGGTGGTGTTGGCGTTGGTGCAAGTTCTGTTATATCAAGGAAAATAGGGGAAAGAAATAAGGAACAAGCTGACTGTGCAGCGACTTATTCGATAATCCTGGCAGTCGTTTTTGGAATCGCTGCAACTTTGGGAGTATTTCCTTTTCTTGGTCCTATTTTGAAATTGACAGGGGCGACCGGAAAGACCTTCGAACTCGCAGTTGATTACTCTCAAGTGATACTCCTTGGGATAACGCTCTTGATGTTCAATAACGTGGTTAACGGGATACTGAGGGGCGAAGGCGATACAAAAAGATCGATGTATGCCATAAGTATAGGAGCGGTCCTGAATATCTTCTTGGATCCTTTGTTCATTTACACCTTTGGTTTAGGTATCAAAGGTGCAGCTTATGCAACGATTGTCTCGATAGCCGTGTCAACAGTTTTGATGGCAAACTGGCTATTCTTCAGAAAAGATACATACGTTTCGTTCAGTCTCAAGCATCTACACGGAGGCAAAAAGATAGTGACTGATATACTGAGGGTGGGCATTCCTACGTCCTTCGGTCAGATAATCATGTCCACATCCAACTTCGTGCTGAACAGATTCATCATAGTGGCTGGTGGAGATGTAGGTCTGGCTGTTTTTACAAGCGCTTGGAGAATCATCAATTTTGGCACAATACCGCTTATGGGAATCGCGAATGCAGTGACTTCTGTAACTGGTGCGGCCTATGGTGAGAGAAATGCTGAGAAGTTGACAGACGCTTATCTGTTTGCTGTGAAGTTCGGCTTGACTATTGGTTTGTGTACAATGGCAGTCATCTTCTTCCTGGCCTCAAAGATAGCTCTGATATTCACATACTCAGAGAACACAAGCGTTATTTTCGACGATCTTGTTAATGCTCTGAAGATTCTGAGCTTTTTCATACCAACGGTTCCATTTGGAATGTTCACTTCTGCTATGTTTCAGGGCATTGGTCACGGCATAAAAAGTCTGGCAGTCTCAATCCTGAGAACCATAATCCTGCACGTCTTCTTCTCCTGGTTATTTGTCTTTGTAATGCATTTGGGCTTAAAGGGTGTCTGGTGGGGAATGCTCTGTGGAAATATAACGGCTGAGGCAATTACCTTTGCGTGGGGACTCGCAACGTCAAAGAAATTAAAGAGATATTTTCACAGTATCGCCAACCAGAAAATCCAATTAGAAAATGTTTGATGAACGTCGCAAGTAGTTTGATTCTTCTGATAATCAAGTAAAAGTAATCTGATTCAGCCACGGTCAAAAAGTTATAGAGGCTTTTGACATCCTCTCACTTCGCTGATCAGAAGTGTTTTAGGCGATTGTTTGTATTCCCAAGAAACATCCCTCAGATAATTCAAGACGAAAACGAGGTTTTATCACATAACGAATTTATTCATAATCGCAGTGGTTTTGCTACCGCGAGGATTATCCAAAACAGAATTCTATCTTAGAGGTGCTTACTCTGCGGATTTTTGTAGACCTTAGTGAGCTAATGACTGTACAAAAGATGTACCAGGGTCGATGAATATGCGCCTTGACATGTAACAGTTGTCGTGCTATTATTTCTATGTAATTAATTCATGTTACGACAAAATGCTGGCCTTTGTGCCACATGGGGAGGGAGTGTATATGTCAAGGTGGATCGTTCTTTCTCTTGTGATAGTTGCCACCCTTCTTGGCGCTACAACACTTACCGTCATTGGACCTTGGTCTGGACCTGAGATGGACAAGTTCATGCCTGTTCTTCAAGAGTTTGAAAAACAAACCGGGATAAAAATCGACTACAAGATTTACCGTGCCGAGGATCTCGCGAATCTCTTGCCAGCACAGTTCGCCGCAAAGAAAGCACCCGGTGACGTGATTTTTATGTGGGCGAGTTTTATCAGGGAATACGGTCAGAAGGGTCACATCCTTCCACTGACAGGGGTTATCAACGAGGCTAACTACTTGCCCGGTTCTCTCAACCAAGTAAAGGTGGGTAAGGAGCTGTATGGTACAGCTTACACTGGAAAGGTCAAACCAGGATTTTGGTACAGAAAATCATTCTTCGAAAAGAACAAACTCCAGCCTCCTACAACATGGGAGGAGTTCATAGCTTTGCTGGAGAAGATCAAGAAGATACCTGGTATCAAGGCACCAATAGCGAGTGGTGACGGAGTTGGATGGCCACTGTCGGACGTTACTGAACATTTCTTGATAACCTTTGGTGGTCCACAACTACAGTTGGACCTGATAGAAGGCAACATCAGATGGGATAGCAACATTGTTATGAATGCCATGACCAAACTTACGTCAATACTTGAAAAGGGATATTTCGGTGAACCGACAGAATGGACACTCGTTCTGAAACAATGGTGGAATGGAGATTACGGCCTGTATTTCATGGGAAGTTGGATAACGGGAATGGTTGACAATCCAGATGATTTGGGTGTCTTCGCACTTCCTGGAGCAAAAGGTGTTGTTTTCGGTGCGGATTACGCCTTCGTGCCAAAGTACACTCAGTACCCAGAGGAAGCGAAAAAACTTATCGCATGGCTGTCTGGTCCTCAAGGTCAAGCAGTTCAGGTAAAACAGGGAGGCCATATTGCTACAGCAGTTGGGATAGATCTTTCGACCTATCCACCTGTGGATAGAGAGGTAGCAAAGATAATTCAAGGTGTTACCGCTTTGGATGATCTCGATGACTCTATTGGCGGAGAGTTTCAGCCAGCCTTCTGGGATCAACTGAAGTTGCTCTGGGTACAACCGAGTCGTGTGAATGATGTAATAAAGGTTCTGCAAGAAAAGGCGCCGAAAAGATAATCTCATGAAGAACAACTCAAGGTACGTTTTGTTTTTCATTCTACCAGCGATTCTGATGCTCTTGATATTTGTAGTCTACCCGGTTGCGAGAACTGTCATACTCAGCTTTCTTGACTCAGATGGCCAGTTTGTCGGTTTTAAGAATTACAGCAAGGTAATCTCGAGCCGGGAGGTTTTTGATCCTGCGGGCTTTTCCAGGGGTTTTCCCCTGGGAGCCCTTGTGCACAACTTACTGTGGATAGCAATCCACTTGCCGTTGACAATAATACTTGGTTTGTCCCTATCAGTTCTTTTGAAGAACGTGAAAGGCGGTTCTTTCATAAAGTCCATCATCTTTCTTGGAATGGTCATGCCGATGATTGTTGGTGGAGTGATGATAAATTTCATCTTTGACAGAAATCTTGGCATAGTCAACGGCGTTTTAAGTCTGTTCGGTGTGCAGGGAAAAACTTGGACAGCTCATCCAGATACCGCTTTGTTGTCATTGATCTTTGGTTCAGTCTGGCTTTGGACGGGTTTTTCAGTTGTACTTTACTCTGCAGGCTTGGAGACGATACCGAAAGATTATTACGAGGCAGCTCAATTGGATGGAGCTTCTTCTTGGAAAATCTTCACAAAGATCACTGTACCCCTCTTAAGACCCATTACGGTGGTTGTTACAACCATGACACTGCTATGGGAACTGAAGGTTTTTGATATTGTCTATGTTGCTACCATGGGTGGACCAGGTGGGGCTTCAAATGTATTGGCACTGCAAATGTACACCTATGCCTTCAGGGCATTCGATTTCAACAGATCTGCTGTCGTGGCTGTGATATTAACACTTTCAACTCTCGCTGTCAGTCTATCTCTTGTCAGATCTGTCAGAGATGAGCAACCATGAAAAAGAAAATCCTCTGGACGATCATAGGATGGTTGGTTGGATTAATCTGGATAGTTCCTTTTGTAGGAGTTCTCATGACTGCAACAAGGCCACTTGATGAACTCCTTGGTGGTTGTTGGCGAGTTGAGCCCTTTCATCCAACCTTAAACAATCTGGTAGGCGCATGGAATCACCCCACTGCATCTTTGAAACAAGGCATGATGAACTCGCTTATAGTGACAATTCCGGCTACATTTCTTCCTCTGATCATAGCGACAATGGCAGGTTATGGTTTCTCCAGATACAGATTTCGCACAAAGAAATTGCTTTTTGCTTTGGTTGTTATTACTCTTGCACTTCCACAGCAGACGATCGCCATTCCGATTTTCCAACTCATGAATTGGTTGAACCTTGTTGACACGTATTTTGGCTTGATACTCGTTCACACAGCCTGGGGTATCCCGTGGATTACCTTTTTCATGAGGAACTTTTTCACCACCATACCCAGAGCCATGGAAGAAACTGCAAGGATAGATGGTGCCAGCGATATCACGACCTTTTTCAGAATCGTTTTGCCCATGGCCTTACCTGCGATAGGTTCGGCCTTCGCCTTACAGTTTACATGGGTCTGGAGCGATTTTTTCCTTGCATTGATACTGATCTATTCACCTGAAAAGCTCTTAGCTACACAGAGAATACCTCTGATGAGAGGTGTTTATCACGTTGACTGGGGATTACTCTCTTCAGCCGCGATTATCGTGATGATAGTACCGATTTTGGTTTATCTGTTATTGCAGAGATACTACATAAAGGGTATGATCGGATGGTCTTTGAAGTGAGAGGAGGTTTCATGTGGAAGTCCAATTAAAAGATAGATCGATCGACGAGTACAAAGCGATAATCAAAGATGATGTAGAGAAAATCAAGAAAATCGCCGAGCCACTCAGAAATAAGAAAATCGTTCACATCAATGCAACGGCTTTCGGAGGAGGAGTTGCGGAGATTCTGCATAATCTTGTTCCTCTCATGAGATCAGTTGGTATTAATGCCAAGTGGTATGCGATAGAAGCACCGAACGAGTTCTTCAATGTGACCAAGAAGTTTCACAATACATTGCAGGGTGCTCAGATGGAAATATCCGAGCAGGAATGGAAGTTCTATGAACATGTCTGTGAGAAAAATGCTGGAGTGATTGATGAAGATGCAGATATTATTGTAGTCCATGACCCACAACCCGCAGCGATAAAACTTTTCGCCAAAGTGAAACCGACTGCCAGGTGGATTTGGAGGTGCCACATAGATCTTTCCACCCCAAATCAGAATGTTTGGGACAAATTCTCGAAATATCTTAAGGATTACGACAAAATGGTCTTTCACTTGGATGAGTATTTCCCAAAAGACATGAAAGAAAGGTGTGTTGCTTTTCCACCAAGTATCGATCCGCTGAGTGATAAGAATACCGAAATCAACCATAGATTCATCAAAGAGATGCTGGAAAAACTTGGCATAGATTCAAATAGGCCTTTGATTACAGTGGTAGCCAGATTCGATCCATGGAAAGATCTTTTTTCTGCAATTGATGTGTACAGGACCGTTAAGAAAGAGATTAGATCTGTACAGCTTGCGATTGTCTCTGCGATGGCGTCGGATGACCCGGAAGGTTGGATATTTTTCGAAAAGGTTGCCAGATACGCTGGTACCGACAAAGATATAATGTTCTGCACTAACCTGAACGGTGTTGGCAGCATAGAAGTCAATGCGATTCAGAGGATGACTACTGTGGCACTTCACACGGCAATTCGAGAAGGTTTTGGGCTTGTGATAAGCGAAGCGTTGTACAAGAATGTGCCTGTTGTAGCAAGACCAGTAGGTGGTGTGAAGATACAGATCAAGCACGGCGAATGTGGATACTTGGCAAGCGATGTTCCCGATCTTGCAAATCGCGTCGTAGAACTTATGAGGAATGAAGAACTCAGAACCAAGATGGGTCAAAGGGGTAGACAGATTGTCATTGACAACTTTATAATTACTGTGAATCTGAAGAACTATCTGAAATTGTTCCTGGAACTGATGAGGTGAGAAATTGCCAGCGCCAGCTCTGAGAAAAAGAAACAAAGTAGATGTTCTGAAAAATGTTTTCGAAAGCAAAATCATCTCTCGGGCTGAACTGTCAAAGCTCACCGGTCTATCTTTGAGTACGCTCAGTTATGTGGTGCGTGAGCTTGAACAAGAGGGGCTCATAACAATCCAACAGCATGTTCAAAGGCGAGGAAGACCAACACAACTTTTGCGGATCAATCCCAGTAGCTGGACCACGATCGGAATAAAGGTCGGTAGAGAGGAAGTAAGAGGCACGCTTTTTGACGCATCTATGAATGCTATAAGATCAAGCCGTGTGAGGGTTTTTTCCCATCTGAGAGACAATGAAGGCTACTCGAATGCCATAATGAAGATTATTGAGGATTTAAAAGATAGAAAGTTGCTCGGTGTTGGTGTTTGTTCATCGGGTATAGTGAATGAAACTACCATAATAGTCTCACACTTGATGAACGTTAGGAACTTGGACTTGCAATCGCTCCTCCAGAGTAACTTTGGCCTGAAGAAATTCATTCTAATGAACGATGTGGACGCACTGTGTTATTCTCTGACCAAGACCAATAAGAAAGACTATCTTGTCGTTACTTATGGAACGGGTATCGGCGCGAGTTACTGGGGCGAGGGAAGAACAAAACACTTTGAAATCGGCCATGCAATTGTTTCGGAGTATGGTAATTGTTACTGTGGACAGACTGGATGCCTTGAATACCATGCTTCGGAATATGCTGTTTTGAGGGAATATTCACAACAACAGATAGATTTTGAGGACTTCGCGAAAAATGAAGAGGAAAAGTACAGGGAACAAGTTGAACAGATAAGATTAAAAGCCGCGCAGGACTTTGATTCTGTCAGAATGTGTTACTCAAGACCACTTCGAGTTCTTTCAACTGTCGTTGGGAATTTGTTAATGATTCTAAAACCATCTACTGTAGTCTTCCTCGGAGAAGGCATGGTCAATCGAGAAATGGTGGAGCTTATCAAAGCCAATATCTTGAAGACTTTTAACAGGGAGTTTGTCAATCGCACTGCTTTCTCCATAGAAAAGGCAGATTGGGAACACGGCGTTGCCATGGCAGTAGTACAAAAGTACCTGAGTGAATTGGTACGCTGAATATTCAAAGGGCAGTTCCATGCGTTGCTGTTTTGAATCTGTCTTTGCTACTGACAGTTCTGTTTGATTTCTACTATGTTGGATACAACCACAATGCCTCAATAAAAACCATTTCTTGGTCGGCGTGGGGTTCAAAATCAGTCCTTGTCGGTCTACCTTGAAGAGATTTGTGAGGGATCTTTGATTATCGCATGAAAGCCTTTCGTGTTAACACTGTTGACAGAATATGTAACATGTGGTAGAAGTAAGGTAGAAAATTTTCTGTTTTGATCTTCCAAGGAAAATTTTTTTCACCTAAATAAGGGGGTGTTTGTATGAAGAAGTTGTTAGTTGGTCTTGTCCTGCTCTCATTTGTGGTTTTTGCCTTCGCTAAGGTTAATTTCGGGTCAACTCAGATGACTCCTGCTGCTGAAAGAGAGTTCATGATTAGACTGCTTGGTGACTTTTCAAAAAGTTCGGGTGTTGAAATTGAGTTTCTGAACTTTGAGTACACCGATCTACTCAGCAGGGTTGAAGCTGAACAAAAAGCAGGAAAAGTGGTTTTAAACTTGATTGCTGATCTTCAAAGTGGACTTTACACAATGGGTTCAAGCGGACTTCTTACAGATCTTTCCTCCGTGAATTTTCAGGGTAAGACCTTCGTCTCCACCTTTGAAAGGTACACTTATGCTGGAAAAGAAAAGGTCTTCTTCCCATGGCTACAGGCTACATATGCGATGGCTATCAACAAAAAGGCCTTTGACTACCTGCCAAAAGGTTTGACACAACAAGATGTGATGAATGCAACAGAGAAATGGACTTATGATTCTCTGCTTGAATGGGCAAAGAACATGCAAGAGAAAACAAAACAACCACAGCTTGGTTTTCCACTGGGTCCAAAGGGCTTGTGGCACAGATTTTTGCATGGATATATCTATCCGTCTTATACAGGCGCACAGGCGACTAAGTTTGATAGTGTAAAGGCAATCGATATGTGGAATTATCTTCGCGAACTGTTCAAATATGTTCATCCAGCCTGCACGACATGGGACAACATGGATCAGCCGCTCTTGAGAGGCGAGGTTATGATCGCGTGGGATCACACGGCACGAATAAAACAAGCAATTGTGGAGAGACCTAACGATTTCGTAGTAGTCCCTGTACCACGAGGACCGATGGGAAGAGGATACATCATTGTTCTGGTTGGCTTGTCAATACCCAAGAACGCGAATATGGATGAACCACTGAAGGTCATCGATTTTCTGACAAGCCCAAAGGCGCAGAACGCTATCCTGGAGAACCTCGGCTTCTTCCCTGTAGTCCAAGAAGCGGCCGGTCAGATACCAGAAGGCGGTCTGAAGATACTCGCGCAAGGTGTTGTCAGTCAGTCTTCTGCACCAGACTCAATTGTTTGCTTTATACCTGGCCTTGGAGCAAAAGGTGGAGAGTTTAGCGAGACATATCGCATGGCATTTACAAGAATTGTCTTCAACAAAGAAGATCCTGTAAAGGTCATAGGAGAACTCGGTGAGAAAATAAGACAGATTTTCAAAGAAGTGGGAGCACCACTGCCTGAACCTGATTCAAGCCTCTTCTAAATCCATGCAGGTGGCTTGCGCCACCTGCTTTCACACCTGAGGAGTGGATTTATGAAAAGAGAATCGATGGTACCATTGTTGTTGATACTCCCAGCGCTTGTATATCTTGTAGTTTTCATAGGTTATCCAATAGTAGGCACCTTTCAGCTTGCATTTAGTAGTCCAAAGGGTTGGCTTGAGAATTTCAAGTATGTTCTTTCTTCAAGAGATTTTCTGAGCGCATTTTTGAACACAATCTTGCTTGGTGTGGTAGTCATACCTGCTCAGTTTGTTCTTGCCATATTACTCGCGCTGCTGGTAAACAAAAAATGGAAGGGCTACAAGACAATCTTGTATATAATTGCAACACCATTAGCGCTCAGCGACGTAACAGCCGCTTTGATCAGTTATTCAATCTTTGCTCCGAATGGTTACCTGAACAAAATACTACTCAGGTTGAACTGGATAGAAAGACCACTCTATTTCTTTGGCTATCTTTTCAGATCAAGAGAGTTTCTTGTTGTTATTTTGACCGAGATCTGGAGAGCAACTCCTCTTGTATTTGTGATCTTGCTTGCAGGTCTACAATCGATAAACAACGAATACCTCGAAGCAGCAGATGTATTTGGATTTTCAGCGTGGGAGAAATTCACAAAGATCACTTTACCTCTACTCAAACCTTCTATTGTTTCAGCGTTGCTTGTCAGAACACTCTTCGCATTTCAGATTTTCGGTGTCGTTTGGCTTTTGGCTGGAAGAGACATCACAATTCTGGCAGGCGAAACTTATTACTGGTATGTCTTTATGAACAACAGAAATATCGCGAGTACTTATGCGTTGATAATAGCTATACTGACTTTCATAGTTGGGTGGTTCTACATCGGCACGATTCGTTCAAAACACCTTGAAGAGGGTGTGAGAACATGAAAAAGTTTTTCTATATACTCGCCTGTGTCGCCATCTGTCTGTGGTTTTTAGGTCCCCTGTTTTTTACCTTTCTCGCATCTATGACACCATCTTCAGATTTTTACAGCATGGACAAGATTTTCCCATCAAAGCTGACCTTTGAGCACATTTACAAATTGCTCGTGAACCTCGGTGGATGGAGAGCGATGCTGGTTAGTGTTCAAGTTGCTCTCATAGCCATAGCTATTTCCTTTGCCTTCGGTATTCCTGCAGGCTATGCGATCACCAGGTATATCTTTCGCGGAAAAAACATGATAAAGCTTGTGATGCTCTTTACAAGATCTGTACCACTCGTCGTCATCGCTGTTTCACTGGTAACTATGTATCTGAGATTGAATTTAGCCGACACGATGTTTGGAGTTGCCCTTGCTCATGCTGCAATGGTACTACCTTTTGTTGTCTTAATAACTTCAAGCATCTTTTCTGGAGTTTTTGTGGAATACGAAGAAGCAGGCATGATCTTTGGATTATCGCGTTTCGGTGCTTTTCTGAGAATCACAATGCCACTTGCATTACCTGGACTCGCTGCGTCTGCGATTTTTGCCTTTATCATGTCTTGGAATGAAGTGTTTGCTGCTTCTGTACTTGCAATAACCAATCGAACATTACCCGCTCACATACTCAGCACCGCCATGGCATCGCCCGACTATTTCAAGTTCGCTGCGGGAACCATAATGGCCGTGCCGGCCTTGATATTCATTTTCATAATAAGAAAGTACTTGATATCGATGTGGGGAATCTCTCTCAAGTAGGTGATCTGATGGCTAAAGTCATTCTTAATGAAGTGAGAAAACACTTTGGCAACGTTAAAGCTCTTGATGGAATCAATCTCACAATTGAGGAAGGACTTTTTGTTGTCTTGCTTGGACCTTCAGGATGTGGAAAGACCACTTTGATGAGGTGTATTTCGGGCTTAGAAAAACTCACCGATGGGAAAATCCTCTTTGATGACGCTGATGTCAGCAATACTGCTCCAAAAGACAGAAATGTGGCAATGGTTTTTCAGAGCTACGCAGTTTGGCCTCACATGAAGGTGAGAGACAACATAGCTTACCCTTTAAAACTCAAAAAAGTTCCAAAGAAAGAGATAGAAGAAAGAGTTAAATGGGTAGCAGAGTTACTCCACATAAGCGAGCTCTTAGACAGATTTCCCTCGCAGCTTTCTGGCGGTCAGAGACAAAGAGTAGCCGTTGCAAGGGCAATTGTGCACAGACCGAAAGTCTTATTAATGGATGAACCTTTATCGAATCTCGATGCGCTTTTGAGAGTGAGAATGAGAAGTGAACTTAGAAAATTGCATGATCAAGTAAAGGTTACAACAGTCTATGTCACCCATGATCAAACAGAAGCCATGACTATGGGAGACAAGATAGCGGTCATGAATGCGGGTAGGATTATTCAATACGGTACCCCTGAAGAAATATACAGAAGACCTAAGACAATCTTTGTCGCGGGTTTTGTGGGATCGCCTCAGATGAACTTTCTTCCTATGAAGGTCACTTCGAGCGGTAATCAGTTCTTTGCAGAAAACTTCGGCCTGAGAATACCCCTAAGGACAGATCCCAGGAAAGACAGACTCACTGTTGGAATAAGACCAGAACACATATTCTTGGAGCAACCAGGCAACTCCGTATCTATTGGAGCGACAGTATATTTCGCTGAAAAATTGATGTCTGAAACGGTGCTTCATCTCATGATCGATGGTGATACAACCATTGTCGTCAAGGTTCCATACGATCTGTCTGTAGAAGAGAACGATAAAATGCAGGTGTACGTTGACCTCAATCGAATTCACTTTTTTGATCCAGCAACAGGGGAGCGGATTGAACTTTGAGGCATGTCATATGTCACACTCATTGGGATCGGGAGTGGTTCGCCCCATCATCTATCACAAATGAGTGGCTTAAGGAACTTTTTCAGAGACTGTTTGAGTTGGTCAGAAAAAACGAAAGCTACACCTATGTACTCGACGGGCAAACTCTGATTTTGGAAGACCTTTTGAGTGTCGCTCCCGAATATGAAAATCAGTTGAGAGATCTTGTGAGGTCACACAATTTGTTAATAGGACCACTGTATGCTCAGATAGATTTCAGAATGTCTCCAGAAGTTGCCATTGTGAAAAACCTTGAATTGGGCAAGAAAGATCTGGAAAGGTTTGGATCTTGTACAAAAGTGGCATGGATGGTTGATAACTTCGGGTTCATTTCTCAACTTCCTCAGCTGCTTAAAAAGTACGGTATTGAAGGTGCTTTCATCTGGAGAGGGGTTAATTCTGATAAGCCATCTATTGAGTTTCTCTGGAAGTCGAGGGATGGCTCTCAGGTTAAATCTATCTTTCTGATAGGAGGCTACAGAAATCTTTATGGACTCTCTGCTACAAGAAATCTTGCCAAGGAAAGATTAAGCCATGAAGTTGAAAAACTGAGACCGTTTTCTCTCACAGGTCATATACCACTCCTCGATGGGTATGATCTTGATACAAATCCTGAGGATCCTGAGCAATTGCTTGGCAAAGAAATTCTTAGAGCGACTCCTGAGAGCTTTGTAGAAGAGGTGTTCGCAGACGCAGCCAAATTACCCGTTTTGAACGGAGAAATGATGAGCGGAAAGTATGCCTGTGTTTTCCCCGGTACGCTCTCAACAAGGGTCTATCTGAAAAGACAGTCATATGTTGTTGGAAAACTCATCAGATATGTGGAATTCCTGAGTTCTTTGAACGGCAGGCAAATCGACACAATGCACAAAAACTATCTGAAGACGCTCATTCATGACAATATCTGTGGTGTCGGTGTAGACCAGATACACAGGCAGATGCAGAAAACTTACAGAAGAATGTACTTGAAACTCAAAAGATCATTCGTTGAACAGATCAGCCAGATCGCGGCTGACCTTGAATCTGGAAAATACGTTCTGTCCTTCTCACCTTTCGATTACAACCATTGGCATTGCGACGGTGAAAGATGCTACAAACTGCAAAGTGATGGAATGGGATTTTTCAAAGTGACTGAATTTGATACAGCAGTAGAAGACACTACTCTGCGATTCGAGAATGATTATTACACGGCCGAATTCTGCGAAGATGGAGCTGTAAAAATCAACAACATATTGACTGGCATCTTGCATCTGGAGAAGGAGAATGGGGACAGCTATTCAACATACCCAACGAAAATAAGATTCTCATCACGGTTGCTCAAGATTGAAGTTGAAAGAGCTGGTCAAAAACATAAAATCGTAAGACTTCAGAGGATTGTGAAGTCAAAAGGCGTTTTGATAAAGACAACTGAGAGAGTTGTTTTCGATCAATCACCTTTAGTAAAATGGGAAATCTTCGTTGATTTACAGGGTAGTGGGTATCTTCTCAGTTTCATGACAAAGACAGATGATGAAAACTCAAAGGTATTCGCGAAGATGCCCTTTGAAGTGGTTCAAAGAAATAGGATGGACAAAGATTTGTTTGATTCGAATATTCCACCAGAGATTGATAGGGTCTTACTCGCTGCAAGAGAGACTGGATCTGTCAAGAAATTCCCTTTTCAGGGCTTTGTGGCGCTGTCGAGTGGGAAAAAAACCATAGCCATGATGTCAAAGGGCGTCTATCAGTATGAAGTTGACGAGTTTGGAGACATGAAGATCGATCTTGTTCGAAGCATTGAATGGATTGCCAAAGGTAATATCCCAGGCCGAACAGGTGATGCGGGGCCATTGATGTACATATCCGATGCCAGATGTGAGGGCAAAATGCATTTTGAACTCGCGGTATGTGAGATAAGGTCAAGTCCAAGATCGAGCGAATTAATGCGATGGTTTAATTTGTTTGATGATTCTCCTTTAGTGATTTCGTTGAAAAACACAAAGGGAACATCAAGATCTTTGAATTTCTATAGTGGTGAGCTCCCATGGGTCTGCTTGGAAGAAAACAGAATTGTTGTTTATAATCCGTATTCTAAGACCGTGAATGGATTGAGACCAGGCAGAATATCGACAATCCCGCTGAATGTTCGGACACAATCCAACGATGACAAAATCAGTATCAAGATCATGAATTTTCCTGCCTTTCCATTTTTTGTTTCGACGAAGCAGCCTTCTCAAGAAGTACTTGATTCAATAGAAGGACAGATTGGCAGAATCCAGAAACAGCTGGAAATTCTAAGAAATCGCATGAGAGAGATTAGAAAAGATTCTAAAAAATATCACCTGCTGAAACACAAGATTTTGAGTAACCAAAGAACGATGCTTGAACTGAGAGTTTCACTATCCCTGAATAAAGGTAAGGTACCAAGAGCGTTGTTGAGGAAACTCAATAGAATTAGGGCACAAAAAAGGATCTATGACTATATCGTGGAACTGTTAAAGGAGGGAGAACAGTGAAATATCACAATGATATACCCAGCGACCTACCAACTTGCGATATCGTTGTTGGAATACCAAGTTTCAACAACGCAACTACTATAAGTCATGTCGCCCGAACAGCTGCAAAGGGTATCGTCGATCTCGGACTAAAAGGTTTGATAGCTAACTCTGACGGTGGTTCGTCTGATCAGACTGTTAGTTCTTTTCTCCAGACCGATACCCTTGGTTTACCAAAGGTCACAATCAAATACAAAGGCATACCTGGAAAAGGCAGTGCTGTAAGGGCATTGTTTGAGATTGCCCACAAAGTGAAGGCTAAGGTTTTCATTATGCTTGATTCAGATTTGAGAAGTGTTGAACCCTGGTGGATTGAGAGACTGTCGGCGCCAATTCTTGACGGGGAAACGGATTACGTTGCGCCGTTTTATATTCGTCATAAGTATGATGGTACGATCACGAACAATATTTGCTACCCACTGACATCTGTGTTGTACGGACTGAAGATTCGTCAACCCATCGGTGGTGATTTTGGTGTCGGTAAGAGACTCATTGAGACATACCTGAACAAACGCGATGAAATCTGGCAAACAAATGTTGGCAGATTTGGTATCGATATATGGATGTCGACGATAGCCATAAATGAATCAGAGAAACCACCTATTCAGGCAGCGCTGGGAGCAAAAGTTCACGACGTCAAAGACCCTGGTAAACACCTTCAAGGAATGTTCATACAAGTTGTTCAAACGCTTTTTGAGATGATGATTGAATACCAAGGAAGATGGAAGAGCATCGACTCACTTGTTCCTGCCAGAGTTTATGGCGAGCAACCGATCCAAACTGTCGAAGAGATAGTCGTCGACTTGCAAGGTCTGAAAGAGAGAGCCAAAGTGACTCTGCAGGAGAAATCACATGGTGATTTGCCCCTACCATATCGGATTGTTCAGTCAGTACTATCCACAGGAACAGTTAATATGCAAGACTGGGTCGAGGTAGTTTATAATCTTGCATTACAATACAGGGAGAAAAGAAATGAAGAAACGATTCTGATGCTTCTGCCGTTTTATTTCGCACGTGTGGCAGGTTTCGTTGAAGAAACGATAGATCTGGATAGTTCCCGGGCGGAAGAGATTGTGGAACAACAACTCGAGCTGTTCACACAAAGGAAGAAGGATCTTTTAAAGAGGTGGTTTTTCTGATACTGGACCATCTACTTGGCATCTACGATAGGTTGAGTGATACAGAAAAAAAGGTCGCATCTTATATCATCGAGAGGCCAGATGATGTGATACATTACTCCATAACAGAGTTTGCAAGAATTATTGGTGTGAGCGAGACTACCATATACAGGTTGATCAGAAAAATGCGCTTTGATGGTTACCAGTCTTTCAAAATAGAACTCACCAAGCAAACCAGTGGAGCCAAGTCCTTTCCTACCATCACAAAAGATGCCTTTGATGAATACATAAGCCAGATGAAGTCTGTTATTGAACGAATCACAACGACTCTGAAAAGAGAAGATGTGCAGAAGGTAGCAGAATGGGTCACTGAATCTGAGAAGACGATATTCTTTGGTGTGGGGCTTTCTGCAGTTGCAGCCGAATATGGCAGTCTGCTTTTCTCCCTTTTGGGATTGTCATCTTTCTATTACAATGATCCGCACGTTCAAGTAATCGTTGCGACAGGCTTATGTGAAAAAGACCTTGTCATATCCGTCAGCCACAGTGGAAACATAAGAGATACCGTGAAATCAACACAAGTGGCCAAAGATGTGGGAGCGAAAACTGTCGCGATCACCGCTGGCGTGAACTCCCCGCTGTCATGCACAGCAGATATAACCTTATACAGTCCGGTCGCCAGGTTCGAGAAGCACGAATTTCTCAGAGGGAACATTGGAGAACTCGCCGTGATAGAGATACTTTTCCAGATGATACTGAAAAAGATCTATGCACAAAAAGAAGATTACCTTAATGGACTTTCAGAGGTCCTCAAACCAAAAAGATATGAGAGTGGTAAAGAATGAAGATTGCGTTAGTTCATTTCAGAGCGGGAGAAACAGACGGAGTATCGCTTGAAATGGAGAAATGGAAAACAGTACTTGAAAGAATGGGACATCAAGTGTTCTATCTTGCTGGAGAGTTGGGTAAAACCCATGGTATCGAGATACCTTCCATATGCATGAATAATCCAACAAATCTCTGGATCCACGAAAATGCCTTTGAAAGGCTGTCGACAGACGAAAGATCTTTTATTGACATTTTCCAGGACTATGTTGAACAGATCGCCGAAGAACTGCAGTTGAGAATGCCTCCTGTAGACCTGCTCATAGTCAACAACATCCTGTCTCTTGGGTTCAACCTACCTGCTGCCGTCGCGATTACAGAATATGCGAGGAAGAATAAAGTGAAGATCATTGGGCATCACCATGATTTTTACTGGGAAAGAGAGAGATACTCAAAGCCACAGAGCGATTTTGTGAGCAAGATTCTCGATGAATATTTTCCACCGGAGGGCAGTAATATACTGCACGTGACGATTAACAGTTTGGCACAAAAAGAACTTTTGAAGCGTAAAGGTCTTCCCTCGAAGATTATACCAAATGTGTTTGATTTCGACCAATCACCCTGGGTGATAGATGATTACAACAAGGATTTGAAGGGAGCCCTTGGGATAAGTGGAGATGATCTTGTAATCCTACACGCCACAAGAATTGTTGAAAGAAAGGCAATAGAGATTGCGATGGATTTTGTTGAGCAGCTCTGCTATATGAGTGAACAGAAGGTTCATTTTCTCGTTGCGGGCTTTTTTGAGCAGGAATCGCTGGCGTACTACGATAGGCTCCTGAAAAAAGCCAGAGAAATGCCCTATGAAACTCATTTCGTTTTTGAAAAAGTGAGGTCCACAAGATTTGTAAACGGCAAGAAATACTATTCACTTTGGGATATGTACGCAATTGCAGATGCCATAACTTATACTTCAGTACTTGAAGGCTGGGGAAATCAGCTCATAGAAGCTGTTTTCTCGCGTAAATCTTTAGTTGTTTTCGAGTATCCTGTTTATAAGAGCGATATCGCACCGCTTGGTTTTAACTTCATCTCCCTTTCTGACAGGGTGCTTTACAATGAAAAGACACGATTCTATGAGATAGACCAAGGCATTCTAAAAAAGGCAGCAGAAGAACTGTTGAAACTTTTCTCAAATCCAACACTGTTGGAAAAGAATGTGCAGCACAACTTTAGAATAGGTAAGAAATATCTCTCTTTGGAGAGCTTACACGGATATTTGAAGGAAACTATCAATCGATGTTGAATCAGAGCTGCATCCTCATGATTTCCTGATAGGCCTGTACTATCCTGTTTCTAACCTCATTCGTCAACCTTAGTGCTATCGTTGCCTTCTCGGCCTCGATTATCACCTCATGAATGTTACTTATTTTCCCAAGGGCAAAGTCAGCGGACATCTGCTCTGCGTTCTTCTGTATCTGGTTGACCTTTTCGATGGCATTTTTCAAAATGTCAGCGAAATCCGCCTCAGTCTTCTTCTGTGTAGATTGCACTGAAGAATTCAGATTCTGGCCAACTGACGGTATTTTGTCGATCATTCAATCATCCCCTCCCTATTTGAAGGGCACTGCTTATCATTGATTTTGTCACGTTGAAGGCCGCTACATTTGCATCGTATGATCTCTGTGCACTTATTAAGTCTACCATTTCTCTAAGAACATTGACATTTGGAAGACTCACATATCCATCTTCATCAGCATCAGGATGTGTTGGGTCATATACAATTCTGAAAGGCGACGGATCTTCTTCAATCCTTACGACTTTGACGCCACTGCTCTTTACCTTCCCCGTTCCCATCAAATACTCCGAGAAAATCGGCACACGCCTTCTGTAAGGTGTACCTTGTTCGGTTCTCGTTGTCTCGGAGTTCGCTATATTACTTGAAATTGTATCAATTCTCAATCTCTGGGCGGTCATTCCAGATGCACTGACATTCATTGTCAAAAACTCATTCATTTTATCATGCACTCCTCACGACTATGTTGTAAAATTCGATATTCTTGGACATCAATCTTGAAAGAACCTCGTATCTCAATCCGTTGGCCGTCATCTGCGCAATTTCAAAATCCACATCTACGCCATTTTGATCGTTTTTGTAAAAGAAAGAATCTTCTCTCTCAATCCTTGGCTGTACGATTCTCTGAGTGCTTTCAATATGTCTCGAGTCTGTAGTACTGAGTTGTAACTTCATTGATTCCTTCAGGAGTTCTTCGAAGACCACGTATTTTCTTTTATATCCAGGTGTCTCTGCATTAGCGATATTCTGAGCACTGACACTTTGCCTGAGCATCGCCACATCCATTGCCGACTTTATTATTTGAAAATTCGCGTTGAACAAGCCTTTCACTCCCTGAGTATTCTTTCTACGGAATGTGTGGTTTTTCCTAAAAGCTTGGTGGGCTCACAACCCATATTCCTACAGCGGTAACGTCACCAACGTTTCTCCATTTGTGGGGTATAGTGGACGGATACGTTATGCTGTCGCCTTCCTTCAATACAATGGATTTGTCTCCGAGCGATATTTCGACCGACCCTTTGAGAACCAACCCAGACTCTATTCCTTCGTGCGAGTAGAAATTCTCTCCACTGTCATGACCAGGCTCAAGATAGGATATGAACATCGAATAAGCTCTGTTTTTCGCAGAAAGCAATTCATATGTCAATCCCTTAGACACATAAACCTTGTTTCTCTCTTCTTTGCGGATGATTCCCCTAACAGCCTGTTCACCGATATCTTGCTCGACAAGTGAGATAATCGTCTCCCCAAGTGCAGACAGAATCTTCTTAAGAGTACTCAGAGAGGGTGAGACTCTGCCGTGCTCAATCTGGCTTATCAAACCCGGCGTGACATCAGCCAATTTGGCAAGCTCTCTTACCGTCATCTGCTTGGATTGTCTCAAGGTTCTTATCTTTGCCCCAATATTGTCAAGTTCAGTGCCACTCATCCGTTACACTCCTTTCCTGACACGAGAAAGGTGAGATCTCCATACAGCGTTTGCAGCCTTTCAAACTCTTGTTTATTATAGAAATTTATTTGACCTCTACCAAAATATTTTGCCACCTCGACGCAGAAACGAGAAGCAAGTTCTATATCCACTTCGTGTGATGCCCCCGTTGCGCAACCTGCGACCGGTACCTCTGTTGTGATGGCAACACCCACAACAGGTACATCAGTAATAGTACAAGGCTGCATGATGCTATTTAGATGATACACCCCATTCCCGTACGGTGTAATATCTTGAATTGTTATCGGTAAAACAAATGGCATCGTTCCACATACTCTTTCGTATATATCGAGTAAATCATCTGCTACTCTTAGTATATAACCTTTCAGTACAGTTGGTGAAATTGCAAAACCTTTTCTTTTGGCGATGCGATTACCCTTGGTGGTATCGACAGAAAGAACCGCATCAACGTGCCTGTTCAACATCAATTTTAGAACTTGCCCCACGCCAATGGGTGAATCCATGAAGGGCACCGGTTTGTGCTCAACGGTTGGCGCATCTGGGCATATGTGTGTTGCCACATAAACGGTCCCCTCGAGAGTTTCCCCTTTCTCTTTCATCTGCGATATCTTCAAAGCGGTTGCGAGCGCTGCGATGGCACCGTCGGCGTCACTCACAATTCCAATCATCTCTGGTCTCGCACCAACACCACCGAGCTGTCCTATGATTCCAAGAACAGGCGCAGTTTCGTTTCTTCCTTCAATAGTTATCCTAACTATGTCTGTCTTGCCACGATTGGTAATCACAGTCTCAAAATCAGCCGTAACACCTCTGTATTTATTGAAAAGTTCACAGACGACCTGGCCATTGATTCTTGGATCGTCAAGCAACTCCATAATACTTTCGACTTGGGACAACATTGGTCATACCTCCTATCCATAAAGATGACATCTAACTTTCCTATTGCGATGAACTATGAGAGGTGGTCTTTCTTGGCATTTATCGAAGGCCAAAGGGCACCTTGTTCGAAAAACGCATCCCTTTGGTGGGTTCAGTGGGCTCGATATTTCTCCTGTCATGGAGAACTTTGAAAGATTGTCACTATCGACCTTGGGAACTGAGGCAAGAAGTCCCTTTGTGTATGGGTGCAATGGGTCCTGCATGACCTGTTCTGTTTCTCCCATTTCCATAACCTGACCCAAGTACATGACCATAATCTGGTCTGAAAGGTGGTTTACGATTTTCAAATCATGGGTTATCAGTATATAAGTCAATTGGTGGATCTCTCTAATCTCCATGAGCAGGTTGAGTATTTGTGCTTGAACGGAAACATCGAGTGCAGAGGTTGGTTCATCCAGTATGAGTAGTCTTGGTTTTAGCACCAGAGATCTTGCAATTGCAACTCTTTGTTTCTGCCCACCACTTAACTGGTGAGGAAATTTCTTGAGCACATCTTCGGTCAGTCCGACAGACTTGATTGTTTCAAGGACGAGCTCTTTCCGCTCTCTTCTATCTTTTATTCCATGAATGTGAAGGCCTTCTTCAACTATAAATGCCACAGTTTTTCGTGGGTCTAACGAACTGTCCGGGTCTTGAAAGATCATCTGGATATCAAAACTTCTTTTCCTATTTTCAAGTGGTTCATCTCTATAAAGAATCCTTCCTGAGGACGGTTTGTAAATTCCACTTAGAACTCGGGCAATTGTCGATTTTCCAGAGCCGCTTTCACCAACTATGCTGAAGACTGAACCTTGTTCTACTTCAAAAGAAACCTCTTGTACAGCCCTGAGAAATCTGATCGGTTTTCCAAAGACATTGAATTCTACGGGAAAGTCCTTACAGAGATTTTCAACTTTAAGAAGCATCTACTTGCCAACTCCTTCATAAAGCCAGCATTTGACAAGTCTGTCATCTTTCGAAAAAAACCCTGGTTCCTTTTGAGAACAGATCTGCATTTTTCGCGAGCATCGTGGATGAAATCTGCATCCAGTTGGAGGATCAATGAGACTTGGAACATTACCTTCGATTGATTTGAGTTTTGTTTTGCGTTGTTTCATATCAACTATTGATGAAATCAACCCCTCTGTATAAGGATGCAAAGGCTTGTCAAAAATCTTTCGCACTGGAGAGATCTCACATACCTTTCCGGCATACATGACTACGACTCTATCGGCAATCTGAGAGACAACACTCAAGTCATGACTGATAAACAATATCGATGTCCTTGATTGGTTCTTCAACTGCTTGAAAAGTTGTATGATCTGGGCTTGTATAGTAACATCGAGCGCAGTGGTTGGCTCGTCTGCTATGAGCAACTTCGGATTACACAACATCGCCATTGCGATCATCGCTCTTTGCCTCATACCGCCGCTGTACTCGAAGGGATATCTTTCGACCATCTTTTCGGGCTCTGGAATTCCGAGTTGTTTCATAACTTCAACAACTCTAACTATCGCATCCGCATAAGACATCCCATAATGTTGCTCGAGAACCTCTGAAAGTTGCCTACCTATTTTCATGTTTGGGTTCAATGAATTCAGCGGATTTTGAAAGACCATACTTATCTTTGTCCCACGTAGATATTTGATGATCTTCGTCAGATCTTGCCCTTCAAACAAGATTCGTCCACCGACGATTCTACCCTGTGTCTTTGGCACGAGTCCCATTATCGCCAACGCGGTCACACTCTTACCAGAACCACTTTCACCGACAAGTCCTACGCATTCATCTTCCATGATCTGAAAAGAAACACCGTCCGGAGCACGAAATATGGCACCCGATACTCTGAATTCAACCATGAGATCTTCAACGGACAAAAGAGGATTCAAAACTCTCTCCTCCTGTTGATGAAATACTCTCTCACCTGCGCGAACAAGTCATCTTTACTGACAAGATCATAAACGGTTAATGCGAGAGCCTTCGTCGCTCTTATCATCGCACCGTAACCGTAATCTGAATTAGCTGCTTGTGCGAATTCCTTGGTGTGCGTCGGTATCGTCTTTTCTGCAGTGATATTCACATAAGCATGAATCGCAGGGACAACTTGTGTTACCGCTCCCATATCTGTAGAACCAACACCTTGTTCATAAGTCCTCATAGAGACTTTTTCACCGACGAGTCTGTAATTTTCTTCGAGCGCCTTTGCAAGTGGCACATTCACATAGACTTCGGGCATCTCCTCTTCGACCGTAATCTTGCTTGTACAACCTGTCATATCGCATGCACCTTGCACTAATGAGCGGAGTTTTGCTTCCAACGAATCTACTTCTTCCATTTTCAACGCTCTCAATCCCAGCTCGGCGCTCGTGTATTCCGGAATAGTATTAAAGGATTGTCCGCCGTTGGTGATTATTCCGTGAATTCTCACCTTTTCAGGGAGCTGTTGTCGGAGCAAGCCTATCGAACTAAACAAGAGTACAATGGCGTCCAGTGCGTTGACACCTTTGGATGGGTCGGCTGCAGCGTGGGCAGATCTGCCAAAGAATTCGATCTTATAGCGCCGTATGGCATAGGCTATGTCAAAACCTGTACTCATGGATGCAGGATGAATCATCATGGCAACGTCCACATCTTTGAAGACACCCGCTCTTATGAGATCTTTCTTTCCAGCCCCGCGTTCTTCTGCTGGACAACCAACAACTACAAGCGTAAATGGCAAATCTTCAAGTGCCTTTTTCAATCCAACGGCGGCTCCACAGCTCATCGTACCAATCATGTTGTGTCCGCAGGCATGACCAATCGATGGCAAAGCATCATACTCGGCCAGTAAAGCTATTTTCGGCTTGCCTCGACCTGCCACCGCGATGAAGGATGTCTCAAGTCCAGCAGTTCCCAATTCAACAGAAAAACCATTTTCTCGCAAGAATCGTGCGAGCAGCTGCGAAGACTCAACTTCTTGATACGAAAGCTCTGCCAACTCAAAGATCTGTTTGGCAATTTTCACAAGATCATCTTTTAACAGATCGATTTCCTCAGAGATCTTGTCTTTCAAATTCATCACTCCTTCAATCAATTTTTCAATCTCGGATCGAGCATGTCACGCAAACCATCACCCAATATATTAAAACCGAGACACGTGATGAGAATCGCAAGACCTGGAAAGATAGCCATGTGTGGTGCGGACTGAAGATAGTTCTTTGCTTCTGAGAGCATGCTCCCCCATGATGGTGTTGGAGGTTGGATCCCAAGCCCCAAAAAGCTCAAAGTCGCCTCACTGATGACAGCACCAGCGAAATTGAGCGATGAATAGACTATTAAGACGGGGATAATATTCGGTATGATGTGTTGAAAGATGACCCACGTATTTGATGCCCCCATGGATTTGGCTGCAAGGACAAATTCTTCGTTCTTTATGTTCATGACGGCGCTTCTCATAACCCGTGCAAAACTTGGCACCATGACAATCCCTATTGCCAACATCGCGTTGAAAAGTCCTGCACCGAGTACGGCCATCATGGCTATTGCAAGAAGTACATAGGGAAATGACAGGAGTGCGTCGGTGAACCTCATGATCAAAGTATCGATAAAACCTCCGAAGTAACCCGACACAACGCCAAGAACTGTGCCTAAAAAGGCCCCGATGCCTACGGCGATCACCCCGACCAATAATGATATACGACTTCCATATATGAGTCGCGAGAATATATCCCTTCCGTAGTCGTCTGTTCCCAAGATGTGCCCGCCCTCGCCTGGTTTTGCGAATATATAGAAAAAGTCCATATCGTCAACAGAATGAGTCGCTATCAACGGTGCAAATATCGCCGCGAAGATATCCACGATGATTATCGTCAATCCAAAAACAATTTGCTTATTCAGCGCTCTCATTTTACACACTCCTGTAGGATTGCCTTATCTTGGGATTTATGAAAGCATAGGCTATGTCAACTACCAGGTTCACAAAGATATAAATGACCGCGGTGAAAAGTACCTCTCCTTGAACAAGCATATAGTCACGTCGAAAGATTCCATCAACCATCAACTTGCCAAGTCCAGGAAGTGCGAAAACAGTTTCTGTGAGCACGGCACCTGCAAGGAGATTCCCAAGCTGCAAACCTATGACGGTTATTACGGGAATCAAGGCATTTCTCAGAGCGTGCCGGTAAAGAATCAGGCTTTTTTTCAGTCCCTTCGCATAAGCGGTTCTTATGTAATCTTGGTTGAGCACCTCAAGCATACTTGATCTGGTAAAACGTGCTATAGTCCCAGTTGAAAGTATCCCCAAAGCCAGCGAAGGGAGAATGAAATGGCTTACAATGTCCCACAATCCCTTAGAAGGATCACCCAAACCGACAGCTGGTAACCAACCAAGCTGAAGAGAAAAGAGTATAATCAACACCATGCCAAACCAGAATATCGGAATCGAAATACCTACCAGAGCCAACACCGTAACGAGCAGGTCCAACAAGGAGTTACGTTTCATGGCAGCTATGATACCTGAAGGGATACCTATCACAATAGCAATGAAAAGCGCACACAGACTTAAAGTGACGGTGGTTGGAAGTCTCTCTAAGATCAATGACAGAACATCCTGTCTGTATATCAGAGACCTTCCCAAATCTCCCGTCAAAACCCTTTTTAGATACATAATGAACTGGATCAAGACTGGTTTGTCCAAACCCAACTGCTGTCTGAACCGAGCGATATCCTCTGCCCTTGCCTGAGGGCCAAGCAGAACCTCTGCCGGATCTCCCGGTATCATCTTCATTATAAGAAAAACCGTGAGTATTACAAAGAACAGAGTTGGTATGACCTGTACCAGTCTTCTTGCGACATACCTTGCCATTGAATCACTCCAAAAGTTTAAGGGCGCGCAAGCGCCCTTTGCTTATTTCTCAACCCAAACATTTGTACCCGGTGCGTACAATCGAATTGTCATATCGGGTGATGGTTTGTAACCTTGAACCTTCTTGTTCACGCCGTTAACAACCAATTTATGCCACATCGGGAAGTAATACAAATCTTTCATGATTAACTCTTCAGCTTTTCTGTAATACTCTGTCCTTTGTTTTTGATCCACCGACGATTCACCCAATTCGATATACTTGTCAACCTCTGGATTGTTGTACGCACCGCCGTTACCATATGTTCCCTTTCTGGAAGAATGGAACATGTAGAAGATGAAGAATTCTGGATCGGGGTACCATGTCCAGCCAATCGTGTAAGCATCGGCCTCACCCTTAGAAGTAGTTGCCGTAAAGGCGCCCCATTCAAGAGATTGCACCTCGACTTCAAACCCGACTTTCTTAAGCATTGACTGAATAATGACCGCGGCCTTTCTCCTATTCGGATCTTCCGGTGTGTAAATCGTCAGCTTCACTGGCTTGTTTTCATATCCTGCTTCTTTCAAAAGCTGTTTGGCCTTTTCGAGATCGTACTTGGTGTAGAAAGATTTCACATCTGGATTGTATGCCCAAGATCCTGTTGGAATGGGGCCATAGGCTGCCTCCGCAGTTCCATTCGGGAAAATCACTTTCACAAGTTGTTCAACATCGATTCCTCTGAAAAATGCCTCTCTTATTCTCCTGTCAACTGTTGGACCTTTGATCGAGCTCATATAAACTGCGTAGACGTTGCATCCACCAACCATTTTCGCTTCGACATTTGGATTGGAATTGACCTTTGGAATGTCTTGGTCGAGAATATCGCTTGTTATATCCACCTCTCCACTCAACAAAGCAACAGTCAAGACAGATTTGTCTGGAATGAATTTGTAGGTTATCTGTTTCAAGTAGGGTTTTTCTCCCCAGTAGTTTTCATTCCTTTCAAAGACCATGTGGCTGTCTTTGACCCATTCAATCATCTTGAATGGCCCAGTTCCAACCGGATGCAGTGTGAATTGGTCTTTCCACCCCTCACACTCTTCCTTTGGTACAATTGCAGCTCCAACATCTGTAAGCACCGTCAAGAAGGGCGCATAGGGATACTTGAGTATGATCTTAACGGTATACCTGTCCAAAACTTCAACTCGGTCAACCATGTAGATTCTCACCATAGGAGATATAGCGATTTCTCTTTCAAAGCTGTACTTGACGTCTTCGGCGGTTACTTCTCTACCGTCTTGGAACTTGCCTTTCTGAAAATGTACACCTTTTCTCAGCTTGAAGGTCCACTCCTTTAGATCTGGACTGACTTCCCAAGACTCTGCAAGTAATGGATGGATTTCCTTAACCTCTGCGTCGTATGCAACCAAGGTTTCAAAGACGTTTCTCATGACCTGTGCTGAAGCAAGGTCCTGATACATGGCTGGATCCATAGTGGTTGGGTTTTGATCTGACCCAACTCTGATGACTGAGTCGTAGTTTGGAGCGGCAAAGGTTACCGTTAGAAAAGCAACAACGACCAAAAAAACCAGTTTCTTCATACCAACACCCCCTTTTAGAGTAAAGTTCTCAGATAGTTTCCCAAGATTTTCCTCGCACTTATAACGATACCTTCTGTGTATTTTTTGAAAAGTTCTTCGTGCTCCAAGGTGAATCCTATGCAATCTAAATACACGAGCTGTTGATCGGTCAGATCGAAGTCCATCTCTGTTTCGACATAAGGTGAGAAAGCCAAACAGTCCACTTTCTGTGCTATCTTGGCCCATCTTTTCTTAGTACCATCACATTGATCTTTGTCCGGAACTATTACAGTAGCAGTGTGAATTCTCGGCATTGCTCGGAAAAATGAGTCTATGACCTTGTAGGGTAGAATCAGTCTATTGTCATTGAATTTGGCCGTGCAAAGAAGAACAGTGGTTTCGTCGAATTTCATCTCTGAAACTCTTTTGCGAACCCATTTGTGTGATATATATGCAATTGTACCATCTTTCTTTTTGCTGACAAGAAGGTCGTCTCTGTCTGTTGGAGCATAGACCTCTGGGTCGAAGTTTTCTATCAGACCTATCTGATGGTACTGAAATTTCTTACCTATTATATTTATTAGTTCCGGTACGACATCGTCTCTTGGACTCTCACCAATAGTGATGAAAAGCATCGCGTTACCCCCACTTTGGTTTAATTATACTAAACACACCATCCACTGTCAACATAGTCACCTTGATATTCTACTGAAATCCACAGTTCATACCTTGAATCGGTACTATCTGGCATGTAGTGTGATTTGAAGATACGAAAGAAAAGTACGCGTGGACTCTTGTGCCGATACACTTAAACGATTTGAAAATCATTCACCTGGAGTATAATAAAATTCACTGTAAATTCAAGAGGATGGTGAACAATGAACACCTTGTATCTGATCCCTGGAGTTTTGCTTGGGTTTGTACTCGGTGCAAATGACGGTGCGAGTATATTTGGTCCGCTTGTAGCTGTTGGATCCATAAGCCGAAAAACAGCTGTCTTGATCAGCAGTATTTTCGTGCTCTTGGGTGCAGTTCTTGGTGGTAATGCGGGTGTGAAGACTTTAAGTAGCCTGACCACATTGAATCAATACCAGACTTCGATAGCAGTGTTGGCTGCGAGTATAACTGTTGTTCTAATGATTTCTCTAAAGGCTCCAGCTTCGGTCTCTCAAGCCATAGTTGGTTCACTCATTGGTATTGCATTAGTTTGTGGAACTGAGAGCATAAGATGGTCTGTTCTGGTCAAAATAGCCTCGATATGGGTCATCACACCAATTCTTGCAAGCTTTTTTGCCTTCGTGGTGTATAGAGTGTTGGCGCTTATCTTCAGTCGATTGAGAAGTATTCACCTTCAAGATTTGCTTTTGAGATATACAACCTTCATAGCCGTTTGTTATAGTGCGTATTCACTTGGAGCTAACAATGTTGCCAATGTCACTGGATCATTTGTTGGAAGAGGTTTAAGCTCGTCTGTAGCTCAGTTTCTTGGCGGTATTTGTATTGGCTTTGGTATTCTATTCTTTAGTAGAAGAATGACTTTTGTGATAGGAAAAAGTATAATATTGTTGGACCATTTTTCATCGCTTGTTGCAGCTATCTCTACGGCAACAAATGTTTTCGTATTCTCTCTGGTCGGTGTACCAGTTTCTGCTACGCAATCCACCATTGGTGCAGTGATAGGTGCGGGTATGAGTAGAGGTGAACGTTTGAGTAGCACAAGGACAAAGGTCAGGATTATTCTTGGTCTCACACTGACGCCATGTCTTGCAGGAGTTGTTTCTGCTTTTCTCTATCTTTTGTTGAGAGGAGGCTAATATGGGTTGGATAGTTGGAAGAAAAGAACAGGAGATCATAAAAAAGGTGTTGGAGCATTTAGATGTTATGAGTGTTGAACTCTTGGAACTCAGAAAGCTCATCGAAAAGTATCTGAGTCATCAGATCGACGACGTTGAACAGCTTGCCGAGAAGGTGAGGTATTACGAGCACCAAGCTGATATCGCCAGACGAGAAGCCGAGACCTTGATGTACAGTGGAGCCTTTTTGCCGAACTTCAGAGGAGACTTGCTTGGCATAATTGAATCAGCGGACAAGGTGGGAAACAAAGGGGAATACATAGCTGATATACTTGAGCTTGAGCACCCTGTCATCCCCGAGATTTTGAATTCTCAAATACTGAAGCTCTTTGACTTGTGTGTTGAAACTTACGAAACTTTGAAAATCTCCATAAAGGATCTGTTCGAGGATCTTGAGAAAATCGAAGAGCATGTTCTAATTGTTGAACAAAAGGAACATGAGGCAGATGGGGTTGAAAGATGCCTGATAAAACAGATCTACAAAATGGATATTTCAAATGGACACAGAATTCAGTTGAAGGAACTGGTCAGAAGCATTGCCGATATTGCAGATCGTGCCGAGGATTGTTCTGACAGAGTGGAAATAGTATCATTGAAAAGGAGGGTATGATTTGTCGAAAATTGGAGAACGTTTTGAAGAATTAGTTTGCCTAATGCAGAAGTTAAGATCTGAAAGGGGATGTGAATGGGATAGACAACAGACTCATAACAGTCTAAAATCTTATTTGATTGAAGAGACATTCGAGTTAATTGAAGCAATAGATCAGCAAGATGATGAAAAGATGAAGGAAGAATTGGGCGATGTACTACTGCAAGTGGTCTTTCACAGCCAGATTGCCTCGGAAAGGGGAGCTTTTGAAATTGAAGACGTCGTTGAATCTCTTAACAAGAAACTCATCAGGAGACATCCGCACGTTTTTGGCGACAGCCCGGGGTATTCATATCAACAATGGGAGAAAATTAAGTCTCAGGAGAAAGGAGAAGAAAAACCTTCTAATATCGGCAAGATCAACCATGCACTCCCGGCATTGAGTCTTGCCCGCCGAATTCAGGAGAATGCCGCGGCGGTTGGTTTTGATTGGCCGGATGTATCCGGTGCCCTACAGAAAGTGGACGAGGAAATTCAGGAAATGAAGGAGGTAATGAAGGCAGATCGGAAAGCCAAAGTTGAGGAAGAATTGGGAGATCTGCTTTTTGCAGTTGTGAACGTTGCAAGGTTCTTAGATTTGGACCCTGAGGTTGCTCTGAGAAAGGCTACTGAAAAGTTCGTCAGAAGATTTCAGGTTGTTGAGGAATTTGTCAGGGCAAGGGGGCTTGACATGAAGAAGCTTTCTCTTGCCCAGCTCGATGCACTTTGGGAAGAAGTGAAGGGAGGAGAATTAGAATGAAGAAGGTTTTATTGCTCTGTGCGATTCTTTTCACGGTCATTCTGTTTGCACAAGAAACACAACCAGCAACAACTGTGGTGGCAGAAGTCAATGGTGTTCCCATTACCATGGCTGAGCTCGACAGAGAAGCAAATTTGAATAGACTTTTAGTTCAGATTCAGTCAATTGACGACAGATTCTACGAGGTTCTCACTGGTACAACAGAAGGCATGAATCTTTTGCTTCGCTACAAAAGAGAGGTATTGAACAACCTTATAGACCAAGTATTGATAAAACAGATGGCTGAGAAAATGAACATAGTGATTCAGAAAGAAGATATCGAGAAGATGGTTTCAGATGAACTCAACAAAACACTGACCCAGTATGGCATGACAGAAACAGACCTTGACTGGTATTTGAAGCAATCGGGATTGGGAGATCTCGAATCGTTCAAAGATAGGTTGAGATGGGTTTTCTCAGTTCAGAAGGCAGTCACTCTGATACAGCAGCAAGTAACTTCTTCTGCAACTGTTACCGAAGAAGAGGCAAAGGATTTCTATGAGCAAAACAAAGATTACTTTGCCGTTGAAGAAGCAGTGAAGTTGTTACGTATCATAGTTGACAGCAAGGAAAAGGCTGACAAAGTGCTTGAACGTATAAGATCTGGTGAAGAGTTCTCTCAAGTTGCCAGTGATGTATCAATCGATCCTCTGACCAAAGGAAAAGCAGGAGATCTTGGATGGGTAGAACGCAACAGTGGATTGATAGCAGCCGATATAGAGGAGAAGATCTTTGCGAGTCCTAAGGGCTCTATGCTTGGCCCACTTCAGAGCACCGGCGGATGGGAAATCTACCGAATACTGGACAAAAGACCAAAGGGATATGAAGCATTCGAAGATGTGGCAAATGACATATACCAATACCTAACACAGCAGAAGAGTCAGCAGTTCTGGCAGGATTGGATAACACAGCAATTCATCCCATTCAAGAACTCGAGTACGATAAACATCTATCTTCTCACAGAGGGAGGACAAGCCAATCAATGAATCTCAAGACCATAACCATGGAATGGACAGGTGATTCTCTAATACTTGTAGATCAAAGAAAACTGCCACACGTTGTTGAACATGTTGAATGTAAAAGTTATCAAGATGTTGCCCGGGCGATCAAAGAAATGATCGTCCGTGGCGCCCCTGCCATAGGCGCGGTAGCAGCATTCGGATTCGTCCTTGGCGCGAAACAGTTAGCTCATCTTGAAGGGAAGAATCTTGTTGAATCCATGGAAGTGGTGCATAAAACCCTTGCTTGTACACGTCCAACCGCAGTCAATCTTTTCTGGGCACTGGAACGTATGCGCCGAAAATTAGATAACAACGCGGATGATGTTGATACTCTTTTATCTGTTCTCGAGCAAGAAGCTGTGAAGATAGCAGAAGAAGATATACAGGTGAACAGAGCCATTGGAATGCATGGGCAAACACTGTTGAAGGACGGTGATACGGTTCTGACACACTGCAATGCTGGCGCACTGGCAACCGTGGATTATGGTACTGCACTTGGAGTTATAAGAGCGGCCGTTGAAAATGGAAAGAAGATTAAGGTATACGTAGATGAAACCAGACCTTATCTGCAAGGAGCGCGTTTGACTGCATGGGAACTGGTGCAGCTTGGTGTTGAGACCATTCTCATAACAGACAACATGGCCGGCTGGGTTATGAAGCAAGGCAAAGTTGACGCCGTGATTGTTGGAGCCGACAGGATAGCTGCAAATGGTGACGTAGCGAACAAAATAGGAACTTATTCGGTCGCTGTGCTTGCAAATAGAAATGGTGTGCCTTTCTATGTTGCCGCACCTATTTCAACAATAGATGTAAAGATTAAGGATGGTTCTGAAATCCCAATAGAAGAACGTTCACATGAAGAAGTCACGCATCTAAATGGAAAAAGAATAGCTGCTGAGGGTGTCAGGGTCTTCAACCCAGCTTTTGATGTAACGGAGCATGAACTGGTGAATGCAATTATAACGCAAAATGGCATTCTAAGACCGCCCTATCAGGAGAGTATCAAGAAATTGTTCTTGCAGGGGGGCAAAATGTGAGGATAAACCCACTGGAAGATGGAAACTTCAAGAGTTCTGAAGTGAAGAGAAAAAAGCAAATAAAATCAAAAGCACTGAGTGAGATTTCAAGGTCTGGTTTTTTCGAGATTCTTGAAGATGTTGAGGAAGAGAAGATCGATGAGCTTTTGGAAGACCTGATCAAGAAAGTTGTTAACACTGGTAACGAACTTGTTCGTTCTCCAACTCAGGAAAATTTCAAAAACTATCGTGAGAGCATCAAAGAATTCCTTAAGCTGATAGAAAAGAGGCTTTACAAAGTGGGAAGGCAACTTTCAAATGACATAGACTTGCACGTCGTGGCCAGGGAAATCAACCAGAGACTTGAACAGATTGCGAAAGACCTCATAGAGGCAGAGAAAGGTGCTATAATGCTCGCAGCTAAGGTCCAAGAAATATACGGTTTGCTGATGGATCTGTACAGGTGAGTGGCATGGATGACTTGCTTGACAAGGTTCAGAAATTCATCACTGCAAATCTCGGATCATCAATATGTCTCTGCTCAAACGACGAAGTCCTGCTGTACTGGATTTGTTCACAAATTGCTGAGAAAATCACAGAAGAATATGTGGTCTTAGACGAACCTGGCATCGATGACGTGCGTTACATGACTGAGTTCCTATACAGCGCGACTGGTAACGGTTACAAAGTGGTTTTTATCCACAAAACAGAGAGGATCTTGCAAGAAGCGGCAAACTCGATGCTCAAGATCTTGGAAGAGCCACCTCGCTATTCAGTCATCGTGCTGACAACAACAAGATTTGTTGATCTATTGCCAACGATAAGAAGCAGAGTGAAGACTATGAATCTAACTGTAGGCAAGAATATCCTTGATTCACTCAGAGGGAGACTCAAAGATCACCCAAAGATTGACCTGATCATGGAATTCTGCAGCACTCGTTTTGATGTACTCAGTTACATTCTGCAAGTTGAAGGTTTTTCGGAGGACACCCAATTCAATGAATCGGAGTTTACCAGTATCTTTGCTGAGAAAGAACTATCAGCCCAAAATAAATTGAAGGCATTACTCATGTTCGATGATCTGTACACCAGATTCCCAGAATTAAGCCAAAGGGACCTTGTACAGTTGTATATGAACATAATGGAAAAATCAAACAAAATAGACTTGACTGCCTTGGTGGTCTTCACGTGCGGGGTCTTTCAGACAATTCTTGAACTGAAAGGTTACAGAGAGATATCAACGTTCAAATGGCTCGACTCGATAATATCCAACAGGTACATGAATTTCAACGCACCTTTGACTTTGTTAAACTTGCTCATACTTATCAGAAAATCGGCAAAGAGGTGATTGATTTGGAGATGACGGCCGTTGTATACGCTGTCGAGGTTCTACCTAAGGGAAAGTTGGGTTACTATGCAGAAAATGGTGAAGATATAAAACCAGGTGATCTTGTGATCGTTATGACCGAATTTGGACCTGATGTTGGAAAGGTCATAAAGGGTCCTAAAGAAATGGGAATAGAAGAAATAGGTACCGAGCTTAAACCAATCATCAAGAAGTTGGTCGAAGAGGATTTGAAGATACATCAGCAGAACTTGAAAGATGCTCAAGAGGCTTTCGAAGTGTGCGCAGAGAAAATAAGAGAACATGACCTTCCAATGAAATTGCTCCACGCACGTTACATGTTTGACAGATCGAGGTTGGTCTTCTTCTTCAGTTCAGAGACCAGAGTGGATTTCAGAGAGCTTGTGAAGGATCTTGCAAGAATCTTCAAGACACGAATAGAGCTCAGACAAGTAGGTGTACGTGATGAGTTAAAGTTCATTGGCGGTCTTGGTTTGTGCGGATTACCCACATGTTGCAGCACCTTTCTACGTGAATTTGACAGCATCACCTTGAAACACGCAAAATGCCAGCAACTGATGATAAATACCGCAAAGATATCAGGTGCTTGCAGGAGACTTCTATGCTGTCTCATGTACGAATACAACTTCTACGAGGAAGAGCTGAAAGGTATTCCTGAAGAAGGAGAAACGGTCATTTATGGTGAAAAGAGCTACAGAGTGCAGTCAACAGATGTCTTTAAGAAGACAGTACTCGTTGTCTCTGAAGAGGGAGAAATGGTCTATCTGCCATTCTCATACTTCAGGGGTGATGAAAATGCTTCAAGTCAGTAAACTGCTCATATTGATCGGCCTTGTCCTCGTAGTGATTGGAACAATCATATACTTACTTGGGCGTTTCACACCGCTTGGGCGTCTACCAGGAGACATAGTCATAAAAAGAGAGAAATTCATCTTGTACTTTCCACTCATGACGTGTTTGTTGATAAGTGCAGTTTTGTCTTTGATTTTTTTCCTGATATCCAAATTCGGTAAATAGATTAGGGGAGGGTTATGAAGTTATGAGAAAATTCACCAAGGAAAAGATCAGACAGCTCAAGGAGATCGCCCGGTTATGTCGAGGCGATATCTTGAAAATGACCTATGTTGCAAATTCTGGTCATCCAGGAGGATCGATGTCATCACTTGAGATCTTTCTAAGCATCTTTTCTTTTGCAAATATAGATCCTAAGAATCCGCAGGATCCACTACGCGACCGAGTAGTTGTCAGCCACGGCCACACTTCTCCGGGTGTTTACTCCGTACTCGGAAGACTTGGCTTTGTTAACACAGATGAGGTCATAGCAGGATTTAGGCATCATGCGAGCATTTTCGAAGGTCACGTAACTCGTGGAATACCGGGAGTCGAATGGACAACAGGTAATCTTGGCCAAGGTCTGTCCGCAGGTGTGGGATTTGCACTTGCCGCAAAGATCAAGGAACAAGACTACCATGTCTTTGTAGCAATGAGTGACGCGGAACAAGCAAAAGGCCAGGTTGGAGAAGCGCGCAGAGTGGCAAAAAAATATGGATTGAGCAATATAACAGTTGTTATAGATTACAATGATGCTCAGATATCAGGAAGAGCAAGAGATATAATGCCGGTCAACATAAAGGCGAATTACGAAGCCGACGGGTGGAGGGTTCTCGAAGTTGATGGCCACGATATAGAACAGCTTCTGAATGCTTTACAGCAAGCGATAGAAGACAAGGTTAACCCTGTCGCGATTATTGCGCACACAGTAATGGGAAAAGGTGTTTCTTTCATGGAGAATGACGTTTCATTCCATGGAAAGCCTCTGAGCAGAGAGCAGCTTGAAAAGGCACTGAGTGAACTTGGAATAGAAAACGATGTGGAAAAGTACATCAAGATGCGTCAGCAACTTGGAAATGAAAAACACAAACCATTTCATGTTGAATACCCTGTGAAGATAGATATTCCCCCATGCAGAACCTATACAGACAAAATGGACAACCGTGGAGCCTTTGGGAAGGCTTTGCTCGATCTGGTGAAAGCCAACAGAAACAATGAAACCCCGATAGTTGCAGTTGATTGTGATCTCGCAACATCTGTGAAGTTAGACGAGGTTCAGAAGCACGTTCCACAGATGCTCCTCGAGCTTGGTGTCCAGGAACACAACGCCGCGGCGGTTGCAGGTGCTATCTCGGCAGATGGCGTTGTAACCTTCTTTGCAGATTTTGGTGTTTTTGGAGTGAGTGAAACATACAACCAACACAGATTGAACGCTATAAATCACACCAATCTGAAGGTCGTTGTGACTCACTGTGGGTTGAATGTTGGGGAAGATGGCAAAACACACCATGGCCTTGACTATATTTCCGCCCCTGCAAACTGGCTTGGATACAAAGTGATAGTTCCAGCGGATCCGAATCAGACAGATCGAGTGGTAAGATATGTTGCAAGTGTCTATGGGAATTTCTTGATTGCGATGGGTAGAGCCAAAATGACCCCGATTCTGGATGAAGCTGGGAAAGTATTCTTTGGTGATGGTTATCAATTCGTCTACGGGAAAATAGACGTCCTGAGAAAAGGAAACGGCGTGACTGTGATTACATGTGGTTCAATCGTGGAGAATGCGATCAAAGCTGCTGATTCTTTCAAGGGAAAGGTTGCTGTGCTGAATGTTTCTTGTCCGTTTGATCTCGACGAACCAGTACTCAGAGAATATGCTCATGGGAGAAAAGTTCTGGTCTTAGAAGATCACGCCGCACCCTTAGGACTTACAGCGCTTTTGGCCAAATTCTTTTTGGCAAAGAGAATAATCCCGGCAAGCTTTGAACAAGTTGCAGTTGAGGAACATGCGGTATCTGGACCTTACGAAGCTCTGTACGAGATATATGGACTCAGTGCGTCAAAGATAGCTGAAAAACTGGGTCAGATGATTGAGTGAACAAAGAAGAAGCAGAAATCGTAATCTTGTTCATGGAGTCGATTGGTTACAGATTCCTGCAACCACAAGTACTCTACAACGCATTGTGCCATTCTTCTTATGCACATGAACAAAATCAGCGTGGCAGGAAAGACGTTGAATCAAATGAAAGATTAGAATTTCTTGGCGATGCGGCTATTGACTTGTTGATTGCTGACTATCTCTACACAACCTTTCCGGATGCCTCAGAAGGTGTTATGGCAAAGGTGAAGGCAGCGGTAGCGAGTGAAGAAGCTCTTGCACAAATTGCAAGAGATATTGACTTAGGTCGGTATATCTTTCTTGGGCATGGTGAAGAAGCGACCGGTGGCCGAGACAGAGACTCAACACTTGCCGATACACTTGAGGCAGTTGCAGCAGCACTCTATATCGATGGGGGCATCGAGTCTTTGCGAAGATGCCTTCTTTCTTATTTTGCAAAATATGCACAACAGGTCTTAGAAGGAAAAATCGTTTTTGATTACAAGACCTTCCTGCAAGAAATAACCCAGGATAGGTTCAAGCAGTTACCTGAATATGTCCTTGTGGATGAACAAGGACCATCTCATATGAAAAGATTCACTGTTGAACTCAGACTCAACAAAAGAACGATCGCCGTGGGAGAAGGATTCTCAATAAAGGAAGCCGAGAAAAACGCCGCAAAGAAAGCCATCGAAAAACTCAAAGGGGAAAAGGACTTGTGAAAATCTTACCCGTTTTTCTGCCTCAAATGGGTTGCAAAGAAAACTGTGTGTTTTGCGACCAAGGGTCAGCTACAGGGGTTTCAAAGGCCCCTGAGCTTTCAAAAATCGACGAACTGGTAGAAAGTTACAAATACAGCGCAGCGCAGTTCGAGATAGCTTTCTATGGTGGTACTTTCACAGGTCTATCTGAATCTGTGCAAGAGTTCTATCTTAACTGGGCAAACAGATATATCAAGCAAGGGATATGTGCAGGCATCAGAATCTCTACAAGACCAGACCAGATTGATGAACAAAGGCTCAGATTTCTCAAGAATCATAACGTGAGTTTCATAGAAATTGGTGCTCAGTCTTTTGATGAATTGGTCCTTAAGAAATCAAACAGAGGACATGGTGCTGAAGATATAGAAAAGGCATGCAAATTGATGCGAGATATGGGAATTGACTACGGTCTGCACTTGATGGTGGGATTGCCCGCCGATGACGAACGAAAAGATCTTCTCAGTGCTTGGAAAACCGTAGATATCGGCGCAAGAACTTGTAGAATTCATCCAACTCTGGTTTTGAAAAATTCCGCCCTGGCAAAGCTGTTCGCCGATGGAGAGTACAAGCCGCTGAGCCTTGAGAATGCCATTGACATCTGTTCAAAAATGGTTGCGATACTTGAGTCACACAACGTGAAGGTGATCAGGGTGGGATTATTCATTCCAGATGACCTTGAACATAATGTAATAGCTGGCCCATACCATCCCAGATTCGGTGAACTTGTGAGAACTGATCTTGTGAAGAAAATAGTTTCACATATAAAACCAAGTAAGATCGTTTATACTCATAGACAAGAAAACCTCTTGAACGCTGTTAATTTGCCAGCACAAACAGGCGAAGAATTTGGCTTTTTGATCGATGGGCGTTTTTTGAGCTGGAAAGACGCATTGACTGAATACGTATCTGGAGGTGTAAGAGATGTTCGAGCAACTCAAGAAAGATACATTACAACAAATCGCAAATGCATCTGATCTGGAACAACTCGAGAGACTCAGAGTTGCTTTACTTGGCAAGAAGGGTGTTATCACAGAACAAGTCAAAGGCATAGGTAAATTGCCCGCTGAAGAACGTCCCAAGGCTGGAAAGGTTCTGAACGAACTCAAAGAGGAAATCCAGAAAGCCATTGAGGCTAAGAAAGAAGAACTTGAGCGAATAGAATCACAGAAACTTTCTCAAAAAATGTGGGTTGATGTAACACTTCCAGGAATCAGAAGGCGTGTTGGCCACAAACATCCTATAATGAAAACACTTGAAGAAATAGAGATCATATTTGTATCGATGGGTTTCAAGATCGTCGAGGGTCCGGAGATAGAAGACAGTTGGCACAATTTCGATGCACTGAATACTCCTGAATGGCATCCCGCCAGGGATGAACACGATTCATTCTATCTGGACGATCTTTTGCTTCGTACTCACACATCACCGGTTCAAATAAGAACTATGCTCTCTGAGAAGCCACCCATCGCGATCATATCCCCCGGTAGGGTCTACAGGAGAGACTACGATGCTACGCATCTGCCCATGTTCACCCAGGTAGAGGGACTCTATGTGGACGAGGATGTCTCGGTGGGGCATCTGAAATATACTCTTGAGAAATTCGCTCAAGAGATTTTTGGAAAACAAAGGCGTATCAGACTGAGGCCGAGTTTTTTCCCATTCACGGAACCAAGCTTTGAGGTCGATGTTTCTTGTGGAGTCTGCGGTGGGAAAGGATGCCAGGCATGCGGTTACAGTGGTTGGCTTGAGATATTAGGAGCTGGCATGGTTCATCCGAATGTGTTCAAGAATGTCGGTTATGATCCCGAGAGATGGACTGGTTTTGCCTTCGGGATGGGTGTTGAACGTATCACGATGCTCAAATATAACATCAAAGACATGAGAGATTTTGTCAGAAACGACAAGAGGTTTTTGGAAAACTTCTGATGGAGGGATAGCTGTGCTTGTACCAATGGAATGGCTAAAAGAATATGTCCAGACCAAATGGTCAGATGAAGAGATAGCGAACAGACTCACAATGGCTGGCGTGAGTGTGAAAAATATAATAATGCCTCCGATAAAGGGAAAGATTCTGAGTGCAATTGTTAAGAAGGTGTATAAACACCCACATTCTGACAAGCTTCATGTTTGTGAACTTTTCGATGGGACTGGATTGTACAGAACAGTGACATCTGACATGAATGTGAATGAAGGGTCAGTTGTGGCTGTTGCGATGCCAGGGACTGTTCTTGTAAATGGTTCTGTCGTTGAATCAGTGTCGATAAAGGGTGTTCTATCTGAGGTCATGATGTGCTCTTTGCAGGAGCTTGGGCTTGAAACAAAGTCTGAGCATGTCTATCAAATAGAAGAAGATATCCCACTTGGAGAGGACTTGATAAGATATTGGAAACTCGATGACAAGACCATGGAAGTTGAGATAACCCCAAACAGACCTGATTGTCTTGGGATTATAGGTGTGGCACGAGAGCTTGCTACGCTTTGCGATGGAACTTTGCAACAGCCCGATATGATCTTTGATGCTGCAGACAATCATGTAGAGGATTTCGTTAAGGTGACAATAGAGGATCTGGATGGTTGTCCAAGATACTGTGCGGGTTTCATGGAATCTGTTGAGATTCGACCAAGCCCGATTTGGTTACGTAGAAGGCTGATAAATGCTGGAATCAGACCTATAAACAACGTTGTCGATATTTCAAACTACGTAATGCTTGAGACGGGTCACCCTGTGCATATATTTGACTATTCAAAAGTAATAGATGGACACATAATTGTCAGAAAGGCTATCAAAGGTGAGGAAGTAAAACTTCTGGATGAGAAGACTTATGCATTGAATGGGATAGAAACTCTCATCGCTGATAAAGAGAAAATCTTGGCAGTTGGTGGCATCATGGGATCCTCTCAGAGTGGTGTTTCTGATTTAACCAAAGACATCATTCTCGAGGTGGCCTACTTCAATCCGGTGAGAATCCGTAGAAGCTCGAAGGCTTTGAATATAAAATCAGATGCATCATATCGATTTGAAAGAGGCGTGGATCCAAACGATGCATTGATGGTCATGAAGCGACTTGTAAATCTAATCGAAAAGATTGCCTACGGGAAGGCTACACAGGGTTTCGTGGATGTCTATCCAAGAAAGATAACTTCAAAATACGTCACACTTAGAAAATCAAGATTGTCTAAGGTTCTGGGTGTGACCGTCGAAGATGAAACAGTACAAAAGATTCTATCTTCCCTTGGAATGAAAGTCGAAGATATGCAAGATCGGTGGCACGTTGAAATCCCGACATTCAGACCAGATGTATCGATCGAAGAAGATTTGATTGAGGAAATCGGGAGAATTCATGGTTATGAGAAGATTACCCAGCAGATACCGAAAGTATCAGCGTCTGGCAAAGGTTGGAGTGATCTGAATACCTTCAGAAAAACCATCAGGCAGCTTTTGATCGGTAGTGGGTTTGATGAGACGGTAAGCCTTTCCTTTGCCTCTTCCAAAGTTGTCAAACAATCCATGAATGTTGAACCATTGAGATTGAAAAATCCCATGACGGAGGACATGGATTGTCTTAGACCTTCGCTTGTTTTTGGTCTCATAGATTCGCTTTCTCACAATGCGAAGAGACAGATAAAGGATGTCAAATTTTTTGAGATTGCGAAGGTTTACAATCTGGAAAACAGAACACCTGTTGAAAGAGAGAAGATTGGTGTTATCATGACCGGTCAGTTGAATGAAGAAGATTACACAGATCATCGTTTCGTATCCATGCTGAATTTGAAAGGCGTTCTCGATGAACTATCTCACCACCTATCGGTAGATCTGCAAGTTGATCCAGCCCAGATTGATTGGCTAACCCCGGGTAGATCGGGATATGTTCAATTGGAGAATGAAACAGTGGGAATAATGGGAATGCTGAACAGTAAGTTCAATCAGATTTATGACATCAAAGGAGAAATATACTACATGGAGCTCGATCTGGAAAAGATCTTTACTAAAAGCAAAACTGTGAAAGAACTCAAGGAAATCTCCAGCTTCCCAGCTGTTCGAAGGGATATCTCCCTGCTGATACCCGTCGGTTTTTCATCAAAACAGATACTTTCATTCTTCGAAAAATCGAATGAATACGTCGAAAAAGTTGGAGTGAGCGATGTCTACAAGGGAAAAGATATACCTCAGGACATGGTGAGTGTCACGTTCTACGTGATATACCGGGCCTCTGACCGTTCTTTAACTGATGATGAAGTCAACGCTGTTTTCGAAGGAACTGTCAGCGATATCGAGAAGCAATTCAATGTGAAAAGGAGATTCATGTGAATCTGTGAAAATCTACGAATACGATCAAGACCTACCCTTAAATGTTAAGAGAGAACGTTTTAGAGACTACTCATTGATCAGTTTCGATGCTGTCTACGAACCACAGATACCTGAGAGTAGAAGAATATACCTTTACACCTTCGAGACAACAAGGCCATGGACAAACTTGATATTTCTTCACGGCATCGGCAATGGAAACATACCGTATTTGCTGTGGTTTGGAGAGTATTTTCAAAGGCATGGTATACAGATATTTTTCATGATCCTTCCTTATCACGAAAGGAGGGCAAAACCCGAGTGGGTAGGTGGTGAGCCTTTTTTCTCACCATCTCCTTCTTATTGTTCACGCATTTTTCATGAGGCTGTGAAGGATGTTAGAAGAACTCTTGACTACATTGAAGATCTTTCCCCTGTGCCAATTTCAATAATGGGATTCAGCTTTGGAGGCATGATTACAACAATGTCTCTTGCTCTGGATAAGAGGTTGAAAAGTGGTGTGCTTGCCTTCACAGGTGGTGATTGGAGATGGATAAACTGGTATTCACCCTACACACAGACACTCAGAGAAAATTACACTAAGTACAGCAATGAATACAATTGTCGGAATGAATCAAATTGCGTATCAAATAGGTCTCAGAGCATGAGAACTGTCGGAAAATTGCAAAATATCGATGATATATTTTCACTTTTCCCCGCGTGTTTTCATTACGATCCACTGAGCTATGCTCAGTTTGTCAACCAACCTGTGCTATTTTTACAAGGGGTTTTCGACAGAGTCATCCCGCATGGGAGTTCACAACTCCTTTTCGAGCACTTGCCAAATGCAAGGAAATCTGTTGTTCCTTCTGGGCATAAATCTTCGTACATCTTCAGAAGACTCATCGCACAGCGAACAATAGACTTTCTCAAAAGCTCCTCCTGAACTCTGGAACTGTTCAGCCAATTTGTAAAAAAATCCCATGTGTGGTTGACTCAAGATATGTTTGGTGTATAATTTTTTTTCGGACACCACCAATGTATTTGGTAGTCACATAATTTTTTCACAGGGGGTGAACGTACTATGGGTAAAGGCAGGTTTACAACACTCTTCTTGGCGATTTTTGTCCTACTTGCTGCATCATTGATCGCTGCTCCAAAGTATGTCTTAAGGTTCAATCACGTTCTTGCGCCGACGGAACCGTACCACGAAGGTTTTCTCAAGTGGGCGAAGGCTGTCGAAGAAAGAACAAATGGCGAACTCAAGATCGAGGTTTACCACAGTGCACAACTCGGTGTTGAAGAGGACATCCTTGAACAGATCAGGGCTGGTGCAAACATTGGTCAGAACACAGACTCGGCAAGAATGGGTATGTACGTTCCACCAATAGCCGTTATGAATGCGCCATACTTTGTGAATTATTTGGGTGCAACTACACCAGAGCAGGCCCTGGAAGTCCTCACAAAGCTCAAACAAACTCCTACGATGCAGAAGTGGTTGAAGGAGCTGGAAGAGAAGTACGGTTTCAAAGTTGTCTCTTACATGTGGATTCAGGGTTACAGACACTTCTTCACCAACAAACCAATCAGGAAACCCGAGGATTTGAAAGGATTGAGAATCAGAACGCCAGGGACTCCTATTTGGCAGGAATCCGTTCGTGCTCTCGGGGCTCAACCTGTTGCGATGAACTTTGGTGACATTTACACAGGTATTCAAACAAAGGCCGTTGATGGTGCAGAGTTGGTGTATGCAAACATTTATGGCGGAAAACTGTACGAAGTTCTCAAGTATGGTTCTGAGACTGGTCATATCCTGTTGATCAATTTCGAAGTTGTCAGTGCAAAGTGGTTCAACAGCCTTCCACCAGAATACCAGAAGATACTGGTAGAAGAGTGCGACAAGGCCGGTGTGGAAACCTCTCTGAAGATCATGAAAGAACTGAATGAGAAGTTCAAACAAGAAGTGGTAAGTAAAGGTATGCAAATCATAACAGACGTGGACATCGATGCCTTCATGAAAGCAGGAGAGAAAGCTTACGAGGTCCTGAAACTCGTTGAAGCCAGAAACCAGCTTGTTGAAGAGTTGAAAACACTGGGAGGGAACTAACAATTCATTGATCTTCTGAGCCCAACTCCGTTTGGAGTTGGGCTTTTGACCTGTCTTCTGCAGAGGTGATATGGATGAAGAAATTGGACCAGTACCTTCTTGCATTTGAAAAAACAGCTGCGAAGATTCTCATAATTGTCATGATAGTTCTCATTTTCATGTCCGGTATTGCGAGGTTTTTGAGACATCCGACGAACTGGGCAGTTGACATGAGCACTTTCATGTTTGCTTGGGCATGTTTTTTTGCAGTTGATGTGGCTTGGAGAAACAACAAAATGATGTCAGTCGACCTTTTGGTAAAACGCTTTTCACCTAAGGTGCAGAAAATAATCAGATTGGTGAACTATTTCATAATAGCATCATTCTTGGTCTATTTAATAATCTGGGGATTTAGACTGACCTACACGACCAGATTTAGAACCTTTGCTGGTATACCCAACTTCAGCTACTCTTGGGTGAACGTGAGTGTTCCAGTGGGTGCCATTCTTGCACTTAGAACAACTATCATAAAAATAGTCTTGGAGTTCAAAAAGATGCCCGAAAAGGTGCAGACAGAGGGGGCAAAATGAGATGACTTTGGTAATAATTGTTTTTGCGATCTTTCTGCTCATGGGCATGCCGGTCGCATTTGCTATAGGCATATCCGGATTTGTATGGTTCTTGCAAAACCCATCACTTCCTGTAACCATACCCATACAGGTGAGCCTGTCCCAGGTGCTGAATTTCACATTGCTTGCCATTCCATTATTTATTCTGGCAGGTAATGTGATGAACTACGGAGGCGTCACCAGTAGGTTGATGAACTTTGCAGCGTCCCTGACCGGTCACATGAGAGGTGGGCTTGCCCAAGTGTCTGCGGTTTTGTCGACACTCATGGGCGGTGTTTCAGGTTCGAGCATAGCAGATGCAGCTATGGAGACTCGAATGCTTGGACCAGAAATGCTCAAAAGAGGCTATCCGAAAGGCTATGCGGTAGCGGTGAATGTGTGGACTTCTTTAATAACGCCAATAATACCACCGGGAATTGCCTTCATTATATATGGAACCATTGGTCAAGTTTCCATAGGTAGGCTATTTGCTGCAGGTATAATTCCTGGTTTGCTACTAATGGTCGCATACATGTTTGCAATATGGTTATCGGCAAAGAGCATGGGGCTAAAACCAGAAAGGGAACAGCGTGCTCCTGCGAGCGAAGTCATGAGAGCTCTGGGCAAAAGCATCTGGGCCGTCATATTTCCTGTTCTGCTTCTGTTGGGTCTGAGAACAGGGATTTTCACACCATCTGAGGTTGGTTCCTTCGCGGTAGTTTATGGGCTTATAGTTGGCATGATCATCTACAGAGAACTCGATCTCAAAACGTTTTTCAAACATACCCTTGATGATTCCATTAACGACGTTGGAAGTGTCATGTACATAATAGCGATGTCACAGATCTTTGGTTACGGCATGGTCTGGGAAAAGACACCGGAAAAGTTGGCAAGTTTCCTGCTGAACATAAGTACCAATCCCTATGTATTGATGACGATGATCGTTCTCTTTCTTATTTTCGCTGGTTTGTTCATTGATGCAACTGCATTAATCTTGATGCTCACATCCGTTTTGCTTCCCGTGGCAAGAAAGGTGGGACTTGATCCCGTGCACTTTGGTCTGGTTTTCATACTTGCAGCCGCGATGGGAAACCAGACACCACCAGTTGGAGCATCCATGTATGCGGGTTGTTCCGTTCTTGGTGCTTCTGTGGAAGAATATACAAAGGCATCTCTGCCTTTCTTCATCGCAACAGTTATTGTTATATTTGCTGTGATGTTCTCTCCACAAATAGTACTGTTTCTGCCAAATTTGCTGTTCAAGTAAAGGGGGAATGAGAAGATGAATTTCTCAAACAAGGTGGTCCTAATAACAGGAGCCGGTTCCGGTATAGGTCGGACGGCTGCGATCATGTTTGCCGACAGAGGTGCAAGGCTTGCTGTTAATGACATATCAGAGCAAAGGGGACACGAAACCGTTGAAATAATAAAGCAGAGAGGTGGAGAGGCCGCTTTCGTTGGCGGAGATGTTGCGAAAGACGCCGAAAAAATAGTGAAGAAAACCGTAGAAACTTTTGGCAAGATCGATGTTCTGGTCAACAACGCCGGAATAGTCCCATACGGAAACATAGAGGAAACTTCCGACGAGGATTTCACAAGAACAATCGAAATAAATGTGAAGGGCCCATTCTTGCTCAGTAAGTATGCTGTTGAAGAAATGAAAAAACAAAAATCTGGTGTTATTGTCAATATTGCGTCAGAGGCAGGCCTGGTTGGTATTCCAAGAAGATGCGTCTACAGTATTTCGAAAGCAGCATTGATCGGTCTCACAAGATCTCTTGCTGTGGATTACGTAGATTTTGGCATAAGAGTCAACGCAATCTGCCCGGGAACAACTTACTCTCAGGGACTCGCCCAGAGAGTCAAAGCATCTGCAGATCCAGAAGAAACTATGAGAAGGATGGTTTCAAGGATCCCTATGAAACGGCTCGGCAAAGAGGAGGAAATTGCCTTTGCGATAATGTTCGCTGCCTGTGACGAGGCATCTTTCATGACTGGAAGTATCATTAACATCGATGGTGGATCAACGATGATTTAATCTCCCATTCTTAGAACTGTTATACAGCAGCATACACCCATGAGATAGACTTTTCATCAAGGCATTAGGACGTTCTTAGGAGGTGAACTTATGGATATATTGCAGATTCTGAGAGACAGTTATAACTCACTGACCGACGCAGAAAAGAGGATTGCAGATGTGATTTTGAAAGATCCAAGAGGTGTTCTTGAGTGTTCAATAAGTGATCTGAGTAGACTTGCGAATGTAAAGAGTGAAGCCTCTGTGGTCAAATTCTACAGAAAATTGAATCTGAGCAGTTTCCAACAGTTCAAGGTGTTACTCGCCCAAGACCTCTCGAAAGCACCCTTGGAGATCGTCTATGAAGATGTTTCGGAAAAAGATGATTCAAAAACCATCACTCAGAAAATCTTCAAAGCAACGGTCAAAGCAATATTGGATACGCTTGACAGCTTAGATGCCGAATCCGTAGAGAAGGCAACTACTCTGTTCAAAGAGGCTCAGAGAATATTGTTCTTTGGCTTTGCGGCATCTGCGGCTGTCGCGTTTGATGCTTTTCACAAATTCACCAGAATAGGGAAGAACTGTTTGTTCTCCAATGATGAGCACATCATGGCGACGATTCTCGCAAATTGCACTCATAATGATCTTCTGGTTGCTGTTTCTCACTCGGGTGAAACAAAATCGATGGTCGCGCTTGCGAAAAGAGCTATAGAGTTGAGTGTGCCAGTTATTGCTATAACTGGCAACAGGAAATCGAGCCTGGCAAGGGTGTCGACAATCGTTCTCTCGACAAATACAAGAGAAACACGTATTAGAACAGATGCAATGACGTCGCGCATCGTTCAGCTGGTAATCTTAGACACGATCTATACCTTGCTTGCTGCAAGAGATACAAAAGCGATAGAAAACTTGAACAGGAGTCGTCTTGCGGTCTCCGAGCTCAAGTATTGATTTCACCTTTCAGGAGGGGATGGTGTGAAAACTGTACTTATTGTTACTCGTACCTTCGGCAAATACACATCAGAACCCATCGATTTGCTCAAGAATAACGGCTTTGATTTGTTGTGGAGTGATTCACTAAATCCAGATCTTTTGAGAAGGGCCGATGCGATAATCCTGGGAACGGGGAAGCTCACCGGCGAAATGATCGAGAATTCTTCTCTCAAGATTATCGCAAGGCATGGAGTTGGCGTAGATAACGTTGATTTGAAAAAAGCAACTGACTTAGGGATACCTGTGACAATTACCCCAAATGCGAACACCGTATCAGTTGCGGAACTCGTAATAGGGTTGATCTTTGTCCTGTCAAGAAGATTAGTGGACGTTCATAACGAGCTCTTCGAGAAAAGAAAATTCTCATCCAGCGTTGGTATCGAAGTTTTGGGGAAGACGCTTGGCGTTATCGGTTTTGGTGCCATAGGCAGAGAAACAGCAAAGAGAGGATTATGTCTTGGTATGAGAGTTCTCGCCTACGATCCTTATGTGAGTCGCGAGGTAATTCATCAATATTCAGTCGAACAAGTTGATCTGGAAACTCTGTTGAAAACAAGTGATTTTGTTTCTCTGCATCTACCTCTCAATCAAACTACAAGAAAGATGATAGGCAAGAGAGAAATCCAGATGATGAAAAAAACAGCCTTCCTAATAAACACATCACGCGGCGGTATAGTCGACGAAAATGCCTTGGTAGAGGCTTTGAAAGAAAACCAGATCGCAGGAGCAGCGTTCGACGCTTTCGAAGTAGAACCTTTACCGGAAGACTCTGTACTCTATAACTGTCCCAAATTGATTCTCACACCTCATATTGGTGCACATACATACGAAGCAATATACAGAATGAACATGATGGCATCCCAGGCGGTAGTGGACTTCTTCAACAAGAAACTACCCCAACATATCGTCAATGTTGAAATTGTCGATAGACTTCTAAAGCAAGGTTTCTCACATTAGTGGAGGTGTAAGTGATCGTGGGAATGTATGTCGGCGTCGATTTGGGTACAACTGCGGTAAAGGTGGTCGTGTACGATCCATTGACAAAGAAGGTTCAGATGGATATAAGCCGTGCGTATGAGCCAGTGTCAACAGGGCCGGGAATGTTCGAACAGAACCCTCTTGAGATTGAAAATGCGGTCTTCGATGCTCTCAGACAGGTGGCAAGGTCTTTCAGAGACGTCGATGCAATCGTTTTGGATTCGGCTCTGCACACTCTATTACTGCTTGACAAGAACATGGAACCATTGGGCAACATCATTCCTTGGTTAGATGAAAGATCTGTTGAACAGGTCAAAAGGATTTCAAAGGATGAACAACTGACGCAGCATTTGCACAAGAAAACGGGCTGTCCTGCTGATACTGTTTATCCATTTTACAAAATCCTCTGGTTAAGCGAGAATGGAAAGCTCAAATCAGCTTCTAAGATTGTTTCTCAGAAAGATTACATCATCTATAAACTAACCGGACAGATAGTCAGTGACATAAGTGTTGCTTCCGGAAGTGGCTGCCTGGATATCCACACAAAGCAATGGTGTTATGATGAACTGAAGGATCTCGCTGGAATCGACAGCGAAAAACTTCCTGGCCTTGTATCTGTGACAGAGTCGTTCAGACTCTGCAAGGCAGCTGCAGGTAGATCGGGATTATTAGAAGGTCTTCCAGTGGTTGTAGGTCTTTCAGATGCAGCGGCTTCAAGTATTGGAGCAGGCGCAGGCATCGATGATTCTTTGACCCTTTCTGTCGGCAGTAGTGCCGCGATAAGAACAATTGTAAGCCAACCACCAGAAGATTACCCAGCGCCAGGGATATGGTGCTATGTGTTAGATGAGGATCATTACATAACAGGTGCAGCTATTAAGAACGGCGGTTATGTCTTTGATTGGTATGTAAAACTTTTTTCAAGGTGTGATCATGGAACGGTCGTGAAGAAAGTTGAGAAAACTTTTGCAAATCTTGATCTTGAAAATTCAGTTCTTTTTTACCCGTTCATCTTTGGAAAGAGATTTCCTAAATTCGATCCCACACCATCTGCAAGGTTTGACAGATTGAAAAGTACTACCACCGAAGAGCAAGTCGCCAGGAGTGTACTTGAAGGGATTGCTTTCAACTTAAAGCGCGCCTTTGACGTTGTGAAAACGATGCCAAAATCTCTTAAGAAGGTCGTAGCGACGGGTGGCTTAACCCAGGCAGATGTGTGGATGAAAATGGTCTGTGCCATCTTCAATCACAAAATACTTCTGCAGAGCAGCCGGCAGGGAGCTGCGCTTGGAACAGTACTCTATGTTCTCAATAAAGGTAATTTGTGCTCTCTGGCTGCAGAATTTGAAAACACATCAGAGTACAAACCAGATCCAGAGCTGATTGAACACTATGAAAGGCTGTATCAGATGTGGCTTGATGGCTTACAATGAAGCTTTGAAAAGTTATACTCAACAAAGTTCTATCTTAGCGATATATTGTGAGAAATATTGATTTTCGTGTGTACAAATCTCTATGGATCGGTGTTTTGGATGTTCAGGTGGTTGAGTAAAATCGTATTATATATAATGGAAGGCGCCTACCAGGATCCTGGATGAATGAGAGATCGTACATTGGCATAGGTCTAATCTTTTGGTTTTCTTTCCAAAAAGATGAGTTCTGTGTCTGAGTATCTTTACAAAGCCCATGTTGTACGGGGTATCTGCAAAGACTATATCAAAGGAGTCTATGCATGAGTTGAGAAATCTTCTGAAATCTGAATTCACAACATTTATCTTTACTCCAAGTTTTCTTGAATTCTCAATGACTGTGCTTACAGATTTTCTTGATATATCAACGGCAACAACGTTTTTAGCACCACGACTTATAGCTTCAAAGGATACTATCGCACTGCCACAGAAAAGTTCCAAAAAGCTTTTTTCAGAAACATCTATTATGTTGAAGATAGCCTGTCTCACAAGCGATGTGGTGTATCTTGTTCTTTTATCTGCAACTGTTTTCAATTCCCTCCCTTTGAAAGTACCACCTGTTTTCACCAACCACTTCATACCTTCCTTAGAATTTACCCTCTCAGGGATTCATATGCACACAGAAATAAATCGCAAAAGTGCATGTAAACATAAGGTTACTGACAAAAAACATATCGAAGATACTGTTAACATGCGCTTTAGAAAACGTTTGCTCACAGTGCGTTTTCGTTTGAATATTACACACATCGGTCATATAATCAAAGTACCACTATTAGCGGAGCGGTGTAAGTGGAATGGATACATGTTCCAGTCATGGCAGAAGAAGTACTACACTACTTTAGCAGTTTGAATGGATTATTTCTTGATTGTACAGTGGGTGCAGGTGGGCATTCAGAAGCAATTCTCACGAATATTGAAGGCAGCGTGGTCATCGGTCTTGATGTCGACAACGACGCATTATCTTTAGCGAAGCGAAGACTGAGCGAGTTTGAGAAACAAGGAAGATTGTACTTAGTAAAGTCTTCGTATGTTTACGCAAAAAACGTCTTAGAACAATTAAAAGTGCAGTCAATTAGTGGAATACTAATGGATCTCGGTATGTCCACGCTGCAGCTAACCAGTAGCGAGCGTGGTTTTGCGTTTTCTATGGATGGTCCACTCGATATGCGGATGGACAAAGACCAGGAATTGACAGCGTACGATGTTGTCAATTCATGGAGCGAAGAGCAACTTCGTAGATTGTTTTTTGAGTATGCTGAAGAAAAACGCTACGCAAGAAGGATAGCGAGTTCTATCGTAAGATTCAGACCGATTAGAACTACGCAAGAACTCGCAAGAGCGGTAGCAAGAGCTTTGCCAGAATCTGAGAAAAGGGCACGAAAGAGACATTTCGCAACAAGGATTTTTCAGGCAATAAGGATTGCAGTTAACAACGAGCTTGAGAACTTGAAAGAGTTTTTATCATACGCGCCAGAATTGCTATGTCCTGGCGGAAGGATCGTGATTATATCTTTTCATTCATTGGAAGACAGAATTGTGAAGGAAAGTCTCAGATCAAATCAGAACTTGACAGTGATTACGAAAAAACCAGTTAAACCTACGCAAGAAGAAATAGCAAAGAACCCAAAGGCCAGGAGTGCAAAGATGAGGGTAGCGGAGCGAAAGTGAGAGGAGGAGGGGGTTTGGCCCTCGCAAAAGCTCAAGTGAAGCGGAGTTCAAAGGTTTTTACGCGCACCGTTGTTTTTGATCTCAGTAAGGTGCTTCTCCTTGTTCTTTTCATCACAGTAACAGTTGTAATAGCCTTCCCTATTGTGCGGCTTGCGAAGCTTTCTGCCCAACTGTCTCAACAAAACAGAGTATTGGAGATGAAAATCACGGAGCTCCAGCAGCAGATCGATCAACTCAAGAATGAGCGATCTTTGATATTGGTGCATCATGAACTTGTGAGAACAGGAGAGCATGAAAAGTAATTTTTCAAGGTTGCGCGTGAAGTTGATAGTTCGTGTAGCAGGTGCCGCGGCAGTCGCGATGATTTTGTTGTTTTGTTTTCGCGGCAATGTTGTGTCTTCATATTCAAACTGGAATGTGCGCGTGCCAGCAGCGCGTGGCAAGATATTTGACACTAATGGCCGTCTCTGCGCTTTCGATGAGCTCTGCTATGTTGCCTACCTTGACATTCGATTTCTCAAGTCTCAGTACTCTGATAGATTATCACCACAACTGTCAATTCTGTTGAGAAACTTCAACCTCTCCATGACCAATGATGAGGTTCTCAGTGGGTCTGCGAATTTCCTCAAATTGGCTGAAGATAAAGAGCGTGACTCAATAGTGACGAAAATTCCCACTTCGCTCATACCGTACGTTTCCATACAGATGATCACAAAGAGAAAGCAGGTTAAGGATTACGGCCTTGACAAAATTCTGGGGAAGGTCATCGATGGGCATGGAGTCGGAGGGGTGGAGGAAAAACTTGACGATGTGCTTTCGAAGAAAAGTGATGGCAAGCTGCTTTTGAAATACCAGGGATTCGTTACGCTATCTCCGAAGATCGAGAAGGTTGTGAAACCTGTAGATGGACAGGACGCAAAATTGACCATTGATATAGACACTCAAAGAATATGCTACACAGAAATACAAAAGGCTGTCGAAGAAAACAAAGCACTTGCAGGTGGAGTAATCCTGATGGAAACAAAGACCGGCAAGATAAGGGCTATGGCTACAACGAGAGACTGGAATGATGCAATTCTGGGTTACTTTGAACCGGGATCTGCGATAAAACCTATCATCTATTCGATAGCTTTGGAAAATAATGTGATTCACATAGACGACTCGTTCTACTGCCCAGGCAGTATAAAACCTGTGCCAGAACTTGACATAACTGTGAGAGATCTTGAAGCTCATGGAAAAGTGGATGTGAGAAAGGCGATTGTTGTTTCCTGCAATACCGCCACGATTATGATCGCCGAGAGAATCAAAGACCAACTTGGCAATTACGAATACTACGACTGGCTCAAGAAGTTCGGATTGGGTGAAAGAACTGGTATCGAGATATCAGGTGAGATATCTGGTGTCTTGAGAAAACCGCAAGAATGGTCAAAGATCGATTTCGCGATGACCTCAATTGGACATGGTATAGGGACACCGGCTTTGCAATTTCTGGCAGCTTTCAATACGATCGCAAATAGGGGAGAATACGTCTATCCAACCATAGTTGAAGGCAATGATATTAGAAAAAGAAGAGTCGTAAGTGAAGCAACGGCTGTCGAAGTCTCACAGATGCTGCGAAGCGTTGTAGAAGAAGGTACAGGAATCAGGGCACAGGTGCCGGGCATAAATGTCGCTGGCAAAACTGGTACTGCTCAGAAGATAGCAGCAGGCGAAGGAAAGTACTCTTCGATTTTCGTTGGCTTTTTCCCATATGAGGATCCGAAGTACACTATGATCGTTTACATCGATGAACCATCAACAGACAAGTATCTTGCTGGTGAAGTTGCAGCACCGGTTTTTGCGTCTATTGTCAAGAAGATAAATGGATTATCTAAGGAGAACCCCATTAGCTACCCCAAAGGGATGATTCCAGATCTGAGAGGCATGAGCTTGAGAGACGCACTGATTATTCTGAATGATATCGGTGTGAAAGACATACAGGTTCAAGGTACCGGTGTTGTCACAGAGCAGTATCCTGGGCCTGGAGCGACTGATTTGAGTAAGGTCTTACTAATATTACGATGATCTTGACCGTTGATCCCCCTCGATGATATAATTGACTGGCGTTGGGAGGTCGTCTAATGGTAGGACAGCGGACTCTGGATCCGCCGGTGGAGGTTCGAGTCCTCCCCTCCCAGCCAGATCTGCAGGCGAAAGCCTGCTTTTTTTGTGTCGTGATATAATCTTAAAAGAATAGTCGAGGAGGTCTGAGAATGGAAAGAAACGTCAAAGCCCAGGACAAGAATCTTCTTGTCTACGAATATATCTTCAATCAAAGCGAAGTAGCGCAAGCCGAAGAAACTGCTATCAAACATGTTGCAGAGAGGGTGGATATCCCGGGATTTAGAAAAGGAAGAGCACCGAGGTATTTGATAAGGATGCGTTACCCTGAGACGATAAAATCTGAAATGCTTGAAGTATTCTGGCAAAAGGTTACGGAAGAAATTGGCAGCAGTGAGGAAATGCTTTTGTCGCCGATTCTGGAAGATTTTGAGATCAATGAGAATGGAGCCAAATTAGTTGTGCAGATTCACAAAAAACCACAACTTGTAATAAAGCCTTTTGAGGAATTTGAGCTCAAAAAAGTTGATAAACCTTCGATTCTTGAAAGTTATGTTGAGCGAAGACTAAAAGAGCTGCAGGAATTTCACGCGATAATTGAACCGAAAGAAGGAGCCGCCGAACATGGAGATATGGTCAGAGTGAAAATGACTGTGACAACCGATGGGAAAACGATAATGAACGAGAAGGTTAATGAATATGTACTCTACAAAGAAGATGATAGGCCTATCGTTACAGAAGTCATCGGCAAGAAAGCTGGTGACACCGTTGAGTTTGACAGGGACTTTGGAAAGGAAAAGGTGTACCATTACAAGATCGAGATCGAACAAGTTAACAAACGAACATTGCTCGACATCTCTGATGAGCTTGCAAAGGCTGTTAGTTCCGAGTATGAGACACTTCAACAACTCAAGAATGACCTTGAAAAAGAAGGCTCGGAGCTTTATGAAAAAGATATGAAAGAGTTTCTTCAAAACCAGGCGATCGATATCTTATCGAATGAATCAGAACTTCTCATATCAGAGCGTACTCTGACAGAGCTTGTAGAAAGGGCATTTGAAAAGATCAAACAGGACAAAGAAGAATATGAAAAGCTGCTCAAGGATCACGATGATGATCCAGAAAAGCTCAAAGAAGCTCTCAGAAACTACTACTTAACAGATCTCAAGAGAACTCTGTCTATAGAAAAGATCGCGCAGGAAAACGATTTGAATGTCACCGATGAAGAAGTGGAAGCTCAAGCACAGGATCTGGCTGTAGCGTGGGGAATATCTGTTGACAGGGCAAAATCGATTTTGAAATCACGCCAAGATATTTCTGATGATGTGCGTTGGGAGTTATTGAAGAGAAAAGTAGCGGATCTGATTCTCGCCAAAGCAAAGATAGTCAATGTTAAGCCAGAAGAATTGCATAAGGAGGAAGAAAAACATGAAGATAAATGATCAACTAATCCCGACCGTCATAGAGACTACCGGTAGATATGAACGGGCTTACGACATCTATTCAAGACTTTTGAAGGATCGTATAGTTTTTCTTGGATATCCGATAGATGATCACACGGCAAACCTTGTGGTGGCACAGCTCTTGTTCCTTGAAGCTGAGGATCCAGACAAAGATATACAACTCTACATAAACAGTCCCGGTGGCTCGGTGACTGCTGGGCTTGCAATTTACGACACGATGCAATATGTAAAGTGTGATGTGACTACTATATGCGTGGGACAGGCTGCATCAATGGCAGCCGTACTACTCACAAGTGGAACGAAGGGGAAACGTTTTGCATTACCCAATGCCAGAATAATGCTCCATCAACCTCTTGGAGGTGCTGAGGGACCGGTTAAGGATGTAGAGATAATTACCAAGGAACTCCTGAGGATAAAGAACCTGATAAACAGCATACTGAGTGAGAAAACAGGTCAACCATTTGAGAGAATAGAAAAAGACACAGACAGAGACTTTTTCATGGATGCTTATGAAGCCTTGAATTACGGGTTAATAGATCGGGTGATTGAACCAAAGAGAAGGTGAGATTATTTGAAACTCACACCAATGATGCAGCAGTACATGCAAATAAAATCGAAATATAAAGATGCAGTCCTGCTCTTCCGCCTCGGAGATTTTTACGAGGCGTTTTTTGAAGATGCACAGTTGGTATCAAAGGTGCTTGATCTTGTTTTAACTCACAGGCAAGGAGCACCAATGGCAGGAGTACCTTATCACGCCGTGAATGTTTATCTCAAGAAACTGGTACAGGCAGGATACAAAGTTGCAATATGTGATCAGCTTGAAGATCCCGCACTCGCAAAGGGACTTGTAAAGAGAGAAGTCACCAGAATAATCACACCGGGTACGGTTCTTGAAGACGAATTGCTTGAGCAGGAATCAAATAACTATCTTGTCGCAATTTGCAGATTAGCTCGATACAGCGTTGCGGGTGTGGATGCCTCAACTGGTGAAAGTTTCGCAGCTGCTTTTGACAGCCTTGAGGCGACTCTGGATTTTCTCGATTCGATAAGAGTCTCTCAGATACTCTGCGATCCTTCGTTGCGAAATGATTTAGATGAAAGATTCGGAAATATCATGGTGGAACCGCTTTCTGACTGGCATCTGAGTGATATTAACATTGAAAAGGATATCGCAGCTGCCTTAGGTGTTTCAAGTATAGATCATCTCGAATTGGGTGAGAATCTTCAAACCTTTGCGGCTCTAATCAGATATCTTCGTTTCACATTGATGGCGAATGACTTGTTTGTGAAACCGCCCAAGATCCTAAGAGATCAATCCTATGTTTTCCTCGATCCTGAGACGATAGAACATCTCGGTTTGTTGCCGGGTGAGAAAGGCAAGAACCTGTTTGATGTTCTGAACTTTGCGAAAACCCCTATGGGTACAAGACTTCTGAAAAGCTGGATAGTTCAACCTCTGAGGGATATAAACAAAATAGAGGAAAGGTTGGACAAAGTCGAAGCCTTGATCAATGATCAGTTACTGTTGAACGAGGTTAGAGAATATCTTGGCACCGTCAAAGACATTCAGCGAATTGCTGGCAGGATCCGCTACGCTAAAGTCTCACCCAAGGATCTTGTCGCTTTGCGTCACACTCTATCAGTTTGCCCCTACATAAAGGAAGTCCTCCTGAGCAATGAAAGCTTCTCACAGATGGCTCAAATAGATTGCCTTGAGGACTTGCGCGCGAAACTTGATCAAGCCATTGAGGAAGATCCATCTGCTGTTCTTGGCGAGGGTAAGGTAATAAAAGCTGGTTATGATAAAGAACTCGATGACTTAAGAGAACTCGTTTATCATTCGCAAGAGTTCTTAATTGATTTTGAAAAGCAAGAGAGGTTGAGAACGAATATACCAAACCTAAAGGTCGGGTACAACACGATCTTTGGTTATTACATAGAAGTGACCAGATCACATCTGTCCAAGATCCCAAAGAACTATATCAGAAAACAGACTTTGGTGAACGCAGAAAGATTTGTGACAGAAGAACTGAAAAAGTTCGAGGAAAGGATGCTCACCGCTAAAGAGAAACTTGAGAAACGAGAAAAAGAACTGTATGAGAAGCTTTGTTCAGAGCTGTCAGGACAAATAGACTCAATCGTAAAGTTGGCTGACTTCCTTGCTCATGTGGATGTTCTCTCAGCCTTGGCTTACGCGGCAATGCGTTACGGTTACACCAGACCAAAATTTCAATCTGACGGAAGGTTATGCCTGCGAAATTCAAGACATCCTGTGATAGAAAGGCTCGTGGATGATTTCGTTCCAAATGATTTGCTGATGGATCAATCAAGGAGTTTTGTAATATTGACAGGTCCGAACATGAGTGGTAAGTCAACATTCATACGTCAGGTAGCTTTGATTGCATTGATGGCTCAGATTGGCAGTTTCGTTCCAGCTGAGGAAGCTGTTTTGCCGGTCTTCGACAGGATTTTCGCGAAAATGGGTGTACGTGACGACATAACATCGGGCAAGAGCACCTTTTTGGTTGAGATGAATGAAGTTGCAAAGATAATCTATCAGGCTACCAAAGACAGTTTGGTGGTCCTCGATGAAGTGGGAAGAGGAACAAGTACCTTTGATGGTATAAGCATTGCCTGGGCAGTTTCAGAATACATACACAATCAAATTGGATGCAAGTGCATTTTTGCCACACATTTCACTGAATTGACTGAACTGGCAAGACTCTATGAAGGTGTTGAAAACAAAACGATACAGGTGATTGAAGACAAGTCTGGTGTAACATTCTTGCACAAAGTGATCGAAGGAGTGGCAGACAAGAGCTATGGTATCGAAGTGGCTGCCATTGCTGGACTACCAAGGGACATTGTTCAGCGAGCTAAGGAGGTGCTCGATGTCATTGCAACCAAGAGCGAGTTGGAAGACAAACTGAGAGTCGTTAGCTCGGAAAAACTCAAGAGGTTGAAAAGAAAGAAGGTGCACCCTGATCAGTCAGCATTGTGGTGAATTACCGATCCTGCACGTGACGCATATCAATGCCGATGCAGATAGCTTTGCGAGCGCTTACTGGGGATACAGGACTATAGGAGGGGGAATCTACGTTCATCAGCCAGATTCAACTGTCTCAAATCTAATGAAGAAACTGGGTGTCAAAAACCATATTCCACAGCAAGTGCATTGTTTTTACGTGTATGATACATGTGAACCCAAGAAAGTGCCTTTTTCTGTTTACAATTACAGAATCTTTGACCATCACACGAATTGTTGTTCAGATTTTGTGAATGAAGCGGCTTTTGCACACATTAGGCATAGAACAGCAAACGTCATGAACCTTTATGACTTTAGTAGAGAAAGAGAACTGGATGAAAAGGTTTTGTTCAGTTTTGCCGTCGCACTCGTAACAGACACAGGTTTTTTGAAAACAGCGCGCTTTGAGGAAACAGAATACTTAGCAAGATTTTTGGGCAGGCATACACTTGAAGAAATCTTTGATGTCATACTCTTTGGCAAGGTAAGAAGCACCAAGAGGTTAGCTGATATTCTATTGAAAGCTCAGATAATCGAGCAAGAATTGAAAATGGGCTTGGTGGAATGTGACGACGACGATGAGTTTTTGTGTGTCGTTGACCTTTTGATGTTTCCTCTTGGGCTTTCGGTGGTAATCGGAAGACTCCCATGGGGAACGTGGATTTACTGTAAGAAGAACCTTGTACAGAAGGTGTATCAGCAGGTGCTGAGGAATTTCTCAGATCGTGAGGCTGGAAAGTTATTCAATTTTCATGACGTTGAGTTGATCGTCGATCTGTTGAGGACATTGTAGTTACCTGTCACATTCATCAAATCGTTGTGAGAAAAGAGTTCTCTGTAAGTGTTGTGACAGCATTTCAAAACAAGGGGGGATTGAATTGCTCAGGAAGATCTATGATGGGCTACCTGAGTCCTTGCGCAAACCTGCAGCCTTTGCCTTTTACTACACTGTACCTTTTCCCTATAATAGAGGACTACTTTTTGCAAGAATCTACAAACAACTCATGGAAACGCAATACTTAGACGAGCAAGCTTTGCAATCACTTCAATTAGAACGTTTGAAGCATCTGCTATCGCATGCCTATGAAAACACAGGATATTACAAGAAACTCTTCGCCAAGTACGATTTCCAGCCCAAGAAGATTCAGGATTTCAGCGATTTATCTGTACTACCACGAATTATCCTCACAAGAGAAGAAATCAACCGGAATTTCGATGAACTTGTCGCACAGAATTACAAATGTCACAAAATTCTTTTGAGAACGGGTGGAACTACGCGTGTACCTATGAATTTCTACGTTTCTGAAACAGCCTATCTCACAGCGCTCGCCTGTACACAGAGACAATGGCATTGGGCTGGTGTGAAGCCAAAAGATCTGATCTTTGTGTTTCGCGGAGGTCTTGTGACCAAAAAAGCCATCAGATCACGACGATTTTACGAAAGAATCAACAATGAGGTCTATTTTTCAACTTCCGATATGAACGAAAGTGTCCTCGAAAGGTATGTCGATATGATCAACAAAATGAAACCTGCTGCCATTCGAGGATTTCCTTCATGTCTGCAAATAATCTCAGATTACATAATGGAGAAAAAGCTCTATGTCTTTTCACCGAAAGCTATACAGACAAGTTCAGAGGTTCTGCTACCTGAACAACGAAAGAAGATTGAATCTGCCTTTAATTCACCTGTTTTCGACGCATATGGTAACGGTGAACACACGGTAATTGCAACAGAATGCGAGAAACATCAGGGTCTGCATCTGAATCAGGAATTTGGTTACACCGAGTTTGTCAAAGTGGAAGACTCACAGGAAGGTGAAAATATATTCAAAGTTGTGACGACGTCACTCTTGAATGACGCCTTTGTGTTTTTCAGGTATGATACCGAGGATCTGGTTGTCCTGGCTGAGTCTTCTTGTAGTTGTGGCAGGAAAATGCCTCTCATCAAAAAGATTATGGGTAGGTGTGGTGACATTATAAGATGTTCAGATGGGAGGAAGATTTCACCGGTTTCTTTTGCCAACTTCTGGGTTGATAATCTCAGAGACAATTTAAAGGGTATCAAATATGTTCAGCTGGTGCAGGAGGACTTTGATTTCTTTGTTGTCAAACTAGTTGGTGTCAAAGACTCTGGGAATGAAAAACTCATAAGAAACGTATTACCACTTTTGCTTGGCAAGAACGTAAGATTGGAGTTTGAATACTTATCTTGTGTACCTGCCGGTAAGAAGTGGCGTGTCACTATTTCAAAGTTCCAGTGATTATAGGATTTGTGGTACTGATCTCAAAAAACAGGTTAGTTGAACTTTAACCGTGATTGATATGACTAAAATATGGTATCAGTGATAAAATAGAAAATAGAAAAAATCTATTCAGATGAAACAGTGTTTTACATAAGTTCTCAGGGGGAATATGAAATGACTCGAGAACAGCTCATGGAGATTATTGCTCAGCGAATAAGTAGGTGTACGGCTTGCGCACTCCACACGACAAGAACGAATGTGGTTGTTGGTGAAGGTAGTTTGTATTCTCCAATAATGTTTGTTGGGGAAGGTCCCGGTGAAGAAGAAGACAAAACAGGAAGACCCTTTGTTGGAAAGGCAGGTCAGCTTTTGACCAAGATCCTCGAATCGGTAAACATTAGGCGCGAAGATGTATACATATGTAATATCGTGAAGTGCAGGCCACCCAACAACAGAGTCCCTAAACCAGAAGAGCAAAAGGCTTGCGGTCACTTTCTTATTGCACAAATTATGATTGTGGATCCACAAATCATCATCCCACTTGGCAGTACTGCTTTGTCTTTTTTTCTAAATCAGAATCTCTCAATCAGCGAGTACAGGGGGAAAGAAATGGATTGGAAAGGTGGAAAGAAATTGTTCCCAATGTTTCATCCAAGCTTCCTGCTGAGGAATCCTTCAAAGGAAAAAGGCTCACCCAAGGATCTTACTTGGCAGGATATAAAAAAGGTGAGGACGTTCTTTGATCAGTACAAAAGGAGGTAAGAGTATGGCAAGGGGCAGAAAGAAAATCTTAACACCCGCACTTGAGGACTACTTGACTATCATTTACGAAATCCAGCAAAAACAGCCAGCCGCGAGGATAAGCACGATCGCTCGCAAAGTAGGAGTTAGCCTTCCGAGCGTGACAAACGCCGTGAGACGCTTGGCGGACCTTGGTTATGTTGAATACGAAAAATATGGACTCATAGTCTTGACAAACAAGGGAAAGAGAAAAGCGCAAATCATGCGTGTACTCCAGCAAAGAATCTGCAATTTCTTTTACTACGTTTTGGGAGTACCGATGGACGTATCCGACAAGGTCTCAAAGCATTTGTCCCATTATCTGACAGCTCGAGCACGTGAGAGAGTGAAGGAATTCTACAGATTGATTCTTGATTTTGACGAATCTAAGGCAAAGGATCTGAGAAAATTCATCGAGGAAAGTAGAAAACTCGTCAATGTGGAGCGTCTCCCACAAGAAGTATTGGAGGACATCAAGGCAGCAGAAATCGAGGAAGAAGAAGGTGACTGATAGTGCCAAACATTCTTGTCACTGGTGGAGCTGGATTCATAGGATCGCATATAGTAGATGCGCTAACCCAAGAAGGTCATAAAGTAGTTGTGGTTGATAATCTCTCCACGGGCAAGGTGGAGAATCTAAATCGAAACGTTCTATTTTATCAGCAGAGCATTGAAGATGAAGAAATGATGGAACGTATCTTCATGCTGCATAAATTCGAATACGTATTTCACCTTGCTGCGCAGGCAAGCGTAAGTATTTCCGTAAAGGAACCTGCAAAAGACGCCAAAATAAATATCTTGGGAAGTCTAATCCTTCTGGAAAAGAGTGTGAAGTACGGTGTCAGGAAATTCATCTTTTCCTCGACAGGTGGGGCGATCTATGGTGAAAATGTGCCAACACCAACCACTGAAGCAACAATCCCCCACCCAATTTCCCCTTATGGTATAGCCAAAAGATCTGTAGAGATGTATCTTGAATTCTACAAAAACGAGAAAAACCTGAATTTCGTGGCTCTCAGGTATGGCAATGTTTATGGCCCCAGGCAGGACCCCAACGGTGAAGCTGGCGTTGTCGCAATCTTCTCCTCCAGAATGCTCAAAAAGGAAGATATCAACATCTTTGGAGATGGAGAATATGTTAGAGACTACGTGTATGTAAAGGATGTTGTTCGTGCCAATCTGCTTGCGTTGAAGGAAGATGTCAGCGGTATATACAACATAGGTACTGGCATTGGTACCTCTGTTAATGAACTTTTCAAGATGCTCGCACAGATAACCAACTATGAAAAACAGCCAATCTATGCCCCACCCAGGAAGGGAGATATACGAAAGAGTATTCTTGATTCATCAAAAGCAAAATCAGAACTTGGTTGGTCTGCAAGCACAACAATCATGGAAGGGCTGATGGCAACTGTTGAATTTTTCAAGGCGTGATGGGAGTAGTTCATCTACCCATCGTTTTTGGGGGTCTTAAGGTGGTTTTTGACCCACAGACAGATGAACACAAACCTCTTGCCGAAAGGGTCAGACCAAAGACTCTTGATGATTTGGTTGGTCAGCAACATGTTATGGGCAAAGATGGCATATTACGTAAAGCTCTCGAAAAAGGGAGTATATTCTCGTGCATCTTGTATGGCCCACCAGGTTGTGGCAAGAGCTCCATAGCAGAACTCATAAAAAAATACGTCAATGCTGAGTTTTACTCGTTCAGCGGAGCACTCCATGGTGCCGCGGAGATAAAGCAAGCCATGAACCGTGCTCTGGAGATGAGAAGGTATGGCAAACAAACGGTAGTCTTCATAGATGAAATTCACCGTCTCAATAAAGCCCAACAAGATCTGCTACTCTCCAAGGTGGAAGATGGAACAATAACTTTGATAGGTGCAACAACGGAGAACCCGTCCTTTGAAATCATTCCACCGCTGTTGTCCAGGTGCAGGGTGATTTTTCTGAAACCTCTTTCCAATGAAGATTTGGTCAGGATAATGAAAAGAGCGTTGGTTGTGGATCAGAAGATAGCAAGCTATGAAATCTCAGTTAACGACGATGTTCTTGAATCGATAGCATTGCTGTCCCAAGGTGATGCTCGTTTCGCGTTGAATACTCTTGAAATGGCAATTGAAACCGCAAAATCCATGAACGAGAAGGTACTGGATCTGAAAACCTTGCAAGCCAGCACGAGCTACAAACCACAAGGCTACAGAAGTGAAGAACACTACGACTTTGCTTCGGCTTTCATAAAGAGTCTCAGAGGTAGTGACCCAGATGCAGCCCTGTATTACATGATGAGAATGATCGAATCTGGTGAAGATCCCATGTTCATAGCTCGAAGAATGGTAATCCTTGCGAGCGAAGACATCGGTTTGGCTGAACCCATGGCGTTGCTTGTTGCAGTATCTGCCGCACAAGCTGTTGAATATGTGGGCTTACCTGAATGTGTTCTGAATCTTGCCCAAGCTGCGATATACCTTGCATCGGCACCGAAGAGTAATTCGGTTTATATGGCCGTTGAAACAGCGAGAAATGTTGCAAAACAATCAACCAACCTTCAGGTCCCACTCTTTTTGAGAAATCCTGTTACAAAACTGATGAAAAGCGCTGGTTATGGTGACGGATATATATACCCGCACGAGGTGGGGGGATTCGTGAAAAGAAGCTACATGCCTGATGAGCTCAGAAAAATAAGGATTTACGTGCCCAAAGAAATTGGAAAGGAAGTAAATATCAAAAAGAAGCTTGAAGAGCTTTGGGGAAAGGAAAAATATTCGCAGGAGGAAGGAAAATGAAATTGATCAAATCAGACAATTGTATCTATGCCTTTTCACAATCAATGCAGCCCGTCGAGACGGCCGAGCCAGGTGAAATACTACTCTTTGAAACATCAGATGCCCTTGGAGGTCAGATCAAAGATGAAAATGACACGACAAACCTTGATTTTTCAAAGGTCAACCCCGCTACAGGTCCTGTGTTTATAAAAAATGCACATGTAGGTCAAACTTTGAAGGTCAAGATTCTGGATATAGAAATCTCTGATAGAGGTGTTATAGTAGCCGAAGAAGGTTTCGGTGTCCTACCAGACGCTATCAAAGGATTCAAAGCCAAGGTTCTTGAGATCAACAACGGTTTTATTTGTTTCGACAATATCACACTTTCAATCGATCCAATGATCGGTGTCATTGGTGTGGCACCAGAAAAAGGAGAGTTTCCAACTGGCACTGCTTCTAAGCACGGTGGAAACATGGACACCAAGTATATCAAGTCAGGAAGTACCCTTTATTTGCCCATTTTCCAAGAAGGGGCTCTTCTCGCGCTGGGCGATGTGCATGCTCTAATGGCAGATGGCGAAGTCTGTGTTTCGGCTTGTGAGGTCGGTTCAAAAGTGACGATCAAGACGGAACTCATTGATAGGAAAATAAACTGGCCGGTTGTTGAGACAGATCAAGGTTATTTCATACTGGTCTCTTTACCAGACATAAACGAAGCCTTCAGAGAGGCAACACTCCAATCTGTGGAGTTACTATCTGAACAACTGCGAATCCCTTTTGAAAAGGCTTATATGCTGGCAAGTCTTGTGGTAGACATTCAGATAAGCCAGCTTGTTGATCCCAACAAAACAGTTAGGGCTTTCGTACCAAAAAGAATTTTTTGGTGACCAACGGAGGAATGAGATAGATGGATGTGTCAATAGTTGTCGATAGCAGCATGGATTACCCCCGTGATTACAAATGGCAACTTCCAGTCTTTACCCTTCCTTTGAGATTGTACATAGACGAAAAAGAGTACAGAGACAGATTTGACATGAATGAGGAACAGATATATCAATACATGATCGAAGGAAAGAAAGTTGGAACTTCACTGCCGAATGTCAAAGAAACAGTTGAACTCTTGAGAAGTCTTTGCAAGGAATACGGGAAGGTCATCGTTTTAACACTCTCTCAGAAACTCAGTGGCACCTTCAACATGGTTAGAACAGTTGTTGAGAACTTCGACCTGAGTAAGAAAGTTGATGTTTACGATTCGAAAGGCGTTAGCGGTAAGATCTACTATGTCCTAATCAGACTGATCAATGATATCCTCAATGGGAAAAGAGTTTCTCAAGAAATCATTGACAAATACAGCAAAGATTCAGCAATGTTCTTTGTCTTGAACACCTTGGAATACCTCAAAAAAGGCGGGAGAATAGGCAAACTCAGTGCCTTAATAGGTAAAATGTTGAATATAAAGCCGATCCTATCACTGAATGAAGATGGTGAACTGTACAAACTATCGTCAGCGAGGAATGAAAAAGATTTGCTTGAAAAGATATCTTCATTGGTGAGGAACTTCATTGGCAAGGAAAAGAGTTATCTCCTCTATGGAGGTTACGGCCTTGAAAGCATGAGAGAATTCCTGAACAAGATATTGGCAAGATTTGACAAATGCGATGGAATAGCCCGTGTGGGACCAGCGGTCACGGCACACGCTGGACCTGAGGTGTTCGGAGTTCTGGTGGGGAAACCCTTTTTCTGAATTTTTTAAAGAATTATTCAAAGATCCTGAACATTTAACTGTCTTGATAAGAGCTGTATTTGTGCTAATATATTCAATGGTTTGTGTCGGGGCGTAGCGCAGACGGCTTAGCGCGCCTGCCTTGGGAGCAGGAGGTCGCTGGTTCAAGTCCAGTCGCCCCGACCATTTTTTTCAAAGTTCTCAGGAACCATCCTCTGTTCAAAAACCCTTTCTATGCTGTGAACACAAATTCCATGGTTGTTCTATTTGTTGCGCTATATTATCTTGTGAAAGGTTAAATGTCCCAAGAAAAACGGGTTATTGGCTCAGTATTCGTTACACCCATGGTTCTTTTCAAAGTTCGTTGGAATAGAACTGTAAGGAAAACCACGAGAAGATTTCCTGCTGAGCCCTGAGAGAAAATCACACTGTTCCAATGAGAATAGCCCGTTCTTTGAACTGACAAACACTTCAAATATGTTGAAAGAATTCTCGTGGCTGAACTTCTTTTTTTCGCAATTTCACACAGTTGAGCCAGCACCAACAATACCCATGATCCATCTCAACGATAATCTTACAGACAACAGGGATTGACCAACACATCATAGCACTGAAAAAGACAACTTTCCAAAGATACAAACAAGGATTGCGATCAAATAGTTTACACTTACTTAAATGGGTCAGCATGTAGAATGTCATATGAATAGTTGTATAATTGTACAAGAATGAAAGGAGGTAGGTGGTGAATCCAGAAAAACTTCTCAAAGCCTTGGCCTGTAAATGGAGAATTGAGATCATAAAGCAGATAGCAGAACAAGATCTGTGTATGTGTGACCTTGAGGCTACAAACCATATTGACATGACAACTATCTCAAGGCATATAGCCGTCCTACAGAATGCTGGAATTGTTGAGCTAAAGAGAGAGGGACAGAGAAAAAGAATTCTTCTAAAAGATAACAGGGTTCTCGAACTGATTAATTTGGCGGAGGATATCTGTAAAGGACTGCAATCGTCATAAAGGAGGAGGTAAGATGGCAAAGAACTGGTATCCAGTTATCGACTATGAAAAATGTGCCGGCTGTCTAAGCTGTGCGAATTTCTGTCCTCATGGAGTCTACACAATCCAAGACGGCAAACCTGTTGTCACCAATCCTCTGGAATGTGTCGAATTCTGCAGAGGATGTCAAAAACTCTGTGATTACGGTGCGATAACTTACTCTGCGGAGGTGAAAACTCATGGGTAAAAAAGGATTGTTACTGTGTGTTTGTCAGGGTACGTGTCCATCTTTTCATCAGATGAATGTTTTTGAAGTACTCAACGCCGTGAGAAGAGAAAACTTGGTTGATTTCGTGGGTCTTCATCCACAACTGTGCGCAGATGATGGAGATATTTATTTGAAAACATTGACAAAGGATGACCAGATAGAGAAATTATATGTGGCAGGCTGTGATCCAGCGATGCAGAAGAAGATGTATCGAGATGCCTTTGAAGCAAGTAATTTCGATAAATCAAAACACGTTGGTGTGGACATAAGAAACATGACCACAGAGCAAGCAATCGAGGCAATAAGAAATCTCATAAAGAATAGTTAGTCCAAATTTCTCTTTCAAAGAAGATAGTTTTGAGATATAATTGATCTGTATCGATTAGCTTTGAAAAATACCGGCCTCAGGCCGGTGTTTTCTTAGTCTGAAAAGGTATCCTTAGGAATATTCCATCGAGGTGAACAAAGATGTGCAGAATGATCGGATTTTCTTTTGACAAGCAGACAGTCGTGACCGTTCTTTTCGAACATCTACAACACATGGCTCAGCGTGGAAAAGGTGCCCCACACAACCACGGTTGGGGGCTGTACGCGCTCAAGGATGATGCAGTAGTGTACTATCGCTCACCAAGACCTGCTTATGAAGAGACAATTGTGCCTTTTTCGGCACAGGTGGGCATAATGCATGCGAGGAAGGCTTCTGAGCACCTACCAGTGACTTTCTTACAGCTCCACCCTTTTATCGATAACAAGGGCAAGGCGTTCTGTCACAACGGGACGATCTTTGACATACCACAGTTTTCAATAGAGAGCGATACTTATTCGTATTTTGTAAGGATTAAAGACTATCAGGACTACCAACAACTCTCAGAGAATGTCAAAACAGTTACTCACAGTTATAGACATACCGGTATGAACTTTTTGATGGTAGACGGTGAGAGGCTTATCGTCTATTGCGGTTACAGTGAAAATGCAGATTACTATACTCTTTGGTACGATGACAGTAATGGTTTTGTTGTGTGCTCTGAACCGATGTCTCACAGCTTCAAGCCAATGGAGAATCGAAGTCTTTTTGTCATAGAAAATGGAAAGTTGATCACAACGCTCAAAATATAGCTAAAAGAGGGCGCAACTTTACGCCCTCTTTCATGAAAAATAATGCTCTACTGCGTGCATCGCCGCAATCGCACCATCTGCAACGGCAGTGATTATCTGCCTTGTGTTCTTTTTTCTAACATCCCCTATGGCATATATTCTGGGAACACTCGTCTGCATTGATTCATCTGTGATGATATAGCCAGATTCATCGAGCTCGACAATCCCGTTTACTAACTCCGAGTTTGGCATCAAACCTATTGCGATAAAAACACCGTCGAACTTTAGTCTACTCAACTGACCTGTCTTTGTGTCCTTTAATATGACCTCTTCTAATTTTTTGGATCCAACGAATTCTTCAACGACCTTGTTGAATTCAAATTTGATCTTTTCGTTGGAGAAAGCCTTATCCTGAAGAATTTTCACTGCTCTGAGTTTGTCTCTTCGATGAATTATGGTCACCGACCTTGCAATCTTAGCCAGATAAAGCGCATCGTTTATCGCTGTATCTCCTCCTCCAACAACCGCAACATCTTTGTCTTTAAAAAAGTATCCATCACAGGTCGCGCAGTAAGATATACCCTTGGCTGTAAGTTCCCTTTCGCCAGCTACTCCAAGTTTCCTGGGATCAGCGCCAGTTGCTATCATTATCACACCGGCACTTATCAGCCTGCCTTCTTCAGTCCTCACGATCCTCTTTTCATCTTCAACAATGATTTTCGTTGCCTGTGCATTGAGAAACTCTGTGCCAAGTGACTCGGCGTGTTCCTTCATCCTTCGTGCGAGTTCCTGTCCTTCAATAGATGAGAAACCAAGGTAATTGTCTATGTACGTGGTCAAATTCAATTGCCCGCCTTCAAGCGTTTTCTCGATCACAAGTACACTCAGACCAGCACGCTTAGCATAAACCGCCGCACCCAACGCTGCAGGTCCACCACCTACGGTCACCACATCATAGTGATCTTTGATTTCACCTTTCAAACCTACATCAAAGAGCACGCTCAATCATCTCCAACTGCCTTGAAAAGTTCTTGTATGAATGCGTTTTCTGGATACGCCCCAACAAAATCGTGTTTGTCATTAATGAAGGTATGTGGAACGGAGGAGACTCCGTAATTCATACTCATTTCTGGGAATTCATTTGCCTCAATCATCTCAGCGATGATGTTTGAATTGACCAACGCGGCGCTGTGGGCCATCAATACAGCCTTTGGGCAGTAAGGACAGGTTGGTGTCACGAAGACCTTGATTCTGACAGGTGAATCTATGGATCGGATTTTCTCGATTTGCTCAGCATTGAAAAAAGACGGCTTTCCTGTGGACACAGATATGATGTCCTGTATCAGACTCGAAAACTCGTGACCTGATGGTATGCCGTAGAACCTTATTCTCGAGTCATTGCCTTCTTTATCAAGAAGAACTATTGCTGGAGCCATGCCTATCTTGTACTGATCTACAATCTGTTTATCTCTTTTCACATGATAGACGTACATCTCCAATTTACTGTCAATCGAGGACAATTCCTGCAGAACTTGCTCTGTTAGATCACAATACTCACATTCAGACTTGTCATCCACAAAGATCAGTATTTTCACCGGATCCTTCAATTGTTCCGAGAAAACCTTTTGAAGATATCTTGCGTCTTTTTCACTTATCAATGCCATTTTTCATACCTCCTCAGCTTCTACATATAAATTCTACCAGATTAGTCGGAATTTATTCTTTTCTATCCAGTAAAGACGATGTAAAACCTAAGATGATAAGCAGAACACCAAGCGAGAGTTTGCTCAGTTCATGACCAGGCGAGACTCTGTTCAGGACGAAGACAAGCGTAAACAATCCCCAGCAGATCAAAACGGAGGCGACATTCCGTTTTGTGCATCGTCTCAGCAGATAAGTCGTCACATACTCTTTCTTGGTGAACCCCATGGAAAGAAAGAGCACTCGAAATCTCTTATCTTCACCTTCAAGATAAACGGACAGTCTACCTATATGGAAAAGAAAAGCAATCAGCGAACATATGAAAAAGTTTCTGACACCATACTGCCCAAAGACAGAGGTATATGTGATGAGAGCACCTAATGTGGCGAGCACGTTAATCGTAGAAAAAGGAGCAAGCGTCATGTTCGCAGTGCCAGAAAAACTCGCCCAGACAACTGGGAGAGCGGAAGATATGCCAATCAATGAATAGACTGCGCCAAAAAGAAAATCTCTGAGAAAATCAGTCACCTTTATTTTTTCTCCTCTCCTTCGGGTTCTTTTTTGAGAACCTCTGCAATACCTGCGAGACTTGAGAGAATCGCAGAAGCTTCCATGGGCAAGAATATCTTGGTAGCTTTGCCGTTGGCTATTTCCTTGAGCGCATCGAGGTACTTGATTGCTATCAAATCACTGGTCGGTGCACCTTCATGAATAGCCTTGAAGACACTCAAGATTGCATCCGCTTGACCTTGCGCTTCTGCGATGAGTTTGAATCTGTTTGCTTCGGCAACCTTCTTGATCGCCTCGGCTTCACCTTCTGCTTTCAAAATGGCCGCATTTCTTTCTCCTTCTGCCTTAAGTATTTCCGCTTGTTTTATACCTTCTGCTTCGAGAATTGCTGCTCTTTTTGTTCTTTCTGCCTTCATCTGTTTACTCATAGCGTCGGTTATATCCTTCGGTGGATCGATCTTCTTGATCTCAACCCTTGTTATTCTCACTCCCCATTTATCTGTGGCGTCGTCCAAAACCGTTCTCAACCTTGTATTTATCTTCTCTCTTGAAGTGAGTGTTTGATCAAGTTCCAGTTCACCTATAACATTTCTCAAATTGGTCTGAGCGAGTTTGAGTGTCGCGAATTGAAAGTTGTTGACGTTGTACACAACCTTGTACGCATCTGTGACTTCATAGTAAATCACCGCGTCTACCGTAACAACAACATTGTCCTTGGTTATAACTTCTTGTGGTGGGACGTCTATGACCATTTCTCTAAGATCAACGCGAGTCATTCTGTCAAAGAAAGGTATGATGAAGTGCAAACCCGGTCCCGCTTCTTTGTGAAATTTACCAAGCCTTTCCACTAATCCTCTCTGATAAGGCCTAACTACTTTGATACCAGTGGCGGCTATTATCAGTATCAATATTGCAACTACACCGAGTGCTATTATCATTTTTCTTCACCTCCCTGCGATTTTTCGACGACAACATGCGCCCCTTCTACTCTCAGTATCTTAACTTTTTCTCCTTCTTGGATGATAGAATCGTCCTTAGAATAAGCCCGCCATATGTCGCCGTCGATCTTAACAAGTCCTTTGCCCTGTTCATTGTTGACAGTTTCGACTACTGAACCAATTTTCCCTATTATCTCATCTACATGTATCTTGCGCGGTTGCTCCTTGGTTAATTTCTTGGTCAATGGTCGGGTCAAGATCACCAAAAGTCCAGATACAACAATGAAGGTTATGACCTGGATTAGCGTACCAAAGGCGACGCTAACTGCAGATGCTACAAATGCTCCTATTCCAAACCAAAAAAGGAAAAACGTTGGGGTGAATATTTCACCTATCACAAAAATCACGCCAAAGATCAGCCAGACTACAAAAGGTTCCATTTGTATCACCCCCTTCAAAGTGTGAAGACAATTTCTGGATCAACATAGTTTATCTGGAAATTCACAGGTTCCTTTAAACTTCGCAGATATCTGTCGATCTTGCCACTGTATCTGGATGAGATATGGTACAAGATCAATCTCTGGACATTGGCTTGACGTGCTATTTCGAGTACCTCTTCAAGTGAGGCGTGTGCGTTCATTTTCCTGTCGCTGGTTTTAAGAAATGTGCATTCATGCAACAATATCTCACTGTCTTTGGCATCTAATGGATCGATACCAAAGGTATCGCCAGAGACCGTCAGGATTTTCTTCTCATATGCCTCTGTTATTTGATCTGACCCAAATCTCTTGGACAGCTTACTTATTTCCTCTTCCGGGAGGTCTCTGAATTCCTGTCTGAGTCTTCGACGTGTTTCAATTACATTATACCCGAGGCTGAAATCTTGAACCGTGTGCTTCACCTTAAATGGTACTATATACCTTGCAAACCCACCTGCCTGCCTCAAAAAAACCTTCTCTTGAGCCGATACAGGCTGAGCAATCAAGTCGAATCTGAGATCGTCGTTGGCTCTTTTGATGAACTCCAACCATTCCTCGATCGCAGTGTTACCTTTTGGATAATAGACTATAAGTGGTTTTTCTCTGTCTCCCATGGAATTGTTTCTCGTGTTCACTATGGTCCATAACCCGGATATATGATCTATGTGACCGTGTGTCAAGAAAACATATCTGATGGCGTAAATCCTATTTGACATCGCCAGTGAAACACCTTCACCTGCATCAAAGAGTATTCTCTCAGGAGCGTAATAGATCCAGGTAGAATACAGAGCTTTGGAGTATATCTGAAGTATCAGCTTACTCACCCTTTCTCTTCACCTATGACCTCGAGTTTTATCACACCTTTTACACCTCCTGGAAGGTGCATTTCAACATCATATAGGCCAACTTCTTTAATCGGCTTTTCAAGGTGGATCCATCTTTTATCTATCTCCATATTTGCGTTCTTGGAGAGAATCTCTGCCAAACTAACCGATGTCAGTGCTCCAAAAAGCTTTCCTCCACCTCCTACCTTGACGTAGACCTTGTGTACCTGGCGCTGCAGAGTTTTGAGTATCTCTTCGCTTTTCTTTCTGGTGAGATCTTCTTTATGAATCTTCAGTGTCTTCTCGTTTTCAATCCTTTTCATCTCACCCTCTGTTGCGGGCTTTGCCAAACCTCGTGGTATGAGATAGTTCCTTGCGTATCCATCTTTCACTTCTTTTAATTCACCACTCTTGCCTATACCCGATATGTCCTTCAGCAAGACAACTTTCATCTGACGTTCCTCCTTTCGTTTTCATTATACTATGACACAGAAAAGCCAAGGGATTGCCGAACAGACTTGTACATTCAGATCAACAGTTCATTTTTTCGCACCGTAAGCAATACACCTTCAGATGTGTTAGCGCTGAGGTTATGTCTCGAATTATCAAAGTAAACGCAAACAGCGAGATAGTATGAAGTTGTATGTTAAGATTGTTCTGTAGAGAAATTGAACTTTTGGAGGTATTTATTTTTATGGCCATAGTCATTTTTGAGCACATACTCCTGTCTATCTCATGGATCATCGGTTGGTTGATCTTCGCGAGGATGAAGTTCCTGCGAAAGCAAAGATCATCGTCTCTACCAAACGTCTCTGTGATCATACCAGCAAGAAATGAAGAGGTGAACCTTCCAAAAATACTCTCAGCCCTTCAAAGGCAGAGTTATCCTAACTTCGAGATTATTGTCGTCAACGATAATTCCACAGACAAAACAAGAGAGATTGCTTTATCGTTCAAGAAAGTGAATCTGGTTGATCTGCTGGAAGAACCACCTGAAGGCTGGGTAGGCAAATCCTGGGCTTGTTGGAATGGCTATTTGAAAGCGACAGGTGAGATTCTCATCTTCATGGACGCTGATGTTGAACCATCTGTAGATGCCGTCGCTACTCTTGTGTCGGTGCATCTCGAAAAGAGGGGGTTGGTATCTGTTTGGCCATACCAAAGATTTGAAATGCTTTATGAACACTTAACTCTGCCATTCAATATGATTGTAGTTGGTTCAATAGGTTCCTTTTCAATCTTTCACCAAAAGCCCGTTGGTTCTTATGGTCCTGTTATGGTTGTAGATAAAAAGACCTACGGAGAGGTGCAAGGACACCACACAACTAAGAATGAGATCTTAGAGGATATGAAGCTTGGCAGGTTGTTTGTCAAAAAAGGATTCTGTGTGGACAATCGCCTTGGCGGTGAGATCATCAAATTCAGGATGTACCCCTTAGGGATAAAACAAATGTTCGAGGGATTTACAAAAAACATGTCCTTAGGTGCGGCTTCAGTTGGAATGAACTTCTTCCTAAGTTTTTTGTGGATGGTAGGATTGTATTCCACGGCCTTCGGCGTATTCGATCTTTCGAAAACTATATATTATCTGTTCTTTGTGGTCCAAATCTATTTTCTATCACGGAAGTTGGGTGATTACACGATTTTGGATGCCATGTTTTATCCTGTTCACTATTGCTTTTTTCTTGTGGTTTTCTTTATCTCTTTGGTAAGAGTCTTGTTTTTCAGGCGAGTCACCTGGAAAGGTAGGAGAATACATGTTTAACCTTCTTGTCATAGTTCTTCAGTTTCTGTCTGGATCGATAATGTTTTCCTGGATCTTCGCCAGACTCCTTCGAGTGGACATTTCCAAGGTTCGAGATGGCAATCCAGGTTCCACAAATCTATGGCGTGCAAAAGGCTTGAAATGGGGTCTTCTTGCACTCGCATTGGATTATTTCAAGGGCACATTCCCTCTTTTCTTGTTCATGGTCTTGAAGATTACAACCAACGAATATGTAATTTCTATGGCAGCTTTGGCTGGCATCGCAGGTCATGGTTTTTCACCGATGCTCAAATTCAGAGGAGGTAAAGCAGTGGCTACGACTTTTGGTGCGTGGTCGGTGTTAACCAAATGGCAGGGACCTGTAATTTTGGGTACTGTGTTTTCTATCTTCAGTCTCTTCAAGAAACAGACGACGGTGGAAGAAGATTCTGTGAGGGTATTGGTTGGCTTTATCGCTTTGATGCCATTTGTTCTGTACAAAGCCTTTACTGCTCAGTGGCACCTGCTGCTCTTCTATGTTGGTAATTTCGCTATTATTGCTTTGAAGCATTGGAAAGATTGGCACAGATTCTTTTCAAAGATTTGCCACAAAGGTCAATCTTCTGGCTTATACTAACAAATCGGGAGGAATTTTATGGAATACGACCTTTACTTGAGGATTGAAAAAGAAGATGTTCACAAACTTGGTTACATTCTTGAAGTGGAAGACAACCTTGTTAACATGAGAAAGTACGAGAATGGTCTTCTGAGAATACTCGTTCCAGCAGATCTCTTGCAAGATCTTTTGAGTTTCCTGGAGAGTGTCAAGAGACATATCAACTTCCAGATAGTCGATTGTAAGCAGAACGATGGGACTGTTTAAGTTGCTCATGCCGAGGGAATTTCTGGAAGACTTGTCAGATTTGGACATAGATAAATTTCTGAAGGCTGGCAAGGACTTCTTCATATTCGATTTTGACAACACACTTGGCCTGTGGAGAAGTTGTGTTATCGAGGAGAGATTTCAGGCGCTTTTGAATCGAATAACACAAGCCAGTGGAAAGGTTCTGATAGCTTCAAACGGTAGACCAAGGCAGATTTCTCAGGAAGGTGTACAGGTGATCTGGAGGGCGAGAAAACCTCTTGCTGGCAAAATAAAGAGGGCACTTTTGGAACAAAATGTTGATCTCAGCAGAGTTGTAATGATTGGTGACCAGATCTTCACCGATGTTCTTGCAGGCAACATGCTTGGTGTTTACACCGTGAAGGTACGACCTTTGAGCACCAGGGAGTTCTTTGGCACTAAGGTTCTTAGGGTCCTTGAGAGAATCGTTATTCAAACTGTGAAAAAAGGTGATAATGGTGAAGTGTGAAGGTTGTGGTGCTCAGATTCAGCACGAAGACGGCAAAAAGCCTGGTTATGTACCAAAAGATGTTTTTGAAAAAAGAAAGGCGCAGGGAAAACAGTTGCTCTGTCAAAGGTGTTTCAGGGCAAGACACTATGGCAAGTTAGAGCCAGTCAGATTCCGCAGCGATTTTTCAGAGGAATTATCCAAAATCGTCGACGGTTTTGACAGGGTCGTTTGGGTCTTTGATATAACTGACTTTGAAGGAAGTTATGATCCTCTTTTGGCTGACATCTTGAGAAACAGTGAAAAGATACTCGTAATAAACAAGATAGATCTTCTACCAAGAGCGGTATCTGTTCAGGAAATAAGAGATTGGGTACGTGGAAGACTTGAGTCTGAGAAAATCGAAGATATTTACTTGACGAGCACGACAAGAAAGTACGGTATAACAAGACTCGCGAATCATCTGAGTAAGTTCCAGAAGGTTGTTTTTGTCGGGATGACAAATGTCGGGAAATCTTCTCTCGTTCGTGCTTTAACCGGAGCCAATGTGAGTGTTACTCCTTTTCCAGGCACAACCATGGGGTTGATCAAAGCTCAAATGGGAAAAACCCTTGTGTATGATACACCTGGAATAATCACAGATCACCGTGTCATCGATTTTCTGCCTGCCAATTGTCAAAAACTGATCGTTCCCCAGAAACATCTGAGCAGGATGACCTTCAAACCCGATAACGATAGAGTGATCTTCATGGGCGGAATGTGCCGTTTTGATTTTGATTTCACTACACAGCTTTTGCCAATCTTTCAGATATTCGCGAGCGAAGGTGTCAAGTTTCACATGACCGATCTCAAGAAAGCTGATGAACTTTGGAAAAGACAGTATGGCAAACTGTTGGTTCCTCCTTGTACACCGAAAGAGCCGTCACTTGAGTCCTTCAGATGGAAAGAGTTAGAGTTCGACCTCGATGTAAAAAATGAGCTTGCCATAGCAGGTCTCGGATGGTTAAGTGTTAGAAGAGGTCCGTTTAAGATCAAAGTGAAAATACCAGAACAGGTAACGGTGAGGAAAAGAGTAGCACTTGTCAATCCATATAGAGGAGGTATGAGAGATGATTAGAAAGGAACCCGGTATCGTTGTTGGTGTGAGTAACAGGCACGTGCATCTTTCACGTGAGGATCTTGATGTTCTTTTCGGAAAGGGTTACGAGCTCAAACCAATCAAAGACCTTGGTCAGCCAGGGCAGTATGCAGCCGATGAAAAGGTGATCATCGTCGGTCCAAAAGGAGCTATTGAGCAAGTGAGAGTGCTTGGTCCAGTGAGAAGCCAGACCCAGATCGAACTGTCCAGAACCGATGCCTTCAAACTGGGCGTGAACCCCCCTGTTAGGGATTCGGGAGATATAGAAGGCACACCGGGTATAGTCATAGTGGGACCAAAAGGTACAGTTGTGAAAAACAAGGGAGTAATTCTGGCAAAAAGGCATATTCACATGCATCCAAAAGATGCCGAACACTACCAGGTTAAGGACAAGGATATCGTCAAGGTAATCTGTGAAAAAGAAGGACGCAAATTGATATTCGACGACGTCTTAATAAGGGTTAGCGAGAAATTCGCCCTGGAATTTCATGTCGATACAGACGAAGCAAACGCTGCACTTTTGAATAATGGTGATCTGGTGTGGATAATACAGTGAAGGTGTCATACGAAGGAAAAGCATATGAATTTGAGAATTCAATATCGGTGAGGGAAATCTTGAAAAAACTAAACCTGAATTCTGAAGAGCATGTTGTAGTAGTCGATGACCAGATTTACACCGAAGACAGAATAGTCAAAAAAGGTATGAAAGTGAACATATTCAAGGTGACATCTGCGGGATGATGTAAAATGACAAATCAAGAAGTTTTCTCATTCAAGGATGAATTGATAGCTCTAAGAAGAGACTTTCACATGTATCCAGAAGTTGGATTTGAGCTCCACAGAACTTCAAAACTGGTGCAGGAATACCTCGAAAACTTGGGGCTTGAGGTGAAAAGAATTGCCAAGACAGGTGTCGTGGCACTTTTGAGAGGCAACAAGCCAGGAAGAACCATCATGCTTCGTGCCGATATGGACGCTTTGAATCTGCAGGAGTTGAACGATACACCTTACAGATCGAAGATAGAAGGAATCATGCATGCTTGCGGGCACGATGGACACACAGCGATGCTCCTGGTAGCCGCGAAAATCCTGAAGAAACATCAAAGTGAACTCTCTGGGAATGTGAAATTCGTTTTTCAACCGTCTGAAGAGAAATTCCCTCCAGGTGGAGCTCTGCCAATGATCGAAGAGGGAGTACTGATGGATCCCCCGGTTGATTATGCCTTTGGGATTCACCTGTGGAATTCTCTTGAATGCGGGAAGATAGGTTTGAGACCTGGTGCCATGATGGCCGCGGCCGACGAGTTCAGAATTCTGTTGAAAGGAAAAGGGGGACATGGTGCACTACCACACCAGTGCAAAGATCCAATTGTTGCTGCTTGTGAGTTAGTCTTAGCCCTGCAGACAATCGTCAGTCGCAACATAGATCCACTTGAAAGCGCAGTACTCAGTGTTGGCAAGATTCAGTCGGGTAGTGCTTTCAATATCATACCTGAATATGCCTTGATAGAGGGCACCACAAGATCTCTCAACGAAACGGTGAGAGAGATCATCAAGCAACAAATACACAGAATAACTAAAGGTGTGGCTATTGCAAATGACCTTGAATTTGAAATCGATCACAAAGAAGGTACAGCTGTTCTTCGAAATGATGAATTTCTGAACCAGATCATAGTTGAAGTTGCCAAGAGTGTAGTCGGAGAAGAAAACGTGGTCCTGGTTCCACCAACGATGGGTGGCGAAGACATGTCGTTCTTCTTGCAGAGAGTTCCTGGTGTCTTCTATTTGGTCGGTTCAGCAAACACTGAAAGAGGCATAAACAAACCTCATCATTCACCGTATTTTGACATAGATGAAAGGGCTTTGTTGATAGGAACTCAGATGCACGTTGAGACTGTCTTCAGATTTCTGAGGAAAGACGATGGTAGTCTTTCAAAAAGTAACTGAGGCATTTTTGTTGCCGCCCGGTGTGTTTGTAACATTGTTCTTGTTCATGGGTGCGCTGTGGTTGAAAAAGGCACCAAGAAAATCGTTGTTCATGTTCTTGATAGCTGCTGTCTTTTATGTTTTAAGCACTTTAGTGGGTATTCTATTACTGCTGCACCCACTTGAAAAGTCCTACAGTTGCAATGATCTACAGGGTGCGCAAGCAGTTGTTGTACTTGGTGGGGGAATCGTGAAGGTTCCCGATGGATATCAACTGTCAGTTCACACCACAGCACGCTTGCTGAAAGGGCTGCAGATTGCTGAACAGAAAGGTCTGCCTTTGATCGTAACGGGCGGCAGACTTCCCGGGGTCGATCAGTTACCCGAAGCAGAGGTCATGAAACGAGAAGCAATTTCTCTTGGCTTTGAGGAGCATGACATCATTGTTGAACCCTTAGCAAGAACTACTCGTGAGAATGCACTCTACACATACAAGATCATGAAAGAATACGGGCTGAAAAGGATCATTCTTGTAACTTCGGCTGTTCACATGAAAAGGGCAGTCTATTGTTTTGAGAAAATCGGTGCAGTTGTAGTACCATGCCCGACGGCCTTTCTGTATGACTACTCAGGCGTCGAGTGGGTTGATCTACTACCTAACAAAGATGCACTTAACGCAAACCTTTCAGCTATTCATGAGTACTTCGGCCTGATGTGGTATAAGCTCACCGATTTTCTAAGATGAAGTTTTGATTCTCTTTGTTGAGCTTGATTTTTCATTGTGCTGTCTGTATAATCTTATTGCAAAATGCATTCGTGCGAGCCAGCGTAGCTCAACCGGCAGAGCGGCGCATTCGTAATGCGTAGGTTGGGGGTTCGAGTCCCTTCGCTGGCTCCATATTTTTATTTGTTTAGAAGGTGTTGACGTGCCCCTTGATGAATTTGAACTTGAAGTTCTCAAATTCATTGAAGACCACCAATTGATCACTCCCGGTTCTAAAGTATTGGTAGCCCTCTCTGGTGGTGTGGATTCAGTGAGCCTGTTGCATGTACTCCTAAAGCTTCGCAGATTTCTCGAAATTGAAGTATCAGCGGCACATCTCAACCACATGATTCGCGTATCAGCTTCGAGAGACGAGCAATTCGTCAGAGATCTTTGCAGCAAAATGGGTGTAAGACTTTACACAGATAGAGTAGATGTACCAGCGTTTTGTGTCCAAAGGAAGATTGGCATTGAAGAAGGTGCTCGTATCATACGATACAACTTTTTTGAAAGAATCATGCGGGAGTCTGGTTCTGATTTCTTGGCCCTTGGACACAACCTGAACGATCTTGCTGAGACTGTTTTGCACAGGTTGATCAGAGGAACTGGGTTGACGGGCTTTGTGTGCATGTATCCAAAAGATGGTTACAAGATCAGACCGTTCTTGTATTTCAAGAGACAAGAGATAGAGTCCTACGCACAGAGAAATTCTATCTTGTATGTGGAAGATGAAACAAACTTTGACACAACCTATACACGAAACTACATACGTCACAGAGTATTGCCTTTGTTGAGAGATTTGAATGAAAATATTGAGAACGCACTCAGACAGACTCATTTTTCAGCCAATTTGCTCAAGAGACATGTACATAGAATTCTGGAAAAATACAGAGACAGGGTCTATCTTTTTCAAAACAGGGTTGTTTTTAACTCAGGTGAAATGGACGAATTTGAGACAGTTGAAGTGATCAAGTGGTGCACCGAAAGAATGCACGTGCAGATAAACTTCAAACAGATAGAGCAGATAACCAAAAATCTGCACGAGAGTTCATGGACCATGGATTTGACAGATGAAGTTGAGCTGAAAAAGGGTTTTGAGTTCTTTAGTGTTGAACAGCGGCATCCTTTGACAAAGGAATTGAGAATTACGTATGAAGGGGAGTACAATTTCAATGGATGGATTTTCGAACTTTCAAAGGAGGTCAAGTCAGACCAGCATATCTTTGTTGATTCAAACTGTACAACCATAAGGGTTCGTCGTGCAGGTGATCGAATACTCGAAAAGAAATTGAAGGACATCCTCATAGATCTTAGAATCCCGCAATTTCTGAGAGATGAAATGCCCTTAGTTTGTTTTAGGGAGCAAATAGTCTGGATTCCTCATGTTTATCTAAACAATAGTTTTAAAGAAAAGAAAAATAATCTTCTTGTTTTGAATTTGCTGAATGATCCATACAGTTGTATACTTAAAGAGAGAAGTGAAAGGAGGAAAAAGGTTTGAATGCAAATCGTCCAAATTATATATCGTTGATATTTGCGGCACTGGTCGTACTCTCACTCTTCTGGCTTGTTGGGTCTTTCTATTTTGAAAATTCGACACCTTCAAAGATGAGTTTCAGCGATTTCATACAGATGGCATACGAAGAGCCAACGAAGGTTGCAGAAGTAGTCATCAGAGATGATGGTATGCTCAGAGTGATGACCAAGCGCGGAGAATATTACGAAATATACGCGCCATGGTTCAGTCAAGATTCTCAGACAATAAAGACTCTCAGTGAAAAAGGTGTGAGGGTAACCGGTGAAAAAGGTGTGAGCAGTTCCTTTTGGATCAATGTTGTAGGAAATGTGATATTCATTGGTTTTCTGTTGTTCATGTTTTTCTTCATGATGCGGACAATCTCTGGGATGCGGACAATCTCTGGAAGGAACAACCAGGCTTTTACATTCACAAAAAGTAGGGCTCAAATGAGCAGACCTGGACAAGGTCGTGTGACATTCAATGATGTTGCAGGTGTGGATGAGGCGATAGAAGAATTGAAAGAAACCGTTCTGTTTCTAAAAGATCCCAACAGATTTGCGAAGATCGGTGCAAGAATGCCAAAAGGTATTTTGCTCGTTGGGCCTCCAGGGACAGGTAAAACATTACTCGCACGAGCTGTCGCCGGAGAGGCTAACGTACCATTCTTCCACATAAGCGGCTCTGATTTTGTGGAACTTTTCGTTGGAGTCGGCGCCGCGCGTGTTCGCGACCTGTTTACCCAAGCAAAGGTGAACGCACCATGCATAGTATTCATCGATGAAATAGACGCGGTCGGAAGGCACAGGGGAGCTGGCCTTGGAGGGGGGCACGACGAACGGGAGCAAACTCTGAACCAGCTACTTGTCGAAATGGACGGTTTTGATATTAGACAGGGAATCGTTGTGATGGCGGCCACGAACAGACCAGATATCTTAGATCCGGCTCTCTTGAGGCCTGGGAGATTCGACAAAAAGGTGGTTCTGGATACACCAGACGTGAAGGGAAGAGAGGCAATACTAAAAATCCACATAAGAAACAAACCGCTGGGCGAAGATGTGGATGTGAAGATTTTGGCCCAGAGAACAACTGGGTTTGTAGGTGCAGACCTTGAGAATCTTGTTAACGAAGCGGCACTGTTGGCGGCAAGAGATGGCAGAGAGAAGATAACAATGGCCGACTTTGAAGAGGCTATTGATCGTGTCATCGCTGGCCCGGCAAGGAAATCACGCGTCATCAGCCAAAGAGAGAAGAGAATCGTCGCGTATCACGAGGTTGGTCATGCGATAGTATCGAGCCTTCTTCCCAACGCCGATCCAGTTCACAGAATATCGATCATCCCCAGAGGTTACAGAGCGCTTGGCTATACGCTGCAGTTACCTGCAGAAGATCGTTATCTTGTCACAAAGCAGGAGCTCCTGGATCAGATCACGAGCCTTCTTGGTGGAAGAGCCGCTGAAGAACTCATCTTTCAAGAAGTTACAACCGGAGCTGCTTCAGATATCGAAAGAGCGACAGAACTTGCCAGGAGAATGGTTTGCCAATTTGGTATGAGTAGCAGACTCGGTCCACTATCATGGGGTAAGACCGAACAAGAGATATTCCTTGGTAAAGAGCTGACAAGAATGAGGAATTACAGCGAAGAGGTCGCAAGCGAAATCGATGAAGAAGTGAGAAAGATGGTGACCGAATGTTATGATAAGGCAAAGGAGATGTTGACCAAGTATCGCGCACAACTTGACAAACTTGTAGAACTCCTTCTTGAGCGTGAGGTTCTCGAAGGTGATGAGCTCAGAAGGGTTTTGAAAACCGAACTTGGGGAGGAAATGATGAATCATGACGAACTTGGAGCAGCTACGAGGAAAGAGCAGAACAGTTGACATAGTAATCGATGAGTCCTGTCACTGGGATGAGGATCAAGAGATGAGCTTATTGTCCCTTGCAAGCACTTCAGGTTTGTGTGCCATGGTTTTTCATACAGCTTACGAGCTGATACAGCCATTCTTGACAGAAGAGGAAATCTCTGTCGTTATTGAAGCCAATATTCGTCATATCACACCTGTGCACCTTTCAGAAAGGCTTGCAATTGGTGTTAAGGTGATCGATGTTGTTGGGAACAAAATCAAACTGCGAGGAGTTGTAATGAAGGGAGAAACAAAGATATTGGAAGCCGAATTCGTCAGAGCTGTGATTTCCAGGAACTATCTCAGGAGGATCTCTATTGAGAAAACCACGTGACAGTCGATCCTTTGGTGAATTCGATTTTGTCAAACGATTCAGACTGAGCGAGCAGATTATTGAGCAAATAGATCTTGAGGGCGACCTGAGGGTTGCCCTTATTTTTCCAAACACTTACACTGTTGCTGCGTCGAGTTTGGGCTTCAACTTGGTGTACAAGTGGTTCAATAAGTTGCCGAGAGTACGCTGTGAAAGATTTTTCCTTCACAGAGATTTCCAAAAGTTCTATTCACTTGAAACACAAACTCCCATCGATGAATTTCCCATATGGGCTTTTGTGATGCACTTTGAAAATGATTTTCTCAACGTTCTTTGGCTTTTAAGGAAAAAGAGAGTTCCCATATTCAACAATCTCAGAAGAAGTTTTGATCCACTGATTGTCTTTGGAGGAGCTCTGACGTACACGGATCTCCCCATTTTCAGATTCGTGGCTGATGTCATCTTGCACGGTGATTTTGAAGCCATGTTGGAGGATCTACAAGAGGTTTTTGTGTATGAAAATCGCGACAGATTAATCGAAAAGATCTCACATCTTGATTTTGCCACTGTGCCGATAAACAACAAAGCACACAAGAAGGTTGCAGCATCTCAAGATATGAATGTTTTGGTGCCATCAAGCCCTTTGATTAGTTCAAAAGGAGAATTTGCAAACCGGTTGCTCATAGAGATAGAGCGTGGGTGTCCTTGGAACTGCAACTTCTGCATGATGGGCGCATTGAAAAAGCCCGTTCGATTTCTCAACCCTCAGGTGCTGAAAAAACTGCTGAGCAATAGCAAATCCGTTGGACTGATCGCCTCTAATGTCACAGATTATCCTTGGTTACACGAATTAATACCTTGGTTCGAACAGAGAAAGCTGCGACTTTCTTTCTCTTCATTGAGATTGGACAGATTGGATGAAGATTTCTTGAGGCTTTTGAGAATGAATCAGCAGAGTTTCACAATAGCGCCTGAGTCGTTCAGCAGTAAGATTAGAGGCATACTCGGCAAGAACCTCACAGATCAACAGATATTGGAAGCCTTGCTGAAGGCAAAGAAAACCGGTTTTGACGAAGTCAAGATCTACATGATCTATGGATTGGATGAGGAAAGCGAAAAAGAGCTGAATGAAATCTCAGATTTTATTAATTCTATAAAGAAAATGGGATACAAAAAGATCAAACTCTCCTTCAACCCACTTGTACCAAAACGTGGTACGAGAATGGAATTCCGCAAGATGCAAGATGTGAAGATTCTCAAGAACAAAATCAGAGTTATAAGGACGCTTTTTGGTCACAGTGCCCAGGTAACCTTTGAAAGTATACAGGCTTCGTACTTACAGTATCTGATAAACAGCGCCGATGAAAACAACTCTGTGGAACTTATTGAGAAATTAGATCGAACTGCGAATGGCTCGATGCAGATCTCACGGAGTGATCTCTTCTGAAGGAATAATTGCGTTTCTGTACAGGAAGATCAGAAAGTCGATCAGTCTTCTGTATCTTGTTTTGTACATGATGGAATCGAAAAAACCTGACGGAGATACACCATGAGCAATGGCTTTCAACAAATCGTACGTTGTGTAAATCTTCAGTCTCTCAACCTTTAAGAATCTGGCGACATCCTCCAGTAATTTTCTGCAGACTACCGAGGGCTCAGCAAAGGGAGAGATCGTCTCAAAGCGCAATCTGGGCAATATGTAGCCTTCATACTGTGTCTGTGCTGGCAGGTCAACCGGCAAGTGAACTCCAAGCAATGAACCGGCTATATCCCTTTCAGATGGTCCCATCTGTGTAAACAGCTCCCATATCACATCTTTGTTGTCACTGATATAGTAATTTTCACCAAAGAGCTTTCCAAAATGGGCAAGTGTATCCAAATAACCCTCTATCAAGTATTTTTTGGAGATCTCTGGATCAAAGGTCAACACAGTTCCAAAATGCTCTCTGGGTCTGATATACTCTATCTTGTGCTGGCTACTGAATATTCTCATGTATTCGAGTATGTCGGTCACGCCGATTGTGCCGATGTCCACAACTACGATGTTCTCATAGCCTCTCTCTATCGCCATTTTAACGGGTATATTACTGTACACACCTCCATCGACAAAGAGTCTACCTCCTATCTCCTCTCTTTTGAAAAGAGGGAAGTTGGCACTCGAAAGAATGTAGTCAGCCAGCATTCCTTCTGGAATTTCCTCTATGTAAAGCATATACGGCTTTAACTCAGAGAGAGAATACGCAACAAGACCGTAGTGCACCTTCGAGTTACGTATCTTTTGCTCGGGAAGAAGTTCCCTCAACTTTTGCCTCAAAGGTGTTATATCTATGCCTCGTTCACTTATCAATTGTTTTGCCGCATCTATAGCTTCCGGAATGGTGAGATCTGTGAATTTGCCAGATATTATTTTCTTGACACTCTCTGGTATGTTCATCACATCCTCAAAGGCAACCTCAAGCCAACTCTTCTCGGCAAATTCAAAATCACCAAGTGCTATGAGTGCGCCGTTTATCGCGCCAACGGACGTACCATACACAGCAGCGATATTGAATCCCAACTCGTTCAGCGCCTTCCAGACACCTATTTCATAGGCTCCTCTTCCTCCACCCCCAGAAAGAACAAGTGCCACACTTGTCGCCGCTGCAAGAATTGCATTCACATCTCTCACCCACCAAGATAATTATAGATTTCGCTCTTGATTTTAGATCAAAAGAAAACAGCTGATTCTCCAAAGACTCTTGAAAAGAATGTGTATTTCTGATATACTGGCACTGTAAGCAGGCGTAGCTTCAAGAGGTGGAGCGCCGCCTTGGTAAGGCGGAGGGTGTGGGTTCGAGTCCCACCGCCTGCTCCATTTGACTTATCTATTCCAGACAACTTCCCCCGAAACATAAACTGCTACTGGATCATCTGCAAGTTTTAGCGGGTTCGTCTGATAGACTGCAAAATCAGCAATGTACCCTTCCTTTATCTGGCCGATGTTATTAATTCCCGCAGCTCTTGCACCAGCGATCGTGTAAAGTTCGATTGCCTCAGTCAACCTGAATCCCATCTTCAGGGCTTTCTCTATCACGTACTTTGGATCTTCTGGCGAAACAGGCGCATCGGTGGAAAAGCTGATGCTATAGCCTTCCTTGAAGAATTTGTAAAAATCATACACTAAGACGTCTGCACCCTTTGGGATTCTTTCTTCAATTATCTGTTGATCTTCGAAGGCAAAGTGCGGTTGAACGCTAAAATAGGTGTTCTTCAGCAGAGGTAAGTCTTCTTTGTTCACAAGTTGAGCGTGGACAATCCTGTTAGCTGGATATCTCTGATAAACCGTAGCCACCTCATGAACTGCGGCATTTCCGATCGCGTGAACACAGAGCTGAACTTTCTTCTGAACAGCGATTTTCGCGAAACTCTCTATCTGATCAGAATCGAGCAACTTCACACCCCTGTACTCCTTTTCATCAGGGTAAGGTTGACTGAGATACGCCGTTTTACCACCTAAGGAACCATCTGCGAAGAGCTTGATGGCTTTCACATAAGTCTTTTCGGTGAGATTGCCAAATTCATCGAATTCGATCAGGTCCCTCGTACTCGCAAAATAGAGTTTTTCAAAGACTCTGATCTTGGCATTCAGCAACATTCTTTTAAGTTGATTCCAATTAATCCCGTGAAGATCATCGGAATGAACAAAACTAACCCCGTGTTTGAGAAATTGCTCCTCGCCGATGCTGAAAAACCTTTCGGGATTTTCATCTCTTATTTTGTCATCTATCAAATCCAGCTCGTTCTCTTTAAAAACCCCATCGCTCCTGTACATCCCAACTATGTCCATTGCAGTCTTGTTCAACACCGCAATATGACCGCATCTTCTTTTCAGCACAACGGGCTTCTTTATCCGATCGAGCAGCTTTCTATCTGGGTACCCACCGAGAGTCTGCTCACTCCAGCCCCTACCACGAATGATTTCATCGTTAGATCTTTCCATCAAACTCAGTAGCTTGTCCTGTGAATCAACCTGCTCCAGGTTCAAATACCCATATTTGTGACCAACTCCGAGTATATGAGCGTGAGAATCGACAAAACCAGGCATCAAGTACATACCTGAGAAGTCAAGGGCTGGCCCAGAGGCTTGTGAGACGAAAACTCCCTTCTCGATATGAAGATCCTTCTTCACAAATTCACCATTTTGATAGACAAGAGGTCCTTTCAAGATCACTCGTTTCACCTTCCGTATAATCTGTCTTCTATCTGCTTAGCTTCTTTTTCATCAAAGGTATAGTAACCATCCTCTCTTGTGCACCAAGCAGGAAGAGGAAAGCTAACGGTTATAGGTATTCTCATAAAAGGTTGGTCGACGATCATTTCGCCTTGTTGCAGCAGTGCAGCACGTTCTTTCTGCTCATTGGTGAGATGTGAATATTCCGGTTTTTCTAACTCCGCTCCCTTTTGTCTGCCAACGACAGTTGTCGAGGACTGAGTTATTATCCTGTAATCAACCTCAGAAGCGGTTTGCTCTGCACCGATCATTATTACCCTGAAAGATCTACCGCGTTCGGCTATGTCTCTGAAAAGATTCCCCAACGGTCCTCCGCCGTGCCTTGGAGCGTATTTGTTCAGTTCATCGAGAAATATGAAAACAGGGTCTTGATCGGTTTTCTCTTCACGAGAACGCATTACTTCGGTGAGTACTGCTCCAACAACAAAAGATTGAATTCTTGGCCTAAGTTTTGATATATCGATCACGGTGATCTGGCCAGGTTGATCCCAATCTATCTTGTGTCCTTCATTACCCATGATTTTCGCAGACAAAAAGTTCGTTGGAATCCAAATCAGATCCATTCCGATGTTTTTAACAGATTTCAGTCTTCTCATCATTGCCATCAGAGTGGATTTCCCTCTCAATTCTTCCTCCATCTTTTTTGAAAACTCTTCATCCGATGCAAACATCCTTATCAGCCCATCTATATCTTCTGGAAGACCAGCCTGAGCAATGATATCAAATCCGTTTTCTATTGCGGTTCTCAAGATTATCTCGCCATCCGATGAAGATGGGAGGCATGAATTTCTTTGACAGAATTCAATGGCCTGACTAACGGCTTTTTCAAATCTCTCATAAAAGAATTCCTGCACCGTTGTCACTGCCAGTTGGAGGTTTTGATTCATCTCAATTTCCTGTGGATCAAACATGAGTTCAAAGAGTCCCATTTTGAAGATGTCAATGCAATCCCAGCCGTAAGAGAGAATGTTATCGTATCTTTTGTTTGACCACGGCATCATGCTTTTTCTCGATCTTCTCGGCGCATAAAATGACACTCTTTCAAATGGTTTGGGTTCGATACCCATTGCTTCGTACATCTTTCTCCAGTTCTTACCTTGTTCTTCCTTCTCAAGATTTTTCCAATCCTTTGACCATTTGTCCAAGAAGAGTAATCCTTCACCCTTTACATTGAAGATGATGAATCTTGAGCGCGATAGGTATCCCATGAGCTCATTGCGCTCTTTGAACTTTCTGCCGGTGTCGAGAAAAGATCGGACCAAGAAGGTTGCGTAAGAAGTCTTCGAGGCGACCCCAGATTGACCCGAGATGTTTATATGTGCGCCGTTTTCACCAAGGATATACCTCACATCTGCGTAAGCTGGCCTACCGTTTTTGAATGTGCCTATCGGTACCGCCATGTTTTGTTTAATTAGCTCATCGAATCCAAGGGCAACGTCTATCTCTTCACCTTCAGCCATAAAAACCTCTGTACCCGGTGGTGGTGGAACTTGTGGGGCATCAGACAGTACCTTCTTTCTCTCAACTCTAAGCATGCGTGTCGTCGTTACCGTCGCGATATAAATAGGATAAGCGGGTAACAAACCCTTGAGTGCTATCTCTTCCTCGTACCCTGAGATGAGACCGAAATCCCACCTGGCATTTATCTCTGTCACCACGCCGTAATAGATCATTTCGCCATAAGGTTTGTACGAGAAAATGACCTTCACTACATCGTCTATCTGCACCATATGTACAGGACGGTTATTTTCTTGATAGAGTCTCACAGAAAAACTGTATGGACTTGAACTGTTGGTACCAGTTACGACTCCAATTTTCATAATCCTTCCCCCTTCTTTTGAAACAAAACCACTTCCATTGTACTGTGGGGAGCAGGATGGAGATCTTTGCAGACAAAGGTTACCCTGTCGCCAAATCTCATAACGCCATTAACCCCAAAATTCTTTTCAAATGCCTTGAAGGTACCTAACTCAGGTTTTACAATCGAATCATCGATATCAATGAAGATCTCACCAGTCTGCTCATTCACTCCATCCACAGATCCGTAGATTGAAAAATCCCTACCAAGCAGTTCCACTACTTGCTCAAGATCACCTTTTTGAACGAGTGTTCTTATCAAAGAACTACTTATTCTTCTGTTTTGCGAATCAAGAATTTCCGGGAAGATTTCGAGTCTAATTCCGCTCCTTTCACACATCTGTTTCAATCCTGAGACATCTACTGATGCGCCTTTACCAAATCTGAAATCTTCTCCTACAATCAAGATAGAAGTGTTTTTGGCAAGATACGAGCCAAAGAATACCTCTGCAGATAAATCTTTGATTTGAAGGAGATCAAGAACTTCAACTTCATCAACGAATTTCGATATCTCAAAAATCCTCGCTGTTAGAGGCATTATGAGACCGTCAAAATCATCGCGGAAATACTCAAAGGGATAGGAAATGACATATGCCTTACTATTGTACCCATATTCCGTGGAGACTTGTCTCACTCTCTCAAGCAAACGTTGATGTCCTATGTGAACGCCATCGAATACACCTATTGTTGTAACGCTATCTTTCATATTCAGTTCTCCTTCAGAACTTTTGTTGGTTTCAGGAGTGGTTCATTTCGACCCAGCTTAACCAAAGTCCTCACGAAATTCGAGGTACGTTGCGTTCTGGCTATACCAACAAGTTGATCTTTGTATATCACCTGTACCAAGGAATTCTTGGGGAATTCTTCAAAGCTCTCTACGTCCTGTACCCTGAGTGTTGTGCCGTTGATCATCCTTTGATAACCACAATCTTTCACATAGATCTTTGGCATCTGGAGTACCTTTGACAAATCTATCATGTGATCAGATATCTCCTTTTGGTCGACTTTGGATATTGCCACTGCTTGGTCGACGTTGAAGGGCCCTATAGAAACTCTCCTGAGTTTCAATGTCGTTGCACCGCAACCCAAAGCATAGCCGATATCCATACAAAGCGAACGTATATACGTGCCAGCAGAAACCTCAGCCGTGAAACAAACATCATCTTTATCAATCACAACGCCATCTATTCTGTATATGGTGACTTGCTTTGGAGGTAACCTGATTATCTTCCCTTGCCTTGCAAGTTCGTAAAGTTTCTCGCCTTTGTATTTTCTGGCAGAATAAGCCGGTGGCACCTGAGTGTATGTGCCGACGAAAGATCTTACTGTGCTCAGTATTTGATCCGCTGAACAATCAACCGACCTTTGCTCAACTACCTTCCCAGTAATATCAAAGGTGTCTGTGATTATTCCAAGACGCATCCTCACCTGATAGACCTTGCTGTGGTTCATCAGATACTCCAGAATCCTCGTTCCGTTACCGATTCCCAAAATCAGCAATCCACTCGCAAAAGGATCAAGAGTTCCAGCGTGACCAACTCTTCTTATTCCCAATTTCTTTCTGACCTCATTGACGATATCATGTGAAGTAGGTCCCTCGGGTTTGTCAACGAGTAAGATACCAGATATGTTCACTCAGTCTTATCCTCCTTGATCTTGTTGAGAAGCTCCTGTATTCTAACGCTTGCTTCTATTCCGGGATCTTCCTTGAACCTGACTTGTGGAGCCGTGTAAAGATCCAAGTTATTTGCCAAATGTGTTCTGAAATATCCTTTGATCTTGTTCAAATATTCAACAGTCTGTGCACGTTCTTGCTTGTCTCCCATCACACTGACGTAAACATCAACGAATCTCTTGTCATTCGAGAGCTCCGAACGCGAAATAGTTATCAACAGATCTTTGAGCTTGGGATCTTTTGCCTCACGCAATGCCTCAGTGACCAGTTTTGTGATCTCAGATTCCAACATGGCTTTTCTGTAATCAGGTCTCATTCAGGACACCTCCTGTTCTATTTTCAGAAAGTCTTCGGCCTCAACCAAACGAATCTTCAACTTGTCTGCCAAATTGGTTAAAAAACGCGGTTTTATACCCAGCACATTCAGAGCAAAAGATGACAAAGTTAGACCACCGTACGTATAAGAGTCACCATACCTCATAAGATTTACCAAGAAATCCACGATGTGGACTATGGCAACCACATCTGCGTAAACCGAGTCTGAAAAATTGTTTGGTGCGTGATGGCCACTCGCCGAATGAACGACGATCTCTGGTAGATTCCACCTCTCTATCATCTTCCCACTCACTATGGAATGATTTGGAAGGTTCAATCTATCCTCCGCTTGCACGAAAGAGATTTGCAAGGTCTTTGTAAGCTTTGTAACAGCATTGAAGGCTTCAGGAAATATATAGTCGAGTGCAACCTTGCCAATATCGTGCAGCAGTCCAGATATGAACAGTTCCTCCTTGTTTGGATATCCCACCATCTGTGCGAGCAACTCACAGCCAACTGCCGTACCCAAGAAGTGCTTCCACAATTGATAGTGATCTATGTTTGACTTCTTCTTGTTCTTCAACACAGAGCTATATGTGAAGATGCTCAAAGCAATGTTTCTAACTGTTTTAAAACCAAGAATCATTATAGCCTCATTCAGCGCCACTATCTTCCGCGGTAGACCATAATAGGCGGAGTTTACCAATCTCAATATACGAACCGTGAGACTGGCATCCAGTTTGATGGCTTCTGCAAGCTCCTTTGCAGATGCATCAGGATCCGATGCTACAGATACGATTTTTTGAACAATCGGGTCTGGTGTCGGAAGATCGTCTATTCTTATGAGAATGTCTTGAAGTTCCATATCTCATTCTCCCACAGGTAACTGGACATAGAATACACTTCCTTCGTTGACCGTGCTTTGCAACCAGATCTTTCCACCATGTAATTCAACAATTTCTTTTGTTATAGTTAAGCCTATTCCCGCACCTTCGACACGATAGTCTAACGCCGAACCCACCCTAAAGAATTTTTCGAAGACTTTCTGTTGGTACTCTTGTGGTATACCAACTCCATTGTCAGAGACAGAGATTATTACAGATTTGTTGTCGATCTTAGCCGAGACCTTAACGAATCTATCATCTGCATCCTCTCTACAATACTTTATACCGTTGCTCAAAAGATTTATCAGCACCTGCCTGATTCTCTTTCTGTCGGCGAAAATAACGATCGGTTCATTTGTCTCACACTCAAGCTGCACATTCTTACTCCTCGCAAACTCTACCATCGATTGTGTGACTTCTTTGATGAGTTCTGTGAGATCAAATTCCGTTTTCTCTAAGGTCAAGGCTCTCTGTTCAATCTTTGCGAAATCAAGTAGTTCATCTAACAAGCTCTCAAGGTGCAGGCTCTCTTTGTATACAATCTGGAGAAAGTCGTTGAGGGTATCTTTGTCAAGATCACTCAGACTCGCAAGCAAAGTTTCGGAATAGGCCTTTATAGCTGCAAGCGGAGTTCTCAGTTCGTGTGACACACTCGCGACGAAATCTGTTTTCAGTTTGTCTATCGCTTTGAGTCTTTCCAGTTCCTTTGTATTTGTGACGTCTGTGATCGATATCAGCACCTGCGACTGACCTTCGTACTCGACCCTTTCTGCAATCAGTGAATAGAAAATACCCTGTGATTCTACTTCGTTCACCTGTCTAACACCTGTAGTCAAAACTGCACTTGCAGTTTTCTGTATTGTTTCTACCAACTTCGATTCTCTCTCATGCTCCAAGTACTGAAGATTTGCAAAAACAGCGTTCAACTGCGAATTCAAGACCACAACCATCTGTGGAAAAGAATTGAATATCTGCTGCATGTAATTCATAGTCTCTTCCACAATCGCGTGCTGTTTTTCAAGGGATTGATAAAGTTCAAGATTCTCGAGCACCACGCCCGAGAGAAACGCCAGTGTCCGAATCAGTTCAAATATCTCGAAAACAGGCTCTTCGTCTGTCGCCGCGAGTAAAACACCCAAAACTCTGTCGGTCTTCACCAATGGGAATATCAAAACGGTTAAATCATCCTGGATTACCGATGTTGGTGACATCTTTTCGGCAGACCATTTGATCATTTGATGCAAGTTCTCCTCGATAGATATATCATCGGTATCGGATTTTCTCACCATCAGGTTCTTGTCTAATATCGCGACCCATTTGCAGTTAACCAATTTCTGAACAATCTTGATGAGGGAAAGAAGAAGCGCCTCTGGGTCCTTTGCGTTACTTGATTCTCTTATGAAACTTGAGATGAATGTGTAAACTCTGTTCGAGGACATCTGTAGCGCCATTGCGGACCGTCCAACCTCCCTGTGAGAAAAACAGCTAAGAAGCACCAATTATTATTATAGCGTAGAATTACAGTCAGACGCGAGACGAAATTGTGTGTAGTACAATTTAGTAGGTAAGGAGGAATGAGAATGTCCAAAGAGCTTTTCTTACAGATCATCAAATCTGTGATATTGGTTGCTATTGCCTATACTGTCTATCGCATATCATACGCTTTGATATTTAAGAGTATCCAGGGATTCGGTAAAGAGTTCAGAATGAAGAATACCGTCAAATTGATCCTTGGAACTATTACTGCGTTGATTTCCCTGATGGTACTGTTGAATATCTGGCGTATCAGTTTGCTGCCTTATCTAACTGCCTTTGGAGTGACTGGTTTCGTCATAGGGCTGGCTTTTCAAGAACCATTGTCGAATCTCATGTCTGGCATCCTGGTGCTTCTCACAGGGAAGTTGAAAGAGGGAGATGTCATTGAAATCGATGGTACAAGTGGAACGGTTGAAATAGTGAACTATAATCACACTGTGTTGAGGACCTTTGATGGAAAGAGTGTCATCATACCCAACAAACAAGTTTGGAACACAAAAGTGACCAATTATTGGCCTGGTCCAGTGAGAAGACTCTCAATGAAAATTTCTGTATCATACGACTCAGATCTGTCCAAGGTACTTGAGATACTTCAAAAATGCATAGATGAGGAACCACTTATTGAAAAACAAGGCGTCAGTAACTCTGTTGTATTCAGTGGTTTTGGTGATTCATCGATCAATTTCGAGGTACTCTTTTGGGTCAAAAGAGAAAACTATTTTGATGCCCTAAATGCATTTTCAAGAAGAATCAAAAGAGAATTCGATCAACAAGCAATTACGATCCCATTCCCGCAAATTGATGTACATATGAGAGGAAGATAATCTTGGGTTTGTACGATAAACTGTTCTGCGTAATGGACACAGAGACAACGGGTACAGATCCATTGGGTGGAGACAGGATAATTGAGATTGCTATAGTTCCAGTGTACAAACAAAAGATTCTGCATCGATCGATCTACAGTTCCCTTATTAACCCAAAGATAAAGATACCCGCGATCGTGGAAAAAGTTCATAAAATAAGTAATCAAGACATCGAAAGTGCTCCAACAATCGATGAAGTTTTTGAAAAAATGAGATCTTTCATGAGAAGATCCATAATGGTCTTTCATCGAGCCGAGTTCGATTTGACTTTTGTTGATATCTCGGCTAAGGAGATTGGAGTTTTCCCTCCGAGTGTCAATTACATTGATACACGTGAGATGTCAAAAATCTTGTTTGGAGAGAAAAAGACTTTAAGCTGGCTTGCACAGAGATTTGGCTATGAGAAGCCAACTCACCGAGCCTTGGATGACGCACTTGTGACAGCAAAAGTATTCATAAAGATGCTGAGCCAACTCACCGAACCTCAGATAATAGAGCTTCTTCACAATTGGAGGGGACAGGAATGGTGAAAAACTACGTTCTTGATACAAATGTTTTGGTCCACGATCCTCAGGCAATCTACTCCTTCGAGGACAACAACATCGTGCTGCCGTTACCGGTGCTGGAAGAATTGGACAAACTCAAAAGAAGGTCTGATTCTGTCGGTAGGTCGGCAAGAGAAGTCATACGAGAACTGGACAAACTTAGGACAACGGGCGATCTATCGAAAGGTATCAGATTGCCAAACGGAGGCTCAATATGTGTAATGACCATAACAGATGGCCGAAGAGAGGCTCCAGAGTTCTTGTTCGAAAAATATCTCGATAACTGGATTTTGGCATATGTCCTGAGACTCGGAAGAACTTCTTCTGTGCCAACCATTCTTGTGAGCAAGGATATTAGTCTTAGAGTAAAGGCATCTGCCCTTGGCATAATAGCTCAGGATTATCTCACAGACAGATCTGACCTTGCTTCTTTGCCTTCGGGATACGATGAAGTGACTGAACAAATACAAGAAGGTCAAACAGTTGATTTGAGAGAAAACGCATACATCAGGGCAGCCAACGGATATTTCAAGGTCAGGAATAAGATTGCCAAGAGACTTTCAATAGACCAGTCCAGTGTGGTTTGGGGTATAAGTCCTCTGAACGAGCAGCAACTGTTCGCAATGGATGCTTTGCTCGATGACGAAGTGAATTTGGTGACCCTCGTAGGAATAGCGGGAACTGGAAAGACGCTAATAGCGCTCGCTTGTGCACTTGAAAAAACAATGAAAGAGAAGAAATACAAGAGGATTATCGTTACACGCGCCCTGATCCCTATGGGTAAAGATGTGGGATACCTTCCAGGGTCTCTGGAAGAAAAACTCGGTCCGTGGATGCAACCCGTCATGGACAATCTTGAGTTTCTCTTTGATTGTGTCCAAATGAACCTGAAGGAATTTCTAAAAAGGGAAGTAATGGAACTCAGTGCACTGAGTTTTATCAGAGGAAGAAGTATACCAGATCAGTATATCATAGTCGATGAGGCACAAAACTTGAGCCCACATGAAGTGAAAACAATTCTCACAAGAGCTGGGAAAAACACAAAAATAGTGCTTCTTGGCGACCCATATCAAATCGACACTCCATACCTGGATAAAGATAGCAATGGACTTGTCTATGCTGCATCAAAGATGATTGGAAATCCATTGGTTGCACATGTTACTCTGACAAAGGGAGAAAGATCAAAACTGGCAACTCTTGCGGCTGAAAAACTGTGAATATTTGGATTTTCAAAGGGAGGGCACTGGATGTGACTGTCACTATAAGATCACGAGACCTGACCAAGGATTTTGATAAATTCAGAGCGGTCAACGCTGTGAATCTGTCAATATCTGAAGGTGAAATCTATGGTTTTCTTGGTCCAAACGGCGCCGGAAAAACAACCACGATAAGAATGCTCACCGGTACACTGAAACCAACCAGCGGAGAGATAACGATACTTGGTCTTGATCTGAAAACGCATGAATTAGAAATAAAAAGGCAGATTGGTGTAGTACCTGACGAGCCAAGAATATACCCGAACCTGAGAGGTTTTGAGTTTCTCGATTTCGTAACCGAGATCTACAAACTTGATAGGAAAAAGACCAAAGAAAGAATCGAAGAACTGTGTCAAGTGTTTGGGGTGAATTACTTGGAAAAGATGGTCTCTGATATGTCACACGGTATGAAGCAAAAGCTTTATCTTGTTAGTGTTTTGATGAGAAGGCCAAAGATTTTGTTTCTTGATGAGCCAACGGTGGGATTGGACGCAAAGTCTGCGAAGATTCTCAAGATGCTGTTGCAGAAATATTCTTCTGAAGGATGCACGGTCTTCATGACGACGCACGTTCTTGAAATTGCGGAAAAGATGTGCACAAGAATAGGGATAATCAACAAAGGCTCACTCATTGCAGAAGGAACGCTCACTGAACTGAGGAGTGCTTCCAACAGAACTCAAGCGAGTCTGGAAGATATCTTTCTCCAGTTGACCGCTGAGGGTGAAGATATCGAAGGACTTGTAAAGGAGCTTTGAAAATGAAGGAATTCATCGTGCTTCTGAAGTATGGTTTGAAAGGTTCACAACGTTTTGTTGGAAAACCTTCAGTTAGAAAAAGAGCGAATGTTTCTGGTCTTTTTCTTCCAATCATAGCCATAGCTGTGTACGGTGTACCGCTTGGCCTTCTTTTCTATGATCTTTTCAAAAGTCTCAAAGACGTGATTGTTGGGAATGTTGATCTCGCCACGCTTTTTGTCGCTAACTGGTCTGTTCTGATGGCTGGTATGTTTATTCTTTCATTTGTACCGAGTCTTGTGAATTCCTTCGTCAAGAATGAGGAAATTCAGCTTCTTCTGACAATGCCCATCAGACGATCGACTATAGTGCTTTATCAAGCGATTCTAACATCGGTTTTACAGTCTTTTTCGATTGTCATGTATTTGTTTGTTGTGCCGACATATGCGCTCAGTACACAGAGAAACTTTCTCATGTCCATTTTTGTATCTCTGATGATGTGTTTTATGCTCATTCTTTTGTCAATTTTGCTCGCCGTCCTTGTAGGTTTGTGGATGCGAAGATCAACGGCAAGAAGGATGAATGTGTTTGCTTTGCTGGTAACTGTTCTCATTTTCATTGCGGTTACCCAATCCTTACCACAGTTGAACAACATCAACAGTAGTGCAGTTTCCTTGCTGACCAGGACTGGGCACAAATTGTTGTCTGCCTTTAACCCTTTTGTCTGGCCAGTACTCGCTCTAAACAATTACTTTTATGTCTTCCCGCTGTTCCTCACAACTCTTGTACTGTGGTTTGTTTCACTGAAGATATCACAGCAGATGACCTTCGAAGATAAAACGGTGAGTTCAGTCAAGAAATCTGAAAAAAAATTCTCCCATGCTGGAGTTTTCGCGAAGGATCTTAGGCTGATCTTCAGGTATGAGCAGGGTATTTTCATGCTGATATACCCAGTAGCTGTGAGCTTGATCTTTGCCTTTACAACTAAGTCCTTCTTGACTCCTCTTTTCATAGCGATAGTGATCAGTACCATGTATGTGTCGATGAACTCAGCCATGCTGATGAAACAAGAACTTGCGGCTTGGCCGCTTGCAAAAATCATGCCATTGAACACCTCGCAGATCCTCATGCCGAAGATGATCATCTCACCGGCTTTGTACTCTCTCGTAATGCTAGCACTTGCCGCATTCTTGCAGGCGTATTTCAAGCTCTCCTGGAAGTTCTATCTGTTAGTTCCAATCGTATTTACAATGTACGTTTTTGCATCGGTCTTGGGTGTGCAGTTCTTGCTCAGAGAAAAGACAAAGATACAGATCGCAAACCCTTCTAAAATCCTCAACACGTCTCATGTTTTTCTTGTCGAGGGCATCGTCCTTGGTATGACAGTCGGATCTGTCCTGCCTTTAACCATGTATCTTTACAACAGAGAATTGCTCTCAAAGATCCTCAAGACCGATCTGCTGGTACAGTTGATCGGTGTCGGATTACCGCTGGCGATGACAGTTCTTTTTGTCTTGCTCATACGCAGATACTCAAGAAGGCTTTTCTCAATGGTTGATGAAATCGAATAGAAAATGTTCTGACTCCGAACAAGTTGTTATAATATCCTACAGAGGTGATCTTGTGAATAAAGAGACTCTCATAAGAGATCTTACTAACCTTTGTGCCGCAAGAGGAATTTCTGGAAGAGAAGAGAAAGTCAGAGAACTTGTGATCTCACAACTTCCAAACACTGTACCATACACTGTGGACAATCTGGGGAATCTCATCGTCGAGATAGGTGTGGGAGAAGAATCAATCGCCATAATGGCACACATGGACGAGATTGGTTTGATGATCACCGGCGCAACATCAGATGGTTTGCTCACATTCAGAAAAATAGGGGGGTTCGATGACAGACTGCTCCTCGGAGCACACCTCGATGTGGTAACCGAAAAAGGTGTCATCGATGGAGTGATTGGAATATCACCACCACACCTTGGAATCAATCAATCCACAGAGAATCTTCGCATAGATATTGGAGCGAATAGTCTCAAAGAAGTACAAGATATCGGTGTAAAGGTCATGGACTTTGCCGTTTTCAAAAAACATGCGAGTGTTCTCAACAACCGATACTTTTCCATGAGATCTCTCGATGACAGATTTGGTTGTTTGGCACTCTTATATGTGCTTGAGAATGTGTTGAAGATGAATCTGAACAAAAAGGTATTCTTCGTATGGACCGTTCAAGAAGAGATCGGATTGAAAGGCGCAAAGGCTTTCGTGTCGAGACACAACATAGATCTGTGCTACGCTGTGGACTCTTTCGCGTGTTGTTCATCCTTAACGGGTGATGTTGGATGTGGAAAAGGCCCTGTTCTGAGGATGGTTGATAACAGCGCTATAGGCAGTTATGATGAGATGAAAAAAATCCTCGATATCGCGCACAGATACGATATACCGATCCAGGTGGGTATCACCGGTGGGGGAACAGATGGTTCTGTCGCAATGGAAAGTGGAGCGAAGATGGTACCGATAACCCTGTCAGTCAAGTACCTTCATTCTCAAGCAGAGTACATATCTTTGGAGGATTTTCAGAATCTGGTGAAGCTTCTCACCACTCTCCTGGCAGATAGGTGATAATATGCTCTATCTTCTCATTTTCTTCTCAGGCATCGCGTCAGGCTTTCTCAACGTTGTAGCGGGTGGTGGCAGTCTTCTGACTCTGCCACTTTTGACGCTTCTGGGAATGGGGATAGATGTTGCCAACGGTACGAACAGGATCGCTATACTGCTGCAGAATATCGTGGCAGTGAGAAATTTCAACAAAGGAAAGATGCTACCAGTAAAACTTTCTCTTCTGTGTGGGATACCTGCCGCCATAGGTTCGGTTCTCGGCACTATGATCGCAGTTGATCTGGACCAGAATATCCTCAAGAAAGTAGTTGGAGTTTTACTGCTGATCATGGGGCTCTTTTTCTTCATCAAACCGAAGATGTGGACTGGCGAATCAAACAAGAAGATCAACATCCCCGTAGTCACCCTTACCTTTTTTGGAATAGGTGTCTATGGGGGCTTCATACAAGCTGGCGTTGGATTTTTCTTCATATTCTTCACAGCGGCGCTCTTGGGCCTTGATTTGGTGAAAAACAACGCATTAAAGGTCTTCATAGTTCTCCTATACACGCCCATCTCGTTGCTCATTTTCTTACTGAATGGGAAAGTCATGTTCTTGGCTGGGTTGATTCTTGGCTTTGGTAGCATGATAGGGGCATATCTCGGTGTGAAATTCGCACTGAAAAAGGGTGTCAAATGGCTGGGATATATTGTCTTTGCCACCGTTCTTGTCAGTGGCATCAGTTACTTGGTTTGAGTTTTTCTTGGCCGTTGTTGAGATATCTTCTAATAACGAAGTAGATCACCATGGCAATGCCAAGTACAGTGTACGAGCTTTTGATACCTATTAGGTTGCCCAGCAGGCCAAAAACAAAGGCACCCGTTGGAGATCCACCATTGTTTATCAGTGCATATAACGACATGGTCCTACCGCGCATACTCAACGGTGATAGAAATTGAGTCCTGCTGTTGGTGATGTTGAAAAATATCGTCTGCCCTGCACCGTTGACAAAGGACATTACATATGCAGCCGGAGGGTATATCGAACTGATCAAAGTGCTCACACCGATCAAGAGCACAAAATACTCCTCCTTTATGGATGTAACATGTTCTGGTTCCATTCCACCTGCGATCAACGCCCCAACAAAGGCACCCAGTCCCATGGAACCCATCATCAGACCGTAACCAACAAGACCGGTCTTCACCGCGCTCTTTGCAAAGGCCTGCATCAGCATACTGTAAGGCATGCCAAAAAACGCATAGACGATCAAAGAATAAAAAGTTAGGCTGATTGTTCTGTTCTTGGAGACAAAACGCACTCCTTCAACAAGATCTTTGAAAAATGACCTGTTCTGCACATGGATTTTCTCACTTTCGCAAGGGATCATGGGCAAGATTATCAAGAGTGGCACAAAAGAAACAGCATTGATCAGAAATCCAAAACTGAGACCGTAGTATCTTACTACAAAGCCCGCTATTGATGGACCAATCATTCTTGCCACATTGAATATCATCGAATGCAAAGCCAACGCATTCGGAAGATGGTTTTTTGGGACAATGTTTCCAATGAACGTGTTTCTCGATGGCAGATAAAAGGAAGCAGAGACACCCATCAAGACACTTAATATAAGCAACTGAGTTGGTGTCAAGATATTTCTATATACCAGGTAAGCCATGAAGCAGGCATTTATTGTATCAGCCAGCTGAGTTAAAAAGAGTACTTCCCTTGGCCCGAACCAGTCGATCAGAACACCGCTCACGGGAGAGAGTATCACCGTTGGAAAACCCTTTAGAAAGGCAATCAAACCGATAAAACCTGCCGCCTTGTTCTCGGGAAGGATGTTCACTCCAACCCAACCACGCAATGTCGTATCGATCCATGTTCCGATCAACGATATACTCTGTGGTACCCAGAACATTAGGTAATTTCGAGAACGCAACGCCCTGAACGGATTTGAATACTTCGCCATACAAACTTTTTATACAGCAATAGTGTTAAGCATCTTAGTGCAAATACATAAAGAACAAATGAAACAAGGGGCTGTACAGCCCCCATCTTCTAACAAAGAGTCATCAAAGTTCTTCAATTCGAAGTTTTAAACTCAGAAGGTATAAGTACCACTTTTGAGATCCCAACTCTTTTCCCAGAAATCGTAACTGATCGACGGTATATTTCCACACAGATCCTTCAACCAACCAGCCATTTGAACGCCGCCAGAAGCTGTAAGTCCGCCAGTTACAGAGTATCCAACTTGGTTTGAACTTCCGACAGATGCCGAGGTTGTCCCTTTTATCCACGGAGTTAACTTGACAAAAGGTCCTGCGACATAGTAGACGTATGCACTTAATGTGAAAGGTAAACTTCCTTGAGCTTCAGCACCAACCTTAGCATTGGCTTGGAAGTTGACTCCGGAGTAATTGGCTGACCAACTCGGCGTCTTGCTCCAGGAACCGTTTTGATATGTAACTTTGAGTGATGTCGTTACACTGAATGTAGCCCAAGTTTTAAAACCTATCGAACCATAGACCTTCGCCGTGGCTTCAGCGTCAAGCTTTGCTTCAAGATTCAGAACAACAGGAACGCAACCCACCCAGAACGTCACAGTTTTCGACCTTGTAAAAAGATTTCTGGACCAACTTTTTTCAAGAGAGCCACTGTTAGAAACTTCAAGTGAAGGTGTCAAAGATGGTGTCAGTGAAACAACGCTCTCAAATCTCTTGAATCTGTAGCTCCAACTGAACCAACCGGTTTTCACCCATTCGTGCTCCCACAAGAGCGATGCTGTGAATGTTAGTGTAACGGTGATCTTTGGCGTGACAGAGAGTGTCTGATAAGTGAATGTGTAAGACAGCAGTTCACCAGAAGAAACACTGAAAGACCAATTACCTGAAAAATCACTCGCTATTTTGTGCGCAACTGGCTTTGTGAGTTTATCGGGAACCATCTTTTCATTTGTAAATGCCAGATCGAAGGCTGTGTAGTCTCTAAGCTGGTCCAATGCCTTAACACTTGCCTTTTCATCAAGAAGATATTTCGGTTTTCCACCGTTTGTCACTATCGTTTCATACAGCATAACACCGTTCGGTAACTTTTCAAGTTCTGCTTTGTAAGTTGTCCCACCAAGATCGACAAACCAGCTTTTCTCCGTTTTTGAAAAGAATGCTGGTTTGATTGCATCTATCTGTGACTCTTCGGGCAGGATAATCTGGACTTTGCGCTCGGTCAACAACGTGTTGTCACCCGACTTCAAAAACGCTGATTCGAAGATTCTGCTGTCGATTTCATTTTCAAAGTACTTCGGGATAAGGCTTTCCGCCATTTTCTCATTTTCAAATCCTTTTCGTTTGATCAAGAGTGATTTACCATCAGCTTTCACAAAACCCGGGACCTTCATCACTACGGTACAGGTATATCCCTTTGAATTGCGCGTGATCTGGATATCATTCATACTGAATGTTGGGGTAGTCCCGTACAGGAGATAGTAGTGTTTGGTGAGTTCGTAGACAAAGTTGTTGAAAACATTTTTGTCCTTCTGCATCTCTTCGTAATGCGTTATGTACACCTTCGACAGATCTGATTCAGGGACAAACTCCGTTCTTTTTATTACCGCGGAGCCATCGTGCATAACCTCAATCACTTCTTCGATACTTCTCTTGAACTGCATTCCAAAGCCAAAAACAGTCAGTACCATGAGTAGAACAACAATAACCCTTTTGAGCATGATGATCCCCCCTTGGTTAACAAGTTCACAATATTATGAGTACGTGCGAATTAAAAATCTATTAGAACAATTGAAGATGCTATTTAATTAGGAAAACTTCTACTGTATCTTGAAGTGTCACAGACTTTGATGTGACTTCGTCCAAGTTGCTGTCAAAGACCTTTATTCCATTTTCCACTGCAACGTAGACGTAATTGCCACTGACTAACACAGATTTACCAGTTATGTCAATCTGCTTCAACTGTGAGAGATCTTCATCGAATTTGACAAGCTTTCCTCCACCAAGTACATAGACAAAACCTGAATCAAAGTAGATCTTGCTGCCATCTTGAAAATCAATCGATCTTACTTCGGAAAGATCATCAGAGTTCAACGTGATTATCTTTGAGTCGGTTAAAAGGTAACACACGTTGTCAACAACAAAGACATCCTTTGCCACAGATGAGTAAAGTTTTATCTGCACAGGGTAAGACGGATCAGAAAGGTCTAATTTCCTTAGTCCAGTACTATCACACACATAGATATATTGTCCATAGACAAACAACGAAGAAGGTTGATTCAGTTCAACAGATGATTCCAGAACAGCCCACTGGTCTGTTGCCCTCAGTATCAACAAACTCGCATCATTTGTCACACAGGCAAAGACCTCACCAGCAACGATTTTTTGAACTGGCTCGAGCGTGCTAACCCAGATGTTATTGCCGTAGAAAGAAGCAGTTGCCACATTTGAGTCACTTAGAATTGACAGTTCTTCACCTATCACAAAGATGGTCTGCTCGTGATAAAACAGGTCGTTGCCAGTCACAGTGGATATCCTTGTAACTTCAACGGGAGATTTTGTAAAATCAACGCTGTAAACCCCGTCCTTAGCCAGAGATAGCAATCTGCTGAACGACGATGGAGCACCGGTATAGAAGCTCCAGACCGGACCTTCGATTGAAGCATTGCCATCTTTTGCTACGACCTTCCAGTAGTACTTTTTGTTCACTTCAAGGTTCTGGATCAACATGGTCGTGGATTGTAAATTCTGTCTTATCATTGGTGGATTTGATGTCTCCCCAAAGTAAAGATCGTAGAAAAGTGCATCTCCATCTGGATCTGAGGATTGCCAGCTCAGAGTAACTTCGTTTCCAGAAATTGTTGATTTGTCTTTTGGAGAAGGATTTGATGGAACTTCTGGCGGTCTATTTGGTATACCCTTGGTCGTGAAGCTCCACACGGGACCTTGTGTTGTCGCGCTTCCATCAGAAACCTTCACATACCAGTTGTAAGTTGTATTGGGAGAAAGATCGTTCAGCACATAATTATTCAAAGTAGTTGTTGTTTTTTTCATGTCATTCAAGTAAACATCGTAAGTCAATGAATCACCATCTGGATCTGAACAATTCCATTGTAGTGTTACTGGAATATTCACAGATTCAGCTCCATCAGGGGGTGAAATCAATTGTGGAACATAAGGAGCCTTGTTTTCATATTCTTGAGCCGTTACAAAGGTTGCTGGATCACTCTGCACCCAATACTGCCCATCGAATGCTTTCACATACCAACTGCACATCTCGCCCGGTGTCAAGTTGTTCTTCATGTACTGGTAGTTTGTAGTCGTTGCTAAGAATGAACTGTTGACATACACCTCAAATCTTAGTGGGTCTTGGTCTGGATCCACGCAGCGCCATTGGAAGGTAACTCTTTCATAATCGACGTTTTCTGAAGATGGTGTTGGTGAAATGAGCTCAGGTTTCTCTGGTGGTCTGTTGATCTTTACAGTACTGAAAGTCAACAAACCAGAATCTACCTTGTTCCCATGGCCATCATCCGCTATCACCTTCCAAAAATATGTCTTAGAAGGCTCAAGCTTTGGTGCAAATGAATTGATCGTTCCTTTGTAGCTTGTCTGAAGTTTGCTTTTGTTTTCACCAATCATCAGCTCGTATGTCAAGGTATCGTTCTCAGGGTCTGTGAATGTCCATTCTAACTTGGTGTCTGTCGCTACATCTGTTGCTTCATTCGCCGGCACTGCCGAAACAAACCGCGGTGCCTTGTTCGTTGCGACCGATGGACCACCACACGCTGCAAAGAATAATATAAGAGCGAAAGATGCCATTAAAAACGCTTTCAGAGGTTTCATAAGGTTCCCTCCCTTGGTGGGTTAACTGTCCTTAACTTTCCCTTTCTTTTAATGTTATTATATACCAAGAGAAGTGAACGGTGGGAGGAATAACAATGGATGAGAGAGAGGAATTACTGAAGAAAATTAAGATCCTTGAAGATCAGCTTGAATATTATCGCATGCGTGATGCTCAGATGGAACAGATGCTTCAGGAGTACAATCAGTTCATAAAAAGGCAATTTGAACTGTACGACGACTTCGTCAAAGACATAGGTACGAGCAGAATAGTAGATCCAATGACGCGAGTTTATTCTCAAGAACATATGAGCCGTTTGATAACCTACTACCATCAAAAGGCATTCGAAGAAAACAGAAGCTATGCCATCGTTATGGTGAGATTGTGTGAGAAAGACGAGCATTTCGAAAAACACCTTGCTTTCATAGGGAAGCTCTTAAAGAATGTAGTACGTGTTCCGATGGATAGCGTTGGAAAAGTTTCTGAGGATACCTTCGTCATTCTCTTAACTGACGTGAACAAAGAAAACGCACAGAAAGTTGTGGAAAGAATCAAAGATTCACTGAAGAGAGGTGTCGACGCAAATACAAAGGTATCTTTCAAAGTTTATCCCAACGATGGAGAGGATTTACAAAAGATGATCCAGCAACTCCAATCGGAGGTAGTATAGGTGGGCAAACTGATCATTGAAGGGCCGGCCAAACTGACAGGTTCTGTCAAGATCTCTGGCTCCAAAAACTCTGCTTTACCCATTTTCGCAGCAACCCTCTTGTGTGATGAGAGGGTGGTTTTGGAGAACGTTCCCGATCTGATGGATATCCACACTATGATAGAGATACTCAGTGCTTCAGGATGCACAATTTCTTTCAATGGTGGAGTTGCCACGATAGATCCTCCAACCAGGCCGAACACAGAAGTACCTTACGAACTTGTCCGAAAAATGAGGGCTTCTTTCAACGTTTTGGGTCCACTGGCTGCGAAATTCGGAAAGGCTTGTGTCTCTTTGCCAGGGGGCTGTTCGATAGGTGTTAGACCCGTTGATTATCACCTTGAGGGTTTGCAAAGACTTGGTTTTTCAACCACCATTGAGCACGGAATCGTCACCGCACAGCTACAGAAAAAAGTCGATGAAGTCATCATATCACTGCCGTTTCCAAGTGTCGGCGCAACTGAACACATAATGACGACAGCAGCAATTTTGAACGGAACTCATACAGTCATAGAAAACGCAGCAATGGAACCCGAAATAGAAGATCTGGCTCTGTTTCTAAACAAAACGGGTTGCAGAGTCTTGGGTGCAGGGACAAGACGCATAGAGATCTTTGGGATCGGCAGAGCACATGGTTGTACTCACAGAATAATACCGGATCGAATCGAAGCAGGTACCTACATAATAGCTGTCGCGGCAACAATGGGGAACGCACTAATTGAGAACCTGGATGTTTCACACTTGATATCGTTTTTTGACGTACTTGAAAGCACGGGAGTAAACCTGTCTCGACTAAGTCAAGATAAGGTCATGGTTTCTATGGATCAAAGACCGAATGGCGTGAAAATTCAGGTCACCCCATATCCTGGTTTTCCCACCGATCTTCAGCCGCAGATCATAGCCTTTCTTTCAAAGGCGCAAGGTACATCCACCGTGACAGAGACTGTCTTCAAATCTCGGTTCCAACACGTTGACGAGCTTAGAAGACTTGGAGCAAAGATTGAAGTGAACGACGGAACAGCGATAATATACGGTGTAGATCAAATCAGTGGCACACAGGTGAGTGCAACGGATTTGAGAGCCGCCGCCGCACTTGTAATAGCTGGTTTAATGGCAAAGGGCACGACAGTCGTCAACGATGTTGATCAAATCTTCAGAGGTTATGAGAATTTGGTCGAAAAACTCTCAAACCTTTCGGCGGTGATTGAGTATCAGCAGTAGATTTTCCCAAGCCATAGCAACTTTGAAAGAGAAAATGCGCAGCTGTGATCTGTGCCCAATTCAGTGTAAAGTCAATCGTCACCAGACTGTGGGTAGGTGCAAAGTCGGTGATTTAGCAAGACTGATGAGTGTCGTGCTACACTTTGGAGAAGAACCCCCCATAAGCGGTGAAAGCGGTGCAGGTACGATTTTCTTCAGTGGCTGTAATCTCCGGTGTATCTATTGTCAGAATATGAACTTCAGTCAACTTGCGAAAGGCATTGAAATCACTCAGGAAGATCTTGCCGAGATCTTCCTGGATTTGCAGAACCATGGGGCAAAAACGCTCAACCTTGTCAGTCCAACGCCACATATCCTGTCAATAGTTGAAGCACTGGCAATCGCGAAGGAAAAGGGACTCAGCTTACCTGTTGTTTACAACACCAGTGGTTATGAATCTGTTGAGACTCTAAGGTTGCTCGATGGAATCGTGGACGTATACCTCGCGGACCTGAAATACGCCGACGATGAAACAGGTTATCTCTATTCCGGTGTCAAAGATTATTACACAGTTACCACAAAGGCTCTGATAGAGATGCACAGGCAGGTAGGGGCGCTCAGAGAAGACTCTGAACCATTGAAAGGACTCATAGTCAGACACCTCGTTCTTCCAAACAACGTTGCTGGCACTGAAAAGGTCCTCGATTTTGTCTTTCATTCTCTATCGCCTTCGGTGCCGATTTCTTTGATGTCTCAGTACAATCCGCTGTTTGGCGCAAGGTCCGATCCTTTGATATCAAGGAAGGTCAGCAAAGAGGAGTACGAAAAAGCAATAGAAAAAGTCATCCAGCTCGGAATGAATGGCTGGATTCAGACCGATGAAAAAAAGAGGGTTACGGCAAAACCGGTCCCGTCAACCTACAAAATTATAGACCTGATGAAATCAAAAACATGAACAACAAAGCTCCAACAGCTATGAAGGTAGTAGTCAAGATTATCTCCTTTGTGTTTGTGTAATGAGATCTGTCTATCTTCACAGACTCAATCGCGACGTAGGTTTCTTTATCGGTTTGCGCGGTTGCCTTGACTGTATAGTCACCATCCGCTACATCTTTGCCATCCCACGAAATTTGGTTTGAACCTGCCTTACCTTTCCCGTTCCACTGCCAAACAACATTTTGATTGTTGTCAATGACGTTAACAACGAGTTGAGCCGGCTTTGAGAGATATATGTAGAAGGTCGTACTGTCGTTGTACCAGTCGCCGTTTGGAGAAAATTCCTTCGGCTCGACCTTTAGACTGATCGACAAAGCCTCTTCGATTAGACTTATGTTGACACTGGTTTCTTTCAGATAAGATATGTTCAAAAGGCAGGTTTGTGGTATATATCCTACTGCTTTGAATGTCAGATAAATACTTCCCTCAGGTACATAAAGTGTATCTTTCACACTGTTTACCTTTCCAAGAAACCTGTCTTCTGAATATACTTCAACTGGATAGACATTTGAATAGACTCTCAAGCTGCCCGCTCTGTTGAGAGGTGCATAGAAAATGATCTGCCCGGGCTGAGAGAGATAAACCAGACCATCAAAAACAAGGTACCAGTTCTTACTCACAGTTATCCTGTGCTGACCCGATGTGCTCAGGGTTATCTGTAAAACACCATTTATGTCAGAGATGCCTGCGTATACACCATTCACATAAACATTGGCAAAAGGTTCCGTTCGAATCACCACAACATAATTCGCACCAACCAAAATAGCCGTCAACAACAAAGACAAAACAAGAAACCTTTTCATACGAACCCTCCAATTCTCACCAACTTGTCGTCGTGTACCAGTCAACGATGTTTTCGATGATCCATATTTGGCCGCTCTGATAGTACTCAACACCTATTACGATAGGCTGAGTTGATCTGATGTCTACGACTCCTGATGTCTGAGCAGACACTTCTTTTGCTAAATCGACATAAGCGGCACCTTTCGGTGCAATGCTCCCGGACAGTTCTTTTATAACGCTTCCCGTGTAATCGTAGACCCATAGATACAGATCGCTCGACTTATTCGAAGTATTAAGAAGTGCGAAAGCAGTTTCAGCGTTGCCAAAGTTTGTGTAGTTCACACCGTACCAGTAGTACTTTGCATCTGACGATACTTGCACCGGTTCAATCACGTGGTTACGAGTGAACAACATCTCTCCATCACTGTAAAGCGCTGAAATATACAACAATTGGTCACACTGAATCAAGATCAAACCCCAGCTCTTGTCACTCTGCGGTATTTTCTGAGAGAGATCTATGAGAACGGTTTCGTATGGTTTGGACTTGTAAGTATCTTTCCAAAGATCTTTTCCTTCGGAGTCATAGACAATAGTTCTAAAGTAAGCATCTTCGTCACTCAAATTCGAGATCAAAATTGCGGTATTTCTTCCAGGAGTTGAATCATGATAGATTCCATAATTTGCCGCAAAACAAGCCAAAGAGATCAACACAAAGCCTGTCAGCAAGAATTTTCTCATGTTCGTCACTCTCCTGAAATTGGATATGCGACAATTTGAGTACCTGAAGCATAGACAGTCAACAAAAATGGCTTACCTTCGATCAGAAGCATCGGGCAAGAATCTGTCCGCACCTTCCCACCAGCCTTCATGAGCAAATTCAGTGTGTAAACCTTTTCAACCCAGCTTGGCGGTTGGTTCAATTCAAATGATTTCAATCCAGTATCACCATACGAAACAAGACTCACTTCACTTGCATTCTGACCGAAGAAATCGAGCAACTTATTCCCATAGAAAATCGCATCTGCAGTCGTTGCAGACTCACTCACATGAACGTACCTTTCTATGAAATAGTCTGCATCTATATTGCTTTTCAAATAATCGTTGATTGCTTTGACAATTTGTTCGGAAAACTGCCCGACATTTGGCTCAAGAAGCGAGAGACAACCGCTGAGTATAAAAACAAGAACAACAATAGGTAGGTACCACAGTTTGCGCATAATATGCATCCCCCTTAATATTCTACACCTTTCATTATTTTGTGTGTCGATGTGCTATTTTCGTCGCTGCAAAAGCCCAAGGTTTCAATTTGTAGGAATATCCCATTCCCTTCACATAGCCCACAACACTGGAGAGCACATCTCTACTTGCCCCGTCATAGCCGATGTCTATGTGTATCTCTGGACTTGTCAAACTCAGCATCTCTTTCGCGAAATTCGCCATCTCCAGACTCAGATAGGTTTCTTGAAAAAGTCTACTGAACATATCGTAGTGCTTGTATTCTTTTCTGAGAGTGTATAGGTATGTTGCACCCACGCCGATTTTGTAGACTATCAAGACCGTTGCGAAGGTAACAACACCATCTCTGGCATCGCTATCGGTCCCGATGTAGATCTTGAATGGACTCTTTTCTTTGAAACTGTAGATAATTTCCCTTGCTCTTTCGATATCAACGATACCATAAGTCGGACTCTTCAGTAAGAACTAATCACCTCCTGAAAACCACGACTGGTATCACTAATTCCTCGAGACTCAACCCTCCGTGTTTCGATCTCAAACTCTCTTCTCTACCCGTGAATTTGAAGTAGAAAGAATAGTTAGACTTTGCTATTAGAATAACATCTCCCAATCGTTCAACACTCTGTTCTCTAAAACCCGAACCACCAAACAATCCCATTTCCAGAGCCTGATCTCTCATGAATACCATGGCTTTATCTGCACACATTCTTTGGATGTATTCTATCACCTCTTTTGGCTTTCGTGTATATATGTGCATCATTCGCATCTCCCCGCCAGGTGGCACAGTAAAGAACGTGGAAATTTCATCCTTCCACGACCACCATATTTCCTTTTCCCAAGGAGTTGCGATTTGGCCATGATCTCCCATTATTAGAAAGAGAGTATTGTTTCCTATATTGGGGATCACTTCTTTATTAATCATTCTCAAGAGCCAGTAGAGTTCACTTTCAAATGCCTGTGAATCCACTCCCATCCTGTGACCAATTGAATCCAGCAATCCCCAATAAACAAATCCAAAGAGTTTTCCATCCTCTTGAAGTATCTCTCGTAATTTGAAGAAAAGATCACCGAAACTCTGATAACTCCTCACCGATGCACCAGTGTGGATCAGATTTGAGAAACCAGAACCACGTATGTTCTTTGATGTGAGCACATAGCCTTTGACCCCAATACTGAGAAGCCTTTCAAAGATTGTTTCTGCGAAAAGAATCTCTCTGGATGAGAAATTCGATGACACCTTGCCAAGCGTTGGAGAAGAAAGTTCTATCATGTTTACAAGGGCACCGAGTTCTTTCAAATACAAAATATAGCCGACAATTCCATGCTCAATCGGCGTGCACGCTGTTAAAAGAGAAGAAATGGAAGCACTCGTAGTGGAAGGGAAAACAGAAGTCGCTAATAGGATATTCTCCTGTTCAAAAAGCTGTTCTCTGTCAAGTATCTTTTGCAAGCTGTGTAATCCGAGTGCATCTATCAGAAAAATAATAATCTTGTCTACGCCACCAAACAATCCAGGCATTTGTTCCTCAAATGGATATACAGGATGAATTGCCTTATAGCCAAAGTGAGCCAAGATCGAATTTGACACATTCACAAGGGAGAATCTATCGTAGTCTGGTTTGAAGGTATCCTCACCGATTTTCTCTAATTCCACTTTTCACCACCGATTAAAGTATAAAACCAAAGACGTCTTTTTGGAAGGATTATTGTCTTCAGATTTCAGGAAAGATGGTAAAATCAAAATGCACACATTACCGTCAAGACAGCATTTTTAAGGTCCTTATCAATCACAGGTGAGTACAGGAAACGATGAGAAGTACCTTTGAACCTTTTCGATTGAAGGTATCCACCATTAAACTTTGTGTATGGTACAATCTAAATGGGAAGGCCTAAGGGTTTGTTTTTTTCAGTTCAAATCCATAAAGAGTGTAGCAAAAACAAAGCATGCTGTAGAATCAGTTCGATTGAAAAACTCTTCATATCATATTTTTCAGAGGGGGAATGAAGATGCAGAAGTACAGGTGCATAATTTGTGGGTATGTCTACGATCCAGCCGAAGGAGATCCCGACAACGATATCGCAGCTGGGACACCATTTGAAGATCTTCCCGATGATTGGGTTTGTCCAGTTTGTGGTGCTTCCAAGGAGGATTTTGAACCAGTAGAGGAGTGAACCCCACAGGGTTCACTCTGATATTTTTCTGAACAGAGAATAAGTACTGTACGCCAAAAGTATCTTAATCAGATCACCTGATACGAAGGGTATTAATCCCATTGATAAAAGCTTTGACAGACTTATATATACACCTTTTCCTGCGAACCATAGATAGAGTTGTATCAAACCAAAACCGTATATGAGACCGAAGTTTGCGATGGCTAATCTGAGAACAAC